>Ga0208758_100009_pt1 | contig 519412 bp, 466 predicted proteins | sample LakWasM116_HOW13_2_FD_183930 | JGI IMG/M metagenome (GOLD analysis project Ga0208758, IMG submission 183930) | Freshwater sediment methanotrophic microbial communities from Lake Washington under simulated oxygen tension - Sediment Metagenome... | ecosystem: Environmental > Aquatic > Freshwater... | reverse complement strand
ATGTCTGGCGTCCATAGCGAATTGGAACCACCCCTTCCCATCTCGAACAGGGCCGTGAAACGATTCTGCGCCAATGATAGTATGCTCTTCGCATGCGAAAGTAGGTCAACGCCAGGCTTCTTATACAAAAAACCCCATTACGAAAGTAGTGGGGTTTTTTATTGCCTGTCATTCTTGTGTTTGCAACACGAACAATCTATATTGACTGCAAGGTAATTAACTATTCGTGGGATTTATGCAAGCACCAGCTATGACCAAGTATGTTTACCAGATTCGCTGCCGCAATGGTGCAGTTGTGGATAATCTGCAGATTTATGGCCGGGATGAGGAAGAGGCCAAGCGCAAATTACAGCAGATGTATCATAACTGCGAGGTGCTGGATGTTCGTATTGCCCGCGCTGAGCGCGTAGGAGTTACTAGCTATGAAGATGTGTTAAGCCTGATTACGGATAGTCTTTAAGCAGTTATACCTTCAGAAGCTTCATCCCAGTAAGCTCTTCAAACAAGGTAGCGTAATCATGAGCGCCTGCGCTACTGCTGCTGTAACGAAAAACATCCTTCTGATATTGCGGACTTTCTGCAATCGCCACATTTTCTGATATCACTGTTGTTAGAACGTCTTTACCAAAATACTCCCGCGCTTTCGTTTCCACATCAAATGTCATTCCGCGTCTTCTGTCATAGCAGGTCAGCAGATAACGCCTATTGATATGCTTCTTTACCACCGGTTCAAGCGCTCTAAGGGTTTGCTCCACCTTTTGTGCGCCTTGCAGAGATAGGAAGTCGGATGCGATTGGTATAAGCATCAGATCTGAAGCAAAGATGGCATTGAGCGATAGCACCCCAATATAAGGACAGCAGTCCATCAGTATGGTGTCAGGGCTTGTTTCTTTTTCCAGCAGCTCCAGGCCTTGTTTTAGCCGATTAAGTATGGCTGGCCCCTTTCCGAAGGCTGAGTCTACCTTGATGAGTTCCTTATGCGATGGGATGAGCTTGCCTATTTTTTCCCAGTTGGTTTGCAACTGGTGTAATGGCTTGTTGTCCTGATAAAAGGCGAACAGACTTTGGCTTGCGCTCTGGGGCGTCTGCGTATGGATCTGGGTAAGGTGACCTTGAGGATCCATATCGATGAGCAGGGAATTGCTCATCTTGAGAGATAATGCTGCTGCCAGATTGAGGACTGTTGTGGTTTTCCCCACTCCACCTTTTTGATTAAAAACTGCGATACGAGCCATTATTTTTCTTTAGTGCCATGGTTTTCAATATCCAAATCCGGGATATGGTTAAATGCGATCCGTAAAGGCGCATAGCTTAATGCATTGTGTGCACCCCCAAAATATACCGTATTTTTCCCGTAGCGCATATTAAGGTTATCCAATGCACTGTTTCGTTTTTCCGACTGAATCGTGTCAGGTTCAAATAAGTCCAGAGACCTGCCCTCATGATTACCTAACCCAGTGAAGGATATGCCCACCGCGTAAGGAATAGCTTTATGCTTAGGATATGTTTGCCATAGCCGCTCCAGGGCATGGGTCAGGATCAAGGTATCATCCGTAGCGGAACATCCACTCTCAGCTACCCACGTTGACCGGTTCAGAAATTTCACCCTGACGCTAATCATGGATGTATGCAGTTTATAACTGCGTAAGCGCATGCAGGCTTTTTGTAATAATCGATGTAGTACCGACAACGCGGCTTGGTGCGTGCGTAACTCAGGAGGCAGTACATGCGAGTGGCCGAGGCTGCTGCGATCATTTTTTACCTCATATAACTCCAGCCCGCGCAGCTTGTCATAAAAACGCTCTCCTTCCACACTACCCCACGCAGAGCGTAGTTGCTGGCGGTTGGCGGAGTAAAGTTTCTGTACGCTATCAATACCATGGCGATTTAACCGTTCCTCCATACGCCTGCCTATGCCATTCAAGCTTCCAAGTTTTAGCGGGTAAAGCTTTTCTGGCAGCTCATGAGCCTCTATCACGACGCAGCCATCAGGTTTCTGCATATTAGAGGCGACTTTAGCCAGAAATGTATTGGGGGCAATGCCTATCGAACTGCGAACATGCTCGCCAATTTGTTCAGCAATAGTTTTCTTGATTAGATGAGCAAGAGCGATAGCGTTCTCGCGTTTTTGCTGGCTTCCTGTGAGTTTGCACACCATTTCATCAATCGACAGCGTTTTCTCAACATGTGTGCAGGATTCGACTATCATCACCAGTTGATGGTGATATTCAATATATAAATGGGCGCGTGCTTCAACAAAAATGATCTCCGGACACATCAGCCGTGCATCGCTGACCCTAGTGCCGGTTTTTACACCAAAAGCCTTGGCTTCATAGCTTGCTGCTATGCAGCAGGTGGTTTCGGCGACTACCGGCAACACGGCTACTGGCTTTCCTCTCAACTCTGGGCGGAGTTGTTGCTCAACCGAAGCGAAGTAGGAGTTAAAGTCTACGTAGAGCGCGCGTAATGTCATTCTTGGAGCCGGAAGTCAAAAGCCAATAAAAAAATCGGTAAGGATTGCACTTATGATGCTGACTAACATCATACTCGTAGTGAATAATTTTTGAGGAGCTGTCATGAGTGAAAGTGTCGCGATATTAGCTGGAGGTTGCTTCTGGTGTATTGAGCCTGTTTTTTCGCAGCTGGTCGGTGTCAAGCTGGTTGTTTCCGGTTATATCGGGGGGCATACGCTAAACCCGACTTACAAGGAAATATGTACCGGAACTACTGGGCATGCGGAGGCTATCAAAGTGGTGTTTGATCCAGCACAAATCAGTTTTGATGAGCTGCTGGAGATATTTTTTGTGGCGCATGACCCGACTACACCAAATCGGCAAGGCAATGATATAGGCACGCAATACCGCTCGGCTATTTTTTGCCAAGATGCTGAGCAACGCGTCAGTGCACAAAATATGATAGCCAGGCTAAACGCCGAAAAGCTATGGCCCTTGCCTATCGTTACTCAGGTGAGTAGCACCGCAACTTTCTACCCCGCGGAAGATTACCATCAATACTACTATACCAATAACCCTAACCAGCCTTACTGTATGGCGGTGGCTGCGCCTAAAGTAGCCAAGATACGCGCCAAATTTTCAGGAAAAATTAAATCCTGAAGGTTAAGGTTAACGTCGACTGAGCCATTGCCTGCGCCAGAATATCAGACCCATACTGCTTGCAACGGTGAGCATGGTGCCGATGGCCCACCAGAAGCCATCGGTATCCTTTAGCCATGGCATGACATCAAAATTCATTCCGAAGATACCAGTAATGAGGGTTGCCGGCATAAACAGCATAGTCACAACAGTCAATGCCCTGACTTCCATATTCACGCGATTGCTGACACCGGACAGGTAGATGTCCATCATGCCACCCAATAGGTCACGGAGGCCTTCAAGCGACTCGATGAAGTGTACGGTGTGATCGTAAACGTCGCGTAAATGCAGGATAGTGTTTGCCTGGAAGAACTCCTTGTCATCACGGATCAGCATGTTGAGCATTTCGCGCAGTGGCCATACGGCACGGCGAAGATCCATACTTGCGCGTTTGAGCAGGTGAATTTTGCGCAGCATCTTGTTGCTAGGCTTATGCAATAGCAACTCTTCCAGAGCCTCACTATCGTCACTCATTTGCTCCAGCACGTTAAAGTAACGGTCGACGACGATATCCAGTAGTGCGTAGGCCAGGTAGTCTGTACCCTGGTCACGGATATGTCCGCGGTTTACCCGCAGTCGCTCCCGCACCGGTTCAAATGAGCCTGTGGCACGCTCCTGGAATGTGAGTAAAAAGTCCCGCCCCAGCACCAGGCTAATTTGCTCTGAGCTGATCGCCAGCAGCTTGGCATCGTAATAAAAGTGGCGCGTTACGATAAAAAGATAATCCCCGTAACTTTCAACTTTAGGGCGCTGGTCAGTGTTGAGGATATCCTCCAGCACCAGCGGGTGTAATTTAAAAGTTTGCCCGATTTCCCGGATGAGGTCGGCGTCGTGCAGACCATGTACATTCACCCATAGTCGTTGCACTGGGGATGGCTGTAGTTTGACGGTATCGCAAACGGTCAGCACATCCTCGATGATTTTCTCGGAGTCGAATTTAAATACACTGATGATAGGCTTGGCTACTTTAATCTCGCCCACATGCACGAGCGAACCTGGCTCCATGCCGGTTTTTTTGGAGCGCATTTTCTGGTGTTTTTTCATGACGATCTAGTCTACCCTGGATGCTGATGGTCGGTTTTATTTAGTGGTCAGTAATTCATTCAAATGCTGGTTAAACTCTATACCAATAGACTCAAGATAAATCCCAAGCAATCTGTCGATTACGTAACAGCAGTGTCAACTTATCATCATTAAAGCACAGAGTGATATTGGGAAGCTAAAACTAGCTTGGTTGGATTCCATGAAGAGATATACAATCAGATTGATCGGTACAATAGTCAGCGTCTATATTGCGATAAAAAGCATCACTTTATGATGAAAATATGAGTTATGAGCAAGTTCCCAGAGCTAAGTCCAAAAAACTCAATGTTTCAAATACAACCCTGTTTAGTCTGAGGGCTTTGGCACGATAAATGCGTTACTGGGTATAACTAACGCCAATGTGGCTCATGTAGCGCTATATTAATTGGACAATCAATTTTAAAGAATGAATGAGAGCTAGTCTGGAATACCCCTTGTATTTAGCGTTATGCTTGTATACGTTCAGGACTAAGCTTGGTAATTAAACATAACATAATGAAAAATATGTCATTATCAATACTAATGCACCCTGAACAAAAGAGTAGCCTAGTCACTCAGTTAAGGGCTTGCAGTACACGAAAGATATGTTAACAAAAATCAAAATTTCCCTTGTGCTTGCGTTATTGATTCCGGTTTCGGTATCAGGGGCAGGGCTTGGCCGAATTGCAGTGAAGTCTGGCCTTGGTGAGCCGCTTAGCGCAGAGATTGAGCTGATCGAGTCGCCATCGGAAGAAGTTGCCTCATTGGCTGCTCATATAGGCACTGCGCAGGATTATGCCTCTTCCGGTTTGTCTGATGCCTATATCCCACCTGGGGTGCGCGTGCAAGTGGTAAGACGTGTTGATAATTCACGCGTATTGCAGATTTCAAGTGACCGTCCGGTCAACGAACCCTTTATTGAACTGCTGATCAAGGCTGAATCGCCAACGACAAATGTATTGCGTCAGTATACGGTGCTGCTGGATCCGCCTGCCAGCCGCTTTGGCGATGAGGATGCCACCAAAACCAAGGCCAATGGGGAAGCTAAGGCTACAACATCTTCCCACGCCGTATTGATACCAGATGCGCCAGTGCCTGAGTATGTGCCGCGAAAATCGCGCAAGTCTTCAAAACACAAAACCAGAAAAGTGACTGACATGGCATCTGCCACGGTTGAGCCACAAAAGACCAATCCTGCGCAGCAGGTCGAAGTAGGTTCTGATTCTTATACTACGCAAAGTGGTGATGTGTTCGGCAAGGTTGCACAACGCTACCAGCCAGAAGGTGTCAGCCTGAAGAAGGTGATGGCTGCATTTTATGCCGCCAATCCGGATGCTTTTGTTGATGGCGATATGAACCAGCTTAAAGCCGGCCAAACTTTACGTATTCCTACACAAGAGGCTATGAGTGGTAAAGCCTCTGCTCCCAAAGAGCCAACCAGCCCTGCTCCTATCAAGAGTAAGGAACAGGGGGCTTCAGTTACCAAGCCTGAGGCTGCACCGAAATTTGTCCTGAAAATATCTCCCGGAGATACGGATACCGATGCGCAGGCAAATGCGGATCACCCGGCAGATTCGTCGGTGAGTAATAATGCCAGTGTCCAGGGTTCCCCCAATGCCAACCCTGCAGCCCCCGCTGATTTGAACACGCCAGCTCAGCCAGCCGTTATAGGTACTGAAGCTCCAGCAGTTGAAACGCCAGCCAACACTGCGCCTGTAGCGCCGGCAGTCGCTCAGCCGGAAGTTAAAAAACCATTACTGGAGCAAAGTGCGGTAGATAATAAATCGTTTCTCGAAAACCTGATCGATAACCTGCAATGGATAGCGATGGGCATGGCTATCCCATTACTGGTGTTTTTAGGCCTGTTTGTGCTGAACCGCCGTCGTCTGGAGAACATGCGTGCCCTGCAAGAAAGTATCTTTGAAGATGAAGATCAATCCTACACTTCACCTGCGAGACAAAGCCTCTATAGCCCAACCAATAACCTGGGCGAGGTCTTACCGTATATAGCGCCCAGTACTGAAACTGCAGAGCCTCAGGGCGCCGAGGCAGAGCAGAATCAGGCACCTGCATATGGCCCATTTAGCATGCCTGATAGCGAAATGGACATACACGAAGTAGATCCGCTGGTTGAGGCGGAAATCTATATGTCGTATGGGCGTGATGAGCAGGCAGAGACTATCCTGATAAATGCCTTGGCAAAAACACCACATAAACATGAGCTATCTCTGGGTTTATTAAAAATCTATGCTGAGCGCGGAAATAAAGAAGCGTTCGAACGTGTTGCGCGTAAGGTGTATCAATCCGCCGAGCTTGGCGGTATTGATGATGTAGTTATCTGGGGTAAAGCTGCACTGCTTGGCATGAAGCTAGACCCAGAAAACACGCTATATCAAATTGAACATGTTGAAGAATCGCAGTATTTAGCCGAGGAAGAAGCTCCACAGTCAGAGTCATCAGATGACTCCAGTCCGCAGGATACGATGAATCCGTTCGCTGGTTTGGAAGCCTTGCCACCATTAAGCGAGCCGGAAGATGCCAGCTCAATACCAGATGAAGCTGAGGGTAAGCCCGAAGCGCTGAATAGCCTTGATTCCACCGCAGCTGAGCCAGGTTCAATGATGCCGTTTGAGCAGGTGGAACGTGTCCAGCCTAGCGAAAAAAGCAACATCCTGGAATTTTCCCTGGATGACTTTAATAAATCAGCCCCGGAACCAAAGCCTGAAGTACATGAGGTTGACGACTCCCTGGGGCTTGGTGAGCTGTTTCCAGCCCCAAGAAAAAAATAACAGTGCTCATGGCCAAGGCGCACTAGGCGCCCTTGGCGTTAAATCGATTTGCAGCTTGTTATACTTCCAAGTGGCTATATAGGGGTGTCGATAGGTAGCGCTCGCCGAATGATGGAATAATCACTACCACCAGCTTGCCTTTGTTCTCCGGCCGTTTTGCTACCTCCAGCGCTGCCCAGGTTGCGGCACCGGAGGATATCCCCACTAACAGCCCATCCTCTACTGCCATGCGACGTGCCGTGTTCATGGCATCGTCATTTTTCACTCTTATTACTTCATCGTAAATTGCGGTATTGAGTATCGCCGGGATAAAGCCAGCACCTATGCCCTGTATTGGGTGTGGGCCGCGTTGTCCGCCCGAAAGTACCGGGCTGGCATCCGGTTCCACAGCGATGATCTGGATATCAGGGTTACGCGCTTTCAGCACTTCTCCCACGCCGGTAATGGTGCCGCCAGTACCTATGCCGGAGACGAAGATATCCACTCTGCCATCGGTATCACGCCAGATTTCCTCAGCGGTGGTTTTGCGGTGTATCTCCGGGTTAGCCGGGTTTTCGAATTGCTGGGCAATGACATAGCGCGGGTCAGCTGCAGCCAGCTCCTCCGCTTTCTTGATAGCGCCCGGCATGCCCTCCGGCCCTGGGGTCAAAAATAATTCCGCACCATAGGCTTTGAGCAGCAGCTTGCGCTCGCGGCTCATGGTTTCCGGCATGACAAAAGCACACTTGATACCTCGTGCCGCACACACCATGGCCAGGCCTATGCCGGTATTGCCGCTGGTCGGTTCCAGGATTACGGTATCCGGCTTGATTCTGCCTGCTGCATCCAGGGCATCGATCATTGATAGCGCAATACGGTCTTTCACGCTGTGCGCCGGGTTAAAGTATTCCAGCTTGCAAGCGATGGTGGCGTCTATGCCAGCTGCTACCTTGTTCAGCTTGACCAGCGGCGTGTTGCCGATCAGCTCGGCGGTGTTGTTAGCGATTCTCATGGTAGGTGTCGATGCTCTATGGTGGATTCGGTGGCAAAAGCATAACAAATTCTGCTATGCGTTGTTATACGTTGAAATTATATCCTTATAAAATTTAAGGGTAAAAGTTACGTATTTTTATTCTGCCCGCAAGGCCTCAATCGGGTCCAGGTGAGAAGCGCTTCTGGCGGGCATTACCCCGGCCAGCAGGCCAATCACGGCGGACATCGCCAGTGCACCAAGCGCAAAGCTCCATGGCGTATGGACCGGCAATGACGGCAATGCCAGGCGCAGAAGTTGGGCCAAGCCTATGCCTAGCAGCAAGCCTAGTATGCCGCCAAGTGCGGCAAGGATGACGGACTCACTTAAAAACAGATTCAGGATAGTGTTGCGACGGGCACCCAGCGCCATCAGCAAGCCAATTTCGTTGGTGCGTTCCGTCACCGAAATGGTCATGATGGTGACGATACCCACCCCGCCTACCAGCAGGGAAATACCACCTAGTGCACCTACCGCCATAGTCAGGATATTGAGGATGTTGGACAGTGTTTTAAGCATGTCCTCCTGGGTGGTGATAGTGAAATCTTCATGGCCGTGGCGCAGCTTCAGCCTTTCCTTGATTGCTGATGCTACGCTGGCTGACGATACATTTTCCGCATACATCACATGGATTTCCATCAGGCCTTCGCGGTTATAAAGTTCCAGACCGCGTTCGGCGGGGATAAATGCCGTGTCATCCAGATCAATGCCCAGGAACTGGCCTTTGGGTGCCATTACGCCTATTACGCGGAAGTGCAGGCCACCGATGCGCACTCTGGCCCCCAGCGGGTTGGCGCTACCAAACAGCTCATTGCGCAGCTTGGCGCCCAACACCACAAAGGCCCGTGAGCTACCGGCACCTTCACGCGGCAGAAAGCTGCCGATGCGCACTGTGGAGCTGAATACCCGCGTGAAATCGGCATCCACACCATAAACCGTGGTGCGGCGCAGGCGGCCATTGCCCTCAACTTCTGAGTTGCCCCATACCGTTGGGGTCGAGCCCGTTACGTGCGGCAATTGTTTGAGTGATTCGGCATCTTCCAGCGTTAACAGCCGAGCTGTGGATGGAATGCCGGAAGGCGGCTGGCCGCCGGTTTTTACCTTACCGGGTGCAATGCCGATGACGTTGGTGCCGAATTGCGTAAACTCCTCCAGCACGAATCTATGCACACCTTCGCCGATAGAGGTGAGCAGAATCACGGCCGCGATACCCACTGCGATACCCAGCAGCGTGAGAAAGCTGCGCAGGCGGTGCGAGGTGATGGCTTGTAGCGCGAAGCGGCTGGAGTCGGCGATCAGCATGGCGGCTTTATTTGCTGCTTCATCGTTTTGACAGCGCTTGTATCGGGTCCAGCTGTGCGGCACGGCGCGCAGGCATCACCCCAAAGATCAGGCCGGAGACCAGCGCAGTACCCAGGCCTGCCCACACCGCCCACAAGGGCGGATAGGCCGGGAAGGTGGGGTAGATATGGCGCAGTATCGCCGCACACAGATAACCCAGTGCGGTGCCCAGCAGGCCGCCTGTCAGCGACAGCAATACAGCCTCCACCATAAATAGCTGGCGTATTGCGGCAGAAGTCGCGCCCAGTGCTTTTAGCAGGCCGATTTCTGCCGTGCGTTGGGTCACCGATACCAGCATCACATTCATCACCAGTATGCCCGCTACCGCCAGGCTAATGGCGGCAATGCCGGCCACGCCAAGGGTCAATACATTCAGAATCTTGTCGAAGGTCTCCAGCACCGCGTCCTGCGTAATCACGGTCACGTCTTCTTCGCCTTCGTGGCGCTGGGTAATCAGCTTGAGTACGCGGGTTTTTACATCCGCTATCTGCTCGCGGCTACGCGCTTCTATCAGGATGCGGAACAGGGTATTGGTATTGAGCATAGCCTGTGCAGTAGCTACCGGCACTATCAGCAGTTCATCCGTGGTCATGCCCATGCCGCGACCGCCTTCAGTGAGCACGCCCACCACGCGCAACCGTCTGTCGCCGACCCGCACGGTTTTGCCCAGCGGGTTTTCCGTGCCGAATATCTCGCGGCGGATCAGCGCACCCAGCACTACTTCGGCGGAGCCATGCCCCACATCATCCTGCGACAGAAAGCGGCCCAGGGCGAGCTTCAACTGGCGCACCCGTAAGAACTCATGATTGGTACCCACCATCATGGATTCACGCAGTTTGCCGGCTGCATTGATTTCAGTGGTGCCAACGACAATGGGGGAGATACGCTCTACGCCGGGCACGCGCAGCAGGGCGGTCGCATCATCGACTGTTAAATCTCGCGGGGTGCTGGTCACCAGGTTGGCGGGGTTAAACCCACGAGTTTCCGAGCGGCCCGGCAACACGATGACCAGATTGCTGCCTATGGAGGAAAACTCGCCGACCACATAGCGGCGTGCACCATCACCCAGCGCAGTCAGGATAACAACTGCCGCCACACCTATTGACATTGCCAGCATCAGCAGGCCGGTACGCAAAGGGGTGCCTGTGGCGGCATCACTGGCGTAACGTAAGGTATCCAGGAGTTTCAAGGCTGCCTCGTATCGCTAGGTGGCTGGGCTGGCATGGGTGCTGGTAGACGACCTGATATCACTCACGATGCTACCGTCCTCCATACGCAATTGCCGCTTGGCACGTGCGCCCAATACCGGGTCGTGGGTGACCACAATCAGCGTCATGCCTGTGGCATTAAGTGCCTCCAGCAGCCGCACTACCTCTTCCCCGGTGGCACGGTCCAGGTTGCCGGTAGGCTCATCTGCTAGCAGCACGGCAGGGCGTTGCACGGTGGCACGGGCGATGGCCACGCGCTGGCGTTGTCCGCCAGACAGCTCATTGGGGCGATGCTGTGCACGATCTGTCAGGCCATACTCCTTGAGCGCTTGCGCTACGCGTTTGGCACGCTCGCCAGCAGGCATACCGGCCAGCATGAGGGGTAACTCGATATTGGCCGCGGCAGTCAGGCGCGGTACCAGGTGAAAGCTCTGGAAGATAAAGCCTATGCGCTCGCTACGCACTTTTGCCTGTTCATCCGGCGCCAGTGTAGTCACGTCGCGGCCTTCCAGCTGATAGGTGCCGATATCCGGGCGGTCCAGCAAGCCGAGCAGGTTGAGCAGGGTAGATTTTCCGGAGCCGGATGGCCCCATCACGGCGATATATTCACCAGGCGCGATAGTTAAATCGACCTTGCGCAAGGCATGTACCTGGCTATCGCCAAGGTAAAAGGTGCGGTCTATGCCGGTGAGCTTAATGAGGGCGGCATCGGCCATGCTGGGTTATTTGTCCTTATTGGCTTCCGGGGTGACAGTCACGCCCGCTTTTACACCTTCGCGCTCCAGCGAAGCCACAATGCGGTCACCTTCCTTCAATCCATCCAGCACTTCGCTGTATTCCCAGTTGGTAATGCCGGTTTTGATGGTGCGCTCTTCCAGTTTTTTCGTGTCGGGCCGGTATATCAGCACTTTGTTGCCCTCAATCAGCGTAGAAGTCGGCACGCGCAACACGCTGTCATGGCTATCCAGCACAATCTCCACATCGGCACTGTAGCCGACCAGCAGTTTCTTGTTGTCTTCCGCATTATCCAGCGAGACTTCCACATCCACCGTACGCGCCTGCTTTTCCACCGCCACCACGTACGGGGCAACGCGCTTCACATGCCCCGGCAACGGCTTCCCCGGCAACGCATCCAGCGAAACGCGGGCAGTCTGGCCTACCAGTATCTTGGGTGCGTCTACTTCATCCATGGGCGCCTCGATATACAGGCAGGAGTCATCAATCAGGTCGATGGCGGGCGGGGTGGCCACGCCGGGCGGCGAAGGCGTGGTGTATTCGCCCAGCTCACCCACGATATCCGCCACTATGCCGTCAAACGGCGCTACCAGCACGGTGCGGTCCTGCTCTACTTTAGTCACTTTTACGCGTGCCTGTGCCTGCGTCACATCAGCACGTGCGGCGTTGCAAGCGGCGCGGCGCGATACCGCTTCATAACGGGTTTTCTCCTCACCGCCTTCGGAGATAAAGCCGCGTGCGCGTAGCTTGCTCATGCGCGCGGCTTCACGCTCGGCATTGTCTGCTGTAGCGCACACTTCGGCGATACGGCTGCGGCTGCTGGCTACCTGGGTTTGTGCAAAGTTGCTTTGTGCCTGCTGGTCTTCATTCCACAAGCGCAGCAATACTTGCCCTTTTTTAACATGGTCGCCCTTTTTGATGCCCAGGTAAGCGATACGCCCGCCGCTGATGGGCGAAAGCCGGGTGCGCTGGCAGGCTTCCACACTACCGGCACGCGTATTGGCTACGCTGGCCTCCACCTTGCCACGCGCCACATCCACCAGTGTCACCGTAATGGGCTGCGTGCGGCTAAACCACCAGAAGGCGAAGCCAATAACGGTAATGCTGACGAGGATAATGAGAATGCGGCGCATAGATGGTGTCTGAGTGGAGATGCTTTCAAGTTATCACGCTAAAGGCTGGCGCGGTTTGATATATATCTAGTGTTAAGAGTTATTTTTGCATAGTGCCTGAAAAATAACCATGGAGGCAGTCAGGTGGTCGGGGGTAGCCCGACAGCTAGTTACTTTCTTTTAACTGCCTGAAAAGAAAGTAACCAAAGAAAACGGCACCCCAACCCCACGGCCTTCGGCTGCCCTGTGTTGCTCATCAAAATGGGCGGCTGCGCAACTCAGCCTAGTAGCTCACACAACCCATGAGCTACTGCGGACTTCAAACAGTGCTCGCCTTTCTTCCCATTTTGATTGCGCTACTCGGCGTGGGCTAAGGGGAGGTCAAGTGAGGAGGTTTTACTTAACTTGCAAACTTTCACCCGGCGTGAAGAAATTGCCGCCAGCCACGTGGTGCAAGGTGCGCAGCTCATCATGGCCTTCAAAATGCCAGCGTCCGTCCGAGAATACGCGGTCATCCGCCCAGGCCGCGACTACTTCAGCCAGATACAAATCATAGGTGTTTTGTATGTGCGGCTCGGGGATCAGCTTGCACTCCAGCCATGCTACGCAGCCTTCTACCAGTGGCGCTGCAATCTTACTGGCAGCAAATGTCGGCAGGTTAAATGCCTCAAACTTGTTGTCAGCCTCTTTACCCAGCAACTCCCGTCCAGAGCTGGAACCGACTTTTACTACCATCTCAGCCTGCGCACGGCAGGGTACATTGATGGCGAAGCTGCCAGAGGCTAAAACCAGCTCGCGGGTGTAGGTGTCTTTATCAATCACAATCGCCACCTTGGGCGGGTCGAAATCCAGCGGCATATTCCAGGCGGCAGCCATGATGTTGCGTTGTTCGCCATGGGCGGTTGTGACCAGGACGGTGGGGCCGTGGTTGAGGAGGCGATAGGCTTTGCTTAAATCTAAAAGCCTAACCATCACGTAAACTTACACTTTCTGTTAGGGTTTTCCATTGGGATATACAACATCTTAATTCATTTTCTATATGAGATAACTTGAAGTCATCAATCAGAATCATGCCTGCAAATAACAAACAGTTAACTGCGCCAGACAAAGTTTCCACCATTTCTGAATCTTTTGGCCCGAAGTGCAGGGCCTCAATATTCCCATTAGAGTCAGACTGAATATGCCAATTCAAACTATCTATTGTTGCGTGGGCACTACTTCCTGAAAAGTCTCTATATATAGTCATATACAAAACTGATAGTCCACTTTTGCGGGCCGTGTCCTCCCAATTAACTCCCTTTAGTTTGTGGTCTTGGTATTGATTTTTAATGTCACTCAAAAGCTGATTTAGCTTAGATATTTCGTTTTGTGTTAGTAGAGAAGCATAATCGTTATCTGCCAATATGGAATTAGCAATAGTTTGACGGTGCTTATGATGATCTTCTATCAGCCGATCAGCAAAATCAGGCAGTCTGCTAGCCCCACCTAAAGCAATTGTACTTTCAACACAACTTCGGACGAGGCTTCTGGCATCAGTAAGCATGCCCCTTTCAGCCAATAAGACAGCTCCTTGAAATGATTGTAGGATTCTGCCGTAGAGGGCCGCCATTAATAACTCTTTATTGCTAGATTGAGATGGTTCACCTTCATGTAGGACTTGCATTGCGCAACGATTTAATCTGTCTACAAGCCCAAACCAATTTTTGAAATCATGATGAACCTTGTTAGTCCAATCACTTGAAGCATTTGAAAGAAAGCCTTGATCACGAAAAGTCATTTGAGATCGAGCAAATAGTGATTACTTCTGCCAAGCATCCCGCAAAGTCACCGTCCTATTAAACACCGGCTTACCCTGCTGACTATCCTTGCTATCTGCCACAAAGTAACCATGGCGCTCGAACTGGAAGCGCTCTTCCGGTTTTGCGTCTTTCAGTGCCAGCTCCAGTTGTGCGGTGATGGTTTGTACTGAGTTGGGGTTGAGGTCATCCAGGTAGTCGCGATCGCCAGAGCCGGGGTGCGCTTCTTTAAACAGGCGGTCATAAAGCCGTACTTCGGCTGCATACGCATGGGCGGCAGACACCCAGTGGATATTGCCTTTGACCTTGATGCTGTCCGCGCCCGGTGTGCCGGATTTGGTATCTGGCAGGTATTCACAATGTACGGTGGTGACGTTGCCAGCCGCATCTTTCTCGAAGCCGGTACATTTGACTACGTAGCCGTAACGTAGCCTTACCAGGCCATCCGGGAACAGGCGGAAATAGCCTTTGCTCGGCACTTCCATGAAGTCTTCGCGCTCTATCCATAGTTCTTTGGTGAGTTGCACGGTGCGCTTGCCCAGCTCTGGTTTGAGCGGATGGTTGGGGGCGAAGCAATCCTCTGATTGGCCTTCTGGATAGTTGTCGATCACCAGTTTGATCGGGTCGAGCACGGCGATGCGGCGTTCGGCGGATTCGTTGAGTACTTCGCGCATACAGTCTTCGAGGATGGTGTATTCGATCCATGAATCGGCTTTGGAAACACCGATGCGGTCGGCAAACAGGCGGAAGCCTTCTGGTGTGTAGCCACGACGACGTGCGCCAGCCAGCGTGGGCAGGCGTGGGTCGTCCCAGCCGCTGACGTGCTTGTTTTCTACCAGGTCGATCAGTTTACGTTTTGAGAGCACGACATAGGTGAGGTTAAGACGCGCGAATTCATACTGTTTTGGTAACGGATGGGCCAATAGACCCGCCTCTGCGAGGCGCTCCAGTACCCAGTCGTAGAAGGGGCGTTGGTCTTCGAATTCCAGCGTACAGATGGAGTGGGTGATGCCTTCCAGTGCGTCTTCAACCGGGTGGGCGAAGGTGTACATGGGGTAGATGCACCATTTGTCGCCGGTGTTGTGGTGGGTCGCGCGCTTGATGCGGTAAATGGCGGGGTCGCGCAGGTTGATATTGGGCGAGGCCATGTCGATTTTGGCGCGCAGAATCATGCTGCCGTCAGCGTGCTTGCCGTCGCGCATTTCGCGGAACAGTGCCAGTGACTCATCGGCAGGGCGGTTACGCCATGGCGAATCCTTGCCGGGCTCAGTCAGCGTGCCGCGATTGGCGCGCATCTCGTCGGAGGTTTGCTGATCGACATAGGCATGGCCTGCGGTGATCAGCGCTTCTGCCGCGCGGTACATAAAATCGAAATAATTGCTGGCGTAATACAGGTGCGATTTGTCAAAGGCATCCCAACCGAATCCCAGCCATTTCACCGCATCGGTGATGCTGTCTACGTACTCCTGCTCTTCTTTCTCCGGGTTGGTGTCGTCGAAGCGCATGTGGCACACGCCACCGTAGTCACGCGCCAGGCCGAAATTGAGGCAGATGGATTTGGCATGGCCTATATGCAGGTAGCCGTTAGGCTCTGGCGGAAAGCGTGTACGTATCTTGGCAGGATCAGGTGCGCCTGCGGCATGCAGTGCTGCATCGCCCGGTGTGCCAGCCCAGTGGCGGCTGGCGTAGGTGCCTTGCTCGATATCGCGCTCGACAATATGGCGGATAAAATTGGAGGCGGGCGGGAGTGGGGTCTTATCTGATGACATGGCTGCTTGCTTATAATGAGTTAAAGTCTATTTTACACTGAGCGTGGCTCTGAGAGTGAGTCGCTTGCTATGCTAATATAGTATGAAAATATAGCTAGAAAAGCATGAACAATTTTACCTTTCCCATCCTGCATCTTCTCTCTGACGGCCGCTTCCACTCTGGCGAGGCGCTAGCCGCGCATTTCAAGGTAACGCGTTCGACCATCTGGAATGCGATACAGGAAGCGGAAGCGCTGGGCATCGAGATTTTCTCGGTGCGCGGGCGCGGCTACAAGCTGCCGGAGCCGATTACCTTGCTGGACCACGGCGCCGTGTTGCAGGCGATAGGCGAGCAGCGCGCGTGGTTTCGGCTGGAGCTGCACGATACGCTGGAATCCACCAATAGTTACCTGATGAAGCAGGCCGGCGGTAGCCCCGGGTACGGCCAAACCACGGCAGCTCACGCCACTTGCGTGGCTACCCAGCTGCAAACACGCGGCAAGGGCCGGCGTGGCCGTGCCTGGCAGGCAGGGTTGGGCGCCAGCCTGACTTTTTCATTGCTGTGGCGTTTTCAATCCGGTGCCTCTGCGCTTTCAGGCCTGAGCCTGGCGGTGGGCGTGGCGCTGATACGCGGCCTGCATGAGCTGGGTTTGCTGAAAGCGCAACTCAAATGGCCGAATGATGTGCTGGTGCGCTCAAGCGCTGGTGGCTACGACAAGCTGGCGGGCATACTCATCGAGCTGCAGGGCGATATGGAAGGGCCGAGTGCGGCGGTGATCGGCATAGGCATCAACCTGAAGTTGCCGGAACAGTTACGCCGCAATATCGACCAGCCTGCTACCGACCTGGACACCGTGCTGGCGGAACCTATCAACCCCAATATGCTGCTGGGCGTGCTGCTGAAACACCTGGCCGATGTGCTGCGCGAGTTTGAGAGCCACGGCTTTGAAAATCTGCGCCTGGAATGGATGCAGCATCATGCCTACCAGAACCAGGCGGTGCGCCTGATATTGCCGGATAGCCGTGAGTTGCAGGGCGTGGTGACGGGTATTGCACCGGATGGCGTGCTGCTGGTGAATACGGCCGGTGGCGAGCAGCGTTTTTCATCCGGCGAGATCAGCTTGCGTGCGGTACAGCAATGAGTAAAGTAACCGCCGTGAAAGGGCAGTACGCATGATCCTGGCTATAGACGCAGGCAACAGCCGCACCAAATGGGGAATTTTTGATGACGCAGGCGAACTGCAAACACATGGCGCTTTTGTGAATGCAGGCTTTAACACTCACGATGCTCCACAAGTGTGGCGCAGTTGCCCAAGTGCCGTGGTTTCGAATGTTGCTGGACCTGAAATGGCCGAGAAACTGACAGCGGCATTGCAGATTTTTGATATTCCGATGAACGTGGTTCAGTCCAGCAGTTATGCCTGTGGCGTGACAAATAGTTACGCACAACCCGGGCAATTGGGCACTGATCGCTGGGCTGCGCTTATTGCGGCATGGCATTTGTACCATGCGCCATGCGTGGTGGTGAATGCCGGCACGGCATTGACAGTTGATGCGCTGGTGCCGGATGTTGCCGCGCAACAGGCTGTTTTCCTGGGCGGGATGATACTGCCGGGTTTCAGGCTGATGCAGGATAGCCTTTACCAGCGTACCGCCGGCATAGGCGAGTATCCGGGGACTGTGCAGCCTTTTCCGCAGAACACGGGTGATGCCGTGTATAGCGGTGCGGTGGCAGCGCTGGCAGGTGCGGTAAGCAGCATGCTGGACAAGCTTGAAAGCTATCTGCTGGCAAAACAGCAGGAACCCAGGCTACGCTGTATTATTACGGGAGGGGATGCAGCATTGCTGGCGCAGGCGCTGAGCGACGATCTTCACCTCAACGGCCAGGTTGTCATCGCGGATAATCTGGTATTACAAGGTTTACTGTTACTGGAAAGAGAAGCTTCATGAAATGGGTAGTCTGCTTGCTGTTGCTGGCAAATGTCGTGTTCTTTGCCTATTTTAATCTGAGCCTGACAACGCCGAACGGCGGACATCCTGGCTTGCAGGAGATACACCCCGAGCAGATCAAATTGCTGACAGATAAAGAGATTGAAGCACTGCCGAAAAAATCGGAACAACCGGCGGAAGATAGTGCAACCCAGGCTGCACTGACTACAGCGACGCAAACATCTTGCTATGAGTGGGGCAGTTTCTCTGCACGCAATCTGCCCCGTGCGCGCAACGTTTTGTTCAAGTTCTCGCTGCAAGGCATCGTCAAGCAGCAGAACTCGCAGGAGTCTGCGCGCTACTGGGTTTATATTCCGCGCGCCAAGTCTTTACAGGCAGTACAGGCCAAGATGAATGAACTGCGCGAGCTGGGCATAGACGATATCTTTGTTGTGCAGGAGCCGCAGTGGCGTTATGCTATTTCCCTGGGCGTGTTTAAAGACGAGCAGTTAGCGACAAAACGCCTGGAAGATTTAAAGGCCCGTGGTGTCAATTCTGCGGTCAAAGCCCTGAGGAATCAGGAACAAGGCCAGGCTAGCCTGGTGATCAATAGCATGGCCCCCGAGATGGTGGCTGAAATTGAAAAGCTTAGGCCGGATTTTCCCGGTAGTGAAATCAAACAGGTGAGTTGCCAATAGGAGGCTGTATGGGTTTTTTTAAGTCAACAATGAAATCGGTATTCAAGAAAGTAGCCCTTGCCGCGGTGGTTATTACAGGCAAGAAGCTAGTCACTAAAGCGGTTAATGAGCTGGCAGACAAGATGAATGAAGATGCTGCCAAGACTGAAAAAACAGCAGCCCCCCCAACAGCAACGACTGCAGAAAAACCAGCTGCAGTAGCCAAGCCCAAAGCTGCGGCTAAACCCAAAGCAGCTGCCAAACCGAAAGCCCCGGCAAAAGCCAAAGCGGCCCCAAAGCCAACAGCCAAGGCCGCTGCTGCAGACAAACCCAAAGCGGCAGCTAAACCCAAAGCCGCTACCAAGCCTAAGGCGCCAGCAAAGCCCAGAGCAGCTGCCAAACCCAAGGCGGTAGAAGCTACGCCTGAAGCACCACTGGCGGTTGCACCAGAGACTCCTGCCTCAGAGACCTAGGCTCCGAAACTGCAATCTGCTGATAAGAGCTCAGTGTGGAGTCTTAATCAGCAGGCGTAAAAAAGCCGGCCATGGCCGGCTTTTTTACGTTACAAGAGCTTATCTTTTCTTGATGTAAAGATCAGTAATCGTGCCTTCTTTCATTTCCGCTGCAAAGCAAATTGTTTCGGAAAGCGTTGGATGCGCATGGATAGTCAGCCCCAGGTCATGAGCATCTGCACCCATTTCGATAGCCAGCACGGCCTCTGCCAGTAGTTCACCCGCATTGACGCCGACGATGCCGGCACCGATGACGCGATGGGTTTCCTTATCAAAAATCAGCTTGGTAGTGCCTTCGGTGCGCGCGATAGAGAGTGCACGACCACTGGCGGCCCAGGGGAATGAAGCTTTTTCAATGGCGATGCCCTTGGCTTTGGCTTCTGTTTCCGTCATGCCGGCCCATGCTACTTCGGGGTCGGTATAAGCGACAGATGGAATGACCATGGCCTGGAACTCGACCTTATGCCCGGCGATGACTTCTGCCGCGACCTTGCCTTCATGTGTGGCTTTGTGCGCGAGCATGGGTTGGCCGACGATGTCACCAATGGCGAAGATATGCGGTACGTTGGTACGCATCTGCTTGTCCACGGCGATAAAGCCGCGATCATCTACCGCGACGCCGGCATTCTCTGCACCAATGTTCTTGCCGTTTGGACGGCGACCGATAGAAACCAGTACGCGGTCGTACACTTGTGCTTCCTTGGGCGCATTTTCACCCTCGAAAGAGACATGGATGCCGTCTTTCCTGGCTTCAATCTTGGCTACCTTGGTAGACAGCATGATGCTTTCGAAGCGTTTTTCCATGCGCTTCTGCAATGGGCGTACCAGATCGCGGTCGCAACCGGTGATCAGGCCATCCATGAACTCAACAACGCTGACTTTGGTACCGAGGGCATCATAGACGGTACCCATTTCCAGGCCAATGATGCCGCCGCCGATAACCAGCATGCGTTTAGGAATGTCCGCCAGCGCCAGGGCACCGGTGGAATCCATGATGCGATCATCCTCTGGGGCACCCGGGAACTTGGTGGCTTGTGAGCCGGCAGCAATGATGGCGTTGTCGAATGACACGGTGGTGACTTTGCCATCGGCCGCAGTGACTGCAATCTGGTTGGGGCTGGTGAATTTACCTATGCCCTGTACGGTGGTGACCTCACGTTGCTTGGCCATGGCTGCCAGGCCGCCGGTAAGCTTGCCGACAACGTCGTTGGCTTTCCAGTTGCGTAATTGGTCCAGGTCGATCTTGGCCGCGCCGAAACTGACGCCATGATGCGCGGTTTCTTCGGCTTCGGTGATGACTTTTGCAGTATGCAGCAGGGCCTTGGATGGAATGCAGCCGACATTGAGGCAGACTCCGCCCAGGGTGGCGTAACGCTCGATCAAGACGACTTTCTTGCCCAGGTCAGCAGCACGGAATGCAGCAGTGTAGCCGCCGGGGCCGGAACCCAGCACGACGACTTCTGCATGCAGGTCGGATGTACCACTGACAGCTGGTGCTGCTGTAGGCGCGGCTACAACTGGCTTTACTTCTGCTACAACAGCAGGTGCCTCTGCTTTTGCCGGGGCTGGTGCAGCGGCGGCAGACTCGGCTTCCAGTAAGAGGATGAGCGTACCTTTGGCGACTTTGTCGCCTACCTTGAGTTTGACTTCCTTCACGGTACCGGCTTGCGACGATGGAATATCCATGGATGCTTTGTCAGACTCCACGGTAATCAGCGAGTCTTCCTTGGCGATGACGTCGCCAGCCTTCACCAGTACTTCAATGACATCGACGCTATCAAAATTGCCGATATCAGGCACTAAAACTTCAACAATATTGCTCATGTAAGGTTCCTGTTACAGCAAGAGACGACGGACGTCGGACAACATCATCCGCAGATGGCTGGTGAAACGTGCGCCATCGGCACCGTCAATCACGCGATGGTCGTAAGAGAGTGACAGCGGCAGGATCAGGCGCGGCTCGAAGCTCTTGGTCTTGGCATCAAACACAGGCTGCATGGATGAGCGTGAAACGCCGAGTATCGCCACTTCTGGGCAGTTGATGATAGGCGTGAACATGGTACCGCCTATGCCACCCAAGCTGGAAATGGTGAAGCAACCGCCTTGCATTTCTTCGATCTTGAGTTTGCGTTCGCGGGCTTTGGCCGAGAGGTCAGCCAGGTCGCGTGCAATATCCATCACATCTTTGGTATTCACGTCACGTACTACCGGCACCACCAGGCCATCCGGCGTGTCGCAGGCAAAACCTACATGGTAATATTGCTTGAGGATGAGGCTATCGCCCTCGGCAGAAAGTGACGAGTTGAAGTTAGGATAAGTACGCAAGGCGTTGACCACGGCTTTCATCAGGAAAGCCAGCAAGGTCAGCTTGACGCCGCGTTTTTCGGCATCCGGTGCCATGGATCTACGGAATTCTTCCAAATCGGTAATGTCGGCTTCGTCAAACTGCGTCACATGCGGTGCAGTCACCCAATTGCGGTGAAGGTTGGCGCCTGACAGTTTCTTGATGCGCGACAGCGGCTTGGATTCGATCGTGCCGAACTGGCTAAAATCAATCACAGGCATCGGCAATGTTGATAAACCACCGCCCATGTTTTCGCTACGGGGCTTGGCTAGCTCGCCCTTCACAAAGGCTTGGACATCGTTTTGCAGAATGCGGTTTTTGGGGCCAGTGCCTTTCACCAGGCTTAAATTCACGCCTAATTCACGGGCAAATTTGCGCACAGATGGGCTGGCATGGGCCAGCTTGCCTGCAACGCCGGCGGTACTGGCTGCCACCGGGTTGGGCGTGGCTTGCGGCTGTATCACTTTAGGTGGTTCGGCCACAGGGTTGCTTGGCTCGGGAATGGCCACAGCCTTTTCATCCACTTTTACCGTCGATACCACCGGTGTGGTTGTAGGCTGGGCAGCGGGCTTCTCAGCGGCTGGTGCAGCATCTTCTGCTTCCATCACCAGGATCAAACCCCCTTGAGCAGCTTTGTCGCCGACTTTCATTTTGACTTCTTTAACTGTGCCGGCAAATGGCGCAGGAATATCCATGGAGGCTTTGTCCGACTCCAGCGTCAGCAGTGAGTCATCCTTGGCAACTACATCGCCTGCCTTAACGAGGACTTCAATTACATCCACGCTGTCAAAATTGCCAATATCGGGGACGAGAACGTCTTTTAATGCCATTTTTTCGTCTCCTTAGATCGTTGTTGGATTAGGGCGGGTGGTGTTGATGTTGTACTTCTTGATGGCTTCGGCGGCCTTTGCTGCCGGTAACTTGCCATCGTCTGCCAGCGCCTTCAGCGCGGCCAACACCACATAGTAACGATCTATCTCGAAGAAGCTGCGCAGTGCTTCTCTGCTATCGCTGCGGCCATAGCCATCCGTACCCAGTGCCACAAAACGGTTGGGGATAAAGTTGCGGATCTGGTCAGCGAAGGAGCGCATGTAGTCGGTTGAGGCGATTACCGGGCCTTCCGCCTTGCTCAGGCACTTGCCGATATAGGTTTCCTTTTGTTTCTTTTCCGGGTTGAGCAGGTTCCAGCGCTCAACGTCGATACCCTCGCGGCGCAGCTCGGTAAAGCTGGTCACGCTCCATACATCGGCAGAAACACCCCAGTCTTTTTCCAGCAGCTCGGCCGCTGCAATGACTTCACGCAGAATCACGCCGCTGCCCATAAGTTGTACCTTAGGGCCTTTAGCCTTGGATTTGCTGAATGCGTACATGCCCTTGAGGATGCCTTCTGCACTGCCTTCCGGCATGGCCGGGTGGCTGTAGTTCTCGTTCATCAGGGTAATGTAGTAGTACACATCCTCCTGGTTCTGCACCATGCGGCGCAGGCCTTCCTGAATGATCACGGCCAGTTCGTAAGCAAATGTCGGGTCGTAGGATACGCAGTTGGGGATGGTGGCAGACATCAGGTGGCTATGGCCATCCTCATGCTGCAAACCTTCGCCATTCAGTGTGGTACGGCCAGCGGTTGCGCCAAGCAGGAATCCACGAGCACGGCTGTCGCCAGCGGCCCAGGCGAAATCGCCGATACGCTGGAAGCCGAACATGGAGTAATAGATGTAGAACGGAATCATCTGCACGCCGGTAACGCTGTAAGAGGTGGCAGCAGCCAGCCAGCTGGCGAATGAGCCGGCTTCGTTGATGCCTTCTTCCAGGATCTGGCCGTCTTTCGACTCTTTGTAGAACATCACCTGGTCGGAATCCATAGGCTCATACAGCTGACCTACGGATGAATAGATACCAAGCTGGCGGAACATGCCTTCCATACCGAAAGTACGTGCTTCATCCGGCACGATAGGCACCACATATTTGCCGATCTGCTTATCGCGTACCAAGGTCGACAGTATGCGCACGAATGCCATGGTGGTGGAAATCTCACGCTCACCCGTGGCGCCCAGCATGTTCTCGAATGCTGATAATTCCGGCACGGTCAGTTCGTTACCCTTACGGCGACGTTTAGGCACGTGGCCGCCCATGGCGGTACTGCGCTCAGCCAAATATTGCATTTCAGGGGAATCTGACGCAGGTTTGTAGTAAGACAGGCTTTCTACTTGTTCGTCGCTGAGTGGCAGGTCGAAGCGATCACGGAATTTCTTCAGTGACTCGATATCCATGCTCTTCTGCTGGTGGGTGGTGTTCTGGCCTTCGCCAGCATCGCCCATGCCGTAACCCTTGACGGTCTTGGCAAGAATCACTGTAGGCTGGCCCTTGTGCTGAGTGGCTGCTGCGTAAGCTGCAAACACCTTGTGCGGGTCATGGCCGCCACGGTTCAGGCGCCAGATGTCCGCATCGGACATGGCCGCAACCATTTCCTTCAGTTCAGGATATTTGCCGAAGAAGTGCTCACGTGTGTAAGCGCCGCCTTTGGCCTTGAAGTTCTGGTATTCGCCATCCACGCACTCTTCCATGCGTTTCTTGAGCAGGCCATCCTTGTCCATGGCCAGTAACGGATCCCAATAAGAACCCCAGATTACCTTGAGCACATTCCAGCCGGAGCCGCGGAAGTTAGACTCTAACTCTTGAATGATCTTGCCATTGCCGCGTACCGGGCCATCCAGGCGCTGCAGGTTACAGTTGATGACGAAAATCAGATTGTCCAGTTTTTCGCGCGAGGCTAGTGAAATGGCGCCTTGAGATTCCGGCTCATCCATTTCGCCATCGCCGCAGAATACCCACACTTTACGGTCTGAGGTATCTGCAATGCCGCGGTCATGTATATATTTCAGGAAGCGTGCCTGGTAAATCCCCGCCAAAGGCCCCAGACCCATGGATACGGTAGGGAACTGCCAGAAATCAGGCATCAGCCAGGGATGCGGGTAGCTGGAAAGGCCAGCGCCACCGGTTTCCTGGCGGAAGTTGTCCAGTTGTGCTTCATCGATGCGGCCCTCAAGGAAGGCACGTGCGTAAACGCCGGGAGAGGAGTGTCCCTGGAAGTAGATGCAGTCACCGCCGAAGTTTTCATTCGCGGCACGGAAGAAATGGTTAAAGCCAACGTCATACAGCGTTGCCGCAGACTGGAAGCTGGCAATATGGCCACCTACGCCCGGTGATTTTTCATTGGCGCGCAGCACGGTCATGATCGCATTCCAGCGGATCAATGCGCGGATGCGGCGCTCCATGTCTGGATTGCCTGGCAGGCGCTGCTGCAGATGCGTAGGAATCGTGTTCACATACGCGGTTGTTGCGTTATAAGGTAAATAAGCACCAGAGCGGCGGGCTTTTTCGATCATGGTTTCTAACAAGAAATGCGCGCGCTCGGTTCCCTCGTGTTCTAGCACCGCATCAATGGCTTCAAGCCATTCGTGGGTCTCTTGCGGGTCAGTATCGGGGGTTAATGCCATGTGGGGGATCTCCGGGAAACTTTTGTGGTTCGCTGTGGGTATAATCAACCAAGAGTTATCTTTATTATCCTGACTAGCAAACTCAGGGTTGATCAGTCAAATATAGGGCCAACTATTAAACTTACTGGCAAACTGCCGGGACAGTGTTTGAGTTTCTGGTATTGAACCATCCGCTGTCGACTGTTGGCAAAGGCTATATATTGGCTTTTTTGGCTGTTTAGGTCAAGTTTTAGCACAAGATTTAACATGGTTGGGATGTCTTGTTTCCCGCTGTGTAAGCGATAATTAAATTTTAAAAATGAGGGATCTGATGTCTATCCAATTGAAGCAATCCGCCACTTTTGCCGATGAAAAATCGTTAACGGCAACCAGCCACCTATTGTTTGTCTTGCCTAGCAATAAGCCTGCCAGCCTGCCTTTTGCACCGGTGCTGGAAGCGAAGCTGAAACGTAACCGCAATAAGTATGCGGACCTGGCAAAAAGCCCAGTGACGGCCGACCTGCCCAATGGCGGCGTGGCTACCTGGGTGGTGCTGGATGCCAAATTAAACCCTTTTCAACGCCATACCCTGCTGCGCAAAGCCATCAAGCCCTTGCTGGATGAGAAGCCACAAACGCTGGGCATCGTGCTGTTCGGCAGCGATAAAATGCGCCAACAAGGAGCACGTGATGCCTATTATGTGGCATCGGTGAATGCCGCTGAGTTGCCTGAGCGCAAAGGTGCCAAAGACAAGAAGAAATCGCATGCCCTGAAGACGATATCGATATATGGCTGGAATGAAGCCGATGGCTTTGCCGCGGTGCGTGCGCTGGTGGCGGGTAACAGCCTGACACGCCAGCTTTCCATGTTGCCACCTAGTGAATTGACTCCGACCACTTATCGCGAAAAGGTGCAGAAACTGGCCAAGGATAATGGCTGGAAGCACCAGGAATACGATATGAAAAAGCTCAAGAAAATGGGCGCGGGTGCATTTGTGGCCGTAGGGCAGGGCTCTGATCCGCAGGATGCGGCGATTGTGCATTTGAGTTACACCCCAAAGGGTGCCAAAAAACATATCTCGCTGGTGGGCAAGGGCATCTGCTTCGACACCGGCGGCCACAACCTCAAGCCTGCCAAGTACATGAACGGTATGCATGAAGACATGAATGGTTCGGCTGTGGTGCTGGGCATACTGCTGGCCGCCACCAAGTCTGAGCTGCCGGTGAAAATCGATTGCTGGCTGGCGATTGCGCAGAACCATATCGGGCCTTTGGCTTACAAGCAGAATGACGTGGTGACTGCGCTCAATGGCACCACCATAGAGATCGTGCATACCGATGCCGAAGGACGCATGGTGCTGGCCGACACCCTGACACTGGCTTCGCGCGAAAAACCGGAGTTCATGATGGACTACGCCACGCTTACCGGCAGCATGGTATCAGCTTTGGGTGACCGTTATAGCGGCATCCTGGGCAATCGTCCGGAGCTGCTATGCAAGGCAGTAGGGGCGGGCATGGCAGCGGGTGAGCGCGTTTGTGCTTTCCCGTTTGATGAGGACTATGACGAAGAGCTGGAAAGCAGTATAGCCGACGTCAAGCAATGTACGCTTGAGGGCGGTGCCGATCACGTGTTGGCCACACGCTTTCTTGCCAAGTTCATCGAAGGCGATGTGCCTTGGATCCATGTCGATCTGTCATCCTATAGCCGCAAAGGTGGGCTGGGTGCGGTAGCTAGTGATACCAATGGATTTGGTGTTGGATTTGGGCTGGAAGTGATCAAGCTGGTAATGGAATGAGATTGGCGGAAGACTAATCCATTTGAGACTAATCAATTGAGGGGCGGATAAACATGCAAATGGCGATAGATCATTTAAGTTGGCTGGAGATGTTCCCCGCCTTGTTGGGCCTGGAGCCAAATGCTCGCGAGCTGCTGGCAAAATCGGCACGTATTGTTGAAGCGCCGATAGGCACCATAGGCTATTCTGAGGGCATGCCCTGCAACGCTTATGTATTGCGCCTCGCAGGGCAGTCGCGCGTGTACAAAATGTCCAGTGGTGGGCGCGAGATATTGCTATATCGCGTGGCAGCAGGCGAAACCTGTGTGTTGACGACGACCTGCCTGCTTGGCCGCAGTGATTATCCTGCCTCCACCATCGTAGAAGAGCCGATCCGTGATGTCATTATCCCGGCGGCGGCTTTTAACCAGTTGATGATAGATTCGGCGGTGTTCCGGCGTTTTGTGATGGAGAACTATGGCGCGCTGATCAGCGATTTAATTGTGTTGCTGGACGAAGTCGCTTTCCAGAGCCTGGATGCGCGCCTGGCCAAGCTGTTACTGGAGTCGCCAACCCCAGATATCAGCCGCACGCATCAGCAAATTGCAGCGGAGCTTGGCACGGCGCGCGAAGTGGTGAGTCGTCAGCTCAAGCGCTTTGAGCAGAAAGGCTGGGTCACGCTGGGACGTGGTCATGTGGAATTGCTGGACCGAAAGGCCATGGAGCAAATGGCGCAAAGCAGCTCAAGTTAGCGGCTTTGCTTTGCGCCGTTATTAGCACTAGCAGCCCACGCACTTACCTTTGCTGATGTCGTAGCCTTTGGTGGCCTCTATGCCTTTGACATTGGTCATGATGGTTCCATCCAGCACAGCCTCTTTCATATTGGCGCCGGTAATATCTGCACCGGTTAAATCCGCCTTGCTTAAATCTGCCCGGAACAAGTCAGTATTGCGCAAGTTGGCGTTTCTAAAGTCGGCAAACTTGAAGTTGGAGCGATTGATGTCTGCTCCTTCAAAGTTTACATTGGCAAAATTACCGCCGATCGCATCGAAACGCATTGCCCCCATCGGCTGATTGCCGATATCCAGGCCAAAACGGCCTTTGGCAATATTGGCGCCGCTCATGTCCACATTGCCCAGCGTGCCTATCATGCGCGCATTGCTCAGGTTGGCGCCCTTGAAATTGGTTTTGTCGAAAATCGCCTGGAATATGGTGGCGTCGGTGAGGTTGGCGCCGCTGAGGTTGGCATCTTCCAGCCGTGCCAGGTTGAGGTATGCGCCCTGCATATTGGCACCACTCAAGTTAGCCCCGCGCAGGTAGGCGCCGAAGAAGCTGGTGTTGACCATCTTGCAATGGCGCAAGTCCAGCTTGTCGAACATCAGATAGCCCAGGTCTTTGTTGGATAGGTCACACTTTGCACTTTTGACCTGCTCCATGGCTTGTTCCTGGCTGATCTTCTGGCGCTCCGGTTCTGCATTCTTGGCGTAGAAAGCTTGGGCTTTCATGATGGTCGCCTGTGGGTTTTTCATAAAGGTAGATTTTGCTGCTTCGTTGCCGAAACAGTACTCCTTGCCTTCAAATTCGGTTTTCACCGAGCAGTCTGTTGGCATCATGCTGTCGTTGGCCAGCGAGACTGTACAGTGGTTGCCAAACTCTGCCGCTGAAGCCACTCCGGTGAGCAGCGCAAATGTCATTGCGGTAAAAATGTATAAGCTTTTCATGATGATTCCCCCGTGCCTATAGAGTTAAATTACGTATTTTCTAGTGCTTGCAACTTGCAGTATCTGCTTATGGCAAGCACTGCTCAGTAACTCCGGTCACATAGTGGGGTAATGCATGGGAAGCTACTGTTTTACAAAGATATAGACTCGGGATATAGGCGCGGGTTCGCTACGGATGATGGCTATGAGTTATACGCGCATTTCAGTATGCAGCAGTGCACTCAGGCTGAGTAGCAGCCGCTGGTAACGCTGGCTGTTCAAGGCGTTTTGCAGCTTGATATAGTGCTTGGAGTCGCATGGCGTGACCAGAAATTTGTCCAGCCAGTCCAGTTCATCCAGCAAATAGCGCGAGGTGAGTTTTAATGACTCGATGACCCCTGCCAGGCGGAAGATCGCGAAGCGCATCTGGCTCACCGATGCTGTGTAGTTCACCTTCTGTAATATTTCCTGGTTGACTTGAATCTGGACGACACAGTCGATAGCCAGTTGCAGTGGGGTCTGGTTTTTGACCGGCATTTTATTCGCTTGCGCATGGGTCTTGATGGTCGGCGTAGGCCGGATGACGCCATATCCCCGTTGTGCCTTGCTGACATTCTCAATGGTGAAGGGAATATCTTTTTGCAAGGTCAGGGCAAGCTCAAACAGATGTTTGCCGTTGCCATGTTTGAGCTCGATCTCCAGTTCGCTGATGGGCTCGATTTTTTCCCACACTCGCGGTTCGCAGACTTTTAACTCGCCCAGGTCGAGCGACACCTCGATCTCGGTGCCGTCGGCATACTCCAGAAACCAGTCGGTGCGCATGACATCGACGACGAATATCGGCTTTAGCGCACTGCGCAGGGCTTTGTCGGAAAAGATATAGGCCAGGTGCGGCTCGGTGATTTTGTTGAAATCCGGCTTGTTGCGGGTCAGCAGGTCTTCCCACTCCAGCCGCTGGTGTAAGCCGCCTATCGATTTACCGGCGCTTTTGATGGCCTGGAACCAGCCGCCAGACATGCTCCTGACGCGCAAACTGAGGCCTGCATCAAGCAATGCCAGCTCAGGGGTATCGTAATAAATACTGATGAGGGCGCGGGTGATGGGTTCGCCGACTGCATGCCTTTTAATGGCTGGATGATGCTTTAATGTTTGCTCATCTGCTGCGAACATGCGCAGCTTTAATTCAATTTCGTTGGGCATTAAAACCTTATAGCGTATTCCGGTCCGCGTTAACTAACCAATGGAGTAAAGGTGCCCATTGTTGTATATCCCGTGCTGATTGTGAAGGCCTGAGGTCGAATAAACTGGCTCCTTGCTCTGCTGCCTGCACGTAAATCTGCGCATCTCGCAGGTGGCCCATTACCGGAAAGTCTCCCTCTTCCAGATACGCTTGCAAGCTCGCAGCCGCGCGGGTGCGGCTGTCAATGCGCATGCCTACCATGGCGACGAAGGTACGCTCTTTGCGCACCGCTTTCTCTTCCCGTAATACCTGTAGAAAATCCTGGGTGGCGCCAATGTCGAATGTCGATGCCTGCATAGGCACAACTACCCAATCAGCGCGTTTGACGGCCTCGCTCAGCTTTTCGCCATGCAATCCGGCAGGCGAGTCTATGATGGTCCAGTCCGCACTCAGGCTGTCCGCATTCTTGCCGCGGCCGTTCAAGCCGTGAATCAAAGGCATGCTGTCGGGGCGGCGCTCCAGCCAGTTGAGGGAAGACTGCTGCCTGTCCATGTCCGATAACACAACATGCCGGCCGCGATTGGCAAAATAGCCCGCCAGGTTGGTGGCTAGCGTGGTTTTGCCGCTACCACCCTTGGGATTGGCGATTAGTACTGTTCTCATGACGCTTCTCCGGGATTGCTTTAGGTTTTATGCTTGCTGCAGCAAATGGCTGCATTCATGCTGGATTGTTAAATAAATTCGGGTGAAATGACAGCCCGCATAATCGCTTGTTCTTCATGTCCCCTTACGCGGCTGGCTATCCACCACACGGCCCCTTTTTTGATGCACCAGTAATGTGGCTTGCGCGTCATGGCCATGGCTGCTGCCATACCCAGCGTGGGTTGGTGGCCTATAATCAGCGCGGCATCATTCGCCGTAGCCCATTGCGCTTCCTCCAGTATGACTTGAGGCGAAGCCCCTGGAGCAAGCGATTCCAGCGTGGTAAATGGCAAACCCAGTGCCTCGGCCGTCTGCTGGGTCCTTGTGGCCGGGCTGACCAGGATGCGGGTCTTGCCGGGCATGTGTTGCTTGAGCCATGCGGCCATTTTTCTCGCCTGCTGCTGACCTTTAGCGGTAAGTACCCGGTTCATGTCGGGGTACGTGTCCTCAGCCTCAGCGTGGCGCCATAAAATCAGTTCCATAGCGTATCATTCATCTTAATTGGGTAAACAAGCGGGGTTAGGCGGTTATCTTAACTCTGCGCCTTAACATAACAAAGTGACATCTGTGTGAAATTGCAAATTGTATTCCCTGAGTTTGACGTAACAAAAGCCCCGCAGTTCACTGCACCGGCCCTTGCGCGGTTATTGGCGGTCGGCTGCCAGCAGCGCATGGCTGGCACTGTCGAGGCATTGCTATGTCAGGCAATCGGCGTGAGCCGGCAAGCGGATTGGCCACTCGCGCCTATTTCCAGGTTGGGGGAGGGAGCGTCGGATGCCGGCAGTGGTTACTGGCTAAAAGTCGATCCTGTGCATCTGGTGTTACAGCGTGATTACTTCAGCCTGGATCCGCGTTTGCTATTGTCTCTGGAAGAGTCGCAAGCGCTGTTAGCTTTGTTGAGTCAGCATTTTGCTGCAGACGGGCTAACATTTTTAGCGGCTTCAACCCCAGACTATTGGTATTTGCATCTGCAGGACGACCCGCAAATCAGCACCGCTGAACTGAGTGTCGCCATTGGTCGCGATACCACCAGCTATATGCCACAAGGACAAGGGGCCTCCAGGTGGAACCGACTGCTCAATGAAATGCAGATGCTGCTGCATGAGCATCCCATCAACCAAGCCCTCGAGCTCAGGGGTGAGCTTGCCGCTAATAGTATCTGGCTGTCCGGCGGCGGGGTATTGCCAGTGCAGGCTGAGTCGCTGAATAAAACTATCTATGCTAATGATGCCTTATCGGCAGGGCTTGCCCTGCTTGCTGGACAGCCAGTCAGGCCGTTGCCGGCGGATATGCATAAGGTGCTTGATGAACCTCACGGTGAAGTTTTGCTGGTCATGCAAGAATCACCCAGTGCCGAATTGATGGAGGCAGTGCTGCATGCACTGAAGCAACGCAAGATCAGCCATTTGACCATGGATTTTGCCTTGCATGGCGAAGTGTTGCGGGTTGAAGCGCAGCCGCTGGATACCTGGAAATTCTGGAAAAAGCCGCAATCGATAGCGTCTTTGTTAGGGATGGGTGCTTAGGTATGGGTACATGGTAAATATCGTACAGCGAACTTATGCCGAAGAGGCGCTCACCACCTTGGTGGCGAGCGGGTTCTCGCCGACTCTGGCCCGGGTGCTGGCAGCGCGTGGCATTACGCAGGCTGCCCAGCTGGAGACTGCGTTAAGCGGCATGCTGCCGCCGGAGCGCCTGACCAACAGCACAGCCATGGCCAGCCTGTTGGCAGATGCGATTGCCCAGGATAAATCCTTACTGGTGATCGGTGACTACGACGCCGATGGTGCCACTGCCACTGCAGTTGCAGTGCGCGGTCTGGCCATGATGGGTGCACGCGTAGACTACTTGGTGCCTAACCGCTTCGAGTATGGCTATGGGCTGACCCCTGAAATCGTGGAGCTTGCGGCTACGCGGCAACCTGACATCATTATTACGGTCGATAACGGCATTGCCAGCGTGGATGGGGTAGCCAGGGCCAATGCGCTGGGTATGGCGGTGCTGGTGACGGATCACCATCTGCCGGGCGATGAAACCCCACAGGCTGCCTGCATCGTCAATCCCAACCAGCATGGTTGCGACTTCCCCAGCAAGAATCTGGCAGGTGTGGGCGTGATTTTTTATGTAATGCTGGCTTTGCGTGCCGAGTTGCGTAGCCGCGGCATGTTTGCAGATAAGCCCGAGCCTAATCTGGCCGAGCTGCTGGATCTGGTCGCACTGGGTACGGTGGCTGACCTGGTAAGGCTGGATGACAATAACCGCATCCTGGTCGACCAGGGCTTGCGACGTATGCGTGCCGGTAGAGGCTGCCCGGCGATACGCGCGCTGATGAAGCTGGCGGGCCGTGACGCCACACGCGCTACAGCACAGGACATGGGCTTTAGTGTTGGCCCGCGCCTGAATGCGGCGGGGCGGCTAGAGGATATGTCACTCGGCATTGCCTGCCTGATCAGCGATGATGAGGATGCCGTCCAGTTAATGGCGCAGCGTTTGCATGAGCTCAATCTGGAGCGCCGCAGCATAGAGTCCGATATGCAGGATGCTGCCAATGTGGTGCTGGAGGATATCGATGTGCAGGGCCGTTACAGCCTGAGTATTTATAATGCGGACTGGCATCAGGGTGTAATAGGCATACTCGCCTCGCGCATCAAGGAAAGCTATCACCGCCCAGTGATAGCCTTTGCCCAGGCGGGTTTGACGAGAGATGGTCATAGCCTGCTCAAGGGCTCTGGGCGCTCCATTAGTGGCTTGCATCTGCGCGACGCGCTGGATTTGCTGTCCAAACGGCAGCCGGATTTAATCCTCAAGTTTGGCGGCCACGCTATGGCGGCGGGATTGAGTATTCATGAACAGGATTTCGATCGCTTCAATACGGAGTTCGAAGCGGTTGCCACGAGCCTGTTGACGCCCGCCGACCTTGAATCCGTCATCGAGGTTGATGGTTCCATGGACACGCAGGATATGCATTGGGATATGGCGAGCACCCTTGAGCGCCATGTCTGGGGGCAAGGTTTTCCGCAGCCGACCTTTTATGATGAGTTTGTGGTCAGGGATCAGCGTATCGTTGGCGAGCGCCATTTGAAGCTGACGCTAGAAAAAAACGGCCGACGCATTGATGCTATTTTCTTCCAGCAGCAAGAGCTGCTACCGGCAAAAATTCGTGCGGTGTATCAGCTGCAAGCCAATGAGTACAACGGTGCCAGGAACGTCCAGCTTAATTTGCGACATTGGCAGCCGCTGTAGGGGCGAATGGATGGGCTGGGGTTTCGTCAGCCGATTTTTACGCTGAGCATGGAAATGGCGCCGCCTTCAAACCCTTCAACCGGAAAGCTGATGGGCTCATCCTTGTGTCGGGTTCCCATAATGTGTAGTAAAGGCAGGTAATGCTCGGGCGTCGGTACCGAAAGCATGGCATCTGCGCCTAGCTTGTCGTAATGAATTAGCGATTCATCATCCCCATTATTTAGTAGTGCCCGTACCTGATCTTCAAAGCGCATGGCCCAGTCAAAAGCGGGAACGTCTGCTTTGCCCCACGCATAACGCCTCAGATTGTGCACGATGTTGCCGCTGCCCATGATCAGCACACCTTCTTCGCGTAATATTGCCAGCCTTTTGCCAAGGTCGTAATGGAATTGCAATGACTCTGTTGCGTCTATGCTGAGCTGCACTACGGGAATATCTGCCTTGGGAAAAATATGACAGAGCACGGACCAGGTGCCGTGATCCAGCCCCCAGCTTTCATCTTGTTTGACGGCAAGCGGTGTAAGCAGCTCCTGAACTCGCTGGGCTAATGGAGGGCTTCCGGGGGCGGGGTAGTTAAAGTGGAAAAGCTCTTCAGGAAATCCGCCAAAGTCGTGGATGGTGGGCGGTAATAAATTACTGGTGACAGCAGTGCCCGGTAAATACCAGTGCGCTGAAATCGCTAGTATGGCCTTGGGTCTGGGTAGGCTCAAACCGAGAGCAGTCCAGCTATTCGTATAGCTATTCTGTAATAGCGCATTCATCGGGTTACCATGGCCGATGAAGATAGAGGGCATTAAATCGATCATAAGTTTCTTAACTTGTTTGTTTTGACGCACACAAAATACGTTCTACTCGAAACAATAGCACAGGGGATGCATGATTTCTTCTGGGCATCTTGCTCGTGGACTTTACATTGACCGTGTATGCGGGGGCGGAGTAAAATCCGCTCAAATTATCTGGGTCAAAATATGCGTCGTAAGTTGGTAGTGGCAAATTGGAAGATGCATGGAACCCTTGCGCAAAATAAAGCTTTGTTTGAGGCTTTCAAGGACAAGCTGGCGCCACTTGATAGTATTGATGTCGCCATCTGCGTTCCATACCCATATCTATTTCAAGCACAATCAGAATTAGCGGATAGTCACATCGCCTGGGGTGCGCAAAACATCGCCAAGCATGAAAAAGGCCCATATACCGGTGAGGTAAGCGCTGCCATGCTGAAGGATTTTGGCGCACGTTACGTCATTATCGGCCATTCGGAGCGTAGCCTGGCGTATTGCGAAAGCGAAGCGAATGTCGCGGATAAGTTTGTCGTGGCCAAGCACGCCGGCATTACGCCTATTTTGTGTGTTGGCGAAACTCTGCAGGAGCGGGAGGCTGGCGTAATGGAGCGTGTCATTGCGTCACAGATTGATGCGGTGCTGTCGGTGGCCGGTGCCGGTGTATTTGCTAATGCGGTAGTCTCATACGAGCCTATATGGGCTATCGGCACTGGCTTGAGTGCCACGCCAGAGCAGGCGCAGGCCATGCATGAGTTTATCCGCGGCAAAATTGCCAGGCTGGATAAAGATGCCTCGGAAAGCCTAAGAATCCTCTATGGGGGTAGCGTAAAACCGACAAATGCGGCACAATTGCTAGCTATGCAGGATATTGATGGCGGGTTGATTGGCAGATGTTCGCTGGATGCCAATGATTTTGAGAAAATTTGTCGGGCTGCCTGCATTGAAACAAAAGCTGCAGCCTGATTTGGAAGATTTGAAGCCTTAAGGTTTCAAGCAAGGGAATATGGAAACTATAGTGACAGTAATTCACGTGTTGGCAGCTTCAGGGGTCATCGGCCTCGTGCTGTTGCAACACGGCAAAGGCGCCGATATGGGCGCTGCATTTGGTAGCGGCGCGTCTGGCAGCTTGTTCGGCGTGAGTGGTTCGTCCAACTTCATGAGTCGTGCTACCGCGATCTTTGTGGCGATATTCTTTATAACAAGTTTATCGCTGGCCTATCTTTCCAGCCATCGTGCTGAGCACTCCAGCGTTATTAAAGCGGTGACTCCGACGCAAACGAATGATGTAAAAGATGCTGCCAAGCAAGTAGCGCCTTCAACGGCTAAGGATGTGCCGCAGTAAGTTTTTGTAGGGGAGTTAGCAGCTCCAGAATGAATGCCGTCGTGGTGGAATTGGTAGACACGCTATCTTGAGGGGGTAGTGGCGAAAGCCGTGAGAGTTCGAGTCTCTCCGTCGGCACCATTAATCAAATCGAGCGATTGCTCGGTGAATACAAGCTGGATTATTTGGGGTTTGAACTTGCTGGAAAACTACTTTCCTATTTTACTGTTCATTATCGTTGGCTTGGCCGTCGGTGTTGCTCCTATTGTTCTCGGTAAACTGGTTTCTCCAAACCGTCCTGATGCCGAAAAAAACTCTCCTTATGAGTGCGGCTTCGAAGCTTTCGAAGATGCGCGCATGAAATTCGACGTACGTTATTATCTTGTCGCTATCCTGTTTATCCTGTTCGACCTTGAAATTGCGTTTCTCTTCCCGTGGGCTGTGGTACTTAAGGAAATTGGCTTGTTTGGCTTTTTGGCCATGCTGGTGTTTCTGGGCATACTCGTTGTTGGCTTTGCCTATGAGTGGATGAAGGGGGCGCTGGAGTGGGATTAAACATCACGAGCAGTAAGCAGGTTCACACGCAAGGCGTGGGATGCGCACGTCCGCGAGTGATGTTTGGACGCCGAATCAGCAAAGCCGGTTATCTGGTCAAGATGACTGAGGCGGCAGGAGCGAGCAGTAAGCAGGTTCACGCCATGGGGATATATCTATGAGTATCGAAGGCGTCCTGGAAAAGGGCTTTGTTACCACCACGCTGGATACGGTCATCAATTACACGCGGACAGGCTCGCTGTGGCCCATGACCTTTGGCTTGGCTTGCTGTGCGGTAGAAATGATGCATGCCGGTGCTTCGCGCTATGATCTGGATCGTTTCGGTATCGTGTTTCGCCCCAGTCCTCGCCAGTCAGATGTGATGATAGTGGCAGGGACACTGGTCAATAAAATGGCTCCTGCGTTACGTAAAGTCTATGACCAGATGGCTGAGCCACGCTGGGTGATTTCCATGGGCTCCTGTGCCAATGGTGGCGGTTATTACCATTACTCTTATGCTGTAGTTCGTGGCTGTGACCGTATTGTACCGGTGGACGTATACGTGCCCGGGTGCCCGCCAACTGCGGAGGCGCTGCTTTACGGCATTATCCAGTTGCAAAATAAAATCAAACGTACCAACACCATAGCGCGCTAAGAAAACAACAATGACAACGCGATTAAATAAACTTTCGGAAAGCCTGAAATCGGTATTGGGTGACAAGCTCACCAAGTTTGTCAGTGATGTGGGCGAAGTCACAATAGAATGCAAGGCGGCTGATTTGCTGACAGTGTGTGCAGCGCTGAAAGATCATCCGTCACTCAAGTTTGAACAGCTGATTGATTTGTGCGGCGTAGATTACGCTCAGTACGGGATTGATGAGTTTGGTGAAGAATCGTGGGCTGGATTGCGTTTCGCCACGGTGTATCATTTCCTGTCAATTAGCATGAATCACCGGGTTCGTCTGCGCGTATTTTCTGATGCTGATGAATTCCCTGTATTGCCGACTCTGGTGGATCTATGGCCAGTTGCCAACTGGTTTGAGCGTGAGTCTTTCGACCTCTACGGCATCATGTACGAAGGTCATCCTGATCTGCGCCGACTGTTGACTGACTACGGATTTGTTGGTCATCCGTTTCGCAAGGATTTCCCCATGATAGGCAACGTGGAAATGCGTTACGACCCTGAGCAGCAGCGTGTGATTTACCAGCCTGTATCGATAGATCAGCGCAATAACGTCCCAAGAGTCATTAGAGAAGAAGGTTTTCATAATGGCTGAGATACGAAATTACACCATGAACTTCGGTCCCCAGCACCCGGCTGCGCACGGCGTGTTGCGACTGGTGCTGGAGTTGGATGGCGAAGTTATCCAGCGTGCCGATCCGCATATCGGCTTGCTACACCGTGGGACTGAGAAGCTGGCGGAAAATCGTACCTACTTGCAGTCTGTGCCATACATGGATCGCTTGGATTATGTTTCCATGATGGCAAACGAACACGCTTACGTGATGGCCATCGAAAAGCTGATGGGCATTGAAGTGCCTGTTCGCGCCCAATATATTCGTGTGATGTTCGACGAGATCACCCGCGTGCTGAATCATCTGTTATGGCTGGGGGCACATGCGCTGGATGTGGGCGCGATGACCGTGTTCCTGTATGCCTTCCGTGAGCGAGAAGACCTGTTTGACTGCTACGAAGCCGTTTCCGGTGCACGTATGCATGCCGCTTACTACCGTCCTGGCGGCGTTTATCGCGATCTGCCCGGCCGTATGCCGCAGCATGAAGCTACCAATTTCCGCAGCAAGGCAGAAATCAACAAGCTCAATGAAAATCGCCAGGGCTCCTTGCTGGACTTCATTGAGGATTTTACCAATCGTTTCCCGGCCTATGTGGATGAGTACGAAACCTTGCTCACCGACAACCGTATCTGGAAGCAGCGTACCGTCGGTATCGGCGTGGTGACGCCAGAGCGTGCGCTTGCGCTGGGGATGACAGGCCCAATGCTGCGCGGCTCCGGCTTTGCCTGGGACCTGCGCAAGAAGCAGCCATATGAAGTTTACGATAAGCTCGATTTCGATATCCCGGTCGGCGTAAATGGCGACTGTTACGACCGTTATCTGGTGCGTATCGAAGAGTTCCGTCAATCCAACCACATCATCAAGCAATGTGTGGACTGGCTGCGTAAGAATCCGGGCCCTGTCATTACTGACAATAATAAAGTTGCGCCTCCTTCACGCGAGGGCATGAAGCATGACATGGAATCGCTGATCCATCACTTCAAGCTGTTTACCGAAGGTTTCCATGTGCCTGCCGGCGAAGCTTATGCTGCTGTCGAGCATCCCAAGGGCGAGTTTGGCATTTACCTGGTTTCTGATGGTGCCAACAAACCTTATCGCCTGAAGATCCGGGCGCCGGGTTTCCCGCATCTGGCTGCGTTGGATGAAATGACGCGCGGTCACATGATCGCCGACTTGGTCGCCATTATCGGTACCCAGGATATCGTGTTCGGGGAGATCGACCGATGAGTTGCGTCTCAACACAAACCAGCTGTTTTTCGGTGGCCCAATAAACGTATGTTAAGTCCAGAATCCATTGCTAAAATCGAGTACGAGCTCACCAAGTATCCTGCGGAGCACAGGCAGGGCGCGGTAATGTCAGCACTGCGCATCGCGCAGACTGAAAAAGGCTGGTTGTCTAAAGAGACCATCGCTTTCGTTGCTGACTATCTTGGCATCCCTGCGATTGCTGCGCTTGAGGTAGCAAGTTTCTACAATATGTACGAACTTGAACCCATGGGCAAATACAAGATCACCGTGTGCACGAATATCTCATGCATGCTGCGTGATTCGGACGAAATCGTCGGACACCTCAACAAGCGTCTGGGCATAGGCTTCAATGAAACCTCGGCGGATGGCAAGTTCACCCTGAAAGAGGGCGAGTGCATGGGCGCCTGCGCTGGCGCGCCGCTGTTTCATATTAATAACACCAGGATGTGCGAGTTTCTGACGCCAGAAAAGGTCGATGAGATTCTGGGGGAACTGGAATAATGACTGTCGGTATCATCACGCCACATCCCAAAGAAACACTGGTCTGCCTGCGCACACTAGGGCAGGAAAACCCGCACTCGCTGGAAAACTATCTCAAGCTGGGTGGTTACGCGCAGTTAAAGCGCCTGGTGACTGAGAAAGTCAAAGCCACCGACATCATCAGCCAGGTCAAGCTATCCGGCTTGCGCGGTCGTGGCGGCGCAGGTTTCCCTACCGGACTCAAGTGGAGCTTTATGCCGCGCTACTACGATGGCGTGAAGTATCTGGTATGCAACACTGATGAAGGTGAGCCGGGCACGTTCAAAGACCGCGATATCATTCGCTATAACCCGCATCAGGTGATCGAAGGCATGGCCATTGCGGCCTACACCATGGGTGCGCGTGTCGGTTACAACTATATTCATGGCGAGATCTGGGAAGATTACGAAACCTTTGAGGCAGCATTGGCTGAGGCTCGCGCTGCCGGTTATATTGGCGAGAAGCTGTTCGGTACCGATTTCAGTTTTGACCTGTACGCTGTGCATGGCTATGGCGCTTACATCTGCGGTGAAGAAACCGCACTGATCGAGTCTATCGAGGGCAAAAAAGGCCAGCCACGATTCAAGCCGCCTTTTCCTGCCAGCTATGGCGTATTCGGCAAGCCGACCACGATTAACAATACTGAGTCTTTCGCCTCCATTCCATGGATATTGCAGCATGGTGGCCAGGCTTTTCAGGACTTGGGCGTGCCCAACTCCGGCGGCACCAAGCTATTCTCGGTTTCCGGGCATGTCGAACGGCCAGGCAATTACGAAGTGCGTATGGGCATTCCGTTCAGTGAGTTGCTCGACATGGCAGGCGGTGTATGGAAAGGCCGTCAGCTTAAGGCTGTTATTCCAGGCGGGCCTTCCACTGCGGTGATGCCGGCATCTGCCATTATTGGTGCCACCATGGACTACGATGGTTTATCCAAGGCGGGTTCCAGCCTGGGGGCTGGGTCCATGATCGTAATGGATGAAACTACCTGCATGGTCAAAACACTTAAACGCCTATCCTATTTCTTCTTTGAAGAGTCCTGCGGGCAATGTACGCCTTGCCGCGAAGGCACTGGCTGGCTGTACCGTGTGATCAAGCGCATAGTTGATGGCAACGGCCGCATGGAAGATCTGGATTTATTGACGGATGTCAGCAGCAACATTTCCGGCCGCACTATTTGTGCACTGGGCGATGCTGCTGCCACACCGGTATTGAGCTTTATCAAGCACTACCGTCCAGAGTTCGAGTATTACATCCGGCATGGCAAATCTATGGTTGAAGGTAAGTAAATGCTGCATATAGAGATTGATGGCAAAGAAGTCGAAGTAGACCACGGCACCACGATTATCGATGCCGCGGACAAGCTTGGCATCGCCATTCCACGTTTTTGCTACCACAAGAAGCTATCTGTAGCGGCTAACTGCCGCATGTGCCTGGTGCAGGTCGAAAAATTCAACAAGCCTTTGCCAGCCTGTGCGACCCCGGTTGCCGATGGCATGAAGATATTTACGCGCTCCAAGTCTGCCGTCGAGGCACAGAAGAGCGTGATGGAGTTTCTGCTGATCAATCACCCGTTGGATTGCCCGATTTGCGACCAGGGTGGCGAGTGTGATTTGCAAGATATCGCGGTGGCCTATGGTGCCAGCGGCTCCCGCTACGCTGAAGAGAAGCGTGTGGTACTGAACAAAAATATCGGGCCACTGGTGTCTACCGATATGACGCGTTGCATTCAGTGCACGCGCTGTGTGCGCTTCCTCAAGGAGGTGGGCGGCATGATGGAGCTGGGCCTGATTAATCGCGGTGAGCATGCGGAAATCACGGCGTATGTCGACAAATCTGTGGATTCTGAATTGTCGGGCAATATCATCGACCTGTGTCCGGTAGGCGCCCTGACCAGCAAACCTTTCCGTTATTCTGCGCGTAGCTGGGAGTTGACCCGCCGTCCTTCCATCGCGCCGCATGATGGCTTGGGCTCGCATGTGGAAGTGCATATCAAAGATAACAAGGTCATGCGTGTACTGCCGCGCGAGAAAGAAAGCATCAATGAATGCTGGATTTCAGACCGCGACAGATTCTCCTACGAAGGCCTGAACAGCCCCGATCGCCTCACAGTGCCTATGATTAAGCATCATGGCGAGTGGCATGAGACAGACTGGAAAACCGCGCTGGAGTTTGCTGCTGGGCATATTAAAGAGATCACAGATAAAGACGGCGGCGACCAGTTAGGCGTGCTGGTTTCGCCAAACAGCACCATGGAAGAAATCCATCTGGCCAAGAAATTAGCGCATGGCCTGGGTAGTGATAATGTGGATTATCGTTTGCGCCAGACTGACTTCCGTATGGATGGCAAGCGCATGGGTACACCATGGATGGGCTGCAATATTCCGGACCTGGAAAAAATGGATCGTATCCTTATCGTCGGTAGCAACCTGCGTAATGAGCATCCTTTACTTGCGCATCGCATCCGCAAGGCTGTGGCCAATGGCGCTGAGCTGAGCTTCGTCAACCCATTGGGTGACGATCCGCTGATGAAGGTGACGCATAAAGCCATTACCTCCCCGAACAATATGGTTAACGTGCTGGCACAAATTCTTAAGGCTATGTCTGGCCTGCAAAGACTTTCGCTGTGCCTGCCAAAGTCACTGAGCGATTTGCTGGAAACCGTGAGTGTCTGGGATAACACCCAGGCCATGGCGGAAAGCCTGGCTGGTCTGGGCAAGGATTACGATCTAATCAGCCCGCGCACCGGCATATTCCTGGGAAATATTGCCCAGCATAACCCGCGTTTCACTGAGCTGTGTAGTCTGGCAGAAGCGATCGCTTCGTTATCAGGGGCCACATTCGGTTTGCTGGCCTCACATGCCAATAGTACCGGCGCTCACTTGGTGGGTGCCATGCCTATGGTCGAAGGTTTGAATGCCAAAGCCATGCTGGAGTCTCCACGCAAGGCTTATGTGTTACTCAATATCGAACCTGAGCTCGATTGCCATAATGCCGCGCTGGCGAAGCAAGCCATCGCGCAGGCTGAGTGTGTGGTCGCACTGACTGCATACAAGTCTGAGGCGTTAAACGATGCACATGTATTGCTGCCTATCGCACCATTTACCGAAACCTCCGGTACCTTCATGAGCATGGAGGGGCGCGTGCAGAGCTTCAAGGCCGTCAACAAGCCTTTGGGCGAGTGTCGACCGGCGTGGAAAGTGCTGCGGGTATTGGCAAACACCTTGGGGTTGAGCGGTTTCGAGTTTGATAGCAGCGAGCAAGTGAAAGACGAGATTTTTGGTGGCGAAAAGCCGTCGAAGTTAGTGTGGCGTAGCCTCAACAACAACTTGCGCGAACTGATCGATATTAAAGTCATCATCAAGTCAGACAAGCTGCAACGCATAGGTGAAGTCTCGCTTTACCATGCCGACCCTATCGTTCGTCGCTCCCCACCGCTGCAAAAAGCCAAATACATGGCGACTCCGGTGGCCGCGATGAATGCTGAACAATTGGTTAAACTCGGCCTGCAAGAAGGCGACGAAGTCATTGTTAAGCAGGGTAGCGGTAGTGCTAAATTAATTGCCAAGCTTGATGCCCGGGTGGCTAGAGGCTGTGTGCGGGTTGCGGGTGCTCATCCGGCTACCTCTGAACTAGGCGAGCTGATGGGCGAAGTTGAGGTGGCGCGGGCATGATGGACACACTACAAAACCTGTTTGGGCCAGCTTGGCCGGTAGTCTGGACTCTGGCCAAGATCGTTGCCATCGTACTGCCGCTCATGGGAGCTGTCGCTTACCTGACGCTGGCTGAGCGTAAAGTCATCGGCTTTATGCAAGTGCGTATCGGCCCCAACCGTGTGGGTTATTTCGGTTTATTGCAACCGATTGCCGATGGCCTTAAGTTATTGTTCAAAGAAATCATTATCCCCAGCGCTTCCAGCAAAGCGCTGTTCCTGATCGGCCCGGTGCTGGCGATTGCACCTGCATTTGCGGCTTGGGCCGTTGTGCCTTTTGACATGAACATGGTGCTGGCGGACATTGATGCCGGCCTGCTGTATATCCTGGCGATGACATCGGTAGCGGTATATGGCGTGATCATTGCCGGCTGGGCTTCCAACTCCAAGTATGCTTTCCTCGGTGCATTGCGCTCCGCGGCGCAAATTGTTTCCTACGAAATTGCCATGGGGTTCGCGCTGGTAGGCGTGCTGATGTGCGCCAACAGCCTCAATCTGGGCAAGATCGTGATGGCGCAGGCCGGCGGATTCTGGCAATGGTACTGGTTGCCGCTATTCCCTTTATTTATTGTTTACTTCATCAGTGCCGTTGCTGAAACTAACCGCGCGCCATTTGACGTGGCAGAAGGTGAGTCGGAAATTGTGGCAGGTTTCCATGTGGAATACTCCGGGATGACTTTTGCCGTATTCTTCCTTGCTGAATATGCCAATATGATCCTGGTGAGCATGCTGGCAGCGCTGATGTTCCTTGGTGGCTGGCTGTCTCCAGTGCCTTTCCTGCCCGACAGTTTCCTCTGGCTTCTGGCTAAAGTGGCTTTCCTGCTATTCTTCTTCCTGTGGTTCCGTGCAACTTTCCCGCGCTACCGTTATGACCAGATCATGCGCTTGGGCTGGAAGGTATTTATTCCGATTACGCTGGTGTGGATACTGGTAGTGGGTGCCATGATGCAAACTCCTTGGGCTTACCTGTTCCATTAGGAGCGACGCTGCGAATATATATGATGAGCAAAATTAAAGAGATTCTTTCAAGTTTGATGCTGGTTGAGCTGCTCAAGGGCATGGCGCTGACCGGGCGCTATTTCTTTGCACGCAAGATCACCATCCAGTTCCCGGAAGAGCGTACCCCAATCTCACCGCGCTTCCGTGGTTTGCATGCCCTGCGTCGCTACCCGAATGGCGAGGAACGCTGCATTGCCTGCAAGCTGTGTGAGGCGGTTTGCCCAGCCATGGCGATTACGATTGAATCCGAGCAGCGTGAAGACAACACACGCCGTACTACGCGCTACGATATTGACCTGACCAAATGTATATTCTGCGGCATGTGCGAAGAGTCGTGCCCGGTGGATTCCATCGTGGAAACCCGTATTTTTGATTATCACGGCGAGAAGCGTGGCGATCTGCTCTACACCAAACAGATGTTGCTGGAAGTGGGCGATAAATATGAAGCACAAATTGCGGCTGACCGTGCCGAAGACGCAAAATTCAGATAGAACAACACGATGATATTCCAAGACTACGTTTTCTATGTGCTCGCAGCGATACTGCTGTTTGCAGGCCTGCGCGTTATCACTGCGCGCAACCCTGTGCATGCTGCTTTGTTCCTAGTGCTGGCCTTCTTTACGGCGGCCGGTATCTGGCTATTGCTGGAAGCTGAGTTTCTCGCCATTGCCCTGGTGCTGGTCTATGTGGGCGCAGTGATGGTGCTATTCCTGTTTGTGGTGATGATGCTGGATATCAACCTCGACAAGTTGCGTGAAGGTTTCTGGGAGGCCTTGCCCATCGCCTTGCCGGTTGGGGTACTGATGGCTGTTGAAATGGTAATGATACTGGGCAGTAAACATTTCGGCATGGATCGCATTAGCGCGCCAACCAAGCATCTCCAGGGCTACAGCAATACTGCAGAGATAGGTCGTCAGTTATACACGGACTACCTGTTACCTTTTGAGTTGGCCTCTGTCATCCTGCTGGTGGCCATTGTGGCGGCGATAGCCTTGACCTTGCGCGATCGCAAGGACTCTAAATCCATGAACCCTGCCGAGCAAGTCCGAGTGAAACGTGCTGACCGCATTCGCATGGTCAGCATGATTGCCGAGACCGAGGTGCCTGATACCGGCGCTGCTGATGGAAAGGAAAAGTCCTGATGGTCAGCTTGTCGCATTACCTTATTCTGGGCTCACTGCTGTTTGCTATCAGCGTGGTCGGTATTTTCCTCAACCGCAAAAACGTCATCGTGCTGCTGATGGCGATTGAGCTTATGCTGCTTGCGGTGAATCTAAACTTTATTGCCTTCTCGCATTACCTCAACGATATTGCCGGGCAGATATTCGTATTCTTTATTCTGACGGTGGCTGCGGCCGAGTCGGCGATAGGCCTGGCGATTCTGGTGGTACTGTTCCGCAATCTTAAAACCATCAATGTGGATGATCTGGATAGCTTAAAAGGCTAAATTTAAGAATAAAAATATGACCGAGATGCAAAAAATCTACCTGCTGATCCCGCTGCTGCCTTTATTTGCAGCTATTGTTGTCGGCCTGTTCGGGCGAGTACTGCCCAGGTCAGCCGCCCATGTGCTGACTATACTGGGCGTGGGTGGGGCATTTGCGCTTTCAGTCTATGTGTTTATTGATGCGCTGGCTGGCCATGTATTTAACGGCACGGTGTATACCTGGCTGGTAAGCGGTGGCGTGAGCTTTGAGGTGGGTTTTCTGGTGGACAGGCTGACCGCAGTGATGATGGTGGTGGTCACCTTTGTTTCACTGATGGTGCACATTTACACCATAGGCTATATGAAGGAAGACCCGGGTTACAGCCGCTTCTTTAGCTATATCTCACTATTTACGTTTGCCATGCTCATGCTGGTCATGGCCAATAACTTCATGCAGCTGTTCTTCGGCTGGGAAGCGGTGGGCCTGGTTTCTTACCTGCTGATCGGCTTCTGGTACACCCGGCCCACCGCGATTTATGCCAATCTAAAGGCTTTTCTGGTCAACCGCGTAGGCGACTTCGGCTTCCTGCTGGGCATAGGCATGGTGCTGTTTTTCCTCGGTAGCCTGGATTACGCAGCCGTGTTCTCCATTGCACCGCAATTTGCCGATACGACGGTCAGCATTATTCCTGGTACACACTGGTCGCTGATGACCGTGATCTGCATACTGTTATTTATTGGCGCGATGGGCAAATCGGCGCAAGTGCCTTTGCATGTCTGGCTGCCGGATTCTATGGAAGGCCCAACGCCTATCTCGGCATTGATTCACGCCGCGACCATGGTGACGGCCGGTATTTTCATGGTGGCGCGCATGTCACCATTGTTTGAGCTATCTACTACCGCATTGTCTACGGTGATGGTCATTGGTGCGATTACTGCCCTGTTTATGGGCTTCCTGGGTATTATCCAGAACGATATCAAGCGTGTGGTGGCTTACTCCACACTGTCACAGCTGGGCTATATGACGGTAGCACTGGGCGCATCCGCATATTCAGTGGCAATTTTTCACCTGATGACGCATGCTTTCTTCAAGGCTCTGCTATTCCTGGGCGCCGGCTCGGTGATCATGGGCATGCATCACGATCAGGACATCCGCAATATGGGCGGTTTGCGCAAGTATATGCCTATCACCTGGATTACCTCACTGGTCGGTTCGCTGGCCCTGATTGGTACCCCATTCCTGTCCGGCTTCTACTCCAAGGATTCGATTATCGAAGCTGCCGAGATGTCGCATATTCCCGGTAGCGGCTTTGCTTATTTTGCGGTACTGGCTGGTGTGTTTGTCACGGCATTCTATTCTTTCCGCATGTATTTCCTGGTGTTCCATGGCAAAGAGCGCTGGATGAAAAAAGCCGAACATCACGATAACCACGCACACCACGACGACGATCACGGCCATCACCATGGACTGGGCCCGCATGACAAACCGCATGAGTCTTCCTGGGTGGTCACCTTGCCGTTGATTGCCCTGGCGATCCCCTCGCTGGTGATTGGCTATATTGCGATAGAGCCTATGCTATATGGCGACTTTTTCAATGGCGTTATTTACGTCAATGCAGAAGCACACCCTGTCATGCATGAGCTTGCGCATCATTTCCATAGTGCATTTGCCATGGCTGTTCACGGGCTGACCACATTGCCATTCCTGCTGGCAGCTTCAGGCGTTGCCTTATCCTGGTTCTTCTACATGAAACGTCCAGATATCCCTGAGGCGATTAAAAACAGATTTAGCCTGATTTACGCCATCCTTGAGAACAAATATGGTTTTGATGCCTTCAATGAGAAGGTGTTTGCTGGCGGCTCCCGCTATATAGGCGATAAATTGTGGCGCATAGGCGATATCAAGGTGATTGATGGCACGCTGGTTAACGGCACTGCACGCCTCATAGTTCGCATTTCAGGCGTGATACGCAAGCTGCAGTCGGGATTGATCTATCACTATGCGTTCGCCATGATTATTGGTGTGTTTCTGTTACTGACGTTATTCATGAAAGTTTAATCGGTGGACCTACCTATTTTAAGTCTTGCCATCTGGGTGCCGATTCTTGCAGGCATCATGGTGCTATGTACCGGCGATGATAAAAATGCCGCACTGGCACGCTGGCTGGCACTGGCTGGCAGTCTTGTCGCTTTTGCTGTCACTATTCCCTTGTACACCGGTTTTAATTTTGCCGATGGTGGCTTCCAGTTTCAGGAAGGTTTCCGCTGGATACCAGCGTTTAACATTAACTACCACTTAGGTGTAGACGGCATATCTGTGCCATTGATCCTGCTGACTAGCTTTACCACCGTGATTGTGGTGATTGCTGGCTGGGAGGTGATCGAAAAACGCGTTGCCCAATACATGGCATCTTTCCTCATCATGTCGGGTTTGATGATAGGGGTGTTCAGCGCGCTGGATGCCATCCTTTACTATGTATTCTGGGAGGCCATGCTCATCCCTATGTTCCTGGTGATCGGTATCTGGGGCGGCCCTAACCGTGTTTACGCTACCATCAAGTTCTTCCTGTATACCTTACTGGGCTCCTTGCTGATGCTGGTGGCTTTTATCTACCTGTATCACCAGAGCAATAGCTTCGAGCTGGTTGATTACTATGCCATGCCGCTACCGATGAACGTGCAGCTATTCCTGTTTATGGCATTCTTCATGGCATTTGCGGTGAAGATCCCCATGTGGCCGCTACATACCTGGTTGCCGGATGCCCACGTGGAAGCGCCGACTGGCGGTTCTGTGGTGCTGGCTGCCATCATGTTGAAACTGGGCGGTTACAGCTTCCTGCGGTTTGCCATGCCGATTGCTCCTGATGCCGCTAATTACCTGGCAGGTTTCATGATTACGCTGTCGCTGATTGCCGTGGTGTATATCGCACTGGTGGCACTGGTGCAGCAGGACATGAAAAAATTGATCGCTTACTCATCAATTTCACATATGGGTTTTGTCACACTGGGTTTTTTCATATTCAATCCGCTGGGTATGGATGGCGCTATCGTGCAGATGATTTCTCACGGCTTTATTTCAGGTGCCATGTTCCTCAGCGTCGGTGTGCTGTATGACCGCATGCATTCGCGCCAGATCGCCGATTACGGTGGTGTGGTCAATACCATGCCCAAGTTTGCTGCTTTTGCCGTCCTGTTTGCCATGGCCAATGCCGGATTGCCCGGCACTTCCGGCTTCGTCGGTGAGTTCATGGTGATCCTGGGCGCCATGCAAGTGAACTTCTGGTATGCATTCCTGGCTTCTACCACGTTGATATTTGGTGCTGCGTATACGCTATGGATGGTCAAGCGTGTTTTCTACGGCGACATCGGCAATAAGCATGTGGCGGAACTGGTGGATATCAATAAGCGTGAGTTCCTGATACTGGCGATTCTTGCTGCGATGGTGCTTGGTTTTGGTTTGTACCCTGCGCCGATTACCGAGATGACGCATGCGACAGTGAGCAACTTGCTTGCGCATATGGCGCAGAGCAAACTACCTGCTGGCCTTTGATCAAGAAAAATCATGGGACATAAAATGCCTACACCTCAAATGCCATCAAAAGTAAAAGTGGAAAACTAGAAACATGAATGGTATCCAAACCGATTTATTCAGCGCAATGCCGGAGATACTGGTTCTCTGTATGGCGATGTTCATACTGCTGCTGGATTTATTCCTCAAGCCCGGTAACCGCATCATTATTTACATCCTCGCGCAGACCACATTGCTGGGCGCGGCTTACCTGACGATTAGCAGCCACGCGCCAAGCGTAGGCTATGCCTTCAACGGCATGTTTGTCGATGATGCGCTGGCCGATGTGCTGAAGCTGATGATCTACCTCAGTGCCTCCATCATGCTGGTATATACACGTAGCTACATCACCTTGCGTGGCATGTTCCGCGGCGAGTTCTATGCGCTGGTACTGTTTGCCATATTGGGCATGATGATCATGGTCTCCGGTCAGCACTTCCTCACGCTCTATATGGGGCTTGAGTTGCTGTCGCTGTGTCTGTACGCCTTAGTGGCCTTGGATCGTGACAATGCACGTGCAACAGAAGCGGCCATGAAGTATTTTGTGTTGGGTGCACTGGCCTCAGGCATGTTGCTATACGGCATGTCTATGCTCTATGGCGCCACAGGCAGCCTGAATATATCAGAGGTTTCTGCAGCACTCATCAGTGGGGTGCAAGATAAACCCGTGCTGGTGCTGGGGCTGGTGTTTATTGTGGCAGGCCTGGCGTTCAAGCTGGGTGCTGTGCCTTTCCAGATGTGGGTGCCCGATGTCTATGAAGGTTCGCCAACTGCGGTGACTTTGTTTATCGCTTCGGTGACCAAGCTGGCGGCCTTTGCTTTCATGATGCGCCTGCTGATACAAGGGCTCTATGTGCTGGCAGTAGATTGGCAGGGTATGCTGATCATTATGGCGGTACTGTCTATCACTATTGGTAACATCACGGCCATTGCCCAGACTAACATCAAGCGCATGCTGGCATACTCCACTATCTCGCATGTCGGCTTCCTGTTATTCGGTTTCCTCAGTGCCAGTGCCAATGGCTATGCTTCTTCCATGTTCTATATCTCAGCCTATGTGCTGATGACGCTGGCTGGCTTCGGTATCATCCTGTTGTTGTCACGCAAAGGCTTTGAGGCGGAAAACCTGGATGACCTGAAAGGCCTTAATCAGCGCAGCCCGTGGTTTGCTTTCCTCATGATGATTACCATGTTTTCCATGGCTGGTGTGCCGCCGACGCTGGGTTTCTACGCAAAATTCACCGTACTGCAGGCAGCGTTGCAGGCAGGTTTCATCTGGCTGGTGGTGTTTGCCGTGCTGATGGCGGCGGTAGGAGCTTATTATTACTTGCGCATCGTCAAGCTGATGTACTTTGACGAACCGCAAGATCAAACGCCGATAGCTAATAATGCCGAAATGAACATGGTGCTGAGCGTGAATGCCATAGGTTTGCTGATTCTGGGGCTGATGCCGCAGCGCTTGATGGAAATCTGCGCTTACGCCATTACCCGTAGCCTTCAATAGTCACCGACAAAGTACATGACCAATCTTATCCTGTTATTGCTGTTCCTGTTAGCGGCCAATTCCCCCTGGTTTTCCGAGCGCCTGTTCTTTGTGATTCCAGTTAAACATAAGCCGAAATCTGTGGCTTGGTGCCTGCTGGAACTCATCGTGCTGTATTTTGTGGTGGGGGCTATTGCCATGTATGCAGAGAATGCCACCATGGGGCAAATTGCGCCGCAAAAATGGGAGTTCTATGCGGTAACCGCGTGCATGTTCCTGGTGTTTGCTTTTCCAGGCTTTGTGTACCGCTTTTTCTGGAAAGTCTGAATTACACTTCAATGTATGCGGTCAAGGTGAGCTATGAACGATAACGACCTGACGGAAACCTGCATATCTTCTGAAATCATGGCTGAGGGCGGCATGCTCACAGCCAGGCGAGATCAGGTACGCCTGCCCAGTGGTGCTACCAGCCAGCGTGAGTATGTTTTGCATCCCGGTGCTGTTGTGATTGTTGCCTTGCTTGATAACGGCAATCTCGTGCTGGAGCGCCAGTTCCGTTACCCCTTAAATCGTGTATTCACAGAGCTTCCTGCGGGCAAGATAGATCATGGTGAAGATCCGCTGCTGACCGGGCAACGGGAGTTGCTGGAAGAGACCGGCTATAGTGCAAACGAGTGGGTTTACCTTGGATTGCAACATCCCTGCATAGGTTATTCCAACGAGGTCATCCACATTTATCTGGCGCGCGGGCTTGTGGCCGGTGAGCACAATCGTGATGAGGATGAGGCACTGCATGTGATTGAAGCCAGCCTTGAGGGCTGCCTGGGCATGGTGCAGCGCGGTGAAATTACGGATGGTAAAACCATCGTGGCTTTATTCTGGGCCGAAAAATATCTGCAAGGGGCATGGCCATCAAGGTCTTGATCGCCGGTTGCGGTGATGTAGGCAGCTATCTGGGTCAGCTACTAGTCGCTAAAGATTATGCTGTTACTGGTCTGCGCCGTGGCGAAGCGCCGTTGCCTCCCGGCATGCAGGCCGTGCGCGCAGATGTCACGCAACCTGACAGCCTAAAGGGCCTGGCCAGCCTGGCCGCCGAGATTCTGGTCTACTGCGTTGCCGCCGGTGCGCATACTGATGAGAGCTACAGGGCGCAATATGTGGATGGCCTGCGTAATGTGCTGGCAGCTTTATCCGGCTCAGCTTCGCTGCGCCATGTCATATTTACTTCCAGCACCGGTGTTTATGGCCAACAGGGAGATGCTTTGCTGGATGAAACCACAATCCCCATCCCGTCTGATTTTTCTGGGGAACGCATGTTGCAAGCCGAGGCTTTGCTAAAATCCCTTGCCTGCACAGGCACGGTAATGCGGCTTTCCGGTATATATGGCCCAGGTCGCAACCGCATGATTAACCTGGCGCGCGATGTGCAAAGATGGCCGCAAAGTAATGCCTGGACCAACCGGATACATAGAGATGATGCGGCAAATGCTATTGCCCATATCATAGCGCGCGTGAACAACCACTTGCCCGTCGAGGACTGTTATCTAGTGACCGACAGCAAACCTGTTGCCCAATATGAAGTGCTGCAGTGGATTGCAGGCCAGATTGAGGTGGCGACCCAGGGTGTCGAGGTGCCGGCAGTAAAGGGTGGTAAGCGCCTGAGCAACCAGCGGTTACTGGCAACAGGCTTTGAGCTGAAGTATCCGGATTATATAAGCGGATACTCAAGCCTGCTGTCTGCTTAATCTAGGCCAGACATCCCGCTAGCTTTTCCAGTGGTCTTACAGGCAGGTGATGCGCGTTGTGTATAATCAGGGGAAACACAAGGATATTTGATGGCAGCAGCAAGCTTCAATCTGTATCAGGATACCCAAGGTCGCAACAGCATCCAGCTTAGCGGCCAATGGTCGTTACGCGCCATCGAAAATGACTTCGCCGAACTCAAAAAATCTTTAGATCCATTCTTTACCGACCCATTCGTGCATTGGGATTTGCAGCAAGTTGAACAACTGGATGCTGCTGGCGCGGTCATTTTACTCAATGGCTGGGGCAATAAAGTCAGCGCCAATGTGACACTCAAGCCCGAGCACAAAGAGTTATTTACGATGCTGGTCGGCCTTGCAACTCCTGAGTCCGGCAAGGCCAAACGCGATTGGCTTTCTCCATTGGTTGGTGTAGGTTCAAGAGGGCTGGAGTTCATCCGACATTTGCGCGATTTTATCCAGCTGCTCGGGCTGTTATTGCTGGAAATATCCTATTTGCTGCGACGCCCACAAGACTTTCCCTGGCGCGAATTCAGTGCCAATGTCTATAAGAGCGGAGTCACAGCGTTGCCCGTGACTGCCCTGTTGGGCTTTATGATAGGCGTGGCCATGAGCTACCTGATGGCCCGGCAGTTGCGCGCCTTTGGTGCGGATATCTTTATCGTGAACATTCTGGGGCTGGGGGTGATCCGTGAGCTTGGCCCTATCTTGATGGCGGTACTGGTCGCTGGTCGCTCAGGCTCTGCCATGACGGCACAGATAGGCGTGATGCGGGTGACAGAGGAGATCGACGCACTGACTACCATGGGCATTTCACGCATCTTGCGCGTGATACTTCCCAAAGTGCTGGGGCTGACTTTTATCGCGCCTTTCTTGGTGTTATGGACTTCATTCTGGGCACTGGCGGGTGGGGCTTTCTCTGCCAATTTGGAGTTGGGCTTGAGCTTCCGTTTTTTCTTCGATTACCTGCCGCAGGTCGTCGAGCCGGTTAACCTGACCTTAAGCCTGGTCAAGGGCTTGCTGTTCGGCTTTGTGGTGACGCTGGTCGCCTGCCATTTTGGTTTGCGCATCAAACCCAATACCGAGAGCCTGAGTAATAGCACGACCAGTTCTGTGGTGACTTCCATCGTCAGCGTCATCCTGGTGGATGCCTGGTTTGCCATTGCTGCGCGAGGGGTAGGTGTATGAGTGAAGCAATAGATTTGGATCAGCCTGTGTCTTCAGAGCAGTCTACGGAGCCGGATATTGTCTGCGAGGTAAGAGACGTGTGCACCCAATATGGTGACCTGGTGATCCATAAAAACCTGAATCTTAAGATCAGACGCGGCGAAGTCGTTGCGCTGGTTGGGGGGTCCGGCAGTGGGAAAACCACCTTATTGCGACATATTGTCGGGCTGACCAAGCCTACTAGCGGCTCTATATTGTTGTTTGGTAAAGACCTGCATAGCCTGGAGCGCCTGGAGCAGCAGCGCTTGATGAACCGCTTTGGTATGTTGTTTCAGCAAGGTGCGTTATTCTCAGCCTTGACGGTGTTCGATAACATTGCTTTTCTGTTACGAGAGTTAAAACAGTTTGATGAGCCGACTATCCACCAGTTGGTCATGCACAAGCTGGCGTTGGTTGAACTCGAGCCACATCATGGTGACCTGTTACCTTCGCAGCTTTCTGGCGGCATGATCAAGCGTGTCGGCCTGGCACGCGCACTGGCACTGGAGCCTGAACTGTTAATGCTGGATGAGCCAACTGCCGGGCTCGACCCGGATCGCAGCCATAAATTTGTGGAGCTGATTAAAAAATTAAAGCAATCGCTAGGGCTTACCGTACTGTTTGTGACGCATGACCTGGATACGCTGGTCTCCCTGGCTGACCGTGTGGCAGTATTGGCAGACAAGAAAATCATTGCGGCTTGCAGCCTGGATGAACTAGCACATATTCAGCATCCTTTTGTCGTCAATTTTTTCCAAGGTGTTACTAACCGATTAGAAAAGCGGAAATAAAAAATGGAAAATCGCGCTCACGCCATTGCAGTCGGCCTTTTCACCATACTTCTGGGACTGGCCTCCATTTTTGCCTACTGGTGGCTCAGCGGTTCGCGTCAGGAGTTGGCCGAGTACACAGTGGTTTCACCTTTGCCGGTGACTGGCTTGAGTCCGGAGTCCAGCGTCAAGTTCCGTGGTGTTGATGTGGGTAAGGTGACGCAGATTGCGTTTGACCCGACTTCACAAACCAGCATCCTCATTAATATTGTGGTCACGGCCAATTTGCAGCTAAGCAAGGAGGCCTATGCAGAGCTGCGCATGCAGGGCATTACCGGCTTGGCTTATATAGATCTGAATGACGAAAGCAAGGGGGCCGCTAAACTGGAAGAGGGCGCGATTATTCCCTTGCGGCCTTCAGTCATTGATCAGCTTATGAAAAAAGGCCCACAGCTGATTTCGCAGATGGAAACCCTGATTGCCAATACCAGCAAGCTCTCTGAGTCAGCCAGCCAGCTGGTTGCCAATATAGACGGGCAGAAGTTGAATCGCATGATAGACCACCTGGAAAAAGCCTCGGCTAAAGTCGAGCCTACGCTTAAGTCGGCTTCAGTCATGTTCAACAATGTGAGTAAAATGGCTTCAGAAAAGAATCAACAACAACTCACGCAGACGCTGCAAAGCCTGCAACAGACCTCTGATGAGGCCAGGCCTATGATGGATGAGATGAGCTCTACAGCGAAACAGTTCAGGGCGGTGGCTGATCAGTTCCAACTCAACACCAGCCAGTTGATCAATACCCTGGATACCGAAACCTTGCCGCAGATACATCTGCTGACCCAGACCTTAAGCCATGAGGCCAAGCATTTTGATAGCGTCATTGATCTGCTGGAAGAGCATCCGCAAAGCCTGATCTTTGGCAAGCCGACTCCGCAGCCGGGGCCGGGCGAAGCGGGGTTCACTAATGAGAAGCATTGAGAAAAATATGAAAAACCTGACTCTGATGTTATTGCTGACTGCACTTGTTGCTTGCGCTGGTCCAGGCAAAACCGTGCAAAATATTGCTGTGTACGACTTTGGTTTGCCTGCCGAGACGGGCCAATCGTTAGTGGCAAAAGTGGCAGTGGATGAGGTCACCGCCGCCGATGCCATTAACCATCAGCAAATACGCTATCGTTTGAATTATGACAACCCATCTCGCGTCTATTCATACACCGAGAGCCGTTGGGCAGCAACGCCTGCGGAATTGCTTACAGGCAGGCTGGCGTCTTTAATACAACAGGATACCAAACTGCCAGCCTGTGCTTTAAAGCTCAAAGTCGAGGTATTTGACCATGTATTCAGTAGCCCGACTGGCAGTGCAGGCGTGGTGCAGTTAAGCGCATTATTGTGGGATAAGAAAAGCCGGAAGGTGGTAGCGACCCAGGCGCTTGCTGCAAGCGAAGTTGCGCCAACGGCGAATGCACGGGGTGGCGCTAAAGCACTGGCGCAATCCAGTGAAAATGCATTGCTCAAAGCGGTGGCGTGGGCAGACGCTGAAGCGGAAAAGAACGCAGCCTGCCAATAGTGTCAACTAAGTAGTAAGTTAAGCGGTGCTGGCGATAGTTGCTATCAAGGTCATCAGCGCATCCAGATCCTCAGCTTGCGTAAATGGATTCATCAATGTGGTGCGCAGCCACAAGTTTCCGTGCAACTCCACCTGAGTTAAATGAAAAGCACCACTTTTCACTATATGTTGGCGCAAATAAGCCTGGTGTCGGTTCAGATTTTCTGTGCTTAAACCTGGTTGTATGTGCCGGAGGCAAACGATGTTAGTTTGAGGCTGCATCAGCAATTCAAACTCTGGATGCGATTCAAGTTTGCCGGCAAACAGCTTTGCCTTGCTAAACGCCTCATCCACTAGCGTGCCCAGTCCTTCTACTCCATAAAGCGAAAAAGCAGCCCACAGTTTGAGCGCCATCATGCGCTTGGTGCATTCCAGCGTGCGATAGCTTACGTTGTAGGCTTCAGCCTCCTGATTATTACCCTGGAACAGGTAGGAGGCATCCTGTGCAAAAGCGGCATAGCTATTTTTAGCCTCGCGGAATAGTACTGCGGATATTGGGGCTGGCATGTATAGCAGTTTGTGGCCATCCCATACCACTGAATCAGCCAGCGCGATGCCCTCCAGTTGATGACGGTGCTGAGCTGAAAGCAGGGCAGATGCGCCATGTGCGCCATCCACATGCAGCCATAACTGCTGTGCGTTGCAGTAGCGACCAATATCTGCCAACGGGTCCATGCTGCCCGTGGGGGTGCAGCCTGCAGTGGCGACCACGGCGATTACCAGTTGATTGCTGGCAATGCAGCGCTGATGCGCGGCGATCAGCGCACTCATCTCCATGCTGCCATGGGCATCTGCACTCACCTTGATCACCGCATCCGTACCCAGGCCCATGATGCCGGCGGCGCGTGATACTGAGTAATGCGCGTGTTCGGAGGCGAGTATGACCAACTGTTTGTGGTCTGCCACGCCTTGCCGCCATACATTCCATGTGGCGGAGTGCTGGCGGGCCGCAAGTAGCGCGGTGAGATTGGCTTGTGCCCCGCCTGAGGTGAGGAAGCCATCTCCGGCATCCCAGCCCACCAACGCATTGAGCCAACGTATGACCTGGCGTTCTATCATGGTGGCGCTGGGCCCTGTCTCGTAAACCGCCATGGCCTGGTTAGTCAGGGCTGCCACCAGGTCGCATAGTGCCGCCATGGGCAGTGGCGTAGCCACCTGGTGCCCCAGGTTATGTGGGTGGTGGATCGCGAGGCTGTTAGGCAGGATGTCTGTTCTGAGCTTTTCCAGCAGGCCATCGCTATCGAGGGTGGGGGTCTGGGGCAATGTCTGCTGCCAGCGCTGGTCTTCAGTGGCAGGGTCACGCCAGTTCAGTACCTGGCTCTGGCCCTGTAGATTGGCCTTGAGCTGATCTGCCAGCAATTCAATAAGCGCATGTCCAGTAGTGCGGAAGGTTTCGGCGTCGAACATGCTGGCGATAAGTGCTTGCATATTGCTGTTTTCTGTCGGGTGTTGGCTCATTGCACACGGTCGCTTCTAGTGCTGAACCAGCCGGTCAGGCTCACTCTTTCATGGGTGGCTGGCAAAACTTCATGAAAAAACCTTCCCGACAGAAATGCTACCAGGGTTCCGCCTATAGGTTCGATATCCCGATATGGTTCATGTGCAATGCCATCCAGGTACATCCTTAACTGGCCGCCATGCTCTGGCTGCCAGTCCTGGTTCAGGTAAAGGATGCAGCTGATCTGACGTTGTTCCTGGCCTTGAAACTGGTCCAGATGCTTGCGATATAACGCGCCTGGTGGATACAGGGAAAAATGGCTCTCCAGTTCGAATAGTCCGAGATAGAAGTCCCGGTTAAGCGACGTGCGCATGATTTCCATCTGTGCGAAGTAGGCTTGTTGCGAGATGCTGACGGAGGTCTTTTCCAGCCACAGTGTGAAGTCGCCGCGTAAGCTGTCATCTGTGGGTGCCAGCACCTTTCCCGTGCCAGCGCGACGCATCTCGCCTGAAAGTTGCAGCGCGGTGATTTCGTCGGCCAGGCTGGTGATGCTTGCCGCCGGCATGAAGTTTTTGATGATGGCGTAGCCATCATTGGCGATACCGGCCAAGAGTTGCTGTGTGCTTAAAGAGTCCAGAGAGGAGGGCATGGGGCTGATATTGATGTCCGTAGTGATCGTGTTTGATGCTTATTATACCTTTTGCCACAGGTGCTTATTTTTGTGGATGCAGTATTTGTAATAGCTTCTGGACATAGCTTCATCCGGCCGCACCTAATGATTGCTAGATAAGGCGCAATGCGCTAGAATTCGCACCTCTTTTTGAGTTTAAAAGAAATAGCAGGCGCGTAGCTCAGCTGGTTAGAGCACCACCTTGACATGGTGGGGGTCGTTGGTTCGAGTCCAATCGCGCCTACCAACATACTGTACAAAAGCCGTTTTACGGCTTTTGTCATTTAATCGGTAGGAATAAATGCCAGTCATTCGTTTGCCAGATGGCTCAGAGCGCAGCTTTGATGCACCAGTTACCGTTGCTGAGGTCGCTGCCAGTATAGGTGCAGGCCTGGCACGTGCTGCCCTGGCCGGTAAAGTGAATGGCAATCTGGTCGATACTTCCTATCTGATCAGCGAAAACGCAGACTTGGCAATTGTCACCGAGCGTGATGCTGAAGGTCTGGAAGTCATACGCCACTCAACCGCGCACTTATTGGCCTATGCCGTAAAAGAGCTGTTCCCCGATGCGCAAGTCACCATAGGCCCGGTGATTGAAAACGGTTTCTTCTATGATTTCTCATACAAACGCCCATTTACCCCTGAAGATCTGATTGCCATTGAAGCGCGCATGACCGAGCTGGCGAAGCGCGATATTCCGGTAACCCGCAAGATTTTACCGCGCGACGAGGCAGTGGCTTACTTCAAGTCCATCGGCGAGAACTATAAGGCCGAAATTATCGAGTCCATTCCGGCGGATCAGGATGTTTCACTGTATACCGAAGGTGATTTCACCGATCTTTGCCGTGGGCCGCATGTGCCATCTACCGGCAAGCTCAAGGCGTTCAAGCTGATGAAGCTGGCGGGTGCCTACTGGCGTGGCGACTCCAATAACGAGATGCTACAGCGCGTGTATGGTACCGCCTGGGCCAAAAAAGAAGACCTGGAAGCCCATCTGCACATGCTGGAAGAAGCAGAGAAGCGCGACCATCGCAAGCTGGGCAAGCAGCTGGATTACTTCCACATGCAGGATGAGGCGCCAGGCATGGTATTCTGGCATCCGCGTGGCTGGAGCTTGTGGCAGGAAGTCGAACAGTACATGCGTGGCAAGTTCGTAGAGTATGGTTACCAGGAAGTGCGGACACCAACGATTATGGATCGTAGTCTGTGGGAAAGGTCCGGCCACTGGGAAAACTACCGTGAGGGCATGTTCGTCACCTCATCAGAAAATCGCGATTACGCGGTGAAGCCGATGAATTGTCCTGGGCACGTGCAGATTTTCAACAGTAGTTTACATAGCTATCGCGACTTGCCCTTGCGTCTGGCTGAGTTCGGGTCGTGTCATCGCAACGAGCCATCAGGCGCGCTGCATGGCTTGATGCGTGTGCGCGGCTTTACGCAAGACGATGCGCATATATTTTGTACTGAAGAGCAAGTCGAAGCCGAGGTTGCTGACTTTATCAAGATGCTTTACAAAATCTATGCAGATTTTGGTTTTACCGATGTAATCGTTAAATTATCGACCCGCCCCGAAAAGCGGGTGGGCACTGATGCCGATTGGGATAAGGCGGAAGCTTCGCTGGCAAATGCGCTCAAGTTAAATGGCCTGGAGTTTGATTACCAGCCGGGTGAGGGTGCTTTTTATGGCCCCAAAATTGAATTTACGCTTAAAGACTCATTGGGTCGGTTGTGGCAGTGTGGCACGATACAGTTGGACCCCAACCTGCCAGAGCGGCTTGGGGCTGAATATGTGGCGGAAGATAACAGCCGTAAGCGCCCAATCATGCTGCACCGTGCCGTTGTTGGCTCTATGGAGCGCTTTTTGGGGATATTGATTGAAAACTATGCCGGCGCTATGCCTGCGTGGTTGGCGCCGGTGCAAGCGATGGTGCTGAATATCTCCGATAGCCAGGCTGAATATGTGACGCAAGTGGTGGCAGAACTCAAGAAAAATGGCTTCAGAGTGTCATCGGACTTGAGGAATGAGAAAATAACCTATAAAATACGCGAACATAGCTTGCAGAAGTTGCCTTACTTGCTAGTTGCAGGTGAGCGGGAAATGCAAAGCGGACAAGTGGCCGTGCGTACCAGAAAAGGTGAAGACCTAGGTTCTATGCCGTTGCCAGAGTTTATAAAGCTCTTGCACAGCGAGGTTGAAGCCAAAGGTAGCGCGGCTTAGTTATTTAATTATTTGGAGAATTTGCGATAGCTCAAGACAAAGAAGTAAGAATCAACGGTGACATTACAGCACCTCAGGTTCGTTTGGTAGGCGTAGAAGGGGAGCCGCTCGGCATAGTGAGTTTGAGCGAGGCGTTATCTAAAGCTGAAGAGATCGATATCGATTTGGTTGAGATTGCGCCGCAGGCAGCCCCTCCCGTGTGTCGTTTGATGGATTACGGTAAGTTCAAATATGCCGAAAGCAAGCGTCAACACGAAGCCCGTCTTAAGCAAAAGCAGGTTCAGGTAAAAGAAGTCAAGTTTCGTCCTGGCACCGATGATGGCGATTACAACGTCAAATTGCGGAATCTGATTCGATTCCTGCAAGAGGGTGATAAAGCCAAGATTACATTGCGATTCAGAGGCCGTGAGATTACTCACCAAGAGTTAGGTTTGGCCTTGTTAAAGCGTGTAGAAGCTGATTTGCAGGAATACGCAGTGGTCGAGCAGTTTCCAAAAATGGAAGGCCGCCAGATGGTGATGGTTTTAGGACCTCACAAGAAAGCCAAGTAATAAAAAGCTAGAGTAGTAAAGCTAAAAAATTAAGTAATGTAGGTTGTAGTAAGTTGTAGAGAGTAGTACCCAGTTGCAGCGACGTGGCCTAAAGGCATGCCCGATCGCTCATTTCAATATTCCATTAGGAGAAAAAAATGCCAAAAATGAAGACTAAGAGCGGCGCTAAAAAGCGCTTCAAGTTCTTGGGTAACGGCAAGGTTAAGCGTACCCATTCGCACCTGCGCCATATCCTGACCAAGAAGACCACCAAGCAAAAGCGTAAACTACGCGGCACGGCGATCGTTTCCCCAACTGATGTCAAGCGCGTCCGCGCTATGATGCCTACGCAATAAGGAGATAGATTATGCCTAGAGTCAAACGTGGTGTCATAGCTCGTGCACGTCATAAAAAGGTTTTAAACGCCGCCAAGGGTTACCGTGGTCGTCGTAAGAACGTATACCGTGTTGCCAAGCAGGCGGTGATGAAGGCGGGGCAATATGCTTACCGCGATCGCCGTCAAAAGAAACGTCAATTCCGCGCATTGTGGATCGCTCGTATTAACGCGGGTGCTCGTGAATGTGGCCTGACTTACAGCCGTTTCATTAACGGTCTGAAGAAAGCCGCGATTGAAGTGGATCGTAAAGTGTTGGCCGATCTGGCTGTATTCGACAAACCAGCTTTTGCTAAGTTTGCTGAAATGGCTAAGTCCGGTCTCGCTGCTGCTTAATTAACAGCAAATTAAAAAGGAGGCTTCTGGCCTCCTTTTTTTACGGCGTCGCTTTAGACAAAAATCAAGTCAAAAAATCAAGTGTAGCCAACAGCGCCTATAATCAGAAGCCATGCAAAATACAGATAATTCATTAGAAAAATTAATTCCTGAGGCTGAGGCTGAGTTCTCTGCATGCACTACGGTCAATGACCTGGAGCAAGCGAAATCACGCTTTCTGGGTAAGAGTGGTGTGCTCACTGATGCCTTGAAAGGGCTGGGCAAGCTCAGCGCCGAAGAGCGTCCAGCTGCAGGGGCAGCCATCAATGTGGTCAAGCAGGCTGTTGAAGCCGCATTAAAAGCACGGCGTGACGCCATTTTGCTCGCGGAGCAGGAGCTACAACTAGCGAGCGAGTCGCTGGATGTGACGCTGCCAGCACGAAGTCACGGTACAGGTGGTTTGCACCCAGTGTCTTTAACGCTGGCACGTATAGAAGAGTTATTCCACTCCATTGGTTTCGAAGTGGCAGAAGGCCCTGAAATCGAATCTGATTTTTATAATTTCACGGCATTAAATATCCCCGAAAACCACCCCGCACGTGCCATGCACGATACGTTCTATGTGGATGATAATAATGTGCTGCGCACCCATACCTCACCGGTACAAGTGCACTACATGCAGGAAGCCATGAAGAATGGCGGCCCGCCACTCAAGATCATTGCGCCGGGCCGAGTGTATCGAGTGGATTCTGACGCCACACATTCCCCCATGTTTCACCAGGTCGAAGGCTTGTGGGTGGATGAAGATATCAGCTTTGCCAATCTCAAGGGTGTGGTACAGGATTTCCTGCAACGCTTCTTTGAACGCGATGATTTGCAGGTGCGCTTTCGTCCGTCTTTCTTCCCCTTTACAGAGCCATCGGCCGAGATGGATATGAGCTGGAACGGTGGCTGGCTAGAGATAGGTGGTTGCGGTATGGTGCATCCGGAAGTGTTCAAGCACGTAGGTATCGACAGTGAGAAGTACCGTGGATTCGCCTTTGGCCTTGGCGTAGAGCGCCTGACCATGTTGCGCTACGGGGTCAATGATTTGCGCCTGTTCTTCGAGAATGATCTACGCTTTTTAAAGCAGTTTGGTAAATAAGTATGCAGTTTTCTGAACAATGGCTACGCCAGTATGTAAACCCATCGCTAGATAGCGATGCCTTAAGTCATGCACTGACCATGTCCGGCCTCGAAGTTGAGGGTCTGGATGCGGTGGGAGCCACTTTCACCAAGGTGGTGATTGCGGAAATCATCAGCACTGAAAAGCATCCCGATGCCGACCGCCTGCAAGTATGTAAAGTGAATGTTGGTGCAGCCGAACCCTTACAAATTGTATGCGGAGCCAGTAATGCACGAGCTGGCCTGAAAGCGCCTTGTGCCTTGGTTGGCGCAGAGTTGCCGGGATTCAATATCAAGCAGGCCAAAGTGCGTGGTATCGAATCTTTTGGGATGATGTGTTCTTCCAAAGAGCTGGGCTTGGCAGAAGAAAGCACCGGGCTGCTTGAGTTGCCTGCGGATGCGGTTGTTGGCCAGGATATCCGTGAGTATTTAGGGCTGAGCGATAAGTTGTTCACGCTGAAACTGACGCCTAACCGTAGTGATTGCTTAAGCCTGATTGGTGTTGCGCGCGAAGTGTCGGCACTGACCGGTGCGCCATTGAGCTTGCCTGCCATTACGCCTGTAAAAGCACAGATGGAAGTCAGCAAGCATGTGGTTGTAAATTCCCCTGCCGAATGCCCGCGTTATTGCGGCCGCATGATAGCGGGTGTCAACGCACAAGCAAAAACACCAGACTGGATGGTGCGCTGCCTTGAACGTAGTGGTCTGCGCAGCATCAGCGCCATTGTCGACATTACCAATTACGTCTTGCTGGAGCTGGGTCAGCCCTTGCATGCGTTTGATGCCAACAAGCTGCAAGGTGATGTGTTGGTGCGCATGGCGAAACCGGATGAAACGCTAACCCTGCTAAACCAGCAGGAAGTTAAGCTGCATGCGGATATGCTGGTGATTGCCGATACTAGCGGTGCCATCGCTTTAGCCGGGATCATGGGTGGTGCTAGCACTGCGGTGTCAGATGAAACCACCGATATTTTCCTGGAAAGTGCATTTTTTACCCCTGACGCGATTGCCGGTAAAGCCCGTAGATTGGGCTTGAGTACGGATTCATCTTACCGTTTCGAGCGCGGTGTGGATTACGGCAACACGCAACAGGCATTAGAACGCGCCACTGCGTTGATGCAGGAAATCTGCGGCGGCCAAGCAGGCCCGGTAACTGAAGTGACAGGCCAACTGCCTGTACGCAAAGCTACATTGCTGCGCATGGACAGGCTGGTATCCGTATTGGGTATAACGCTAGATGAGGCGGTGGTCAGCAAGTTATTTGACCAGCTCGGCTTCAGTTATCAAATCAAGGCTGGTGTGTTTGAGGTGATTCCGCCCAGCTATCGGTTCGATATCAGCATAGAAGAAGACCTGATCGAAGAGATCGCCAGATTGCATGGCTATGACAATATTCCCGCCATTGCCCCGCATGCAGATTTGCAGATGCTGCCAAGTTCGGAAAGCAGCCTTAATCGCGCCGTATTGAGAAACTCACTCGCTGCCAATGGTTATCAGGAGATTGTCAGTTACAGTTTTGTAGAAGAGAGCTGGGAGCGCGATCTACTTGGTAACGCCAATCCTATCCCGCTGAAAAACCCGATTGCTAGCAATATGAGTGTCATGCGCTCCGGCTTGTGGGGCGGCTTGCTGGATACGCTGGTATATAACCTCAACCGCAAGCAGGAGCGTGTACGCCTGTTCGAAGTGGGTGCAGCTTATGCCAGAGTGGCCGATGGATTTAGTGAAACCACACGTATTTCCGGCCTGGCTTATGGTGATGCAACCCCGGAGCAGTGGGCGGATGCAGCACGTAGCATAGATTTTTTCGATGTGAAGTCGGATGTCGATGCGCTGACCAACGGTCGCGCAGAGTATGTTGCAGAGGCCCATCCTGCCTTGCACCCAGGCCAGTCAGCACGGGTTCTGCTTGAGGGTAAAGCCATCGGTTGGCTGGGTAAGCTACATCCTAAATGGCAACAACATTACCAGTTACCACGGAGTACCGTGTTGTTTGAGCTTGATGTGCAGCCATTATTGCAGCGTACTGTGGCCAAGTATGCTGAAGTGCCGAAATTTCCACCGGTACGTCGCGACATGGCCGTGCTGGTTGATGAAAATATCAGGGTTCAGGCTATCCTTAAAACGATGATTGATGCGAAAATAGAGTACGTGAGCGACATCGCTTTATTTGATGTTTATCGCGGAAAAGGCATCGCTGAAAACAAAAAAAGCCTTGCATTTCTTGTGCTTATGCAAGATACTCAAAAAACTTTAACGGATGCAGAAGCCGATACTGTCATGGCAAACCTGCTGGATTTATTGAAAAGCGAGCATGGCGCAGAATTAAGATGAGTGTGCCGTTGTGGCACCGAATTAAGAATTTAAGTACGTAGTTGAGGGATGGGCATGACACTTACAAAAGCAGATTTGGCCGAATTATTATTCGACCAGGTAGGGTTAAACAAACGCGAAGCCAAGGATATGGTAGAAGCGTTTTTTGAAGAAATACGCACTGCGCTGGAAGCTGGCGATACGGTGAAGCTGTCTGGTTTTGGCAATTTCGAATTGCGCAAAAAATCCGAACGCCCTGGTCGTAATCCTAAAACAGGCGAAGAAATCCCAATCACTGCGCGCCGTGTAGTGACATTCCACGCAAGTCAAAAGCTGAAAAGCAAGGTAGAGGAAGCTTATGGTGGAGCAAGCGCTTAAGGCACCGCTTCCCCCTATCCCCGCCAAACGCTACTTTACGATAGGTGAAGTCAGTGAGTTGTGCGGGGTTAAGCCTCATGTATTGCGCTACTGGGAGCAGGAGTTTACTCAGCTCAAACCAGTGAAGCGTCGCGGCAATCGCCGTTACTATCAACACCATGAAGTACTGCTGATTCGCCGTATTCGCGAACTACTTTATGAGCAAGGCTTTACTATCAGCGGTGCACGTAATCGCCTGGATGATCAGGTAGTTCCAACAAATGGAACAGCCGATGGGGATTTGGATGTCGCCAACCAATCCGCAGCGACTCAAGCAGTTTCATCAGCGCCAGCGTTCGATGTAAAAGGGCTGCGGCAAGAGTTGGGGGAAGTCCTCAACCTGCTGCGTCTAAACTAGCATCTTCCTGTTTTTTTGCCTGTCTCCTGGCTCTCTTTTCCGATATAATGCACGCCTTGCTATCGCGCCTTAAATGATGCGTAGCAACGGTTCGGGGCGTAGCGCAGCCTGGTAGCGTACTTGTCTGGGGGACAAGGGGTCGCAGGTTCAAATCCTGTCGTCCCGACCAAAAAATCAAAATGTTGTAAGACTTAAAAGCCGATTAATTCGGCTTTTTTGTTTTATGGCGGTCAACTTCAACGGCTCAATAGCTAGTTGTTCAATATTTTCAGTCAGATCAAAACGAAACTGGGCTACTTTTCACCTTCTATTTCGTGCATCCACCAGCCTCTACATTTTTGATAATGAGAGCATTCCGATAAGACTAACAAAAGTCATTAGAAGGTGAGTGATGATCGCATCAGAGAGCCAAAATGCAAAAAGCAAAACTGCAACCTCCCCCGCCGTAAATGTGGCCCCCAATGATGCAGATGCTCAGGTCGCGGATATAGAGCGGCTTGAGCAGGTATTGTTGCAGGCGGTTACCTTGCATCAGGCTGGAAATCTCGATGCTGCTGCCCAATTGTATCGTGAGGTATTAAAGTCACTACCCACGCAACCTAACGCTAATCACAATCTTGGTGTGATCGCCTTGGGGGCGAACGATGTTGATGTCAGTCTTGAGTTATTCAAAATCGCGCTGGAAGTCGCTCCTGAAGATCCGCAGTACTGGATCAGTTATGTAGAGGCATTGCTACAAGGCAAGCAATACGATTACGCCGGGCAGGTGCTGGCGCATGGTATTGAAGGCGGTTTGGAGGGCGATGAGGTTGAGTCGCTCAAGCGCAGGCTGGCTGATGCTCAAGCGGTTTCTCAGCCTGTAGAAAACGTAGAAGAAAGCTCTAATGCGCCCATCGCTTCCAAGCCGGAAAAGTCACTCCAGACTTCAGTCAAAGCCAAAAAGAACGGTAAGCCCAGTTTTGATGAAATGAATACCCTGGTGGCAGCGTTTAATCAGGGGCGAATAGCTGAAAGCGAGCAACAGGCCAGCTGGCTAACGCAACGTTATCCCCGGCATGGCTTCGGCTGGAAAGTGCTGGGCGCTATACGCCAGCAGCAAGGCCGACAGGATGAAGCGTTCCATGCTTTTAAAATGGCCGCAGAATTTCTGCCCGATGACAGTGAAGCCCATTACAACCTTGGCAATTATTTTTATGACCAGAACCAGCTGACACAGGCCGCTGCCTGCTATCAGAAGGCAGTCCGAATAGATTCAGGCTTTGCCAAGGCGCACTATAATCTGGGTAGCGTACTCAAGGATCAAGGCAAATTTGGTGAGGCAGAAACCAGCTACAAAAAAGCGTTGAAGATTACGCCGGATAACGCGCAAATGCATTCCAACCTGGGTGCCATGCTGAATGAGCAGGGTCGCTTCGATGAAGCTAAATGCTATTTTCTTAAAACACTGGAGCTGGATCCCAACTTTGTCGATGCTTATTGCAGCCTGAGCGTCATTGATCAGCAAGCCGGCCTGACCGATGCAGCAGAAGCCAGCCTGCGCAAGGCCATCGCTATCAAGCCCGACTTTGCGTCAGCCCATTACAACCTTGCCAACCGGTTGCTGGAGCAAGGGCGGTTGGCAGAGGCTGAACAGTCTTACCTGACTGCTTTAGCCATCGACCCGCAGCTATCCGGCGCGCACAATAACCTGGGCACTTTATTTAAAGAGCAAGGCAAGCTGACAGAGGCAGAGGCCTGTTACAGAAAAGCGATAGCGATTGCGCCTGACTATGCCGGGGCTTACAACAACCTTGGTATTACCTTGAGGGAGCAGGGCCGTTTTGCTGAAGCTGAAACCAGCTATCGCAGCGCACTTGAACTCAATCCCAGTTCCCCCGAGGCGCTCAATAATCTGGGCATTGCACTCAAAGACCAGGGCCTGTTGAAGGAAGCCGAGGTGATATTCCAGCAGGCACTGACTATCAAGCCGAACTATGCAGAGGCCAACTGCAATCTGGGCATTACTTTCGAAGCGCAGGGCCGCTTTGCCGAGGCGGAACACTGTCTGCGACTGGCATTGGAGGTCAGGCCAGACTTTGCCGAGGCCTACAGTAACCTGGGCATCGTGTTTAAGGATCAGGGGCGTCTTGAAGAGTCAGAGCACAACTACCTGCTGGCTTTGCAGATCAAGCCGGATTATTTCGAGGCCTACAGTAATCTGGGTAGCACCTACAAAGATCAGGGCCGTCTGCTGGACGCAGAGAGATGTTTCAGGAAAGCGCTGGAAATCAAGCCTGCTTACCACCAGGCTTTCAGCAACCTGTTGTTCTGCCTGACGCATAATGCGGAGATCGATGCCGCGACTTTGGCTGCGGAACATAGACGTTTTGGCGAGCAGTATGAATCCCCGCTGAAAAAGTACTGGCCACAATTCAATAACAGTAAAGACCCGCAGCGTTGCCTGCGCGTTGGTTTTGTCTCGGGCGATTTGCGCAATCATGCGGTGGCATTCTTTATCGAGCCCGTGCTGGAGCGCCTGGCCGAGTATCCATCGTTATCCTTGCATGCCTACGCCACCAGCACCGTCCATGATGAAGTCAGTAAGCGCCTGAATAAGCACTTTGCAGCGTGGACTCAGGTTGCCACGCTCTCGGCGAATAATCTCGCTGAAAAAATATATGCGGATGGCATTGATATCCTGATTGATCTTTCCGGCCACACTGCAGGCCACCGCCTGATCACGTTTGCGTATAAGCCCGCTCCTTTACAGGCGAGCTGGATCGGCTACCCAGGCAGCACCGGCCTCACGGGCATGGATTATTTCCTGGCAGATCGATTCTTGCTGCCATCAGGCCAGTTTGATGACCAGTTCACCGAGAAGTTGGTGCAACTGCCGGCAGGCGCATCATTCCAGCCGGTAGAGGTGTCACCGCCTATCAACACACTGCCTGCGCTTGGCAATGGCTTCGTCACCTTTGGCAGTTTCAACCGCCCCAGTAAGCTCAGCCCAGCGGTGATCGGGTTATGGGCACAGGTATTAAAAGCCCTGCCGGATTCTCGCTTATTACTGGGAGCCATGCAGCAGGATGGTAACAACGAGACGCTGCTGGATTGGTTTGCCCAGGAGGGCATTGCCCCGGAGCGCCTTATCCTGCATGCGCGCAGCGATATGGCCAATTACCTGGCACTGCATCAGCAGGTGGATATCTGCCTGGATACTTTCCCCTATAACGGCGGCACCACCACCTGGCATGCCATGTGGATGGGCGTGCCCACCTTGTCACTGGCTGGCGATACGTTGCCAAGCCGCATAGGCGTGGCGATCATGGGTCATGTGGGGCTCAGCGATTTTGTCGTGTCGAGTAAAGACGAGTTTTTACAAAAAGCCATACATTGGGCCAATAACCTGGATGCGCTGGCCAAGTTGCGTACCAGCATGCGCACGCGTTTTTCACACTCAGCCGTGGGTCGCCCCGATATCATTGCCCAAGGCTTGGAAAGTGCATTACGCACCATGTGGCAACGCTGGTGCCAGGATGCACCTGCTGCCTCCTTCGAGGTAACGCTGCCAGAAGGCACGCTATCCGCCTATGATGGCGGCGATGCAGTCACCGAATCAACTGTCGAGCTGGCGCAATTGCCAGCCCACGTTACCGATGAAAATACAAAACAGCAGCTAGCCACTACGGTAGTCATCATCAGTGCCACACGGTTGAGCGAAAGCGATTTTTGGAGCAAATCTGCACTAGGCCTTTCGTTAAAAAAACTGTTAGAACAAGATGCCAACCTAACTGCCAATATTGCCTTTGAAAACTCGCGCGGCCTGCCGGAAGTATTCAATGACTGCATAGTGCAGGCGGATAAAAATGCCGTGCTGGTATTCATGCACGATGATGTATGGATAGACCAGCCCAATTTTTTCGAAGCTATCATGGCAGGGCTGGAACAGTTTGACGTGATCGGCGTGGCCGGCAATCGGCGCAGGCTAGCCAACCAGCCTGCCTGGAATTTTGCGGATATCCAGTTTGCCTGGGACGATGGCTCCAACCTGAGTGGCTGCGTCGCACATGGTGAAAACGCCTTGGGCGCAGTGCTGGAATTCGGCGCTGCTCCGGCTGAGTGCGAGTTGCTGGATGGAGTTTTCTTGGCGGCAAAAGCTGGCAGCCTGAAACAACATGAAGTCCGTTTTGACCCGCAGTTCGACTTTCACTTCTACGATATGGATTTTTGCCGTAGCGCAAGAGCAGCCGGGTTAAAGCTTGGCACCTGGCCTATCAGCCTCACGCACCAGAGTGAAGGGGCTTTTGGCAGTCAGCACTGGCGCAAAAAATACGAGTGCTATCTGGACAAGTGGGATGCTGCGACAAAACATGAAGTGGCAGACTACCTGGATGAAACCACGCAAAAGGAGCAGGATTTACAGCAGGCTGTGGATGAAGTTTTGCAGCTGGCCATTCAGCACCACCAGGCTGGCGAAGCGGAGCTGGCCACCCAGCTGTACCAGGAAATTATCAAGATCCAGCCCAGACATGCCGAGGCTAATTACAACCTGGGCGTATTGCTCGCACATGCAAACGGCATTCATGGTGCCGTGCCTCACTTCGAGCTCGCAGTGCACGCAGCACCCGAGCATGAGCAATACTGGGTGAGCTATATTGATGCACTGGTGCTCTCGGGTGCCGCCGGTGCCGCCATTTCAGCGCTGGAGCTAGGGCAGCAATACGGGCTAAAGCCGGAAACCGCACAAATGCTCAAGACCGAGTTTGAAGCCGACCTTGAAACCGGTTTGCAGCAGGAGCAAGCGCAGCTGGCGGCATTGCAGCAATCGGTGATGGAGGCCATGCAAGTGGCACTGACGCCAAGCAATAAACGTCCAACCAGCTCTATATGCAATCGCACCACGGCAAAACCTGTCATTTATATATGGGCTTTTGACTACAGCGAGTTTTCTTCTGGGATAAAATCCCTGCACCTGTTATGCGACAGGCTTAACCAGCTGGGTTACGAGGCCTACGTGACCGCCGCCAACACCGCTAAAAACCTGAATGCGCCTTGTATTACCGATGCCTTAAAGCAGCAGCATGCCAGCGAGGGCAGGCTGCAAATCGCGCTCTACCCTGAAGTGGAGCCCGGCAACCCGATAGGTGTCCCCAACGTGGTACGTTATTTACTCAATCAACCCAACAAATTCCTTAAAACCTCATGGTTCGGTAGTTTCCATCAGGATGAACAGGTGTTGCATTACGACGATAGCTTTGCCGTGCCCTGGGTCAAGTCACAGGGGGTGCGCATACAGACCGTCAATCGCAGCCTCTATAAGCCGCTGGCAGAGTTGCCGGAGCGTTCAGGTTTCCTGGTGTATTCGCACCGCGTGAAGCCTGATCTGGAGCTTATCCCAACGTGGTGCCAGCCATTCCAGCTTATTTCCATGGATAAACCCAGGCAGCCGGAACAACTGGCCAGCCTGTATCAGCGGTCAGCAGGCATGATCGTGTTTGAGCGCACCGCAGCCGCGCTGGAGGCCATGCTCTGCGGCTGCCCGGTGATGTTCTGCTCGCATTACGGGCTGGATAAATCCACGGTGTTTTACGACGGCTACCATGATTTTTCCTGGGATTTTGACCAGGCCGCATTTCAACAGGCGCAGCAAAGCCTGGGCAAGCTCGCTGATGTTTACGATGCCAATAACGTTGCCGATACCCAGGTGCTAAAAATCGCTATGGACAATATCATCTCCCGCTTCCGCGAGCACGAGCCGGATGTGCTGGAAACCACGCCAGCCTATGCATTGGCTAAAGCCCAGCAATATGCGCAGCAAGGCGATATGCGCGCTGCCGCACTCGCTTACCGACAGCTCATCATCGACCACCCCGATTATGTGGAGACCTATTACCGCATGGCGGAAACGCTGGCGAAGATAGGCCTGGCTAAATCTGCGCAGGACACACTGCTAAAAGGTGAACCCTACCTGGCGCAATTGCCGCAGCATGCCTGCCTGGATGCTATCAGGGATATGTACATGCAGAAGCTGGCTGAGCTTAACTTGGCGGTATAAACAGACGCCCTGGGAGGCAATAGCCATAGACCTCGTAGAGCAGTGATGTGCCGACAAAGGAGGCGCATTCTACGGTTGCTTGAGTGAATTGTTAGACGGTCTTACTCAGATTCCCTTGTGTACTTCATAGCGCAACTCAGCCATCCCCGCACCCATCTGACGCACGGAATTTAGGCGCAAGATAGGGCCTAGCACACGACGAGGGAAAAGCGGTTTTCCCTTGCCAAGGGTGGCCGAGCCGATCTGGATGATGAGTTCGTCCAGCAAGCCAGCATCGTAGAATTGTCCTGCTAGATCACCACCTCCAACGATCCAGATATTCTTGCCTTTCGCCTCGGCTCGCATTTTGACATGAACCTGGCTCACATCCCCACTGACGAACCGGATATCTGCACCATCGATATCTGGAAGCTTTCGGCTTGAGAATACCCATACTGGCTGAGCATAGGGCCAAGGCGAACCGACTTCCTCGGCAACCTTATCTGCGTTGCGCAGCATCCATTCGTAGGTTGCCGACCCCATGGCCAAAGCACCAACTTCCGATATGAATTCGGGATAGCTAGAATTATTTACATCCCCGATAGAAAAAAGCCATTCCAGTGAGTCATCTTCCGTTGCGATGAATCCGTCAAGGCTTGTAGCTGTGTAGTACTGGGTTTTCATAGCTTGATTCCTTACCTTATTACCATCCCCTAACGATATGCCAAAATCATAGCAGATTTGCTTTTTGGGCATTAAAAAAGCCTATGCTTGGCATAGGCAATATCCATAGGCCTCACAGGGCAGGGACTTATTGTAGGGCGGGAAAGTGAAAGATTGCAAAGGTCTTCCTCATCTTCGCGAAGGAGCTTTGTTCCTAGTCAGATGTGAACGCTTTCCGCCGTATGGAAGCGTTACATTCGGCGGATAACGCTATCGCTTATCCGTCCTCCGCGAGCTAATTTTCACTTGGTGTTCTTTCTGTAGACATCCCCAAGTGGATTGATGATTGATTTTTTGTCAGAGGAGACTTGGTAGGAGAGCGATTTTTCTTTTCCACGAATATTGCACTTTAGTAGAACTTGATTATTGTTCGTGGAGTACGCGCAGGTTGCAAAGATGCTCTTGCTGTCCCGCAAGACAACAAATTGGTCCTGAGAAAAATCCATAAAGTCGTCTGTGTCGCCAGGTTTGCTGCGATTTTCAGTAAGTTGCCAAGTGCCAATAAGCCATGAATGGTTATCTGCTCCATAACTGTTCATCGACATAAAGCATGCTGCTATTGCGCAAAATACATGTTTTTTTAACATTGCTAGATCCTTGTGAAAATTATGAAGCACAACGTTTTGGCTAAGGGCGCTTTATGGTGTTTTATCGAACAACCCCCAACGTGACAGAGTAAGCTGACTTGATCGGAATATTAGCACTCAAGGGCCATTTCGATGAACATCACTAAATACTCCTGTCTGAGCCCATTTTCGCATTTTCGCGTTCTACGACGCGGGGTAGTGGGTAAGTTCCAGTTCCAAACCGAGACTGCCAGCCTCTCGAACAAGTGCGGCAGGGAACTTGTCGGATTGTATTGCAACATCTCGCCATTCAATGGCAAAGTCTAGAACTCCGCTCGCGTTGTACGCGCTCATCATCAGTACTATATCTGTCCTTTGTGAATGCAGAAAGGCAATCGTTTCCTTGGTTTTGGCCTTGAAATCATCGAATTCAGCTTCACTCACATCGAAATGAGCGACTCCATGTTCTACTCGAAAGGGTTCCAGAGAGGTTTTCGATAGCGAGGCATTAACATCCGGCGGATAACGCTATCGCTCATCCGCCCTACGCGGGCTGCGTACCTTAGCAAATCCTACAATTGCTGAATTGTTAGACCTTTTGTGCATTCTTGATCTGTCTCGGGAGTGAAAAATGTTACGCCAGGTAGTTGGCTAACTTTCCTTCCTGCCTCAAGGTCCTCATTGAGCTGTTTTTTTTCTGTTGCGTACTGATGCAAGCAATTAATGCGGGATTCTTTTTCTTCGCGGGATAAGTCGGGTGCTATCAAACGAGCTTCAATGACTATAACTATTTTGTTTATAGCTTCAATGCGAGAGCGAATTGGGTAGGAGCTAGCTTCATATGGTTGGAAGCCATTGGCGCTTGCGATTTGGATTACAGCAAACCACATGATGACGAGTGCAAGACTTTTTATCGATTTCACCAGTGTTGACCTAACGTCTTAATTAATAGGCTGGCTTTAACCAGTTCCATTTGAATAGCAGAATGGTCCTACTCAATTGTGAGACTCTCTAATATTGCCAGTAGTGGTCCGACTTCAGGAAGACTTTCGCCGACTTGTGAAATGTGAATATCGGCCCAACATCCATTTTTATACTTCTCAGCCACAATATTCAGTTGTTTGATTGTGGTGCTCTTATAAGGAACTTCAATGCTGAACTCAGCCACACTAAAGCCAGAATGATCGTATGTTTTTAGGTTTTTTGCTTTTCCATATGCTGGATTTTTTATGGCAGCATCTAAACAAGCTTTTGTGTTATTACACTCAGCGCCTAAGGTGTCTAAATAAAATGAAAAATTTATATATTGTTGTTCATTCGTAAGGTTGTAATAAACAGTAGTTCCATCCGGCTTAATTTGCTCTTTAGAGATGAAAAAATTAGCTCTTGGTGCTGAGAGCTTGCAAGCAGTTTTTGTCGTGAAGAAAGTCCGTAGTGTTTCCGTATCGTTAACCTCCGATTGGGCTACAAATGAGTACATCAATAACAACACTAATAGGCTAATTCGAGACACGCTAAACCTTTCTGAGAAATAAGTATTAAAAGCTGATACAGATGCACAGCAATCCTGCCATTGATTGTAAATGAATAAGCCAATTTAGCCCATTTTCCCCGCTCTATTCCTAGCATCCGTTTTAGCCGTGTTTATTGATAATGGTGTCATGATCAATCCGGCAGAGTTGCCATGACAACCAGACATAATAGGCCTCAACAAGAAACTGCTTCTTCAAGCCAGCCACTACAAGCCTCCCTCGAGTCAGTCAGGGTGGTGCGCTAATGTCTGCACAGGATATTACGCAGTCTGGCAGCCATGACGAACGCCTGGTGCAGGCGGTGTCTTTGCATAGGGCCGGCAATACGCAGGCGGCTGAGCGTCTGTATCGCGATATTCTGCTGGAGCATCCTAACCAACCGAATGCCAACTACAACCTGGGCGTGATTGCGCTGGAGGACAAGCATGCGGATGACAGCCTGCTGTTCTTCAAGGCCGCGCTGGAGGCTGATCCGCAAGAGGAACAATACTGGCTGAGCTATATCCGCGCGCTGATTCAGGCTGAGCATTTTGACGATGCCCAGCTGGTGCTGTCTTACGGCGTTAAGGCCGGGCTGGCTGGTAAAGAAGTGGAATCGCTGGCCTTGACGCTTGAAATCAAGCTGAAAGACGCATCGCAAAAACAAAACAACCTGCCACCGTCTGCGGTGGAAGATGCGTTGATTGCGCTGTTTGAGCAGCAACGTTATGAAGAGATCGAGAACAAGATACTGGCGCTGGTGCAGCAATATCCCAGCTGGCTGGTGGGCTGGAAAATCCTCAGCGACACTTACCTCATTCAAGGCAAAGATGCGAGACTGCCCGCGTTACGTGCGCTGGAGCTGAATAGCCAGGATGCTAAAGAACATTGCTATTACGGCCTGATACTCAAAAACAAGGGTGACCTGAAAGGGGCAGCCATGGCTTTTGAGCAGGCGATCAAGCTCAAGCCTGATTATGCTGCGGCTTACAATAACCTGGGTATCGTCAAGAAAGACACTGGCGATATTGATGGCGGCATTCTTGAGTATCGCCGCGCGTTAAAACTCAATCCCGGCTATGCGGTTTGCTACAGCAACCTGTTGTTCTGCCTTTCGCATTCGGAAAAAATAGATATCAAAACACTATTTAAAGAACACTGCAATTACAGCAAACAGTACGAGTTGCCATTAAAAGCAGCTTGGGCTAAACACAACAATAATCGCGACCCGCAACGTCGTCTGCAAATTGGTTTTGTCACGGCAGATTTCCGTGACCATTCGCTGGCTTACTTTATTGAGCCGCTGCTTACCCATCTGGCTTTATCGCTTAACCTCACACTGCATGCCTATTCCACCAGCCCGATTGAAGACAGCGTCACCCAGCGTCTGCGTGGCAGGTTCCGGTACTGGAACAAGGTAGACGCGCTGACTGATGCACAGCTTGCTGACAAAATTCGCGCAGATGGCATTGATATTCTGGTGGACCTGAATGGCCACACTGCCGGCAACAGTCTGCTTACTTTTGCCATGAAACCGGCGCCGATACAGGCTAGCTGGCTGGGTTACCTTTCTACCACTGGTTTGACCGCGATGGACTACTACCTGGCTGATAGCTATTTGCTGCCACCGGGCCAACTGGATGACCAGTTTACGGAGAAGTTGGTGCAATTGCCGGCCAATGCGCCATTCATGCCATCTGAGGTGGCACCGGAAGTAAATGCACTGCCTGCGCTTAAAAATGGCTACATGACGTTTGCCTGCTTCAACCGTCCCAACAAGATCACCCCTAGCGTAGTCAGCCTGTGGTGCAAGCTGCTGAATGCCTTGCCAACCGCCAAAATGCTGCTGGGTGCCATGCCCAATGACGGCAGTTATGACGCGATTATCGAATGGTTCGCCACCGGTGGTGTAGGCCGTGAGCGCCTGATTTTCCACCCACGCAGTTTCATGAAAAACTATCTGAAACTGCATCATGAAGTCGATGTTTGTCTGGATACTTTTCCCTCCAACGGGGTGACAACAACCTGCCACGCAGTGTGGATGGGTGTGCCCACGCTATGCCTGGAAGGCAAGAGCATGGCCAGCCGCGGTGCGCTGGACGTGATGAAGCAGGTTGGTCTGGGTGATTTCGTGGCAGAAAATGAAACCGATTTTATTGAGCAGGGCTTATTCTGGGCCAGCCATACAGATCAGTTAGCCAAAGTGCGCGCCTCATTACGCAACCGCTTCGAGCAATCACCGCTGGCCAAGCCGGCTATGATTGCAGAAGGCCTGGAGCTTGCCTTCCGCCAGATGTGGCAACGCTGGTGTGATGGTTTGCCGGCCGCATCCTTTAACATTGAAGTGCCCGAGCAAACCCAGCTCGAACCAGCGGCAGACAATGGCTTGATTTATGTGACACAGCCACTATTGCCCAAGCTGGAAGATTTTATGCCATATATGCAAAAGATATGGGACAACAAGCTGCTCACCAATGGCGGGCCTTTCCATCAGCAGCTGGAACAAGCCCTGTGCGATTACCTGGGCGTGAAACATATCGCGCTGTTTGCTAACGGTACGCTGGCGTTGCTGACCGCCCTGCAAGCTTTGCGCATTACGGGTGAGGTCATCACTACGCCTTATTCATTTGTGGCCACTGCCCATTCATTGTTATGGAATGGCCTTAAGCCGGTGTTTGTCGATATTGACCCGGTCAGCCTGAATATGGCCCCCGCCAGGATAGAGGCGGCTATTACTCCGCAGACTACCGCCATCATGCCTGTGCATTGCTACGGGCACCCTTGTGATGTCGATCGCATCCAGAAAATTGCGGATGACTATAACCTCAAGGTGATCTACGACGCTGCGCATGCTTTCGGTGTGCAGCACAACGGTGGCAGCGTGCTTAATTATGGCGACCTTTCGGTGCTGAGTTTTCATGCCACCAAGGTATTCAATACCTTCGAGGGTGGTGCCATTGTCTGCCCGGATGCCAAGACCAAGCAGCGCATCGATCACCTGAAGAATTTCGGCTTCGTGGATGAAATGACGGTGGTAGCCGCCGGCATCAATGGCAAGATGAGTGAAGTCAATGCGGCTTTCGGTTTGTTGCAGCTCAAGGGTATTGATGCCGCATTACAAAAACGTAAAGAGGTTGATGCTTATTATCGTGAGCATCTTGCAGCGATTAATGGCATTCATTGCCTGGCCGATGGGGGTGAGGAAGTTGCCAATTACTCTTATTTTCCTATCCTGGTGCAACCGGAATATCCATTGAGTCGCGATGCGCTTTACCAGAAGCTACGCGATGCCGGCGTGTATGCGCGGCGATACTTTTACCCCCTGATCAGCGAGTTCCCGATGTATCGCGGCATGCCTTCCGCTATCCCCACTAACTTGCCAGCCGCGACCAAGGCCGCCAATGAGGTGATCTGCCTGCCTATTTATCCTGATCTTAAAACCAGCCAGATTAATCGCATTATTGATCTGCTCAGAGTGGCAAGCTAAGCCCATGAAAACCATCATCTACGGCAATGGGGCAATGGCTAAACTCTTCTACTCCTATGCCAGACACACTATGGAGATCGCCGGGTTTACCGTCGATGATGCTTGCATCGCTGAAGGCGTGGATAGCTACCTGGGATTACCCATCGTGCCATTCAGTCGCGTGGAAAAGCTGTTAAACCCGGCCACCCACAACATGATCATGGCCATGGGCTTTATCGACATGAATGCATTGCGCGGCAGAAAGTATGTGGAGGCCAAGCAAAAAGGCTATTGCTTTACCCAATATGTCCACGATTCCGTCATCATGCATGACGAGGTGGAAATCGGTGAAAACTGCGTGATTCTCGACCATGTTTCGATCCACCCCGGTTGCAAGATAGGGCAGGGCACATTCATATCGAGCAATGTCAATCTTGGCCATGACTGCCTGGTTGGCGACAACAACTGGATTAACTCCGGCGTGGCAATTGCTGGTGGTTGCGACATAGGCGAGGGCTGCTTTTTCGGCGTAAATGCCTCGGCAGGCCATGGCTTGCGCATCGGTGCCCGTAACTTCATTGCGGCCAATACCCTGGTTAATAAACATACGGAAGACGATCAGGTCTATCTTTCCGAGCCGGGCCAGTTGTTCAAGCTCAAGAGCAAATCCTTTCTGCGTTTTAGCCAGGTGTTGGGTTAGGCATATGGATAAACTGCTGGAAAGCGTTTTGCAACAATCAGCAACCGAATTTAATGTCGGTACGGGCAAAATAGCTTCGACATTTTTTGCCCATGCCCGGCGTACCCCCGACAAGCAAGCTATCTGGTGCGAAGGTAATGCCGCCAGCTACCAGCAGCTGGCAAGGCTGGTATGCCGCTGGTCCAGCGCCATGGCGGCAAGCGGGGTTAAGCGCGGTGACCACATTGGCGTAATGCTACCGAATAGCATTGAGTTTGTAGCACTGATTCTGGTGGCTGCCGACTTGGGTGCCGTGTTGGTGCCGCTCAATACTTCACTTACCCCGACAGCCGTGCAGCGTGCTTTTGAGGTGGCTGAAGTCAAGCATGTGGTGGCAACGGCCAACTTATTAACGGCTTTGATAGACCCTGCCCTGATTGCCGATTTTGCCTTTGTTGATGGGCTGTGGTTGAGCGTGGATGAAGCCGTAGATGGTGTCATACTGCTGGCGGACCTGCTGCAGGATGTGCCGTTGAACGCTCCGCCACGGCAGGCTGCACAGGAAGAGGATGCCTTGATCCTGACCATGACTTCCGGCTCCACCGGCGACCCTAAACCCATCATTCTCACCCAGCGCACCAAGTACAACCGTGCCCGCGCTGCGGTCGAGCTATATGGTATTACCGATCAAGACAAGACGCTGGCCGCCACGCCGCTCTATCACTCCTTGGCCGAGAGGCTGGTGCTGATTCCGCTATTGACTGGCGGCACTTCCGTACTGATGTCCAAGTTTTCGCCCAGCGCATGGTTGCAATGCATCGCGGAGCAAGCGGTGACTTTTACCATTGCGGTTTCCTCGCAACTCAAGCAGATTGCAGATGAGTTGGGCCAGTCGGCTGAAGCTTACGATATCAGCAGCCTGCGCTGTCTCGTCTCTTCTTCCGCCTTACTGGATCATGCCGTCAAGGCCGACCTGCTGGAAAAGTTCGATTGCGAATTCCATGAGTGCTATGGCGCTTCGGAAATCGCCATAGCCTCCAATCTGGACGGCATTTCAGCTCGTACTAAATTGCAGTCGGTAGGCATTGCTGCGCCCGGCGTGGATATCAAAATTATCGGCAAGGATGATGAGGTGCTGGCAGCCGGTGAGGCGGGTGAGATTGTGTGCCGCACTACGATGCTGTTTGGCGGTTATTTTAAACGGCCAGACCTGACGCAGGCTGCCATGTGGGGCGAGTATTTCCGCACCGGCGATACCGGCAAGCTGGATGCAGACGGCTTTTTGTACTTTCTTGGCCGTACCAAGGACATCATTATTTCCGGCGGTATCAATATCTATCCTGCAGATGTCGAGTCTGTGGTGAGTGAGCATGCCTCGGTGAGCGAGAGTGCGGCTTTTGCCTTTCCCGACGAGCGCCTGGGTGAAGTGGTGGCTGTGGCCATTGTGCCGGCTAACAAAGCTGAGTTCGATTTGAGGCAACTACGTTTTTACTGTTGCGACAAACTGGCTGATTTTCAGCAACCGAGAAAATTCTTTGTGGTGGATGAGTTACCCAGAAACGGCATGGGCAAGCTGATGAAGTTCCAGCTGGTCAAGACATTTGCAGCCGCGCCGATATAAATGAATAAGGTACAAAGCTGAAAGGCTGGAAAATATGCAAAATCCTACTCCAATCAAGACTACACCATTGCAGCTGGGCTTTATCGGCGGCTCCACCAACTCTGCGGTGGGATATTCGCATTTCGTCTCCAGCGGTATGGACAGGCAATGGCAACTGGTAGCAGGTTGTTTCAGCAAGACGGCAGCAGTGAATCATGAAAGCGCCGAGGTGTATGGCGTCAGCACTGAGCGTACCTACGATACCTGGCAAGAGATGATTGCGCAGGAAGCCGGCCGCCTGGATGCCATCGTGATCCTGACTCCTACACCAGCCCACTTCGAAAGCGTGATGGCCTGCATGCGTGCCGGTATCCCCGTGATTTGCGAAAAGTCACTGGCGATCAATAGCGCCCAGGCGCAGATCATGCTCAACCTGCGTAAAGAGCTGAATGCTTTTCTCGCGGTCACTTACAACTATTCCGGCTACCCCATGCTGCGCGAACTGGCGAAACGAATCGCCGACGGCAAGCTGGGCAAGATTTTGCACTTTCAGGCCGAAATGCCACAGGAAGGCTTTATCCGCGTAGATGCGCAGGGTAACAAGCCGGTGCCGCAGTCATGGCGTCTGGCAGATGGGGATATCCCTACCTTGCACCTCGATCTGGCTGTGCATCTGCACCAGATCGTGCATTACCTGACAGGCGAAAAACCGATCGAGCTGGTTTCCGATCAGAATCATTACGGCTGGTTCTCCGGCGTGGTGGATAACGCCAGTTGTCTCGCTCGTTATACCGGCGATGTACAAGGGCAGTTGTGGTTCAGCAAGTCTGCACTTGGTCATCGTAATGGCCTGAAAATCCGCATCTATGGTGACCAGGGCTCGGCCGAATGGTATCAGGTTAATTCAGAAGAGTTGATGCTGTCCTACGTCGATGGCCGTCGTGAAATACTGGACCGTGCCGCTGCGGTTGAAGTCACCAACCAGCGTCGTTATAACCGCTTCAAGGCGGGTCACCCTGCCGGTTTTGTCGAGGCGTTTGCCAACCTTTACAGTGATATCGCAGATGGTTTGCAGCAGTACAAACGCACAGGCGAGTGGAATTCCACCGAATTCTTCAGTGCAGAGCTGGCGCTGGAAGGTATGCATTTCCTCGAAGCCATGGTGTCATCGGCCAAGAGCCGTGCCTGGCGTGTGGTGGGCGATCCACTCAATAGCGTCAGCAAGGAGCTGCCGTTAAAAGAGGTGCCGGACAAGCACCATGCCCACAAGGCACCGAAAGCAATCGCTGCAGTGGACGCTGGCACTCTGCGCCGCTCCTCCAAGAAACCTGATTATGTTGAAGTGCTTTAGTGGACGACGCGATGCAAGAAGATATTCGATTATTTGTACTGGGATTGCTGGAAAAGAAATACAGACTGCCCAAAGACTTTGATGATGCGACCGATTACCTGAAAGCAGGCATCATCGATTCAATAGGCATTATCAAGTTCATCCTGGAGCTTGAATCCAGATTCGACATTGAAATCGTCGATACCGATATCGAGTCGGATGAGTTTCGCTCGGTACAGGGATTGGTCGCGATGATCAGCCGCAAGCTAAATGCCTAAGAGGGTGGCCGGATAAAAATGACGAAGGAAACGAACATGATGGAAGCCCCAGCCCCGCTGCACAGCAATCTTGAAGCTGCTTTTGCCGCACTGATGGCAAGCGGGCTTGAGGGTGCAGGTACGGCTCCAGGCAACCTTAAGCAACTGGCGGGTGAGTTTCTTGCTGCCAAGCCTGATGGGCTCAAATTCCTGCTGGGGCGGAATGAGCATTCTGCCGCGCTGGTGCAATCCATCGCAGTCGATGGCATAGTCGACGACTTTTCGCCCGGAAAACTGTGGAACGGCAAGCCGGTGATCAAGTGCGACGATATTCCCAAAGATGCCATTGTCGTTAACTGCTCCATGTCTATCAGCCCGATCTCGGCAGGGCGCAGGCTACAGAAGCTGGGCCTCAAGGGATGCATCAGTTATGCCGATCTCTACCAGGCCAGGCCGGATTTGATACCGGCGCCGACATTCGTGGCAGAAATGCGCAAGGATTTTGCCGAGAATGAAGCCCATTGGACCGCCTTGTTGAGCAAGCTTGCGGATGAGCAATCCCGCACCGTATTCAATGACCTGGTGCGTTATCGCCTGACGGCTGACCCAGTCTACATGGCCAAATATTCCACCAGATTCTCTGACCAGTATTTCGAGGATTTTCTTGCGCTGAGTAATGAGGTGTTTGTGGATGCAGGTGGTTTCAATGGCGATACCACCGAGGAGTTCTGCAAGCGCTATCCTGATTACAGCAAGGTGATTTTGTTCGAACCCTCCAGCATCAATATGCAGGATGCCAAGGAGCGACTCGCCAACTATCGCGACATTGAATTTATCGCCCTGGGCATCTCCGATGTCCCCGGCACGCTGTGGTTTAACCCGGATGCCGGCTCGGCCAGTGCGGTGAGTGCCGAAGGCTCTTGCAGCATAGAGGTCACTACGCTGGATATATCGGTTAGCGACAAGGTGAGCTTTATCAAGATGGATCTGGAAGGCTGGGAGCTGAAGGCGCTGGAAGGGGCTAAGCAACACATCCTGAAAGATCACCCCAAACTGGCCATCTCGGTATATCACAGCGCCTCAGATTTCTGGCGTATCCCGGAATACATTTTCAGCATTCGCCAGGACTATGACATCTACCTGCGCCACTACACTGAAGGCTGGTCTGAAACCGTAATGTTTTTTGTGCCCCAAGCCAATTCATAATTTAACTGGAATATTGATATGACTGCCCAATTAATGACTAAAGAAGTAATGAACAAGCCAGTTGAAAACACCCTGGAAAATGGCGTGCACGAGATCCGACCCAAGGTGTTGTTTAAAAAAATCGAGGCAGCCTATCCTGATAGCAATGTGATGTTCAGCGTGAGCATCCCCTCCAGCGCCATAGGCGGCATGACCCTGTTGGAAAGCTCGATATTGGTTACGCTGGCCAAGTTGATTTCACCCTCAGAGTTTTTTGAGTTCGGCACTTATATGGGTGCGACTAGTGTGTTGCTTGCGGTGAACTCATCTGCACAGGCCAGGATCACCACCGTTGACCTGGAGCCGGAAACCGTTGAACTCAGTGACAGCAATGACGATGCCCTGATATTGCAGGACGACGTGGAAAACGATAACTACCTGCGCCGCATGTTTGCCGAGAAAGGCGCGTTTTATATCGACCGCGCCGATGATGCAACCAGGGGCAAAATACATCGCATGTATCACGACAGCCGTACGCTTGACCCCATCAAGCAAGGCCTGAACAACAGATTCGAGTTTATTTTTATCGATGGTGGCCACGATTATGAAACCGTACGTATTGATACGGAAAATGCATTGAAAATGGCGAAAGAGGATGCCGTGATCATCTGGCATGATTACCGCTCAAAAATCCATGGCGATGTCACCAGCTTTGTTGATGACTTCAGTAAAGAACACCCGATTATTCATGTGCAAAACACCATGCTGGCCTTTATGCTGAAGGGGAAGCTCAGGAGCATGTTGTGAGCGTGGAGGATAAGCGGCAAGACCAAATCGACTGGTATCGTACCCCGGTTGATCAGCCTACACTTGCGGCCTTAACCCGGCGTAGCGACTGGCAGGGCTTTATTCATGTCCTTGGCCATCTGCTATTGCTGGCGGTCACCGGGGCTATTGCTTATTGGGCCTACCTTGGGCATTACTACCTGCTGGCGGTAGCTGTGCTGTTGGTACACGGCAGCTGCTATTCATTTTTGGGATGGGCTGGCGCTGGCCATGAGTTAGTGCATCGCACCGTTTTCAAGACCAGGTTCTACAACGATTTCTTTCTGTTCCTTTTCGCCTTTCTCACCTGGAACAACTACGTGTATTTTCGTGCCAGCCATACCCGGCATCACAAGGCCACGGTATTTGATAAGCTGGATGGCGAGGTCAGGTTACCGCAGACTTTCCGTTACACAGACTGGATTTGGTCGCTCACTTTCAACTTGCCTGCGTGTTACCGCGCGGTGCGGATTGTGGTCGAAAACAGCCTTGGATTGATCAAGGGTAAGTGGGGTGCCATGTTGTTTCCTGAGGCTGATGTCATGGCGCGTCGTCGGGTAGTCAACTGCGCGCGTATTGTGCTTTTTGGCCACATCGCGCTTGCCGCAAGTTTTGTGATCAGTGGTCACTGGCCTTTACTTTTCATTGTGACTTTTGCACCCTTCATCGCAGACTGGCTGAACAAGCTTCTGGCGCTGGCGCAGCACTCCGGCATGCAGGCCAACGTGGTCGATTTCAGGTTGAATAGCCGCACGGTGCTAATACATCCTTTCCTGGCCTTTCTGTACTGGCAGATGAACTACCACGTGGAACATCACATGTATCCCGGCGTTCCCTTCTTTAGCCTCAAGGCATTGCGGCAGCAGCTGGAATATGACCTGCCGCCAGCTATCGTCGGCATGCCGTCACTGCTGCGCACACTGGTTGCTATCAAGACGCAACAGGAGTCCGGCGCGCCTGAAAATTCTGGCGCACCAACAAATTCTATGGGTCATCTACAAAAGGAAATGCCATGAGCAACCTGCAGCAAGTCGCTAGCGTTAAGCCCACCCTGATCTTCCCCGCAGGTATGCCGCGCTCATTGGACTATCTTGAAAGATGCAAACGCGAAGGGCAGCCGGTGATCGGCTCGTCGTCGTTGGCCTATGATATTTCCAGGGATAAGTATCCTGCATGGTCCTACCTGCCTTATATCACCGAGCCGGAGTTTAATGACGCGCTCAGGGATGCCATATCCGAGCACGATATCGGCGGCATTTATACGCCCAACCCTGTGGCCTGGAGTTACCTCAACCGCGCACTGAAAGATATCAACCCGAATATTTCGCTGGTGAATGAATGGCCGGTCTCCGATGAGTTGAGCGGCTACCGTGCTGCCACCAGCCACGCCAGCCAAATACTTGAACAGCCATTGGCGCTGGCCTCAAGCCTGCCGGCTAAACCAACCATCTCGCAACTGGAGATCGCCACGCTATTCCGCCATGGCAACGTGATTCCCGGCATGTGTGATGACGAAAAAATTAGCGCCTTGTGCGAGATTGCTCGATTCACTACCAAAGGTGATGTGGTGGAGATAGGCAGCTGGTGGGGAAAATCGGCCTTTATCCTAGCCAGGCTGGCGCAATGCTATGGCATCGGCAAAACCTTATGTGTAGATCCGTGGTCCAGCGAGCATGCGGTGCAGAATGATGAAGCCGGCCTGGTGGACAGCTGTATCCAGCATTACGATTGTGAAGAAGCGGTACGTGTGTTTGAAATGAACTTGCTGCCTTACAGCAAAAACGACATCAACTATCTGCGCATGCCATCAACGCTAGGTGCTAAACATTATGGCGTGCATAAGCATGCGACAACCCCGTCTTTCGGCTCGACTGATTACCAAGGGCAGATCGCCCTCCTGCATATCGATGGCAACCATAGCTATGAAGCAGCAAAAGCCGATGTCGAGGCTTGGACCGGCTACGTGGTCGCAGGCGGTTGGATCGTGATTGATGATTACGTCTGGCCCTACGGCGATGGTCCGCAAAGAGCGGGTGATGAATACTTGGCGGAGAATCTGGACAGGATCAGCTCTGCTTTTGTGATGGGGACTGCCTTGTTCCTGCAACTGGCAGCTTGATTAACCCGTCTTGAATAGTTGAGACTAGCCGCTAAAGCTGTACATAAGGCGCGTTGTTATGAAGCGTGCCTTATGTACAATCGTCTCTAGTAATTTCCCACTAAACAATTACTGCCCTAAGCGTCTGCCAAAACTCACCGCATAGGCAGCCGGGCGTGCTAACAATATTGGATCTTCAGAGGGAGAGATCCCATCTACCAACGCAAGCGGATTGTACATAGTGTTTTTCTCAAACTTTATACCATCTGCATCTACGTTCTTAAGCGTGAGCGTACCCAGTTCAACCTGTTTTCTTGTTTCAGGCCAGACCACTGTCGGATCATTTACCGCATCGCCTTTATCAGCCAGCTGCACGGTAATTTTAAATTTGGCCGGGGCTTTGCTTAAGCGTACAGGTAGCTCGTCTACCAAATAGTTTGGGGTTGCTTTAGACGCTTCTTCTTTTGTTAGAAACTCCGCCCCATTGATTGGGGTAATGCGGTAACGGCCATACTGCGTTTCACCTTTTGCATTGGTAAACTTGAATGCGTTTACTCCATAAAAAGCTTCAGTCGCAAAGCTCACAGGGGCTGGCTTGGGCATTTGTACAAAAGCCAGTGCTGCAGGGTGCGTGCCTAAAAACTGCTCAATAGGCGTTGGTTTTGCAGCATTAGGGCCACTGGCTGCAACCGCGTTAAGCAAGCCTAGAAAATCTTCTGGTTGTGCCGCAGGAAAGCCATTTGTGGAAATGCTGACAATATCCGTAGATGTTCCATCCGGTAACTGAAAGCGAATAGCAATGCCCTTGGGGAAGGCGTTGCCATCCGCATCTGGAATCGTTGGCAGGCCTGTGGCATCTGAGAAACGCACAGTAACTGGGCTGGGTGTTGTTTGTAAATGCGCAGCTTTACTTAAGCCGGCTGCGGATTTTGCGGGTACAAACTCACCTTGTACCACAATGCCTTTTGCATGATTGGCGCGGTAACCTTTGTGTGGTCCGCCTGATAGCTTGGTGAGCGTGTTCACTATTTGCTCGACTACTGGCTTGTCGCTCTCGGCTACCGGTATATCTTCTGCATATACGTTAGCAATGTTTAAAACTAGCGCGGTGAACGCAAGATTTTTGATATTGAGTAATGTACGCTTTGTTTTCATAGTACGGTCCTTAGTAGTGAAATGAAAAAGGTATGGAAATGAAAAATTTGTTTCTAATCTATGCTTTGCTTCTAAGTGCTGCTAACTAAAAGTGTACTAACTAAAGTGATGCTAAATTTTTGAGCAGGTTGGCCCTCAACAAAATGAGTTGTTGGTTTAACGCTTGTAGCTCGGGTAGCGTACAGCCAGTGCTACAAGCAATTTGCGGATGCACATCCGCCGCCTGTGTTTTCAACTGTTTGCCTTGTTCGGTGAGCGTAATAATCACTTTACGCTCGTCTTCAATGGCGCGCTGGCGTTGAATGAGCCCCAGTTTTTCTAAACGCTTAAGAAGCGGGGTGAGCGTGCCTGAATCTGAAAACAATCGTTCGCCTATGCTGTTGACGGTCACGCCATCTTTCTCCCATAGCACCAATAACACCAAGTATTGTGGATATGTCAGCTTGAGCTTTGCCAGCAAAGGCTTGTAGGTCTTGGTCATACTCAGGGAGGCTGAGTAAAGCGCAAAGCACAGCTGCAAATCTACACTGAGGACTTTAGCTGCTGGAGGGTTTGTATCTGGTGTGGTTGTATTGTTCATGTGCACATAATAGCCAACAATTAAATTGTGTGCAATATAATTGTTGGATTTAAAAGAAAGGGGGAGTACATTACATCGCACAAACAATGCTCAATGGCTTTAAACCCATGCCTGGTCGGCCAGCAAAAGGCCTAAATCTTCAAACTAAATATTTAAACAGCTTATTCTTGGATGGTTTTTCGCCAGGTTAGGGCAATGGTACCGCTGGGGTCGTATTTGAGTAGTTAGCCCTGTGCTAAACCCATGTGCCCCAACGGCAAGAGGTACTTGAGTTTGCTAAACACACACCGCCCGCACCTGAGCAATATCTGTAAACCCTTGCAAGACTTTGCTGATGCCATCCTGCTTGAGTGTGCGCATGCCGCTATCTAGCGCTTCATGCACAAGCTCGCTCACGGGGGCGCGAGTCTGGATCATGCGCTTCAACTCAGGGTTGATTGTCATTAGCTCATACAGCCCCATACGGCCTTTGTAGCCCGTTTTATTGCATTGATCACAGCCTTTGGTGTGATACAGGGTGAATTTTCCATCTTTGGCGTATGTGGTTTTCCAGCTATCAATAATGTCGCCGGTATTCCAATGTGTGCCTTCAATATATTCCAAAGCCAAGGCTTCAATTTCATCGTCTTTTGGGGTGTAGGCGGCTTTGCATTTTGGGCAGAGTGTCTTGGCCAGACGCTGGGCCAGCACAGCTAAAAGCGCATCGGCAAAGTTGAATGGGTCCATGCCTAAATCCAGCATGCGCACGATACTTTCCGGGGCGCTGTTGGTATGTAATGTAGAAAGCACAAGGTGACCGGTGAGAGAGGCTTCGATGCCGATTTTCGTGGTTTCCTGGTCGCGCATTTCGCCCACCATAATGACATCGGGGTCCGCTCGCAGAAAACTGCGCATGGCAGCGGCGAATGTCCAGCCTATCTTGGCATTGACCTGCACCTGGCGCAGGCCGGCCTGAGTGATTTCTATCGGGTCTTCTGCCGTCCAGATTTTACGGTCTGGGGTATTAATGTAGCCCAGCAGTGAGTGCAGCGTAGTGGTCTTGCCTGAACCGGTCGGCCCGCACACCAGTATCAGTCCATAAGGTTTTTCTATCAGATGCTTGAGCGCCTCCAGCCGGCCTGGCTCTATCCCCAGCTTGTCTACAGGCACGGGCTTGGCGGCAGCAAGTACGCGCATGACGACATCCTCAAGCCCGTTGGAGGTGGGAATGGTCGCAACGCGCAGCTCAACCTTTGCCGGACCGAAATGCTTGAAATCCAGCTTGCCATCCTGCGGCTTGCGACGTTCAGAAATATCCAGCAGAGACATGATTTTTATGCGGGAGATCAGCGCATTGCGGTAGTTGGCTGGGATCTCCAGGTAAGGCACCAGTGAGCCATCCTTGCGGAAACGTACCTGGGTATTTTTTCGGTCGGCGTAGGTTTCGATATGGATATCAGAAGCACCATCACGGTAGGCATCCAGTATCATTTTGTTGACGAGCTGAACCAGCGTGTTGTCAGCCTCAGTGACAGCCTTATCATCCGCCAGCTCGTGCATGGAGTCTTCGCTAAATAGCTTGGTAGCCAGGTCATCAATATTAACCTCATTGCCACCGGCGCTGCCTTGATGAGATGAATGCCCCTGTTCGCCATAACAGGCAGTAATCGCATTCAGAATATCCTCGCGCGACGCCATTGCTGGTAACACCTTCATCTGCGTCATAAATCGAAGCTCAGCGATAGCTTTGGTATTCATGGGGTTTTCCAGTGCGACCACCAGAGCCCCATCGTAGATGCATAGTGGGAATAAGGTTTCTTTCCTGGAGATTTCGGCAGTGATCAACTTTGTAGCGTTAGGGTCAAAATCAAAGTGTGCCAGGCTGACATAGGGTATGCCTAGCTTGCTTGCCATTGCGCCTTTTAAGGTACGCTCATCGATGATGCCCATCTGGATCAGGATTTGCCCCAATGGGGTCTGACGATTTTCCTTTTGCTTTTCCAAGGCATCTTCCAGTTGCTCTTTAGTCAATAACTGCAACTGTTGCAAGGCCTCTCCCAGCTTGAGGATAGGCTGGCTTTCCTGGAAGTGAATTGCTTGTTTTAACTGCTCGGCTGAAATGATCTGGTTTTCGGATAAATAATCGCCAATGCGCTGCACACGTAATTCGGATTGTCGTTTCAACGCAGAGTCAATTTGTTCTTTGCTGGCAAGCTTGGCTTCAAGTAGTTTTTCCCCAATCAGCAAGCCAATCTTATAGCTTTTGATGGCATGGCTGGGAATGAAGCAGGCTACAACCCGCTCATTCTTGGTGATAGGGTAAACATACAAACCATAGTCAGTATTGATAAAGCCCAAGGTGTAACCGGCAATCAACTCATTATCAATAAACTCCACTGTGTAAGTCTGCCGCTCAGTTGCTGGCAAAGCCTCCTGCGCGCGTTCCTCCAGAAAACTTTTGTCCTGTTGCAGAGCCCGAGGATGCAATAGCTGGATACTTTTGATTTGATTGAGATTAATGGTTTCAGCCGTGCCTTTATCTTTTGGCTGAATAATGATGATGGATTGTTCGGGAATAAAAAGCTTGAGTGTGCCAACAACTTTACTGCCATTGATATAATAAATCAGGCAGGCATCTGTAGCTTGGGACTCGGTATCTGGCACAAAACTAAAATAAGGTGGCGCCGGCCATTCGAAAGCAGGTTTAATCATGACATACTCCATATTCACTATGCGCTCGATTGTAGTAGCATCTGCTATGGATACTAAGCCGAAACAGTCATGGAATTCAGCGCTATATTGGTGAATTGCCGTCTGTAGGCCAGTCTGCCACTACACACCAATACGCTAAATGGTGGTTCGTGCTGTGAAATGACAGCAAAGTAGTAGTCGCAAATTTAATGCATATATAAAGGTAACAAGATTGTCTTCATTACCCGATAGCCGCAAATTGCTGGATGCCCTCATGTTGGGGGTATCGGATGAGATATACCTGATAGACGCCTCTACACTGGAGCTTGTGCATGCAAGCGAGAGTGTGATGAAAAATTCCGGCTGTAACCTGGAAGGACTCAAGCAGCACAGCCTGGATAGTTTACTGGGCGTCAGCCAGCAGACATTGCAGATACATGTGAGCTGCCATCGCGACCAGACGCACTTTATCGATCTGTTGCCGGATCAGGCACCATTCAGCAGCAACATCAATAATGACCAGTTGCGGGTCATGCTCATGCAGTCAGGTGATGAGGAATATGTGCTCATTATCAAGAATGACTTCTCCTCCAAAGAGGAGGCCATGCAGGCGCTGAGCGAGAGCGAATCCCGCTTTCAGGCCATTGTTTCCAATACCCCCGGACTGGTGTTCCAGTTTCAGCTGGATCATGAGGGTGAAATATCCTTTGTCTATCTCAGTGAGGGATGTAATGCGCTACTGGGTTTGAGCTCGGAAGAACTCAAGCAGGACCCCAAGCTGTTTTATGCCATGATGAATGCCCGCGATCGCACCTCCTTGCGCAAACGCCTGGAGCTTTCCACCATCGAGCTTAGCCTGTTGAACTGGGAGGGCCGGGTATGGATCGATGACTGGCAGGATACCAAGTGGATCAATGTGCGATCTATCCCCAGGGTGCTGAACAATGGCGTGATCCAGTGGGAAGGCATCATGACCAACATCACGCAAAGCAAGAATGAGAAGCATGAGATAGAGCAATCGCGTCGCGATCTGGCTGAGCTATCTGCACACATGAACCATATCAAAGAACAGGAGCGTAGCCGCATTGCGCGTGAAATACACGATGACCTGGGTGGAAATCTAACAGCGATTAAAATTGGTTTATCCTCTATCATTAATCGCCTCAGTACCGACCAGAAAGTGCCTGTGGAACAGGCGCTGAACCTGGAATCCATCGTGGATAATACGTTTGAAGCCGTACACCGCATATCCAGCGACTTACGGCCGAATATACTGGAGCTGGGCATCGTGGCAGCGCTGGAGTGGCAATCGAAAGAGTTTGAGAAGCAGATCGCCATTGCCTGCGAATTCTCATGCAACCAGCCAGAGATAGCTGTGAATACTGCTCAGGCGATTACTCTGTTTCGTATCTGCCAGGAATCCATGTCCAACATCGCCAAGCATGCAAAAGCTACGCATGCCAGTGTTGATTTGAGCACAAGTGCAAATGAAATCATCATGACGATCAGTGATGACGGCGTGGGCATCAAGCCTAGCGATGCATTAAAAGCCAATTCGTTTGGTTTGCGCGGCATGCAGGAACGGGTGGCTGCACTGAATGGCAGTTTTAACATCGCGAAATCAGGCAAGCAGGGCACATGCATTACGATCAGGTTGCCAATTGAGCAGAGTGAGTGATTTCTTGTAACATCAGGATAGTATTGATACAACTTGGGGTGTAATGAAAGCTAAAACAATTAAGGTCATCATCGCAGATGACCATGCAATTTTAAGAGCAGGGCTTAAGCAGATTCTGGCTGAGACAGAAGACATTGTGGTGATTGCAGAGGCTGAAAACGCTGCTGAGGCCATCAAGCTTGGCTGCAAGCCGGATGCCGACGTATTGCTGCTGGATATCTCGTTACCGGACCGCAGCGGTATAGAAGCGCTTAAATATATCAAGCGAGAAAACAGCCACATCGCCGTGCTCATGCTTTCCATGCACAAAGAAGACCAATACGCAGTGCGTGCGCTTAAATCAGGCGCTGCAGGGTATCTCTGCAAGCAAAGCGCATCCTCAGAGCTGGTGAGCGCCATTCATACCGTGGCCAAAGGCAAGAAATACATTACCGCAGAAGTTGCCGAAATACTCGCCAACCAGGTAGGCATGGAAAACCAGAAAGCCCCGCACGAAACACTTTCCGATCGCGAGTTCCAAACCCTCACCATGATCGCCTCTGGCCTGTCGGTAGGCGAAATCGCCGACAAGCTATCGCTCTCAGTTAAAACCGTCAGCATGTACCGTACACGGCTGCTGGAGAAAATGCAGCTACGCCATAATGCCGAACTCACGCATTATGCGATTAAGAACAAGTTGGTGGATTAAGAGATAAGCCGGAAATCAAGCGCTGACTTTTAATGCCAAGCGCATGACGTATTTACTTTTTAAATTTAGGACGTACTAAACATAGATAGTGATATGAATTTGCTAAATAAATCACATTTAATTAATCAGAAAATGTCTCTTTTGACGGAAAACAAAGCGTCAAATAGGATGGCTACTTTACGTTAGCCATGAACCGCAAAACCGCCTTAGAAAACTTGATTCAACTCAAACTGCCAATTGAGCAGGCAATCTCTGATTTGGCTCAATTTGAGTGGGACAGTGAAATCGAGTTGGTGAGCTTAGAGGCTGCGCAAATACAAAATGCATTGCAGTTATTTACGCAAGGAACCATTTCAGCATCAGAGGTTGAGGCTTGGGCTAATGCAATTGAATGCCGAGAAGATATAAAAATTGAACCATCATTAGTTAATGAGGCTTTGTATGAGCTTGCAAATCCGCAGCTAACCCAGTCGTTGTCGGTTGAGCGGGCTAGTTTCTGGCTTTCTCAAGTTATGCTGGCTAACCCATCATTCAAGCGAGACGCCTAACGGCACCCCTTAATTCAAACGTTAGGCCCTACAAATGTCCGCCCTTACGCAATCAAAGATAGTTCCTGGAACCGAGGGTTACTCCGAAGACGCAGAGTCACTCATCCCCCGATACGAAGGCGTTTCTTTCACCGAGAAATACAAAGCAGTTCTCCACTTGCTACCGACGAAGGCGAGCAAGATTTTGGACATAGGTGCCGGTACGGGGGTTGATGCGGCTTGGCTCGCGACGAAGGGCCATTGCATCCTCGCTGTAGAGCCGACAGACCCGCTTCGAGAAGCGGGTGCCACACTCCATCTCTCAAGTGAGATTGAGTGGCTTGACGATAGCCTCCCAATGCTACTCAAGACTATGGCTCGCCAAGAAGTCTTCGATCTCGTGCTGGTTACGGCTGTGTGGGCGCATCTTGCCGAGAAGGAACGTAAGCAAGCAATGTCAAACATCGCAGCGTTGCTTAAGCCCAGTGCCTTGCTCATCATGTCTTTGCGACATGGGCCGACTCCACCGAACAGGCGAGCATTTGAAGTTACTGCAGAAGAAACAATAGAACTCGCGCAACGGGACGGCCTTAGGGAAATTCTATACACGCAAACAGAGTCTGCCCAACCGACCAATCGCCAGGCTGGGGTCATGTGGTCATGGCTCGTGTTCCAGAAGTGACGCCTAACCTATCATTCAAGCTGGCGTAGGGCGCACTCGCTTACAGTGCGCCGTATGAAATCAACTTATTAAAAACGCCTATGGATTATCGTCGCGTATGGCATCCGGGAGGTACATACTTCTTCACGGTCAATTGCCTGCGACGCCACAACAACGATTTACTGATTCGCCATATTGATACTTTGCGAGATGCGATTGCAACGGTAAAGAAAACTCATCCGTAGATTGGGGTGGTGGTATGGAGGCACGATTAGCGTATTAAAATTGAAATACATACGGCGCACTGTAAACGAGTGCGCCCTACGCGGTCTGCCCTGGGAGCCAATACCCGTAAAGGGCATCACCACTCCACTAAGCGCTAAAGCGCCAAGTGGGAGTGCGATATCCATGCGCCTTCCAGGGCATCGGTTTATGGTTTTAGCACGTGTAGGATGTGCTAAGGCACGCAGCGCATCGTTCGAGCAGGATAATAAAGTATGCATCGCAAATGATGCCACCTCTGCATTGGCATAGCCCGCATCAGCAAATCCCACGCATCATTTCAAGATTTAACCTGCTTTCCCCTCTTTGTTAACCTCTTTGTAAATCCCTCTTTTTGGCTACCATAGCTGGAATAGTTCGACTCGCTCTTTAATAACCGCCGGGTAATATCAAGTTTGTGTAAACCGTCTGCTTTGGCCTGCAAGCAAGGCTGGCAGGCGGATTTACGATTAGTTGGTAGATGCAAACAGGTAATGCTATGTACTTAATCCTAAAGATTTAAAAATTAAGGCCGACATCATTTACATCAGGACTGCTTAATCGGCAGGACGAGAAAATAAAAATTCAGTTCTACCCTAAATTTTCTCAAAACACTGCCGATAAAGTTTCAACAGCAGCGCAGTTACAAGCTGTTAGCAAGCTGAAAAGTAATACGGTGTAATTGAAATTTAACTTAATTTTGAAGGAGATTTATCATGGCTGCTGTCATCAATACCAACTTAGCTTCATTGAATACACAACGTGCTTTGACCAACTCACAAAGCGCACTTAATACATCACTGCAACGTTTGTCTTCTGGTCTGCGTGTTAATAGCTCCAAGGACGACGCAGCTGGTCTGGCAATTGCAACACGTATGGATGCACAAGCTCGCGGCATGAACGTTGCGATCCGTAACTCTAACGACGCTGTTTCTTTCTCACAAACTGCTGAAGGCGGCCTGAGCAAACAAACAGATGCTTTACAACGTATGCGTGAACTAGCTGTTCAGGCAGCCAACGGTACCAATACATCGACCGACCGTGCAAACCTGGATGCTGAATTCCAACAACTGTCTACTGAAGTGGCTCGTATCGCTTCATCGACAAACTTTAACGGTACTAACGTATTCGGTGCTTCTTACACTTTCCAAGTAGGTGCTAATACATCAGATACCATCGCTGTTGCTTCAGTGACTGCCGGTACGATCAGTGGTGCGATTACTACTGCCGCTGCTGCCACAACTGCAATCACCGCAATTGACACTGCACTGGATACTGTGAATACAACCCGCGCTACTTTGGGTGCTGTGCAAAACCGTTTTGAAGCAGTTATTGGCCAGTTGCAAATCGCTTCTGAAAACCAAACTGCAGCTAAGTCCCGCATCATGGATGCTGACTTCGCAGCAGAAACTGCAAACTTGACCCGCGGTCAGATCTTGCAACAAGCTGGTACTGCAATGTTAGCTCAAGCGAACTCCTTGCCTAACAATGTGTTATCACTCTTAAGAGGCTAAGCGTAAACAGCGTTTAAACCCTAATACCCACAGGATTAATCGTCCTGTGGGTTTTTGCGAAGGAGTTAATCATGTTGAATCCCTCTTTAAATGCCTATGGTATAGGTAAGAGTCTGGCTGCCGTGCAAAGTGTTGCGGGCGGCCAAAGTGCGTTAGTGAGCACAGCAGGGCTTAAGTCGCTCGGCAAGGTTGAAGATAAGGAGCCGGTAAAAGTGGATAAGGCCGCGCTGGATGCAGCAGTCAAGAAGTTGAATGAGTTTGTAGCACCTGCGTTGCAGACGATCCAGTTTTCAGTGGATCAAGAGTCTGAACGCATGGTAGTAAAAGTGGTAGATACCGCAACGCAAAAGGTATTGAGGCAGATTCCCAATGAAGAAGTATTGGCTATCTCCAAAACACTGGATAAGTTGCAAGGCTTAGTTATCAGGCAGACAGCCTAGTTATGCTTCACAGCGCGTGCTAATAAAGCTGTGCAATGAATGCATATTAGGTTGGGCATTTTATCTGGGGCTAAGTAATTGATTAATTGATAACCGTTTAAAAAAGGATATTCACATGGGTATTTCATCTGCAGGGTTAGGGTCCGGCCTCCAGGTGGAGTCCATTGTCACCAGTTTAATGAATGTCGAGAAAAAGCCATTAAATGCTTTAACGACACAAAAAACGGATTATCAGTCCCAAATATCTGCCTATGGCACGCTGAAGAGCGCGTTGTCTACATTTCAGACTGCGGTAAGTGCACTTTCCACAGCCTCTAAGTTCAATGCGCAGACTGTCACTTCTGGTGATCCCACCATGTTTACCGCAACAGCCAGTGGCAATGCCACCGTGGGCAGTTATGCGGTTAAGGTCAACCAGCTTGCACAGTCACAAAAGCTTGCCCTGGGTGGTTTTGCCAATACTACCGATATCGTCGGTACCGGCACCATGACTATCTCTTTTGGCAGCTATAACTCGGTTGGTAATACCTTTACCAGCAATGCCGCCAAGACAGATGTCGTGATTCCGATTACTACTTCGAACAATACGCTGGCCGGGGTGCGTGATGCGATCAATGCCTCCAACTCCAGCGTCAATGCCACCATTGTGAATGATGGCACCTCCAATCGCCTGGTCATTACCTCCAAAGATACCGGTGAGGTAAATACCCTCAAGATCACGGTGGCTGATGATGACGGCAATAACCTGACGGCTGCCGGTTTGTCACAACTGGCTTACGATCCAACTGCCACAGCAGGCAATGGTAAAAACCTGACTGAGCTGCAAGTTGCAAAAAATGCCCTGCTCGACATCGACGGCATTGCCGTGGTGAAAGCCAGTAATACCGTGACTGATGCCATTGATGGCGTAACGCTCAATTTGCTAAAGGTGAGTGGTGGCACAGCCGTCAGCCTGGGCGTGGCGAGTGATCCGGACAAGGTGACAGCATCGGTGACAGCTTTTGTAGAGGCCTACAACAAGCTGGAGACCACCCTGCGTAGCCTGACCAAATATGATGAAACCGGCAAGGCTAACGGCGCATTGCTGGGCGATGCCACCGCAAGGTCGGTGATTACCCAGATCAAGTCAGTCATGACTAAGGCAGTAACCAGCAGTGGTTCGCTTACTTCGCTTAATCAGATCGGTGTGACCTTTCAACGCGATGGCCAGCTCGCGCTGGATTCAACCAAGCTGAAAACTGCCTTGAATACCAATTTCAGCGACATTGCCAAGCTGTTCACTACGTCAGCCACGGCAACCGACTCGCAAGTTATTTACTCCGGCAGTACCGGCAAAACACAGGCCGGCACTTATGCCGTGAATGTTACCCAGCTTGGCACTGGCGGCAGTGTCGCGCAGGGGACTATCAATGGTGTGGCAGCCACCAGTACCGGTACCAATCTGGTAGGTGCAATGGGTGATGCCAGCCAGGGCTTGAATCTTAATATTACCGGCGGCGCTGTGGGTGCACGCGGCACTGTAACTGTGACGGTAGGTTATGCCGCTCAACTGGATAACCTGATTACCAGTCTGCTTAGTGATGAAGGTATTGTCGCGTCGAGAACTGACGGCATTAACAGCTCAATCAAGCGCCTGGATAAGCAGGCCGATGCCCTTGAAGTACGATTAGCACAGATAGAAGCGCGTTATCGCGCGCAGTTTACCAAGCTTGATACTTTGTTATCCAGCATGTCGACCACCAGCTCTTTCCTGACCCAGCAAATTGCAGCAATTAATGCGAATAGTAACTAAGGTTAGCCGTAATTTTGCCGATAATAATTTAGGTAACAGTTAAGACACTAAGTTAACAAGCATAAGAGCGAGCAAAGGAAAAAGTCATGTTTGGAGCGAATCAAAGTGCAGTCAGTGCGTATGCAAAAATTGGTATTGAGACCGGCGTAGTTGCCGCTAATCCGCATAAATTGATCATCATGCTTTACGAGGGCGCCATTTCCGCCTGCCACAGTGCGGTGCGCCATATGCAGGGCAAGGATATCCAGAACAAGGGCGCCATGTTGTCAAAAGCGATCATGATTATTGAAAGCGGCCTCAGGCTCAGCCTGGATAAAAAGGCCGGTGGCGAAATTGCCGTGAGCCTGGATGCACTCTATAGCTATATGAGCGACAGGTTGTATATCGCCAATATCCGTAACCAGCCAGAGCCGGTTACTGAAGTAATCAAGCTGTTAAGCGATTTAAAAGGTGCATGGGAGGCCATTGGCCATGCCCAGGCAGCGTAACTAAATAACCAACCCCTGACATTGCCAGCCAGACGCAATGTTGCCAACTTAGTAAAGGCTAGCTGCATGGAACACTACAACACAATTGCTCTTTATGAAGCGGTCGCCAAGCTGACCAACCAAATGCTGCTGGCAGCAAAACAGCAGGATTGGGATAAGCTGGCCGAACTGGAGAGTAGTTGTGCCCAGTATGTTGAACAGCTCAAAGCGACGGAGGATGCAGCACCACTCCCAAACGAAGCACGTGAGCGCAAGGTGGCCAGTATCAAGAGCATCCTTGCTGATGACCGTGAGATACGCAACCTGGTATCGCCGTGGATGGTGAAGTTGAATTCGATGATTAACAGCAACCAGACGGAGAAGAAGCTGACGCACACCTATCGCCAGTGACTTAATCTTTCATCATGATACTCAAACAGCCTGCCCTTGAAGGTCTTAACGCTGGAATCAATCCAGTGGCGAGAGTCATGCAGGTGCTGGCTGTAGAGCGCATCGGCAGTAATGCGCAGCAGCTGGGTGACAGGGCTACGCAGTTTGTCAAAGGCCAGGAATATATTGCCCAGGTGCTGTCAAAAGTTGGCGGATCTACCTACAACGTACAAGTGGATGGTGCCATCCTCAAGCTGGATCTGGGCACCGCTGCCCAAGCCGGGCAGACACTGCAGCTGAGATACCTGCAGGACAGCCCCACCCGCACTTTTGTGCTCGGTCAGTCTTCAGGCATAGATGCCAAGACCGCCCAGCTGGTGCGGGGTCAGGAGTATCTGGGCCAGGTGCTATCCCGGTTAAGTGACACCACCTATAGTGTAAAAGTAGATGCCGGTGGGCCTAACGGCATAGTCCTTAAAATGGAGCTTGGCTCCGCTGCCCAGGCTGGTCAGAAGCTGACCTTGCGCTATATGCAGGACAGCCCCGTGCCGACCTTTTTCCTCGCACAGACCCCCGCTAAGAATGACGGCACTTCTACCGTACTGAGCCCGGCTGCCAGCCTGATCGGCCAATACCTGCAGAAAGCTGAAGGCGAGGGTGTATCAGCGCGTTTCGAGGCTACTTCGGTAGTGACACATTCCCCTAAAAACCCGCAAGTGATGGCGCAGGATTTGAAGCAGGCGGTGAGCGGCAGCGGCTTGTTCTATGAGTCGCATTTAGGTGAGATGGTGCAGGGTAATCGACCCCTGGCAGCCGTCATGCAAGAGCCCCAGAATCAGGCTAATTCACCGGTCGCCGCCTTGATGGCGCAGCAACTGGCAATACTGGAAAATCAGCGCATGTCATGGCATGGCGAAGTATGGCCAGGCCAGAAAATGGAGTGGGATGTCTATCTGCAACAACGAGACGCCGCAGGTGAAGATAACCAGCAAGCGGTTGAAGCTGACGAGCAAAGGCCGATTTCCAGCGAGCTGACCCTGCATCTGCCATATCTTGGTACGGTGTCGGCCAAGCTGACCCTGGCTGAGGGCCGCATGCGTATCAGTATCCTCGCTGATAAAGCAGATACCTTGAGTGCCTTGACTAGCCAGCGACAAAGCCTGGCGGAAGCGATTACCAATAACGGCCAGCAACTGGATGCCTTGATGGTAGGGCGCCATGAATAACGCCAGCTACAAAGCCGCATTTAATCCCGGCCTTGGGTTTAACGCGGGCCCAGAGCTTGCGCCCAAACAGGTGCCCAACCCCAATCAGCAGGCTATCGCCCTGGCCTATGAGTCTGGAGATTTCGCGCCCAAGGTAGTTGCCAAAGGTCGCGGCCTGATTGCCGAGCGCATCATTGCCCGTGCCCGTGAGCATAATGTGTTTGTGCATGAATCCAAGGATATGGTCGCGCTACTGATGCAGGTGGATCTTGATGATCATATTCCGCCTGCACTGTATCAGGCCATTGCCGAGATTCTGGCCTGGCTGTATCGGCTGGAAGAAGGCAAAGCCGATGAAGTGGATATTACTTTTTAAGAGTTTGCTGCAAACGAACTAGGCCAGCCTGACTATACCAGCCTAATTACACCGGCATGTTCATGATGTCGTTATAGGCGGAGACCAGCTTGTTGCGAACCTGTACCGTTGCTTGAAACGAAATGCTGGCTTTTTGCCCGGCGATCATGACATCTGAGAGGCTGACACTGTCATCCCCCATGGCAAAGTTCTTACCCAGCTTTTCAGCCTGCATTTGTGTCTGGTTCACCTGATTAAGGGATGCTTTCAATGCTTCTGAAAAGTCCACCTTCGAAGTGCTCTGCGCCTTCTGCATCCCCGCCGCAGAAGCCAGGCCACCTAGTGCTTCGGTCTGTGGGCGCTGGGCAGCCGCTTTCAGCTGCGCAAGCATGGACTCTATCCTGCCTGAATCAATTCCACCTGCTTTCATGGGTTACCTCCATTTCATCCGGACTTCTGTTGTACCTGACCAATTTATCATTTGCCGGCAATAGCGAGCCTGCAAATAAGCCGATGAAAATTGCTCTATTCCCAAATTTGAAAATTCAGACAATCAGCATAATGGTATCCAATACGTCGTGGAAGCGACCTTGGTTTCAATACGGAGTTTGATGCGGTAGTTGAAGATGCAGCATCAAATGCATAGCAAATTTGGAGAAACATTATGGCAGCAGTAACTGACGCGGCCTTTACTAGTGGCGGTGCAATGGGTCCCATGTCTCAAATAGGCAATAAGCTGATTCTGGTAGCTGGCGTTGCGGCAGTGGTCGCAGTCATGGCCGTGTTCTGGCTATGGAGCCAACAGCCTGATTACCGCGTGCTGTTTTCCAACTACTCTGATAAAGACGGCGGTGCCATTGTGGCAGCGCTGGAAAAAATGAATGTGCCTTACAAATTTTCCGATAGCGGAACGGCTATCCTGGTGCCTGCTGCACAAGTGCATGAGGCACGCCTGAAACTGGCGTCAGATGGGCTTCCCAAGGGTGGCAATATCGGCTTTGAATTATTGGAAAACCAGAAATTCGGCGTTTCGCAATTCGTGGAGCAGGTCAATTTCCAGCGTGCGCTGGAAGGCGAGCTGGAGCGTAGCATCCAGTCTATCGGCGCTGTGGAAGTGGCACGTATCCATCTGGCGATTCCCAAAGCTTCAGTGTTTGTCAGAGACCAGCAGAAACCTACGGCATCGGTATTATTGAATCTGCGCTCAGGCCGCAGCCTTGATGCCCAGCAAGTAAGTGCCGTGGTACACCTGGTAGCCAGCAGCGTCCCCGACCTGCCAGCCGCCAATGTCACAGTGGTAGACCAGAACGGCAACCTGCTGTCGGATACCTCCAAGAAAATCGGCGCAAACAGCCTGGACCCAACCCAGCTCAAATACCTGGATGATGTGCAGCAGAGCATCGTCAAGCGCGTTGAATCCATCATTACCCCTATCGTCGGTGCCCGCAACGTGCGTGCCGAAGCCAGTGCTGAAATCGATTTTTCTACCCTGGAGCAGGCTGCGGAAACCTACAAGCCTAATCAGAAGCCTGATGACATCACCATCCGCAGCATGCAGAGCAATGAATCACAAACCAGCAATGGCGCAGCCGATGGCGGTGTACCTGGGGCTTTGTCCAACCAGCCACCAGCCAATGCTACTGCACCGATTAACACTCCGCCACCTGCTGCAGGTGCTACACCAGCAGCAGGCGCTGCCGCTGCGCCTGTGGCTGAAGCCGTACCGGTGAACACCCAAAAGAACATGACCACCAATTATGAAGTCGATAAGACCGTGCGTTATGTGCAACAGCCCATGGGTGGTATCAAACGCCTGAATGTGGCTGTGGTGGTGAACAACATGCAGGTAGTGGATAAGAAGACGGGCAAAGTCACCTATCGTCCACTGACCGATGCCGAAAAGAAACAAATCAATGACCTGGCGATGCAGGCCATGGGCTTCAACAAAGATCGTGGCGACTCACTGACCGTTGTGAACAGTTCATTTGCGGGTGAGCCCACTGAAGTACTGGCAGAAGTGCCTATGTGGAAAAACCCTGAAATCATCGAGTATGTGAAGGATGCACTGCGCTTTCTCGTCGGCATAGTCGTCCTCTTTCTGATCTACACCCGTGCATTGAAACCTATGTTGCGCAAGTTGACACAAGGCACACCACAGTTACTGAATGCCCCTGCCAGCGAAGATGCAGTGGTGAACCTGAGCGGAGACCAGGCGGGCGCAGAGAGTCGTAAGCTTGCTAATACAGGGTATGACCAGAATCTGGTGGTGGCCAAGCAGATTGCTAAAGACAATCCGCGTATGGTCGCCAGTGTCGTCACTAACTGGACTAATGGAAACGAGTAGCCGAAATGAGTGACGCTGGAGTGATGAGAAGCGCGATCCTGATGCTGGCATTAGGTGAGGATGAAGCCGCTGAGGTGATGAAGTTTCTGGGCCCGAAAGAGGTACAGAAGCTGGGATCCGCCATGGCGACCTTGAAATCCGTAGGCCGGGATCAGGTAGAAAGTGTGGTAACCGAGTTTCTGACCGAGGCTGACCAGAGCAGCAACCTGGGCCTAGATTCGGATGAATATATCCGTTCGGTATTGACCAAGGCGCTAGGTGACGACAAGGCCTCCAGCCTGTTGAACCGGATTTTGCAATCGCGCGATGCCAGCGGGATCGAAAGCTTGAAGTGGATGGATTCGCATACCGTGGCGGAGTTTATCAAGAACGAACACCCACAGATCATTGCCACCATCCTGGTACACCTGGAGCCGGATCAGTCTTCGGAGATTATCGGTCACTTTACCGACCGCCTGCGTCAGGACGTGATGCTGCGTATTGCCACACTGGATGGGGTAAAACCTGTCGCCCTGCGCGAATTGAATGATGTGATGACCAAGCTGCTGACAGGTAACGAGAATATCAAGAAACAAACCATGGGTGGCATCAAGGTGGCAGCCAATATCATGAACTTCATGAGTGGGGACAATGAGGCCAGCGTCATGGAAGGCCTGAAAAATTATGATGATGACATGGCGCAGAAGATCATGGATGAGATGTTTGTGTTCGACAACATCATGGATATCGATGACAAGGGGATCCAGGTCATGTTGAGGGAAGTGCAGTCCGAAACACTCATCATTGCGCTCAAGGGCACTACCGAGGAAATGCGCGAGAAGATCTTCAAGAATATGTCGACACGTGCAGCAGAAATGATGAAGGAAGACCTGGAGTCCAAAGGGCCGGTCAAATTGTCAGAAGTGGAAGCGCAGCAGAAACAAATCCTGCAGATTGTGCGCAGGCTGGCAGATGAAGGCCAGATCATGTTGGCTGGCAAGGGTGGCGACGATCAATATGTATAAAGGTGCTCAAAATGTCTAACATGGCCATCCCCAAAGAACAACAAACCGCTTACGAAAGATGGGAGATGTCCTCTTTTGGCGAGGGTAATGCCAGCATCAGTGGCAACAAGCCTAAGCAGAAAGAAGATGCTGCCGTGTCTGAAAAGATCGCGCAGATTTTCGAAAGCGTACGTAAGGAAGCCTATACCAAAGGGATGCAAGAGGGCTTTGCCGTCGGCATGGCAAAAGCACGCGAATATGCCCAGGATGACAAGCAAAGCTTTCTCAAGCTGATGGCAGCTTTCAGCGAAGCGCTTGAGAAATCAGATGAACAGATTGCAGATGACGTACTTTCCCTTGCATTGGATATTGCCAAGTCCATGATGAAAGTGAAGCTGAATGTCGACCCTGCCGTAATCCTGCCGGTGGTGATGGATGCCATCCACTACCTGCCGCATGTGCAGAAACCTGCGCGTATCCTGGTACATCGCGATGATGCGCAGATGCTGCGGGAGTACATGGCAGAAGAGATTATCAGCCAGCACTGGCAGATACAGGAAGATACCAATATCGAGCGTGGTGGTTGCCTGGTAGAAACCGGTGCCAACCAGATCGACGCTACCAATGCCGTACGCTGGAAAAGAATCACCGAGGCCCTGGCACAAAGCAATGACTGGCTGCTGCCATGAGTGAAGAGACTTTAGACCTGGAAACGCCTGGTCTGGATAAGACAAGTTTGGAAAAGACAGCCCAGCAGGCGCTGTCACCCAATACCCACCAACAGCGCTGGCACGATCATATCCGGGATTGCAAAGAGATCTTGCGTATCGTCGAGCCGCTGGAGATCGCCGGTCGCATTACCAAACTGACAGGCCTGGTGATGGAAGCTGTAGGCATCAAGCTACCTATCGGCAGTGCATGCTATGTACCACTGGCAGAAGGCCGCAGGGTGGAGGCTGAAGTCGTGGGTTTTGATGGTGAGCGTTTATTGCTGATGCCACAAAGCAGTGTTGATGGCGTAGTGCCAGGTGCCAAGGTATTTGCACTGGAAGTGGCTGAGGCATTGCCTAAACCACGCCATGATCAACCACCGCGTCGTCGTGTCACTGACCGTGCCCGCCACTTGCCGGTTGGCAATGAGCTGCTGGGCCGTGTAGTCGACGGAGCAGGTAATCCGCTGGACGACCTGGGCAAGATCAACGCTGCACAAAGTGCGCCATTGAATGCACGTCCGCTCAACCCATTGATGCGTGCCCCTATCGAGGAAATTCTGGATGTAGGCGTGCGTGCCATTAACAGCATGCTTACCGTGGGTCGCGGTCAACGCATGGGTTTGTTTGCTGGCTCCGGGGTGGGTAAGAGCGTGCTGCTGGGCATGATGGCGCGCTATACCACTGCCGATGTGATCGTGGTGGGCCTGATCGGTGAACGCGGTCGTGAAGTGAAAGAATTTATCGAGCAGATCCTCGGCCCTGATGGGCTGGCACGTTCTGTGGTGGTGGCGGCTCCGGCTGATGCCCCAGCGCTGATGCGCCTGCAAGGCGCCAACTATGCAACCACGATAGCGGAGAATTTCCGCAATCAAGGTAAAAATGTATTGCTGATTATGGACTCTTTAACCCGTTATGCCATGGCGCAGCGCGAAATTGCACTGGCCATAGGCGAGCCGCCTGCTACCAAGGGTTATCCGCCATCAGTGTTTGCCAAGCTGCCAGCGCTGGTGGAGCGTACCGGTAACGGCAAGCGTGGCGAGGGTTCTATCACTGCCTTTTATACCGTACTTACCGAGGGTGATGACCAGCAGGATCCTATCGCTGATGCTGCTCGCGCCATTCTTGACGGGCATATCGTGTTAAGCCGCGGTCTGGCTGAAAGCGGCCATTACCCTGCGATTGATATTGAGCAGTCCATCAGTCGCGCCATGCACAACATTACTACCCCGCAGCATCAGAAGCTGGCACGCAAACTCAAGCAACTGAACTCGCGCTATATGCGCAGTGTGGACCTGATTAATGTAGGGGCTTATGAAGCCGGTAGCGATGCCGTGCTGGATCAGGCGATTGCCCGGCATGAGAGCATAGACAATTTTCTGCAGCAGGATATTGCCGAGCGGGCAGGTGTGGATGAAAGCATCCACCATCTGGGCAATGTGTTAGACGGTTTGGCATTAGGTTAATTTCAGCGCGGATATTAGAGAAACGACATGGCTACCCAATCAACCAGTGTTTTGAAAATGCTCAAGGAAATCGCCGCCAAAGAAGTCGATCTGGCGGCAGAAGCACTGGCATTCGCCATGAAGACCGCCGAAGAGGCACAGAGCAAACATGACATGCTGGTTGAATACCGCCAGGGTTATATCGAACACCTGAACAAGATGCTGGCTACCGGCATGGGTGCCGAGGCCTACCAGAATTTCCAGAACTTCTTCAAGAAGCTGGATCAGGCGATTTCTGGCCAGCTGGAAGTGGTCGCCATGGCCAAGCAGCAAGTACAGGTACAGCGCGAGCTATGGCAGGAAAGCCAGCGCAAGAAGTTGTCTTATGAAGTGTTGTCGCAACGCTCCGACAATAAGCAGCTGAAGATAGAACAGAAAAAAGACCAGAAAATGATGGATGAATTTGCCATGCGCATCAGCAGAAGCGGGCGTTCTTGAAATTAGATATTACGGTTATATCGTTAAGCATCAACAGTTTTAAGGTTAGTACTTTGACAATAGGCAACAGTTAACTCTTGGAGTTGAGCATCATGCAAAATTTATCATTACCAGTCACACAAACCGCGCCAATCAAGAATATGTCAGATGCGACAAATAAAAATGACGCCGGCCCTGACAAGTCCGCTACTGCTGAACCTGGTAACTCATTCCAGAATGTGCTGTCCAGACAGGTGCAAGCCAAACAGGCCCAGGAAAAACAAGCCTCGGCCAGCCAGAATATTGCCAAACAAACGGCGACCAAACAGGCAGCAGCTAATCCAGCACCCGCTAAGTCAGCAGCCGAGAGTGCACAGGCGGCAACCGAGCAGGCCGGCAATGCCAAGGCCGATGCAGCCGTAGATGGCGATAAAAAGACTGAGTTAGCCGATCCAGCCAAATCTCTCGATGCCAAATCCAGCGATGCGGTGGACCCCAAGACACTGGTTGCAGTAAAGGAAGACGCTGACACCAAACCGGAAGCGGCGGTTATCACTGCCGTGGATCCCAACGTCATTGCCTTGGCGCCGGTGGTAGCGGCGCCGGTGTTGAATGTCGGGCAGAGTACACAAGACACTGCAGCTAGCGCCGAGGCCAAGTTAGCTTCTTCAGCCGAGGCAGCCAGCCCACAGCAGAAAAGCCTGGATACTGTGTTGAGCAATGCTTTATCGCAAGGCAGAAACAGCAATGCGGTGGATAAAGATGCGGTGGATATCCAGGATAGCAAGGCAGCTTCAGAGCACTCTCGCTGGCTCGATGTGATGTTGCCAAATGCAGCACGGCAGAAATCAGGCGATGAGTCTGCCAGTGCTATGCTGAGTGCCATTAAGGATAGTGGCAGCAAGGATGCCGCAACCCCCATCAGTTTCCAGACACCTGCACAAATTAACGCTACGCAGATTAATGCTGCCGCACAGCTGCAGGAAGTCGGCCGCAGCAATACCATTAATGCTTATCCCGGAAAAACCGGCTGGGATCAGGCTATCAGCCAGAAAGTGATGTGGATGGTAGGTGCGGGCGAGCAGTCAGCTTCGCTCACTTTGAATCCGCCCGACATGGGCCCACTGCAAGTGGTTATTCATGTGCATAACGACCAGGCCGATACCACATTCATTTCCGACAACGCTGAAGTAAGGCAGGCTTTGCAGGATGGTATGGCCAATCTGCGCGATAAAATGAACGAGTCCGGCATACAGCTCGGGCAGGCTAATGTCAGCTCAGGCGGGCAGTCTCAGCAAGCATTTCAACAGGCAGCGCAGAGCCGGATGGCCGCACAGGCCAATAACAACGGTGCTCCTGTCGTGGCAGACAAAGTTGGCACGGCGAATACTATGGTGCGGGTTGCCAATGGCCTGGTTGATACATTTGCCTGAGGGTCATTTTGCAGGCTGATGGCCAGGAGTTTGTCCAGGCCATCAGTGAGGCTGGTTCTCATTCCAGGGGCCTCAGCATAGGCGCAAGATTAGACTGCTAAAGCAGCGGCACAGGCCGATGATGCTTGGTAGGTGGCTATTCTCATACCTCAATGCAATGGCTTAGCACTACCTCACATACGGGAAACCATAATTTAACGCCTTTTTCCCCCTCTTATCCATGCTTGTTAGTCCGCAGTAATTTTCCATAATGTAACCATCAAAAACACCGATGTATGCCAGATTTAATCAATTGCTGGCAAAAATGGAGAAACAGGCAGATGGCACAAGATCCAAAACCAGAAGAAGCAGCAGAAGCGCCAGCGCCTTCCTCTAAGAAAAAACTGGTCATTATCATCGCTGCAGTGCTGCTACTAGCAGGCGGCGGTGGCGGGGCCGCCTGGTATTTCCTTGGGCACAAGTCTCCACCCAAAAAAGAGGTCAAGCATGAAGAACCGGCAAAGGCGCCTGTTTTCGTGACGCTGGAAACGTTTACGGTAAATCTGCAGGCCGATCCTGATGAAAAATTTTTGCAGCTGGATATGTCATTGCAAGTTGCCAGCCCGGAAGTGGCCGAATTGCTGAAGGTACAGATGCCGGCGGTGCGTAATCGTTTGTTGATGCTGTTGACCAGCAAGAAGCCCAGCGATATTTCCACCATGGAAGGCAAGAAGCAACTGAGCGATGAGATTGTCACCGAGGTGAAAAAGCCTTTTACGCCAGGTGCCAAGCCGCAGGAAGTGTCAGGCGTTTTCTTCACTTCTTTTGTGATTCAGTAAGTTTGCGAACATAGGTCACTTTAATCATGGCTGATAATTTTCTATCCCAGGACGAAGTCGATGCCTTACTCAAAGGGGTGGGCGGAGACCAGGATGATGACAGGCCTGCTGGCGATGGCGAGGGTGTACGTGATTACAACCTGGCCACGCAAGAGCGCATTGTGCGCGGGCGTATGCCTACGCTTGAGATCATCAATGAACGATTTGCCCGTCTGGTGCGTATCGAGCTATTCAACTTTTTGCGTCGTGGCGTCGAGGTTTCTGTAGGCCCGGTACGCATTACCAAATACAGCGATTTCATCCGTAACCTGGTGGTGCCCACCAATCTTAACCTGGTACACATCAACCCCCTGCGCGGTACTGCACTGATGGTGTTTGACCCCACACTGGTATTCCTGGTGGTGGACAATATGTTCGGTGGCGATGGCCGTTTCCATACCCGGGTTGAAGGACGTGATTTCACACAGACCGAGCAGCGCATTATTCAGCGCATACTCAATCTCGTGTTTGAAACCTACTCAAAATCCTGGGAACCGGTCTACCCGGTACAGTTTGAATATATTCGTTCAGAAATGAACACGCAGTTTGCCAATATCGCCACACCGAATGAAGTGGTGGTGGCGACCACCTTCAATGTGGAACTTGGCCCGGCCAGTGGCGAGATGCATTTCTGCTTCCCATATTCCATGGTAGAGCCGATACGCGACATCCTTACTTCACCATTACAGGGTGAGGTGTTGGGCGCGGATAAACGCTGGGTAAAGCTGATGACGCAGCAGGTGCAGGCAGCCGAGATCGAGATCGTGGCAGATCTGGCCAAGACCAAGATGCAGCTTGGCGATGTGCTTAACATGAAGGTCGGCGACGTGATCCCGCTCAACATAGACGAAGCGATAGAAGCGCAAGTCGATGGTATACCGGTGATGCTTTGCAAATATGGCATGTTTAATGGCCAGTACGCCTTGCGCGTAGAGAAGCTTTTAAGATCCAACTCAACTGAATACATTAAAGGAGAACCTTATGGCGACTGATGCTATGGATGACAATGGAGTCGAGACGATAGCGGAAGATGACTGGGGTGCGGCCATGGCCGAGCAGACCTCTGCTGAATCTTCGGTTTTTCAGGCCAGCAATGTCGAGCAGGCCCAAGTGTTTACCGAATTTACACCCAAGAGCAAGCTGCATGAAACCCAGAATGATATTGATTTTATCCTGGATATCCCGGTGCAACTTACCGTGGAGCTGGGGCGCACCAAGATCGCCATCAAGAATTTGCTGCAATTGGCGCAGGGCTCTGTGGTGGAGCTGGACGGCATGGCCGGTGAGCCTATGGATGTGCTGGTGAACGGTTGCCTGATTGCGCAGGGTGAAGTGGTGGTGGTGAATGATAAGTTCGGTATACGCCTGACTGACATCATCACGCCGGCTGAGCGTATCCGCAAAATCAACAGGTAACTCGGCCACACTTCAGATAACCCGGATATACACGAAACAAGATCACTCAATGAAAATACGTCTACATTTACTGGCTTTAAGTTTTTCTACCCTGCCATGTGCTGCGTGGGCTGCGGATGCAGCGATATCGCCTACAGGTGGGGTATTGAAAATGGTAATGGGCCTGGCCGTGGTATTGGCCGTGATGGCGCTCATTACCTGGGTATTGAAGCGCATGATGCCAGGCGCCGGTGGCCAGCAGTCGGTGGTACGTATTGTCGGTGGTGTCAGCGTGGGCTCTCGTGAACGCGTGGTGGTGGTAGAAGTGGCTGATCGCTGGATCGTGGTGGGCGTGGCGCCGGGACAGGTGAACGGTATTGCCAACCTGGAGATAGGCGCTGTGCAATTGGCCGAGCAGGCGGTTGGTGCCGGCAACCTGTTGAATCCCAATATGAATACGTTTACCCAGCCATTTGCACAATGGCTGAAAAAGTCGACGAGCAAGCTAACAGAGACAAAAGATGCAAAATAGTAAATTAAAATTCATGGGCATGTTATTGCTGGCCGGTGTGCTGATGCTGCCAGTCGCGGCATTTGCCGAGAATGGCATGCCGCTGGTGAACGCCTTGCCGGCCGCTGGCGGAGGGCAGAATTACAGCCTGAGCCTGCAGACCCTGATTCTGCTGACATCCTTAACTTTCCTGCCTGCCGCCTTGCTGATGATGACCGGCTTCACCCGCATCATCATTGTGCTGTCTCTATTGCGCCAGGCGCTAGGTACGCAGTCTGCGCCGCCTAACCAGGTCATGGTAGGGCTGGCGCTATTCCTCACTTTTTTTGTGATGAGCCCAGTGATAGACAAGATATATACCGATGCTTACCAGCCGCTTTCTGAAAATAAAATCACCATGCAGGATGCCATGGAAAAAGGAGCCGCCCCGCTCAAGGCCTTTATGATGAAGCAAACCCGGGAGGGCGACCTGGCGCTGTTCGTTAAAATGGCGCAAGTGGAAAAAATAGATACCCCTGAAGACGTACCGCTACGGGTGCTGGTGCCGGCCTTTATGACCAGTGAGCTGAAAACTGCATTCCAGATCGGCTTTGCCATCTTCATCCCATTCCTCATCATCGATATGGTGGTGGCCAGTGTGCTGATGGCGATGGGGATGATGATGGTATCACCGGCGATTGTGGCGCTACCGTTCAAATTGATGTTGTTTGTACTGGTGGATGGCTGGCAGTTGCTGCTGGGTTCGCTGGTGCAAAGTTTCTACTAGCAATACGTATTTGTTAAGGAAAATAAAATGACTCCAGAAAGCGTGATGAATCTTGGCAGGGACGCAATGGAAATCACCTTGATGGTGGCTGCGCCAATGTTGCTGGTGGTGCTGATTATCGGCCTGATAGTGAGTATTTTCCAGGCGGCAACGCAGATCAACGAAGCTACGTTATCGTTTATTCCGAAGCTGGTAGGGGTGTTTGCTGCACTGGTGCTGGCAGGGCCATGGATGCTCACTACCATGGTGGATTATATGCATGTGGTCTTTACCAGCATACCGGCCATGGCCAATTAGCCTGACAAGCAAGCTTTAAGTCTAGACTGGTTTCAATACGATGGTTTCATTCAGCAGCGAGCTGCTCCAGACCTGGGTGATTGGCCTGCTCTGGCCGCTGACGAGGGTGCTGGGGATGATAGCCGCAGCCCCGCTTTTCAGTCATAACTCTATCCCCACCCAGATCAAGCTTGGTCTGGGTATCGTGCTCACCCTCATCATCATGCCTACACTGCCGCCCATGCCGCAGTTCGAGATATTTTCGTTTCAGGGCCTGCTCCTGCTGGTACAACAACTGATTATCGGGCTGGCCATAGGCTTCAGCATGCGCCTGGTATTTGCTGCGGTAGACCTGGCCGGCCAGCTGATTGGTATGACCATGGGTTTGGGCTTCGCTACATTTTTCGATCCGCAATCACAGGGGCAGAGCACCGCGCTGAATCAGTTCCTGGTATTGCTGACCATGTTGATCTTCTTGAGCCTGGATGGCCATTTGATGATGGTCACTGCTATCGCCAACAGCTTCATTTCGATGCCGATTGCGGTGGGTGGGAGTGGCATTAACCCGATGAAGGTGGCCATGTGGGGTGAGACTATATTCAGCGCGGGCCTGCTGCTGGCATTACCGGCAGTGGCTGCCCTGCTCATTACCAATATGGCACTGGGCATACTGACCCGCACCGCACCGCAGCTTAACCTGTTCGGTATCGGCTTCCCTGTCACGCTCAGTATGGGCTTTGTCGTGCTGGCGCTGGCATTGCCGGGGATGTTGAAACCCATTGAAAACATCATCGAGCAGGGCACGCGCAATATGCATCAGGTTGCGATTCCTGCTTCCCCTTCGGCACCAGCCAATAAATAGCCATCAGACAGCATAGCCTGTAACTGCCGCCGACAGTCCTCTGCATTACGGAACTGAATTGCGTGCATCCCCACATTGCGAGCGCCTTGTATATTGGCTTCCAGGTCATCTATAAATACAGTGCGGCCAGGCAAGAGCTTGAAACTGTTCAGCAGGTATTCGAAAATTTGCCGTTCCGGCTTCATCATATTCACTTCGCCTGAGATGACGATGCCACTGAATATTTGCCAGCGATCATATTGCAGCTTTAAGAAAGCAAAAGTGCTGGCAGGCATATTGGACAGGCAGTAGATAGGATGGCCGTGCTGATGAAGCTCGTGCAGTAAGGCCCAGGTTTCCTCTATGGGGGTTAACGACTCACGGACATCCTGCAGCAGCGCTGCCAGTTCAGCCGGGGAGAAACCTGTCCTGGCATGGAAATTGGCAATTGCTGCCTGTTCCGTCAGTGTTCCGCGATCAAGCGCTTGCCAGTCATCATGGTTGAAGATGGATGTTTTCAATAGCGCGTGATGAGTAGTATCGGCATAGCGCCGGTTCAGCACTTTGTCGGCACTCCAGTCCAGGAGTACGCATCCAAGGTCGAAAACGATGTTTATACTGCCGGGCTGGTACATATTTTAAGCCAATGTTATCCAGCTATTATTCTAGCCTCAGTTTCGTGTTTAAACCGAGTGCCGGGCGCAAATTTTAATGTCATAAATGCATGGCAACAGGGGTTTATTCGGGGGGGGTAATTCAGGTGGGAGGCGTATATCAACAAACTTGATGTACGGCAGGACATGCGATCAATAAGCGTTATGGCAGGAGGTTATAACGCAGGGCTTATATAAAGTCGAATAACGATAGGCCGGTGATAGCAACAAAGGATTTTTGAGCAGCTTCCATCACTGTTTGCTGCTTCGCCAGGTCGGAGAGTGCACTGGCATAGTCCAGATCCTGCAAGTCTGACAGCGATTTGCTATATTGCAGGTCACGGTCAGTGCCTGAGGTATCAAGAGAGTCCAGCTCATTGAGTTTTGAGCCAATGTTGGCACGCACGGTGAGTACGTTATCTACCGTGGTTTGCACGCCACCAATAGCGGTAGCCAGGCCGCTGGTAAATGCGGCTTGTGTTGTTGCATCAGTGATTGGGGTGTTCAGCAGTGTGATGAGGTCGCGCATCGTGGCGAATATGTCATTACTGCCAGCTTGAAACACGGTGTCACCAGTGACATTGACAGCCATCTGGCGCTGAGCATCTACCTGCAATAATTGCTGATTGCTGTCGCCCATAAAGTTAGCCCCTGTTGCTGTGGCTACGAATGGGGTGGTATCACTCTGGAATCCTGCATACAGGTAATTACCGTAAGCATCTTTGGTATTGGAAAGCCCGATTAATGCATCCAGTGAGCCTTGCAGTTCTGATGCAATAAATGCTCTTTCCTGGTTGGAGTACACCCCATTGCCAGCGCCTACCAGGGTGGATTGTGTAGATACCAGCAAATTAGTCACGCTGGTCAGGTTAGACTCTAGCGTGTTGAGCTTGATCTGCGCAGTCTGGCGGTTGTCCGCAAACTTGGAGTTGACCCCTTGCTGATAAGATAATTCCAGCACGCGTGCCGCAGCCACAGGGTCGTCAGAAGGCGAGGTAATGCGTTTTCCCGTGGAAATCTGCTGTTGCAGCTTGGCCTGTTCCGATTGTAGCGAGCCAATTTTTGAGATGCCAGCCTGGTATATGGTATTGGTACTGATGCGCATGATGGTTTTTCCTATTGGCTCAGTTTAACTATTGACCTAGTTGCAGCAGCACTTCAAAAAGCTGGCTGGCAATTTGCATCATTTTCCCGGCGGCTTGATATGCCTGCTGGTAGCGCAATAGATTGGTAGCTTCTTCATCCAGGTTTACCCCGGATTCTGCTTGAACCGCAGCGGTTGCCTGCTCTAGTACAACGGCCTCAGCGGCTGCTGTTACTTTCAATTCACGCGTTTTATTACCCACGGTATTGACCAGCTGGCCGAAGGCGCTGGCGTAAGTGGTTTTGTTGTTAACGGTGCCTTGTGTTTGCAGGCCAGCCAGCAACAGGCCGTTGCGATTGTCGCCCGGTGCATTGGTGGTGTTTGGCGTAATGGTGAATTGGTCGCCATTGGCTGGAGCCCCGGAGACAGTAAAACTCAGGCCTGCCACCGTAATAGTCGAGCCTGCAGTAAACGTGACAGGGGCGCCCGCAGCAAAGGTTGTTGTGGTTCCGCCAGAAGTCACTGTGACAGGCTGGGCAGGGAATCCAGTCAGGGTATTGGGGCCGCTGTTATAAGTCAGGCTAAACGCACTGGCTAACGGGCTGGTGCCATAGCTGGCACCAGCAACCGGCGCAGTGATAGCCCCACTACCGGTGTTGGCCACATTGGCTGTTGAGCTTAATGCCGGGCCGCCTACTGCGAGCTTGCTGACATCGGTAATCGCGAGATTGATTGAGGTCGCTGCATTTTGGGTAGGACGAATCACAAAGTCATCACCAGCATTCATGGTGCCGGAAGCCTGGGTGAAACTTAAGCCATCCAGGGTTTGCGGCAAGCTGGTGAAAGTACTCACCTGTTTGTCGCTAAGCCGGGTGATCATGTAATTGGTGCCATCATATTGCAGGCGGTAATCACTGGCAGTCACTGCGCGTGAATCTAAGATCTGGCTGGTGACGACAGCATTGCCGGTGTTGTAACCGCTGGCACTGACAGCAGGGTCCGGGATGGTGAATAAGACACCGCCGGGATTGCCGTTCTTATCCAGGCCTTGCTGGTGCTGGGTGTTAAAAGTGCCGGCAAGTGCTACTGCAATTTGCCCTAGCTGATTCTGTATGGGGTCCAGTGATTCGTCACGGAATTGCAGTAGACCGCCTATCTTGCCGCCTGGCAGGCTATCTGCAGCCAGGATAGTGGTTTTGGTCTTGCTCTGGTAAGCCACCTCTAGTTTACTGGGGTCAGTAGGTGAGTTTGCTGTGGTCAGTGAAAATGTGTCTGTACCGACAACCAGGGGCAGGCCATTACCCAGGAATATGTTGTAACTGCCCTTGCTCTGGGGAACTACAGTGGTTTTGATTTCTTTGCTCAGCTCAAGGACTAGCTGGTCGCGTTGATCCATCAAGTCGTTGGGCGTATTCCCATCAGCACTGATGGCTTTTTCAATGACATCGTTGAGGCTTGCGATCTGTTTGGCGTAAGAGTTCACCAACCCTACGCTGGAAGTCAGTTGAGTATTGACGCCATCACGTATTTCATTGAGGCGGTCGCTGGTGCTTTGAAAGCGGTTGGCCAGGGATTGCGCATTGGAAAGCATGGCCTGGCGGGTTGGCGTATCGCTGGGATTGGCAGTGAGATCCTGGACGCTGTCAAAAAAGTCCTGAAGTGCAGGGTTAAGGCCGGCAGAAACGTCGGAAAGCATGTTGTCGATAGTGCTAAGCTGACCGCTGTAGGCATTCACCCCTGAGCTGACGGACTGGCTGTTGACGACCTGCCTGGATAGTAACTCGCTGTAAACGCGGATGATGCTGGAAACGTCCGTGCCTTGGCCAACATAGCCATAACCAAAATTTTGTGCCTGTGCAGCGATTTGCACCACAACCTGGCGGGAGTAGCCCGGCGTGGACGCGTTGGCGATATTGTGTCCAGTGGTACTGATACCGACTTGTGCGGCAGACAGTGCGCTTTGTCCAATGCTTAGTATGTTAGTACCCATGGTATCTACTCTTTTTGTCTCATATATTGCATGACGGCATAAAAATACAAAACTTTAGGCTGTACTTTATGAAGATGTCACTTTCTGTATCACACTGGCCAGCTTGGCGGCGTAATTCGGGTCAGTGGCATACCCCGCTTTTTGCATGGCTTGTGCGTAGCCGTTCACATCCTGCAGATTGGACATCACGTTTTCATAGCGCGGATTGTTGCGCATCATGTTGGCAAAATCTTTAAATGAGTCGGCGTAACTGTCGTAGGCGCGGAATTTCTCGATGCGTTTTTGTTTAACCCCGTTGATGTATTCGGTGGTAGTGGCCTCGACTACCTTGCCATCCCAGTTGCCGGTGGCCTTGATACCAAACAGGTTATTACTGGATGTGCCGTCGGCAGCCTTGATCTCACGCTTGCCCCAACCGCTTTCCAGCGCTGCCTGTCCCATCATCAGATGGGCTGGCACACCGGTGGCACGGCTCGCTTCTTCAGCGTGTTGCTGCATGCGATTCTGGAAATCTGATGCGCTATCGCTTAGCGGTTTGAGATTGATGATTTTGCTGTCTGCCGGTATCGCATAGGCGGGTACTACACTTTGCTCAATCACTTTGCCTTGCTCAGTTACTTTGGTGGTATTGGGCAAGTAGGGGGTGTTGAGCAGGGTTGCGCTCGATTGTTCAGTTGCGCTTGCGGCGGGCTGGTCGCTACTAACGGCTTGTTGCATTGCATTATTGGCGGCATAACCACCTTTAGTCAGTTGCCGGGCAAGCACATCCGCTAGCCCTAGCCCTTTTGAGGCCAGGTTGCTACTAAGTTGCTGATCAAGCATCGAAGTGAATGTGCGGCTCTGCTCGTTATCAAAGGGGCTGTCTTGCGGTGAGGCGTCACGCATGCTTTTCAGCATCATGTTCATGAAGATGGCTTCAAACTGCTTGGCGACACCCTTGATCGCTTCTGGCGAATTCTCTTTTGCCGCCTGCTTGAGGTCATTCAGCCCATTGGCATCGAAGGCGACTTTGCCATTGAGGTCAGCACCGCTAATCATGCTTGAGCCCTCATTAGATGATCTCCAGTTCGGCACGCAGTGAGCCGGCAGCCTTCATGGCCTGCAGTATGGCCACCAGGTCTTGCGGGGTGGCACCAATGGCATTGAGTGCTTTGACTACATCTGACAGGTTGGCGCCACTTTCCAGTTGCATGACCTTGCCCGGCTCTTTGGTGATTTCGATTTGTGAGCGTGCAGTTGCCACAGTCTGGCCGTTGGAGAGTGCCCCAGGCTGGCTGATGACAGGTGCCGTATTGATGACCACGGACAGGTTGCCATGCGATACGGCGCAATTTTCCAGGGTCACTGCCTGATTCATGACAACGGAACCGGTACGCGCATTCAGGATCACTTTTGCCGAAGTCGCAGCGGGGGCGATATTGATGGTTTCCAATGCAGCAAGAAAGGCGACGCGGCTGGTATTGTTTGAAGGTTGTACGCGAATCACGCGTCCATCCAGTGCAAAGGCGGTGTTCTGGCCAAAACGGCGATTAATGGCATCAACCACCAGCGTAGCGGTAGAGAAGTCGGATTCTTTCAGTTCCAGATTGATGGTTTCGTTCTGGCTAAGCGTGTTGGGAATGGCTCGTTCGACGGTAGCGCCAGCAGAGATGCGGCCTACCCCCAGATGGTTGATCTGGGTCTGGCTGCCGTTGGCTGATGCACCGACGCCGCCCACCACCAGGTTACCTTGCCCAATAGCATATATCTGGCCGTCCGCACCTTTTAGTGGGGTCATCAGCAAGGTGCCGCCACGCAAGCTCTTGGCATTACCCATGGAAGAAACCGTGATGTCCAGTGTCTGTCCGGGCTGGGCAAATGCGGGCAGGCTGGTGGTGACCATGACTGCAGCTACATTCTTCAATTGCAGGTTGGTGCCGGGAGGCAAGCTCACACCCATCTGCTGCATCATGCTGATAATGCTCTGTACGGTGAAAGGTGTTTGCGTGGTCTGGTCACCCGTGCCATCCAGGCCTACTACCAGGCCGTAGCCTAACAGCTGGTTACTGCGCACGCCTTGAATCGAGGCAAGGTCTTTTAATCTTTCCGCATGGGCCGGTGTGCTGAATAAACCCAGCGTTATCAAGGCTGCCAGGGCTTTCCTGAGCAGGGCGCTCGCGCTGGTAAAGCTAGCTAAGGTTGTCATGATGGTAGCCATTTATAAAGGTGCCAGACTGAGGAAAAAGCGTGCCAGGATAGAAGCCACCTGGGATGCGTCGATCCGGCTGTTAGTGCGGTATTCGATACGTGCATCGGCCACCTTGGTAGACGGTACGAAATTACCCAGGGTGATGGTGTCCGGGTTCACTACACCGGAAAACCTGACAAACTCGGTACCTTTATCAAATGAAACCTGCTTTTCACCGCTCACTACCAGGTAACCATTTGGCAAGACTTCAACCACTGTGGCAGTGATGGAGCCGGTAAATACATTGCTGGAATTGGCAGCTGCTTTGTCAGCATAAGAAAGCTCGGAGTCTGCGGCGAAGCCGGTTTTTCTCACGACCTTGTCGAAAGCGGCGGTGATTCCCGAGTTGACTGAACCGTCTTTGCTGGCAGAGCTGCCGCCAGCCTTGGTGGCGGAAGTGTTTTCGGTAATGTTGATGGTGACGATATCTCCCACATAACGTGGGCGCCGGTCTTCAAACAAAGGGCGGTAACCTGCCGAATTGTAGATAGAGCCACTGCTAGCCGCGGCTGGCGAAGCTGCCGGCGGCTTGGCTGTGGGCGGTTGCTTGATGATGGAGTCCGGTGTGATGGCACAACCGCTGGCTATTAACACCAAGCTGATAAAAGAAAGATGAGCACAAAAACGGCCGAATGACGATGCACTGTATGCTTTACGGTAGTTTGTATTAAACATAATCGCCTCTTTGGTTTTCTGGAGATGAGCTCATCAAAATTAAATTCATTGTATTAATGCAAGGCCAGAATTACATCTGGGTCAATTTTTGCAGCATCTGATCAGAAGTCGTGATCGCCTTGCTGTTGATTTCATAAGCGCGCTGGGTCTGGATCATATTGACCAGTTCTTCCACTACATTCACGTTGGATGTTTCAACATAGCCTTGCGACAATATGCCTGAACCGTTAGTGCCAGGAGTATTGGTGTTGGCGGTACCAGAGGCGGCGGTTTCTACATACAGGTTTTCACCTTTGGCCTGCAAGCCGGCCGGGTTGATGAATGTGGCCAGCTGTATCGAGCCTATCTGGGTGGCAGCACTGGAGCCTGCGGTAGTGACGGAAATAGTGCCATCGCGGCCGACGGTAAAGCTTTGTGCCGTAGCAGGAATGGTGATGGCAGGTTGTACGGGGAAGCCGCTGGAAGTCACCAGTTGACCCTGGCTATCGACCTGGAAAGAGCCGTCACGGGTATATGCCGTGGTGCCGTCAGGCAGCAATACCTGAAAGAAGCCTGAACCTTGAATCGCGACATCTTTGTCGTTACTGGTTTGTTGCAGATTACCCTGGCTGAAAATACGCTCGGTGGCGACAGGCCTTACGCCGGTACCCAACTGCAAGCCTGAAGGCAACTGTGTTTGCTGTGAGGATTGGGCACCAGGCTGGCGAATATTTTGATACAACAGGTCTTCAAATACGGCGCGTGAGCGCTTGAATCCGTTGGTGCTGACGTTTGCCAGGTTATTGGCGATGACGTCCATTTGCGTTTGCTGCGCATCCAGGCCGGTTTTTGAAATCCAAAGTGAGCGTATCATTTTATTTCCTTTCAAAAATCAGCTACTGGTGAGTACTGGTACTAGGCCGCTGATTGACTTAACCAAGTGTTGCTTTAAAGAGTTCTGTAATGCTTGCCGGTTTAGTAGCGTTGAATTGATATTAATCCAAAATCCATCAACTCAAACTGAGGAGTTGACTGGCTTTACTGGCGTTATTCTCAGCGCTCTGCATTAATTTCATTTGCGTTTCAAATTGCCGGGCCAGGCTGATCATGGTGACCATGGAGTCGATGACATTGACATTACTGCCTTCCAGGGCCCCGCTGACGACATTCACGTTGACATCGGCAGTGGCCGGATTGCCATCCTTGGTAACAAACAATCCATCCTCACCACGTACCAGGTTTGTTTCAGCCGGGTTAACCAGCTTCAAACGGCCAATGATATTGGACGGCCCAGGCAGGGTATTGTTGGAGACAGAAGAAACGGTGCCATCTTTGGCGATGGAAATGGTGACGTCGGGCGGAATGCTGATCGGGCCGCCATCCCCCATGACAGTGAGGCCTGTTGCTGTTTGCAATATGCCATTTTCACTGACCTTGAGCGATCCGTTACGGGTGTAGCCTTCAGAACCATTGCTCCGTTGCACTGCCAGCCAACCTTTGCCCTGGATAGCAACATCCAGGTCACGGTTGGTGGCCTGTATAGGCCCCGGGTTGAAGTCTGCACCCACGGTGGCGTCGACGACGAAGGCACGGGTGGCTAAACCATCACCGAGGACAGGTACTGCACGGAACGAGTCTACCTGTGCCTTGAAGCCAGTTGAAGTGGCATTGGCCAGATTGTGCGAGTTCGTTGCCTGTTGCTCAAGTATGTGTTTTGCGCCCGTCATGGCGGTATAAATCATACGATCCATAGCCAGTCTCCTTATCTACCTTCAGTCGTTAACGCCAATCATTCTTAACGTAAGTTCACCAGTGTCTGCAATACCTGATCCTGGGTTTTGATGGTCTGTGCATTCGCCTGGTAATAGCGCTGTGCGGTGATCATGTTGACCAGTTCGGCAGTGAGATCCACGTTGGAATCTTCAAGTGCCGAAGATTGCAGCACGCCGCGGCCGCCAGTGTTGGGCGAGCCAACTACAGCCAGGCCGGAGTCTGAAGTCTCGGCAAAACTATTGTCCCCCAGGGCTTGCAAGCCATTGGGGTTGGAAAACTTCGCCAGTACTACTTGTGCCAGGGTTTGGGCCTGTCCATTGGTATAGCGACCAATGATGCTGCCGTCGGGGGCTGCGCTAAAGCTGACCAGGCGACCTGAGGTGAAGCCATCTTGAGTTTGGCTATTCAGGCTATACGCAGAGCCAAACTGGGTGCTGCTGGCAAAATCCATGGTGACATTGACCGGCGCTCCCGTTGATGGTGTAAAGCTCACTGCCTGGGTGGTAGTACCGGAAATCAGGCCGGAAGTGTTGAAGGTAATGCTTGAGCTGCCGACGATGGCGGTGCCGCCATCTACGGTGGAGCGCACATCCCAGGTGTTATTGCCGGTTTTGATCATGTAGCTTTGCAATGTATGCGAATTGCCCTGGCTATCAAAAATGGCGATTGGTATCACCTGGGTATAGGTAGTTGGATCGTTAGGGTCAAAAACTGGTAAGGCGGGAATCACGGCACTGCGTGAATCAAGATTCACAACGTTGCTGATCTCGGTACTGGCCTGCGGTACCAGATCGGCGGCGCTGATCTGGATAGGCGAAGGCGTAATGGCCTGGATATTGCCATTAACGTCGGCAACATAGCCTGTCAGCTGGTCGCCACTGGAGTTGACAATGTAGCCATCCTTGTCGAGCTGGAACTGGCCGTTACGGGTGTAGCTGATTGCACCGTCGCTGCTCATGCGGAAAAAGCCGTTGCCGTTAATGGCGATGTCCAGCGAATTGTTGGTGCTGGTGATATTGCCCTGGCTGAATTCGCGCTGGATGGTGGCTACCTTGACGCCGATACCGGCTTGCGAGCCACCGGCACCCGCCAGCGAGTTTGCATAGATATCAGAAAACTCGGCACGCGACTGCTTGAAGCCGACTGTGTTGGCGTTGGCCACGTTATTGCCCAGTACATCCAGGCTCTTGGATGCAGCGTTTAGTCCACTTAACCCTTGTTGAAAACTCATGGTGATCTCCTGATTGATTCGATTAAATAAGGATGGTTATGAAGCTGTAATTAGCTTGGTCTCGTTAGAAAATTTCTTTGACGTCACTGGTGCTTACCGAAGCCAGGTTGCTTAAGTTCAGCTTGATGCCGCCAGTCCCGTTCGAGATGCTGAGTACTTGTGCATAGCTCAATCCGGTTGCCTCAGCTGTGCTATTGGCAATAGTGGCTGCGACTTCAAATTTGTAACTGCCGGTTTTGGCGACCGTGCCGTCATCGGCCAGGCCATCCCATTTAAGGGGCAGGGTTCCTGCATCCTGTTTACCCATGTCAACGGTTCGCACCACTGTACCGGCGCTGTCCTTGATGGTGACGGTCAGCTTGTCTGCACCAATCGGCAGGTCAACACCGAAATAGCCGCCCGTACCGCTGGTACTGACGTCACTTCCTGCTACCAGTACGTTATGGCCTATCATGCTGGATGCCTGGTAAGACTGGCTGCCCTGCACGTTGCCGATTAATGTTTCCAGCGTGGTATTCAGCTTGTCTATGCCCGTTACTGTTGAAAGTTGTGCCAGCTGACTGGTCACCTGGGCATTGTCCATGGGGTTGAGTGGGTCCTGGTTTTTCATCTGAGTAACCAGCAGCGTCATGAACCTGTTCTGGGCTTCATCTGCGGTGGATGCCGCAGTGTTTTTAGAGCCATTCATAGCATCCAGCAGGGCTTGAGAAGGTGAGGATGAGTTGTTTTGTACTGATGTTGTCATGGTGCTTTCCTTTATATCAAAGCGTCAGTGAATACTATTAATGGTTGGGTTGCTTACTGACCTATGGTCAGCGTTTTTAGCAGCATGGTCTTGGCTGCGTTCATGGTTTCTACATTGTTCTGATAGGCACGGGAGGCAGAAATCATATTCACCATCTCTTCTGTCACGTTGACATTGGGCATGGTGACGTAGCCTTTGGCATCGGCCAGCGGATGCTTGGGTTCGTAGATCACTTTTGGCGGTGAGGCATCCTCAATCACTTTTTTTACCTTTACCCCGGTGGCGTCAGCCGAGCTGGTGGCCATGGGGGTAAATACCACCTGTTTGGCCTTGTAGGGTTTGCCGTTGGCGCTGGTGGCACTGTCGGCATTGGCAAGGTTGCTGGCCACTGCGTTCAGGCGCTGCGATTGCGCACTCATGGCGGAGCCGGAAATATTGAATACATTAAAGAGCGACATTTTTTTCTCCTGTCAAAAAGGGCTTATTGCCCCTGGATAGCTGAAAGCATCTGTTTAAGCTGGCCATTGATCATGATCAGGCTGGCTTCATAGCGGATGGCATTGTCGGCAAACTGGTTGCGCTCTACATCCATATCGACGGTATTGCCATCGACACTGCCTTGAATGATAGGGCGGAACAACGGTTCGCCGGGCGCGCCGCTGGAGGATGTTGAGGCTGAAGGGGTGCCGCTGATATGTTGTTCTGAAGTCTTGCTCAGCGTCTGTGCTGATTTCGACGCCGCATTGGAAGCCCCAGCCAGGGCGCTTTTCATGGCAGCGCTAAAGTCCAGGTCGCGGGCCTTATAATTAGGGGTGTCGGCATTGGCGATATTCGAGGCGATCAGCTCCTGGCGCTGGCCACGTACGCGTAATGCGTTCTGATGAAAACTCAAAGCTGCATCTAATTTATTCAACATGATGTTTTCCTTTCATTTCAGCACAAGCCTTTAATCTCACTTTCAAACAAAACAGCAGCGCGACCTAAAGAAATGACACTTTGTACCGTTAACATTGATGAAAGCCAGTTTAGGATTAACAGGGAATCTTCAATTCAAGAAGTAAAAGGGTAAAGCTTGCCCTTTTCATTGTTTTGCTTTGCAGTCCCATCCGTAGAATACATATTGAATATTTGCCATCATCAATGGAGTTCAATATGGACAGTCTCTTTCATCACTCACGCTTAATTACTGCCGGGATAAGCTTTATTCTGGCAACCATGTTGATGCCGGCGACTACCCATGCTGAATCCGCGCCTGTATTGAATCAGTCAGCCAAGCAGGATCTGGCCGCAATCAGGACCAGGATCACCGAATTTCTTGTTACGCAAACCATAGGTTATCCCGGGCAGGTGACTGTCAACGCCGGTGCTATAGACCCCAATTTGAAGCTAGCCGCATGCCCTGATGCACAAGTTTTCCTGCCCCCCGGCAGCCGTGCCTGGGGTAAGACCAGTGTTGGTGTGCGTTGCAATGCCCCGGGAGTGTGGACTATCTATGTACAGGCAACTGTCAGCGTAAAAGCCCAATACCTGGTGGCGGCTGCCCCCTTGGCACAAGGCCGCATAGTGACCAGCCAGGACCTGATTTTTGAGAGTGGCGACCTGACACAGTTGCCGGCTGGCGTATTTACCGATCCTGCACAAGCGATCGGGCGCTCAGTGAGCATATCCATGACTGCCGGCACCGTGCTCAGGCAAGAGATGTTAAAGATTCCACCAGTGGTACAGCAAGGGCAGACTGTGATGGTGACTTCCATTGGCAAGGGTTTTAGTGTGGCAGCCGAAGGCTTGGCCATGACCAATGCCAATGATGGGCAGGTCGTGCAGGTAAAGATAGCCAGCGGCCAGGTGATCAGCGGGATTGCGCGTAGCGGCGGGCAGATTGTGGTGGGCTTTTAAGATGCGATTTTTCAGTGTGACTTTTGAGATGGGAACATGGTAAGCAAAATACTTACAAAGTATTAAAGTTCGCTTAAACTATGCCGATATGAGCATTATGGATGCGTGTATGCGCATAGTAATTTACGCGAAAAGGAAGAAATGCCATGAAAATTAATGACTCAATTAAAAAACCGGTAGACCTTGCGACTAGCAAGCCTGGTAGTGAAAAATCGGGAGCTGGTGCGGCAAAGACCACCGCCAGCTCGCAAGCTACAAGTAAATCGACAGAGAATGTGACGCTGTCGCCAATGTCTGCGCAAATCCAGTCATTGGAAGCTAAAGTCGCTGCCGATAACGTATTTGATATTGAAAAAGTGGATGCCATTAAATCTGCCATCGCAGGTGGCCAATTTAAGGTGGACTCTGAAAAAGTAGCAGATGGACTGATTCAAACAGTGAAAGATTTATTAACCTCCAAAAAAACATGAGGACAACATGAACGCAACTATCTCTTTTGAGCAAGACGCCCAGTTAGTAAATCAATTACTGGCGCTGCTATCGCGCGAGCAAACCAGCCTGGTGATGGCTGATATTGATGCGATAGAGTCTTTGCTGGAAGAGAAGTCCGTGTTGTTGCAACGCATGAATATTACTGCCAAGACCCGCTATGAGGCATTGGCCACCAACGGTTTTGAGCCGGGTGAAACTGGCATGACTGCTTGGCTCAAACAGCAGGCAAAGCCAACCATGAATGAATCATGGACGGAGTTTCAGAAAGCATTGAGCCAGGCAAAAGAAATGAACCGGCTCAACGGCATGTTGATTAGCAAGCATTTCAACCGTAATCAGCAATTGCTTAACCATCTGCAGGGAAACTCAAGTGCGAGTGCCGTATATGGCAAGAATGGCCAGGCACAATCATCATCTACGTTGCGCACAGGTTTGACGGCTTAATTTTCTCTGGATTTTCTTTACCCAGATCATGCTTCAGTGGCATGGTCTGGCTGTTCACTGATAGACCCGCACTCGTTGTTGTCACATGGTTTTCACAAAAGCTTCACATTTATTGACAATCCCTGACAGAGCCATCAATCTCCACGCTTCGATATTTATCTCATTAAAAGGCGTGAAATGAAACTGACCAATGCGGAAAAACTTATTTTGGTGATGCTGAGTGACATTACTGAAAAGTTGCATATTGACCATGGTATCGACCCCAAATTGGTCAAATCCGCCATACATAGCGGTAACGCATGGGGACTGGATTGGAAATATCCGGGCCTGGGCCCAACGGACCAGGCAGCGCCAGCTGCCGCAAATGAAGTTACCAACATATTGGAAATGTGGACTTATATCGAAGAGGCATACAAAGAGCTTTCTTCCGATGATAAAGCCAGGGTCAAGACTGAGGCCGGTCTGTCAGGCCCGCCAAGATTTTCAGGCTTCGACCGGGATGGCGAGCTTCAGTTTAATAATATCGCTTACTTCCTTATTTACGATCTCAAGCTATTCAAGAAATTCAAGCTGGATACACTTGATGCGACTTCGCCTATGCTGCCCGAATATAAAAAGATGGTGAAGGTATGGGAGACCGTAAAGCCGGAGTTGGCTGGTGTTAGTTTGAGCGCAGACCAGCTGGTTAAAATACTGAGCGTACTGAAATAGGTTTTTAGTCTGGAAACTGGCTGCGCAGTAATGCTTCAAACTGATCGGCAGGCAAGGGCTTGCTGAAGTAGTACCCCTGTAGTTCATCGCAGCCTATGCTCTGCAGGTACTCATGCTCGTAAGCAGTTTCCACCCCTTCAGCAATCACTTTTAGCCCCAGGCTTTGTCCAAGCACGATAATGGCTTTAAGGATGGCGGTATTGGCAGGGTCATTTTCAAGGTTGCTGACAAATGCCTTGTCAATTTTCAGGCGGTCAATCGGAAAGTCTTTCAGGTAGGCCAGGCTTGAATAGCCGGTACCAAAATCGTCAATGGCCAGTTTGACGCCTATCTTTTTCAGGGTATGCAGGGTCTCTATGAACTTGGTGGAGTCATCAATCAAGGTGCTTTCGGTGATTTCCAGTTCAAGGCAATCTGGGTCCAGGCTGGTGACTTCCAGTACATTCTTGATCATTCGGGCCAGGTTGGGTTGCCTGAATTGCCGTGGAGACACATTGACCGCAATGGGAATAGCACGTCCCATTTTTTCCTTCAGCTCTTTGGCTTTCTGGCAGGCCGTAATCAATACCCATTCACCTATCTTTTCTATCAGGCCGGTTTCTTCAGCAATCTGAATGAATTTGAGCGGCGGAATCAGTTCCTCACCTGGCGGTTGCCAGCGTATCAATGCTTCTGCACCACTGATCATGCCGGTAGTGAAATCCACCTTGGGTTGGTAATACAGCAGGAACTCGCCACGCTCTATGGCAAGGCGCAGGCGGTATTCAATCTTGACCCTTTCGGTCAAGTCTTCATTCAGCTCTTGCGTGTAAATCTGGTAATTGTTACGCCCGGCATGTTTGGCTTTGTATAGTGCAGAATCGGCGTTTTTCAGTAATGTGTTTGGGTTGGTGCCGTCATCAGGGTACATGCTGATACCAATGCTGCATGAGACCACGAAATCAAGGTCATTGATGATGCAGGGCTGGGCAACGGCACTGAGTATGCGCTGCATGCTGTGTGCAATATCATCTACTTTCTGGATATTGGTGAGCAGGATCACGAACTCGTCGCCACCCAGCCTCACTACGGTATCCACCTCGCGTATGCAGCCAGATAGCCGATCCGACATGATCATCAGCAGTTGATCACCGATCTCGTGTCCCATGCTGTCGTTGATGAGCTTGAACTGATCCAGGTCCAAAAATGCCACGGCCAGCTTGCTCCTGTACCTGTCGGCAAAATCCATGCATTGCTGCAGCCTGTCGTTCAGCATATAGCGATTCGGTAGCCCGGTCAGGCTGTCATGCGTGGCTTGGTGCTCAATTTTCTTCTCGTAGCTTTTGCGCTCGGTAATATCTTCAACCGTTCCCTCGTAATACAGCAGGCTGCCGGCCTCGTCATACACCATGCGTGCATTTTCGGATATCCAGATAGTACTTTTGTCTTTTCGATAAACCAGGGATTGAAAGTTATGTACGCTGCCATTGGCAGCCATGGCTTCTACGAATTCTTCACGCCGGTTGGGGGAAACATACAGCTGCTGCTGAATATTATTCAGCGCGCTCATCAAGTCATCTGGTGAGCTGTAACCATAGATGCGCGCTAATGCAGGGTTGACGACCAGGTATTGCCCGGTGGGCGAGGTCTGGAAAATGCCTTCAATCGCATTTTCAAAAATTGAACGATAACGGGTTTCAGTCTCACGTAATGACTGCTCGACATTTTTGCGGTCGGTGATGTTCTGGATATAGCCTTCCAGCGCCTGGATTTGGCCTTGCTCGTTGTAGATCGGGTTGCCGCGCTCCGATACCCATATGACACTGCCATCAGCATGGCGTATGCAATATTCAATCTCAAATCGGGCAGCCCGATTTACTGCATCAGTAATGGCGCTGCGGACCATCTCACGATGTTCTTCAAGGATTATTTCTTCGTAAGAGATCAGATTGTTGTAAATCAGATCTTGCGGCATATAGCCGGTTAACTCTTTGCATCCTTCACTGACAAAAACCATGGTCCAGTGCTCATCATAGAGATTGCAATAGATAAGCCCCTCGAGGTTGTCCAGAAGTGTATCGAGCATACGGGGCCGATCATGGAGCAGGGTATCCATATGGCCGATTGACTTCATTTTCAAGGCAGGTGCATTCATATAACTTTTTTAAGGAGAGGCGTGTACTACTGTAAAAGCAACTTAATACCTAAAGCAGTATTCATGCCTGAACGTGATTGAGCAAGGGGTAATTTAAACGCAATTACCTCCTGTGAAAGGGGTAAAGCACGGGCGTGGAGCACACTGAAACCTTAATTCCCATAGGGTTTCAGGGGGTATGCATCTTATAAGTGCAACTGCTCGAACTGTGCACCAAATCTGATGTTGCCCCTGGATGAAGGGGCTTTATTCTTGAGGAAATGACTGTCCGGGTTTGCTTTGATTTATTTGGCGCATATATTGCTTAGTAGCTATAGCCGTTGGCAATAATCAGGGCGTGTGTGCTCAATATTTAAGGCTGATATGACTCAAGCTATCCCGATGCAGATCGATAATTTTCTTCCTTACATGCGGGATGTGATCCGCTGTGAACAGTCCCTGCATGAGCTTAACCTCATGTGGCGCATCATTGAGTCTTCTGCCAAGATGAACTGCCCGGTCGAGGCCAAGGCAATATTGCCGACCATGGCGGCCACGCGGATAGGCTTTAACCGGCTGGAAAACGAACTGGTCATGAGTCTGGTGCAAGAGAAAGTGGCGACAGTACTGGGAGAGATAGGCACCAAAGCGCAATATGTCATTGATATCCTGGTGCGTAATTTGTATGAGCGTACGGCGGATGTGGGCTTTCTTGCGACAGATGGTGAGTTGTGCGCTTTTGTTGCAGGCTTATACGGCAATGAAGAGGCTATCCGCTACCGTTTACGTGCCTATCGCAGCAAATACACCGTCTATGATGAAATTATCCTGCTGGATGTGCATGGTAACGTACTGGTGCAGATCAATGAAGAAACCCCAATTGAGGGCAGTCTGGATCCGTTGATTATGGAGACACTGGCCTCTGACAGCTATGTCGAAACCTATCGTGCTACCGACCTGAGGCCAGGCAAACAGAAAGCATTGATTTACTCCAAACGTATGCTGCACCCCGATACTGGTGCCGTGGTGGGGGTGCTGTGCCTGTGCTTCAATTTTGTGCAGGAAATGGCAGGCATATTCCAGTCGCATGGTGATCCTAGCGGACGCTCGGTGATGCTGCTATTAGACGGCGATAATCGCGTGATAGAGGCGAGCAACCACCTGTGGGTACCTGTGGGTACCATAGTGCCCATCAATCGAGATGCCAGCCCCAACCTGATGATGTATGGCGGGCGTGAATATCTGGTGCGCACCTTTGCTGCTGAGGGCTACCAGGGCTATATGGGCCCACCGGGCTGGCAAGGGCAGGTCATGATTCCTGTCGAGATTGCATTTACCGGCAAGGACACCAATGCATTAAAGGTGCTGGATCCGGCGGTTGCTGAAGGCTTGCTGACTCATGCTCAATCATTTTGCCCGCCACTGTTTGAAATCATGACCGCGGCAGAAACCATACGCCGCGTGGTGTGGAATGGCCAGGTCATGACGGCAGGCCAGGGTGGCGAGTTACTGAAACTGAAAACCATCCTCGATCAGATCAGTGAAACCGGTACCCGTAGCAATGAATTATTCTCGCAGTCCATCAACGATCTTTATGAGACCGTGCTGGCTTCCCGTTTACTGGATTCCGAATTTGTATCCCACCTGCTGGTGGACCTGCTGGATCGCAATCTTTACGAGCGTTCCGATGACTGTCGATGGTGGGCAGTGACACCTGAGTTAAGGGCCGCATTTGCCTCAAATGAGCTGAGCAATAGCACGGTAGCGCGCATCAATGAAATCCTTGCTTATATCAATGAGCTTTATACCGTCTACACCCGGATTTTTGTCTATGACCATACCGGCAGAATAGTCGCCAGTACTAATCCTGAAGATGAAAATGGCTCTATCATAGGGACCAGTATAGACAGCGTGACACTGGGCCAGGTGCTGGCGTTACGCACGGAGCAGCAATATTACGTCACACCTTTTGACCCCAATGTGCTTTACGGAGATGCACCGACGTATGTCTATCATGCTGCCATCAGGTCGCCAGAGGGTGATAGGGTGGTTGGAGGCATAGGTATAGTGTTTGATTCTGCCCCTGAATTCCTTGCCATGTTGCGTGGGGGCATTGCTGAACAAGAGTCCATCAAGGCTTTTTATATAGACCGGCAGGGCCGCATTATCTCAAGTACGGATCCAACGCGCCCGGTGGGCACTGTGCTGGATATTGATACGGACTTGCTGGCACTGCCTAACGGTAAAAGTGCATCGCGCATCGTCATCCATGATGGGCATTACTCCATCATGGGCTGTAGTGTTTCTCATGGATATCGCGAGTTCAAAGTCACCGATGGCTACAAGGAAGATGTCATTGCCGTTGTATTCGACTCTTTCGGCGAGGTCCGCGCGCGTAGTGCTGCAGCCAATAGCTCGGCCTCCATTATCGAAACCTCACATATCAAATCCGGGGGGCTGGAATTTGCCACATTCTTTATCGATGGCGGGCTCTTTGCGATAGAAGCGATGCATGTGCTGGAAGCCCTGGCCGCCTCGGAAATTTCCCCGGTTTCCATGGGTAGCCGTTCTGAGCGTGTGGGTGTGCTGGCAATCCAGCATGAGAACGAACACAAGACCTATGCCTGGGTATTTGACCTTGGTTACTTGCTCAGCGGAGTGCCCACCGAGCGCGATAGCAGCAGCCAGGTAGTGGTAGTCGAGTATGGACAGCACAAGATAGGCTTGCTGGTTGCCGGGCTGCATTCGGTGGCAGAGTTCAATCAGAGCCAGGTGACCACTACCCCTTTAGCCGCCAATAGTAACGGCGTTTTAATCAAGCAGATCATCAAAGCCAATGACGGAAAATTACTCATTCAGGGCATAGATCTAGAATATCTGCTGAAGATGTTAAGTAATCCGTTTGAGTCTGCAAACCAGGAAAGGCAAGTGGCCTGAAGGCGATCTGCGGTCTAGCTCAAGTTAGTTTTAATTTGGATTGAATGATACGCGCAGAAAACCCGGCAGCGTTTACTGGGTTTTCTGCGGGATGATTTCTGTGGAGGAGTCATCCTGATTTTGGGTCTCATAGAGAATCATGATGGAGACACGGCGATTCTTGGCTCGCCCAAGTGGGGTGTCATTTTCGCTGATGGGTTGCACTGAACCAAAACCAAGTGCGCTGAGCCTTTCATCGGCAATGCCATCTTCGCTCAGCATTCTCACCACACTACTCGCCCGCACGGCAGAAAGCTCCCAGTTCGAGAAGAAGGCTGCGTTATGGATAGGGATATTGTCTGTATGGCCTTCTACCTGAACTAGGCGCTGGTTGTCTTTTATCACAAGGGCGATTTCACGCATGATGTCGGTGGCGGCAGTCGCTAACTCGGCAGAGCCTGGAGTAAACAACAGGCTGTCATGGATATCAATACGGATACCACGGTTGTTCTGCACCACGCGCACTTTACCTTCGCTGATTAGCGGAGATAGCGTGTTGGATAAGTCTATGCCCATGTTGGTCATGGATTCGCGTTCGCGGCGCAGCTTTTCATTGTATAGGTGCGAGAGGGGCAGTGGCTTGATGAACGATTTTTGCTGGCCTTGAAGCTTGCTCTCGGCCCCCCGGCCTTTCTTGATATTGTTGGATTGCATGTCGGAGGGGCTATCACCACTGAAAGCTGTGCCCATGGACGAGGTCAGCTGGCTGTATTTACCCTGGTTGACGGAGGATATTGCATACATCACCACAAAAAATGCAAATAGCAGTGTAATGAAGTCAGCATAGGAAACCAGCCAGCGGTCCGGGTTCTCAGCATCATCATCCAGTGGTTTTCTTCTAATCATGATTTTTGTGGTGGCTTAATCAGCGCAAATAGGCCAGCAGGCGCTCTTCAACAATTCTCGGGTGATCGCCGCTGGCGATGGAAACCCAGGCATTCAATAGCATTTCGCGGCGCATCACCTCATGCTGTATTAATGATTTCAGTTTGCTGGCAATGGGCAGGAATACCAGGTTTGCCAGCCCTACACCGTAGATGGTGGCGACAAACGCCACCGCAATACCGCCGCCCAGCCTGCTGGGATCGGACAGATTTTCCATGACATGGATCAATCCGAGCACTGCGCCCAGAATCCCTATGGTAGGCGAATAGCCACCTGCGGCATCCCATATTTTTGCCGCATTGCGTTGTTGCATTTCATAGAAGTACATATCGATGGCGCATATTTCACGTATCTTTTCCGGAGGAGTGCCATCTATCATGAGCCTTAGGCCTTTTTTCACAAAAGGATCCGTTTCTTTACTCATGTAGGGTTCCAGCATAAAAATGCCCTCCTTGCGGGAGAGCGTGCTCCACAGGTTGATGCGCTTGGACAGCGCCTGCCTGTCATCAATGGGTGCCACGAACACCTGGCGCACCATGAGGATGCCAGCGAGGAAATTGGTGGTGTTGGTTTGCAGCAGTACGGCGCCGAAAGTGCCACACAGCACAATCATGAATGCTGCGGGTTGCAGCAATGAGCCGGCGTGGCCGCCTTCAATGGCTTGACCCAATAGTATGCCGATAAGGGCAATGCCGATGCCGGCTAAACTGCTCCAGTCCATGACTTCTCTTTTAGGTTGGCACGTAGTCTGGCGACGGCCTGGCTATGTAATTGACAAACGCGCGATTCCGACACGTTCATCACGGCACCGATCTCTTTCAGGTTGAACTCCTGCTCGTAGTACAAGCCCATCAGTATTTTTTCGCGCTCGGGCAGGGCGTCAATAGCATCAATCAGGGCATCCTTGAAATCACCTGCCAGCAGGCCCTTGATCGGGTCACCGACATCGTCGGTCTGAAAGCGGTCAAGGAAATGCTCGCCGCCATCCGACTCATGAAAATCTTCGTAGTACACTAGTTGGTGGCCGCTGCAATCGCCCAGCATGTCGTAATAGTCCACCAGCGATAGCTTGAGCTTTTTAGCCACTTCGCTTTCAGTCGGTGGACGCCCCAGTTGCTGCTCAAGCTGGCTGATGGCGGTTTCCACATCGCGCATATTCTTGCGTATGCTGCGTGGCAGCCAATCGGCACTGCGTAGTTCATCCAGCATGGAGCCGCGTATTCTTTGTGCAGCGTAGGTCTCGAACTGGGCGCCATGGGTATCTTCATAGCGATTTACCGCATCCAGCAAGCCCATCATGCCGGCTTGTATTAAGTCATCAAGTTCTACACTGGGCGGCAATTTCGCCTTGAGCTGGTAGGCAAGTTTCTTGACCAGGATGGCATGCTTGTTAAGCAATTCATCCTTTTGATCTTTTTTTCCATGAGCTGTATACATAAGGAAACCTCTGGCCTAGATGAAGGATGCCTGCCTGATATCAGCGGCATAATCGTGTTTGTAGTCCAGGCGCTGTGCAATCTCTTTAAATGCGGTAGAGGCAGTCGCTAACGGAAATGCATCTATCACTGCACGGCCCAGTTTGGCGGCACGGCTGAGGTGTTCATCGGGTGGAATCGCACCAAAAAACTCCAGCTCTACCTGCATAAAGCGTCTGGCAACCTGGGAAATATTGCGGAATACTATCTGTGCCTGTGCCTCTGTCGCATCATCCACGATGATACCAAAAGGACGCCTGCCAAGCTGGCTGCAAATCTGCTTGATCAGCATGTAAGCCTTCTTGATGGATTCCGGATGGCGTGTCAGCTGAATCAGGATTTCACTTTCATTCAAGGTTTTTAGCGGTAGCAGGTGGTTGTTATTCAATGTGGCATCAACCAGTACTATCTCGTATTGGCGTGCAAGACTATCAAAAATACGGTTGAGCTGGCTACTTACTTTGCTATCCAGTGGGGTATACACCTGGTTTTTGTGCATCAACTTGGCGACATAAAAGCCGTGGCTGGAGCTTTTGATTGCACTTAGCAAGGTCGACTTTTCAATTGCGACGTCCAGTAATGCGGGCATCTTTTCGATTTCATAGCTGGTTTCGCGCGATTCCTGCGAGGCATGCACAATCAATACATCACTGCCGTGGCAACGTATAGAGGCAGCCAGGTTAGTCATCATGCGCGGTTGATCCTGACTGGCTGATGCAGAAAGAATGGACACCACCCTGGGTTTGGGGGCAGCCATGATACGGCGTAATCCGGCAGCTTGGTCATTCAGAAAGTTAGACATAATTAATCTCCGATAATTGAGATGAATTGCCTGCATTCACGGTATTGCCCATGACAAAAGGTAGGTCTTCATTCTGGAACTGGAAGGGCGAATTCCCCTCGGTGTTTAACCTTAAAGCGTGATGGATCAATAGTTGTTTGTTGGCGAGGTGGATATCTTCCGGTACGCGCTGGCCATTGGCAGCGTAATACAGCTTGAGTTTTTCGCGGATGATCACATCCAGCGTGTTGCCTATAGTGGCAGCCTCATCCAGTTTGGTGATGATGCAGCCATCAAGGCCTTTGCCCTTGTAAGCCTTGATGACATCGGTCAGCGTTTCGCCGGTGCTGGTGGCATTCAGGCATAACAGTTTTTTGATGGGTGCATTGGTATTGGAAAGCATGGCGATCTGCTCTGCCACCATGCGGTCGCGCTGGCTGACACCTACGGTATCGATCAGTATGGTGTGTTTGCCCTTGAGTTCATTCAGGGCGATTTTCAGGTCAGCTTCATCCTTGACGGCATGTACCATCACGCCAAGAATCTTGCCATAAATACGCAGTTGCTCATGGCCGCCGACACGATAGGCATCCGTGGTAATCAAGCCCAGCTTTTGTGTACCGTGCTTCATCACATAACGTGCAGCCAGTTTGGCGGTGGTGGTGGTCTTGCCTACGCCGGTAGGGCCGATCAGGGCGAAGATGCCACCACGGTCCAGCACTTCAGTTTCGTTCTCAATCGTGCTCAGGTTCTTGGCGAGGATGGCCTTGATCCAGCCCATGGCCTTTTCATTATCCAGGTTAGCCGGCAATTTCTCGGCCAGAGCCCTGGATAGAGCGGCGCTAAAGCCTGCTGCCAGCAAGGTGCTTAATACTTTTGATTTGATAGGGTCGCGTTGCTGGATATTGCCCCAGGAAATCGTAGTCAGCTGCGACTCGATGACACTGCGCATGTTACGCATTTCATTGAGCATGTCCGCCATTTGCTTGCTGGCCTCTTGCGGTGTAACCAGTTGTTGAGCACCGTGAGACGTGGTCAGGTGTACCGGAGCGGATTGAATGCTGATATCGGTGTGGTCACTGGTGCGGGCATGAAAAGCTTCAGCCTTGTTACTGCGAAAGTCTTCGGCCTGATCGCGATTTTTCTTGTTAAGCAGGGATAGCAATGTGGTCGGCTCATTGCTGTCATAGCGTTGCGTATCCCGGCGCTCCGGCTCGTTGCTCACCATGGCATTCATGTCCTCTTCCTTGAAGGCCATGATCTCATTGCCGCCATTGACCGCACGGTTGGAAAGAATGACTGCATCCTCTCCCAACTCCTTGCGCACCTGGCTCAGTGCTTCACGTGAGTTTTTACCGAAAAATCGTCTAATGTTCATGCTGGACCTCCAATAAGGCTAGTGACACGGATAGTTTTTGAATCAGGTAACTCTTCATGCGACAACACACGAAGATGTGGGACTGCACGGCGTAAAAACTTGGAGAGCGCCGCTCTCAAAGGGGCGGAAACCAGCAGCACTGGTGTCATCCCCATTTGTTCCTGTTGTTTGGCGGCAGCTTCAGCTTGCCTGGATAAAGTCTCTGCCATACCGGGTTCGATTGCCGAGCCTGTCGAGTTGTTGTTTTGCATGGCTTGCATCAGCAGGCGTTCCAGGTTGTTGTCCAGTGTCATCACTGTGACTTCATTCCCGGTAGGGAACAGCTGCTGCACGATGGCACGGCCCAGTTGCACACGTACCAGCGCGGTCAGCTCATTGGTGTCCTGGGTCTGCGTTGCATATTCGGAGAGTGTTTCAACAATGGTGCGCATATCGCGGATATGCACGCCTTCGGTCAACAGGTTCTGCAGTACTTTCTGCACTACAGACAAAGACAATAGCTTAGGTACCAAGTCATCCACCAGCTTGGGGGACTCCTTGCTGATATGGTCCAGCAATTGCTGGACTTCCTGGCGGCCCAGCAGCTCGGCAGCATGCAGGGAAATCATATGGTTCAGGTGGGTGGCAATCACGGTGCCTGCATCTACTACGGTATAACCCATGCTTTGTGCCTGGTCGCGTACATTGGCATCTATCCATACTGCAGGTAGGCCGAATGCCGGGTCTGTTGTGGCAGGGCCAGGCAATACGCCGCTCACCATGCCTGGATCTATTGCCAGATGTTGGCCGTAGTGGGATTCGCCGCTGGCTACTTCCACACCCTTGAGGGTGATGCGGTAGCTGGATGGCTTGAGTTCAAGGTTGTCGCGAATATGCACGGTAGGTGCCAGGAAGCCGACTTCCTGGGCGAATTTCTTGCGCAGGCCTTTAATGCGTTTGAGCAGGTCACCGCCCTGGGCTTTGTCTACTAGTGGGATCAGGCGGTAGCCGACTTCCAGTCCGATGACGTCAACCGGGGTCACATCATCCCAGCTGGCTTCTTCAGTTTCTGTCACGACTTCCATCTTTTCTTCTACAACAGGTTCTGCTTCAGCAATTTTTTGCTTCTCACTGATCATATAAGCAATGCCAGCGAGTACTGCGGCCAGTGTAAGGAAAGCAAAATGTGGCATACCGGGAATGGCACCCATACCGCCGATGATGCCGGCTGTAATGTAGATCACTCTGGGGTTGGAGAACAGTTGGGTCATCAACTGGCCGCCGATATCTTCATTATTGGCGACACGTGAGACCACCACACCGGCAGCAACCGAGATAATCAGGGAAGGAATCTGTGCTACTAGGCCATCACCGATGGCCAGCATGGTGTAGTTCTTTACGGCATCGGCAAAGGCCATGTCATGCTGCACCATGCCTACGATCAAACCGCCGACGATATTGATGATAATCACCAGGATGCCGGCGATGGCATCCCCGCGTACATATTTACTGGCACCATCCATCGCGCCATAAAACTCTGATTCCTGGCCGATTTCGGTACGGCGGCGGCGGGCTTCATCTTCGCCAATCAAGCCGGCATTGAGGTCGGCATCAATCGCCATTTGTTTGCCGGGCATGGCATCCAGTGTGAAGCGCGCGCCGACTTCTGCGATACGGCCGGCACCCTTGGTGACCACTGTGAAGTTGATGATGGTGAGGATGACGAATACCACGATACCTACGGTGTAATTGCCGCCGATCAGGAAGTGGCCGAAAGCTTCGATCACCTTGCCAGCAGCATCCGGTCCGGCATGGCCTTCAGTCAGCACCACGCGGGTAGAGGCTACGTTCAGCGACAGGCGCAGCATGGTGGTGACCAGCAATACGGTAGGAAAGGCAATGAAATCCAGTGCCTTTCTGGTTTGCAGGCCTATCATCAATACCATGATGGAAAGCGCAATGTTAAAGCTGAACAGCACATCCAGGACGATCGCCGGTAACGGCAGGATCATCATGGACAACAGCATGACGATAATCAATGGTGCCGCGATGGTGCGGCTACCTAGGGTAGTCATCCAGGCTGGCAGGTTGAGTGAGTTCATCAGGCAAATACCTCAGGTTCATCAAGGCTAGGTGCAGGCAACAGGCTGTGTGGATCAAGTTCCTCAGGCACAGGCAAGGCTTTAGGGATTTCCGGACGGAAACCGCCATCTTTCTTGAAGATACGCATCTGGAATACATAAGCCAGCACTTCGGCTACGGCTGAATAAAGTGCTTCCGGGATTTCCTGGCCAAGTTCGGTGTGAGCATATAAGGCGCGAGCCAGTTTTGGTGCTTCCATCGTGAGTACATTGTTTTCTGCAGCGATTTCGCGAATCTTCAAAGCCACTGCATCAGCACCCTTGGCTACTACTACCGGTGCGCGCATGCCGTCATCCTTGTATTTGATGGCGACTGCATAGTGGGTCGGGTTGGTGATGACAACATCTGCATTAGGAATCTCGGACATCATCCGGCGTCTTGCCATTTCACGCTGTTGTTGACGAATGCGGGCTTTGATCTCAGGGTTGCCATCGGATTCTTTCGATTCCTGGCGAACCTCTTCTTTAGTCATTTTCAGCTTGGTAGCGTAGTGATAGAGCTGGTAGGGCACATCAATCGCTGCAATAAACACCAGGGCGCTGACGATAGAGAGGAAACCCATGAGCAGTAGATCGTTGACTTGAGAAATGCTGCTTTTTAACGGCAATAGTGAAAGTGACAGGATAGGTTCCATATCACGTGACACCACGACATAGGCAACGCTTGCTACCAGGATGGTTTTTGCGATGGACTTAATCAGTTCCACTGCGGAATTCTTGGAGAACAGGTTGCCCAGACCCTTCATCGGGTTGAGGCGGCTGAACTGGGGAACAAAAGCCTTGCCACTGAATACCCAGCCGCCGATGAGGATAGGGGAAGCGATGGCGACTGCCAGTATCACCAGCGCAAAGGGCGCAAATGCGATCAGCAGTGTATATATCGTGTCCGTCATTTTCATCAACAGCACGATAGGATCGAATGCCATGCTGCGGTCAAAACGCAGGCCGGCACTCATGGAAGCCTTCAGGGCTTTATTCAGGTGGTCGCCCATCATCATCAGGCTCAGGCCTGCAGCGAATAGCACAGCACAGGTAGCCAGCTCGCGGGAGCGGGGTACGTCGCCTTCTTCCCGCGCTTTTTCCAAGCGCTTGGGCGAAGCCTGTTCTGTTTTTTCTAAATCGCTATCTTCAGCCATGACGATTCCTGAGTTTGTATATCCAGGTATTTTCGTGAATCAAAATACTTCTGGGCTTTTTTACTTTGGTGTTGCTTTTGGTGCTTGCGAGGGTTTTATGCCTGGGTTCAATTATTGGATGAGTTGATGCGATTGCATCTGCGGAATAAAAGGGTGAAAACCGCCCTTTCCTGAAGCCTGAAGGGTGAAATTAGTCTGGGGGCAGGCAATAAGCCTGACTTTTTTAATTTATTTTTATAATATAAAACAGTCAGTTATTAATTATTTTAAGTTTTTTTTAAAATTACCCTAAAGTTTTCTAAAGTGCTGTCGATAAATATTCATCGGGAGACGCCGATATTGTTTTTCCTGAAACGCAAAATACTGCGCAGGAATTTGATAACGGCACTATCCACAAAAAACTTTAGGATATTTTTAAAAATGGCATTGATGATCTAACGCTCTTTTACTGCACTTAATCAAAGTGGTATCAATTAAGCGCGGCGACATATATAAGTATCTCCTAACCCCTTGTAGGTGTTTGTAAGACAAACACCTACAAGGGCGTGCCTGCTTGTCTCACACAAAAAACCGACAAACCCCAATATTTTGTTTTAGTTAAAAAGCTCAAAGTACGTCTCACTGTAGTAAGAGATATGCGCAGCAGATTTTTCACTGGTACTTCAAACGGAATGGGGAAATAAAATGAACGAAAACGAAATGATGTCGGAAATCAAAGATGCTAACCTCAACTATTTAATGTTGGCTCAACAGCTGATTCGTTCAGATAAAGCCACTGCAATTTTCCGTTTGGGTATCAGCAAGGATATCGCCGATTTGCTGGAAGGTTTAAGCAACCTGCAACTGGTTAAGCTCAGCAGCACCAATATGATGCTTGCCCGTTTCCGTTTTGATGACAGCTCGATTCTGGGCATGCTCACCAACTACACTAAAGACCGCTCACAGGCACACGTACATACTGCGATTTTAATGGCAGGCCAAACTGCCGAAGCCCTGGCGTAATTGTTGAGCAAGATTAGATATTGATCCTGAGTTAACGGAATTAAAGGAAATGATCATGGATAAGAAAAGCGTAGTGAATGAATCAGAGCAAATCCAATTGGCGATGCAAATGATCAAGCTTGGTGCCAGGCTGCAACTGCTGGAATCCCAGACGACTTTATCCCGTGAGCGCTTGATCAAGCTGTATAAGGAACTGAAAGGTGTTTCCCCACCAAAAGGTATGCTGCCTTTCTCTACAGACTGGTTCCTGACATGGCAGCCTAATATTCATTCATCCATTTTTTATAACATCTATAAATTCATGGTGGACTACGCCGATGTATCCGGCATCCAGGCCATCATCAAGGCCTATAGCCTATACCTGCAACAAGTGGAACAGGACCCTGATGTCGAGCCTGTATTATCCATGACACGTGCCTGGACCTTGGTGCGCTTTGTTGAAAGCAAGATGCTGAAACTGAAAGCCTGCAGTTGCTGCGGTGGCAATTTCATCGTCAACTCTTATGACTTGAATCAAGGCTACGTATGCAATCTTTGCCATGTGCCTTCCCGTGCTGGCAAGACCAAAAAAGCCAAAGAACAAACTTACAAAGTGGTTTCGCTTTCTGCCTAAACTAGCCTCATCACTAAGCTAGCCCCATCAGTGTAAAGATGAGCCATGGACAAAATTCTGGAAAATTATTCTCTGGGCCAACAACGCTGTAATCAGCCTGTTCAGCAGGGGATAGTCACTAGTCCTGGTGCGAATATGGGCATGTTTTCAGGCGTTTCCACAAAAACACGGATAGTACCGGCCACCCTGGCCGTTCTGGTTCAATTGCTGGCACTGATAACCGTGCTGGCAACTTCATGGGCCATGTACCTGGCCGCCGCAGTATATTTCAATACCGATTTGAGTTTCCCCATTGTGGTGTTGGTGCTGATGCAGGCACTGACTGCTGCAGTATTTTCCCAACTGTTTGGCATGGCCAAATGGTGGCGCTGGATACACCTGGGCTTCCCCGTCGCGATCTGGGGCATGTCGAGTTGGCATGTGCCGAATGAACTTTATCTGGCAGGTTTCATCCTCAGCCTTAGCCTGTTCTGGACCACATTCCGTACCCAGGTGCCATTTTTCCCATCGCGCCCGGTGGTCTGGCAGCACGTAGCCAGTCTTATGGCGCAGGATCAGCCATTACGCATGATTGATATTGGCAGTGGCTTGGGCGATATGTCCATGCACATTGCCAAGGTCAGGCCAACCAGCCATATAGAAGGTATAGAAATTGCGCCATTGCCGTGGTTGATCAGCGTCGTGCGCGCCAGGCTCAGCCGTTCCGCTGCCACTTTCAAACTGGGCGATTATCGCGAGCTGGATTTTGCCAGTTACGATGTCATTTTTGCCTATTTATCACCTGCCGCCATGCTCGCATTGTGGCAAAAGGCGAGTGGCGAGATGCGTCCCGGGAGCCTGCTTGTCAGCCTGGAGTTTGAGATTCCTGGTGTCACGCCTACGCGCTGTATTGCCGGAGATGCGCATTCCCCCGCCATGTACGTCTGGCAAATAGCCTGATCCTTACTCACCACTTCTCTGCATTTCCTTGTTTTTGTCTGCGTCTGATATCCCTCAGGCTGACCCTAAATCTAATGTAACCCTGAAATTATCCCTTTATTCCACAGATTGATTACCTTGCCCGGTTGATATTCTGAATCTAATTAATAAAACGCCGGAAGTAGTTACTTCCTTAACCTGGAGTGCGTCAGCATGTTTGTCATCATTGGATATATTGTGGTTTGCGGTGCAGTTTTTGGCGGATATGCGCTGGCTGGCGGCCATTTGGGTGCCTTATGGCAACCACTGGAAGTGCTGATGATTTTTGGCGGTGCCTTGGGGGCCTTTGTAGTGGGTAATGACACTAAAGCCATTAAGGCCACCATGAAGTCGCTGCCCACCTTGTTCAAAGGCTCAAAGTATAACAAGGCGCTTTATATGGACCTGCTGGCGCTGTTGTTCGAGATACTAAGCAAGATCCGCAAAGACGGCATGATGTCCATCGAAAACGATGTGGAAAATCCCGAGTCGAGTGCGCTATTCAGTAAATACCCTTCTTTGCTTCATGATCATCACCTGATTGAATTCATTACCGATTATCTGCGCCTCATGGTTTCCGGCAACATGGATGCCTTCCAGGTTGAAAACCTGATGGACAACGAAATCGAAGCGCATCACATGGAAGGCCATGTGCCCGCACACTGTATTGCCAAACTGGGTGATGGCCTGCCCGCATTCGGTATCGTCGCAGCGGTGATGGGGGTGGTACATACCATGGAAAACGTGGCATTGCCGCCAGCCGAGTTGGGCATTCTGATTGCACACGCACTGGTAGGTACTTTCCTCGGGATTTTGCTGGCTTACGGCTTCGTGGGCCCGCTTTCCGGCCTGCTGGAGCAGAAGCTGGAAGAGGGTACCAAGATGTATCAAACCGTGAAGGTGACCTTATTAGCCAGCCTGAATGGGTATGCGCCGGCGATTGCTGTCGAGTTTGGCCGCAAGGTCCTGTACTCCACTGAGCGTCCAGGCTTTGCCGAGCTGGAAGCCCACGTCAAGCAAGCTAAAGGTAAGTAACCGTGACGGACTCAACAAGGACTGACCAGGGAGCGCGTCATGGCTGAAGAACTAACCAGACCGATTATCGTAAAGAAAATTAAAAAAACTAGTGGTGGTCATCATGGCGGTGCCTGGAAGATTGCCTATGCCGACTTTGTGACCGCGATGATGGCTTTCTTTCTATTGATGTGGCTGCTGGGATCCTCGTCTAAAGCCACGCTGGAAGGCATTTCCGAGTATTTCAAGATGCCGTTGAAGGTGGCTTTGCAAGGCGGGCCAGCCGTCGCTGCCAGCGACTCCATCATCAAGGGTGGGGGTGGTAAAGACCTTACCAAGAAGCAGGGGCAGGTTAAACCTGTGGATGGCCCTAAAGGAAAGGAAAAAAAGGTCGATATAAATGATGCGAAGCGAGCTCTGGAAAAAGCAGAAGCGGCAAGGCTGGAAGAACTGAAGAGCAAGATAGAAAAAGCCGTCGAAGATAGCCCGACATTAAGCAAATTCAGTAAACAATTGTTGCTGGATATTACCACTGAAGGTTTGCGGATACAGATTGTGGATGAGCAGAACCGGCCTATGTTTGCTTCTTCCAAAGCGGAATTACAGCCTTACGCCAAACAGATACTGCAGGAGATAGGTCAGATGCTGAATGGAGTACCCAATAAAATCAGTTTATCTGGCCATACCGATGCAGTGCCTTACCCGAATGGCGTGAAGTCTTACAGTAACTGGGAGCTTTCATCAGACCGTGCAAATGCATCGCGACGCGAGTTGATAGCGGGTGGTATGGACGAAACCAAGTTGTTACGGGTCGTGGGTTTAGCTTCGGCGGCCTTGTTTGACAAAGAAGATCCGTTGAATCCGGTGAATCGACGCATCAGCATTATCGTGATGAACAAAAAAGCGGAAGAAGATGCTATGAAAGACGATGGTGCGGTCAATGTCGGTTCAGACGCAAGCCAGTCGGAGCTTGATAAAGCAGTGTTATCACCAGCAATGTAACTGACGTAACACGGGAATTGGTCTGCTTTTCTGAGCATATTGATTGAATTGAAATTAAGGGCCACGGGATACTTTAGTATGGAAATGAAAACATTACCAATCACCGAACTAAGAAGCCTGTTAGCTGCAGTGTCCGATCATGGCAAGCAGCATCTGGTCGAGGTCGAGGCCGACTTGCAGCAGACCACATTCTTGCTCAGTGAGGCCATTGAAAAGCTGGGCGCCAGCTTTATGGCAGTGCATGAGGCCGTGACTAAACAACAGCAGGCACTGGATGCGCTAATGCAGCAGCACCACTTTGATGTGGAGGAGACCAAGCAATTGGATGCCTTCAAGCAAAAGATCGGACATGAAGTGAACGCCGCCGTGACCGGTCTGCAGTTCCAGGATATGACCAGTCAGCTGATTGCCCGCACCATCAAGCGCGTCAGCGGGCTAAAAGATTTGCTTGAGGAGCTGGCCACGCATGGAGACGAGATAGAGCCGGACCATGAGCATGAGGAGATCGCCAGGTTTCTTGAGCAGGTCAGCCATAGTCTGCATACAGGCAGCCACGCCCTTTCTGGTGGATTGCGACGCTCAGTAAATCAGCAGGACATGGCAAGTGGTGATATCGAGCTTTTCTAAGAAGTTAATCTAGGAAATTAAGATTTATACAAATGCAGCTAAATATTCAGGATTAGCTGCCGTTAAATGGTAGAGAGTTAAGCCTTGAAACACCTTGAATTTACTTCCGGGTGATTTATTAACAACGAAAAAAGTGAGTAACGAAATGGCAAAAACAATTCTAGCAGTTGATGACTCAGGCTCTCTGCGCCAGATGGTTGCATTCAGTCTTAAAGCCGCCGGCTACGACGTGGTCCAGGCTGTGGATGGTCAGGATGGCTTGAATAAGGCAAAAGAAAAGACTGTTGACCTGGTACTCACTGACCAGAACATGCCGATTATGGATGGCCTGACGCTGATTAAAAACCTGCGCGGACTGGGTTCGTACCAGAAAGTGCCGATTTTGATGCTGACCACCGAATCAAGCGATGAGATGAAGGCTAAAGGTAAAGCCGCAGGCGCTAATGGATGGCTGGTGAAGCCATTTGATCCTAAACGCCTGATCGAGGTTGTACAAAAGGTAATTGGATAATTAGAAGAACGAGCATGCATGGCGTATACATGCACATGCTCTCTAGCAGATATGGAGTACAGCAATGACAATTGATATGAGTCAGTTCTATGAGGTCTTCTTCGATGAAGCAGAGGAGTTGCTGGCAGAGGCTGAACGCTTACTTCTTGGCATCGAAATAGAAAACCCGGATACCGAAGAGCTGAATGCAATCTTTCGTGCGGCCCATTCCATCAAAGGCGGCGCAGCGACATTCGGCTTTATGGATATGACGGAAATCACTCATGTCCTGGAAAATCTGCTGGATAAGATACGTAAAAATGAGATGGCACTGACAGCCGAGCATGTGGATGCCTTTCTTGCGGCTAAAGATGTATTGAAGATGGAGCTGGACGGTCATCGCCTGGCATCGGCAGTGGACGAAGACCAGGTTGCTGACGTCAAGATGGTGTTGAAATCCCTGTCAGAAGCTGGCGGTGTCGTGATAGCCCCAACACCGGTTGCAGCTAGCCCTGCCCCAGTAGCCGCTGCCCCAGTGGTCGAGGAAGTAAAACCGGTAGTAGCACCGGTGGATACCGCTCCCCCAGTGGCTGCTGACGGGCTGAGCCGTTTCAACATCGTATTGCCTGAAATTCCTGAAAAAGACGTGACTAATCTGCAGGATGAGCTGGCTTTGCTGGGCGAAGTTGTTTCTACCAAGCAGGACAATGGCCGCTTTGTTTTTACCCTCGCCACTGATTCATCTGAAGCCGACATTATTTCCATCTGCTCCTTCGTTCTCGACCCTGATGACCTGGTCATTACCTTAAATCCTGTTGCTTCAGCACCGGTAGCTGCCCCTCCAGAAATCGCCAAGCCTGCCCAGGATGATGCCGGGTATGGTTTTTTTGCGGATGATGATAAAAAAGCCGTTGAAGCAAAAGCCGAATCAAAGGCCGGTGTGGCCATCCACGAAGAAGTGGGGTACGGATTATTTGCGGTAGAAGGCAAAGAGAATGTAGAGGAGGGTTACGGCTTTTTTGCCCCTTTCAACCCTCACCCTGATGCCGTTGCTGCTAAGTTAATAGGCGATGACACTGCTCTCACAGTTGAAAACTCAGGAAGCCCGGCAGTGACCATCCAGGCGGTTGTTGCCCCGGTAGAAGTCGTTGAAAAGAAAAACCTGGGTCGTCGCGAGACGGATAAGGCACCCGCTAATGCTGAGACTTCTTCGATTCGCGTAGGCGTGGAGAAGGTTGACCAACTCATCAACCTGGTTGGTGAATTAGTCATTACCCAGGCTATGATAGAGCAGCGCATCAGCATGCTCGACCCAGTGCATCATGAACCCTTAATCAACAGCGTCGGGCAGCTCACCCGTAACACACGTGACTTGCAAGAAGCCGTGATGTCCATCCGCATGATGCCGATGGACTTTGTGTTCTCACGCTTCCCGCGCATGGTGCGTGACCTGGCAGGCAAGCTGGGCAAGAAGGTCGAGTTTGTAACGGTTGGTGCCACTACCGAGCTGGATAAAGGCTTGATTGAGCGCATTGTCGATCCGTTAACCCACCTGGTACGTAATAGCGTGGATCATGGCATTGAGTCGCCAGAAGCACGTCGGGCAGCGGGCAAGGCCGAAGTAGGCAGGTTAACGCTCTCCGCAGCACATAAAGGCGGCAGTATCGTGATCGAGGTGACAGATGATGGTGCCGGGTTGAATCGCAGCAAGCTACTGGCAAAAGCACAAAAGAACGGCTTGCCGGTGAGTGAGAATATGACAGACACCGAAGTATTCCAACTGATCTTCGCCCCAGGTTTCTCCACTGCAGAAGTGGTGACCGATGTTTCCGGCCGAGGTGTGGGCATGGATGTGGTGAAGCGAAATATTAGTGCGATGGGCGGCGTGGTCGAAATACGTTCTGCGCTTGGGTTTGGTACCACCATCTCTATCGCGCTGCCACTGACCCTGGCGATTCTGGACGGCATGTCGGTATCACTCGGCAATAGCCTCTATGTCATCCCGCTCAACTTGATTGTAGAAACCCTGCAACCACGTGCAGAGGATATCAAAACCGTGACAGGAGAAGGGCGCATGGTGCACGTGCGCGGTGAATACCTGCCTATCATTGCATTGCATAGCCTGTTTAATCAGCAAACTAAAATTACCGATCCTACAGAAGGCGTACTGGTCTTGCTTGAATCGGATGGCAAGAAATCTGCATTGTTCGTCGATCGCCTGGTTGGTCAGCAACAAGTCGTGATCAAGAGCCTGGAAACCAACTTCAAGAAAGTGCCGGGGGTGTCGGGCGCCACCATTATGGGGGACGGTTCGGTCGCATTGATTCTGGATGTGCCTGCCATTATCCAGATGGGACAGACTAGCAACTACCTGACAGGCGCTACGCCATTTTCACAATACGGTGCCAAGACTATAGAAAACCAAGCAAGCCATAAGGAGCTAACACAATGAGTATGAATTTAGAAACAATCAGCAGCGCCTCAGCAGTCAACCAGAAAAGTGCCGCGGGTGAATACCTTACATTTGTGTTGGGGACTGAAGAGTACGGGTTGGAGATTTTAAAGGTGCAGGAAATTCGCGGTTATGACTCCGTCACCCAGATCGCCAATACCCCCGAGTTCATCAAAGGCGTGGTCAATCTGCGCGGCAAGATTGTGCCTATTGTAGATTTGCGCATCAAGTTTCATCTCGGCAAAGTGGAATACAACGAATTCACGGTGGTGATTATCCTCAACCTGAATGGGCGTGTAGTCGGCATCGTGGTGGATGGCGTGTCCGATGTCATGGCTTTACAGGACAGCCAGATACGCGCAGTGCCGGAGCTGGTGACCAGCATCGATACCAAGTACATCGTTGGTCTGGCGACGGTAGAGTCGCAGATGCTGATCCTGGTGGATATCGAGCAACTGATGACTAGCCAGGAAATGGAATTAATGGACAGTGTTGTTCATTAAAAAACATTAGAACTGATCGCTTTACTGAGGAGTCCGCAGCATGTTCGATAAATTAATCAATGGCTTGGCCAGCTACACGAAACAAACGAAAAACATGCTGGATGAAGTCGCGGAAATGCGGACAATCAAGGCTGAAATCAATAAAGCCCGCTGCGTTATCGAGTTTAGTGCGGAGGGCAATATTACCAGCGTCAATGCACTTGCATTAAACGCGCTGCATTTCCAGGAGCGCGAGCTTTTAAACCAGCATCATCGAGTGTTGCTGGGGACTACTGAAAGTACCAGCGCAGAGTATCAGGACTTCTGGCGCAACCTGTCTGCAGGTAAAAGCCAGACGGGCCTGTTTAAACTGCAAAGCAAAGAGGGCGGCACAGTGTGGTGCCAAGGCTATTATGCGCCCGTGCTTACCAGTGAAGGCCAGTTACGCAAGGTCGTATGCTACCTCACGGATGTGACTGCCGAAAAAGAAAAGGTACTTGGGTTCTCGCATGAGGATGAAGCGCTGAACAAAAGCTTTGGCCTGCTGCAGTGTGATCTTGAGGGCAGGATTCTTGATTGCAACGACATATTTCTCAAGTCTCTGGGATACACCAAAGCAGAACTTGCAGGGAAAAATATTACGACAATATTAAGCCGCGAAGACGCCCAAAGCCAGGATTACAAGCACATGTGGGAGCAACTGGCAAAAGGCGAACTGCAAGTTAAGCAGGTCAAGCGCATCACCAAGGACGGCAGGGAGTTGTGGTTCCAGGTAAATTACGCCCCGGTTAAGGATGCGCAAGGCAATGCCTATAAGGTCATGGTTTACTCTGTTTGCATTACCGCCGAGAAGATAAAAAATGCGGACTATCAAGGGCAACTCGCAGCGATTAGCAAAATCCAGGGTGTGATTGAGCTTGATCTGATGGGGAAGATACTGGCGGTTAATGCGAATCTATGCAAGACCACCGGTTATACCGAGAGTGAGATGCTTGGTAATGAGCATAGCCTATTTGTCGATGCTGCCTATAAATCCAGCCCTGAGTATAAGGCTTTTTGGGAAAAGCTAGCTCGTGGCGAGGGCGTGTCAGGTGTCTTTAAACGCCTGGGTAAAGGCGGCAAAGAGATTTGGTTGCAAGAAACCTACAACCCTATCCTGGACCTGAATGGCAAGCCATACAAAGTTGTGAATTACGCAACCGACGTCACTAAATACAAAATGCTGGATGCCGATAATGAAGGGCAGTTGTCATCAATTGATAGGGCGCTAGGCTCTATTGAATTTGCGCTGGATGGAAAAATTACCAAAGTGAACAAGAACTTTGCCAGTGTGACTGGTTACAGCGCCCAGGATCTTGTTGGCAATCATCACAGTATATTGGTAGATGGGGCTTATAAAGCCAGCCCGGAATACAAGGCGTTATGGGATAAGCTGAATCACGGTGAGTTTGATGCTGGAACTTATAAGCTCATAGGCAAGGACGGCAAAGAAATCTGGTTGCAAGCGAGCTATAACCCCATTCTCGATTTGAATGGCAAGCCATACAAGATTATCAAATTTGCCATCGATATTACTGCTCAACACAATAGTGCAGCAGCGTTAGAGTCGGCAGTGGACGAAACGCAAGCTATTATCGAGGGTGCAAAAGCGGGCGATTTAACAGGTCGCGTATCTTTGGAAGGTAAAACCGGAGCCATCGGCAGTTTGTGCGATGGGGTGAATGCCCTGCTGGACAAAATGGGCGAGGTCATCATGCAAGTGCGTGATGCCGGTGAAACCATCAATACCGCTGCGGGAGAAATATCTTCAGGCAATAACGACTTATCCAGCCGTACCGAACAGCAAGCCTCTTCGCTGGAGGAAACCGCATCCAGCATGGAAGAGCTTGCATCCACCGTGAAACAAAATGCAGAAAATGCCAAACAAGCCAACCAGCTTGCGGCAGCAGCATCTGGCGTCGCAGTGAAAGGTGGCCAAGTAGTTAATCAGGTGATTACCACCATGAGCGACATCAACAGTAGTTCACGCAAGATTGAAGATATTATCTCGGTCATTGACGGCATTGCTTTCCAGACCAATATCCTGGCGCTCAATGCTGCTGTTGAAGCAGCACGTGCTGGTGAGCAGGGCAGGGGATTCGCAGTCGTTGCAGCCGAAGTGCGTAACTTGGCGCAGCGATCAGCCGGCGCCGCTAAAGAAATCAAGCAGCTCATCTCAGATTCAGTTGCCAAGGTACAAGATGGTAGCAGGCTGGTAGAAGATGCCGGTAAAACCATGGGCGAGATCGTCTCTTCAGTACAGCGCGTAACCGACATCATGGGAGAAATTACCGCAGCCTCAGTCGAGCAAAGCTCTGGGATAGACCAGGTTAACCATGCCATTACCAGCATGGATGAGGTCACCCAGCAAAATGCGGCCCTGGTAGAAGAGGCGGCAGCTGCAGCCGAATCATTGGTTGAGCAGGCAGTAAGCCTGATGGAAACCGTGAGCGGATTTAAGTTAAATGGTGGTACTTCATTCTCTGCTGGTAGCAAAGCAATCTCTCGCCCTGCGCCTGGCCAAAGCCATGTAAAAGCCGTTACACGTGCATCTTCACCAAGGGCCGTGGCAAAACCGGCAACGGTTAAAGCGATGGCCAAGACGGGAACCGACGATAGTGGTGATTGGGAAGAGTTTTAGTGGATAGGTAGTTATTTAAACAAAGGCTGCTTAGGCAGCCTTTTCTTTTGATGGAACTTATCAGCTAAGTGAGAAGATATTCAAGCTATCTGCTAAAGAATACATAGCAGTTGTCGATAATAAGAAATAACACTAAAAAATTTCAGCTTAACAGGCTGAAAAAAAATAACTCTAAATTTGAGAGTGGAAAATTCATTAGAAAGCTCACTAACTAGGAGTTAGCATGAAAATTAACATGCCAGTCACAAACCAGGAGGTGGTGTTGAAAGACAGCACCTCTATTGTCTCAAAAACCGACCTGAAGGGTCGTATCACTTATATCAACCGAGACTTTATCGAGATCAGCGGATTCCAGGAGTCGGAGTTGATCGGGCAGAGCCACAACATTGTGCGGCACCCGGATATGCCGCCAGCGGCTTTTGAAGATCTCTGGACAACAGTAAAAGCCGGAAAGCCTTGGAACGGCATGGTGAAAAACCGCTGTAAAAACGGTGATCATTACTGGGTTGAAGCGAACGTCGCGCCTATCCGTGAAGGTGAGCAGGTTGTAGGTTTTATGTCTGTGCGATCTAAGCCCAGCCGCATGCAAGTCGATGCTGCAGAGCAGCTTTATAAACAGCTTAATGCAGGCAGTGCCCCTACAGTTGGCATCCTGACTAAGCTTGCTGCTGTAGTGCGGGATGTGCCTCTTTATTACAAGACACCAGTCGCTGTTATTTTGCCTGTCATGGTTGTTCTTGGCTTGTTGTTTGGATTAGATGAGCAATCGACTAATGTGACGACCATTGCTGCTATTGGTATTGTCCTTGCAACTCTCGCCAGTGTTTTGCTAACGCGTGCCATTGTCAGTCCTGTCCGGCGTGCGGCGGCATTACTCAATGCAATTGCAGGTGGAAATTTGCTGGTGAGTATTGATATCAGTGCCAATAATGAAATTGGCAAGATGCTGCAGGCTTTAAAGTCCATGCAAATTAAGCTGGGTTTTGATGTGAACGATGCCAGGAAAACGGCTGAAGAAGCGCTGCGCATGCAGGCAGGGTTAGAAAATAGCACGACTGCATTTACTTTTAGCGATAGCCAGAATGCGCTGCAGTATATGAATAAAGCTTCCGTGGCTTTCTGGAAAGAAATCGAGACGCAGGTAGCTAAAGCCCATACCGGATATGCTGTTGAAAGCATGATTGGTAGCAGTATCGGGCAATATCTGGAAAGAGAAAGTGACCGTGCCGTGTTTGCGCAAAGGTTAAGCAATACCACCTCAATGCAGGTCAGCATGTATGGCCGTCATCTGGATTTGATAGTGATTCCTGTGAGCAATGATAAAGGTGAATATCTTGGTCGCATGACACAATGGACTGATCGCACAGCAGAAGTGACTGCCGAATATGAAGTGATTCGTCTTGTGAATGAGGCCGTGGCTGGAAAGCTGTCAGAGCGGGTTGACCTCTCTATCCTGCCTGATGGTTTTATTCAGGAAACAGGCAAGGGTATTAATCAGATTCTTGACGCAGTCGTAGGCCCCTTAAACGTCGCGGCGAAATACGTAGAAGACATCTCGCAAGGCAATATCCCTGCGAAGATCACCGACACCTATAACGGCGACTTCAACACCCTCAAGAACAACCTGAACCAATGTATCGATGCGGTGAACAACATGATCACCGATGCCGCCATGCTGGCTGATGCTGCCGAGCAAGGTCAGCTATCCACGCGTGCTGACGCCAGCAAACACCATGGCGACTTCCGCAAGATCATCGACGGCGTCAACCACACCCTGGACTCCGTCATTGGCCCGCTCAATGTCACCGCCGACTGTGTAGACCGCATCTCCAAGGGCGATATCCCGCCAGCGATCACCGATCACTACAACGGCGACTTCAACACCATCAAGGACAACCTCAACCAATGTATCGCCGCGGTTAACCGCCTGGTCAGCGACACCAATATGCTGTCAGAAGCTGCCGCCGATGGCCGCGTCACAGCCCGTGCTGATGCCACCCAACACCAGGGCGACTTCCGCAAGGTCGTCGAAGGCGTCAACGCCACCCTGCAAACCATTGTTGAACCTATCCTCGCCGTCAAGACCGCCGTCGAAGCCATCACCACTGCCGCCGATGAAATCTCCTCCGGCAACAGCGACCTGTCCTCACGCACCGAGCAACAAGCCTCCAGCCTGGAAGAAACCGCCGCCAGCATGGAAGAGCTCGCCTCCACCGTGAAACAGAACGCCGAAAACGCCAAACAAGCCAACCAGCTCGCACTCGCGGCCTCCGGCGTCGCCGTCAAGGGCGGTGAAGTCGTCGCCGATGTCGTCAGCACCATGAGCGGCATCAACGACAGCGCACGCAAGATCGAAGACATCATCTCCGTCATTGACGGCATCGCCTTCCAGACCAACATCCTCGCCCTCAATGCCGCTGTAGAAGCGGCCAGGGCCGGTGAACAAGGTCGAGGCTTCGCCGTCGTGGCAGGCGAAGTGCGCAACCTGGCCCAACGCTCCGCCAGTGCCGCCAAAGAAATCAAGGAGCTCATCACCGACTCCGTCAGCAAAACCACCGAAGGCACCAAGCAAGTGGAGAATGCCGGCAAGACCATGGAAGAAGTGGTCACCTCAGTCAAACGTGTGGCCGACATCATCAGTGAGATTGCTGCCGCCTCGGTAGAGCAAAGCACCGGTATTGATCAGGTCAACAACGCCGTGACCAGCATGGACGAAGTGACCCAGCAGAATGCAGCACTGGTAGAGGAAGCTGCAGCTGCGGCTGAATCCCTGGTGGATCAAGCCAACCAGCTGGCAGAAGCGGTGAGCGTGTTCAAGCTGGATGGGGGAAGTAGTACCGCCTTCTCCGCCAGCAAGGCAAGCTCACGTCCTGTAGCGCATGCCCCACAAGCGCGGCCTGCAGCTACCAAGCCGGTTGCCAGACCAGCTCCTGCCAGGGTAGTGGCCAAGACCGGCACTGATGATAGTGGCGACTGGGAAGAGTTCTAACGCATACTGCATTTAGCAAAAAAAGGGCAACACCAGCTTATGGTATTGCCCTTTTTTATTGCTGCGACTGCCGTGCGCCTGGCCTAAACTCATTATGAAAATAAAAAATGTAACTCGTTTGTAAAACAATTAAAGACTTTCCAAAGGTAGTCGTTAAGCCAAGTAAGGGGTTGTTAAAGCCTGTGCTAATGGCCACCCACTATTGTTAATCTTTAAATGAAATGGAATTTACATCATGAACAAACTTGCGATTTCTACACTAACTGCTGCGGTACTGACTTTTTCTTCACTAAATTTATATGCTGCTGAAATCTGCAAGGTTTCCATGATGGGACGAGTATGCTTTGAAGAAGGCAGCGCTGAAGCCGTGGCAGCGCACATGAAAGGCGATGCAGTGGCAGAGTCTAGTGCCAAGAAAAAAGTAGCTGAGAAATCCGTTGAAGATGCAACTGCAAAGAAAGTGGCAGACAACAGTAAATAAGGTGGCGACCCATCTTCAGCTAACAGAAAGTGCTTATCAGCTAGCTGAGTAAAATTTTGTATTGTGTGCTGTTTATATGGCCTGCTACTTGCGAAAGTGGCAGGCTTTTTGTTGTTTAAATCCAGCAAATACAAGGCATTACTTTTACTTGAGTTTGAATGTTCAATTTAATGCGGTTTTCTGGCTTTGTTGTCCTGATCAATTTATCTCGCCAGCCGCCAAAATAAACCCTTAAAGACATTAAAGGTTTTATGAATAGTGTCGTAATCCTCAACATAAGTACTGAGTTGTTGTGACTTATTAGTGAGTAGAAAACTTGTTTTTAAAAGTTAAACATAAAAATTTAATGTGGAATTTAGAGATTGTCGGGAGAAGTAAAATGACTGTTACCAAACGTATGTACTTATTGATATTGGCTGCTGCAATAGGCCTGATGTCACTGGCAGGGATTGGCCAGTATCAAATCAGCCGTGTATATGAAATCACCAACTTTTCTAATGTCAATGCAGTCCCCAGTGTGCAAATGCTTGATGAGGCTTTAGCCCATTTTGAAAAGCTGAATAGCCTGATCTGGCAGCATATGGCCAATACTGACAATGCCAAGATGCATACGATTGAATCCGAGGTAGCAGAAACTCATAAAGCGCTGACCGATACTTTGAAGAAATACGAGGACACACTAATCAGCGATAAGAAAGACGGTGAACTACTGGAAGCAGATCGTGCAGCCTTGGCCAGTTACGATGATTTGGGTGGAAATGTGCTAACCGTATCGTTGGCCAATAAAAAGAATGAGGCACGCGATGCTCTGTTAGCAGGTGGCGATGTGATTAAAAAAATGCAATCCGCCATCCAGGAGCATCGCAATTACAACGTTGAGCTTGGCGCAGCAAGTGCAGCCAAGGCAGCCAGTATCAAGGCCTCGGCCATGGTGGTTTTTCTTATCATTACCGTATCTATTCTTGTAGTCGTCGTATTACTTGGCTTGTACATTACCCGCAACCTGCTGAAACAACTGGGCGCTGAGCCAGCGAAGCTTGCTGAAATGGCGAGCGAATTTGCTAACGGCGATTTGTCGGGAAAAATCAATGTGGCAGAAAATGACAAGACCAGTGCTGTCTACTCCATGAAAGTATTGCAAAGAACCATCAAGGGTCTGGTCGATTCATTGAAGTATGTCAGCTCGCAACATGATGCCGGCGATGTAGATGTGGATGTAGATGCGAGCCGTTTCAAGGGTGCTTATGCTGAAGTGGCGCAAGGCATCAACTCCATGGTGGCCGGTCATGTGGTTTCAAACCGCAAGGCGATGTTAGTAGTTAAAGCTTTTGGTGAGGGCGATTTTGAAGCACCTCTCGAACAATTCCCAGGCAAGAAGGCCGAAATCAACGAAACCATAGAACAGGTAAGAGCCAACCTGAAGAGCCTGATTGCTGATACAGACAAGCTTGCTCAAGCCGCGATTGCAGGTGAACTTTCCACTCGCGCCGATGCAAACAAACACCATGGCGACTTCCGCAAGATCGTTGAAGGCGTTAACGGCACGCTGGATGCCGTGATAGGCCCGTTAAACGTAGCGGCGAAGTACGTAGAAGACATCTCGCAAGGCAATATCCCGTCGAAGATCACCGACACCTATAACGGCGACTTCAACACCCTCAAGAACAACCTGAACCAATGTATTGATGCGGTGAACAACATGATCACCGATGCCGCCATGCTGGCTGATGCTGCCGAGCAAGGTCAGCTATCCACGCGTGCTGACGCCAGCAAACACCATGGCGACTTCCGCAAGATCATCGACGGCGTCAACCACACCCTGGACTCCGTCATTGGCCCGCTCAATGTCACCGCCGACTGTGTAGACCGCATCTCCAAGGGCGATATCCCGCCAGCGATCACCGATCACTACAACGGCGACTTCAACACCATCAAGGACAACCTCAACCAATGTATCGCCGCGGTTAACCGCCTGGTCAGCGACACCAATATGCTGTCAGAAGCTGCCGCCGATGGCCGCGTCACAGCCCGTGCTGATGCCACCCAACACCAGGGCGACTTCCGCAAGGTCGTCGAAGGCGTCAACGCCACCCTGCAAACCATTGTTGAACCTATCCTCGCCGTCAAGACCGCCGTCGAAGCCATCACCACTGCCGCCGATGAAATCTCCTCCGGCAACAGCGACCTGTCCTCACGCACCGAGCAACAAGCCTCCAGCCTGGAAGAAACCGCCGCCAGCATGGAAGAGCTCGCCTCCACCGTGAAACAGAACGCCGAAAACGCCAAACAAGCCAACCAGCTCGCACTCGCGGCCTCCGGCGTCGCCGTCAAGGGCGGTGAAGTCGTCGCCGATGTCGTCAGCACCATGAGCGGCATCAACGACAGCGCACGCAAGATCGAAGACATCATCTCCGTCATTGACGGCATCGCCTTCCAGACCAACATCCTCGCCCTCAATGCCGCTGTAGAAGCGGCCAGGGCCGGTGAACAAGGTCGAGGCTTCGCCGTCGTGGCAGGCGAAGTGCGCAACCTGGCCCAACGCTCCGCCAGTGCCGCCAAAGAAATCAAGGAGCTCATCACCGACTCCGTCAGCAAAACCACCGAAGGCACCAAGCAAGTGGAGAATGCCGGCAAGACCATGGAAGAAGTGGTCACCTCAGTCAAACGTGTGGCCGACATCATCAGTGAGATTGCTGCCGCCTCGGTAGAGCAAAGCACCGGTATTGATCAGGTCAACAACGCCGTGACCAGCATGGACGAAGTGACCCAGCAGAATGCAGCACTGGTAGAGGAAGCTGCAGCTGCGGCTGAATCCCTGGTGGATCAAGCCAACCAGCTGGCAGAAGCGGTGAGCGTGTTCAAGCTGGATGGGGGAAGTAGTACCGCCTTCTCCGCCAGCAAGGCAAGCTCACGTCCTGTAGCGCATGCCCCACAAGCGCGGCCTGCAGCTACCAAGCCGGTTGCCAGACCAGCGCCTGCCAGGGTAGTGGCCAAGACCGGCACGGATGATAGTGGCGACTGGGAAGAGTTCTAGGCAGTTAGCCTGAGCTGGATTGAGCATTTAAACAAGCACCAACAGGGAAAATACTATGGATGCCAGAGGTGAATTGACAGCTAGTAGAGCGAGATACGCGAGTATGCCGGCCTCAACTAGCTTTGCCTGGATGCTGTTGCTGACCTGGATGTTTTATAGCTGTGCCTTGCTGTGGCATTTCAATCAACAAGGTGATTTCAAAGCGGCTATATGTACCAACCGTACTTTAAAAAATCTGTAATCGAGGAGCAGAAATGAAGAACATAGCGGACGCATTTATCGACTATCAATCCGTTAAGGCTGATCGACTGATGGCCTTCACTTTACTGGGATTGTTTTTGTTATCGCTAGCGATAGCATCAGCAACCAGCAGTTGGGGTGTAGCGCTGGCATTGGGTTTGCCGGCAGTGTTGATTCCAGTATCCCTGATCAGGTTGAGGCCAGGTGCGTTTGTTAACCGGGTGGCTGTCGCTCTTTCCTTCATGTTGTTTTCTGCACTTTATATTCAACAAACCAAGGGCATGATAGAGGCCCATTTTGCGATTTTTATCGCGCTGGCATTCCTGATGTTTTACCGGGACTGGAGGCCTATTGCCATCGCAGCGATTGCGATTGCTGCCCATCACCTGGTTTTGAATGTTCCGCAAGTCGTCAATGCAGGGTATCAGTTGTTTGCACAGGGACCGGACTTGAAAACGCTGATGGTGCATATGCTGGCCGTAGTGGCCGAGGCTGGCCTGCTCGTCTATATGTCGGTAAGCCTCAGGGAGGAGGCGGGGCATTTGGGACAGAGCTCCACCCGACTTGCTGAAATTGCTAACAAGTTTGCCCAGGGGGATTTGAGTGTAACTATCGAAGTGGCTGCGGATGACAAATCCAGCGTTGCCTACTCGATCAAGGTATTACAAGAAACATTAAATGGCCTGGTACAGTCAATCAACCATGTTACCGCTCAGCATGATGCCGGAGATATCGATTGTACTGTTGATGCCAGTCGTCTTCAGGGCTCTTATGCTGCCATGGCGAATGCTGTTAATACGATGCTGGCAGGACATATTCAACTCAATCGGAAAGCTATGTCGGTCGTAAGCGCATTCGGTGAAGGTAATTTCGATGCGCCTTTAGAACAGTTCCATGGCAAAAAAGCGGAAGTGAACGAGACCATAGAAAAGGTGCGCAGCAATATCAAGACGTTTATTGCTGACATGCACTTTATGGCGCAACAGCATGATGCGGGCGAAATTGATGTAGTGATGGATACCTCAAAATTCTCAGGTGCTTATTTAGAGATGTCGCAAGGCTTGAACTCAATGGTTGGCGCCCACGTTGGTGAAAAAGAACAGATTATCCGTATGATGCGTGCTTTGGGTGATGGCGAGTTTGCAGTTGAGCTGCCTCAATATCCGGGCAAAAAAGCCGAAATCAATAAAAATCTTGACCGTCTCAAAGGCAAGCTGCAAGGCATAGTCGACTCTGTTAAATGGGTGACTGATGAGCATGAGAAAGGCAATATTGACATGACCTTGCATGCGCACATGTTCAAGGGTGGCTTTAATGAGTTGGCCTCTGCCGTAAACAAGATCGTCGCTGGGCAAATTGAACTGACAGAAAAAGCCATGGCCTGCGTTAAAGAGTTTGGCGAAGGTAATTTTGATGCGCCACTGGAGCAGTTCCCCGGCAAGAAAGCCTTTATCAATGAAACGATAGAGCAGGTACGCAGCAATTTGAAGGCGCTGAACGATGATGCGCAAATGTTGGCGAATGCTGCGCGTGAAGGCCGAGTGTCGGTCCGTGCCGAAGCAGATAAACATCATGGGGATTTCCGTAAGATAGTCGAAGGTGTGAATGAAACGCTGGAGATGATTGTAGGCCCTATCGTCACCGTGAAGGTTTCTGCCGAAACGATCAACACAGCTGCCAAGGAAATTGCTCAAGGCAACGCTGACCTCTCGCGCCGTACTGAAGAGCAGGCTGCATCCCTGGAGAAAACAGCCTCCAGCATGGATGAACTATCCAGTACCGTGAAGCAGAATGCCGATAATGCCAAGCAAGCTAATCAACTAGCACTTGCTGCCTCCGGTGTTGCTGTGAAGGGTGGTGATGTGGTTTCCGAAGTGGTCAGTACCATGGCGGATATCAATCAAAGTGCCCGCAAGATTGAAGACATTATTTCGGTGATTGACGGCATTGCCTTCCAGACTAATATCCTCGCCCTTAACGCAGCGGTTGAAGCCGCCCGCGCCGGCGAGCAAGGTCGCGGTTTTGCCGTAGTGGCTGCCGAAGTGCGAAATTTGGCACAGCGTTCGGCCAGTGCCGCCAAGGAAATCAAGGAACTGATCAGTGACTCCGTGGGCAAAACCACCGAGGGCACCAAGCTGGTAGAAAATGCCGGCAAGACCATGGAAGAGGTCGTGATCTCAGTCAAGCGTGTCGCAGACATTATCGGCGAGATTGCAGCAGCATCCAGTGAACAAAGTTCCGGTATTGCCCAGGTGAATGAGGCCATCATGAAGATGGATGATGTGACCCAGCAAAATACCGCACTGGTTGAAGAAGCCGCTGCTGCTGCTGAATCCTTGATGCAACAGTCTGAACAGCTATTTGCCGCAGTGAGTGTGTTTGTACTTGATGAGAACGATACGGCCTATGCCAGCCAGCGCCTTGTCAGCAATGGGTATTAACCGCTAAGTAATGCCTGCTGTGGGGATAGAAAGACAGTGCTCACAAAACCTAGTAATGATTAGTGCAGTAATTAACGAGAGATCATAATGCTAAAAGAAAAACACCAGGATGAGCGCGAGTTTGGATTTACGGCAAACGACTTTGCCAGAGTCCGTAAACTCATCTACCAGCATGCCGGCATCTCGTTGTCTGAAGCCAAAACCGATATGGTATATAGCCGCATAGGCAGGCGTCTTCGTACCGTTGGCTATGATTCATTCAAGGATTACCTTGATAACCTGGAAAGCCAGAATAATCCGGATGAGTGGGAGGCGTTCACCAATGCGCTGACTACCAACCTGACCTCGTTCTTTCGTGAAGAGCATCATTTCCCCATCCTTTCCGAGCATCTTGCAAAGCTGAAAAAGCCTATCCGTATCTGGTGCTCTGCGGCTTCTACCGGCGAAGAGCCCTATACCATTGCCATGACGGCATGCGAGGCATTCGGCACGCTGAAACCGCCTGTGGAAATCATTGCCACAGATATTGACACCAATGTGCTGACTACTGCCGCCCGTGGTGTGTATCCCTATGAGCGCGTGAGCAAGCTATCGAATGAGCGCCGCAAGCAATTTTTCCAAAAAGGAACAGGCGCCCACGAAGGCTCAGTGCGCGTGCGCAGTGAGTTGCGCAGCCTGATTACCTTTCATCAGCTGAATCTGCTGGATGATCAGTGGGCATTGAAGGAGCCGTTCGATGCGATTTTTTGCCGCAATGTGATGATCTACTTCGATAAGCCCACACAAGCAAAAATATTGAGCCACTTTGTTCCCTTGATGAAGCCGCATGCCTTGCTGTTTGCCGGGCATTCTGAGAACTTTCTCTACGTTTCAAATGCATTTCACCTGCGCGGCAAGACCGTCTATGAGTTAAGTAAGGGCGACGATGCCAAGCGCTCCACCACACAGTCCCGAGAAAGAATTCTATGAGCATGCTGGAAGAAGAAGTCTCGACGACGCTGTATTTTGATCGGACGTTCGATTGTAATGCCGCCAAGATCTCACCCGGTGAGTACTATTACACCGATAAGGATATGGTCATTGTTACTGTGTTGGGTTCCTGTGTTTCGGCATGTATACGCGACAGCGTGACAGGCATAGGCGGCATGAATCATTTCATGTTGCCGGATTGCGCCAGTGCTGACAAGGATAGTCCGGTATCGGAGTCCATGCGTTACGGTACCTACGCCATGGAAGTGCTGATCAACCAGTTGTTACGTAACGGTGCCCGGCGTGAAAATCTGGAGGCCAAGATATTTGGCGGTGGCAATGTGTTGCGCAGTTTCACCACGACCAACGTGGGTGACCGTAATGCATCGTTTGTGAAAAAGTTTCTCAAGGAAGAGCGTATCAGGATTACCGGCGAAGATCTGCTGGATATCTACCCAAGAAAAGTCTACTACTTTCCAAAAACCGGCAAGGTTTTAGTCAAAAAACTCAAACAACTGAATAACTACACCTTGGTTAAACGTGAAGAAGCCTACGCCAGCAAGCTTAAAACCAATGATGTGGGTGGCGAAGTTGAGTTGTTTTGATTGGCCAATGAGCGCAAGAATTTAGAGCCCGAGAATTTAAATGAAGACGAAAATAAGAGTATTGGTGGTTGACGATTCAGCGTTGATTCGTAGCCTGCTGACCGAGATTATCAATAGCCAGCCGGATATGGAAGTGGTGGGCGCGGCACCAGACCCGTTGATTGCGCGTGACATGATCAAGCAGTTGAACCCGGATGTGCTGACGCTGGATGTTGAAATGCCGAAGATGGATGGCCTGGATTTCCTGGAGAAGTTGATGCGCCTGCGTCCTATGCCGGTGGTCATGGTGTCCACGCTGACTGAGCGCGGCTCGGAAATCACCATGCGCGCACTTGAGCTGGGGGCGACGGACTTTGTCACCAAGCCCAAGATGTCGATCTCGGATGGCATGCGCGAATATACCGATGTGATTGCCGACAAGATACGTGCAGCCTCGCAAGCCAAAATAGCCGCATTACCGCGTCAGGCAGCAGCAAATGGCGGTAGCGCAGCACCCGCGCTCTTGCGTAATCCATTGATCAGTAGTGAGAAGTTATTAATCATTGGTGCTTCTACCGGTGGCACCGAGGCCATTAAAGCCTTCCTGTTGCAGATGCCTTCGGATTGCCCGGGGATTCTGATTACACAGCATATGCCGGCTGGTTTTACCAAGTCATTTGCCAACCGCCTGGATTCACTCTGCAAGATTTCAGTGAAAGAAGCGGAGGGCGGTGAACGCATATTGCCGGGCCATGCTTATATCGCTCCCGGCGATAAGCATCTGTTGCTGGCGAGAAGTGGTGCCAACTATGTCACCCAGCTCAGTGATGAGCCACCGGTCAATCGCCATAAGCCTTCTGTGGATGTGCTGTTCGATTCGGCCGCTGAATGTGCAGGACGTAACGTCTTAGGCGTCATACTGACAGGTATGGGTAAGGATGGCGCCGTGGGTATGGCACACATGAAAGCTGCCGGAGCTTACAATTTTGCGCAAAATGAAGAAAGCTGTGTGGTGTATGGCATGCCTAAAGAGGCGGTTGCCCACGGCGGTGTGCATGAAGTGGCGCATTTGAATGATTTACCAAAGCTGGTGCTTAATTATTTGATGGCAAACAGCTCCCGCGCTATGCGCGTGTAATGTGTTGCAGTGTAACGATTTAAAGCGCAGTGTTTTAATTAGAGCGGCTTTTCTGCTGCTACTCGCGATTAAAGCTTGCTCAAACTGAGCCGATAATGAATCAAGCGAGCCTGAAACCAAGGCTTGAGGATGAGTAAAGTACAGAATTAGTCATTCAGTGTGAATTCGATGCTGATGTCGAGTCTTAAGAACGACTATTGTTAACGGAGTAATGTATGGCAAACCCAAATACCAAATTTCTTGTCGTGGACGATTTTTCGACCATGCGCAGGATAGTCCGCAACCTGCTTAAAGAGCTAGGTTACACCAATGTCGATGAGGCTGAAGATGGGGCGATTGGCCTCAGCAAGCTCAAGGGTGGCGGTTTTGAGTTTGTGGTATCGGACTGGAATATGCCCAACATGGATGGCCTGACGATGTTGCAACATATACGTGCTGACCCGGAGCTGAAATCATTGCCTGTGTTGATGGTGACGGCAGAAGCCAAAAAAGAAAATATCATTGCTGCCGCTCAGGCTGGGGCAAATGGTTACGTAGTTAAGCCATTTACCGCCGCTACCCTGGATGAAAAACTAACAAAAATATTCGAGAAGCTTGAGAAAGCTGGGGCTTAACCATGAAGAGCGAGCTTATGCAGCAGCCTGCTGCACAACCTGACATTATGCCTGCGCTTACTACGCAGGATGAGATGCTTAACCGCATTGGCCATGTCACCAGGGCGCTGCATGACAACCTGAGTGGTTTGGGTTTCGATAAAATCCTGGAGCAGGTTGCACAGGATATCCCCGATGCTCGCGATCGCCTTAACTATGTAGCGCGCATGACGGAGCAGGCGGCTGAGCGCGTGCTTAATGCGACTGACGCCGCAATACCATTGCAAACCGAGCTGGCTTCTGAGGCTACCTCCCTGGAAGAGCGCTGGAAAGAAGTGCTAGCCAAGCCCTCGCTGAAAACTGAATATAACAAGGTGGCAGATGAGACGCTGCTATTCTTGACGCTGACAGGTAAGAACACGGCTGAAACCAAGGCCCTGTTGATGGACATCATGATGGCCCAGGACTTTCAGGACCTGACAGGACAAGTCATCAAGAAAATTACCAGCCTGGCACAGGATCTGGAAAAACAACTGGTGCAGGTGCTGGTCGATTTCTCACCGTCCATCCCCAAAAAAGAAAGCGAAGCCAGTAGTAACAGCGGCTTGCTCAACGGACCGCAGATTGACCCGGAAAATACAGTGGATGTGGTTGCCAGCCAGGAGCAGGTGGATGACCTGCTGGATAGCCTGGGCTTTTAGTAGCAGAGCCTTTGACTATAAAGAGCTGTACCGTTTAATTGACACTTAATTAAGACCATAGCGCACAACAGGGCCCAACTGTTGTAGCTCGTCATCGCTGAATAAGCGTCCCCGCGTAATAAATGCCATACCTGTCCCGCAATCCAGCGAAAATGAGCCGCTAGAACCGGGAACTGCATCCAGTATGGTGTGGGTGTTTTCCGCGAAGGTGAAGTGGCTATCCCCCATATAGAAGACCGCACTCCCAATTTCCCCCAGCACGACGTCAGAAGGTCCAGGCTTGAATTCATTGGCAGGCATGCATAAAGGTCCACTGCCTTCGCAGCATCCGCCTGACTGCAGAAAGATAATGGGACCAAATTGGTCCGTGAGTTTTTGTATCAACTCCATTGCCGCAGGTGTTGCTGAAACGCGCTCGGCCATCACCATATCTCCAAAAGTAACGCGCTAAAAAAGCAAGAGGCGGACTAGCCGCCTCTTGATATTAGACTTGTTTATTTCCTAGTTCAAGATTGAAACACAAGCTTGCTGTTTAGAAAAATCCAAGCTTTTTAGGGCTGTAGCTGACCAACAGGTTCTTGGTTTGCTGGTAGTGATCCAGCATCATCTTGTGGGTTTCACGGCCGATACCGGATTCCTTATAGCCGCCAAATGCCGCATGCGCAGGGTAGGCATGGTAACAGTTGGTCCACACACGGCCAGCCTTGATGCCACGACCCATGCGGTAAGCACGGCTGCCATCACGAGTCCACACGCCGGAGCCAAGACCAAATACCGTGTCATTGGCGATAGCCAGGGCATCAGCTTCGTCTTTAAAGGTAGTCACTGCCAGCACAGGTCCAAAAATCTCTTCCTGGAAAACGCGCATCTTATTGTGGCCTTTAAGCAGGGTAGGCTGGATATAGTAACCTTCAGCCAGATCACCACTTAGCATATTACGTTCGCCGCCAATCAATACCTTGGCACCTTCCTGTTTGCCGATGTCCATGTACGACATGATCTTGTTGACCTGGTCTTGCGAAGCCTGGGCACCAATCATGGTGTTAGGGTCCAGCGGGTTGCCTTGCTTGATGGCTGCAACACGAGGTAATACGCGCTCCATGAATTTGTCATAGACAGATTCTTGAATCAAGGCACGTGATGGTGAGGTACAAACTTCACCCTGGTTGAATGCAAACAGCACCAGGCCTTCGACTGCCTTATCAAAGAAGTCGTCATCTGCTTGGGCGATATCTTCAAAAAAGATGTTAGGGGATTTACCGCCCAGTTCAAGGGTGGCAGGGATCAGGTTGTTAGCCGCAGCTTGTGCAATTACGCGGCCGGTAGCGGTTGATCCGGTGAAGGCGATCTTGGCAATGCGCTTGCTGTTGGCCAGTGGAGCGCCCACGTCACGACCATAGCCATTGACGATATTGATCACACCTGGCGGTACCAGGTCAGCAATCAGTTCCATTACGATCAACAGGCTGATTGGGGTGAATTCTGCAGGCTTCATGACAACACAGTTACCGGCGGCTACTGCCGGGGCCAGCTTCCATGCAGCCATCAAGATAGGGAAGTTCCAGGGGATAATCTGGCCGACAACGCCTAGTGGTTCATGGAAATGATAGGCAACCGTGGTCTCGTCAATTTCACTTAATGAGCCTTCTTGCGCGCGCAGGCAACCCGCAAAATAACGGAAGTGGTCAATGGCGAGTGGGATATCGGCGTTGAGCGTTTCGCGGATAGGCTTGCCGTTGTCTATGGTTTCGGCAGTCGCAATCAGCTCCAGGTTGGCTTCCATGCGGTCTGCAATTTTAAGCAATACATTGGCACGCTCTGCGGGTGCCGTACGGCCCCATTTGTCAGCTGCTGCATGTGCTGCATCCAATGCCAGTTCAACATCCTCAGCGCTGGAGCGGGCTGCTTTGGTGTATGGCTTGCCGGTAATTGGGGAGATGGCATCAAAGTATTCGCCTTTGACCGGAGCTACCCATTTGCCGCCAATAAAATTATCGTATTTAGCTTTGTAGGGGATTTTAACGCCCATGTTTTTCAAGATTTCCAAACTCATGATTCACTTCTCCTGGTTCATTTTTTATATAAGTACAAGATACTAAATCCACTTAGCAGCTTACCCTATAAGCAGGATGCATGCCCGCAGGTGAATAATCCCTTCCTCCCTGAAATTTAAGGATTATTTTTCAGGTGACCAAGCTACATAGATACACTATACTCATTTTGAAACACTTGTGTTTTTCATAATGAGACAGCGGAGACAGCATTGAGTAAAGTCAGTTACAGCCACCAGATACGTAATGCCAGAGAGCGTTTCCTGGGCAATGGTGAGTTGCCGGATGGCTTATTGCCGGATCCTATTTCCCGGTCATGGGAGCGTTGTGCCAGAACGGGACTGGTCCTTGATCTCAGTGCCGGGCTGGAACCTGCAGATACCAATGAGCTCAATGAGTTACGGGAGAAAAACAGCCAGCTGATTACGCAATCCCAGCCGGAAATGGAAAGTCTCTATTCGCATATCGTCGGCACGCAGAGTATGGTGATCCTGAGCGATGCCGGCGGTACCATTCTGCATGCCATGGGCAATCAGGACTTTATGGGCAAGGCACAGCGCGTGGCTTTGCAGCCAGGTGTTTCGTGGCGCGAAGATATTACAGGCACTAACGCGATAGGGACTGCACTGGTAGAAAAAAGTCCGGTGTACGTCAAAGGCGCAGAGCACTTTATCGAACGTAACGGTTTTCTTAACTGCTCGGCTGTGCCCATTGCCGACCCGCATGGCAACGTCATCGGCGTGCTTGATGTATCCGGTGATTATCGCCAGCCGCAGGAGCACACCATGGGGCTGGTGCGGATGTCGGCCCAGATGATTGAGAATCGCCTGTTCAACGTCAACTTTGCCAGCGACATCATTATCCGATTCCATACGCGCCTGGAGTTCATTGGCACCTTGTGGGAGGGCATTGCTGTTTTCTCGCCCGAGGGCAAGCTGATCGCAAGTAATCGCAGTGGCGCATTCCAGATCGGGCTTGGTGAGCAGGTGCAACTTGGCATTGAGTTTGAAGCCTTGTTTGGCGTTTCCCTCAGCCTGTTTCTGGATACCGTTAAGAAAAGAACCTCAGTCGCCAATATCACCCTGCCTTTGAAGAACGGCTTGCAGCTTTATGTCAAAGTCGATCCTGTTCCTGCCAACCTGTTTTATGCAAAGTCTCCCAGCCAGGCGAGGACCCAGCCTAAAACCAGCGATACGCTGGCACTTGACGCACTTAATCATGGTGATGCGGCCATGCAGCACACTCTGGAAAAGGCCAAGCTGGCTATGGGGCATGATATTCCCATCCTGGTAGAGGGCGAGACGGGCACGGGTAAGGAATTGCTGGCCAAGGCAATACATCAGTCAGGTGCGCGCCGGCAAGGACCTTTCATTGCGATCAATTGTGCGGCAATCCCCGAGGGGCTGATCGAATCCGAATTGTTCGGTCACGAAGAGGGCGCGTTTACCGGCTCGCGGCGCAGGGGTGCCATGGGGCGCATACAGCAGGCGCATGGCGGCACATTGTTCCTAGATGAAATCGGTGAGATGCCCATAGCATTGCAGGCCAGCCTGTTGCGCGTGATACAGGAGCGCGAAGTGGTGCCGCTTGGCGGCAATAAATCGATACGCGTAGATATTGCGATCATTTCTGCTACCAACTCACGACTCAAAGAGAAGGTCGCCAACAATCAGTTCCGCGAAGACCTGTATTACCGGCTGAACGGCTTACGTTTGACTTTGCCTGCCTTGCGCGACCGCACGGATTTCCCCGCACTGGTACAGCATCTGCTCAAAGAAAACCTGGCCAAGCCTGAGGTGACTATCCACCCGCAAGCCATGGCACTGATGCAACGCCACCCCTGGCCTGGGAACATTCGCCAGCTCTCGCATGTGCTGCGCTCTGCCATGATTTTTATGCAGGATAATGAATTGCGCGCACAGCATTTGCCCGAAGATTTTATGGAGGATATTGACGAGGGCGATATGGTGGGTATCCAGGCAAACAATCTACACGCCTATCCTCGCCGTGTAGAGAGCAATGGCCAGCATAAGGCTGATAGCGGTGAAGCTGCCGATATCGCCAGCACCGAGGCGGCCATGATCCGCCATGCGCTGGCAGCGCATCAAGGTAATATGAGCGCGGCCGCCAACCAGCTTGGCATCAGCCGGGCTACCATGTACCGCAAATCCAAACGGCTTGGTTTGCGCTAACAACTTTATTGCAGCTAAAAGTAGTAAGATTAATTAATAAAAAATAACGGAGTGCTGGTAAGCGTGTTGAGATGATTGCGATTCTGGAGGCCAAACGGGCAGGTTTGCTGGCACGAGCTCATTGGCTTAATAATTTGCTGGCAGGCGTGATTGTCGGCATCGTCGCACTTCCTTTAGCCATGGCGTTCGCCATCGCCTCCGGCGCCAAGCCCGAGCAGGGCATCTACACCGCGATTATTGCCGGTGGCGCCAGCACCTTGCTGGGCGGCAGCCGCTTACAGATATCCGGGCCTACCGGTGCATTCATCGTCATTCTCGCGGGCATCACTGCCAAATACGGCATAGCAGGCTTGCAGGTCGCCACCCTCATGGCGGGGTTCATGCTCCTGCTCATGGGGCTGGCCAGGCTTGGCGGTGTTATCAAATACATACCAGACCCTGTGATTGTCGGGTTTACCAGCGGCATAGCCGTGATTATCTGGGTAGGGCAGTGGAAAGACTTTTTCGGGCTGATGCCGGAGCTGGGTGCAGATCATTTCCATGAAAAACTGTGGGGCCTGATACAGGCATTTCCCGGATTGCATCTGGAAACGACGCTGCTGGGGATACTGACCCTACTGGTACTGGTTTTTTCACCACGGATATTCAAGCGCATTCCAGCACCATTGGTCGCCATGGTCACGGCAACAGTGATACAAGGATTTTTCGAGTTCGATGGCGTGGCTACCATAGGCAGCGCTTTTGGCGGTATTCCGCAAAGCCTGCCGCATTTTGAGTTGTTGCCCATTACCTTTGGTGATGCCATGCAGTTGATAGGCCCGGCCTTTACCATTGCCTTGCTGGGGGCGATTGAATCGCTATTGTCTGCAGTGGTGGCGGACAGCATGACTGCCACCAAGCATGATTCCAATCAGGAGTTGGTAGGGCAGGGCATCGCCAATATCCTTTCTCCACTTTTTGGCGGCTTTGCTTCTACAGGGGCTATTGCACGTACTGCCACCAATATCCGCAATGGAGCAACCAGCCCGCTGGCCGGTATTGTCCATGCCATCACGCTCATTGTCATCGTATTGGTATTGGCACCCTTGGCCGTGCATATTCCGCTTTGCGCCTTATCTGCCATCCTGTTTATGGTGGCTTATAACATGAGTGAGATGCATCGCTTTACCCACATGGTGCGCACAGCGCCTAAAGCCGATGTCGCGGTATTGTTGATCACATTCCTGCTCACGGTGTTCAGTGACCTGGTCGTTGCCGTCAATATCGGCGTGGTGTTGGCGGCGTTATTGTTCATGCGGCGTATGGGCGAAGCCGTCAGCATCCAGGCGCAATCGCACGAGCAGTTAAAGCAGGAGTTCCGCGATGAAAACTTCACTTTGCCGCCCAACACTGCCATCTATACCATGGAAGGCCCTTTTTTCTTTGGCGCCGCCGAGCGTCTGGTCAGTGCGCTACAGCATGTGCATAGCCATGCCGATATACTGGTGCTACGTATGGGGCAAGTCCCTATTATTGATGCCACCGGCCTGCAAGCCATGTGGGACTTGATCGATATCTGCAAGCGTTACAACACGCGGCTGGTGATTTGCGAAGTGCGGCCTAATATCATGGAAAAGCTAAAGCGGGCAGGCATAGCTGGGGCCATCGGTAAAGCCAACATATTGGCCAGTGCGCAGGAACTGCAAAAATAGCAACAGTTCATCCCTGATAGACTTTTTGGAGATATCAGTCGTTATCTGGCGACATATAAATTAAAGCGGAAATTAGCAGACTCTATCCTCACGGAAGCCTTGCTATCAAAGGGATTTCTACTAAACTCCCCCAATTCTGAAGGTAAAATTTCTCTGTACTACTGCAATACAGGGTCACTTTTCGCAGACATTCAGAACATGGAGTTCCCGCATTAAAGCGTTATATTGAATCTAATGTAATGATTTTTATATATAAATATATTCTGGTGTGATTGTTGCTAATACTAACTGCTCTACGTGTGGCAGCTTAGCTCACGTTGCTTAGCATTCTGCGCAACAGTAACAGGAGGGATCAATGATGAAGCTTATCGTTTTAATGTATCGAGCACCTTGGAAGCCTATACTCATAGCGGGTTTGCTCACTTTCAGTTGCGTCGCCATAGCGGCCGACATGACGGAGATACCACCGTCCGACACCACTGAATTGCCTACGGTGGTACCCAGCAAGCATGAAATTGCAGAGTCGGCTTTCTCCAAGCTGGATAAAGGCCAAAAGGGATTCGTCTCTAAGGATGATGTGCAGGTATTGCCTGATTTCAACCGGGTGTTCCAGAAAGTAGATGCCGACCATGACGGAAAATTATCGCGTAAGGAGTTCATGATCGCCTGGTATGTATATACGGGTACTTCGGATAGTAAAACCAAGGTCAATTAGTGCATTAAGATAGAAATAATCAAAACGGCTTACACCAAGTAAGCCGTTTTTTTATATCTAGCATTTGCAGGTAGTGGGCGGCATCCTGCCTCATGGGCTGGTGCTTATGTGCCACATTACTTGCGCAGCATGCGTAATCTTCAATAAAAGTACAGGTTTGCATACCCCTGATAAGATTATTGGCTTATTATTAAAATCATAATAATAAGTGAGCACCCAAGATGAATGTCGGGCGTAAATTGATGTTGATAGTGATCGCCAGCGTAGCGCTGGTGACAGCACCTTCGGCAGCAGTCATTTACTACTTTACCAAACAAAACCTGCTGGCGAGAGAGGCTACTACCCTGGTGAGTGAGACTGGGGATATGGCTGCGCAGCACACCCAAAATCTGATGGAGGCTGAGCCCAGCCTTAAAGCGCTTTCGCGCATGCTGTCAAAATCCTTAAGTGCGACGCCACAAACATCGGAGGCCGAGGCTTTCGACCGCCTGGTACAACGCGACCCAGACCATGCCTGGCGTAGTCGGCGGGATGGTTTTGACGGGAGCATGGAGGCCGGAATGTTTCTTCCGCCAGATGCCCCGCTGGACGCACAACAGAAAATTTTACATCTGCGTAGCAAAAACATCATGGATGTATTCGGGAGCTCCATTCATCGCCCGTTCAGCAATGTCTGGCTACTCACCCCGGGCAAAACTGAAATTATCTACGATCACGGGGTGCCTGATTTTGCGCTCATCATCGCAGCCAATAACGACTATACCAAGACGCCGTGGGTAACGTTGGGAGACCCTGCCACCAACCCTGAAAGAGCCATGCGCTGGACAGCCGCACTGTATGACCCGGTCCCCAAGAGCTGGATGGTCAGCGCCGTGCTGCCTGTGGACGTGAATGGGCGCTGGATTGGCAATGTCGGGCACGATATCTATGTCAGCAACCTGCTTTCATTGCAGCTCAAACAAAGCCAGCGTTATGTTGGTGAACAACACTTACTTCTGGATGCGCAAGGTAACTATATTGTGGCGGGGCCTTGGCAGAAGGATCAGGAGAAAAACCCGGAGAGCTTCAGGCCGGATTTAAGCCAGGAGCCCGAGCTTGAAAAGCTCTTGGTCAAGCAACTGGATGTCACCCCGCAAGCATTCAAGCATCAGGTATTAATGCAGGGGCGCAAGTACCTGGCTATTGGCATGATCATCCAGCCGGTAGGCTGGCACTACTTCCGCCTGGTGCCCATCGATGAAATTCTGGCGCCCATATGGTACTTATTTTTTGCCCTGACGTTCGTGGTGCTGATGGTCGGTTTGCTGGTTGGATTCATGATCGAGTTCTCGGTAAAGCGCAATATTATTTTGCGCCTGCAGGCATTGGCCAGCACAGTACGCAGATATGGCCTGGGTGATCTGAGTGCGCGGGCAGGGCTGACCGGTGATGATGAAATAGCCAAAACCTCGAACGAATTCGATGCCATGGCCGAGCATTTAAAAGCCACACTAGAGGCGATTCCCGACCTGTTGTTCGACCTGGGCCTGGATGGCCGCTACTATGCTGCACATTCGTCACGCGCTAATTTGCTTGCCGCCTCGCCAGCTGAACTGGTCGGTAAGACGGTGCGCCAAGTGCTTCCTGCGGATGCTGCTGAAACTGTCATGTCGGCATTGGACGAGGCGCATCAAAAAGGCTGGTCTCAGGGCAAGCAGTTTGAAATGCAATTGCCCCAGGGCAAGTTGTGGTTTGAGCTTTCAGTTGCCAAGAAAGCGACCGGCCCTGAGCAGCAACCGCGGTTTATCGTACTGTCTCGTAATATCACCGAGCGCAAATTGGCTGAGGCCGAGTTTCAGGTGGCTGCCACCGCATTCGAAGTGCGGGAAGGTATCATGATTTCGGATTCCAAAAATTCCATTCTTCGTGTCAACAAGGCCTTTACTACGATTACTGGCTATTGCCCTGAAGATGTGATTGGCAAGCAACCCAGCATGCTGAGTTCGGGACGCCATGATGCGCATTTTTATGCTGCTATGTGGGAGTCGCTTGGCAATACCGGAAGCTGGGAGGGGGGAATATGGAACAAGCGCAAGAATGGTGAAGTTTACCCACAGCACCTCACCATCACCGTAGTGAAGGCCAATGACGGCACGATCGAAAATTTTGTTGCCACCTTCTCTGATATCACCCTAAATAAGCTCGCCGAAAAAGAGATCCAGCAATTAGCATTTTATGACCCACTTACCGGGCTGCCCAACCGGCGACTGATGCTGGATCGTCTCAAGCAGGCCTTTGCCGCCAGTGCCCGCAGCCATAAAGAAGGGGCGCTGTTGTTTATTGATCTGGATAACTTCAAAACCCTGAATGACACACTTGGGCATGATATCGGCGATTCGCTACTGAAACAGGTCGCCGATAGATTGTCATCGTGTGTGCGCGAAGGCGACACGGTGGCCCGCTTTGGCGGTGACGAGTTTGTATTGATACTGGAAGACCTCAGTGAGCAGGAGATTGATGCCGCCAAACAGACGGAAATTGTCGGTGAAAAAATTCTTGCTATACTTAAGGAGCCATACCAGCTGCAAGGGCATACCTACAATAGCACTACCAGTATTGGCGCTACCCTGTTCCAAAATCACGAGCAGAGTTTGGATGGGCTGCTGAAACAAGCAGACATTGCCATGTACCAGGCCAAGAAAGCCGGACGCAACACACTGCGGTTCTTCGATCCCAAGATGCAAGCCAGCATCACCGCACGTGCTGATCTTGAAAGTGAACTACGCAAAGCACTACAGGGCCAGCAATTCCGCTTGTACTACCAAATCCAGGTAGATAGCGCCAACCGCATATTGGGTGCCGAAGCATTAATACGCTGGTTCCATCCGGAACGTGGCATGGTATCGCCCCTAGACTTCATACCGCTGGCGGAAGAATCCGGCTTAATCGTGCCTATAGGCAAGTGGGTGCTGGATGCCGCATGCGCCCAGCTCAAAATATGGCAGGCCGACGTACTTACCCGCGCACTCACCCTATCGGTGAACGTAAGCGCTCGGCAATTTCATCAGGCCGATTTCGTGGCCCAGGTGGAAAGGGCCGTGGAGGATCATGCGGTTAATCCCAAGCTACTAAAGCTGGAGCTGACTGAAAGCATATTGCTGGAAAATATTGATGAAACCATCGCCATCATGAGTGAGCTGAGAGAGATAGGCGTCTGCTTCTCATTGGACGATTTCGGCACCGGTTATTCATCGCTGCAATACCTCAAACGACTGCCCCTGGATCAGTTGAAGATCGATCAATCCTTTGTGCGCGACCTGGCCGCCGATAGCAGCGATAAAGCTATTGTAAAAACCATCATCGCCATGGCGCAAGGCCTTAACCTGGAAGTCATCGCCGAGGGTGTGGAGACTGAAGAGCAAAGGCTGTTACTGTTAAGTAAAGACTGCCATGCTTTCCAGGGCTACCTGTTCTCCAAACCTTTGCCGATTGATGAGTTTGCAGTTTTACTCAGGCAGTGGTGAGATAGGTCTGCACATCCTGTCCACGCTGTACCGCCACCCAATCCACTTTTACTGTCCCCATGAAACCGCTGCATGCCTCATCCGGAAACAGTGACTCTATTGAAACATAGCGTTGAAATATAGCTAAGCAGAACCCTAAAAAAAGGTATAAATTAGCCGTAGATACATTAAGTTACAAATTACTTTCCTCCCTCAGCTAATAGATATCGACTCAATAGCGATGGGCGGGAGGATTAGCTTCTTAATGAGCTTCCTCGTATGTGCCATAGAATAAATAAAACAAGTGCCTATGAAGTTGGGAGGGATTCAATGGAACAATTATCTGCGCCAAAGATTTTCGGGCAGTTGTTAAAGCTGCCATACGCGTTGAACTACATTGCCGATGCGGTCTTCTTTATTAAGAGTTTTGGTCGATTGTGTTATGCCCAGCCCAGGGTTTACCATTCTCAAAAAGACTTAATGGTCTTGGAAGGGAGCGCGCATGCGGAACATTGATGAGCAACGTAAGGCAGAGCTACAGTTGCGTCGGCGTGAAAAATACCTGCGTACACTGCTCGATAACTTCCCCTTCATGGTCTGGTTGAAAGATGTTGATAGTGTACTGTTGGCTGCTAACACAGCCTATGCAAAAGTCGCCGGCGTCGCTTCTACACATGATCTGGAGGGTAAAACTGATTTCGATTTTTTCCCGAAAGACCTGGCGCAACAATATGTAAAGGGTGACCAAGAGGCCATGTTGAGCGAAGCGCCTATCGGAACCATTTGCCCACTCATGAATTCCAAAGGCGAGTACAGCTGGATTGAGTCATACAAATCCCCATTGGTGGTAGATGATCAAGTGGTGGGTACGGTGGGTTATGCTCGCGATGTCACTGCAACACTGCAAAGAGAGCGTGAATATCACTCACTGATAGAAAACTCTCCTAACCTCATCGTTCGTTTTGACCAGAATTGCCATCGCGTCTTTCTAAACGCACGGACGGCCGAATATTACGGCGTATCGGCAGACTTTTTGTTGGGGAAAGCTCCGGGCACATTTCCTGGCGGCACATCGGCATTAGAGTTTGAGGCGCAGATCAAGGCCCTATTTGCAGATGGCCTAAATACAAGCTTTGATCTGCATTGGCAAGCCAGTGATGGTCAACATCGCATTATTCATATTCTTCTGGCAGCCGAGCGTGATGCCTCCGGGCAGGTCATGTCCGTTATCGGGATGGGGCAAGATGTCACCGAAGCTTATGAAAATCAGGAGCTCATTCACCATCTGGCCTATTTTGATGCCTTAACCGATTTGCCTAACCGTAGTTTGCTCAAAGACCGGCTTAACCAAACCATTGCGGAAGCTAATCGCAATACGCACCCCTTTGGCTTAATGATGCTGGATATAGATCGCTTCAAGGAGGTTAACGACACTCTGGGCCATGCTATAGGAGACGCGCTTTTATGCGAGGTCGCCAGACGGCTCGAAGGGTCGCTGCGTAGCTATGACACCGTAGCGCGTTTGGGTGGAGATGAGTTTGCAATTCTGTTATCTGCAGTCAGCGAGCCGGAGGATGTGGCAGGCGTAGCTTGTAAGGTCATGCAAGCGTTTACCGCACCTTTCCTGGTGTCGGGTAAGGAATTATTTGTTACCGTCAGCATGGGCATCGTTGTCTACCCCGCAGATAGCGGCCAGGCGGATGATCTGCTGAGGTATGCAGATTCCGCCATGTATCACGCCAAGAAACAAGGCCGGAATAACTTCCAGTATTACTCGGCCGCCTTGACCATCAAGGCTTCTGTGCGCATGAACCTGGAGACATCGTTACATAAGGCGTTGCAGCAAGAAGAGTTCGAGCTTTATTACCAACCGCTGGTAGATTTAAAAACCCGCAAGGTAATCGGGGTAGAAGCGCTATTAAGATGGCACCGCGGCAATCGTGAGCTCATCATGCCGGACAAATTCATCGGCATCGCCGAAGAGAGCGGGCTGATTATAGGCATAGGCGAATGGGTCATCGCTACCGCCTGCCAGACAGCAGTGGCGTGGAATGAAAACAGAGCGGACCCATTCACTTTCGCCATCAATCTGTCTACCCGCCAGTTCATCCATAACGATCTGGTAGGCTCAATAGAGCGCATTCTTAACGAAACCGGCTGCCAACCCGAGTGGCTGAAACTGGAGATCACCGAAAGCCTGCTGCTTGAAGACAAAGCCAATATCCAGACCATGTTGCAGCAGCTGCATGACAAAGGGCTATGTATATCCATAGACGATTTCGGCACCGGCTATTCTGCCCTGGGCTACCTCAACCGCTTCCCGGTGAGCCAGCTGAAAATAGACCGGTCATTTGTGCAAGACATCACCATCAACCCGGATAGAGGCTTGCTGGTACAAGCCATTATCTCCATGGCGCAAAGTCTGCGCAAAGGGCTAGTGGCAGAAGGGGTAGAAACCATAGAGCAGGCAGACTACTTAACCGAAATGGGCTGCCCGCAAGCACAAGGGTACCTATTTGGTAAGCCCATGCCCTATGCCCAGCTGAAAGCCGCTCATTGGGGTGAGGCGGGCCCGGTTTAAGCGTTGTTACGGGCCATGCAGTTGCTTAGATTCATCGAAAGTTAATTGAGTGAACGTAAGCCTCTGAATATGAATTATTAATATCCAGATTAGTCCTTATGGACTATATGTATTGTGCTGGCATCCTGATACATTCAATCCCCAGCATAAGCAAAAATGATCATGATCATGAAGAATGTATTAACCGGGTTGTTAGCGTTCGTTTGTATGTATGGCACAGCAAGCACCTATGCAGATGTTGTCGGTTTCAACTTCAGCGGCGCAGTTATCTACAGCGATTCATTCCCCGATACTCAAGTCGATAGCCTAGTCACCGGCAGTTTTAATTACGACCTGAATTCCGCCATCACGATTGATAGCGTCAACTACGCGCCGGGTGAAGTCAGCACCTATATTTACAACGCCCCCAATGCCTTTGTCGCCAACATCAATGGGCACACCCTATCTTCCAGCACCCTTAAATACACCCTGTTTGCCAATGTAACAGGCAATGTCGGCGATCATTTCGTGATATCTGCCTACAATATTCAGCTGGATGGTGTAAGTACGGGCGGCGGGACATTGGGCTTTTCCCTGGGCAGCTTTTTAGCATCTTCCAATGCCCTGGTTAACGCAACCCAACCCAAAAATCTGGACCTGGCATTGTTCGATCAACCTTCATTCAACTACGCTTCATTCCATAGCCCCACTGGCGCCACGCTGCTTCAGTTCTCAGTGCTGTCGCTATCCCCGATCGCAGTTCCAGTCCCAGAGCCTGAAACATATCTGATGATGTTGTTCGGGTTGGGCTTGATGGGGTTTGCAGTAAAGCGACGCAAACTCACAGCTTAGTTCTGGATTTAAAGAAAAACCCACTTTGGTGGGTTTTTTTATTGCATGGAACGAACCTAGACAAGCGATTGAAAGTTTAATGTATGTTGTAAATCTTAAAACTGCTCCCAGTCACCATTGTCATTTACAGATAGGTTCTTAGCCGATTTAATAGGCCTGACAGTTGCGGATTTACTGCCCGGTTTGAGTTGTTGTTTAGGTGCTGAGGAAGGTTTCCTCATTGTGCTATTGGTTGAGCGCTTTTCTAGCCTTGGATCAATATCCTTTAGTTTGAATGTATTCACTGCCTCCATCAAACTATTCGCTTGCTCAACCAGCGATTCTGCGGCGGCTGCAGCCTGCTCGACTAGTGCAGCATTCTGCTGTGTAACTTCATCCATCTGGGTCACAGCTTGATTTACTTGGGCAATACCGGAGCTTTGTTCTACCGATGCTTCCGCTATCTCGCCCATGATGTCTGTCACTCGCTGCACGGATTGCATAATTTCCTCCATTGTTAACCCAGCCTCTTCTACAAGTTGAGTACCGGCTACGACTTTAGATACTGAGTCAGATATTAGCTGCTTAATTTCCTTGGCTGCCCCAGCTGAACGTTGAGCTAAATTGCGGACTTCGCCTGCTACAACCGCGAAGCCACGCCCTTGCTCTCCCGCTCTTGCGGCCTCTACTGCTGCATTCAATGCCAAAATGTTTGTTTGAAAGGCTATCCCATCTATAACCGAAATAATATCCTCGATTTTGCGTGAGCTATCATTTATATCGGTCATGGTAGTAATAACTTGGTTGACTACATTGCCCCCTCTCATCGCCACTTCTGAGGCTGTTGCAGCGAGCTGATTCGCTTGTTTAGCATTTTCGGTATTTTGTTTTACAGTGCTAGCTAATTCCTCCATGCTAGCTGCAGTTTCCTGCAGGGAGGATGCCTGCTGCTCAGTGCGACTGGACAAGTCATTATTGCCTGTTGCAATTTCACTTGCGGCAGTATTAATGGTTTCTCCAGCTTCCCTAACTTGAAGGATTACTTCGGCCATTTTATCCATAAGAATATTGACCCCTTCACACAAGCTCGCAATTGCTCCCGTTTTACCTTCTAAGGGAATACGGCTCGATAAATCGCCAGTTTTTGCACCTTCAATAATTGCTTGGGTTTCTTCAACTGCAGTGGCTAGAGTTTTCGCATTATTGTATTGTTCAGTAATATCAGTTGCATATTTAACTACCTTGAATGGCTTACCACTTAAATCAAAAATAGGGTTGTACGAAGCTTGTAGCCAGACCTCCTTGCCACCTTTACCTATGCGTTTATATTGGCCTGAGTCGGCAGTTCCACTGCCGAGCTTTTCCCAAAATGACTTATATTCCGGGCTGGAACGAAAGGTTTGTTCCACAAACATACTGTGATGGTTGCCAACAATCTCTTTTTCACTGTACCCAGTCACCTTGGAAAAGTTGGTATTCACCGCTGTAATTTTGCCAGTCAGGTCAAATTCGATCACACCTTGAATTTTGTTAATGGCAGCTATTTGCCCCGCATCATCAGCAGCTTTCAGTTTTTGCTCAGTGATGTTTGTTGTGTAATTCACGATCTTGAATGGCTTACCTTTATTATCAAGAATGGGGCTGTAGTAAGCCTGAATCCAGACATCTTTTCCTCCCTTGGCAATTCGTTTGTATTGTCCCGCATCACTTCCACCTTGTACTAGCTTTTGCCACAGCATTGAATATTCTGGGCTCTTGGCAAAAGCTGGATCTAAAACCATGCTGACGTGTTTACCAGTCAACTCCTCGGCGCTGTAACCAAGCATTTGCTGATAAACCTCATTTGAGGCAATTATTCTTCCATCCAGGTCTAATTCAATGACTCCCTGATTCTTTCGGATTGCTTCCATCTGACCAACATAATCAAGGTCTAGAACTGCTTTACGTCTAGCCTCAGTTACATCACGCCACTCTAAAACATTGCCAGTATGATTTCCGCTTTGGCAGTAAGTGGCAGTGACGTACAGCGCAATGGTTAAGTTGCCAACTTTAATATCTGTTTTAAAGGGCAGTCTTGAAGGATCAGATAACATCTGACGCTGATGTTCAGGCTTCTTATGAAAAACATCAATGCAAGTGCCAAGAATTTTTGATGGATCGAAATTGGGAAACGCTGATTTAAATTCTTTAGTGTTTGACTTAAACAAGTCGATACTTGCTTGATTTACATAAGTTACGATGAATTCTCTATCTATCATCATTACAGCCGCGGAAGAGCCCTCCATCGCGCTCTTGATGGCGAGGAGGCACTCTTCACGCATTTTAAACTCTTCAATCAACAGGTCTTTTTCACCAATATCTTTGGTTTTCTCTTCATCCAAAGTATTTAGTCGTGCAAGTTCTTTTTTTGAATTAAAAAGCTTAGAAATCATAATGCCTCCTCATTTAAATACGTGTTGATCTAAAATAACGCCTTACGCTTCATAGTTTTGCTTACTAGACTTTCGAACTCTTCCAAAGGCACTGGTTTGCTGAAGAGAAATCCTTGGTAGGTAGCACAGCGGTAGCTCTCTAAGCAGCTTCGTTGCTCCTCCGTTTCTACACCCTCGGCGATCACACTAATGCCAAGGTTGTTAGCCATGCCAATGATGGTTTGAGCGATGATGGCATCGTTCTCATTGGTATCAATTTCTTGTACAAAGCTTCGATCAATTTTTAACTGACTGATGGGAAGTTTTTTCAGATAACTTAAAGATGAATACCCCGTCCCAAAGTCATCCACCGAGAAACGGATACCGAGAAGTTTTAAGGACTCCATTTTTTTGATGGTGTCGTTGATATCCTTAATGAGTAAGCTCTCAGTAATTTCGATTTTTAGTAGTGATGCCTTGGCACATGTTTCGTCTAAAACCTTGCACACCTGCTCGACAAAATCAGGTTGTCCAAACTCTCTGGCACTTACATTAACGGAAAGGCTCAAGTGATTGGTGAGGTGATTAGCTTCCCACGCTTTGAGTTGCTGGCACGCCGTAATGAGGACCCAATTGCCTATTGGCAAAATCAACCCGGTCTCTTCGGCAATGGGGATAAATTCTTCTGGGCTGACAAAACCTCGTTGCGGGTGCTCCCAACGTAGTAGAACTTCGGCGCTGAGTACTTGGTCTTGGTGCGTAACCTGTGCCTGAAAATAGAGTTTGAGCTGGTTTTCGGGTAAAGCCTTCCGAAGCTCAGACTCGATTGCTAATCGATGTTCAAGCGACGCATGCAGTTTTGGGTCAAAAAAGCACATCGTATTTCGGCCAGCAGATTTTGCCTGATACATTGCCGCATCAGCTCGCTTCAATAACTCCTCGCTTGAGGTTGTTGGCATTGTGAACAAACTGATGCCTACACTTAGTGAGGTATGTATGCTCTGGCCAGAAATCAAGAAGTCTTGGTCTATTGAGCTTAGGATTTTTCTGCCAACCACTTCAGCTTGTATCGCAGCAAGCTTGGCATCTTGACTCAAAAATTCCAGCATGATGACAAATTCATCACCCCCCAATCTGGCTACAGTATCCCCCTCACGTACGCAAGTCCTGAGGCGCTGTGCAACCTCTATCAGCAGGTGGTCACCAGTTGCATGTCCCTTGGTGTCATTGATGCGCTTGAAGTTGTCGAGATCAACCATCAAGACTGCACCGTAGTATAAGTTTCGGGTGCTTTTAGTGAGGCTAAGCTCTAGTCGATCACGAAATAGGCGTCGGTTTGGTAAGTCTGTTAACGGATCATAGAACGCCAGTCTATGAATCTCCTCTTTGGCTTCCTTATGTTCACTGAGGTCAGTGAACGCCCCCACATAATTATGTATTGCCCCATCAGGTCCAGCCACAGCAGAAATGCTTAGCCACTTTGGATATATTTCGCCATTCTTGCGACGATCCCAAATTTCGCCACTCCACTTTTTCTTATTGGCCAGTGTTTCCCACATTGTTTTGTAGAACGCTTTGTCATGTCGTCCTGACTTCAAGATGGCGGATGTTTTACCAATAACTTCTTCAGGGAAGTATCCTGTCAGTGTTGTGAATGAGTGATTGACTCGCACTATTCGGTTGTTAGCGTCGGTAACTACTACAGCATCAAGCAACTCAATTGCCGCTTCAGCAATACGCAAATTACGTTGAGTAGCTCTTTCTTCAGTGATGTCATGGGCAATCACTACTAATCTTTTACGCTCGCCATTCTCACCAAAAATGGGTACCTTACGGATTTCAAGCGTTCTCAACTTGCCTGAAATGTTAAGGTTGCATTCTTCGATCACATGCATTTCACTGGCATCATCATGATCTTGCCACATGCACTTTTCGAGAGTTGCGCGAATCTTTGGATGCTCATTACTGATCTCGGTATCTGACTTACCTCTCCAATCAATACCTTGTATCTCGAAAAAATCTCTGGCAGCCTCATTGACGGTTACGTATCTGTTTTCCGAATTTTTCAGAAAAATTATGTCTGGAATCGCTTCAATGAGGGTACTAAGCGCATAGTCGAGCGCATTCATGTCATCTTGTATTTGACGCATTTTTTTGCCTAACAAAGCTAAATAACTATAGTTTTGCGGACGAGGTTGATCTTGCAATGAAGGTCAAACGGATATCTCAAGGCAAGAGAAGTGATTGGCAGATTGCCAATTTGAATGTTGAGAAAACTCTTAAGTGATCTGGTCATTTATGCCTCTTTCCATTTTTATGGGAATGGATCGTTTCTTTCTGTAAATGGCTCATGGTCATTTACAGAAAATATAACGAGGCAGGTTCAGGACCTCAGAAGTTTTGTGCCGGGGTGAGGAGCAGTACGAATCTAGTTGAAGCTTACACTAAAATTATCAGTAACCATGCTAGGGTGAAGGATTATTTTTAATCACCTTTTCCAATATTAAGCGTTTCGCGGGAATCGACAATGCTTGTTGCAAGCGCAATTAACTTCAGGTTCTGGTCACGTGCGGTTTTGCGTAGCATCTCCAACGCAGCTTTAGTGCTAAGGCGGTGTTGGTCCATCAAAATTCCCACAGCTAAACTAACCGTTCGCTCATTTTTAATCAGGTTCTGTAATATTTGTTCGCTCTTTCTCAGGCTGTTCAACTCAGACGCCCTCGATATGACTATCTCAATTTGGGGTATCAATTTTGTGAAGCATATTGGCTTAAACAAATAACCCATGGCGCCCAAAGCATTTGCCTGGTCGATTACCTTTTGTTCAGTGCAGTTTGTGATAACAATAAATGGAATGTTTCCAAGCTCCTCAAGGCGTTTTGTCAACGCTAGTCCATTACCTTCTGGCATACACACCTCGAGAATAACTAGATCAGGAATAACATCAGCCAGGAGGAGTGCCTCCGCCTCTTCAATAGATTCAGCTGTTTCTACAAGATATCCAGCATTGGCTAACCCATCTGCAAATGTTGCAAGGAACGAAGGATTGTTATCCACTAAAAGAATTGATTTCATAGCGTTGGCGATGTGTTTGTTGAGATTTTTCATATCATGTTTTTTACTTTATTTATCGAAATATCTGAGCTCTGACCTTTGTACCCGATGACCACCGTCAAATTAATATTTAGGATTTAGAACAATATGTCCGGGATTTTTTCGGTGAGGCCGCTCAACGCGCAGTCAAGAGTCCAAGTCACCACAAGATGATTCATTTTGCCTATATGAAACTAAATAACTGCAGATTGGTGCGAGGCTGTGACCGGGTAATGAAGGTCAGTTGGATATCTTAAAACAAGAAATGTGATTGGCGGATTACCAATTTGAGCATTGAAAAAACTATTAAGTGGTTGGGTCATGTATGCCTCTTTCCGTTTTTAAGGGAATGGATCGTTTCTTTCTGTTAGTGACACTTTAATCATTTAACAGAGAATATAACGAGGCAGGTTAAGGACCTCTTCTATAGTTTTATGCCATTTGTGAGGAGCAGCGAGAATTAATTGCCAAAGGTTAGGAACAATCAATTCTATGGTTACATTACACTAACTTTACCAAAACCATATTATCAATAAGGAGTATTTTTATCTACTATTTCCCCATGTTTAGAGTTTCACGAGAATCTACAATGTTAGATGCAAGAGCAATTAACTTGAGATTTTGATCACGCGCACTTTTTCTAAGCATTTCCGATGCAGCTTTAGCACTAAGGCGGTGTTGGTCCATGAGAATACCTACTGCCAGGCTAACGGCCTTGTCATTTTTAAGTGCATTTTGCAATGATTGCTCGCTTTTTCTCAAGCTCTGAAGCCCATAAGCACGCGATAGCACAGTCTCAATCTCAGGTATTAGTTGGGAGACCACTACTGGTTTTATTAGATAACCCATTGCGCCCAAGAAGCTTGCTTGCTCGATGATCTTTTTGTCATCGGAATTGGTTAATACAATAAACGGAATATTGCCTAGCTCTTCGAGCCGAGTGGCTAGCTCCAATCCGTTCCGTCCTGGCATACATGCCTCCAGAATGACAAGGTCGGGTAACTCATCAGATTGCAGTTTCGTTAGAGCCTCATCAACTGATTCAGCTGTTTTTACAACATATCCAGCTTGTGTTAGTCCCTTCGCAAGGGCTGTCATCCCTATTTTTTCACTATCCATTAATAGAATTGATTTCAATTTTTGGCATCCTATCTTGCAAGTAATTATTTAAATTCCTTTTGCTGCCTCTAGGTTTAATCAACCCGTTTTATGTGTGCTATGGCACCCTCATTAACAGCTCCAGAACATGGTTAACATAGTATGTATATTGGTATGCAACAAGTCATTGCTCTTTGAGTTAAATCAATGCTTAATAACGTTTACTCAACCATGTATTAAGTTTCTTATTATTGTCTTATAGCTACCTAAAACAGATTTGGCGATTTATTGCTGGAGCCTAAATTTTACGAGAGAAACTTGCGGACGAGCATGTACCATGTTAAATAATTGAAATGCTGGGTGAGTAAGGAAAGTGTGATGCATCTTGTCACGTTTTCGATACACAAAGAAACAAAGGCCTGCGCATAAACGCAAGCCTTTGTTTAAACTGGTGGGGGAACGGGGGATCGAACCCCGGACAAACGGATTAAGAGTCCGCTGCTCTACCAGCTGAGCTATTCCCCCAATTGGGACGACACTGAGTGTCTTTGGAGCCGCGCATTATGGGGATAAAGCGGCTTTGTGTCAACTTGCCGACGCATATAAAATGGTAAACTCATTGCTTATTCAGGCCATTCCGAAAGTCCTCACGATGTCTATCCATGTAATTAATACCCAGCCCTTTACTGACCAGAAGCCAGGCACATCGGGCTTGCGCAAGCGTGTGCCGGTGTTTAAACAGCCGCATTATCTGGAAAATTTCGTCCAGAGTATTTTTGATACCATCGCCGCGCCGCAGGGCGCAACGCTCACGCTGGGCGGGGATGGCCGCTTTTACAACCGTGAGGCTATCCAGATCATCATCAAGATGGCGGCAGCTAATGGCTTTGGTCGTGTGCTGGTGGGGCAGGGCGGCATACTCTCTACGCCGGCGGCATCGGCGGTGATACGCAAATACGCTACTTACGGCGGCATCATCCTTTCTGCCAGCCATAACCCCGGTGGGCCGGATGGCGATTTCGGGATTAAGTACAACACCGCCAATGGCGGGCCTGCGCCGGAGAAAGTCACTGAGGCGATTTATCATTGCAGCAAAAAAATCAGCGTGTACCACATACTGGAGGCGCCTGATGTGGCCTTGGATGTGATTGGCGTGACTGAGTTGGCGGGCATGAAGGTTGAGGTGATAGATGCCGTGGCGGATTACGCCGAACTGATGGGTTCGTTATTCGATTTCGCGGCAATCCGCGATTTGTTTGCCAGTGGCTTCCGCATGAAGTTTGATGCGATGCACGCAGTGACAGGGCCATATGCGCGCGAGATTTTTCTGAACCATCTGGGTGCACCGGCTGATAGCGTGATGAATGCAGTGCCGCTGGAAGATTTTGGCGGCGGCCACCCGGACCCTAACCTGACGTATGCGCATGACCTGGTTGAGATCATGTACGGAGACAATGCGCCAGAGTTCGGTGCTGCATCGGATGGCGATGGCGACCGCAACATGATACTGGGCAACCACTTTTTCGTTACACCATCTGACAGCCTTGCCATCATCGCTGCCAGTGCGCGGCTGGCGCCCGGCTATGCTGCGGGCATTGCCGGGGTGGCGCGCTCCATGCCGACCAGTGCGGCGGTGGACAGGGTGGCGCAAGAGCTGGATATTCCATGCTACGAAACGCCAACCGGCTGGAAATTTTTTGGCAACCTGATGGATGCCGGCAAAGTGACGCTGTGTGGCGAAGAAAGCTTTGGCACCGGATCAGACCATGTGCGCGAAAAAGATGGCCTGTGGGCCGTGCTGTTCTGGCTGAACATACTCGCCATCAAGCGCCAGTCGGTTGAGACGTTGGTGATGCGCCACTGGCGGCAGTTTGGGCGCAATGTGTATTCGCGCCACGATTATGAGGCTATCCCCACTGAGGCAGCGAATAGCGTGATGGCGCATATTCACGCGCGCTTTGCCGACCTGTCGGGCGCGCAGTTCGGGCGTTATACCGTCAATACTTGCGATGATTTCAGCTATACCGACCCTATCGACGGTAGCGTGAGCACCAATCAGGGCGTGCGCATCCTGTTTACCGATGGCTCGCGTATTGTATTCCGCCTCTCAGGCACCGGTACTGAAGGTGCCACCATACGTATCTACCTGGAAGCCTATGAGCCGGATGCGGCAAACCACCATCTGGATGCACAGGTAGCGCTGGCCGAGATGATACAGATTGCCTTGCAGATTTCGGAGCTGAAGCAACGCACTGGCCGCGATACCCCGACTGTGATCACCTGAGTGCTGGGGCTATTGAAGTTGTTGTAAGCGTGTAAAAAATTAGGCCAGCATTGCTGGCCTAATTCATTGATGGCATTGCAGTTATCGCAGGCAGATTAATTGCCGGTTTGTTTTGCCAGCCACTCTTGCGGATCCAGTTGTTTGTCACCGGATTTATCCATCGCAGTGAATAGTTTTTGATGGTAGTTAATGAACTCGGTTTTGGTCACCAGGTGGTCACCGTCCGCATCTATCATCCCCATCATTTTCATGGAGCGCAGCTCGCGGCTGTAGCCACCGGTGGCGATGCTCACTTTTTCTTCACCTTTGGTGCCTACCCACTCTTTAGCATCCAGCGAGTCATCGGTGTCTTTATTCAGCGCATCAAAAATAGAGCCGTAGTAGCTGTCAAACTCTGTGCTGGACACCATGTGGTTGCCGTCGGCATCCAGCATCTTCATCATGTCCATCTTGTGCATTTCACGGGCATATCCACCGGTGCTGAGCATGGCATCTGCCGCCAGGACAGGGCTTGAGAAAAAAGCGCTTGATACCAATAAGCCAGCGATAAGTGCGGTACTTCTAAGTTGAGTTTTCATAACAATCTCCTTTATTAAATGAAAGTAAAAGTTTCGTTTCCACGTGGTATCGCTGCTAGCAATCGTTAGTCATGCCAACATGGAATTACTTACATTTAATTTTTAAGGGTCGGCTGCGAGGCAGTATTGGTGCGGCTTCTGGCAGGCTGGCATTGAGGCGTTTGCCAGCCTGGGGGGTATATAACTGAGTTGATTGCTGCTAAATCATGCAATCATCAATGCGGGTTCTACCAGTTTTAATTGACGTTCCACTTTCTTGGCGCGGTGGATCACGCCTAGTACATCCAGCACGCGGCAGCAGTAGGCGGCTTCGTTGTCGTGCATGAGGGATAGCCCCAGGTGGCGGCCATTGCTCACGCTCAGGTGCTTCATGAGCAGGATGGACGAGAACTCTGTGCCCAGGTAATCGATACTCGCGCGCTGGTGGCCCCAGGCGCCATAATCACAGTTTATTACGCCTTCCAGCTCTGTTCTGGCGTATTGCTCAAACAGGGCGATGCATTCGTCGCGCGTGGTATCCCTGGAGAGGGTTGCCGTTAAATCAATGACCGAGACGACTTCGGTGGGTACGCGGTATGAGAGTGAATCCAGCTTGCCTTCCAGCTCCGGTATCACCAGGCTGGTAGAGGCGCCTACATTGGTGCCGGTAGGGATGATGGATGCGGCACAGGAGCGGCCCAGGTGCGAGGTGGGGTGGAAGCTATCGAGTGCGCGCTGGTCTGAAAGCGCGGGGTGTATGGTGATGATGCGGGCGTAATCGATGCCGAAGTGCTTGTTGAGGATGTGGGCGATGGGTACAAAGCCGTTGCCGGTGCAGGTGTTGGAGGCAATTACATCATGCTTTTCGGGGTCGTAGGCATCGTTATTCACGCCGTAGACCAGACTGATATCGCAGCCGGGAATGTTGGAGGTACAGACTACTTTTTTGGCGACTTTGTTATCGATGATGCTGCGCATGCTGTCGATGGTGGCCGTGCCGGTCGCATCGATAAACACATCCAGCTCAAACTCGCGCAAGGCCCCCAGGCCATCTTCATCCGGACGGCGGCGGCGGTCTACCCGTTCATAGCGAACGCTCTTCTGGCCGAGCTTTAAATCATTACCCTGGAAATCCAGCGTGAAAGGCGGTCTGCCGTAAGTGCTGTCATGCGCCAGCAGGTAGGTCACCTGATCTATCGGCATCACGTCGCAGACAACGCGAATATCAAACCTGCCTGATGCAATCTTGGCGTGATTGGCGCGTAAAATTCCGCGGCCTATTCTACCAAGCCCAGCAATACCGACTCGCAAAGGTCTCATTACACGTGCTCCGATTGGCTATCTATTTTATTTGTTGCGCTTCAGGCGGCCGGTGATCAGGGCTGAATGGCTCGGGTAGCTGCCTTGTTACTCAACGCTTAGTAGTTATTTCGGCACTTTCTGCACAAACTTTATGATAGGCAGAAAATGTTTATACGGCAGCAGGGGTATTGCGAGAAAAAGCAGCGGATTGGTGGTGGATTAGTGGTGGATTTACAACAGAATATTGAAATTTCGATATGTAACAACGCCAGAAAAGGCGTCGCGATTTAGTTACTCTTCAACCTGCTGGATGGTCATTTCACCTTTAAACAGCCGGACATCCATGCGCCCTAAAAATGACATGCCCAACAGCACATCGCCATTCAGGCCGGGCGCGATCACGGCGCCTACATCTTTGGCCTCCACGCCGCCCAGTTTGACCGAATCCAGGCGCGTCATATAGGCCACGGTATCGCCATTGGCCGTGCTGGTGCGGATAGCGGTGCGGCTGGTCAGGCCCAGCTTGTCAGCCACTGCTTGCGAGATGGCCACGCCGGTGGCGCCGGTATCTACCAGCACATCCACCTTGTTGCCGTTGATCAGCGCTTCTGCGCGGTAGTGGCCGTCCGTGCCGCGTTGCAGCACCACGGTGCGGCTTTCACCCAGCACGGCGATCTTGTTGGGGTTGAGCACGCTATCCGCCAGGTAATAGATAACGCCCGCCAGTGCTAGCCAGATGATGCTGACAAAAATGGTGTTTCTGGACATTTAGAAAGGCAGCTGCACGTGTGGCGCGGTCCCCAGAATCACCTCGCGAAAGGCTTGTTGGATGCGCTTCAATGCAGCTTCGTTATCTGCCTCAAAGCGCAGCACGATGACAGGCGTGGTATTGGATGGCCGCATCAGGCCGAAGCCGTCCGGGTATTCCACACGCAAGCCATCGATGGTGATGACCTCTGTAGCGCCAGCGAATTTAGCAGTCTGTTGTAGCTTTGCGATAAGGGCATGCGGCTCGCCTTCTTGCATGCTGATGTGTTGCTCGGGGGTGCTTACGCTATCCGGTAGCGCATTTAACACGGCGGAAGGATTATCGAAATGGCTCAGGATTTCCAGCAGGCGTGCGCCGGAATAAAGGCCATCGTCAAAGCCAAACCATCTTTCCTTGAAGAAAACGTGGCCGCTCATCTCGCCTGCCAGCGCGGAGCCGGTTTCCTTCATCTTGGCTTTCACCAGTGAATGGCCGGTCTTCCACATCAGCGGCGCGCCGCCGCGTGCCTTGATCCACGGTGCCAGGTTACGTGTGGATTTCACGTCATAAATGATAGTGGCACCGGGTTCACGCTTGAGTACGTCTTCTGCAAACAGCAACAACTGTCGATCGGGGTAGATGATGTTGCCCTCCTTGGTGACCACACCGAGGCGGTCGCCGTCGCCATCAAAGGCCAGGCCGATCTCGGCATCGCCCTTTTGCAACGCCTGAATCAGGTCTTGCAGGTTCTCAGGCACAGACGGGTCGGGGTGGTGGTTGGGGAAGTGGCCATCCACCTCGCAAAATAACTCTTCTACCTCACAACCCAGCCCGCGATACAGCGGAGCGGCGAATGCACCCGGTACGCCATTGCCGCAATCCACGGCTATCTTCATTGGGCGTGCCAGCTTGATATCTGAGGTGATGCGGGCGATGTAGTCGGGGGCAATATCGTAGCTACTCTCTATTCCGGTGCCGTGCGCGAAGTCACTTTGTTCTATACGCAGGCGCAGGCTTTGTATGGTGTCGCCGGAAAGGGTTTCTTCGGCCAGCACCATCTTCAGGCCGTTATAGTCAGGTGGGTTATGGCTGCCGGTGACCATCACGCCGCAATGGGTGTTGAGATGGTAAGCCGCAAAGTAAACCATGGGCGTGGCGACCAGCCCCAGGTTGATGACGTCTATACCGGCTTGGCGGATGCCACGGGATAATGCGCCAGCCAGCTCGGGGCCAGATAAGCGGCCATCGTAGCCCACGCAGATTTTGCTCTGACGGCGGGCTACTGCCTCGCTACCGATGGCGTGGCCAATTGCTTCTACTATCTCCGGGGTGAGTGTTTTGCCGACTATGCCGCGGATGTCGTAGGCCTTGAATATTTCTTTTGGTATTTGCATGGGAGTGGGCTTAAGTCGTCTTTAAAATTTTAATGGTAGCTATTCTAATGATAGCTAGGTACTGGTGTTGAGGAAACATAATATGCGTTGCGGTAACCAATCGACGCCCTTGCCGGACAGTCTACTGACAAACCCGGCATGGCCACCCTGTGCCGGAAAATCCATGAGGACCGAGGCCGACACTTCACTGGCATCGGGTAAATCCTCTTCCGGTAAAAATGGGTCATTACGTGCATTGATAAGCAGGGTGGGCAGGCAGATGGATTTCAGGAAAGGGCGGCTATTGGATTGCTCCCAATAGTCATCTGCACTGGCAAAACCATGCAAAGGCGCGGTGAACAGGTGATCGTAATGCCACAGGTTATCCACGGTTTGCAGGGCGGGGACATCGAAAGCCAGCTGGTGGCGAGCAATCATGGCGAGCGCCTTGGGGCGTAATGTTTTCAGGAACAGCCGTGCATAAAGCTTGTTGAAGCCGCTACCCAGCACATGCCCGGTGGTGGGCAATGCCAAAGGTGCGGAAACAGCAATGGCTTTATCAATCACTTCGCGTGCACTTTGCTGCTGTTCGCCCAGCCATTTGAGCAGGGCATTGCCGCCGAGCGAAACACCGACCGCGTAAACCAGCCCTGACTCTGCGGCTCGCAGACGCCGCAATATCCAGTCGATCTCGGCTGAGTCGCCGCAGTGGTAGCCGCGTGCCAGGCGGTTGGGTTTGCCGCCGCAACCGCGAAAGTGCACCACTACGCCACGCCATTTTTTCTCTTGCAATGCGGCCATCAGGCGTAATGCGAACTTGAATTGCCTTCCAGCCCATGAAACAGCACAACCAGTGGTTGATCTGCTGCACCGGCTAGCCAGTCCAGCTCAATAAAATCACCGTCCGGTGTGGTCCATTCTTCACGGCGATATTGGATTGTCGGCAGTGGTAACCAGGCAGCGGGATAGATGGTCTGCAGATGGCGACCCGGCAGCCAGAAGGGCGACTGATAGCTGGCGTACATGGCTGGTGCGCTGCGGCCTATTCTGCTTCGTCTATCCAGGCTAGTTGTATGGCTTCCAGTATTTTTTCGCCGCAATGGTCATGTAAATCGTTAAAGCCTTCCAACTCGATGACCCAGTTGAATAAATCGGTAAAACGTATGGTCTTGGGATCGATATCCGGGTGCTTGTCGTAAAGCTCCTCCGCGATTTGCTGCGTGTCTGTCCATTTCATGATGATTTCCTTCAAGGTGGTAGGTTGCAATGCCATGACGCATGGGCTGATGAAACCTTCATGCTGGATGAGAGTCATCCATGACGCCATTGCAAATGCTAATGCAGTAAGTCATGAATTATAACGCGATGCAGGCCCAACGGGCTTGGGCAAAAAAAGAACCCGCTGTCATGTCGATCGTTTCGACGAGATAGCGGGTCATGGAGGTGAGCGAATGGAGATACGCACTACGAATAGGTAATAGCAATGTGCATGCCAAATATTAATTTGTTTAAAATCAGGTTCTTAATATATTAACTCAGGTGGTTGCGGTGGCTTTTTCCAACCAGCTGGTTGATAACAGCCAGACTGCCTTGTTGGGATTGATATGTTAAAATCTATTTATTCCTTTTACTTAGCCTTTAGAAAGTTAACTATGTTTAGCACGGCAAAAACACTTAGCGTCGCAGATCCAGAGCTTTGGCAGCAGGTTGAAGCGGAACGCCATCGTCAGGATGAGCACATCGAACTCATAGCTTCTGAAAATTACACCAGCCCGGCAGTGATGCAGGCGCAGGGTTCGCAACTGACCAACAAGTATGCTGAGGGTTATCCGGGCAAGCGTTTCTACGGTGGCTGTGAGTTTGTGGACCAGGTTGAGCAGCTGGCGATAGACCGCGTGAAAGCCCTCTATGGTGCTGAGTACGCCAATGTGCAGCCGCATTCCGGTTCACAGGCTAATCAGGCCGTGTATTTTTCTATCCTGAAGCCGGGCGATACCGTAATGGGTATGAACCTTGGTCACGGCGGTCACCTGACACACGGCTCCCCAGCTAATCTTTCCGGCAAGTTATTCAATATCGTGGCTTACGGGCTCAACGATAAGGAAGAAATCGATTACGACGAAATGGAGCGTATCGCGGTTGAAGCCAAGCCCAAGCTGTTGATCGGCGGCGCCTCAGCTTACGCCCTGCGTTTTGACTGGGCACGCATGGCGGAGATCGCTAAAAAGGTCGGCGCCTATTTCATGGTGGATATGGCGCATTACTCTGGGTTGATTGCTGCGGGCGTTTACCCTAACCCAGTGCCGCATGCCGATTTCGTGACTTCAACCACCCACAAGACATTACGCGGCCCACGCGGCGGCATCATCCTGGCCAAGGCCGAGTTTGAGAAGTCCATTAACTCCAATGTGTTCCCCAGCCTGCAAGGTGGTCCATTGATGCACGTGATTGCCGGTAAGGCGACCGCCTTCCTTGAAGCCTCACAACCTGAGTTCAAGGTTTACCAGGAACAAGTGCTGAAGAATGCCGTAGTGCTGGCACAAACCCTGGCGGAACGTGGTTTGCGCATTATTTCCGGTCGCACCGAGTCGCATATGTTCATGGTGGACCTGCGCCCTAAGGGCTTAACCGGTAAGGCTGCTGATGCCGCCCTGGGCCTGGCGCATATCACAGTGAATAAGAACGCGATTCCGAATGATCCTGAGAGTCCGTTCGTGACTTCCGGTATCCGTATCGGTTCGCCGGCGATTACCACGCGCGGCTTCAAGGAAGAAGAAGCCAAACTGGTCGCCAACCTGATTGCCGATGTGCTGGATAACCCGACCGACGAAGCCGTGATCGCGGCGACCAAGGCCAAGGTACACGCATTGACCAGCCGCTTTCCGGTTTACGGTGCCTGATGGAAACCTGCCCTGGTTGCGGAGTTGCGCATGCACAGCCTAGTGGTGATGCAGGCATTGAGCAGCTTCACGGCCTGGGCCCCACCAGTACGGCCTGGATGAAACAGGCAGGAATTAATACCGTTGCTGAGTTGTCTGCATTAGGTGCGGTTGCTGCGTTTGTGCGTGTGGAGGCGCTGGGGATTAAGCCTAGCCTGAATCTGCTGTACGCACTGGAAGGTGCCATTACTGGCAAGCATTGGCTGGAAGTAAAAAGACACAGCAAAACAGCGCTGTTGATAACGCTGGAAGCGGCACGGGAGCCTGTAGCAACATGAAATGCCCTTTTTGCGGTACCGACGATACGCAGGTGATAGATTCACGCGTCAATGACGAGGGCGACAGCATACGCCGCCGTCGCCGTTGCGCTGCCTGCGACAAGCGTTTTACTACGTATGAAACCGCTGAACTGCATATGCCGCAGGTGGTCAAGCAGAATGGCACACGTGAGGAGTTTAATCGCGACAAGTTGCGCCTGTCGTTTACTCGCGCATTGCACAAGCGCCCGGTACCCACCGAGTATGTAGATCGCGCGCTGGACCATATTGTGCAGAAGATACTAGGCCAGGGTGAGCGCGAGATCATGGCGCGTGACCTGGGCGAAATCGTGATGCAGGAGCTGCGGCTGATGGACAAGGTGGCTTACATCCGCTTTGCTTCGGTGTACCGCAGCTTTCAGGATGTGGATGATTTCCATGATGTGATCCGCGATCTGGATAAGCCCAAGCCCCGCTAGTTTGTGGCCCTGCCGGTTTAATGAATGCAAGGAGGTGAGCATGAATACTGAAGCGAGTACCGCCGGTACTTTGAATGTGATTCGCATCGTATGCATCGCCGCTTTTGTGTTGGCTGCTATCGTCACTATCGTGTTTTTTGGCTGGTGGGCGATGAAAGACCGCATCGTCTTCGGCAATGAGAAGTTCGATCAGGCGGGCTGGATTACGGCTACCGCCAGTGCCGATAAAACCTGCCATCGCGGCGATATGGCCTATGACCTGCAACAGAACGTGCTCAAGCCCGGTATGTCGCGAGAAAATGTCACCGTCATGCTTGGGCGCCCGGCCTGGGAAGACCCGCAGCAGATTGAGTACGACCTGGGCAACTGCATGCATGTGGAGCATGGCTTGCGCCTGTTTTTCAATGACAGTAACCAGCTCACCCATACCCGGATTTCACAGCACTGATACTCCCTATGTTTACTCCCGCTGATCATGCTTTTATGGCCCAAGCCCTGCGACTGGCAGAGCAGGGGATGTACACCACTACGCCTAACCCCCGCGTAGGCTGCGTCATCGTCAAGGATGGTGTGGTGGTCGGCGAGGGCGCACACCTCAAGGCCGGGCAACCGCATGCCGAGGTGTATGCATTGCGCCAGGCCGGCGAGCAGGCGCGCGGGGCAGATGTCTATGTCACGCTGGAACCATGCAGTCACCACGGACGTACGCCGCCATGTGCTGAAGCCTTGGTGCAGACTGGTGTGAAGCGCGTTATCGCGGCCATGCAGGACCCTAACCCCAAGGTGGCGGGTCGAGGGCTGGCACGCCTTGCGGCACAGGGTATAGAGGTAGCCTCTGGCTTGATGCAGGCGCAAGCGCTTGAGCTGAATGCAGGTTTCGTGTCACGCATGACGCGCGGCATGCCATTTGTCCGCACCAAGATAGCGGCCAGTCTGGATGGGCGTACCGCACTGGCGAATGGCGATAGCAAGTGGATCACCGGGGATGCTGCCAGGCAGGATGTGCATCACTGGCGGGCGCGCTCCTGCGCTATCCTTACCGGCGTAGGTACTGTGCTGGCCGATGACCCACGCATGAATGTGCGCGACCTGGCCTACCTGAAAAGCAGCTACGGCCGACAACCATTACGTATCGTAATAGACAGCAGCTTGCGCATTTCACCCGATGCCAAGATTTTGCATGGCGGCAATGCGCTGATTGTTTATTCCAGTAACCCCTACAATAAGCTGGGCGTGTTGCAGCAAACCGGGGCAAGTCTGCTGGAGATGCCTAATGACCAGGGGAATGTGTGCCTGAAAAGCCTGTTGGGGGTGCTGGCGGCGCGCGAAATCAATGAGGTGATGGTAGAGGCTGGGCAGGGCATTAATGGCGCGCTATTGCAGCACAACCTCATCGACGAGTTTTTGTTCTACTATGCGCCGGTATTGATGGGTAGTGCAGCTAAAGGGATGTTTGAAATCCCCAGCCTGACCGATATGCAATTACGCTCGCAACTTCAAATCACCGAGCTCAGGCAAATCGGCAACGACATCCGGCTTAGAGCCAAGCCAGTCATTGCGACGCCTGAGACCTGAACCGCATGCTCATCGATAGCCATTGCCATCTGGATGCTGCCGAGTTTGATGCAGATCGCGATGCAGTGGCTTTATCGGCCTTAAATGCAGGGGTGGCCGCCATCATCGTGCCGTCAGTACACCGTGCCAATTTCGATATCGTACGCCAGCTTGCGCAAACGCATCGCCATTGCGCTTATGCGCTAGGCATCCATCCCATGTTCGTTGATGGGGCCGAAGCAGCAGATATTTCGGTACTCACGACATTGCTGGAAAATGAGCAGGGCGGGCCTCAATATCCGCTAGCCGTGGGCGAGATCGGGCTGGATTTTTTTGTCGAGGGCTATAACCGGGAGTGGCAAACCTGGTATTTCGTGGAGCAGCTGAAGCTGGCAAAACGCTTTGACCTGCCGGTGATCCTGCATGTGCGTAGATCTGTAGATGAAGTGCTCAAATATTTGCGCCAGGTCAAGGTCAAGGGTGGCATAGCCCATGCCTTCAATGGTAGTCGCCAGCAGGCGGACATGTTCATCGATATGGGGTTTAAGCTTGGTTTTGGCGGCGCCATGACTTATCCGCGAGCATTAAAAATTCGTGAACTCGCGGCAACCCTGCCTTTGGAAGCAATTGTTCTGGAAACAGATGCCCCGGATATTCCGCCGGAATGGCTAGGACATCAAGGGAGAAACTCCCCGGACCAGCTGCCAAAAATTGCACAGGTTTTGGCCGACCTAAGAGGCCTGGAAGCTATGCAAGTAGCTGAAATAACAACGAACAATGTACTGCAATTACTGCCAAAAATAGCTCAGTTATGCACACCACCTCATGTGCTACTTTAAGAGTTGTTAAAAAATGTTAATAATCCAATGACATAGAATAAGTCAATGATTTTATTGATAAAAATATCAGATTAAAAAATAGGCGATTTAAAAAAGTCGTTACAGAATGGTAAGTTACATTTTTAAGTCACAGCTATCCACAAAACTATCCACAGATTTTGTGGATAGGAATTTTTCCTATTCGACTTGTCCAAAAATGCAAGTGAATTTTTATAAAAATGAATCAAAAATATGAATATTGAAGGACGGCAATTCAGGACTATCTGGCCAGACCCGCGCTGCAAGGCTGTCGAGATTATTGACCAGACGCGATTGCCGCATGATTTTACGGTGGCACGTATTCATTCGCTGCCTATGATGGTGACTGCAATCAAAACCATGCAGGTAAGGGGGGCGCCTTTGATTGGTGCCGCCGCTGCTTATGGCATGGCGTTGGCGATGCTGGAGGACACCGGCATTAGCCAGGCCGAAAGCGATGTTCATCTTGCCAGAGCAGCCGCGAGCCTGCTCGCCAGCCGACCAACTGCGGTGAATTTGCGCTGGGCAGTACAGCGTATGGTGGCGTGTTTGCAAGTATTGCCGCCAGCTGAACGCAATCTGGCAGCGTGGAAAGAGGCCGCAGCGATTTGTGACGAAGATGTGAAAATCAACCAGGCTATCGGCCAGCATGGCTTGAAGCTAATACAGGCGAGGGTGAGCGGGCAGCACCAGACTGTCAATATTCTCACCCATTGCAACGCCGGCTGGCTGGCTGCGGTGGATTGGGGCACTGCGCTAGCCCCCATCTACGCTGCGCATGATGCCGGTGTCGCGGTTCATGTGTGGGTGGATGAAACCCGTCCGCGCAACCAGGGTGCCAGTCTTACCGCCTGGGAACTGGGCAGGCACGGCGTGCCGCACACGGTGATTACGGATAATGCCGGCGGCCACTTGATGCAGCATGGGCAGGTGGATATGGTGATTGTAGGCGCGGATCGCGTTACCAGTACCGGGGACGTCTGCAACAAGATAGGCACCTACCTCAAAGCGCTGGCGGCTGTTGATAACCAAGTGCCGTTTTATGCGGCGGTACCATCGCCTACTATAGACTGGAGCATCAGCGATGGCCTGAGCCAGATTGCTATTGAAGAGCGCAGTGCCGATGAGGTGGCCTGGGTGCAGGGTAAGCTGGCCAATGGCGAGATCGCGCAAGTCAATGTGCTGCCTGATGACAGCCCGGCGGCAAATCCGGCGTTTGATGTGACGCCGGCCAGGCTGGTGACGGGTATTATTACCGAGCGCGGCGTATGCGCACCAGACCAGTTAAGGAGCTTGTTCCCATGCTAATACGAGAGTCCCTGCTTGAAACCACGCGAAAACTGGCTGAGCTGGGACTTAACCGTGGAACCTCAGGTAATGTTAGCGTACGCGATGGTGATGGCTTCCTGATTACCCCTTCCGGTATGGATATTGAAGCCATGACTCCGCATGATATGGTTGCCATGGACTTTGACGGCAAGCCTCAGCAGCATGGGCAAGCCAGTAAACTCAAGCCTTCCTCGGAATGGCGTTTTCATCGGGATATTTTGCAGGCCAGGCCGGAAGTCAGCGCCGTGGTGCATACGCACTCCATGTTTGCCACCACGCTGGCCTGTTTGCGCCGGGATATACCACCATTCCACTATATGATCGCGGTGGCAGGCGGCGATAGCATCCGCTGTGCTCCCTATGCCTTATTCGGCTCGCAAGCCCTGTCGGATGCAGCATTGCAGGCATTGCTCGGGCGTCGCGCCTGCCTGCTGGCTAATCACGGCATGATTGCAGTAGGCGAAAACCTCAAGCAGGCACTGGATGTGGCGGTGGAAGTTGAAACTCTGTGTGAGCAATATCTACGGGCCTTGCAGATTGCGGAACCCTATTTGTTAAGCGAGCAGGAGATGGGCGAGGTATTTGAGCAGTTCAAGGGCTATAGCAAATGGGCCAAGCCAGCCTGAGTTGTTAAAATAGCAATGACATCATCAATTAAAAACGGCCTCAAAAGAGGCCGTTTTTATTGTGTTGCAACAGGGTTATAGCGTTTTGGATCTGCGACGTGCTACAAAACCCATCAAGCCCAGGCCCGCCAACATCATGGCAAAAGACTCTGGTTCTGGCACTGCGCTGATAGTTTGTGGCATATAGCCCGGAAGATCAGCATCGGTGAATGAGAACACATAGAACTGATTGGGATTGGCAAAACCGGCAGGGTGGTTGCTGTCTGTGATGGTATTCAGGAAGTCATTGTCATTGGCAACGTATAAAGTGTGCTTGATGACGCCGTTTTCAACGATATCCTGACCAAATGAAACGCCTTCCAGTTTAGCCGGGATGTTTTTGGCATCAATGCCAGCTGCTACCAGTGCGGACTTGAGGTCGATGAAAGTGCTTTTGCTTACAGCCAGTGCGCTAAGGTCACCACTTGCTCCAGCGGGTATTTCTTGTGCGCCAGCCAGGTCAATGCTGAACAGGACCTTGCCTTTGGCCGAGGAGTTGTCACCCAGGCCTTTGCCATCGCGTTCATCAATCAGGAAGGTATGGTCATTCACTGCTACAATCTCGCTGACGCCAGAACCGCTAGTCAGTTGATAGGCATACTCCTTGGTAGCGCCGCTAGCGATATCGATAGTGACAATACGAACCACCTTATTGGTATCTTGCTCCAGAGGCGCCTGCATGATGCCTACCAGCTTGGTGCCGTCCGGCGTGATGGCCAGGCCTTCCATGCCCTTGTTGGCAACACGCCCCACGCTGTTGCCAGCGATCTCGGTATCACCGTTTGCACTCAGGTTGCTGGCAGATAGATTGCCGGGCAAGGTAAACGCTTTGATGCGCTCACCTGTGGAACGGTCGAATTGGTATACATAGGGACCGTATTCGTCAGAGATGAAAACACTTTTTCCATCTGCGGATACTCGTATGCCTTCAGGGTCGAAGCGGCCATTGTCTGGGTTGGTTGAAAGGCCGGGCGCAAAATTATCGGAGCGTCCGGTAAAGTAGTTGTGGGTGCTGTCATTGATCCAGTTGCCATTAGGCAGGCCGGCTGCAGCGCCAGAGCCATAAGTGAGTGCAGTTGGGCTGTGTAGCAAGGTAGTAGCAACCAGGGTGGGGGCTAAGTTGTAAGCCAGGCCGCTACCAGAGTTGTTGACGGTGAGACTCATGTTCAGGGTGTGAAAGCGCGAAATATAGGAGACCGTATCATCAACTGCGCTGTTGTATGGGGTTGCGTTCGGGCCGCGATCCGGTAATGCCAGAAAAGTATTGCCGCCAGCATAAGCCAGGCCAGAGCCCATGCCGCCTAGTATATTGGCCGCCATACCGTTTTCCAGATTGCCCGAAAGGCTGGAAAAGTCGCTACTACCAGTCAGGTCGCCAATAGCGATCAGGTTGACTGCAGCATGGGCGTTACTATTGATGAACAGGCCGGCGATGATGAGTGGTAGCAGGGATTCTTTCAGCATTGAAATTTCTCCAGAATGAGTTGGTCGTGATTTAAAGTTGCACCATCTTATCTAGTCAGGATGACAGTTCTATGAAATCGCACCTAGTCTGGCATTAAGCATGTCGATTAAATTGTTTGCGTAAAACTTGAGACGTTTAATTGTGGCTTGGGGGCGTTTCCAGTAAAATGGTCTCCCGTCCGCAATGTCCAAAAAGTGTTATTCAATGACTAAATATGTGTTCGTCACCGGCGGTGTTGTTTCCTCCCTAGGTAAAGGCATTGCAGCCGCCTCCCTGGGCGCTATCCTCGAATCGCGTGGCATCAAGGTGACCATGCTCAAGCTAGACCCTTATATCAATGTAGATCCAGGCACCATGAGCCCGTTCCAGCATGGTGAGGTATTTGTCACCGATGACGGTGCAGAGACCGATCTCGACCTTGGCCATTACGAGCGTTTTATCAGCGCGCGCATGGGCAAGCGCAACAATTTCACCACCGGCCAGATTTACGAGACCGTGATCAAGAAAGAGCGTCGCGGTGAATACCTGGGCAAGACCGTACAGGTCATCCCGCATATCACCGATGAAATCAAAACCCATATCAAGCGCGGTGCCGAAGGTGCTGATGTCGCGATCATTGAGGTTGGTGGTACGGTAGGCGATATCGAGTCGTTGCCTTTTCTCGAAGCTATCCGACAGATGGGCTTTGAAGAAGGTCGTGGCAATGCCTGTTATATCCATTTGACTTTGCTGCCATGGATACCCACTGCAGGCGAGCTGAAAACCAAGCCTACTCAGCACTCGGTAAAAGAGCTGCGCGAGATCGGTATCCAGCCTGATATCCTGCTGTGCCGTGCTGACCGCAGTATCCCGGATGATGAACGCAAGAAGATTGCCCTGTTTACCAATGTCTCACCCGAAGCCGTCATTTCAGCTGTCGATGCTAATTCCATTTATGAAATTCCCGGCCTGCTGCATGACCAGATGCTGGACGAGATTGTCTGCCACAAGCTGAATATCCTGGCAAAAGCGGCTGACCTGTCCAGCTGGAACAAGATCGTCGATGCCCTGGCTCACCCCAAGTACGAAGTGAATATTGCTTTTGTGGGTAAGTATGTTGACCTCACCGAGTCCTACAAGTCGCTGACTGAAGCGCTGATCCATGCGGGAATTCATACCCAGTCCAAAGTACGTATCCATTATATGGATTCGGAAGATATCGAACGTGACGGCCCGGCCGCACTGAAAGACATGGATGCGGTGCTGGTGCCCGGTGGCTTCGGCAAGCGCGGTACAGAAGGCAAGATCGCCGCAATCCGTTATGCACGTGAACATAAAAAGCCGTATCTCGGCATCTGCCTGGGCATGCAACTGGCGGTGATCGAGTTCGCGCGCAATGTTGCGCATCTCGATAATGCCAACAGCACTGAGTTTAACCCTGACAGTCCACATCCGTTGGTCGGCCTGATTACCGAGTGGCAGGCTGCCGACGGCAAGATCGAAGTGCGCAGTGAGGATTCAGACCTGGGCGGTACCATGCGCCTTGGTGCACAGCCTTGCCCGATCGAAGCTAACACGCTTGCCGCACAAATCTATGGTGCAGAAGTCAACGAGCGTCATCGCCATCGTTATGAAGTCAATAATCATTATGTTGAACAACTCAAGGCCGCCGGCCTGGTGATTTCAGCGCGCACGCCGACTGAACAGCTATGCGAGATGATAGAGCTGCCACAAGATGTGCATCCCTGGTTCGTGGCCTGCCAGTTCCATCCTGAGTTCACTTCCAATCCGCGCACCGGGCATCCCTTGTTTAAATCTTATGTACAAGCTGCCTTGAAAAGCAAAGGGATCAAATAATGCAGTTATGTGGTTTTGAGGTTGGCCTGGATCAACCGCTGTTCCTGATCGCCGGACCGTGTGTGATCGAGTCGCAGCAGATGGCGATTGATACTGCCGGCCAGCTCAAGGAAATATGCGCTGCCGTCGGTATTCCGTTTATCTATAAGTCCTCCTACGACAAGGCTAATCGCAGCTCAAACAAGACTTTTCGTGGATTTGGTATCAGCGAAGGCTTGAAGATACTGGATGAAGTGCGACGCCAAATAGGCGTGCCTATCCTGACGGATGTACACACCGAGGAACAGGTGCCGGAAGTGGCGTCCGTAGTGGATGTGCTGCAAACGCCGGCATTTCTGTGCCGCCAGACTGACTTCATCACGGCGGTAGCCACTTGTGGCAAGCCGGTGAACATCAAGAAGGGCCAGTTTCTGGCTCCGGGTGACATGAAAAATGTAGTGCAGAAAGCCAAGGAAGCCAATGGCGGTCAAGACACTATTATGGTGTGTGAGCGTGGCGTATCGTTTGGCTATAACACGCTGGTATCCGATATGCGCGGCCTTGCTATTATGCGCGAGACCAATTGCCCGGTAGTGTTTGATGCCACACACTCAGTGCAGCAGCCGGGCGGGCAGGGTGACAAGAGCGGTGGGCAGCGTGAACATGTGCCTGTGTTGGCGCGTGCAGCGGTAGCCAGCGGCATTGCCGGTATCTTCATGGAAACACACCCAGACCCGGCCAAAGCCTTATCTGATGGCCCCAATGCCTGGCCATTACACAAGATGCAAGACTTGCTGCAAGTGCTGGTGGATATGGACAGGCTGGTAAAAAAAGCCGGCTTTATTGAGCAAACACTTTAATTAAGAAATTCAGTTTTTAAATTTAAGGAAACAACATGAGTGCAATTGTAGACATCATCGCCCGTGAAATTCTTGATTCTCGCGGCAATCCTACCGTCGAAGTCGATGTATTGCTGGAGTCCGGCATTATCGGTCGTGCTGCCGTGCCGTCCGGCGCTTCTACCGGCACTAAAGAAGCCGTTGAGCTGCGTGATGGCGACACCGGTCGTTACCTGGGCAAGGGCGTATTGCAGGCAGTTGAAAACGTGAATACCGAGATCGCTGAGGCGGTGGTTGGTGTAGATGCAGAAGAACAAAGCTTTATTGATAGCACACTGATTGAACTGGACGGTACCGAGAACAAGGCACGTCTGGGCGCTAATGCGATCCTTGGTGTATCCATGGCCTGCGCGCGCGCTGCTGCTGAAGAGTCCGGCCTGCCACTGTATCGCTACCTCGGTGGTTCCGGCCTGATGCAATTGCCAACGCCGATGATGAACATCATCAATGGCGGTGCCCATGCTGAAAATAGTGTGGATATGCAGGAATTCATGATTATCCCGGCTGGTTTACCCAGCTTCCGTGAAGCATTGCGTGCAGGGGCTGAAGTTTTTCATGCGCTGAAGAAAATATTACATAAACAAGGCCTGGCAACTACGGTAGGCGATGAAGGCGGTTTTGCGCCTGACCTGCCTTCTAATGAGTCTGCTATTCAATACATACTGGAAGCTATCTCCAATGCAGGATACGAGCCGGGCCGCGACATTCTGCTGGGCCTGGATTGCGCCAGCTCCGAATTCTATAAGGATGGTAAATACCATCTGGAGTCAGAGGGCGTGCAGTTGAGTTCTGCCCAATTCACCGACTACCTGGCTGCCTGGGTGGACAAGTATCCTATCATCAGTATTGAAGATGGCATGAGCGAGCATGACTGGGACGGCTGGAAAGTGCTGACCGAGCGCATGGGCAAGAATGTGCAACTGGTGGGTGACGATCTGTTTGTGACCAATGCCAAGATCCTGCGCGAAGGCATCAAGCGCGGCGTTGCCAACTCGGTGCTGATCAAGGTCAACCAGATTGGTACCCTGACTGAAACTTTCCAGACCATAGAGACTGCCAAGCGTGCCGGCTATACCTCTGTAGTATCGCATCGTTCAGGCGAAACTGAAGATACTACAATTGCTGATATCTCGGTGGCTACCAATGCCTTGCAGATCAAGACGGGCTCACTGTCACGCTCAGAACGTATCGCAAAATACAATCAGTTACTGCGTATCGAAGAAGAGCTGGGCGATGCTACCAGTTACGCCGGTATGAGTGCTTTTTATAATATTGCACGCTAGTCGTCACCATCGTTGAAAGCCCTCACCCTTATTTTTGTCTTACTCATTGCCTCGCTACAGTATCCGCTGTGGCTGGGCAAGGGGAGCTGGCTCAGGGTGTGGGATCTGAATCGTCAGATCAGCGAGCAGAAAGATAAAAATAGCACCCTGAAAGCACGTAACGACACGCTGGATGCGGAAGTACGTGACCTCAAACAAGGTTTTGCGGCTATTGAAGAGCGTGCACGTAGCGAGCTCGGTATGATCAAGCAGGATGAGGTGTTTTATCAGGTGATAGAGCAAGCCACCCCGAAAGTCACTCCACAACCATCCCCCAAGTAGCGCCTGTCTCTCAGCTACCACCCGATGAATCGATACAAACTGATACTGTTATTGGCGCTAGTCCTTGGGGCTGGCTTTCTGGCGACATCGGTAGTCAGTTATCAGGTTTCTAAACACTCTATCCATGATGCCATTGTCGACACCGAGCTGCCGCTAACTGCAGACAATATCTATTCGGAAATTCAAAAAGACCTGGTACGTACTGTGTTCATTGCCTCCATGATGGCTTCGGATACTTTCCTCAGGGACTGGCTGATTGATGGGGAAGAAGGGGTTGAGCGTATCAGTCGTTACCTGCAGGAAGTGCAGGCCAGATATGGCACATTTGTCAGTTTCCTGGTGTCTGAGCAATCCCGCCAGTATTACTACGGTAAAGGTATCTTAAAAACAGTTAAAGCCGAAGAGCCGCGCGATGCATGGTATTTCCGTGTGCGCGAAATGCAGCAGCCTTACGAGCTGAATGTAGATAAAGATCTTGCGCACGCGGATGCGCTGACTATTTTTGTTAACTATCGTGTGCTTGATTACGCGAACCAGTACATAGGCGCGACCGGCGTCGGGCTGACCGTAGACTCGGTACAAAAACTAATCAACAGCTACCAGCAGCGCTATCACCGCAACGTTTATTTCGTTGATCCACAAGGCATGATTATTATCTCCGGGAATCAGAAGTATCCACCCGGTAGTAATGTTGAAAAAATAGCAGGGCTGGCCCAGATTTTTCCTGAAATATTGAAGCACGAGAGTGGGTCATACGAGTACCAGAATGCTGGTGCAACCCATTTAATCAATGCTCGCTACATCGCTGAACTGAAGTGGTATCTGTTTGTGGAAAAGAGCGAAAGCGAGGCTACATCGAGCATCCGTTATACCTTGTACTTAAACTTGCTGATCTGCGTGCTGGTGACAGCCATCGCTATATTGTTGACGCACATTGCCCTTAAGCGCTATCAATCAGAACTGGAGATGATGGCGACAACGGATGCGCTGACCGGTTTACCTAACCGACGCGCTTTTGATATTGTCGTTGAGGTGTTATTCAACGAAAGTGTACGCAAGAAAACCCAGATTGCCGTGCTGGTACTGGATATCGATAATTTTAAAAGCATCAATGATCGCTATGGCCACCTGGCTGGTGACTATGTGTTGTCAGAAGCTGCGTTGACGATTAAATCCTGTATCCGCGCGTCGGACTTTATCTGCCGCTGGGGTGGCGAGGAGTTCGTCATTGTGGGTAAAGATGGCGATGCCCACGGCGCCATGTTGCTGGCTGAAAAAATTCGGGTGGCTATAGAAAGCCGGGCGATCAGCTACAAAGGAGAGTTGATCAATATCACTGCAAGCCTGGGTGCAGCGATTGCTGAAGCTGATGAAAATATTGCGCAGGTCATAGAGCGGGCAGACAAGGCCATGTATCAGGCAAAAGCATCTGGCCGCAACCAGGTGATATTAAGCTAAGGCGATAGTTATTCGCTAGCCAGGCTATATGGCAGGCCGAGTATGACTAGGCTGCTTCCCTGCCAGTCTACAGAGCCAGCTTCCAGGCTATCCAGGCGAACCTCTGCCAGTACATCAAAACCACCTTCAGCTGCCGCTGCGCTACGTACAATCTGCCCAACTGCATCTTGCGTGCCTGCCGCGTGTATGGCATCTCCTGCCTTCGGTGCAGTCATCTCTGATGCTGAAATATGGGCAAGCTGTGTGCGGCGTTTCACTTTACCCAGATAATGCGTACGAGCAACAATTTCCTGCCCGGTGTAGCAGCCTTTCTTGAAGTTGATGCCACCTAGGGCATCCAGGTTGATCATCTGCGGCACAAAAGCTTCCTGTGTGTCTGGCACTATTTCCGGGATGCCGGCATGTATCTCCAGGTAATCCCAGCTATTTTTTCCGGCAGGGGCGAAATGCACGTTCAGTTGCTGCCACAGGCCTGCTGCGTATTCGCTATTGGTCAATATCTCAAAGCGCGCTAGCGGGCCGGGCAGACGAATCAGGGTGGCCTGCTCCAGCGTGCTTATCTGGTGCGGCTGTTGCGGAACTGTGCTGAACAGCTGTTTCAGTATGGTTTCGCTGTTAGCGCCAGCAACGCCGATCCGGACAATGTCTTGCGTAACATCGGTAACGACTACTTTGGAACGCATCACATACATTTTCAGGCGCTTTAGTATGGGCTCGACCAGTGCGCCATCCAGCTGCAAATGAATATGATCCTGATGGGCGAATGCCAGGAAAAGCGCCAGCAGCCGCCCCTTAGGATTGCAGTAGCCGGCGTAATGGCTAGTGCTGCCATCCAGTTGTTTGACATCGTTAGTGAGCTGGCCTTGCAAGAAAGTCACTGCATCATCGCCCGCTACTTGCAGCAATCCGAGATGGGACAGGTCGGCCATGATATGGCCGCCAGCCGCAGTTTGCAGTTCTGCCTGCGGATTGCCGAAATTTGTGACGATACCGTTATCAATCACAGCACCTTGCGTTGCCAAAAATTCATGCCATTGTGTCATCATTGCGATTGCTTCAATAAGGAGTTGGGATGAGTCATTATAGCGCGAAGCCTATGATTGTGCGTTTGCAGCCTTCATATTGGTTGGCGTTAGTAATTGCCCTGGCTGCGGCAGCTTCAGTGCTGATTATGCTCTCCATGCCCGCGACTTTGTGGATCAAATTGGCTTTATCTTTGGTGATTGTGCTGGTGGCGATTTTTCACATCTGGCAGGATGCATTGCTACGTTTTTCCTGGTCGTGGGCGAGTGTCGAGGTGAACAGTACAGGTGCTTTGATCTTGAACCGCCGGGATGGAACAGCGTGTGAGGCCACAATACAGGTCAGCAGTTTTGTGGCAAGTTACCTGACGGTGCTTAATATAGGCATAGGCAATAGCTACTGGCAGCGCCACCTGATATTACTGCCGGATAGCGCCGATCTAGATAGTCTGCGTCGATTGCGTGTGTGGCTGTTATGGGGGTTACCGCAAAACCTTAAGCCTCAGCCAGCTGACACCGAAGATGCGTGAGATTTTTTCGGGAGAAAGTGATGCCACAGCAGCGTCAAGGCTTTCAGCAGATGGCGAGGAATGTAGGCCGCAATGAGTAACAGGCCTGCCAGGCCGGCCAATACCCAGTCCAGGTCAAATGGAGCCACATCCCGCCTGGCGGGTTTTTGTTTTTTCATGGCGGACAGCACGCCTTGCACGCTATCGCCACGCACATAGTTGCCGCTGATCTCTTTGGAAATGGATTTCAGGTACTCTTCATCCAGTTTTGACAGATAGCGGTCATTCTCGCCTCCGGCTACGTTATCGTCACGCACGCCAATATTGGCTTCTGATATCTGGGCAATACCAGGCTGCATGGCAAAACTTTCACTGGACCAGTAGCCGATGAGCTGGTTTTTTTCATCCAGCTTGGGGATGGGGGTGCCTTTATCACTGCCTACGCCGACAAACAACCAGCCGTTAGCGCCCTGGAAATTGGTTAAATCCTTGGTGTTAAAAGCATGCAGCCTGGGTGCTTCTTCGCCATCGGTAAAGTACACCACCTGTGCCGGGGCAGGGAAGCCGCGTAGTACGCGCGCTAGGGTAAACATGCTTTCACGCACGCGGCTGTTGCCCGACCATGCAGTCCGCCAGTCAAGGTGCGCAATAGTGTCCTGGATAGCCGCGTAATTTGCACACACCTCTATAGGGGTATACAGCGCAGCCACACTGACACCGGCAAACAGGCCTATGCTCACGCGCGTGCCGCAAGGCAGCGAGGAGACCACCCTGTTCATCATGTATTGCGTATAGGCAATGCGCGAGGCAGGTTTGCCGTTGATCGTGGTATCCACTACGTTCATGCTTTGTGAAATGTCGGCAACAAAGATGTAGCTGTAAATATTACGCTGTAGCGGAACTGTGGGTTTGAAGATCGCAATGATCAGCAGCAGGAAAGCCGCTGTCAGCAAGGCAGCGTCGCGGCGGTGGCTCAGGTAGTTCAGGAATGTTTGCATGTCATGTGCTTAAAACGTCAGGTTAAGGCAAGCCAACAGGAATATTGCCCATGATCAGGCCGGGCGTGTCTGATTCCCCTGCCCCCGGGGTCGGAGTTGCCGGCAACATGGTGAGTACTCTATCTAGGTTGTGGCGAGTATCCCAATGGTGGTTTTCCAGACGCAAGGATAGTTGATAGGCGCTTTTGGCTTGCCTGAGCAGGTATTCAGTCTCGTCGCGCACCTTCATATTGCTGCCGTTAATCGCCAGCCCGCGCAAAAAGAAAATATTGCCCAGATTATGCTGTATGGCGGATTTCTGGCTGGTGTTTCCCTGTTCCAGCAGATGCACGAACAGCAAGGATGACTCCTTGTAGCGCTCGTTCTTTGCCAGCCAGTAAGCGGTAGAAAACTTGGCTTCAAAACTTTGCGTATCGGTTTTTGGCGGTTTGCCGTTGGATACCGCGGTATTGAATGCCTCGATCTGGCGCATACGGTTGGCTTGATGGGCTATACCTGCAGCACTGAGCAATGCCGTGATGGCTAGCAGCCATGTCAGTTTGCGGCTACTGAGGCGGAATCGGTTAAGTTGTTTCAGGCTGATTGCCATGTTCTGACCTCCAAATATTTGACGCATAGCAGTAATCCAATCATGAGTGCTGCCAGCAGATAGCACAGCCTGGTGAAATCTTTTCCCGGAATCTGCTCAAGGTAGCGTATCGGTTTCTTTTCTTTCTGGTTGATATCGTCTATCGCGGCAGCCAATGATTTTGGGTCTTCTGCCTCGTAGGCATGGAAAGGGGTTTTCAAAGTTTTGAAATACTCATTCAGTTCTATCTGCGGAGGTAATGCAGCATCTTCGCGCGGCACATAGGTGGTATCGAAGATACTAAGGCCGCCTGGCTGGCGCAAAACGATCCAGTACAATCCTATATTCAGCCTGTCCAGCCAGTCGCGTAGTTTCTGCTGCACCTCTGCACTCATGCGGCCACCACCATCTGACAGCAGAATAATGGCGCGTGAGCCCGAGTCCGGGACTTTTTCAAACAGCCCGGCACCTGCGGTCAGGCCGCTACCGATATTGGTCTGGAACAGGGCATTGCCTGCCGTGGCCTGGATGGCGGCAAGGACCGCCTCACGATTTTCCGTCAGGGGCAACACATACATCGCGGAGTTACTGAAAGTGATCATGCCGAACATATCGTTCTGACGAGAATTTACGAATTGGGTAATAAGGCGGCTGGCGGCGACCGACTTGGTTTCGCCCACACGGCCATCAACACCTCCGGAAAACGGATCATCCATACTGGCGCTACGATCCAGCACCAAGGCGATTTGCGCACCTACGCCTATACGTTCGATATGCTGTTGCGCACTATGCGGGCCAGCCAGGCCAAACAGGATGAATATCAAAGCCAGTACTGCCAGAATCTTGAGTAGCAGGCCTATCAGATCCGAGAGCGGGTCCCTGGGTAGCATGGCTATCCATGAGTAAGTGCGGCTGTGCGTGCGGTTGAGCACTAGCGGTAATAGTGCTAAGGGTAATAACCATAACACCCATGGCGTGCTGAAACTCATGGCTTAAGCCTTCGCCGATGTTGTGAGTTCTGGCGTCAAGCCACGCTCGCAGTCGCGGCAACGGCGGCAGAAGCCTTTAAGCCATGTCATGGGTTCATCACCGATCTGATGCGCAGCCTGGGTCTCAAAGAACACCTGACGGGATAATCCGAAGAAGTGCTCGATATCGGTTTTAACCGCTGAAAATGCAGGCTTGCTGGCGAGGAAGCTATCCAGGTTGTCGCTGAATATGCTGCTGCCAGCTGTCGCATTGAGGGCATGATGTATGCGCGCAACAGCTTGCTGCAAACCGTCTGCTGTGGCTGGCAGTTTACGGATATCACGGTAAGCCTTGGCGAACGGCCTGCCCATCAGGGGCAGCCATGCGCGCATGCCTAGTATGTACAGTAAACCCAATATGCTTAATACCAGTATCCCCACCAGCACTTTCAGCCTGATCTTCTGTGGGCTGGCATCCAGCAACAGCGGGCCTCGCAGCGGGCTCATATCTTCTTCGATCTTGACTGAGCCATAGACGGCAATCGGTGAAATGCGGAAGTTCCAGCTGGGGATGCGGTACTGCACGATGCCGCTTTTGGCTTTCGAGCCTGCGACAGCTTTGGCCGGACCTTTGAATTTAATGATTTCAGCAGGCAGGATGGCTGGCTTGGCGACGATATTGTTGGTGAATACCTGATATGCCAGATATAACGTGTAGACAGTATTGTCGTCATTCTCCAGCGCTTCATGGCGGATGCTTTTCAGCTCGATCCCCGATACCTGGCCTTTATAACGATGCTCGTAGCCGACAATAGGTAGTGAGGTGTTCAATAGCGTATAAGGCTTTTTCACTTCCAGGGTGACAGTACGCTCCAGTACATCGCCGACGGTATATCCTACGGCGCGATCAGGTTCTATGATGCTGATTTTGACGATGCCATCGGCAATCTCAGGAGCAGCGCCATCATCGGGAGAGGCCAGGGCAGGCGATGCCAGTATGGATAGAAAAAATGCCGCAATCAAATGCCGCGACAGAAAGAGATAGAAAAGTTTTGGGTTCATGCTCAGGCAGCCACAAATTGGTGAAAATAATCGGTTAGTGCGTCGGCATCAAACTCACCCTCGACAAAAAAGGGCGGCATGTCATAACGCATAAAAAGGGCTTCAATTGCTGCTCGTCGGCTCTCAAAGCTCTGCACGATGCGTTCACGTAATGGTTTGCGCAGAAACAAGGTGCGTCTTTCTCCAGATTCACAGTCCGTCACGCTGGTGATACCGAACTCCGGCATATTCTTATATTCAGCCGAGTCCCATAGCACCATAGGCACAATGTGATGGCGCATCATCAGCGACAGCGAATCCTGTAACTCTGGTAGTGGCATGTGAAAGTCTGAAATGAGAAATATCAATGAGCGCTCACGCGGCAGGTAGCGGTTCACTGCATTCAGGCCGTGGCTGCCAACATGCTCTGGGTGAAAATCTTTCAGCCTGTCTATGAGCTCAAGCGCGGTGTGCGGGCGGAAAGACGAGGTAGCCAGCCAATCCTCACGCACCACATCATCGAAGCCGATAAAGCCGAAGGGGTCGCTATTGTGCGTGGCCGACATAGCCACGGATTGAGCAATCTCCGCCACCACGGCAACTTTTCGCTGCTTGCTGCCAAAATTCATTGAGCCGGAAAGATCGGCCACCACAAATACCGGGGTCGAGCTTTTCTGGTTGAAAACGCGCACATACACCTGTTCCATCGGGTCGCGTATGGTTTGGCGAATATCAATGCGGCGCGGGTCAGGATAAGCCAGCAAAGTGGTGTGGCCGCGAAACTCCATGCCCATACCGCGTTGCGTGCTGACATGCCGGCCGGTATGGCGCCCGCGTGAGCGCCAGCCAATGTGGTAACCGAACTCTTTGATATCAGGCGTCATAGGTGCTGTTTAATGAGTTAAGGTGCAGAGATGGCGTTGGTAATGCCGGACAATAATTCACGCGCAATTTCTGTGCGGCGCATTTCATATACCGGGCTGAATACCAGGCGATGGGCAACGGTCTCATGGAATACCGCATGCACATCCTCAGGCAATACTGCCTCACGGTTATTCAGCCAGGCATTTACCTTGGCCGCGCGTAACATCATGCTCATGCCGCGTGGGCTGGCACCAGAGAGCACCAGGCGCTGCATATCTACACCACTGACCTTGATGCCGTAAGCCGTCGGTGATTTGGTTGCGCGCCACAGGTCGAGTGCGTACTGGCGTAACCTTGGGCTGGCTTCAACCGAGGATTGCAGCAGGGATGAGAACGCATTGAGCTGGTCGAACTGCAATATGTCGGGTTGCAGTGTGTCTATCAGTGCATCCACATTGTGGAATTTGGTATCGAATACTAATGATTCCATGATCACGGCATCGTCAGGTACCACAATCGGGATTTCCATCATGAAACGGTCACGGGCCGCGGATGGAATCTCAAACGTTTCTTCCTTTTCCACCTGGTTACGGTCAGCAAACACCAGCATGTGCGGGAAGTAATGCTCTTTATTAAAGGCGGTCAGCGTACGTTCCGCCATCACGCGCAGCAGCAGTGAGTGTACTTGCGGGCGAGCGCGGTTGATTTCATTGAAGAAAAATACCGAGAGGTTCTCGCCGGACATAAGCAAAGGGCCAGGGCTGACGTGAGGCTTGCCATCCTCGCCAAGGTAGGTGTGGTACACCAGGTCATTCGGCATCAGGTCGATGGTGCCTTCAATACGCTGGTAACCGCCACCAATGCAGCGGGTAAAAGCGCGCAGCAGGGTGGTTTTACCAACCCCTACATCACCTTCCAGCAATACATGTCCACGCGAGAAAATAGCAGTGGTAATCGCCCGGATAGGGGATTGCTGACCCACAACAACTTTGTTGATTTCCGATTCTAGTTTTTGCGCATGTTGGCGCCAGTCGGCCAGTTGGCGATCACTCATTGACGTATCCTGTAATTAAATAATGGAAGGGTTTTTGAATATGTAACTTATTTGTAAGCAATGGTAGCGGTATTTTTGGCAGGTGTAAACAGATCTGTATACCCCTGTTGAAAATAACTTAATTCTGTTAGGGCTTTCGCTAAATGGCATTTCCGGCGAAAATAGCGGATGTTTACTTAAATTTACTTAGGCTTGGTCATCATTAATGCAAAAACAAAATAGCTTTACCTATGAAGAACTTCTGAGCTGCGGGCGTGGGGAAATGTTTGGCGCAGGCAACGCGCAGCTGCCTTTGCCGCCTATGCTGATGTTCGATCGTATCGTTTCGATTACTGAAGACGGTGGCAAATACGGGCATGGCCAAATTATTGCCGAGCTGGATGTGAAGCCTGATTTATGGTTCTTCCAGTGTCATTTTACCGGTGACCCGGTGATGCCTGGTTGCTTGGGCCTGGATGCCATGTGGCAACTGGTCGGGTTTTTCCTGGGCTGGATGGGTGGCCCGGGTCGTGGCCGTGCGTTGGGTGCGGGCGAGGTGAAGTTTAGCGGACAGGTGCTGCCGACCGGCAAGAAAGTCACCTATTATATTGATCTTAAGCGCGTGATGATGCGTAAACTGGTGATGGGAATTGCCGATGCGCGTATGGAGCTGGACGGCCGTGAGATTTATACTGCCAATGATCTGCGCGTGGGTTTGTTTACGCGTACAGATAATTTTTAATTAAAAAGCATTTTTAATTCATATAAAACTGCAAGAATAGTTTGCTGGGCATAATTTTGAGGAGAACACGATGGTACGTCGTGTCGTTGTAACAGGTATGGGCATTGTTTCCAGTCTGGGAAACAATAAAGCCGAGGTTGTCGATAGCTTGCGTGAAGGCCGTTCCGGCATCACTTTTCAGCAGGAGTACGCAGATCGCGGCATGCGTTCACATGTGGCAGGCTCGATCAAGAACCTCGACATTGCCGAGCTGATTGATCGCAAGCTGCTGCGCTTCATGGCAAACGGCCATGCCTATGCGTGGATAGCCTTGCAGGAAGCGATTGCGGATGCCGCTCTGCAAGAAGATCTGGTCTCCAATGTACGTACCGGTATTATTGTCGGTGGTGGTGGCCCCTCGACCGAGAGTATCGAAGAAAGTAACCGCGTGCTTGCCGAGAAAGGCATACGCCGTGTTGGCCCGTATATGGTCACCAAGGCGATGTGCAGCGGTATTGTTGCTACCTTGGCCACTGGTGCCAAGATCAAGGGTGTCAATTACGGTATCAGCTCAGCCTGCTCTACCAGTGCGCATTGTATAGGTGCCGGTGTCGAGCAGATCCAGCTTGGCAAGCAGGATATTGTGTTTGCTGGCGGCGGTGAGGAGGAGCATTGGAGCTTGTCCTACCTGTTCGATGCCATGGGTGCGATGTCCAGCAAGTACAACGATACCCCTGATAAAGCATCACGTACTTATGACGCTAATCGCGACGGTTTCGTCATCTCAGGCGGCGGCGGCATAGTGGTGCTGGAAGAGTATGAGCATGCCAAAGCCCGCGGCGCGAAAATCTACGCCGAGGTCGTGGGCTATGGCGCCACTTCTGATGGCTATGACATGGTCGCACCCTCAGGTGAAGGAGCTGTCAGGTGCATGCAGCTGGCCTTGCAAGGGGTGGAAGGCGGGGTGGATTACATCAACACGCACGGCACCAGCACACCGGTAGGCGATACCAAGGAGCTGGAAGCGATACGTGCAGTATTTGGCGAGAGCAAAACTGCGATTGCCTCTACTAAATCACTATCAGGCCATGCACTGGGGGCGGCTGGGGTGAATGAAGCGATTTATACCCTGTTGATGATGGAAAATAACTTTATTGCAGCATCTGCCAATATTGAGACACTGGATCCAGCGGCCGAGGGCTTGAATATTGTGCGTCAACGTATTGATAACGCCAACATCCAAACCGCTTTATCCAATAGCTTTGGCTTTGGCGGGACGAACGCCACGCTGACATTCTCCCGTAAGGGGTTGTAGTCAGCGCTGGATAATCAAGGCCGCAGCGACCCTGCGGCCTTCTGCCATGAGTATGTTGTAAGTTCTGCAGGCAGCATCCGTGGTCATACATTCCACCGCGATGTTCTGCTCTGTCAGTGCCGCGATCAGGCGGGGGTGGATAAAGCGATGCTTGGGGCCGGTGCCAAGCAATACCACTTCCGGTTGCAGCGTCACCAGCAATGTAAAATCCTCGGTCTTTAGCGCATCAAAATCAGCTACTTGCCAATCCGTGCGCACTTCAGTGGGCAGCACAATCACGCTATGCTCAAAACGTTGATGATTGATGGCCACCCAGTCAGGGGTGTAGCCGGTGATGAGTTGATTGCCTGCGGCTTGGGTTAAATGTAATTTCATTTTGGGTTCTCGCGTGCATGCCTTAGTTACATTGCCTGAATAGGGCCTGACAAGGTAAGATATCACATTTTTTCGACCAGGTTTTTAGCCGTGGAACCCATACTCAAATCTTCCAAACTCAATAACGTGTGCTACGACATTCGCGGCCCGGTATTGGCGCGCGCCAAGCAGATGGAAGAAGAGGGGCATCGCATTATCAAGCTCAATATCGGCAATCCTGCCCCGTTTGGGTTTGAAGCGCCTGAAGAGATACTGCAGGATGTGATCCTCAATATGGGCGCGGCTTCCGGCTACACCGACTCCAAGGGCCTGTTCGCTGCGCGCAAAGCCATCATGCATTACACGCAGCAAAAGCATATTGCGAATGTACATATTGATGACATCATCATCGGCAACGGAGTTTCCGAGCTGATCGTGATGGCAATGCAGGCCTTGCTGAACAATGGCGACCAGATATTGGTGCCTATGCCGGATTACCCTTTATGGACAGCTGCTGTGACCCTTGCAGGCGGCACGCCGCGCCATTATCGCTGTGACGAAGCTAGCGGCTGGTTGCCAGACCTGAAGGATATGGAAGCCAAGATTACCGCCAATACCCGCGGTATTGTGCTGATTAACCCCAATAACCCGACGGGCGCCTTGTATCCGGCAGAGTTTCTGGAAAAGGTGGTCGAGATCGCGCGCCATCACAAACTGATCATTTTTGCTGATGAGATCTACGACAAGGTACTGTATGACGGCAACGTACATACTTCAGTGGCCTCATTGGCCGAGGATGTATTGTTCGTCACCTTTAACGGCCTGTCCAAAAATTACCGCACCTGTGGCTATCGTGCGGGCTGGTTGGTGGTGTCAGGCGAGAAGCGTCATGCAACTGATTATATCGAAGGCCTGAATATGCTGGCCTCGATGCGTCTGTGTGCCAATGTGCCTGGGCAGCTGGCGATACAGACCGCGCTGGGTGGCTACCAGAGCATCAATGACCTGGTAGCGCCAACTGGGCGCTTGTGCAAACAGCGTGACCTGGCCTATGAAATGCTGACGGCGATTCCGGGGGTTACCTGTTACAAGCCTGCTGCGGCGATGTATCTGTTCCCGAAACTGGACCCAAAAATCTATCCTATCAAGGATGACCAGCAATTTATCCTGGACCTGTTACTGGAAGAGAAAGTGCTGCTGGTACAAGGTACTGGCTTTAACTGGAAGTCGACAGATCATTTCCGCGTGGTGTTCTTGCCCAATGTGGATGACCTGACAGAGGCCATTACTCGCATTGCGCGCTTCCTTGAAGGTTATCGCAAGCGCCATGGCACATGAGGCTCGTTGAGGTCACTGATAATAACGGACAAGTGATCGCGCCAGAATGGCTGGCACGTGCTGAGCAAGTGCACCGCCAGTTAAGGCCGCAGCTACCGGCAGACTATGTTGGGCGTATGCGAGATGTGTTTGCCAACGGCGCACGTTTGCTGGTGGCGGTAAGTGATGAGCAGGTGCTGGGTGTGGCGCTTTGGCGCCTGATTGAGAATACCTATGAAGGGCTCAGGCTGTATGTGGACGATCTGGTGACTGATGAATCCCAGCGCTCCAGGGGGGTGGGTAAGTTGCTACTGCAACATCTAGAGCAGCAGGCACGAGCCCTGGGTTGTGCGGTATTGGCGCTCGATTCCGGTGTGCAGCGTGCTGCAGCACACAAGTTTTATTTTCGTGAGGGAATGCATATTCCTTCATTTTGCTTTAGGAAAAATCTGTAATGAAACCAGTTAATGTAGGCTTGTTAGGCATAGGCACGGTCGGCGGCGGTACTTTTACCGTACTGATACGCAACCAGCAGGAGATTGCACGCCGTGCAGGTCGTATCATTCAAATTGTCAAAGTGGCCGATCGGGATGTGGCACGGGCAAAGGAAATCACTGGCGGCAAGATTGAGGTGACCGATGACGCATTTTCTGTCGTCAACGACCCTAATGTAGATGTCGTGGTTGAGTTGATTGGCGGCTACACCTTGGCTAAAGATCTGGTGCTTAAAGCCATTGCCAACGGCAAGCATGTGGTGACTGCCAACAAGGCGCTGATTGCATTGCACGGCAATGAGATATTTGCAGCTGCCCAAGCCAAGGGTGTCATCGTGGCATTCGAAGCCGCAGTGGCTGGAGGTATTCCCATCATCAAGGCTTTACGTGAAGGTCTGTCTGCCAATCGTATTGAATGGATAGCCGGCATCATTAACGGTACGACTAACTTTATCCTCACCGAGATGCGCGAAAAAGGCCTGGCCTTTACCGACGTTCTGGGCGAGGCGCAGCGCTTGGGCTATGCCGAAGCCGACCCGACTTTTGATGTGGAGGGTATCGATGCCGCCCACAAGCTGACTATCATGTCAGCGATTGCTTTTGGCAGCACCATGCAGTTTGACCAGGCTTATACCGAAGGCATTACCAAGCTGGATGCCAAGGATATTCGCTACGCGGAAGAGTTGGGCTACCGAGTCAAATTGCTGGGTATTACCAAGCGCACCGACAAGGGTGTTGAGCTGCGCGTGCATCCGACACTGATCCCTGAAAAGCGTTTGATTGCCAACGTCAACGGTGCAATGAATGCCGTCGTGGTGAAGGGCGATGCTGTTGGCCCTACGCTCTATTACGGCGCTGGTGCCGGTGCTGAACCTACGGCCAGTGCGGTAGTGGCTGACCTGGTGGATGTGGCGCGCATGCAGTCTGCAACGGTAGAGCAGCGCGTGCCATATTTAGGTTTCCAGGCAGAGCAGATCGTTAACCTGCCTATCTTGCCGATCACTGAAATCAGCAGTGCTTATTACCTGCGCATGCGCGCTCTGGATAAACCGGGCGTGCTGGCCGAAGTGACCAGGATACTGGGCGATCGTGAGATTTCGATTGATGCCATGATGCAAAAAGAGCCACAGGATAACGAGACTGAGGCCGACATCATTATCCTCACTCACATTACTGTTGAAAAAAATATGAATGACGCGATTGCGGCTATCGAGGCTTTGCCGGCCATTGCAGGCAAAGTCACACGCTTGCGCATGGAAGAATTAGGCAAATAAAACAATGAAATACATCAGTACACGTGGCAATTCGCCCGCCCTTAATTTTAGTGAAATCCTGCTCGGTGGCTTAGCGCCTGATGGCGGTTTATACCTGCCAGAAACTTACCCGCAGTTTACCGATGCAGATTTAACCGCCATGCGCGCCATGAATTATCGTGACCTGGCGTTCACCATACTTTCACGCCTGGTGGATGACATCCCTGCCGCAGACCTCAGGGCCATTATTGACAAGACCTACCGGGCTGATGTGTATTGCTACACGCGCAAAGGGCAGCAGGCAGAAGACATTACGCCTACACTGAAGCTGGAGGATAACCTCTACCTGTTGTCGCTATCCAACGGTCCGACGCTCGCATTCAAGGACATGGCCATGCAGTTGCTGGGCAACCTGTTTGAGTATGTATTGAGCAAGGTGGGGCAAACCACCAATATTCTCGGGGCGACTTCCGGTGACACTGGCTCTGCTGCCGAATACGCGATGCGCGGCAAAAAGGGCATCAGCGTATTCATGCTGTCACCCCATAAAAAGATGAGCCGTTTCCAGACTGCGCAGATGTTCAGCCTGCAGGATGACAATATCCATAATATCGCAGTGAAGGGCGTGTTCGATGATTGTCAGGACATGGTCAAGGCAGTCTCCAATGACCATGCCTTTAAAGCCAAACACAAGATAGGTGCCGTCAACTCCATCAACTGGGCGCGCGTGGCTGCGCAGGTGGTGTATTACTTCAAGGGTTATTTTGCCGTGACGCAGAATAACCAGCAGAAAGTCAGCTTTTCAGTGCCCTCCGGTAATTTCGGCAATGTGTGTGCCGGTCATATCGCTCGTATGATGGGCCTGCCTATCCACAAGCTGGTGGTAGCGACCAATGAAAATGACGTACTGGATGAGTTTTTCAAAACCGGGGTGTATCGCCCACGTGGTTCCGCGAATACTTACCACACCTCCAGCCCGTCCATGGATATCAGCAAGGCTTCCAATTTTGAGCGTTTTGTATTCGACCTGGTTGGCCGTGACGGCACAAAAATGCGCGAGCTATGGAGCAAAGTCGATAGCGGTGGTGCATTCGACCTGAAGGCAGAGGGTTGCTTTGCCAAGGTCGCTGATTACGGCATGGTGTCCGGCAGTAGCAACCACGCTAACCGCATGCAGACTATACGCGACACCTTCGATAAATATGGTGTGACCATAGATACGCATACGGCCGATGGCTTAAAGGTGGCGCTGGAATACCGCGAGCCGAACGTGCCCATGGTGGTGCTAGAGACCGCGCTGGCAGCTAAGTTTGAGGATGCAATAGTCGAGGCCCTGGGCCATAAGCCCGAGCGCCCAGTGCCGCTGGAAGGGCTGGAAGACTTGCCGCAACGTTCGGATGTCATGGATTTTGATGTAAACGCGATCAAGCAATATATTGCAGATAGAAGCTAAATCTTCAGCATGATGGAGATCAAATAATGCAGGTGTACCCTTAATGAAAGTTTACCAAGAGTTATTGCGGCATGTGCTGGAACACGGCAACAGAAAAGAAGATCGTACTGGCACCGGAACCATCTCCGTATTTGGTTACCAGATGCGCTTCAACCTGGAAGAGGGCTTCCCGCTACTCACTACCAAGAAGGTACACCTTAAATCCATCATCCACGAGCTGCTATGGTTCTTGCAAGGCAGCACCAATATTGCCTACCTCAAGGAAAACGGTGTCAGGATATGGGATGAATGGGCGGATGAAAATGGAAATCTAGGTCCGGTTTACGGCGTTTTTCCCATAACCTAAATATTGTCCATAGTATGGATTGTTCTTTAAATACGCCATCTTACAAGGTTATATGGACACTAAAAATGTACAGACAATTGTCAATTCCGCAAGATCTCTTAGATATTACCCACGCAAAAATTTAGATGTTCAGTTTATAAACCTCCTCAATAGACTTATTCCTGTAAATAGTGCGAGGTCTAATTCAAGAAGTTCCTTAGTCAACTTGTTGGATTGTTATCTTGGGCTCACGGGCCAGAAAATAACTTATCTTTCCCTATCCAAAAAATCCACAATTCCTATCCTTCATGGATTCATTGGCGCACTAATCTCACCTACTTTTTTAGAAGCGTCTAGAATTACAAAGGACTCTTACAGGAGGTCTTTTTCAACTGCCCTTAAATCAATTTCTTTGGAGGTCCCTACCCTGGATTTCGAAGTGAATAACGCCATAGCTTTAAAGCTATGGCAGGAGATGAAAATTGATCCACTTCAGAAGGATTATTACAAGGGGTGGACTCTGAATGGTAAAAATGGCAACGGGGCTGGATCAATGAGACTTGCATGGATATGGAACACTTTTGGACCAGAAGCCGCGAGAGCTTTACATTCAGCAGGAGGTAATTTTTCTGAACGTTATGATGTGAAGAGTAAGGGAAATTTCGTTCCTGTGTTCAATGATCTTGTTGATTACCTCGAAAAAGCTCACTCAAATTTATCTAAGATTTACCTAGGTAATTCCGATATTACAACTAAATTCATTGAAGGTTTTTGTCGAGATTTCTTTGAAAGTAAAGATGCTAAGAATAATTGCCTTGAAACAACAATAAAGCGCTGGAATGACTCCATCCCATTTTTAGAGACAATATTATTTGATTCGGGTGTTTTTGAAAGACCATATCGCAGATTTCCATACATACAGCCAAGCCGAAAAATTGGGGCTGAAACAAAAATTTCCACTAATCGAGAAGGCGTCTTAGTTAAAGACAAACTTATTGTCGATGTCCCTCTAAATCTCACAGATGATGAAGTTCTAAAACTTCTTTTCCAAGAGATTAATAATTCGGTAGATATTGTGCTTAGTTGGGCTTCACAACAGGCAAAATCCATCTGTGAAAGGTTTAAGACAAATGGTGGACGATTCGATTTTAAGGACTTTGATCTTGATGCAGCTCAGATTAGGTCAAAATATCGTCAAACCACTTTAAGAAAAGCAAAAGCTGGTGAAATTGCTTATAGATTCGGTTTGCCTACCTCTTATTCGCTTGACCCATTTATGTATCTTCTAATAAATGAACATCCATTAATCACTGAAAGCTTTCTATTGAGTCTCCAATTATATGATAAACACGGGATACTAGTCGGCCTGGAGAAAACAGAAAACTGTACCTATCTAATCGGTTATAAAAAACGTAAAGGCGGAAAGAAAGCTTTGCAAAGGGTTTTACTTACCGAAAAGTCTAGTATTTATGTAGAACAGTTGATACTTCTCACTCAGCCATTGAGAAATTATCTTAAAGCAAAGGGAGATGATAATTATCGATATTTGTTTTTGACTTGTGGAGCTGGGTTTTCTAACCCTTCTCCAATTTCCAGTCCAACGTTTTCCAATGACTCTGCTGCATATGCTAATAGGTTAAACGAATTTGAGGGCTTAATCGGTGAGTATGGACAACTAGCACCAAAGCTTGTGAATAATCTAAGTTTTACTAAATTTCGGGCTACCGTGGGACTTCAAGTTTATCTCGAAACCGGAAGTGCTAAAGCTATGTCGGAGGCATTGGGCCATAGCAAATATAAACCTGAATTACTTTCTCATTATTTGCCAGAACCAATATTAGCTTTTTTTCAGTCTAGATGGATAAGAATATTTCAAAAGGGAATTATCTGCGAATCAATGAAAGACAGTCCGTTGTTACTTCGAGCAAGCAATTTTGTTTCGATGGAGGAAATGGATAAATTTCTTAACCTACATGTTTTCAGCATACCTAATGATCCTGCTGATTCCATTCGTAGTAAGGTTGAAGATGCAAAAGCAATTTATATATCTGTAGATGAGAATGTTTTAACAGCACTCTTATCCATAAAATCTGCAGTTCAATCAACAGATCCTCACCTTGTTAGTGGCAAAGCATTATATTGGTCAAAATTCTCATCCTTACTAGAAGTTGAAATCGAAAAAAATATGTATGACCCTGAACTCTCTAAAGCACTTAAAGTAGCCCAAAGTAAAGCCAATCCAGATCTAATGAGGAATGTAGTGATTCAGAATAAATTTTTACATTCCACAATGGATGTATTTTAAGTGTCCAAATCCAATTTAGCTTTTCTTGATAAAGTGCTCGGGATTAAGAGCGGTTTATATCGTGAATCAAAGTGGCTACATAGCGATTTTGAAGATCATGTTTGGCACTTTAAGATGAATACGGCCAATGTAGGTAGTTTCAGTGTCGATTTCAATGTGACACTCTCGAACAAGACTGTTTTGACGGACGTAGCCAATAGAAGATTGTTAAATACATTCAAGTATTGGATTAATGCAAGCGTGCACCCAGATAATACAAGAGGTCGGGGATTTACATATGCTGACGTTACAGCCAAAAACATTATTATCAAGGTGTTAAACCTGATCGATTATTTTCTGCTTAATGACAATGACATGGGCGTTTCCGAATGTGGCATGCGTTCATTAACAGAAGACCATCTTAAGCGATTAGCCGATCAACAACTAATGGATAAAAGAATTGCTGAACACATTTACGCATGGTCAGAAAGGTTATCTAACTTTCTAGTTGATCAGATAACTCAGATAAACTCCAAGCAATTAGAGGATCTTCCAAATTGCGAAGAGATCGATTTTTTTGCAATCTCAGTTAATCAAACGTATCCGCATAACCTTTCGATTCCACTTGATCTGATACCGCGGGTTAGGCAATGGCTGTGGGTAAATGATTATTATCGCGAGGCCGATAAAGGTGAATACAAGTATGTATTGAATACGAAGCTGCTATCCAAAGTTATATACGGGACTCTCACTCTAAGGGGAGAAGCATCGATAAAACCATGTCCAGCCATACTCAGTCTTGGTGAGTTTGGACTAGCTACGGTCACAGAATACCCGAGAATTCCAGTAGTAACTGACGATGATGAAAAAATCAGCCTCACTGGAGTTCAAACATACAAAACCGCTTTGAGAGCTTTGACCTTTTTAAAGGACGAAGCGTTAACTGAGGAAGAGTTGATGCTTCCTCAGATAGAGATAATAAATGCCCATCTTTCTTATTCTCCTGACAATATCGCTACAAATCGCTTCGCAACCCTTCCAAGCCAGGTTGTACTCGACTCTGTGAAAAGTGCAATCGAATTTCACTTGAATTATTCGGAATCGCTGATTTTTAGCTTACGAAACCTCCTTCTCAAAATTCAGGGAAAGTTGGAAGTGGTGAATGATGGGTCTAGAACCTCAGTAGCAAAGCTCATTTCTTCAAATGAGTTCTTAGCACTACTGCACCCCGACATGAAAAGTATTGGAGTTAAGAAATGGACAATAACCAAAGAGAGTGATTATTTTAAATCACTTCGCAGCAATAAAGGTTTGGGCGAACTTATCAGAATTTATTATGGTTGTGTACAAATCGTAGTTGGTGCACTTATGGCTCGAAGGCAGACTGAACTTGTTAACTTGAAAACAGACAGATGCTTAGACGAAAGCAAGCAATATTTAATATTTAGAAAGGCAAAAAGTACAAAACTGTTAGAGGGGCGAAGAGTGCAGGTCGCGCGACCAATTGATGAAATGGCAGTAGAGATGATTGAATCGCTAATAGAAATTCATAAAATTTATATTGATATGGGGTTCACTAATAAAATGGGGAATCTGTTCGATATGGTCTCTTTGCAGAATCCTACCAAGATGCTTCCCGTACTCAAACATCATCATGGCTACACAGAAAACTTTGACCTTTTTTGCGACTACTTTGAGACCCCAGTGATAGATGGGAAGCGCTTTTACATTAGAACACACCAAATGAGGCGATTCTTTGCATTGAGTTTTTTTTGGGGCAGTGGGTTTGGCGGTATGGATACACTTCGTTGGTTCATGGGGCATGCTGACATGCAGCATTTATATCACTACATTACAGAGAGCACACCAGGGGAGGTGCTGCGGCATGCGAAATCACAATTTCTGGCTGAAACTCTTAATGAGCATACTGAATTAAGAGAGTTGATTTCTAATAAATACAGAACAGTTGATTTTACCGTTCTAAGCTCGGGGGATATGGAGGGCTATATCAATGATTTAATCCTATCAGGAGAGGTTGAATTAGAACCAGAGTTTATCGTAGATGACAATGGTAAATCCTACCAGCTTTTGGTGATAATTCGGGATAAACGTTATGTCGGATAAAAGAGTTGAACGAAGCATCAAGTCTATCAGTGCCCTCCAAAACTTATTGAAGGATGTTTTTGCGAAGCCAGAATCATTTACAAATGACGTTTTGCTTCGAGATGCACTCAAATCTCAAGGTTCTTTGGCCAAATATAATAATGCGGAATTGCATATTATCCCTACCTCAATCAATACGATAAAGAGGGTGAGTGTTGAGGTTATTGATGGGGGATTCAAGGCACTGGATGAATTTAGGAAAAGCGCACTTGAACGCATTGATGAGTATGAAAGCAGAGAAAAGTCATCAAATAAGCGGACGCGTAATGGTCTTGCAAAACGAGTGGAAGAGCTTGAAAAAGACATTCTTGTGCTTAAACAATCAAACTATTTTCTTACTCAAGCATTGTATGAGGTTGCCTCTGATATCAAATCAGTCGCATCCTTTGAGGATAAGGCAGTTCGCACACAACGATCACAAGAGGCCATTAGAAAATTAAATGCTGTAATGTCACTCAAGCACATGAATTATTTGCTTGATCCTGACCATTCTAATGTCGTTCACCTAATTCGGTAGGACTACAAAGCAATTATTGTGGCCGACCATCAACTCTTCAAAATCATTCCAGCAATGGAGTTGGTTCATTATTATGATGTTGCGCGAGCTGAAGTAAGGCTTCGTGATGCAAGCAATTTACCATTCATTTGTTGGCCAAACGGGGTCCCTTGTTTTGCTGCAAATGCTTATATGGTAATGCTTTGCAAGAGAAATTTAAGTCGAAACAACAACGGTGGGACTTTGCGCCAATTTGCTAAAGACATCAGCCACATAATTCGTTACTGCTTTGATAAACGTATAGACTTTATTCAAATAAATGGAGATCGCTTTACTGCCTTTATTTCTGAATTGAGAAACGAAAAAGATCCACTCAATCCTATGGCAAGAAAAAGGGATTCCAACACACTAATAGCTATTGGACGTAAGTGTATTGATTTTTTGGATTTCATTGGCAAGTTGAACGGTGATGAAACTTTTGCAATCAATACAGTAAAAGCCCAACAGAAAAAATATCTGATTCGTACGAATAATTCAAAAACAAGCAAGATTGAAAAATTGGGGTGGTATCACGAATCTTTTGACACTCCAGGACCAAGAAAGAACAGGTCGCCAATCTCACGGAAGTCTATTCAGGAACTATACGATGCAATTCCAATTCTTAGTTCATCTAAATTGGACCAACAAAGCAAACGTTTTATTGATCGCAGAAGAACAATAATGCTTCGCCTCCTTGAAATGACTGGAGCACGAATAGAAGAAGTGGCAAAAATTCAGGTAAAGGATATTGAGGAAGCTCTTCAACAAAATGAGCCGCTACTGCGGCTCATTACCCTAAAAAAAAGGAGGTCTGAGCATCGTTTTGTACCTGTTTTGCATCAAGATATGGCGGCTCTGAAGGCATATGTCAGAGTTAACCGATTAATGGTAATCAAAAGGACAATTGGCGCATCACAGGATCACGGAAACTTGTTTATTAGCGAAGTTAACGGCAAACCACTTACAAGTAGATATATGTCAAATGAGATTGGGCTTCTCAGAAGAACAGCTGGCATTACCGGTCAGGCTTGTGCCCATATGTTTCGTAATCGTTTCATCACCAAACTTTTTGTCAGGCTAATTAATCAATATGATTTCGACAACAAGGATAGCTTTAGGAAGGCTCTGCTAGACGCCAATACATTGAAGCAACAAGTACAACAATATACAGGGCATGGAAGTGTCGACTCACTGAATACCTATATTGACTTGGCATTCGATGAGGTGGCAAATCTGGTTGCAGTTGTTAGCACTGTCCAATTACAGGAGGCTTTTGATTCTTTCGATAGCAATGTTGATATTCTTCAGATGGATCTTAAGACAGGCCTACCGATCCAAATCTACCTTGAAAAGTATAACGAATTACTTAATCTTAGAACAACAGATGTTGCGCGGATAAACCAACTTCGAAATCAGAATAATCCAGAATAAAATGTTATGGGTAATAGTAAATTAACATTCTTAACGATTTAGACTGAAAATGGGTAAGCAATCGGATCGTGATGTTGATACCCTTCCAGTTGAAAATCATCCACAGTTACCCAAGTTTCAAGGTCTTCAAGTGTTTTAATATCAGGATTTATAATCAATTTGGGTGATTCAAACGGTTGTCTCTTAAGTTGTACGTTTTTCATCAGATCAAGTTGATCTTCATAAATATGTGCATTCACGATTTTGTGATATGCCAAGCCCGGTTTGTGACCTGTAATTTGAGCCATGATCGCAAGAAAGAAATAGACTTGGACCATATTGAAGTTCAACCCTAGTGGAACGTCACAACTTCGTTGCGTGCTATTCAAGTATAGCGTTCCATTCAATAAGGAAAAGTGGTGGCTATACATGCAAGGTCTCAAGCAACCTAAATGAAAAGCGCCAGGATGATAGAAGGTGTAAATTTCGCCTCGATCATCTTTACCTGAACGTAAGTCCTCATATATTTTTCTTAATAAATCAATACTGCCACCATCTGGCTTTGGAAAATTCCTACCGATTTTTCCGTATATTAATCCACAATCGTCTTCGCCCTTACGGTTAGGATTTCTCAACCAATCAGGATTTTCGTTTGCGTTAGCATCCCATGTGCGGGTGCCAATCTTCCTGAAATCTGCAGCATTATCATAACCACGTATATATCCGATTATTTCTGCGATGGCAGATTTGTAATAACTCTTCCTAGTTGTAACAAGAGGGAACTCACCCGTTCCTACATCATAAGTTAAATCTGCATTTATGACTGTGAGGCACCTTTTTTTTGTTCTGACGTTATCAATCCAAATGCCTTCATCAATTATTCTCTGACATAATTCTAAATATTGCTTCATGTTTGATTTTTCCATCTAATTTATTCTTGAATTTTAACATTCATGAATATTTATTTTCTTAAAGTTCAGCATATCCATTGTTTATATTTCTCAATCTAAGAGATTTGATCATTACTTAATCAGACCTAAAACAATTTTTAAAATTGAAATTACCACAGCTCCAGAAATCGAAATTTGGTTGAAAATGCTTTACAACCTATTCAATTTACCAAAGCAAAAAACCTTCACCGTCTTTTCATTCAAATCCCACATCCCTCTTCAATACCTCAAATTTCCTGATTGAAATCATTCCATATTGTTATCAACCAGAAACTCAAAAAAAGTGAAATTAACATATTGATTTGTATGTATATTTTCAATTAAATCGCTTGCAAATACTCAAGTTCACCAATATAGTTTTGCCAAAATCATCACTTCCAGAATAGGCATGCGCGTCATTTTTTGGCGCAAAAATTACCTATTCGTACTTAAAAAATGAAAGGCGTAACGGTAAGTGGGTAACGAGACAAAACAAGCAAATGAAAAAGATTCCCTGCCCGAGAGCCAAACAAAACATCTCATTGATGACGAACAAATAATAAATATTGTTGACCATGAAGCGCTTTATCAACGCGTACTGGAAACAAACAAGAGTAGTTCAGAAGTTCAGTCTCGATTAGCCAAGCCACTCAAGCAGCTATGGAATGCAGAACGCAAGCTTCTGCAAGTTAATGATCAGACGGTTTGTCATCAAATTCGAAAAAAATATCCCAATTTCGATGAGGTATTAGACGAAGTCGAAGCTGCTGTAATTGGCTTAGGACGCCTTGGTTTACCATTTGAATTAGGCCCTATTCTTCTGCTTGGCCCCCCGGGGATTGCTAAAACCAGGTTCTCCAAGGAATTGGCCAAAGTATTGGGTATCCCTCATTTCGAAATAAATATGGCCACCATCACTGCCAAATTTGTACTTAGCGGCGGCAATCTTCAATGGTCCGATGGTTCTCCAGGCCTTATAGCAAAGGCTATGGCATCCAGTCCTGCGGCAAATCCAATCATCTTGTTGGATGAGCTAGATAAGGTTGCAGGATCTCATTACTACGATCCGATGGCCCCACTATATGCTTTGTTAGAACAACACACAGCCAAGCGATTTATCGATGAAGCACTTGAATTTGAGATGGACCTAAGCCATGTGATTTGGATCGCAACTGCCAATTATCAAATGCAAGTTCCTGCGCCTATTTTGTCAAGAATGCGCGTGTTCCATATTGAAAGGCCTAGCGCTGAACAAATGGGAGATGTGCTTGAAAGCATTTATTCCGATGTTCGGAATGCTAAAAGTTATGGACAAGTATTTGATGAAAAGCTTCATCCGGATGTGGTGGATGTCCTTAGAGACCAAGTTCCCCGTGATGCTCGCAAGCTGCTGGAGCGAGCCAGCATGCTTGCGCTTAGGGCCGGCAGGTCATCAATTAGCGTTGCAGACCTACCTAATATATTAATTACCAAAATGATTCTGAAAGAAGAAAGAAATGACAAAAAAGCAACCAAACCCCGAAAAGGAGGATAAAGCTCCTAAAGATTTGGATGAGAAGTTTGACTCCAACCTTCACATTCGTAGCATTTTCGATCATCCCAACGTTGGAATCACTGGCTTTATAGATTGTGAATACCCTATCGGGGTGAAGGCATTACTTGAGGAATTTGCTGAGGAGGTAAGAGGCTGCAAATTCATGGTTCAGCATGTTTTTTATCGAAATGGTGCTCTTGATTTCATATTCGTAGACGCAGACCAAAATCATGAATTGCAATTATGGCGAGCCGTAGACATTTTAAAAAGAAAATCGACATCCATTTGTATGGGATGTGGCGCCAATGCCGACAGGGAAATTCATCACAACAAAATGATAACAATTTGTAAGGATTGCTTCAGGAAGCAGGCAAACCTTGGGCAAACGGGCACTTGGTTGGACAAATATTAAAAGGAAAGGATAGTCAAATGAAGGTTAGTTTGCTCAGTGATTTGCATCTGGAAGCCCGTGCTTACGATGCAAGAAGAGAGGTCTTGGATAGTGATGTAATTATCCTCGCTGGAGATATTTGCCCTGGGATGCGAGGAATTGAATGGGCAATTAGTCTTTTACACCGAACCAAAGCTCATATCATTTATATTGCCGGAAATCATGAATTTTATGGCCATGATATTCATCATTTACGAAAGTCAATGAGGGAGTATTGCACACCGCCCAAAGAGTGGATATTTGAAGAACATCATCGTCTCCATTTTTTAGATGATGATGAGGTAATCATCAATGGAGTAAGGTTCCTGGGCGCAACTCTCTGGACTAATTTTTTGCTTTATGGAGAAGAGAACAAAAAGAACTGCATGATTGATGGTGCAAAGTACCTTAACGACTTTCGGTTAATCAGAAACGGAGAGTGGAATTTCTCACCGGAAGATAGCATTCAAGTGCATAACAAAAGTGTCGCCTGGCTTGAGCAAAAGCTAAAACATGAGCCATTTGATGGCACAACCGTCGTGGTGAGCCACCATGCTCCGTCATTCCGATCCGTTGTGCCCCGATTCGCTGATGACCAATTATCAGCGTGTTTTGCCTCTAATTTGGACCATATGTTTGGATTCAGTTCGTACTGGTTCCATGGTCATATGCACGACAGCTTGGATTATGAATTCAACGGTACGCGCGTGGTCTGCAACCCGCGCGGTTACGCCAGGTATGAGCAAACGCAGGAAAATGCACATTTCAATCATGCATTAGTAGTTGAAATAAATTAGTCATGGCCGATGACAACAATCATGATGCTTTTGCCAAGCATTTAAAAATCTATTTACCTGAAAATCTTGACGATATCATCAAAAAAAATCGCCATCTGGCTGAGCTAAGATTAAGCACTGAAGAAGAAATCATGGATCTTTATCATCCGATTGATTTCGGGCGACCCAAAAATAAAATTTCGGACTGGCGGTTAATTACTCTGTATATATATCCTCTCCAACAAGCCCAAGTTATGTTGGTGGGTAACAAGTCAAACGGGCTTCCACGCATCACCAGTGTCGTAAGGAAGATCGATCTGGACAGGCAATTAATAATAACAAATACAGGTTCCCTCTATGAATTGGGAACCCAGGGAGAAGGCGAACCAGGTAGGGATCACCTATTTATGATTTGTTATGCCTTCCACCAATGGGGATTTGGTGCATTTCATGGCGTGCCCTACATTTTTTACTAACTAAAAACACCAAGCATAACTTGTACTTAAGCAACTTTTCTAAGCTTTAATTCCCTTTTTGCCCAGCCTGTAAAAATCGCATCACCATCTTCAACAAATTTATGTATTTCTTTGCCTGAGTAATATCTGAGCTGGAGCACCCGGATGCAGTTAATTAAAATTGCTTCATCTAGCGCATTGAAATCATGCAAGGCAAATTTAAATTCATAGCCGTTATAGACCGACAATAAAAAGTTGATAACAATGCCTGATTGACCTGTGCCCATGTGGGCAATTTCCATAAGTCTTTCTAAATCTTTAATTGCATCAGTACTCATATAATTCGCCTTTAAGTTAATGTACCAGTTCAAAATATCTGGTAAAAAAACCGAAGTCAAATAGCTAACGGTAAAATATATTAATTAAATTATATGGTTACAAACCCCAATGGGGTTTACTAGCATTCTTGATAACTATTTTCCCTGAAATGAAATAGCGTATATCCGGTAGAAATAGCGTCACATCTGGTAGATATCGACTTATCGGGTAGATTTCATTTTTAACGAAATTTTAGCCATTAATGCCGCAGGAATTAGTTGTTAAGCATGAATTGAGTCTTAATTTTCTATGAATTAGTGCTTTTAAGGGTATTTTCAGTTTTTTTAATCATAAATTTTCGGAAAAAAATCTACCAGTTATACGCTATTTATCTACCAGATAAGTCGATAGTAGGATCATCAAAACAATTTCATTCTAAGCATTGATTTCCCAAACTAAAGATATATATCAGCGTGCCGCATTTCTTTTACTAAGCCATCATGATTCTATTTCTCGACTTTGATGGGGTGCTGCACCCCGATCATGTGTACACATCAAAAAGAGGTTTGGAACTCCGTGCACCCGGCAATCTTCTGATGCATGCCCCTATCCTTGAGTCAATACTGGATGACCATGATCCCCACGGGTATATCAAGATCGTTCTATCGACTTCTTGGCTAAGGGTGCTTGGGTTTGACAGAACTAAGGGTTACCTAAGCGATAGCCTGGTAAACCGGGTCATTGGGGCAACCTGGCACTCCTGGATGGCCAAGGACATGGATGGTTATCCAAACAAAAATCTAGATCCATTCAATTGGATGACTCGATATCAACAAATCGAGTGGTATCTAAAACGTAACCCAACTGAAAAATGGTTAGCCCTTGATGATTTGCATTCTAGTTCTGAGGGGTGGAGAACTCAATTGTTGGGGCACCTGATATGGATGGATCCGGATAAGGGACTGGGATGTCCGGAAAAGCAGAGTGAACTAAGGATGAGGCTAGGAGGATAGAGTGGGACTCAACCAGGTATCAAAAGCTACCAACAATTTATAGCTACTTCTTGTCGACAGCTTTCGATTTTTGGTGCGCAAGAGCAGCGTATGCTTTCGACCCAAAGCGGCCACTAAATCTTGCTAACCAAGACGACTCTGCTTACGATGGCTGTTAAGCGCTTCGTGGTGCAAACATGATAATACTCATACCAACCATAGCAATTATGGCACCCAGAAAATCCCAACTAGTTGGTTTAATACCATCCACAACCCATAACCAGAAAATTGCTACGCATATATAAACGCCCCCATATGCTGCATAAACGCGCCCAGCGGCTGCAGGATGAAGGGTGAGTAACCATGCAAATAAGGCTAAAGATATAGCTGCGGGAAGTAATAGTAATGGGCTCTTATTTTGTGTCAGCCACAGATACGGCAAATAGCACCCAACAATCTCTGCAAAGGCAGTAGTTATAAAAAGCGCTATAGTTTTCAGTTCAAACATCTTTTATCCTTTTTTAATTATTAATAGTATAAATGGCACTGCTTTACAATTTGCTACCGATGCAAAGAGGACACAGTAGTTAATAAAAAAAAGCCAAAATTGACTGGCTTGACTGGCTAATCAATATTTCCCATCGGTGAATGTTCAAACATATTAAATTTACTAAATTCCAGTTATGTTATACACATTTTCTTTAGGTTTTGACTAAGCGTAATCCATTAGCGACGACCATCAGACTCGCTCCCATATCAGCAAAGACAGCCATCCACATAGTCCCCATGCCCATGACAGTGAGTGCTAGGAAGACGGCTTTGATACTCAGTGCCAGGGTGATGTTCTGGATTAATATGCTGTGAGTTCTCTTGGAAAGTCGAATGAACGCGGCAATTTTACGCAGATCGTCATCCATCAAGGCTACATCCGCGGTTTCAATTGCGGTGTCCGTGCCAGCAGCACCCATCGCAAAGCCGATGTCTGCCCTTGCAAGAGCTGGTGCATCATTGATACCGTCACCGACCATGCCCACCTTGCCTGTTTTCGCATAACCTTCGATTGCTCGTAACTTGTCTTCGGGTAACTGATCACCCAATGCTTCATCGATCTGCACTTGTGCGGCGATGGCACGGGCCGTGTGTGCATTGTCACCGGTCAACATGACAGTCTTGATGCCTAGGTCATGTAATTCCTGAATGGCAGCCCGGCTGCTTTCCTTGACGGTGTCCGCGACCGCAAACAGGCAGAGCACATGCACCCCATCGGTTAGCATGATGACCGTCTTTCCCTGCTCTTCAAATGAGGTCAGGACGATTTCCAATTCTTTGGAGCACACGCCCAGTTCATGCATCAGCCTGTGATTACCCAGTTGATAAAGTACCCCATTTATTGTGCCACTGACCCCGCGTCCTGGAATAGCTGAAAAATCGGCGACATCCAGCAAAGCGATGGCGGCTTTCTCGCCAGCGGAAGCAATAGCTTTCGATACAGGGTGGTCAGATCGCGCGGCAAGCGTGGTGGCGAGTTGCACTGCATCCACGCCAGTGGACTTGTCCAGTAAAAGGGTATCCGTTAGCGCAGGCTTGCCATGCGTGATTGTGCCTGTTTTGTCCAGGGCCAGCCAGGTCAGCTGATGGCCTGCTTCAAGGTAGACACCGCCTTTGACCAATATCCCTTTTCTGGCTGCAGCGGCTAAACCGCTTACAATGGTAACCGGCGTCGAGATGACCAGCGCACACGGGCAGGCGATGACCAAAAGAACCAGGGCTTTATAGATCCAATCGTGCCAGGCACCACCAAAAAGAAGGGGTGGTAGTACTGCCACCAGGAACGAGATGATGAATATAGTGGGTGTGTAGATTTTGGCGAACTGATCGACGAAACGCTGTGTGGGCGCGCGTGCTCCCTGGGCTTCTTCAACCGCATGGATAATGCGGGCTAGAGTGGAATTCGTAGATAGGGCGGTCACACGGTATTCAAAAGAACCGGATTCATTAATCGTGCCGGCAAATACTGCATCACCCACCGATTTTTCAATCGGCAAACTTTCTCCAGTTATGGGTGCCTGGTTGATGCTGGATCGCCCAACCGTTATCTCGCCGTCCATCGCAACGCGTTCACCTGGTTTTACCCGTACTACCTGACCAATCGCGATTGTACTGGCCGGCATCTCGATCCAGCTGCCATCCGCTTGTTGAACAGTCGCTAATTCCGGTGTGAGCTGAGTCAGGCTGCGGATGGCATTTCGCGCACGATCCAGCGATTTGGCCTCTATCAATTCTGCAATGGTGAACAGCACCATCACCATGGCGGCCTCCGGCCATTGCCTCAATAGCACTGCACCGGTAACTGCAATGCTCATCAATGCATTGATATTGAGATTGCCGTGACGGATTGCAATCCAGCCTTTTTTGTAGGTGCCAACCCCACTAATGCCGATGGCAGCAAGCGCCAGCAATGCGACCAGCCATTCCGATATGCCCAGCCAGCCAATGAGCTCAGAGCTTGCTGCAAGCAAACCTGCAATAGCCAGTGGTTTCCATGATTTGCCGATAGGTTCGATATTGATAGACGTTTGTTTGGTATCGGTGATGCGTTCTGGCTCCATTCCCAGTTCGCGGATGGCTCCTTCGATCAAGGGTAGCTCCCCATTTTGATGCACGACCGTCAAAACTCGCTGCATCAGGTTGAAATCAAGCGACTGCACTTCGCTCATTTCTCCCAAGCGTTTACGAATGAGCGCTTCTTCTGTCGGGCAATCCATTTGGGCGATGCGTAAACGTGTCAGCGTGCTCCCGGAGGTAACAATCGATGTATTCGATTGACCAGCGCCAGGGTTGCATGTATCTGCTGCACAGCAATCGTCTGCCGCCGGTTTATTTTCTAAAGGTTTCAATGTCATTGGATTACCCTAAAATTGAATAACGTTGAGTAGTTGCAGTGAGACATGGCTAACGGGAGTTCTTTAACAATTCTTCCATCTCCTGGAAGTGATCACGCAGGGCTGTGATCGAGTATTCATAACGCAAGGCGTTGTCTGCGAACTTCACCCGCTCAATGTCCATTTCCACGCTGTTCCCATCGATACTTCCCTGCGAGGGTTGACTGTATTTCACTTGCACTTTTTGATCCGGATTGACTGGATTACGCAGCTCCGCCTCGACATCGATATCCACAGCCTTGTAATGCGGTGTATCGGCGTTGGCTATGTTGGCGGCAAGCAGTTGGGTACGGTATGCACGCAATGCCAAAGCACGCTCATGCACGGAGGTCTCATCTTCCTTGCCTGCAGGGACTGGTATGGCTGAAGACGTTAGCTCCAAGCCTGATGTATGAGGTATTTCCATTGGGCGCCTGTCCCCGCGCATGTCGTTTTTCATGGCCTGTCGAGATTCTTGTATAGCCTGCCGGGATTCCTGCAAGATATGCTTAAAGCGATCAAGCGAATTTACAGACGATGCCGAATCGCGTGACGGAATGACCTTCACTGTACTGATGGCATCGACAGGCTTAATCGGTGGCATTATTCCCCCGCGCTGAAATTCCAGATGCTAGAACCCCTCTGAATGAATGGATTTCTGCGTCTGCTTCTACTATCTTTCTACGGAACGCGAAGATCATAATGCCAATGATCACGCTCGCAATCCATACCGACCACAAGGTATGGGTTAAGAAATGCGCCCCCCTCATCTGTTGTGCCCAGCCAAGGCCGAATCCCAGGAGTAAACCGCCTGTGTAGACAGCAAACGCCACGGCAGGATTTCTTGGCAACCAGAATACCGCCAGAGCGGCAAGCCACAGGGCACTGCTGGCATGTCCTGCAGGCATGCATTGCCCCGCTTCCATGCCAGCAGGCCACTCTTCCAGCAATCGTATATAGGGATAATCCCCTCCATAGCGATCAATGTCCCAGGGACAATGCGAGGAAGAAAAACGCTTCAGCACGGCAATGGTGCTGGGAACCAAAGCAGCAGAGATTGCAACCACGGCAAGCCGGTACCGGGTGACAGGACTGGACTTGGGCCGTAACCATTCTGCAATTTCCCAAAGGATGAACCCTAGGCCGAACACGATAAGAATCCTGCGTAGCCAGTAATGCATGAGGACGGCCACGAACCAATCACGTTTCCAGGGAAACTTGCCGGTTGTGAAATTGTAATAATGATCGGCAAGCACCATGTCCAGATTAGTGAAGTTACCGATCCACAGAATGGCAAATGCCAATAGCATCCATACAAAGAAGGCGACTGGAATTAGGTTGCTTCCCTTTGGACAACTAGTTCGCATCGGGATGATGCTCCTGTAACTTGCCCGTCTTGAATTCAAGAGCTGAAGTCTGGTACCAGGCGATAGCTTCCTTTACCAGACCCTCCGGCAACGCCGTTGGTGTCGCCTCCAGGGTGGAGCGGTCGATGTTGAACGCTTCGACTTTTTTCTTGGGGGACAGGACAATCAACTTGTCGTCTTTGTAATACCCCAGCTGCTGGTAATTACTGATAAAGGCACGCTGCGAGATAGGGCCTCCAGTCAGTAACGGTTGCCCGAAGAAATGCTGGTCTGCCTCTCCATAATGTCGGTCACCCTTGTCCGCCACCAGGTGTACCAGGGTCGGTACCAAATCTATCTGGCTGACCAGTGGCGTGTAATGCCCCTGGTCCAGCATGTCCGGGGCATAAAAGACCATGGGGATGTGGTATTTCGCCACCGGTAGCTTGGTCTTGCCGGCGACAGATGCACAATGATCGGCCACGACCACGAAGAGTGTGTCCTTGAACCAGGGTTTCGCTTTGGCCTGTTCGATGAATGCGCCAATCGCATAATCGGTGTACTTGATGGCGCCTTCCCGACTCCCTTGCGGCAAGTCGATGCGCCCTTCAGGAAAGGTATAAGGGCGATGGTTGCTGGTTGTCATGATGTGAGCGAAGAACGGTTTGCCGGATGCATCCGCCCTGTCCAGGATGCCGAGACTGTTGCCGAACAGGCTTTCATCGGCCACCCCCCAGATGTTCTCTGCTGCAATCGTCTTCGCGTCAAAGTCCATGCGATCGAATACCTGGTAATCGTTGTTCTTGAAATAAGCGTTCATGTTGTCAAAGTAGCCATACCCGCCGTAGATGAAGAAGGTCAAATACCCCTGCATGCGCAGCAGTTCGCCGATCGTAGACAAATGTGCATTTTTAGGCCGGCGCAATATTGCCTGCCCTGGGATAGGCGGTGTTCCCAGCGACAAGGCATCGAGACCCCTTACCGTACGGGTACCGGTGGCCAGTACACGGTCGAACTGGAGTCCCTGTGCAGCCAGGCTATCCAGATTAGGGGTCAGGCCATCTACACTCCCGTATGCACCTACGTATGACGCAGACAGGCTTTCCACCGAGATCATGACCACATTGCGCGGACGGCGTGAGAATGGTCCTAATGTCGGTTGTAGTTTGGCTGAAGGGTTCACTGGGTAACCGACGCTGTACCAAGGCTTGGTCTCCACTTCTTGCCTCACGCCAAGGTCACTCAAAATGTTGTCGGCTTCCTGCTGTGGAATAGTCTTGTAGAAGCGGTCATAGTCCAACTCGTTACGTCGCATCGCCGCAGCCAGGCTGAACAAGCCATTGGAGCTAATTTCGTTGGCATAAACGTTATCTGTGCGCTCAGCCTCATCGATATCCGCTACTAAGTAAGCAATAAGCGGCAGCGCTAGTGCAGCAACGACTAGTCTCAGTCTGGGCGTCCAGCCTACATCTAGATGTTTGAACCGGATAAAACACTTGAGAGCTATGCAAATACAGGTCGCCACAAAGGCGATGCCTACCAAGACTAACGGAACGGGATAGGATTCACGGATATTGCCAACCACCTCATGGGTGTAGATCAAGTAATCCACAGCAATGAAATTAAATCGGGTCGTAAATTCCTGCCAAAAGACGATTTCTGCGATCACGCCGAATATTAGCAATGCAATTGCGGCCCATAGGCCGACCCATTTCAATAATTGCGAGTTTCGCAGGCGACGTGGTAATAGCGCAGATAGCAACAACAATGGTGAAATGAGGTAAGCCAGCGTCCATATGTCAAACCAGATGCCTATTAGGAATGACGTGCCAATCTCATACCAGGAGGCAGATTCCTTCCCAAGAGACAGCCATAGGACTATTCGCAGGAACATCCACAGTGCAAATGCAGTTGCGGCGAACACCACTGCCCATCGAAGCGGACGGCGTTGAGTGCGTAAAATTGAATTCAAAAACATGTACAGGTTCCGTTGTAAGAAAATGATAGGTCCGTTTTCAAGAAATCTTTATTCATCTGCACCTCCCGAGCCGGAATGATGCTTTTTAACGAAGCTAGCCCAACCAGGAAGGTGGTGAAGAATCAGGGTCCCAAAAATCAGGCTGGCAGTAAGGCAAGCGAGCAGATACATCCCGAATGCACTCGCCATTCCCACAGCAGCCGTTGCCCACAGCGTCGCAGCGGTGGTAAGCCCTTGAACCCGTCCACGTACTTGCAGGATGACGCCCGCCCCAATGAACCCCATGCCTGATACCACCTGTGCAGCGATGCGGGTGGCTTCACCAGGTATATGGCTAGAGACGATACTGAAGGCACAGGAACCCACTGCGACAGACATGTAGGTGCGAACGCCAGCATCGCGATTATTATTTTCGCGCTCCCATCCGATGAGGCCTCCCAGCAGGGCTGCCAACAATAAGCGGGCAGTCAGTAATAATTCTGTATTCCAGTCCATTACTTGCTCGGTCCATGGTCATGTCCGTGGTCGCCGTGGTCTTGACCATGCTCATCCGCCAAGTTCTGGTCATCCAGATCGCAGTGGGAATTTCCTGTGCAGGGTTCCAGTTCGCATTGCAGCGTGGTGTGAGTAATCGAAAAGCGTTTGTCGAGTATCTTATTAATCTCGGAGATGAGCTTAGGCTGGTTGGCTTCTGGCCGCATCACGATGTGGCAGGTCAGGCTGTGCTTGCCGCTGGTTATGCCCCAGATGTGAAGGTCGTGCAAACTGATGACATCGCGCACGTTCAGGATCGCAATTTCCACTTCTGCGAGTACGATGCCCTTGGGAACGCCTTCCAGAAGCAGGTTCAGGCTTTCCTTGAGCAATATCCAGGTCCGAGGCAATACCCATAGGCCTATGCCGACAGCAACTACGGTATCGACCCATGCCCATTGGGTAAAATAGATGATGGCGCCGCCGAGAATGACCCCGACAGAGCCCACCATGTCACTCAATACTTCCAAATACGCACCCTTGACGTTGAGGCTGCGCTCCTTGCCGCTCATGAGCAGTTTCATGCTGATGAGGTTGATGACGAGCCCCAGAGCAGCGACCCACATCATGCCAACAGATTGCACGTCGACCGGATGCTGGAACCGCTGCCAGGCCTCATACAGAATGTAGATCGCCACGGCAAAGAGTATCAAGGCATTGAAGGTGGCTGCCAATATCTCAAAGCGGTGATATCCGTAGGTACGTAATTTATCCGAGCTGCGTCGTGCGATGCGGATGGCGGCAAGGGCAATGCCCAGGGCTGCTGCATCGGTGAACATATGGGCTGCATCCGACAATAGAGCGAGACTGTTCAGCATTATCCCCGCGATGAACTCGGCGATAAGGAATGTTGTGGTCAGGGCCAGTGCAGCCCATAGCACTTTCTCGTTCTGGTTAGTGGCAATGCCGTGATCGTGTCCTGCACTCATAGTTGGATCTCTAGTTTGGAATGGTTAAGTAGGGTTTACATCAGCATTTCGATGGTCAGCAACAGAATGAAGCCGAAGAAAAACATGGCCGTCTGGAAGCTGGTTTCCGGCACTTCATGCGCTTCAACCAGCAACTCTTCCGTGACTAGATACAGCAGGGCTGCAAGGCCGAATGCCAGGATGGCATCGACTACAGTGGCACTAGCAAAGACCAGCAAGGTACTTCCAGCCAGCGCACCAACGAGCAGAATCAGGGCGAATCCGAGTGTCACCATCAGGATCTTTTTGCGGCTGGTTCCTGCTTGGGATAAAGCCACAGCCCCCGACAATCCCAAGAACAGGACTTCCAGGGTGAGTGCGATGGTAAGCAGGAGGCCTTCCTTTTGCCCGGCGGCAAACCCCAGACCAACCAACAATCCATCCAGCGCTACGTCAATGGCGAGAATCGCGATAAGGCTGGTTGGAACAGTGGCTGTACTGATGGTTTTCTGTCCTGATTTCTCGGCGAAGTGCTTGACTGCGAGCATGGTTATCACGCCCAAGGTGAAGCCAATCAGCGTGATCCAAGGCAGCTTGCGATGCACAAGGTCCGGTAGAAGCTCCGTTGCCAGTGCGCAGAATAGTAGGCCTGCCGCAAAATGCTGTATGGCGCTGACTGTTCCCGGCTTGAGTGGCCGCCATAGTGCAATGAACCCTCCTGCGACCACGGCCAGCGCCGGATAGAAAGCAAATGCGAGGATACTAAGAGCCGCTTGCATGGTCTGCCAGCTCCTGGTCTATGCCTTGACACAGGCAATGAATGATCAATCCATGCACTTCCTGCACATGGGACGTCCGCAAGTGCGGGACCTGGATGAGGCAGTCACCAGGTTTTATTAATCTTCCCAGCTCCCCACCACCGGCACCGGTCAACATCACTACCGACATGCGGAGTTGCCGGGCTGTCTCTACGGCCAGGAGAACATTACGTGAATTGCCGGAAGTGGAGATTGCCAACAGCACATCACCGGGCCGGCCCAGCCCTTTGACCTGTCGGGTAAACACCTGGTCAAAGTCATAGTCATTGGCGACCGCCGTCAGGAAGGACGTGTCCGTGTTGAGCGCGATGGCCGATAAGGGACCGCGCTCTACCTCAAACCTACCCATCAGTTCAGCAGCAAAATGCTGGGCATCCGACGCTGAGCCGCCGTTGCCGCAACTCAGTATCTTGTTGCCACTCCGTAGCGCGTTCGTCATCATCAGGATTGCATCGGATATGGGTTCTCCCAGCCGGTCCGACGATTCGATGATGAGGTTGGATGCTTCCTTGAAATAGTCGAATATAAAATCTCGCATCATGGTTCTACCCCGTAACATGGTTTGTGGATGGGCTGGCGCTCACTGGCAGTAAAGGTGGCCTTTCTTTTCCTTCACGCCGCGTTTCCATCCATTCGTATACAACCGGCAGGAAGATCAGCGTCAGGGCAGTAGAAGTGAGCAACCCCCCAATGACGACAATCGCCAGTGGCCGTAATATCTCGGAACCCACACCGGTCGCCAGCAAGAATGGAATCAGCCCGAAGATCTCAACCATTGCGGTCATCAGTACTGGGCGCAGACGCAAGCCGGTGCCTTCCAGCACAGCTTCATGCACGGAACGGCCTTCCAGCCGCAAGCTGTTGAGGAACGACACCAGGACGATGCCGTTCAGCATGGCGACACCGAACACCGCAATGAAGCCCACGGCTGCCGGAACGGAAAGGTATTGTCCAGATATAGCTAACGAAAAAATCCCGCCGATAGCCGCAAATGGCACATTGGCGATGATGAGGGCGGCATAACGCAAGGAATTGAAGGCTGTGTACAGCAGCACAAAGATGAGTGCGATGGTCAGCGGCACGATGATGGCCAGTTTCGCCAAGGCGCGTTGCTGGTTCTCGAATGCGCCACCCCATTCTACCCAGTAGCCGGTCGGTAACTTAACTTGCTTGGCAATGGCCGCCTGCGCTTCCTTCACGAAACCGTCGATATCGCGACCTTGTACGTCCATTGCCACCACGGCATATCGTTGCAATTGCTCACGGCGCACAAAGGAATAGCCTTCCTCAGTGGTAACGGAGGCAACCTGGGACAACGATATCAATGCCCCCTTGGCAGTGCGGATAGGAATGTCACCAATACTCTTGATGGTATTGCGGTACTCAGGTGCGAACCAGACCTGTATGTCGAAGCGCTTAACACCATCAATCACTGTCGATACTGGTTTACCGCCTATCCCTGCCTGTACAACTTGCAGCACTTCTTCTGCATTGATGCCATATCGGGCGATTGCATCGCGGTCCACATTGACGATGAGCTGGGGTTTGCCGATGTTGGCTTCCAAGGCAAGGTCTGTGACGCCGTTGACTTTGGAGACCGTATTGCGGATCTCACCCGCCAGCTTGTCCAGGGTTGCCAGGTCTTCGCCATACACCTTGGCAGAAAGCGTTGCGCGAACGCCAGAAATTAGTTCTTCAACCCGCATTTGTATTGGCTGTGTAGCAGCAATAACAGCTTCCGGCAGGCTTTTTTCGAGTTGCTCCTGCATCTGTTCCGCGAGCGTGTGGTAGGTCTCCTTCTTGGGCCAGTCATCCACAGGCTTCAGATGCACCAGGACTTCCATGTAATTGACGTCGGCAATTTCCCCTTTTTCTGCCCGGCCGATCATGGCGAGGCTGCTTCTCACTTGGGGAAAACGCTTGAGGCTGGCCGAAACCCGTTCTGAGATGTCGATGGATTCGTCGAGTGAAGTCGAAGGAATCGTAGTGACACGGAAGAGGATGTCCTGCTCCTGCAGGTTGGGCATGAATTCCTTACCCAGGAACTGGAACATGACAATGGCGGCTACAAACAAAATGCCAGTCAGCGTCACGATAACGCTTTTGCGGGTAAGGCTCCAGTTGAGTAATGAAGCGTAGCGAGGCTTGAGCTTGCGGACCAGCCATGGATCCTTTTCTTCCTTCGGCTTCAAGGCAAGGGCAGCCAGCACCGGAATCAAGGTCAGTGTCAGCAGCATCGAGCCGATCATGGCGAACGTCATGTTGATAGCGAGCGGCTTGAACAGCTTACCTTCCAGACCTGTGAGGGAAAAGATAGGCAGAAACACCACGGTGATGATCAGTACCCCAAAGGCAATGGGATTGATGACTTCACGCGAAGCATCCAGCACTACCTGAGTACGGTCCACGGCCTGGCCGGCTGAATGCGCCAGACGACGGAAGCAGTTTTCCACCAGGACAAGCGGTCCGTCGATGGTCATGCCCAGACCAATAATCAGTCCTCCTAAAGACATCAGGTTGGCTGACACACCAAACTGCTGCATGAAGATAAAGGCAATCAAGCGACCGAGCGGAATCGCCACTACTACGACTAATGCGGACCGTACTTCGCCCAGCATCAGGAACAGGACAGCGATCACAAGCAACGCACCTTCCACCATGGCACGGTCGGCCATGCTGATGGCCTTGCTGATGATCTCAGTCCGGTCGTAGACCGTTTCCAAAGTCACATCCTTGGGCAATGCCGCCTTGACGATCTCAATCTTCTTCTTGGCTTCGTCCACGACCTGCTGGGCATTTTCACCGATACGCGCCAGCACCATACCCAGCACGACTTCCTTGCCATCCAGGGTAATAGCGCCAGAGCGAAGTCCCGGACCTTCTACAACATTGGCGATATTGTTGACGAAGACTGGTGTACCGTCTTTGGAAGCGACGACAATATTGCCGATGTCATTAGTGTTCTTGACGAGGCCGAGACCACGCACTAGGAACTGCTCCTGGCCTAGGTTGACGTACTGGCCGCCTACTTGTTGGTTATTGGCGACGAGACGTTCTATAACCTCGGTAAAGGTAAGACCGTATTTGACGATCTTCTGCGGGTCGATCTGTACCTGATATTGCTTCTCGAAACCGCCCCAAGAGGTGATGTCGTCCACACCGGACACTGTTCGCATCACCAAGCGCACCGTCCAGTCATGGATGGTGCGCAACTCCATAGCATCCTTGGTCTTAGAACTCAGGGTGTACCAGAGCACTTGACCAAGGCCGGATGTATTAGGGCCCAATGTCGGTTCCCCATACCCAGCAGGAATCTGCGCGCGTGCATCCGCCAGCTTTTCGCTGACGAGGAAACGTGCCTGCTGCAGGTTAGTGCCATCTTTGAAATAGACGCTGACGTAAGACAGCCCGAACAAGGATACGGAGCGGATGTAATCAATTCCCGCCAACCCGGCCAACGAGCTTTCCACCGGGAAGGTGATCAGTTTTTCAACATCCTCCGAGGCAAGACCGGGAGATTCCGTATACACGTTAACCTGTGTTGGGGTTACGTCCGGAAAGGCATCCAGGGGCACCACCTGCCAGGCGCGGATACCGAATCCCGCGATGACGATGAAGGCCAGGATGACCAGTAGCTTGTAGCGTAATGAAACGCCCAGTATTGAATTCAGCATCATGGTCTCCTAATGCTCATCACTGATCTGGGATTTCAGCTGTCGGGATTTCAGTGCGTAGGCACCCTTAATCACGACCTGTTCGCCAGTACTGAGGCCGGAGGTCACCACGACCGAATCGGTGAGGCGGTCTCCCAGCTTCACTGCTCGGGCTTCATAGGCGTCGTTCTTGGTGACATACACCGTGTCCTGACCCTGAATGATGACCAGAGCTTCTTTCGGCACGATCATCGCGTCCTTGGAGCCCGACATGCTGAGGGATGCTCTTGCATACATGTCGATGCGCAATTTGCCTTCCGGATTAGGCAGCTCAATACGTGCTTTGACGGTACGGGTATCACGATCCACGGTATTGGAGATATAACCGACCTTGCCCTTGAACACTTCTCCCGGATAGGCGGTGACGGAAACTGTCGCTTCCTTGCCGATCGCCAGCTTGCTCAGTTCGTTCTCGGCGACATTGGCTTCGATCCAGACGGTTGAAATATCCGCGATAGTGAAGATGATGTCAGCAGGCTTAGCCAGTTCGCCCATCACGGCATTTTTTTCAATGACAATTCCTTTGAACGGGGCTGTCACGATGTAGGTCGAACCGTTCTGCTGGGCAAGCCCTCCGTACATCCGCAAGCGCTCGGATTCGGCACGGGCAGCAAAGGTGGCGCGCTCATAGGCTGACTTGGATTCCAGCCATTGTTTCTGAGGGACTACCTCCTCCTTGAACAGGCGGTCGATACGTTCGAAGTTTGCTTTTGCCAGTGACAGTTCACTCTGCGCACTGCGGTATTGGGCGCGAGCTTCGCCCATCTGGATACTGTCGATTTCTGCCAGCGTTGACCCGCTGTTAACCGAGTCACCCAGGTTGGCGATGACCTTGGACAGCTTACCTTCCACGCGTGGCGTGACATGCGCCAGCCGATCCTGGTTGGCCACGATGTTAGCGGTCAGGATCAGTTGATCCTGCACCGTTTCTTTACGTACTTCCTTAAGGGCAATACCTCCGCGTTGGCTCTCTTCAGGCGTTAAATGGATAGCGCCTTCCTCGCCAGGATGCTCGATTTTTTGTTCTGTCGGTTCATTCTGTTCGGGACTGTCGGCTTTTTTGGCTCCACATCCTGCGGTCGTGGCGACCAGAATGGACATCAAAAGCAGATGACGAAGTTTTGGTACTTGGATATTCATAGGATCCCTTACTCTTTATTCACTGTGGGGAACGTAACTGGCCAGCCAGCTGCGTATTCAAGTTCGATCTGGGTGAGGCGCAGATCACGCTCAGCTTCGACCACATCACGCTGGGCGTCGATGGTCTGGCGTTGCACGATCAGGAGTTGGGGCAGACCGATCTCGCCATTCTGGAATCCGAGCATGGATAGCCGCAGGTTCTCTTCCAGTTTCGGGTATACCTCCCGATTGAGTCGATCAAACCGCTCTTGCAGGTTTTGCCGACGTAGCCAGGCGGACTGGATAAGTGCCTTGTAATCCCTTGTCACCACAGAACGGTCCACTTCGACCTGGGTGAGTTCAGACGTGGCGCGACCGATGCCAGTGCCATTTCGACGGAATAAGGGGATTGGCAAAGAGATGCCAACAGTAGTGATGTTGTCGTCGCCGACGATGCCCGCTTCCCGGCTGTTGTTAAGGCTGACAGTCAGGTCTGGATAACGGAGACTGCGTTCCAGATCAAGCCGGCTGCGCGCGGAATTTTCCCGGAACGTTAAGGCTTTGATGGCTGGACGGGATTCGACGGATCTCAGCAGGTCGTCGAGTGTGTAATTTAGCGGTGCAGGTGGGATGCTGCCAGACACTTCCGGCAGTTCCTGGGGTGGAAGCTGCAGGGATGCGGCCAGGTCTGCACGGGCGCGGGTGAGTTGCTCTTGCTGGAAGCTCAGCTGGTTGCGAGCACGTTCGGCATCGACAATGGCCAGGTTGCCATCGAGCTTGCTGTCTTCGCCCGCCGACACCCGCTTCCTGGACAGGGAGGTATTACGTTCGATGAGCTCTAATGTGCGCTGTTCGGTCTCGATCCGACGCTGGATCGCCAGTACATTGACGAATTGCTCTTCTACCTGGGCGCGCACACTGCGATGTGTTTCAGCGATCTGTTGTTCAAGTTCATCTCGACGGTTCGCAGCAGCCTCTCGCCTGTAGCCCTGTTGACCCGCAACTTCAAATGTTTGCGCAATGCCGCCTCCCCATTCACTGCGTTGCGGATCGGAGCGGCCCTGCTCGTAGATACTGCGACGCCGGCCCTCAAAATTGACGATAGGGTTGTTGTAGAGCGGCGCTCTGGCATCCTGTAGTTCGCCTTCAACCGCAAAACGATTGGACGTGATGCGCTTAAGGTCCGGACTGTTCTGCTCTGCGATCTGCCAGGCAGATTCCAGCGTTAAGGGTGCGGCATTCAACTGCCATGAAGTACAACTCAGCCCTAGCCATAGCAAGGTCTGTAGATGAGCAACTGCGGGTGGCAGGCGCATCTTGGATAAAAGATGAAACACGGGTCATACCTCTCAACTTGCAATTCAAGCAAGGGTGCGGAACAAGTCCGCACCAGTCGTGGATAACTAAACGAGAGGGTTTACTAGAGGGGGACGGTACGGGCCTTGCAGGAACGGATTGTCATGCTGGTTCTGAGAACTGAGCGCAACAGTCTGGAGAAGTTGTGGTGTATTGGATCCGAGATCGGTGTTTTCAAAAAGGCCTATCAAATGCGATGCAGCATGACAGCCATGATTGCAGGTCTGTCCTGGCATGGACTGCTCATGATCGCTTGCCTGAACGCCTACATCGACGTTCAATGCAAAATGCTCAGCCGCGGCAATCTCCGCTGTCATTCCGTCAAACAGGACTTCTGAGTTGATTACCCATAGCGCAGAGGCGGCAACAGCCACCAATGTGATCACAGCAATTAATCGTCGGCATTTCTTATACATACACAAATTAAACAGCTAAGAGACTATTTCGTCAAGAGATAACTTTTTTGAGTGCCTGCTATTGGCCGAAAGCAGACATTTGATGCAGAGTATTATGGCAATGAGTTAAGCTGAGAACTTGTATGATCATTTAACGAAACTTAACTAGAGTGGTTGGGAAAAATTTGGCATTCATCGGCAATATAATCTGGTTTGTTTTTGGCGGCCTCATCATGGGTTTGGCTTGGTGGGTAGCTGGGATCCTCTGCTTCATTAGTGTTATTGGTATTCCATGGGGGAAAGCCTGTTTTGTGATCGGAAAATTTACATTTCTACCATTTGGTAAAGAGGCAGTAAGTAGAAAACATTTATCAGGAAAAGACGATGTTGGTACTGGGACACTTGGATTGTTAGGTAATTTTATCTGGCTAGTATTTATTGGCATTTGGCTAGCCATTGGCCATATCATTGCAGGCTTACTTTTTTGCATCACGATCATCGGCATACCCTTTGGCTTACAGCATTTTAAATTAGTCGCTATTTCACTCATGCCAATTGGTATGACAGTGGTGGAAAAGTAATCTACAGCCAACTATTGCGCTATGACTAGTTATTCTCTACCCCTATTTCCACTTCCCCTCGTTATATGCCCGGATGGTTTATTGCCACTCCGTATATTCGAAGCGCGTTACCTAGACATGGTCCGCGATTGCCTCAGGAACAAATCTAATTTTGGTGTCGTAACAGTATTGCCTGAGGGCGAAGGTGATGCGGACGGCAATACCCCATTTGCCAGGGTGGGCTGCGCCATGAAGATTATAGAAACTGAGGTTGAAACTATCGGTTTAATGAATATCTGGGCGCAGGGACAGCAGCGTTTTCATGTTGAATCGTACACTCAGCAAACGGACGGGTTACTTATTGGCGAGGTAAGTGATATTCCCAACGATAAGCCCATGACTATTCCGGATGATTTACAGTCTGCAAGCAGGTTACTCCAGGGTTTGATCAAGTCATTTCCCTACCAGGGAGTAGCTGAAGACAAGGTGCATATCAGCAAGCCTTATGTATTTGATGACTGTGCATGGGTCGCCAATCGATGGATTGAGTTGCTGGATATTTCACTCGTCGAGAAGCAGCGCCTAATGCAACTGGATAGCCCATTACTTCGGCTCGAACTGATTCAGGATATCCTAAGAAATAGTGGCCATTGAAATGTCAGAACCGATGATAGAAAACAGCATGCAGCTCGAATACATCGCTTACTACAGTCTGTTTTTAGAAAATATCCAGATTGAGAAAACAGGCAGCAAAGACACCAAGCAACGCGATCGGTACACCCAGTTAATTACCATGATTAACCAGGCACCATTCGATGTGGCTTACAAAAAGTATCAGGAGATTTCCTTGGCAGATACGGATATCCAGTTGTTTACGGAATCACAGATTAATCGAGCCAGACGGATGGCTAGCCTGGAAATGGGGCTACCACTGCCTGACTAAAAATCTACGTAAGAATTAGTACGGTTTTTTGCTTTAAGCACTATCGTACAATCTGGTAGATATCGTCACAAATGGTAGATTCTCTTTTTTTCATATTTTGTGCGCTAAAAAGCCAAATAAATGGGGATATCCAATGTTTTAGGAAGCTCAAACAACCAAAATTGGTATAAAAGTGGGTTTTGGTTTAAATGTGAGTATGAAAAATCGCCAAAAATATCTACCAGTTAATACGTTACTTTCTACCCGATGATACGATAGTCGTATGTGCTCTCATTATGATCCAGTCCTTGACCCAGTAAAACTCAAAAGTCACTTTGGGATAACTGACCATATTGCGCCTGCTCTTAAAAACAGTCTATGGCCCGGTTACCTAGGACCTTTCATTAGGAGGCATGAAAATGCTGAGGTCGGCGACGAGGCCGTTCCTTTCAAGGAGCTCATGATTGGTAGCTTTGGCCTTATCCCTCATTGGTCTAAAGACGACAAAATAGCCCGCCGTACATACAATGCGCGCTCTGAAACTGCCCATGAGAAGCCAAGTTTTCGGGACGCGTGGCGCCTAGCCAGGCACTGCATTATCCCAGCCGAAGCGATTTTTGAGCCAGATTGGAGATCGGGGAAAGCCGTTGGTACCAGGATCACCAGAACAGATGGCAAGCCGATGGGCATCGCCGGTTTATGGTCCGGGTGGAAGAATCCAGCTGATGGGCAAATATTGCGGAGTTTCACTATGTTGACGGTCAATGCGGATGACCACGAATTTATGCGCAATTTTCATAAGCCAGAAGATGAAAAGAGGATGGTCGTAATTTTGAGGGAAGATGAGTATGAAGATTGGCTTGCTGCAGGGCCAGATCAAACTCGCCAGTATTTACGTCAGTTTCCATCAGATATGATGGAAATGGATAAGTAATACACTTGTAAAACCTAACGGGGCAAGAAAAATATCCTAAGGGTGCGTCATACGTAGGAGTAAATACATTCAGCCCAAAGCGTACCCCTGAACAAATTCCCAATATATTCCAACGAAACTTTTGCCCTTTTAAGAGAGGATTCGCTGCACTAGTCCACCGAGTGGTAGTTTGAGATGGTTAGCTCTTTAGTCGTGCTACCAATCGTTTTAACTGGACTCGATCTTCAGGTAGAAGTTGGAAGTATGACACGCTAAACTGTGTGCCGTAATCACTGCTAACGCGCCCGTCAGGAATATGAGATGCTAGATGTGCGAAAGCAATATTGAATCTTCGAATATCCCAGCCTGTTTGCGAAAATATATCCAATGCATTGACGCTATCAGAGCCAGCTAGTGCCAATTCAGCGACAGTTACAGTGTCGGCGATAGGGTCAATACCAAATGCTGGCCTGTCAAATGTCAAATAGAGATCAAGTGTTGGTCGGAAGTGGGGAATACCGGCATCCAAACCCCTATGCATTTGCACGAAGTCATCGATTTCGAGTTCGGCAATTGCTTCGTTTAGTTCGTTGTCGGATTTCCCTGCAAATGCCATTTTAAAATTTTCCAAGTTTACATAATTACACCTGCCATCGGGGCAGTGTTCGGCAACCCATAGGCCAACCTTTCGCGCAAAGAGCGAAAGCTGAAGATCAAGTGACATAAGGTTTTGCGGGTCGTCGGGAGTGTGTTTGGCCATCTTGGTCAGTGTCAGAGGCGGAGATTCAATTGTTGGCGAAGGAGAGCCGCCAAGCCAGGTGTCTAGGTTGTCGATCACCTTTTGGCTTAGCTCTGCAAACAGATTAATGTCTTCGCCGACGAGATTCACGGTCTCACCAATCTTGGCATCATTTTCATGACTCGCAAATTTTTGATCCACGACTCCCAGATTGTGCCCAATAACATGGCGCTTTTGAATGTTGAGCCGAAGCGCATCAATTTCTTCATCACTTAGGCCAGCAAATGGATTTAAGCCCAATTCCTCGAACCGCTTAGTCACCTTATCCAAATTCTGGAAATCGTTCCCGACCTTTGGAAGCGGATTGGTACCAATCGACGACTTCCCGAACAAATAGACGGTCTTAATAGTAGCTTCGAAGGCTGTGAGTACATCTTCATGTGCATTACCTAAAAGACGATAGGCAAGCTCTTCCTTGTCTCCGGCAATTTCTTCTGCAAGTGCCACTTGATCCCTGACTAGCTCAGTTTCCCTCAGAAAATGTAGCCTGAGATTTGGCGCACCACAATCTGGGCAAAAGAGACCAATTGCAAAGACGCCATAGTCTCTTCCACAGTGATCGCATACAAGTTCGCGCATGAGGTCTTGACGCGCAAACCGTGGTTTCGGTTTAGGTGTGATGTGTTTGACGCTTGTAGTGACCTTTATAAAACTCTTATTAGAGCCCCCACCTTTAAACGCATTCTTCAACATCTCCGACAAGGCATCTTGAACATCCTGGACGGCGTCATGTTTTACCATCTCCACAGCAGCCTTAATATCATGAGGGTGCACGAAAGCTTGGTCCTCTGCCACTGCGCCGCTATATGGGCAAACCGTTTGTTTACTTCTTGGATCAAGCTTCATCCTTGACCGAAGTACATCTGTCACATCGATATCTGCAACCACGTCGCCGAGAACAAAATGACGAGGATGAGCGTGTTCGTTGGGGGAGAAGCGGTACACACGCCCATTGGGAGTACGTGGAGCTGGATAGCCAAGTTTCATATTGCTATTGGTACCACCAGTACGACGTTGATTTAGGCGAGTGAGTTTCATAGAATCAGAAGCGCAGAATTTAGGTTACGGAATAATATGCATGATAGTCCACTGACAGCACCCATGTCACTTCGGTGCGGCGCAACTTAAATGACTGAATGCTTTGCTATATCTGACAGTCAGCATTACATGCACAATACCAATGTGCCAACTAAAGCGCGAAAATAACCACTTTGGCCGGAAGCTTACAATTTCGAAGTCTGCTTCCGGCCAATAAAAATATGAAACCAATCCGAACTTACAAGAATTCTGAAACTAATGGTCACGTCTAAGAACACTTCGAAGCCCAAAGCGCCTCGCGGCGGTAGCTCGAAACGCATGCCCGCGACGTTGAGGTCGACGAGTGGTGCTGGATTCGATTTTGAGGATCTGATAAGTGCCTGGCAGATGGTGAAAGCCTTGTCAGGTGAGCAGGCGCCGGGTATCGGCGGCGTAGTAACACAGATTCAAGCACAAGTTTCGACCTTGGGGTGGCGCATCGACGACCTGTTACTTACGACCCACTTAACCACTGAGCCGCACCGACTTGCGATCTCAGTGAAGGGCAATTTGCAGGTGACTGCGGCTGGCCTCCCTGCTGACTTCGTCACTCGCGCCTGGGAAGAATGGCATGACACGCAAGGGCCGTTCAACCGGGCCACCGACGGGTTAGCCTTGGCGACGCTTGGGATCCATCAGGAATTCGACCCGGCGTGGAGAGAAGTGAAGAACGCATGCAGCGGATCGGATACAGCGCTCACAATGAGCCGCATCCGTAGTAATAGGAAGCAGTTGAACATCTTCGAAAGCGTCCAGAAGCTTGTTAGCGCGTCCGATGAAGATACCATCGACCTCATTCGCCACCTGCATGTACTACCCACCGATTTCCAGTTTGCACACTCCGATAGCGAGAAACGGGCTATCGCAGAATGCCGCAGCTTGATTATATCTGGTACTGTCGACGAAGCGCAGGCTCTGTGGAATAAGCTAATCAACATCGCGAAAGATGTACGCCTTCGCAGTGGGACCATCACCATCCCGTACCTGTTGTCCTTACTGCGAAGCCATTTCTTACTCCGTCATCATCCCGACTTTGAACGTGATTGGGATACGTTGTCCAACATCACCGCAGACCACAAGGCGCGGATAGAGACGCAGCTGCCCTCAGGCTACACCGTGCCCCGTACGACTGAGAAAGCGTCGCTCCAAGCAGCGGTCTCACATAACACGGTAACGGTGGTCTTTGGGGAGTCGGGCTCAGGGAAGTCGGCACTAGTCAAGTCGGTGTTGGACGGTGCGTACCAATCTTGGAATCAGGTGTGGTTCGGTCCTGAAGACCTTAAGACGGCTCTCAGCGCGACGCGGCGCCGCGTCCTACCTCTGACGCACGAACTTTCGCTTGTGCTTAATGCCACGGTGAAGCCGCAGAATGTGCTGGTGATCGACTCTGCGGAAGGCATCGAGGCAGGTGAGTTCGTTGTCATCCGCCAACTACTACAAACCATTTTGCCAAATGACGGCGAAGAGACGGTTGGTGTGTGGCGCGTCGTAATCATAACCCAGACACAGAGTTGGGCCGAAGGCGAGGGAACGATGTTAGGCGGGCGGAAAGCACTCTTGGTCGAAGTCGAGGCGCTCAAGAGAGATGCTGTAAAGCTCGCTCTTATGCCTTCACCTAGCTTGGGTTGGTTGGCTGCACATGACGACACCATAGCGGCGCTGACAAACCTGCGGACACTGGCGTGGGTCATTGAGGCGGGAGCGGCGCTGGGGTCGAACGCCGGCGGAATGACTTCTCACACCGCTATTGCAGACCGCCTGTGGAAGTATTGGACAAATGACCGCGCGGATGTGCAGGCGCTGATGATGCGCTTCGCCCAGCGAGAAGCATCTTTCGAGCGCAGCTTCGCGCTGACCGACTTGGAGCCTGCGGACACAGCTATATTCACACAAAGACCCGAGGAACTTCCGTTGCGCCTCAACGAGCGGACCAACCGCATCGAATTCGAGCACGATCTCGCTGCAGATTGGGCCCGCTTCCAGAGCTTGAAGCAGATTTGGACGGATACGTCTAAATGGTCCGCCCTTGCGAGCAACCCGCTCTGGACGAACGCGCTTCGGATGCTGGGCCAGTTCCTGTTGCGACAGCAGGTGGAAACGAGCACAGCCTGGGACGTCGCCTTCGGGGCAACGGAGGTTGCGAAGAACAACCTGGCAGGCGATATTCTACTGGATGCGCTCTGTTTGGATCCCAACGCTGAACCCTTCATGACTGAACGAGTCGACCTCCTGCTCAACAATAACGCCAAACACTTCACGCGGCTGCTTTTGCGCTTTCACCATATAGGTACGGTGCCGACCGGCGGCTCGATGGGATTGGGCACCTCCATCAGTTTGTACATGGAGGCGCAGTACCGATCGATTGTCTTTGGCCGTTGGCCACCAGTTCTCCGCTTCCTTATCGCGCAGCGGGAGCGCCTAGCTGGGCTGGTTTCGCCCGCACTCGCGAAGGTCATCGAGACCTGGCTGACGAAGACACCGCTCATCTTGAAAAGTGGCAATTCGATGCCTTTCCGTCTGGAGATGGCGCAAATGGCACTCGCCATGGCTCGGACTGTGCAGGTCGAAAAGGGCCAGGGTGTAATGTACCTTATGCATGAGTCGTCGCTTTATACCGCACCATTGGCTGGCGTGGCAGATCTGCCAACCGAAGTCGGGAACTGGACGCTCGAACTCGCGGGACGCCGAGAGGTAGATGATGAGGTCAAACGGCGCATCTCCGAGCTTCAGTTGCAGAAGGCGAAGGCGCACACCGAACGTCTGAAGGTCGATGCCGAATACAAGTCGCGGCATGAAGAACGGAAGCGGATGCCACTTTCCCTCGGTTCTTTCCGCGAGCGATTGCCGCCTTGGCCGCTCGGGGCCAGAAACAAGGTCGATATGGACTTCCGTACCGCCTGCATCAAGGAAAACGGTATCCAGTCATTGATGCGCGCACAGCCTGAACTGGCGGCTGAAGTCCTGCTCGCGCTCATTATCGAAGACCAGCCGGAACGGGATGGGTCCGAGCGATTCGATTTTGACCTTGGCCTTGAATACTCTCAAGATGCTTACCCGACGGCTTTTTGGAAAAGCCCGTTCTTCCCCTTCCTCCAGCTGGCCCCGGAAATGGCACTGGCCTCGCTCATCTCGCTGGTGAACTTCTGCACGGAGCGCTGGGCCACCCAGGTGATGAAGGGGCGCAAAGGTGAGGTGCCCTTATTGACACTGAAGTTCCCGGACGGGTCGGCCAAGACCTTCACTGGCAGGTGGCGGGTTTTCGGCTGGCCACAGTCCAATGAATCGATGGGTGACGGAAGCCTGTTCTGCGCTCTCGATGCGCTGGAGCGCTGGCTTACGCTGCGGCTCGACGAGGGTGAGGACATTACCTCTGACATCGAGAGGGTTCTCCAGGAAGGGAACTCCGCGGCGCTCGTAAGCGTACTCCTCAATGTGGCCAAGTACCGGCCATCGTTGCTAACGGGGCCGCTCGCCGCTCTAATGACATTACCGAACCTGTTCTATTGGGACAGCGCCCGCGTGAAGCAGATTGGCTTCAACTTCATCGGTTCAAGCTGGCTCCAGGGTGGCCAGGCGGTGTTTGACTTTGCCCGAGATTGGACCCTGGCCCCGCATCGCAAGCGTAAGTTCATCGATATCGTTGTCGAACTCCTTTTGGCTGACGACGACGTTGCAAAGCGTCTTCAAGCACTGCTGCAGACTTGGACGCTGCCTGAAGATCCGAAGGAAGCGTTGGAGTTCAAGCTGCTATTCGCAGCGCTCGACCGCGCTAACTACCACACAATAACGGACGAGGCGACGGGCGCGGAGACCCACAATCTTGTGTATCCCGATGACCTGCGCCTAGAGATGCAGACGTGGGAGACGGAAAGTGCGCCAACCCTCGCGTACCTCCTCTTGCCCGATCAGTGCGAGCAGAGGCTTCGGGGCGGCCAGCCGCTCACAGACAATGAGGCCGCATACCTCTTCAATCTGCTCAAGGAGTGCGAGTCAGAAGGGGAAGGCGAAGATGAGGATGCGAAGTCAAAATGCCGCTTCGCTGCTGCCGGTACGCTCATCGCATTGGGAAGCGCGTGGCTCGCCCAGAACCCCGGAGAGCAGAAGCACGCGCTCGAAGTGGTGCGCGCCGGTGTAGCGGCGATTGCGTCGACGGGACAAGAGATTCGAGGGAGTCGTATGGGGAGCCCCCGCGGCGACATGAAGTGCGTCGCTTATGCCGTCATGCATAAGTGGCTCGCGAATGAGGATGGCGTTCAGGAATGGGAGACAGCCGTCCTGCGCCTTCTGACGAGTGGCGACACGCAAGCGACTGCCGTTGTAGTCGGCGTCGCCTACATCAATCGGGAGCAGCTAGGCACCGCGTGGTGGAGGCTTCACCGCGCAGGGCTGTTCTGGTCGGGCCTCAGCTTGCTCGCTCCGCACCACGGTGATGACAATGACTCGGAGCGTGCGTGGGACGTGTGGCTCGCTCGACTGCGGCGCTTTCCGCTTCGTGGACCGCATGCAACGCCAGATGACCTCGACTTCAAGCGCATCGTCACGGGCAAAGAACGTTTGTACTACCAGCGACGGATGCGGCTATACAACACCGGCGACCAAGCTTGGCGCGGAAAGCCGGAGCTCGAACGAGGTGGTTCGCTAGACGGTCACTTTCTCGGTCTGCTTTTCAACTGGCTCATCGAAGGCAGTGGCACTGGGGATCGCGTTCTCGACACACGCTTGGCCCTGCGCATCTGGGAGTATGACGCCACGCGCGCCAAGGCTCGCGAGAAGAATGAGTATGGCAAGTACGACTTGCCGAGCCAGCACCTGGGTTACGATGTCCTCTTGAAACTCGGCGCACTGTCAACTGCGGCGCCCTCAGGGGAAGATAGAGCGATTTGGGAACCTGTTCTCTCCCACGGTCCGGCCGCACACTACGCGTTGCAGCACTTCATCCACGGCTTATTCCTACGAATAAGCAAAGGTGACGACCCGGTGGCATTCGAGCGTGTCTGGCGGGCCACCGCGGAGTACGGGCTCGCAGCTAATTGGTCCCAACCCGGCCTCTGGTTCTATGGCGAGCGCTTGATTTGTGACTTGCTAGGCTTCGGTAACGAGGACGCATTGTCCCGGCTGAACCCGGACGCTATTCTGCGGATGAAGGATGTCTACGAACGCTGGGCTGTTGCGCACCTTGCTCGCGACGAAGAATGCGTTACCCGTTTCTGCTACTTTCTGACAACAAAGTTCGCAACCTCACTTGTGCTTGACGGACTTTGCTGGCTTGCCGCCATGCTGAAGGAATCTGAGCCTTCCAGTGGGTGGTACCGCGATAGTACGGGCGATGCACTGGTGGAGTTAGTGGCGGCGGCATTGAGTTCCTATCCACTGGCGCTCTCGCAACACGCTCAGGCAAGACAGGCGATTGTTGAGATAGCTGCTGCACTTGCTGCCATGAACATTCCAGTTGCTCTGACTTTACAAGAACGAATTAAGCAATTGCGATAGTGATCAAGAAGAGACTTCACATGGTAGGCGTGACGAAAGCCCTTTCATCGTCCCAAACTCTATGTCTGCTATTGGCCGAAATCAGACATTAAAATAGACAGAGTAAGCTGTAAATATGAGGCGGGAGAGGTTTAGATGCAATGATTTAAGATCATTCAACAATCTTTTCGTGATACATCTGATTTAAGAAGAAACATATTTCTGTTAGCATTGCTGTACGTTCGTACACCTCAAAAAGCAATGCACAATCTTGACTTTGTAACCGATTGGAATATTCGCAATCGCCCGATGGACTTTTTTAACGTCGGTACGATATGGGAACGCGCGTCTGGTGGCAATCCAATCACCCTGTTTGAATCCAAGGTTAGTGCCGGATTTCCAAGCCCTGCGGCTGAGTTCGCCAAAGATCGCCTAAGTGCTGATAGCTACCTCGTCAAGAACGACACTTGTACCTATTTTGTCGAGGTCGAGGGTGACAGCATGATTGACGCTGGAATATTTGATGGCGACATCGTCGTAGTCGATAAATCCCTGGACGCCAATATTGGCGATTTCATCGTTGCCGAGATCGAAGGCAAGTTCACCGTCAAAGAGCTTGGTCGTCAATGCCTCATTCCGCACAACCCTCGTTACCCGGTCATTTATTTTAAAGGTGACATTGAGGTCATGTTATTCGGGGTGGTTACCGGCAGCATGCGTAAATTCAAAAAATAGTAAGCAATGCCCAGATCCGTTTACACACTCATTGATTGCAACAACTTCTATTGCGAATGCGAACGGGCCTTTAATTTGGATGTGCGCGGGATTCCATTAATTGTTAAGTCGAACAACGATGGCAATGCTGTCAGCAGGTCCAATGAAGCCAAAGCCATTGGCGTCCTAATGGGTGAGGCTTGGTTCAAACTAAAACCTTTAGTGGAATCCCATGGTCTGGTTGGCATGAGCTCCAACTATGCTTTGTATGCCGACATGTCGAATCGGGTTGTAGAAATATGCAGAGAATACGCCCCACGCCTTGAGCAATACAGCATCGATGAGTCATTCCTCGATCTCACGGGAGTGCCTGGTGACCTTGAAGAACGTATACGTAAGCTTCGAAAGCAAATTAAGAAATGGACCAGCCTCCCAGTCTGCGGGGGCACCGGGCATACCAAAGTGTTGGCCAAGGCTGCTAATCGGGTCGCCAAGAAAAATCCCCAATACGATGGCGTATGCGACTTCACCAAGATGTCTGAAGCTGATGTTGATGCGATATTGGATAGGTTCGAGGTAGGGGATTTATGGGGCATTGGCCGCAGGCTTACCGAACATCTGGGCTTCCTGGGTATCACAACGGCTCTCCAGTTGAAGCAGGCGAACCCTGAGTTTATCCGGCAGCAGTTCAGTGTGACGGTCGAGAAGGTAGTCCGAGAGTTAAACGGAGTTAGCTGCATCGCGTTTGAAGAAGTGACGCCGGCTAAGAAACAGATCATCTCAAGTCGAAGCTTTGGCAATACCGTGCTGGATATTGAATCTTTGCGCGAAGCAATTACAACTTTTGTAACCATTGCCAGAAATAAATTGCGGGACCAAGAGAGCTTTGCTTCAACGATCTCGGTTTATGTCACCACGAATCCCTTCAATGATGATCCGAAGTACAGCAAGAGCCAAACTGTTGCATTACCTGCGCCAACAGATGACTATTTTGACCTGATCGAGGTCGCACTGTGGATCCTCGGAAAAATCTACCTGCCAGGCTACCGCTACAAAAAGGCGGGCATCATGTTAGATGGGATTGTGCCTAAGGAAGCGCAGCAGTTGGATATATTCGGTTTCCGGACAAGCGATGATGTGTCTGCCAGATTGGCCACTGCAATGGATGCTGTGAATGGTCGTTGGGGTAAATTCACTTTGGTATCTGGCTCCATGCTGACAAGACCATCAGTAGGTAAGAAGTGGAAAATGAGGCAGGAGAATCTAAGCCCGAGATATACTACGGAGTGGGCGGGAGTGATAAAAGCTTCATAGATATCAAGTGAATTAGTGGCGATTCAGTGTCTGCTAATATTTACCAAGTAAATAATTTGAATGGAATCGAAATGAGTCACAAATTTGCTTATTGTGTTTGTGCGGTACTCATTATTTTAGTTGGTGCAATAGACACTTCATTCGCAGACTCACCGGAACAGATTTTTGTTAAAACCTCACCTTCAGTGGTGGTGGTTGATATTCTAAACAGTAAAGGTGAATCCATTGGTTTAGGTAGTGGGGTGGTAATAGCAAAATATCAGGTAGTTACCAATTGTCATGTGGCACAAATGGGAAATAGGCTAAAGGTGGGGCAGTATGGAAAATCCTTCAATGCAATACTGCAGTATGCAGATCCTGAAAGAGATTTGTGCCAGCTCAGTGTGCCGGATTTAATTGCACCTTCTGTTATTTTAGGCTCTGTTAAAAATCTCAGAGTTGGTCAACGAGTTTATGCCGTAGGTGCACCAAAAGGCTTGGATCTGACATTGAGCGAAGGGCTTCTATCTAGTTTGAGACCCTATGGAGGGTCGCAATACATACAAACTTCTGCGGCAATTTCTCCCGGTTCAAGTGGAGGTGGTCTATTTGATCTGCAGGGTAAACTTATTGGCATTACAACTTTTCAGATCATTGATGGACAAAATCTTAACTTTGCGCTTCCTGTAGATTGGATTGGTGAATTACCAAAACGAGCTGAAGTTACTTTAACAAAAAATAAGTACGATATGGACTGGGGAGCACGCGCTTTAGCTTTAGATGAGAAAGGGGATTGGGAGGGATTGTTAAAGCTTTGTCATGAGTGGATTAAGAGCAAGCCCAGAAGCAGCCTTGCAAGGTATAACCAAGGTATAGCTTATGGAAAACTTAATCGATACGAAGAGGCAGTTAAATCTTATCTGGATGCTCTAAAAATTGACGAAAAAAACACCATAATTTGGAATCAGTTGGGAAATACATACAGCCTTTCTAACCAATACGAATTGGCAATCATGGCTTATGAGGAGGCGTTAAGAATCGATCCAGAATTTGCAGCCAGTTGGCGGCAGTTGGGCAATCTTTATTTTTCTCGTAAAGAATTTAGCAAATCCATTCCGTTTTACCAGAATGCACTGAATCTTGATCCTGAGGATGCTGAATTATGGGAAAGCTTATCTTTAACTTACTCACTTGACGGTAAGCTTGATAAGGCAATTCAATCATTGCTTAAAGCTATAAGCCTAGAACCCAAGCAATCAGACTACTGGAAAAAACTTGGACTTTACTACACTGGTATTTCTCAATTAGTTAGTGCAACTAAAGCATATCAAGAAGCTTTGCGAATTCAACCAGATGATCCCATTGCATGGTCTGGACTAGCTGGAGTTTACGTATATCTTCTGGAATACGATAAAGCTATAACAGCATATAAAGAATCGCTCAGGCTTAAACCTGAGGATGCCGGTGTGTGGTGGGGATTAGCTGATTCTCTCAAAAATAAAAACGAATACGAACAATCGGTAAAAGCATACCGTGAAGCTGTTAGGATTCAGCCTATGCTAGCTGGAGCATGGAGCGGACTAGGGTCTGTGTACAATTCTCTAGGGCAGCGCGATAAGGTCATGGATGTATATCAAATCATTCGAAAAATAAACCCTGTTATGGCTGACCAATATTTTAAGACTTATATATTACCTTAAACTTAATCATGGTGATTAACCGAGTTTTGCTACCATTTAGGCAGGGGTGATAAGCTTCATAGCCACCAACACAACTTTAAGAAGAAAAATGGTCATATTCAGACCCAAATCATCATGAACGCGGTAGAAATTGAATCAGCAGTCTCAGACTTAGCCGAACTGCCATTTGATGCAGCCGAGTTTCCATTCGCGTTCCTGTCAGCATTTGGAAACAAAGACGTCACTATCAATCGCCTGCGCGCTGGAAACAATAACGCATCTGATATTCCAGGTGCCATTCTTCAGCGCAACAATATTCACATCGCAACGTGCACTACGGGTGAAGTCACCGAAACTCTCAAAGCTTTAAGGGATAGCCCCTCCACCTCGAAAGCCAAAGCCAAGTTCATCCTGGCTACTGATGGTCAAACTCTGGAGTCTGAAGAACTCGGCAGCGGCGAAACTATCGCCTGCGCATATCAGGATTTCCCAAATCATTTTGGTTTCTTCCTTCCTTTGGCGGGTATCTCAACCATCAAGGAGATCAAGGAAAACCCGATTGATGTCAGGGCGACCGGTCGATTAAATAAGCTTTACGTCGAATTACTTCGAGAAAATCCCGACTGGGCAAAAGAAGAACGTCGCGCCGAAATGAATCACTTCATGGCGCGGTTGATATTTTGCTTCTTTGCTGAAGACACCGATATCTTTAATGGTGATGGCACATTTACTAAGACTGTCGAGCAATATAGTGAGCGAGATGCTTCGAACACGCATCATGTTCTATCGGAAATCTTCCGTGCCATGAACATCAAACAGGCGGAACGGACTTCTGCCAATCCACGTTTGCCGACATATGCTATGCCCTTTCCATACGTGAATGGCGGATTGTTTTCGGGAAGCACTGAGGTGCCAAAATTCACGCGTATGGCGCGGACATATCTCATCCATGCTGGCAATCTGAATTGGCAAGAGATCAATCCAGACATTTTCGGCTCTATGATTCAAGCTGTTGCTGATGATGAAGAGCGTGGCGCTTTAGGGATGCACTACACTAGTGTGCCTAACATCCTCAAAGTATTGAACCCTCTTTTCCTGGATGACCTAAGATCCCAGTTAGCCGAAGCTGGCGATAACAAGATCAAGCTCCTAAACCTTCGCAAACGCTTGAGTCACATCCGCGTGTTCGATCCAGCTTGTGGATCAGGCAACTTTTTGGTCATTGCTTATAAACAAATGCGCGAGATCGAAGCGGAAATCAATCATCGTCGTGGAGAGGCACATCTTGGTAGCGAGATTCCGCTAACTAACTTCCGCGGTATAGAACTTAGGGACTTCCCTGCTGAGATTGCACGTCTGGCTCTCATCATTGCCGAATTTCAGTGTGATGTGCTTTATCGCGGACAGATGGATGCTTTGGCTGAGTTCCTACCATTGGATAAACAGAATTGGATTATCTGTGGAAATGCATTGCGTATAGATTGGCTTGGGGTCTGCCCTCCCACTGGAACAGGTGTAAAACTTGTCGGTGATGATCTATTTAACACTCCTCTTGATCAAGCTGAAATTGATTTTGAAAATGAAGGTGGAGAAACCTATATCTGTGGTAATCCCCCATACATTGGAGGGAAAAAGTTAAACAAAGAACAAAAGGAGGATATGGTGGCAATTGGTTTAGGTGACCTATTGCAACTGGATTATGTTTGTTCTTGGTTTTTTAAATTTACAGAGTATGAAAAACATAGTAAGGCACAAGCAGCATTCGTCTGCACAAGTTCTGTATGCCAAGGAGAACAGGTAGCTCTTCTGTGGCCACATATTTTTAAATGTGATTTGGAGATTGCTTTTGCTTACGAGCCTTTTAAATGGAGTAACAACGCTAGTTACAATGCCGGTGTTGTTTGCACAATAATAGGACTCAGTCGAAAGCAAAATCAAAAAAAGACTTTATTTTCATCTGATTCAAAAAAATATGCTGAAAACATAAATCCATATCTAGTGGATGCGCCGAACATATTGATAGAGTCAATATCTGAGCCAATAAACGGTTTGCCTACAATGTGCATGGGTAGTAATCCAGTGGATGGCACAAATTTGATTCTTACGAGTGATGAAGCCAAAAAGATAATGATGGATTATCCGGAAGCGAGAAAATTTATTCGAAGATACATTGGTGGAAATGACATCCTTAAAGATACATACAGGTATTGTTTGTGGATATCAGATGAAGACATTGACTCTGCACTAAGTATCAAACCAATTAATGAACGTATCGAGAATTGTAAAGAGTATCGGAAAGGTGCAGGGAGAGATGCAAAAAAGGTTGCTGATAGGCCTCATAAGTTCTGTTACAGAACTTATCAAGACGCTCTAGCAATTGCACTGCCAAAGACTAGTTCCTCAGGGAGGACTTATATTCCTGCTGTGCTTATTACTCCGGGAAACGTTATAAACGTAGACGCATTTGCAATTTATGATTCAGATTTAGTTACACTTTCTATTGTTTCATCAAAGATGCACAATATTTGGCTTGCCACTACTTCAGGTAGGTTAGGTGATGGATATAGGTACTCTGTAAAGCTTTCTTATAACAACTTCCCTGTCCCAAAGTTAACGGAACAAAATAGGATAGATCTAACGGCATCTGCCAAAAACATCTTGCTCTCCCGAGAGGCGCATTTTCCGGCCACCAATGCCGACCTTTATGACCCTGAAAACATGCCTGACAACTTGCGTTACGCGCATGAATGCAATGATGAGCTTTTTGAACGAATCTACATAGGCCGCAGGTTTAAGAACGATACCGAGCGCCTCGAAAAGCTGTTTGAGCTTTACACTAAGATGACTGCAGAAGCTGCCCCTAAAATGCGAAAAGGTAAGCAATGATGAGTGAGCCGGCCAATAATCCTACTAACGCTTATACCGTCCCCTCAGTTTCAATTACGACGGCGCGCACAGGGGCTTCCAGTAAATCTAACGAGCTAGGCATGCGGTCCATGCAAGAACGTGCTTATGCTAAGCGTGGTGAACAGTACCTGCTGATCAAGTCGCCGCCTGCTTCTGGTAAATCCCGCGCACTGATGTTCATCGCGCTGGACAAGCTCAACAACCAAGGCTTAAAACAAGCCATCATCGTTGTGCCAGAACGCTCTATCGGTAGCAGCTTCGCTGATGAGCCTTTGATTAGCTATGGATTTTATTGGGATTGGAAAGTCGCGCCACAATGGAATTTGTGCAACGCCCCGGGCATAGATGAAGCCAAAGTTGCAAAATCTAAAGTGACTGCTGTCAGTCAATTTCTTGCAAGTGGCGATCAGGTGCTGGTATGTACGCACGCCACTTTCCGCTTTGCTGTAGAAGAATTGGGAATCCAAGCCTTCGATGATCGCCTGATTGCCATTGATGAATTCCATCACGTTTCAAGTAATCCAGACAATAAATTGGGTAGCCAATTAGGCGCCCTGATGGCCCGTGACAAGGTGCACCTGGTCGCGATGACAGGCTCCTATTTCCGCGGTGACAGCGAGGCTGTTTTAGCGCCTGGTGATGAGTCAAAGTTCGAAACAGTGACCTACACCTATTATGAGCAGCTCAATGGCTATAGCTGGCTTAAATCACTGGACATAGGTTACTTCTTTTACACGCGTAGTTATGTGGAGGCCATTGAAAAAGTCCTGGATCCATCGCTAAAGACAATCGTCCATATTCCGAATGTTAATGCTAGGGAAAGCCTGAAGGACAAAGAGCGTGAAGTGAACGAGATCATGCATACCTTGGGCGAATGGAAAGGTACTGATCCAGCCACCGGATTTCATTTGATCAAGGCCAAAGACGGACGCATCTTGAAAGTCGCAGACCTTGTTGATGATAGTGACCAAGCTAGGCGATCCAGAATTCTGAATGCCTTGAAAGACCCGGCACAAAAGGATAACCGGGATAATGTGGATATCATTATTGCACTCGGGATGGCCAAAGAAGGCTTTGACTGGATCTGGTGTGAGCATGCCTTGACTATCGGTTACCGTAGCAGTTTGACCGAAATCGTCCAGATCATAGGTCGGGCGACCCGTGATGCCAAAGGTAAAGAGCGTGCGCGTTTCACCAACCTGATTGCTGAACCTGCTGCAGATCAGCCGGCCGTCGCTGAAGCAGTGAATGACATGCTGAAGGCGATTTCTGCCAGCTTATTAATGGAACAAGTGTTGGCTCCTCGTTTCGAATTCACCCCAAAAAATTCCGGGCCTAAGGAAGGTTTTGACTACGGTGATGATGGCTATCAAGAGGGCCGCCATAATCTGGGCGTGAATAAAGACACCGGGGAGATCCATGTTGAGGTAAATGGGCTTGTTACTCCTCAGTCAAAGGAAGCTACCCGAATCTGCAAAGAAGATCTGAACGAGGTAGTGACCAGCTTCTTGCAAGATAAGGTTTCCCTTGAGCGCGGCCTGTTTGATAAGGAAAACACTCTTCCAGAGGAACTAACGCAGCTGCGCATGGGTAAGATTGTGCGTGACCGCTATCCTGACCTCAGTGAGGTAGACCAAGAGGCTATCCGGCAACATGCCATAGCTGCTATGAATGTGACTCAACAGGCCAAGTTGGCGTTGGCTCAAGTTGATGCCAACTCTGATGGAATTACGCCTGGCTCAAACGCACTGATCGATGGCGTTCGTAAATTTGTGAATGTACGCGATTTGGATATCGACTTAATTGATCGTATCAACCCTTTTGACGCGGCTTATGCGGTATTGGCTAAAGCGATGGACGAAAAATTCCTTCGCCAGGTGCAAGCAAGTATTGCCGCTAAAAAGGTATCCATTCCAGAGGATGAAGCCCGTGACTTGGCCAAGCGTGCTTTGCAGTTCAAGAATGAGCGTGGTCGTATCCCTGATATCAACTCAGCAGATGCATGGGAAAAGCGAATGGCTGAGGGTGTTGCTGCCTTTGCACGATACCGTGCCCAGGCCAAGGCTGCCCAGGCTCAAGGGGAGCCAAGCAATGGCTGAGATGGATGATGACGAATTACTTGAAGCATTAGGGGTAGAGGTTGCACCCCTTAAGGCATCAAGTAAAACCCCTAGGGAAGAGCGCATCATTGCGGGATTTGAAGACATCCTGCGTTTCCATGAAAAGCATGGCCGTGCTCCTCAGCATGGTGAGAGTCGGGATATATTCGAACGCCTTTATGCAGTTCGACTGGATCAGCTTCGTAAACTACCTGAGGCGAGAACTTTGCTATCCGAACTGGACGTTCTTGGATTGCTAAATGGCGCGGTGATATCAACTACTGATCTAGATAGTCTCGACGAAGACGCTTTGCTGGCACAGCTAGGCGTGAGTGCAGAGCCCACTGATGAAGACAGTATTACTGTGCTAAGGCATGTCAGATCCATATCTGAAAAGCGAGCAGCAGAGGAAATTGCTAACCATACTCCATGTAAAGATTTTGAAAATTTCGAACCCCTCTTTGACAAAGTCGAGCGCGAGCTAAAAGCGGGTATACGAATTACTCTTAGGTTTGGTCAGGATGCCAGTATTGCCCAGGGTAATTACTTTATTGTTGGTGGCCAGCTAGCCTATGTTGCGGAAGTGGGTGAAACATTCAAAAATGTCAGCGGCCATGAAGATGCAAGGTTAAGAGTCATTTACAGTAATGGTACAGAAAACAATCTTCTACTTCGATCTCTGCAAAAGGCACTATACCGGGAAGAGAATGGTCGTCGGATTACTGATCCAGACTTAGGGCCACTCTTTGGTGACTCGCCTGAGCCAGATGATATTGAAACAGGAACTATCTATGTACTTCGCAGCAAATCTACTCACCCATACGTTACTGAGCATCGCGACCTTATCCACAAAATTGGAGTGACTGGTAGAAAGGTGGAGACCAGGATTGCTAATGCTGAGAAGGATTCAACTTACTTGTTGGCGGGCGTCGAGATAGTTGCTACCTATAAGCTCCATAATATAAATAGAACCAGATTAGAAAATATCTTTCATCGTATTTTTGCATCGGCACAGTTGAATTTGACGATTGAAGATCGCTTTGGGAATCCAGTACAACCAAGAGAATGGTTTCTGGTGCCGCTGCATGTGATTGATGAGGCAGTGGATCGTATTAAGAATGGATCAATAGCTGGGCTGGTTTATGATCCAAGTGTTGCTGGGTTTGTAAAAAACAATTAGTATCTCCAATAGAAGCGGTCACATAAAGATTAAAAGTTATGGACAACTTTTATTCAGAATTGTGTTAAGTGGGGAAATGGTTATCAATGGCGTAACTGGCCCAAACCGGACGGTACACATATAGACCAGATCAGCCAGGTCGTGAATGCCATCAAGACCAACCCTGATTCACGTCGCCTGATAGTGTCCGCCTGGAACGTGGCCGATGTAGATCAGATGAAGCTGCCGCCTTGCCACGCATTTTTCCAGTTCTACGTCGCCGATGGCAAGCTGTCATGCCAGCTATATCAACGCAGTGCGGATATCTTCCTTGGCGTGCCATTTAATATCGCGTCATACGCCTTGCTGACGATGATGGTCGCGCAGGTCTGCGGCCTGAAACTGGGTGATTTTGTGCATACGCTGGGTGATGCGCATATCTACCTGAATCATCTTGAGCAGGTCAATGAGCAGCTTTCACGCGATATTCGTGCATTGCCGACTATGCGTATCAATCCAGAGATTCAAGATATCTTTGGATTCAAATTCGAAGATTTTGAATTGCAGAACTATGACCCGCATCCTGCAATCAAGGGTCAGGTTGCAGTGTAGCGGCACATAGCTTTTTTGGTTTTTAGAGGTTAGGTTCGAATAGTGCTGCTACTGAAACTACTCTTGTCGCAGGTCAGCGCAGTAGAATGCCCATGGGTTACGGAGCTACGTTTTCCACCCTTGTTGCCTACCAGCAGGTAGGCATTGCCACAACTTCCAGTCATCATGGTGCTGGCCATTTTCTTGGCTTGTAGCCGTTTCCCACCATTTATATCCCGATTGCCAGTATCTGATTTTTCTGGGGTTTGCGGGCCCGGCTTTACCAGCGGCTTGTCTCTTGCCGGGATTTCAGTGCCGGTATGGGCAACAGGAATCAAGCCGGCAATCACCGCGCCGCCTAAAATGCTGAAAATCGTTAATGCAAGGGCGGCAATCAGCACCATAGGGTGAGTTTTGTTTGGGTTGTTGGTTGGCATGACTGGAGCTCCTTTCATTGGTCTGAAGACTGCCACCGCAGCAATTGACCGGTGCTATATGTTCACTAGCAAAAGACTGCTCATTAAAAGCAGGCAAAAAAAAGCGAACCTTCTCGGGGAGATGAAGGCCCGCTGTAAGGAACTGTGTATGCTGGTTATTGGCGTTAGGCGACAGTCAACTGGATATTCTGGTTGTATTGCTGGTCGCTCATGATGTGTTCTTGCTGATGCTGTTTAGGCTTTGCTCCATTATTATGCGATTTCACGCCATCCTGTGTTTGGTAGAGCTTAGATTCAGGTTGAACTAAAGACGGGGTTGTTGGATCTGGTAGCGTCATGATGATTGACCTGTTTGCCGTGACATCAGCAGCCTGCTCACTGCGAGTATGCGGGATCAGGCCGGTAATAGCAGCACTACCCAGAATGCTGAAAATTGTCAGCCCAGTGGCAGCAACCAGCACCATAGGGTGTGTTTTCCTTGGTTGTATCACTGCTAATTTATATTCGGCTTTTGAGATCATGATTTATCCTTTAATGACCAGACCATTAATGACTAATCCATTGCTTGCTGCTTGCGCACGATGAATATTTTTGGTGTTATTCAACGCGGCCTTAAAGTTGGTATATTCACTTAGTGCCAGTACACCATCACCGTTAAAATCTGCTTTCTTAAAGCTTGCCGAGATATCCCAATCCCTAACAGCTTCTTCTTTGGATAATTTATTGTCATGGTCTACATCAAGATCCATGAACTGATACACCGCCAGCGCATGCGCCGGGGATTCTGAAACGCCATACGCCATGACATTGAAGTGCGAGAAAACTGCAGCAGAAGCTAGCAATGCAGCAAAGGCACGTTTGTGTAGCAGAAAATTATTGTCAGACAGTTTTAGCACGCTGTATCCATATTTAAGAATTGCAAGTTAAGCATTGCAAGCAGCGTGCCAACTATATATTTTCTATTTAAAACAGTGGGTTATAATTTTTAAGTCGAGGATTTAGTGATTGCGCATGTCTCCATAAAGAGACATGCGGTAGTGGTTATATTGTAAGTTAATGATTTAAAATGATTATTTAAGTCTCAATTCGTAGACGTCAGATAGATGGAGCGTCTTCCTTGAATAATGCAGGGGTAAGTTGATGGCGTTGCAATAGCTTGTAAAACTCGGTGCGGTTGCGCTGGGCAAGGCGTGCAGCCTGACTGACACTACCATTAGTTGCTTTGAGTAACTTGACCAGATAGTCGCGTTCAAAGTTTTTACGGGCGATTTCAAAAGGCACTATACCGCCAATATCATCTTGTAATGCTTTTTGCACTTGTGACACAGATACAAGCGGTGTTGTAGAGAGAACAACCGTCTGTTCAACGATATTCTGCAGCTGCCGCACGTTGCCGGGCCAAGGGGCAGAGATCAGCAACTCCATAGCATCTGGTGCAAAACCGTTGAGGTTTTTATTATATTTCTGGCTTAAATAGTGCAGGAAGTTATTCGCCAGCAAAGGAATATCCTCGCGCCGCTCAGCCAGGGACGGTATTGCCAGGCCAACCACGTTAATGCGGTAGTACAGGTCCTCACGGAAACGCCCGGCTTTCATTTCCTCAGCCAGGTTGCGATGGGTCGCAGAAATAACGCGCACATCGATTTCCACGTTGTGATTGGCGCCGACCGGGCGTATCGCCCTTTCCTGCAAGGCACGTAACAGCTTGACCTGCAGAGGCATGGGCATATCCCCTATTTCATCCAGGAACAGGGTGCCGCCATGGGCGCTTTGAAACAATCCCTTATGATCGCGTATCGCCCCGGTAAATGCACCTTTGCTATGGCCAAACAGTTCGGATTCCAGCAATGCTTCAGGAATGGCGCCGCAATTGATGGCAATGAAGGGATAATCTCTACGTGGGCTTGCTTTGTGGATAGCGCGTGCCAAGAGCTCTTTCCCGGAACCGCTTTCGCCCTGAATAAACACGCTGGCATCGGAGATGGCCATCAGCTTGGCTTGTCCCAATAAATTTTCCATTTGCGGGCTACGGGTAATGATCTCTACGCGCCATTCATCGTCTTCACCTGGGTGGCTGAGTGAGCTGTTGCTGGAGCCCATGCGCAATGCGGCCTCCACCTGCTGCAACAATGACTTGCTGTCGAAAGGCTTGGTCAGGAAACCGAAAACACCGCGCTGGGTAGCCTCTACTGCCTCCGGAATCGAGCCGTGGGCAGTGAGCATAATGACAGGCAAGGCAGGGTCGCTTTTATGAATGGCATCAAACAAGGCTAGCCCATCCATACCGGGCATACGCAAGTCGCTGATGACCAGAGCAGGGCGGTTGACGGCGATTTGCGTCAGCGCTTCTTCGCCGCTACTGGCCGAGGTGACATGGTAGCCTGCAGCATGCAACCGCATCTCCAACAATCTTAATATGTCGGGATCGTCATCGACTGTCAGTATCCTGGCGGCGGATAGTGGTGCTGATAAAGCAGAGTTCATTAGTTATTTCCTTGACCGCGGTCTGTCATTGTTTTTTCTATGTTCTTCAATTCATCAAGCTTTCTTTGCAGATTATCTGCCTTCTGCTGCGCCGTTTCCGCTTTCATCTGCAGGCCTTCACTACGTTTTTGCTCATCCCGCGCTTTCTGGGCAAGCTTGGCGGTATCTGCAATGTAGTCGCGTAACAGATTTCCCAGCAGTTTGCGTTCGGCGCCAAGTGATGGTTCACGAACCAAATCATCAAGCAAGGCTTGTGCCTTGTTGAAGTCTTTAACTTTACTATTGGGCAAGCCATAGAGCAGGCCGAGTTTCATGCGGGTATCAATATCTTGCCGGTTGGCACTCAAGTTCTGGGTCAGCTCAGAGAGTTCTTTTTTCTGGGTATCTCCAGATGCAGCCAGCATATTTGCGGCATATTCCAGAATAGATGCTTTACGCTGTTCATGCTCAACAGGTTCGCTCATTGTCACCGCAGGTTTGGGTTTGGCAGTTACACATGCTCCCAATGACATTGCCAGTAAAATGATGGAGAGGATTTTTAGTGATTTATTTGGATTGCTCATGACTATTCTCGTCTCGCTTGCTTGATACAAAAGGTAGCCTTACCCGGAAATGGGCGCCAAAGTCGGAAGGAACCAATGAGATTTCACCACCGTGCGCATCTACATATTCCTTGGCGATTGAAAGCCCCAGCCCGCTGCCGCTTACCAGGCTTTCATACACGGCACTGCCTCGATAGAATGGATCAAACAGCCTGGCCTTATCCGAAGCCATGACACCAGGGCCATCATCATATATTTCAATGACAGCATTCTCATGTTGTCGATAAATGCGTAGATTGATCACGCCAGTTTGCGGGGTGTATTTAATGGCGTTTGAAATCAGGTTATCGATCACCGTATGGATTTTTTCATCATCGCAAATGAGATGGATAGCCTGGAAATCGGATTTAACGGCTATTTTTTTACTATCCAGCGTGAGTGCATAAGTGGAAAGGATGCTATGCATCAGCTCTGACAACAGCACATTGCTCAGCTTGAGTTGTGGTTTCTTGAATTGGACAGAGGTGTAGTGCAACAGGTTCTCTATCATTTTCTGCAAACGCAAACTACTCTCGCGCAAGATATTGGTGATTTCCTTTTGCTGTGGGGATAATGTTCCCCCAACTTCGTCGCTCAGCAGTTCGCTTCCCTGGCGGATAGCGGTCAACGGAGTTTTTAATTCGTGTGAAATATGCCTCAGGAAGCGCTGCTTTTCCTGCTCCACCGCCTGTAGCTGACTGCGTAACCAGTCTAGCCGCTCACCCAGAATGCGCATATCACCGGGCCCATCTATACTGATTTGATCGTCGTAATTACCTTCTCCCAGATGCTTGATGGCTTCGTCCATACGGCGAATAGGCTTGGCTACCAGGTAGGTGATGATCATGGCGACGAAGAAACCCACAGGGACTAGCGTCAGGGTTTGCCAGAACAATATTTTTTGTGTCCGCTCAGCATTTTCTGCCAGTGAGGCCGACTCGCGGTCGATCAGCCGATTGTTTTCTGCCAGTATGTTTTGCGCCTTGCCGGATAGATCCTTGAATCTCCCGATCACGCTAATATCCAGGCCATTGTCAGTTAAGTTGCTGTCGGCAGTGATGTCCAGGCTCTTGCTCTTGAGCTCTTCAAATAGCGTAGTTTCCTCCTTGCTCAGGTTGCTTAACTCTGAGCGTTGCTGCTGGCTCAAGGGGAGTCTTGCAAGCTCTTTGATGCTGGAGGTGAATTTTTGATGGGCCAGGCCATAGTTTTCCAGCAGCAAGCTATCGTGCAATACAAAATACTGGCGCGCGCTACGTTCCATGAGGTTTAGTTGCTCCACCAATACACGGCTGGAGCGAGTGGCCTGCACCGCTTGTGCCACAGTGCTGCGGCTTTGATCGGCGAGCCTGTCCACATAGACTGCTGCGTTACCGAAGGCAAACAGCAGAGGCAGCATGGCCAGGGCAAAACCGAACAGCAGTAACTTTAAAAATGATTTTGGGTACATGAATAGCAAGTCTTTATCGGATACGCCTTTATTTACTAGCCCCAATATTAACAACTGCAAAGTATAATAGGCTAATGACTTCTTTAGCTCTTATTGTGGCCGTAGCACAGCATGGTGTGATAGGCAAAAACAACACACTTCCCTGGCATCTTCCTGAAGATTTAAAGCGATTCCGCGCTTTGACCATGGGCCATCATATCATCATGGGCCGAAAAACCTATGAATCCTTGGGTCGGTTGCTGCCGGGGCGTACCACCGTAATTGTGACCCGAAACCGTCAATACTCGGTAGAAGGCGCACTCATTGCCCACACCCTGCAGGAGGCAATCCAACTTTGTGGCGATGACCCCGAGGTGTTCTTGATCGGTGGTGCCGAGCTGTTTGCGGATGGCCTTAAACTGGCAGATAAGCTTTACCTTACGACGATAGACGCCGAATATGAGGGCGATGTATTTTTCCCTGAGTTTGACCCAGCAGCATGGCAAAAGGTCTCGCAGGAAACCCATACTAGCGCTAATGAGTTGGCATTCAGCTACATTACCTACACTCGGTAATTCTCTACACAAAAGGCTGGCCAAGACCAGTCTTTTGTTTTCCCTGTCTAGCTACTTCCGGGTTACTTACTGGGCGACACAATCCACGTAATAAGTCGATTTGCCATCCACCATCTGTTTTACCAGGCCGTGGACATCGGTCTCAAATCCTGGGAAGCGCTCGTTGAACTCACGCGCAAACTTCAGGTAGTTGACGATAATCTTGTTAAATTGTTCCCCCGGGATTAATAGCGGAATACCCGGTGGGTAGGGCGTCAGCAATACCGCTGTGATGCGGCCTTCCAACTCATCAATCAGCACACGGTCGATTTCTCTATGCGCCATTTTGGCAAAAGCGTCAGTAGGCTTCATCGCAGGCACCATGTCTGACAGGTACATTTCCGTTGTCAGGCGGGCGACATCGTTGGCTTTGTAGATCCCATGAATCTGCGTGCACAGATCTTTGAGGCCGGTATGTTCATAACGCGGCTGCTTAAGTACAAACTCGGGTAACACTTTCCACAGTGGCTGGTTCTTGTCGTAGTCATCCTTGAACTGCTGCAACGCAGCGACCATGGTATTCCAGCGGCCCTTGGTAATGCCGATGGTGAACATGATAAAGAATGAGTACAAACCAGTTTTCTCGACGATAACGCCATGCTCAGCCAGGTATTTGGTCACAATAGCTGCCGGGATGCCGAACTCCTCAGAGAAGTCGCCATCCACATCCAGCCCCGGGGTAATGATGGTGGCCTTGATTGGATCTAGCATGTTGAAGCCTTCAGCCAGATTGCCAAAGCCGTGCCAGCGTTCGCCAGCTTTCAGCATCCAGGCGGCGCGTTCTTCTATGCCTTCCTCTGACAGGTCATCCGGGCCCCATACCTTAAACCACCAGTCTGCCCCCCATTCCTCATCTACCTTGCGCATGGCACGACGGAAATCCAGAGCTTCCATGATGGACTCTTCCACCAATGCAGTGCCACCTGGCGCTTCCATCATGGCGGCTGCAACGTCGCAGCTGGCAATAATGGAGTATTGCGGGCTGGTGGAGGTATGCATCAAGTAAGCCTCATTGAACACATCACGGTCCAACTGGATACCTTCGGCATTCTGTACCAAAATCTGCGAGGCCTGGCTCAGGCCTGCCAGCAGTTTGTGTGTCGATTGCGTAGAAAATATCATCGACTCTTTGCAACGCGGCCTATCGGCACCAATGGCGTGATAGTCGCCGTAAAAGTCATGGAAGGTGGCATGCGGTAACCAGGCTTCATCGAAATGCAGGGTATCGATCTTACCGTCCAGCATTTCCTTGATTTCTTCTACGTTGTACAACACGCCATCGTAGGTCGATTGCGTAATTGTCAGAACGCGTGGTTTGGCATTCTTGTCAGTCGCAAACGGGTTGCGTTCGATTTTTTTCTTGATGTTTTCCCACTCAAATTCCTCTTTGGGAATCGGGCCGATAATGCCAAAGTGGTTACGTGTAGGCATCAGAAATACCGGAATGGCGCCGGTCATGATGATGGAGTGCAGCACGGATTTATGGCAGTTGCGGTCAACCACCACAATGTCACCCGGCGCAACCGTAGAGTTCCAGACGATCTTGTTGGAGGTGGATGTGCCGTTGGTGACGAAATACAGGTGGTCGCAGTTATAAATGCGCGCAGCATTGCGTTCGGATGCAGCTACCGGACCGGTGTGGTCCAGCAGTTGGCCTAGTTCATCTACGGCATTGCAGACGTCAGCACGCAGCATGTTCTCGCCAAAGAACTGGTGGAACATCTGGCCCACGGGTGATTTCAGGAAAGCCACACCACCGGAGTGACCCGGGCAATGCCAGGAGTAGGAGCCATCTGCTGCGTAGTGCACCAGCGCACGAAAGAACGGGGGTGGCAGGCTGTCCAGATAGGTGCGGGCTTCACGCAGGATATAACGTGCTACGAATTCCGGTGTATCTTCATACATATGGATGAAGCCGTTGAGTTCACGCAAAATCTCATTGGGGATATGACGTGAGGTACGGGTCTCACCGTGCAGGAAAATAGGGATTTCTTCGTTGCGGTAGCGTATCTCGTCCACGAACTTGCGCAGGTTTTCCAGTGCTTCCGGTTTTTCTTCGATGAACTCTTCATCGTCGATAGACAGGATGAAGGCTGAGGCACGGCTTTGCTGCTGGGCAAACGAGGTAAGGTCACCGTAGCTGGTCACGCCGAGCACTTCAAAACCCTCTTCTTCGATCGCTTTGGCAAGCACGCGTATACCAAGGCCTGAGGAGTTTTCGGAACGGAAATCTTCATCAATAATGACGATGGGGAATCTGAATTTCATGGTTTGCTCCTGGAGCAGAAATTAGTTGGTAGTCGATAGTCGTTAGTTAGGAAACATGGATTAACTAACGATTATCGACTAATAACTAGCGGCTGAGCGCTAGATTTTAGGTAGGGTAACGCCAACTTGACCCTGGTATTTTCCACCACGGTCTTTATAAGAGGTTTCGCAGATATCATCTTCATCCGCCTCGAAGAACAACACCTGGGCACAGCCTTCATTCGCGTATATCTTGGCTGGCAGCGGCGTGGTGTTGCTGAACTCCAGAGTGACATAACCTTCCCACTCGGGTTCGAATGGGGTGACATTCACAATGATGCCACAGCGAGCGTAAGTGGATTTTCCCAGGCAGATCGTCAATACATTGCGCGGGATGCGGAAGTATTCGACAGTGCGCGCCAGCGCAAACGAGTTCGGTGGGATGATGCAGTAATCAGCATTCACTTCGACAAATGAGTTCGGATCAAAATTCTTGGGATCAACAATCGTGCTGTTGATATTAGTAAACAGCTTAAATTCACTAGAGCAGCGAATGTCATAGCCATAGCTTGAAGTGCCATAAGACACCAGCTTCTGGCCATTGGCATACTTCACCTGATTGGGTTCGAAAGGTTCGATCATGCCGTGCTGTTCAGCCATGCGGCGTATCCATTTATCCGATTTTATGCTCATAGTCTTTAAGTGGTTTTGTGATTGAAGCTGGTTGTTAAAAGTGCACCCATTATAAGGCACAAAAAAGAGAACGCATTATAAGATGCTTGTATGACTTTTGTGATGAAAATTCATTGAATTATTAATAAAAAATCCTCACCCCGGCAAACACCGAAGTGAGGATGAATCACATGGGGAAACCTGAAATTTACTCGTCACCACCAAGTTCAATGGAGTAGCGCCAGAACTGGTCTTCATGCTCGAAGATCACTTTAGAGGCTTCGGGGTCACGGCTACCAGCCGGATATTGATGCACAGGCTTGCGATCCTTGGCCCAGGCTTCAATCACCGGGTCTACCAGGCGCCATTGCGCTTCTACTTCGCTGATATGCAGGTAAAGCGAATTGTCGCCTTCCATCAGGTTCAGCAGCAGTGTTTCGTAGGCGTCGATAGACTCATCGCCCGGCAGGCGATTGGCGGCGTCCAGCTGTATGGTGCGGGTGGCGATATCCAGGCCAGGAATCTTGGACTGAATTTCCAGCTTGATACATTCGCGCGGCTGTATGCCCAGCATCAGCCAGTTCTGATGGGTACCATCCTTGCCGAGCTGCATGGGTGACTTCTTGAAGCGGATGGAAATGCGTGTATCAGCCTCATGCAAGCGCTTTGCGGTGCGGATGTAGAACGGCACACCTTTCCAGCGTGGATTGTCGATGAACAATTTCAAGGCAGCATAGGTTTCAACTACACTACTGCTATCGCCAAGCTCTTCCAGGTATCCCGGCACTTTCTCGCTGTTAATCTCGCCGGCTGAATATTGCGCACGAAAGGCATACTTTTCCAGTTGCTCAACCGGGATAGGGCGTATCGCTTCCAGCACCTTGATTTTCTCGGCACGAATCGCGTCAGGCGTCAGTTCCTTGGGGATTTCCATAGCGGTGAGCGCCATGGTTTGCAGGATATGACTTTGTATCATGTCGCGCAACGCGCCTGTGGCATCGTAAAACTGGGTGCGTTCGCCCACACCGAGCATCTCGGTATTGGTGATCTGTACATGGTCGATATACTGGTTGTTCCAGATAGGCTCCAGAACCGCATTGGCAAAGCGTTGCAGCATGATGTTCTGCAGCGCGGATTTCCCCAGATAATGGTCAATGCGGTAAATCTGACTTTCTTTCAAGTGCTTGGAAAGTGAAGCCTGCAACGCTTGTGCGGATTTCAGGTCGGTACCGAATGGTTTCTCGATCACTACGCGGCGTGAGTATTTCGAATCATCTACCAGCCCGACGTTGTAGAGTTGTTCAACTATGGTTGCAAAGTCTGAAGGACGCACCGATAGAAAATAGGCCAGGTTTTGCGGGAATACAGACTCGTCCGCAAGGGTTGTTTTCAGGCGTTCAAATGCGGTTGCATCTTCAGGTGGATTGCTGTGGTAATGGTTACGCGCGATGAAGCGTTTGAATACTTCTTCGTCGTAGCCGTTCTTGAATTTGGCATCCAGCATGCCCTTGATGTCTTTTTGCCAATCTTCGCGGGATACAGCGCCGCGACCTACAGAAAGAATCGCCATTTTGGCAGGTAAACGGCCCAACGAATCCAGCCGGAACAGACCAGGCATCAGTTTTACGCGGGAGAGGTTACCACTCGCGCCAAAAAGAACCAGTGTGGATTCATCTATTTGTTTAGTCATTTCCATGCTTTCTGATGAGTGAGCTTCTGAGTTAAATGACTGCAAGACAGCCGGTGACGACTGTCTTGCAGCATGGCTTTAATACTAGTTGGATTTATTTATCGCTGACTGACTTTACAAAGTGACCGCCAAAACCATTACGCATCATGGATAGCAGTTTATAGCTATAGCCATTGGCATCCTGACTTCTGAAGCGCGCTTGCAAGGCCAGTGTGAGCACGGGGGCCGCAACACCTTGTTCTACAGACTCCATCACAGTCCAACGGCCTTCGCCGGAATCTGCAACATAAGGGGCAACTGCTGTCAGTTCCTGGTCTTCTTTCAGTGCATCAGCTGTCAAGTCCAGCAGCCAGCTGCGTACGACTGAACCATGACGCCATAGCTCGGTAATCTGTGCCAGATCCAGATGAAAATCTTCTTTGCCTTTGATCAGGTCCAAACCTTCAGCCATGGCTTGCATCATGCCGTATTCAATACCGTTATGTATCATCTTGGTAAAGTGGCCTGAGCCTATCGGGCCAACGTGCGCCCAACCATTTTCCTTGGATGGTGCCAGTGCGATCAAGATATCTTCTACAGCCTTGGCTACTTCAGGGGTGGCGCCTACCATCAGACAGTAACCGTTGTCCAAACCCCAGATGCCGCCGGAAGTGCCTGCATCCATAAAGCCGATGCCGCGCTCTGCCAGCCATGCGCCACGGCGTTGGCTGTCTTTGTAATTGGAGTTACCGCCATCAATGATGATGTCACCTTTGGACAGCATCGGTGCCAGATCTTGAATCTGGATTTCAGTAGGTGCGCCGCTTGGCAGCATCAGCCATACGATACGTTTTTCTGTTGCATTATCTTCAGTCAGTTTTGATATGGCGTCAGGCACTGAGCTGGCGCCTATCATGCCTTCGTTAGTGACGAGTTGGTTGACGACGTCAACGCTTCTGTCATAGCCAACTACTTTAATACCACTGCGTAACAGACGAGTGGTCATGTTGCCGCCCATTTTGCCAAGGCCTACCATTGCGAGTTTCATTATTTTTCCTTGATGAGGATAGTGTGCCATCATCCTTTTGGGTAAGATAGCGGGTTAAGATTTATGTGCGTGCTGCGCTGCAATTATAACGTGAAGGCTTTACATGATGCAAAACACAAACCAAGAGAATGCTACGAAAAAGCAAGTCAGTCGATGGCATCAGTTTGACAGCCAGCAGGCAATTAACCAGGCCGCTGTTGCGCGTATCCTTGCGGCGGCACAACAGGCAATCGCTGAATACGGTAGTTTTCTCATCGTGCTGGCTGGCGGCGGCACGCCAAAAAGCGTGTATGAGCTGTTAAGCAAAGAACCGGCTGACTGGGCCAATTGGCACGTTTACCACAATGATGACCGTTGCCTGCCCGTCGATCATCCTGAACGCAATAGCCTGATGGCGCGCCAGGCCTGGCTGAATCATGTGTCTATCCCTGCTGCACAAATCCATGACATTCCCGCTGAGCTCGGTAATATTGCCGGGGCGAAAGCCTATGCGCAAACGCTGGCCGGTGTGCGCACCTTTGATCTTGTTCTGCTGGGGCTAGGTGAGGATGGCCACACCGCTAGTCTGTTTCCAGGGCAGGCCGTCGATAACAGCGCGGATGCAGTCCCGGTATTCGATGCACCCAAGCCGCCACCGGAGCGCATCACCATTAGCCAGAAACGGCTTAGCAACACGCATGAGGTGATGTTTCTGGTGACGGGAGCAGGCAAGCAGGAGGCAGTGGATAACTGGCGCAGTGGGGTGGCGATTCCTGCTACGCTGATTACGCCTGAAAATGGTGTAGATGTTTATTGCTATGGCGTCAAGGTCGCGACGTAGGAGCGGGCCCTTGACGGACATGACCCATGCGGTCATGGCGTCAAGACTGTATGGGTTTCCCCAACTTATCTAACTGCTAAAGCAGTTCATGTCTTGTGAAGACCGAGTAGGTCTCAAATTACCAATTCAAACTAATTTTAGTGTAGTGCCTCATAAAAAAGATGCCCTGGGAGCGGCTCCGGTATTGCCTCTCAGAGCATCTTATTTTTATGTACTTAATATTAGGTATTCTGAATCACGATACTCGGAAACTTGCTGCTGTGATCCAGCGCTAAATCTGCCAGTTTTACTGCAGTAGTGCGTGCGATCTGTTTGTAGATGGCGGCGATTTTGCCATCAGGGTCGGCAACGACAGTCGGCACGCCACTGTCAGCTTGTTCACGTATCTGGATATCCAGCGGCAACGAGCCCAGTAAGTCCACGTTGTAGTCCTTGCACATGGCAGCACCGCCACCGGCGCCGAAGATGTGTTCTTCATGACCGCAGTTGCTACAGATATGCGTGCTCATGTTTTCGACAATACCTAAAATCGGGATGCCGACTTTTTCAAACATCTTGAGACCCTTGCGGGCATCCAGCAGGGCAATGTCTTGCGGTGTAGTAACGATCACTGCTCCGGTTACCGGGACTTTCTGTGAAAGCGTGAGCTGGATGTCGCCGGTGCCTGGCGGCAGGTCAATCACCAGGTAGTCCAGGTCTTTCCAGCGTGTGTCGCGCAATAGTTGCTCCAGCGCACCTGTCACCATAGGGCCGCGCCATACCATGGGAGTGTCCACATCTACCAGAAAGCCGATAGACATGGCTTGTATGCCGTGGCGTTCCATCGGCTCTATGCTTTTGCCGTCCGCGCTATCCGGGCGGCCGGTAATACCCAGCATCTGCGGTTGCGACGGGCCGTAGATATCCGCATCCAGAATACCTACCGATGCACCTTCGGCAGCCAGTGCCAATGCCAGATTGACGGCGGTGGTGGATTTACCGACACCGCCTTTGCCGGATGCGACTGCAATAATATTTTTGACGTTAGGCAATAGAGGTACGCCGCGCTGCACGCTATGGGAAACGATGCGGCTGCCGATGTTCACAAATACGCTGCCTGCATCCGGAATGCTTTTTAGTTTGCTTTCAACCTGCGCCTGGATGCTGGCTAGCTGGCTATTAGCAGGGTAGCCCAATACGATATCTACAGAGATATTGTTGCCATCGACCTTGATATTCTTGGCGGATTTGCTGCTGATAAAATCCTTGCCGGTATTCGGATCGGTGATTTCTCTGAGTGCGTTTTGGACGTCTGATTCTGCAATGGCCATCTGGATAATTCCTGAGTAAAAAGTTAAGGTAATTTTAACGCATGTGAAAGCGTGCGTCATTTGCTAAAATGCGGGATTACACTATTTAATTAAGTCTGTAGATTCAATTCATGGCTCGCAAAATTCTAGTTACTTCGGCGCTACCTTATGCCAACGGCAGTATCCACCTCGGCCATCTGGTGGAGTACATTCAAACTGATATCTGGGTACGATTCCAGAAAATGCAAGGCCACACCGTGCATTATGTGTGTGCGGATGATACGCATGGTACGCCCATCATGCTACGTGCCGAGAAAGAGGGTATCACGCCGGAAGCCCTGATTGAGCGCGTTCACGCCGAACATAGCGCTGATTTTGCCGAGTTCCTGGTGGAGTTCGACAATTATTATTCCACTAACTCTGAAGAGAATCGTGAGCTGGCAAGCAGCATCTACAAGGCGCTCCGGGCTAACGATAAAATTGCCACCAAAACTATAGAGCAGTTCTACGACCCCGTCAAAAACATGTTCTTGCCGGATCGCTTTATCAAAGGCGAGTGCCCCAAGTGTCATGCCAAGGATCAATATGGCGACTCCTGTGAAGTGTGTGGAGCCACTTACAACCCCACCGAGCTGATTAACCCCTATTCTGCAGTTTCCGGGGCAGTGCCCGTGCGCAAGGAAACCGAACACTATTTCTTCAAGCTTTCTGAGTGCGCGCAATTTCTGAAAGAATGGACACGCTCCGGCACCTTGCAGGCAGAAGCCGCCAACAAGATGAATGAATGGCTGGGTGACGATAGCGAAAACAAGCTCTCAGACTGGGATATTTCGCGCGATGCGCCGTATTTCGGCTTTGAAATCCCGGATGCACCGGGCAAGTACTTCTATGTTTGGCTGGATGCGCCTATAGGTTATATGGCTAGTTTCAAGAACCTGTGTGCGAAAAATGGTTTGGACTTTGACGAGTACTGGAAAAAAGATTCAACTACCGAGCTTTATCATTTTATCGGCAAAGATATTCTTTACTTCCATGCGCTATTTTGGCCGGCGACCCTAGAATATTCCGGCCACCGTACACCAACCAACGTGTTTGCACATGGCTTCCTGACCGTCAACGGCGAAAAGATGTCCAAATCGCGCGGTACTTTTATTACGGCACGTAGCTACCTTGAGCATGTGAAGAACCCTGAATATTTACGTTATTACTATGCTGCCAAGTTGAATGGATCGATGGAGGATATCGACCTGAACCTGGAGGATTTCGTGGCACGGGTGAATAGTGATTTGGTGGGGAAGTACATCAATATTGCGAGTCGCTGCGCCCCATTTATAGCTGGGACATTTGGAAATAAGATTTTTAAAAGTAGCCATGTTGTTTTTGATAGGTTTGCGCAAAAAATTGTAGACCAAGTTACTCCACACTTTGAAAGCCGAGATTATTCAAAAGCAATTCGTGAGTTGATGGTTCTTGCCGCAGATGTGAATCAATATGTAAATGATCAAGCTCCTTGGAAAATGGTAAAAGAAGGAAGAGAAGAGGAAGCTGCCGATGTTGCTATATTTGCAATAAATGCTTTTAAGTCACTTACAGCAGCACTGAAGCCAGTTTTACCTGGTATCGCTAAGCAAGTAGAAATGTTGTTATCAATCCCAAGTTTATCTTGGCAGGATATTACGAAACCACTTCCCGATGGACATATCGTTAATCAATATCACCATCTAATCACTCGTATTGACCCTAAACTGATTGAAGCCATGACCGAAGCAAATAAAGAAAATCTGCAAGCCACCCCTCTAGCAACGCCAGGCGCTGTGCAACCTGCCGCTATTCCAGCAACAGATGCCAGTTATATCAGCATAGACGACTTCACCAAAGTCGATCTGCGCATCGCCAAAATCGTCAATGCCGAGCATGTGGAAGGCGCGGAAAAGCTACTCAAGCTGACATTGGATATAGGCGAAGAAAATCCGCGTCAGGTATTTGCCGGAATCAAGTCAGCTTATGACCCAGCCACATTGGTCGGGCGGTTAACAGTAATGGTGGCTAACTTGGCTCCGCGCAAGATGAAGTTCGGTATGAGTGAAGGCATGGTGCTGGCTGCAAGCGATGAAAGCGGTGGGCCGTTTATTCTGTCGCCGGATGCCGGTGCGCAGCCTGGTATGCGCGTGAAGTAATAGTTGCTATACACAAAAAAAGCCCCGCTAACTAGCGGGGCTTTTTACATATTGCAGGATACTTGTTGCTATATGTTTACTTCTTCTTATCGGCTGCGGCTTTCTCGGCAGCTGCTTTTTCAGCTTTGGCTGCTCTTGCTTTAGCCATGCTGTCGGTAGGTGCTGCAGTGGTTGCAGCAGCGCTGCCACTGACGGCTACCTTGCCTTTTAGGCTGGCAACAGTCTTATCGCCAAACCCTGGGACTTTATTAAGATCATCAATGGATTTGAAGCCGCCATTTTTCTTGCGGTAATCAAGAATAGCCTGTGCTTTTACCGGGCCAACACCTTCCAGGGTTTCAAGTTCAGCTTGAGTTGCGGTATTGAGGTTAACAGCTGCAAAAGCGCTGAATGAGAGGCTAACTAAGGCAATAAAAACTAACAGCATTCTTTTCATTCTTCTTCTCCTGATTGTGTTGAGTTATTGTTAAATGCGACGCGTATTCAATGCGTTGAAAGAGCATAGCATAGGCTTTTGCAAAAACGCCAACAATGTATTCAGGGAGGAAGAACGATTAAGTCGGATGGATTTCCTGGTAAATTTTTTCGAGCGCTTCCAACGGATTTTCCGCCTGGGTAATAGGGCGGCCAATTACCAGGTAACTGGCACCGAAAGATAATGCCAGTGCCGGAGTCATCACACGCGTTTGGTCATTGAGTGCGACGTTGGCAGGGCGTATGCCTGGGGTGACGAGCAGGAATTTATCTCCCAACGCATTTCTGAGGTCTATGGCTTCAAGCGCAGAACATACAACGCCATCCAGCCCGGCCTTTTGAGTCAATTTCGCAAGATTCAGTACCTGGTCTGCCAGTCGGCCCGGGACACCTACCTGATGCAGTGTCATCTGATCCATGCTGGTCAGCACGGTGACTGCAATCAGCAGAGGGGTATGCCCGGATTTGGCAACGCCTTCCTTGGCAGACTCCATCATGGCCAGCCCGCCGGAGGCATGCACATTAAGCATCCACACGCCGAGGCGACTGGCTGCTTCACAAGCCTTTGCTACAGTATTGGGGATGTCGTGGAATTTAAGATCCAGAAACACGCCAAAATCCTTATTGACCAGTGTCTCGACGAGTTGCGGGCCGGCGGCGGTGAACAGCTCTTTGCCCACTTTGACTCGGCATAGTTTGGGGTCAAGGGCATCAACCAGTTTTAGTGCGCTGCTGGCGTCTGCAAAGTCGAGGGCAACAACTATCTTAGGGTCTGTGGTCATATTGCTGATTCTTTAAGTAGCGGATTCTTTGGGTTCAGGTGAGATGGACTCCCAGGCATTGCATGCTGGGCACTGCCAATGAAAATTGCGCGCCTTGAAACCGCACTGGTCGCAGCCGTATGCATTACGGTTGCCGATGGCATTGCGCACGGTTTGCTGCATGAGGCGAGTGTCGCCTTTATCATCAGCATCTGATGCGACCCGGGCTTTGAGCAGATGCTCCAAAGTTTGCAGGCTGGGTTTGCGTTCAAGCTCGTCTCTTGCCAACTTGCTGGCACTCTCAGCACCTTGTTCTGCCAGGGTTATTTCATAGACCACACTGAGCAGTGAAGGCAGTTTGTAAGTCTGGAAATAATATTTGATCAGCTCTACGCCGTCATTAACCTTGTCTAAGGCGCGGTAGCTATTTAATAGCTTGTTAGCGACCAAACCCAAGTGGTCTGGCTGCTGGAACTCTATGCGCTTCCAGAAGGAAATCGCTACCTTATGTGCACCGGTACTGTTTTCCATATCACCCAGCATGACATTGGCACGTACACAGTTTTTGTTAGCATCCAGCGCCATTTCCAGTTCGTGCCGGGCGGTATGCGTGTCGTTTTCCAGAATTGATTTCATTGCCATCTCGCAATAAAACTGTGCAATTTCCTTGCGGAATGAAACACCTGAAATGCGCTCCAGCTCGGTAGCGCTTTTAATGGCACGTTCCCATTCACGTTCGCGGATGTAAATCTCCAGCAAAGCTCGCAGCGCCGGCTGCTGGTAGCGGCTATCATCCAGCGAGCTAAATAACTCTTCAGCCCGGTCAAACAGGCCGGCTTTGAGGTAATCCTGGGCCAACTCAGCTTTAACTGCCTGCCTTTGTGCTGGCGGTAACTCTTTCCTGTCCAGCAAGTTCAAGTGCAGGTTAATGGCGCGATCAACCTCGCCACTGCGGCGGAACAGGCTACCCAGGGCAAAGTGCAGCTCCAGTGAATCGGCATTGGCCTGCACCGCCTCAATAAAGGCCTCTATGGCTTTATCGTGCTGGTCTGTGATCAGGAAGTTCAGCCCTTTGAAATAGGCGGCAGGCAGGGTGCTGGATTCAGATAGCAACTGCTTGATATCTACACGGGCGGCAATCCAGCCTAGCGTGAAAAACAAGGGTAGGGCTAACAGCCACCAGTATTCAAATTCCATCATGGGTTATATCTTCTTGGGTTATGGCGAGTTGTCTGTATGTTAGTTGTTTGAATCAAGTTGCTGCTTAATCATTAGGTTTAAGCGTTTTCAGTTCACGCTTTAATGCCAGCAGTTCCCGCCGCTGACGGATCATGGACGGGACGCATGCAACAACGCCTACTGCGATGCCAAAAAAACAGGTGATCAGCAGCATTAGCGACAGAGGTGCCTGCCAGGCGTAGCCAAGGTAGTAATGCAGGGCTACAGGCTCGACGTTCTTGAGGGCAAAGCCGAGCAGCAGAATAAAAAAGAGTGTGCCTAAAATTATATAGATAAATCGCATAGTCGGATTTTACCTAAGGCCTTGTGAAAAACCTAAAAGAAACTGTAAAGCGTGATTGAATCATTACGATGGTTTGATCTGCAAGGTGCCATAAAAAAACGGCAGCATCCCGATTAAGGATACTGCCGTTTTTAAGGCAATGCTTGCTTACTCAGCCAAATCTACTCGTTCGCGTAACTCTTTACCTGCTTTGAAGTGCGGTACATGTTTTTCAGGTACCTGCACCTTGGAGCCGGTCTTTGGGTTGCGACCGAGACGGGGAGGGCGATAGTTCAGACTGAAACTACCGAACCCCCTGATCTCAATACGTTCCCCGGTTGCAAGGTTATCCGACATTGAGTCAAGGATAGCTTTTACTGATAGCTCAGCATCCTTGACGACCAATTGTGGAAAGCGCGCAGCGAGATTAGCAATTAGCTCTGATTTTGTCATGCCACAATCGCCTTATTCGTTATTTTTGCTATCAAGTTTAGCTTTAAGCAGAGCGCCCAAGTTGGTAGTGCCTGCAGCACCGGCATTGTCATTGCTGAATTTCTGCATTGCATCAGCTTCTTCAGCAATATCTTTAGCCTTGATAGACAGTGTGATAGAACGGCTCTTGCGATCAACATTGGTAATGCGTGCTTCGATCTCTTGGCCTTCCTTCAGTACTGAGCCAACGTCAGTGACTTTTTCCTTGGAGATGTCAGAAGCGCGCAGGTAGCCTTCAACTTCGCCGTCAAGGGTAATCACAGCGCCTTTTTCTTCGATAGTCTTGACGATGCCCTTAACAATCGCACCCTTGTCATTCACAGTGGTGTAAGCACCGAATGGGTCGTTGTCCATTTGTTTAACGCCAAGAGAGATACGCTCTTTCTCAACATCAATGCTAAGTACCAGGGCAGAGATTTCATCACCCTTCTTAAAGTTACGGATAGCTTCTTCGCCAGTTTGATTCCATGACAGGTCAGATAAGTGAACCAGGCCATCGATACCGCCAGGCAAACCGATAAACACGCCGAAGTCAGTAATCGACTTGATCTGGCCGCTAACTTTGTCGCCCTTCTTATGGGTTGCAGCAAAATCATCCCAAGGATTAGCTTGGCATTGCTTCATGCCCAATGACAGGCGGCGACGATCTTCGTCGATTTCAAGAATCATTACTTCAACTTCATCACCTAATTGAGCGATCTTGGCTGGGTGTACGTTCTTGTTAGTCCAATCCATTTCTGAAACGTGTACCAGACCTTCAATACCTGGTTCGATTTCTACGAATGCGCCGTAGTCGGTCAGGTTAGATACCTTGCCGAACAGGCGTGTGCTGACTGGATAGCGACGTGTCAATGCAACCCATGGGTCATCGCCCAGTTGCTTTATACCCAGTGAAACACGGTTTTTCTCTTGATCAAACTTGAGGATCTTGGCTTCAACTTCTTCGCCAACAGTCAGCACTTCTGATGGGTGCTTAACGCGACGCCATGCCAGGTCGGTGATGTGCAACAGGCCATCAATGCCACCCAGATCAACGAATGCGCCGTAGTCGGTAATGTTCTTGACGATACCCTTAACGATAGCGCCTTCTTTCAATGAACCCATCAATGCTTCGCGGTCAGCACCCATGCTCTCTTCGAGAACAGCGCGGCGTGAAACCACAACGTTGTTACGCTTGCGGTCGAGCTTGATAACCTTGAAATCCCATTCTTTGTTTTCGAATGGAGTTGTGTCTTTAACAGGACGCAGATCAACCAGTGAACCAGGCAAGAAAGCGCGGATACCGTTAACCATCACAGTCAGGCCACCCTTAACACGACCATTGACTTGACCCTTGATGATGCGGGCTTCGTTCATCGCTTCTTCCAGATCCAGCCATGCAGCCAGACGCTTTGCTTTTTCGCGGGACAGCTTGGTTGAACCATAGCCATCTTCCAGTGATTCGATACATACTTTAACGAAGTCACCAACGTTAACTTCCATCTCGCCACGGTCATTGCGGAATTCGGCGGCATCGATAATGCTTTCGGACTTAAGGCCGGCATTAACAACAACGAAGTCGGAGTCGATGGATACTACTTCTGCGGTGATCACTTCACCGGAGCGCATTTCCTGGCGTGCCAGGCTTTCCTCAAACAGAGCTGCGAAACTTTCGCCGAAAGATGAGGGGGTTGAGGTTGAAACGTTAGTCATTAAAAAAGTTACCTAATATAATCCCGCCGTGCAACGGGGCAAATTAAAAAAGCCATGAACCGGTGAAGTCCACGACACCTAAAGATTACTACTTACACTAAAATTACTGTTTGGCAGCGTTGGTTTGCTGATAATCCATAACTGCCTGAACGGCTTGTGCTATAGACAGCTGGCTGGTTTCAAGCAATCTGGCATCTTCAGCTTGCTGCAGTGGTGCAACCGATCTTTCACGGTCTCGCGCATCGCGCTGCTGCAAATCTTGTAAGATGTCGGCTAGATTAGCATGGATTCCTTTTGACATCAACTGCTTATATCGGCGTTCAGCACGAATTTCGGCACTTGCGGTAAGGAATATTTTTGTTGCCGCATCGGGGAAAACCACGGTTGCCATATCACGTCCATCTGCCACCAGCCCCGGGGCTTTGCGAAAGCTATGTTGCAGATCAAGTAAGGCGCGTCTTAGGGCAGGGTGCACCGCTACTTCGGAAGCGCCTTTGCCCATTTGTTCGGTACGTACTTGTTCGCTGACAATTTCATGGTTCAGGTAAATTTCGCCGTTTTCAAACCGGATATCCAGCTCGCCTGCCAGCTTTGCCAAAGCAGATTCGTCTTGCCACGATACTTTGTTGTTGAGCGCTGCCAGCGCCACAATGCGATATAGCGCACCGGAGTCAAGATAGTGGTAACCGAGTTGTTCTGCAACCAGTTGGGCAACCGTACCCTTGCCTGAGGCCGATGGACCGTCTATGGCAATGACGGGGATAGATCTTTTTGAGTCAGTCATCATTGTTCGGCTTGGGTGATACTAGCAAAACGCTCGAAATAGTCAGGGAATGTTTTTGCCACGCAGTTGGGATCATTGATAATAATCGGCACATGCCCCAGAGACACTAGCGAAAAGCACATCGCCATGCGATGGTCATCATAGGTGTCTATTACTGCATCAGGTGTTAGTGTGGGTGGTGGGATAATCGTAATGTAATCACTACCTTCCTCTACTTTTGCACCTACCTTGCGCAGCTCGGTTGCCATCGCTGTCAAGCGGTCGGTCTCCTTGACGCGCCAGCTGGCGATATTGCGCAGCGTGGTCGTGCCGTCAGAAAATAATGCCGCAATAGCCAAGGTCATGGCTGCGTCGGGAATATGGTTGCAGTCCAGATCTATGGCTTTTAATTTCCCTGATGTTGCACTGGCTTCTATCCAGTTCTCACCATAGACGATATTTGCTCCCATCAGCGCGAGCGCCTCTGCAAAGCGCACATCGCCCTGTATGCTGTTTTTACCTACGCCATTAACGCGTACCGGTCCGCCGCCAATGGCGCCGGCAGCCAGAAAGTAAGAGGCCGAAGAGGCGTCACCTTCGACGAAAATAGTGGATGGGGTTTGATAGCTGCTATTTGCAGGAATAATAAAGCGCTGCCAGCCCTGGCGTTCGACTATGACGCCAAAGCGCGCCATCAGGTTGAGGGTGATCTCAATGTAGGGCTTGGAAATTAGCTCACCAACTACCTCGATCGTATGCTTTTTGCCCGTTAAGGGCAGTGCCATCAATAATGCGGTCAGGAACTGGCTGGAAACGTCGCCACGAATCTTAATAGGGGCGTCTGCCGTGATATCGGCTGGGGCAATGGCCAGCGGGGGAAAGCCCTCGTTTGCCAGGTAGCTGATATTTGCTCCGGCCTGACGCAAGGCGTCTACCAAGTCGCCAATCGGGCGCTCATGCATGCGTGGTACGCCGGAAAGTTTGTAGTGCCCGCCAGATAGTGCGAGTGCAGCCGTTAGCGGTCGAAACGCCGTGCCTGCATTGCCCAGGAATAAATCTGCCTGTTTGACACTGAAGGCGCCGCCACTGCCGACAACACGCCAGTCATGCTCGTCGATTTTTTCCAGATTGACGCCCAACGCAATCAGCGCTTCCAGCATGCGCTCGGTATCGTCCGAGGCTAACAGGTCACGTATTCCAGTAGTGCCGTAGGCCAAAGCCGCGAGCAGCAAGGTGCGATTGGAGATGCTTTTGGAGCCGGGGAGCAAGACATGGCCTTGTGCCGAGCTTGCCGGTTTTAGTGCGAGTGATTCCATTATTTTTGCAGTTTTTCTCTATTGTCTGCCCATGCGTTGCGGGCCTGGCTGGCTTGTTCAAACAATGCCTGCAAGCCGGCGCTGTCGCTGTTTTGGAGCAGGGCCTGCATGCGTAATAGCTCGGCTTGGTAAGCAGCAAGCTCTTTAAGTAAAGCGGTACGGTTGGCAAGGCTGATATCTCGCCACATTTCAGGGGAGCTGCCAGCAATACGGGTAAAGTCGCGGAAGCCGCTGGCGGCAAAATCGAATAGCTGCTTGGCATTAGGGCGTGCAGCCAGGTCATCAACCAGGGCAAATGCCAGCAGGTGCGGCAAATGGCTCACTGCGGCAAAAATGCTGTCATGCTGTTCTGATGTCATCTCGCTGACTTTGGCGCCAGCAAGCTGCCATAGCGTGCTTACTTGTTTAACTGCCGTCGCACTGGTCTGTTCAGTCGGGGTGAGCACTACGTTTTTACCGTCGAATAAATCCGCCTTGGCGGCAGTAACTCCACTTTTTTCGGCACCTGCAATCGGGTGACCAGGCACAAATTGCGTTAATTTTTTGCCCAGCAGGGTTTGGGCATATTGGATTACATCAGATTTGGTACTGCCGACATCGGTAATGGTGGTTTGCGGTTCAAGGTGCGGTGCAATGGCGCTAAATATGCTGGCAGTCTGCGCAACCGGAACGGCGATGAGCACCATGTCTGCGCTAACGAGTGCGCGCTCGGCATCGGATTCAATCTCATTGATAACGCCGAGGTTTAATGCGGATTGCAGGCTGTCACCCGTGCGGCCCACGCCAACGATATGCAGTGCGGGGTTTTGCCGCTTCAAGGCAAGCGCCACAGAGCCACCAATGAGGCCCACGCCAAAGATTACGAGTTTATTCAATTGTATTAGTCACTATTCGCTAGCAGGTTTTATATACCGGATTTTTGCCAGTGCGAATTGTAGCATGCGTAAAACGTTGTTTTTTGGGATTAGGTAACGCGGGGGAGATGCCGGGAGCAATTTGAAAACAAGAGCGGCATTCTAGTGCAGGGCTCAATCCACACTAAAATGCCGATTGCCATGGAGATGACATTGAATAAGAGTAATACCTATGCAAATAGTTCAAAACTTGTTCGGTTATTTATGATGCAAATGATTGATAGCCTGCCATTCACCGTCTATCAATGCTTGTTGCGGCAGGAAGTTCTGTTTATAGGCCATTTTGCGGCTTTCTTTAATCCAGTAGCCAAGATAGAGATAAGGTAGCTGCAGGCTGCGACACCATTCCAATTGCCACAGGATATTGTAAGTGCCATAACTGCTGGCGTGATCGGCCGTGTCATAAAACGTATACACCGCAGAGATACCGTCGTGCACGATATCCACCACGCTGACTATTTTTAGCACGCCATTCTGCCTGAACTCTACCATCTTGCTGTCCACATTGCTTTGCACCAGGAAGTTGCGGTATTGCTCGGTAGTTTCCTGGGCATCGGCACCTTGATGACGTGCGGCCTGATAGGCAACGTACAGTTGGTAATGATCTTCATGAAACTCAAGCGGAATAATCTTCGCGGTCAATTCCTGGTGACGCTTGAAAGCGCGCTGCTGGCTACGGCTGGCCTGGAAATCTGCCACCGGCAGGCGCACCGGGATGCAGGCGTTACATTTTTCGCAGTGCGGACGGTAAGTGAATTTTCCGCTACGGCGAAAACCAAGCTGGATAAGGCCGCTGTAGGTATCAGCATTTATTAGGTGGTGCGGTGCTGCAATAAGGGACTGCGCCTGGCGGCCTTCTATATAGCCACAGGCGTACGAAGTGGTGGCATAGAATTGCAGCTTTTGTAACGGTGGGTCGCCGGGCAGGGTCATGATGTCAAGTTTACCAATTCTGATAGCCGCTGTGAGAATTCCGCGCGTGAGATTTCCCTGGCGCCCAAGGATGCCAGATGCGAGGTTTTCATCTGGCAATCTATCAGGCCGAAGCCTTGTGCCTGAAGATGCTGCACCCAATGCACAAAAGCAAGTTTAGACGCATCGGTGACGCGGTGAAACATGGATTCACCATAAAACATTTTGCCTATCGCCACCCCATAAAGTCCGCCTGCCAGTTGTCCATCTATCCACGTTTCTGCGCTATGTGCGTAGCCGAGTTCATGTAGCCGGCAGTAGCCTTCAATGATCTCGTCAGTAATCCATGTGCCATCTTGTCCAGGGCGCCCGGATTCAGCACAGGCTAACATCACTTCGTGAAACGCCGTATCAAACCTTATTTCGTAGTCGTTATGCTTGAGGCGCTTGCCAAGCGAGCGTGAGATTTTTAATTCATCCGGAAATAGCACCATGCGCGGGTCTGGACTCCACCACAGCACCGGTTCGCCAGCGCTGAACCATGGGAATATGCCTTGCCGGTAGGCAGATAGCAGGCGCTTTTCGGATAGGTCACCGCCAATCGCCAGTAGCCCATTAGGTTCAGCCAGTGCGTAACCTAATGGCGGAAAAGGGGTGTTGTTGCTCAGTGCGGCAACGCGTCCAGTGGGAAGTTGGTAATAGTTTTCTAGCATGTTGAAAAAGGTTTAAATCAATATCCAGTCTAGTTTCCTGCCACTTTAAGCGTTCAGTATATGCTTAAGACTAATGTTTTCATGAGAGCTTGATAAGCGGGCTTTACCCAACTGACACTTTATGCTTCAATCAATGCATGCGAATACTCCGCGCTTTTATTCTATTGCTTATCACAATTCTTGTGACTGATACTGTGTATGCGGGTTCCATATACACCAGTGTGATGATGCAGGATGTATCGACATCTGCCTACATCGCCCAACTGCATGAGCATGACGATGCAATGCTTATGGGCATTGTTCAAACAGAGGCCACAGAGCCTGCGCATGAAAAGCACCAGCATGATAAGCACTCGTCAGGTTCGCCATGCACTAATTGCCATCACTGCCTAGCATGTCTCACCATGATGCCGGTGGCGATGTTATTTGTCCCTTCACTCTTACCCCACCCAGTGCTGGCTGATGCCGAAAATGGCATATACCACGGGCCCAGCATCAATCGTCTGCAACGTCCGCCCATACTGCTTTAGCTCAATGCATCGGCTTGTCCGTTGCTCAAGATTTTCCCATACTATTTTTTGATATTTGTTCCCTGTGAAATATGGTGGAACAGAGTGCTATTGGAGTGAGCTTGCAATGAAAAATCACCATACTTTAAACAAATACGGAGGCCTGGCCTTGCTCATCCTGATGCTGGGCGGATGCGCTGGTTTCAGCAGCGACAGAGGTTTCACCTCTGTGCAGCAAGCCGCACAGCAGCGGCTTGGCAAAGCAGTGGAGTGGCCCAGGACTGATGCGGAAGCCAGCAAACTGGCCGAGCGGGTTGATGAGTTGCTGAAAGCCCCGCTGGATGTCGAATCTGCAGTGCAAGTCGCATTGCTGAATAACAAGAGTTTACAGGCCTCATTTTATGGTCTCGGTATTTCTGAGGCTGACCTGGTGCAGGCAGGACGCTTGCCCAATCCGCGCTTCAGCATGCTGTATGCGCGGCACAATGGCGATTACAAAATAGAGCAGGCGCTGACCTTTAATGTGTTTTCACTGCTAACCATGCCGAAAGCCAGGGCCATAGAGCAGCGCCGGTTTGAGTTAACACAAAAAGTGGTGGCACAAGAAGTTTTCAGGCTGGCACGCGATACCCGTAACGCTTATTTCAATGCGGTGGCTGCTAACGAAGCGATGCGATATATGAGCCAGGTGAAGGATGCCGCCGAGGCCGGCAGCGAACTGGCACGCGGCATGACTCAAAAAGGTAACTGGAGCAAGCTGGAACAGGCGCGTGAGCAAGGCTTTTATGCCGATGCCATGCTGGAGGTCACACGTGCCAAAAACGCACAAACTGCTAGTCGCGAGCGTCTGCTGCGATTGCTCAGCCTGAGCGATGCCCAAGCCGGTTTTAAACTCGCAGAGCGGCTGCCGGATTTGCCGGATGCACCACAAGCCTTGCCGCAAGCTGAGCAAACCGCCATGCAGCAACGTGTCGATCTGCAGATTATCCGGGCAGATACTGAGGTGCTGGCGAAAGAGCTGGGGCTGACCAAGGCAACGCGCTTTATCAATGTATTGGAGCTTGGGCCGGCGCGTGTGCTGGAAGGCTCCAGAAACGAGCCTTACAAAAACGGCGTGGATATTTCCTTTGAGCTGCCCTTGTTTGATTGGGGCGATGCGCGTGTAGCCCGTGCTGAGGCCCGCTATATGCAGGCGGTCAACCGTGCGGCCCAGGCCGCGGTCGATGCGCGTTCCGAGGTGCGGCAGTCGTATGCCAGCTACCGTGCCAACTACGATGTTGCCAAACATTACCGCGACGAGATTATCCCCTTGCGCAAGCGCATTTCCGAAGAGAATCAGTTGCGCTACAACGGCATGCTGGTGAGTGTGTTTGAGCTGCTGGCAGATGCGCGCGCCCAGGTTGGCAGCGTGAATAGCTATATCGAGGCGCTGCGCGAGTTCTGGCTGAGCGAAAGTGATTTGCAATTGAGCATGATAGGCGGCACTGCCCCGGCAAAAGGAGAATTCTGATGGCGACAAGACGTGATTTTTTTAAATGGGCAGGGGCTGCGGTAGCGGCAAGCTCGGTCAGCAAGGTGGCGATGGCTGCATTGCCGGACATTATTACGACAGACAAGGCGGATACGCATGCACCTTTAAGCCCCGCCACTGGGCGGCCGTACAATCCGGTAGTGACGCTTAACGGATGGAGCCTGCCCTGGCGCATGAAAAACGGGGTAAAAGAGTTTCATCTGGTAGCCGAACCTGTGGTGCGTGAAATCGCTCCCGGTATGAAAGCGCATCTATGGGGCTATAACGGGCAAAGCCCGGGGCCTACCATCGAGGTAGTGGAGGGCGACAGGGTGCGTATATTTGTCACCAACCGCTTACCGGAAAAAACCACCATACACTGGCATGGGCAGCCCGTGCCGAATGGCATGGACGGTGTGGCAGGCCTGACTCAGCCAGCTATCATGCCAGGAAAAACCTATGTTTATGAGTTTGAGGCAAAGCGCCCCGGTACCTTTATGTATCACCCGCATGCCGATGAAATGACACAGATGGCCATGGGCATGATGGGCTCCTGGATCACGCACCCGAAGAATCCGAAATTCATGGCGGTCGATCGGGATTACATTTTCCTGCTAAACAGCTATGACATCGATCCGGGCAGCTATACGCCCCGGGTGAATACCATGCTGGAATTCAACTTGTGGACCTGGAACAGTCGTGCTTTTCCGGGAATATCGCCCATAGTTGCAGGCCTTGGAGACCGGGTACGTATCCGTATCGGCAACCTCACCATGACCAATCACCCTATGCATCTGCATGGTCATGAGTTTACCGTGACTGGCACTGATGGTGGCTGGGTACCTGCCACTGCACGCTGGCCGGAAGTGACCACAGATATAGGCGTTGGCCAGATGCGCGCCATTGAATTTGTCGCAAATGCTCCGGGCGACTGGGCATTTCATTGCCATAAAAGCCACCACACCATGAATGCCATGGGACATCAGGTACCCACTATGATAGGCGTCAATCAGCAGCAGGCCATGGATAAAATCACTAACCTGCTGCCGGATTATATGGCCATGGGAGAGACTGGAATGGCGGGCATGAGTGAGATGGAAATGCCCTTGCCGGAAAACACCTTACCCATGATGACAGGACAGGGGCAGTTCGGCGCTATCGATATGGGCGGCATGTTTACTACGGTGAAAGTACGTAAAGGCCTGGCTAAAGGAGATTACCGGGATCCCGGTAATTACCAGTTTCCATCGGCGACGCTGGCCTATGAGTTTACGGGGGCATTGCCGGAAGCTACACGGCCAAAAGCGCAGGATGAATTGCCTGGTATTGAGCTGGATGTGAGAAAGCCATCCGGGCATTCCGGCCATTGAGTCTTGCGCGTCAATGGGTGCGCAGCAATGGATCCGGAATTTAGTCAGGATGCGACTTCGACATAGACCTGGTAGTTATCGCCACTGCCTAGCTTGGCCTGGTACATGGCCTGGTCAGCCTGGCGCATGATGCTGTCCGGTGTGTCTTCAGGCGCTATGTTGAGTACCATGCCGGCACTGGCGCTCACCCGTACTTCCTGATGCTTGATCATATAGGGCGCCTTGATGCTATCCAGTATGCGCTGGAGCGTCAGGTGCGCCTCTTGCTCGGATTTGAGGTCGCATAACAACAGGGCAAACTCATCACCGCCCATGCGTGCCACTGTGTCGCCAAGGCGCAGGCTATCGCGAATACGCTGTGAAAGCTGGATTAGCAACTCATCTCCGGCATCATGGCCCAGCGCGTCATTGATGGGCTTGAATCCATCCAGGTCGAGATAGCAAACCGCAAGTATTTCGTTGGTGCGTTTAGCTTTCGCAATAGCATGGTTCAATCGGTCAGAAAATAACGCCCGATTCGGCAGCTTGGTCAATACATCATGGTAGGCCATCTGCTCCAGACTTTCCTGTTGCTGCTTCATTAGCGTAATGTCAGAAAATACCCCTACATAATGACTGATCTCGCCCTGCTCATCGCGCACCGTAGAGATATCGAGTGATGCGATATACTCTTTGCCGCTTTTATGCTTGTTCTTGATTTCGCCATGCCATTCACCTTTGGATTTAACGGCTTTGATGAGATGAGGCAATTTGCCGATATTGAATTTGGCAAAATAAAGCTGGCGAGGGTTCTTGCCTATCGCCTCCAGTCTGGAAAAACCGGTGAGCTGTTCAAATGCAGGGTTGACCTGAATGATATTGACATTGGCATCTGTAATGAAAATACCATCATGGGTATGGTCGAATACGCTGGCTGCCAGACTCAGCCTTTCGGTATTGTGCTTAAGTGTGCCTATGAGTTCACGCAGGTTGCCACGCATTTTTAGCATGTCGTCCATCAGTGTGCCGCTTTGGGCCACCAGGCTATCTTCAAGCAAATCACCTTCAGCAATGCGCCTGACCAAAGCAACGGCCTCAGCTGGATCACCGCCAATAGGGGTAATCACCAGTCGTCTAAGTTGCGAGGCTACCAGTGTGGTAAGTAACAGCAGGATAAGCACGCCACCACAAACGATATACAGACCTTTGACCAGACCTGCAGCCAGCGCCTCGTGGTCGGGGTAAGCAAACACGACTTTAAAGCCCCAGCTCGGCATATCCTCGCTGACAAAACTCCATGAGTTCGGGCGTTCGCGTAATAATTTTTCTGCTGTTTCCGGCTTAACATGTGCGGACACAAAACGGATGGCATTATGCTCGTCCAGCATAGCGGCGAAGCCAGATTCCAGAAAGCGTGTTTGCTCGACCGCCTCACGCAAAGCCTGGATGTTAGCTTCGTAGCCTACGTACCAGATGCCGATGACTTCGCCTGCCTCATCAAACATAGGTTCATAGCCGGTAATGTAGGGGTTGCCGAGAATATCCACTACACCATAAAACGCATTTCCCTGGCGGATGGCCTTGATAGCTTTGCCATTAGGGTCAAGCTCTGTGCCTATGGCGCGTTCACGACGGGGTTTTTTGATATTGGTGGAGATGCGGATGAAATCATCCCCAGATTTAACAAACAAAGTGGCTGTGCCATCGACAATATGGGTAACGCGGTCTACCAGGTTAATGCTATTGGTTTGCGGCGTTTTTCCGAGAACCAGATTAGGGATGACTTTCCCGTTCAGTGTCGTCATGCCGTCTATATGTGCAGCGCCGACAAGGTCCGCTTCGCTACGTAGCAGCCGCATGGAGGCTTTGACTTTATCCCCAACCAGCGATTGTGTCAGGGTTAACAGGCGTAACTGTCCCTGCGCCATGAGTTGCGCGTTGCGCTCAATAGAGTCAATCTCCCGGTTTGATTGTATTGATGCGAGGACAAAAGCAACAGCAATGATCACCAGTACAAGCGGTATCAGCAGGCGTTGCAGTGTGGATATTTTTTCCATGAGCCCAGCTTAAATTCGATGCATAGCCGAAAAGTTATAATTTTTAATTATTGTCATAGCTTTCTAACATAATGCCGAGTCGTTGAAAATGAAAATCTTTCTTCGTAATCAACTATTTCCAGAGTAAAATAGTCGGGTTATAAAGCTGGGTTATGGAATCTGTTAATGGAAATAGCACGACCAATCAATCAATACCGCCCATACTGGGCCAAACGTTTCGGCACATCCCCCGTACTGCCTATGAGCCGCGAGGAGATGGATGCGCTTGGCTGGGATAGCTGCGACATTATCCTGGTATCCGGTGACGCTTATATTGATCACCCCAGCTTCGGCATGGCGCTGGTCGGGCGCTTGCTTGAATCCCAGGGTTTTCGTGTGGGCATTATTGCCCAACCTGATTGGTTAACGGCAGATGCTTTCAAAGCTTTAGGTAAGCCAAATCTGTATTTTGGCGTCACCGCAGGCAATATGGACTCCCTGGTGAACCGCTACACCGCAGACCGCAAAATTCGTTCCGATGATGCTTACACCCCCAATGCCGAGGCTGGCAAGCGTCCCGATCGTGCCGTGCTGGTGTATTCGCAGCGCTGTCGCGAAGCCTATCCTGACGTACCGCTGGTGATAGGCAGTATCGAGGCCAGCCTGCGCCGTATTGCTCATTATGACTATTGGTCCGACAAGGTGCGTCGCTCTGTGCTGGTCGACTCCAAGGCAGATATTCTGCTTTATGGCAATGCGGAGCGCGCATTGGTAGAGCTTAGCCATCGCCTCGGTCGCGGGGAAAAAGTTGTGGATATTACCGATATACGTGGTACAGCCTATTTGCGTAAATCATTGCCGGAAGGCTGGCAGGAGGTTGCTTCTACCAACCTGGACAGGCCTGGCAAGGTCGATACGCATGTAGACCCATACGAAATGAAGATGGGTGCAGGAACCAGTTGCGAGACTGAGGCCAAGGCTACTGAAGCCAAGTTGAGCGCGGCTGGCGTTGCCGTGCCGCAGCTGCCAGAAGGTGTGCAGCCTATCCAGATTGTGCGCAAACCCAAAGCAGACAGGGCCATGCAAGTGGTGCGTTTGCCATCCTATGAGGATGTGTCGAGAGACCCGGTACTTTATGCCCACGCTTCGCGCGTACTGCATCTGGAAGCCAACCCCGGCAATGCACGCGCGCTGGTGCAACGTCATGGAGATCGTGAAGTCTGGCTGAATCCGCCACCGATTCCACTGACCACCAAGGAAATGGACTACGTATACGACTTGCCATATGCGCGCAAGCCGCATCCAGTCTACAAGGATGCCAAAATCCCGGCATGGGACATGATACGATTTTCGGTCAACATCATGCGTGGTTGCTTTGGCGGCTGCACCTTTTGCTCTATCACTGAGCACGAGGGGCGCATTATCCAGAGTCGTTCCGAAGAATCCATACTTAATGAAATCGTTGAGATCCGTGACAAGGTAGAAGGCTTTACCGGTGTGATTTCCGATCTAGGCGGCCCCACGGCCAATATGTACCGTATGGCCTGTAAGAGTGAGAAGATTGAGCAGTCCTGCCGCAAACTGTCATGCGTGTATCCGGGCATCTGCGAAAACCTCAATACAGACCACTCCGCTCTGATCCAGCTCTACCGCAAAGCCCGTAATATCAAGGGTGTTAAAAAGATACTGGTCAGCTCAGGCCTGCGTTACGACCTTGCTGTGACTTCACCCGAGTATGTAAAAGAGCTGGTGCAGCATCATGTCGGCGGCTATTTGAAGATCGCACCTGAGCATAGTGAAGAAAACGTATTGTCGAAGATGATGAAGCCGGGCATGGGCGCTTATGACAAGTTCAAGGAAATGTTCGAACGCTTCTCCAAAGAGGCCGGTAAAGAGCAATACCTGATTCCATATTTCATCGCCGCGCATCCCGGCACCACCGATGAAGACATGCTGAACCTGGCGCTGTGGCTGAAGCGTAATAATTTCAGGCTGGATCAGGTACAGACCTTTACCCCGACGCCGATGGCAATGGCGACCGCTATGTACCATTCGGGCAAAAACCCGTTGCGCAAGGTCACTGCCGATAGCGATTCAGTGCCTATCCCCAAGGCAGGCGGTGTACGACGCTTGCACAAAGCATTTATCCGCTACCATGACCCAAATAACTGGCCCATGCTGCGTGAGGCTTTGAACAAGATGGGGCGTGCCGATCTGATCGGTAATGGCAAGAAGCACCTCATCCCCGCATGGCAACCAATTGCGGCGAAACCAGTTGTTCCGGCAAAAGTCAGCAGGGTAGAGCGAACTAGATCGCCACTTGCCGTGTCGAAAAAAGCAATTCGTCCATCACGCCAGAGATAAACAATCCTGGCTTTGATGTTTGCTCAATAAAATAAACATAAAGTCAGGATAGCCATGCATACACTCAATCTTAAAAGCCTCCTGCGAGGCTTTTTTTCTATGGTATTACTTGGCGTGGTCTTACCTGGCTTTATCGGTTTCAGCCTGGTTGCGCAGGCTGCAGAAACCGGCTTGTTATGGAAGCTGGAAGCGCCAAACGGCAAAGTCAGTTACCTGTTCGGTACCATGCATTCCGACGATAAACGTATCAATAATTTCCCGCCTGCGTTGATCAAGGCACTGGATGAATCGGAAGCTTTCATGATGGAGACTTTGCCACCAAGAGATCCTTCGATATTCCTTATGCCGGAAGGGCGAAATCTTGCCGAGATGCTCACTGAGAAAGAGTTCGACAAAGTGCGCGAGCTTGCCGATTTTCATTCCATGCATATCGAAGCCGCCATGCGCATGAAGCCATGGTTGCTGGCTGTAGTGTTTGACCTGCCCAAGCCGCAAACGCCTTATGCACAGGATGTTCGGCTATATACGCTAGCACAGGATAAGTCCAAACAAACGCTGGGCCTGGAAGACGCCACTGAGCATTTTTCTGCGATGGACAGTTTTAGTATGGATGAGCAGCTGGTGATGTTGCGTGCCGTATTGAAGCGCAGCCATAAAGAAAAAGAGCGCGATTTTGAGGCCCTGATCAAGGCTTACCTCAAAGGCGATTTGGCAAAAATAGGCTTGCTCGATGACAAGATCACCGGTGGCATATTACCTAAAGAGCTGTGGCAAAAAATGCGCGTCAAACTGCTGGATGAACGTAATATACGCATGGCCGAACGTATCGCCAGCCAAGCCAGTGAGAGTTCGGTATTTGTGGCAGTAGGTGCTTCACACTTGCCGGGGGACAATGGTTTGATTGCAAGGTTGAAAGCTGCTGATTACAAGGTAAGTCCAGTTCGCTAGACTTAGCTACATCAAAAGTAGTTTTTCGCGTCCCGCAAGGTTTTTAAAGTGCTGAGGCCAGCATGGCAGCGCGCTTCTTGCTGTGTTTTTCGATGTACATTTTTTCATCGGCCTCTGCACAGGCCATAGGAAGGCCTTCTTCAGGTCTGCGCATTGCCAGTCCAATGGAAGCTTCGACCCCGGCTGCAGCCAGGCATTCACGTATCCTGTTTTCCAGGATTCTGGAGGAAGCCGCATCGCACTCCACGCCAAGCACGCAGAATTCATCGCCACCCAGGCGAGCCACTACGTCAGATGTACGGGTAGCTTCCAGCAGAGCAAGGCTGGCTTTGATCAAAAGCTCATCGCCCGCGGCGTGGCCATAGCTGTCGTTCTTCTCTTTCAGGCCGTCCAGATCAATATTGACGACACAAGCCGGATGGCCATAACGATGGCAACGGTTTTCTTCCTTGGTGATCAGTTGCGTCCAGCCCAGCCGATTGTATAAATTGGTCAGGCCGTCGCGGGTCGCTTCGGCTTCGGCGCGTTCAGCACGGCGCACTGCATCAGTGGTTTTCAGTTCGGCATCCAGTAACGAGCTCAACAGGCTTGCCATCAACTCAATCAATGGTTGTTCGCGGATTAGCTCTTCCGCTTGAGGCGATGGGTCCAATGCGCACAGGGTACCGAATAATGAACCGTCGCTGTTCGTTAACGGTACGCCGATATAGGCGCCAACATTCACCTGTTGTCCCATGGGCGATTGCACATAGGCCGGAATCAACCCGATTTCGGGGGCGATGCGCGGGCCGAGGCCATCCACCATTCTGGAACAGAGCGAGTCACGCCATTCCATCACGGTGCCCTCATTGATGCCGTAGCCATGGTCTTCGGTGCTCAGCACTATCCAGTCATCGCCTTCGGTACGAGTCAGCATCCATAGGTCAAAGCCCAGTCTGTCATGCAGAAGTTTCAGTGTTTGTTTGCCAGCCGATTGAAAGTCTTGAGCCATGGTGTCCACCCCTAAATGCTTTTTTTGTTAAAAACAACCAGCATGTTTCAAGTGTGAGCTGGCCGTTAATTACTTGCTTGAGTCATTATCGGTGCGGTGTAGGACAAACTTTAATGCTGGGATGCTATGGAAGATACTTAATTAAAGTATCCACATGTACTTATATTTTTTGAGCGGCCTTATTGACAATCAGCTCTATGAGTTTTTTGTTTTCCAGTTTTTTTGCCAGAGATAAAGCGGTTTCACCATTTCTAGTGGTGGCGGTCAGGTCAGCACCTCTTTCGATAAGCATCTCTGCAACTTCATACGTACCACCTGTAAGGGATAGTAGTAACGGCGTATAACCAAGCCGGTCACGAATGTTGATAATCGCCCCTCTTTTGATCAGAGTTTCTGCTATAGCTTTGTAGCCATGTGTTGGTTTGCCACAGGCGATCAAGAGTGGAGATAATCCATCTTTACCTCTAGCGTTAACATCAGCTCCGGCATTCAATAAAATTTGCGTGATTACCGTATAGCCTTTTTTTAACGCTATAAGAATAGGAGGGTTACCATGCTCATCGACAATGTGAATATTAAAGCTAGCTCGCACGAAAAGATCAATTTTTGCTTTGTCGCCATTTTGGAGTGCTTGAAAAAACTGATCTTTGTTAAAGTCGATGCCACGCAGCTTTAGCTCATTAATGGCATCTTGTTTGTCCTCAGCCTTACGCAAGGTTTCTAATTCGCGGAACTCTCGTAACTTGATGATATCTGTCAGAACTTTGCTGGGGAAGCCTTGGCGCCCTCCACGTTTGTCTATGAGCAAGTCACTAAAGTAATTATTAATTTCTACCGTATCCCAGAGTTGCTCAATTTTCACCAGAATACGGTCATAACTTTCCTCAAGGGCATAAGGATAGTCATCCCCCAGGCATTCAAATAGGGGATGTTTCATCTACTGAGCTTCCCTTTGACGGCTTGATTACATCCTTCACTGTTTTGGTCACTCCATAATCGTCATTTTATTATTACAAATGACAGGCAATATGCAAAATAAAATCAAAAATGGTTTAGCTAGTTAATTCACCTATCCAAGTTTTATTGGATATTGGAATCACTACTCTTGTTGCAGTGCTTAAATACAATATTTGGACTGTTAAAATGCAAAAAGAGGCTACTGCGCGGTCTGCTGGCGTTTATATTCGTTGAGCTTCATGGATAAATACTCTTCACGATCCACCTCATGCAATTGTCGTGCATAGCGTTCGGTAGAGGTAAACCATCTTTGCAGGCGCTCATCAAGCTGATTGGCGGGGGGGTGGTTCAAGGTAGCAAGGTAGGCGTCGATTGCCAGGTAGTAGCGCATGGTATTACGCTCAACTACCCCGCGCACGCCGCCTACATACTGCGGCTCCGCATCGCTTTTCTTGCCGGTGATGGTGAATCCTACCTTGTCTGCGCCTATGGTGGCGAGATAGGTTTTCATGGCGAGTCTGCCAGCCATACCATAGGAGTATGAGTAAGTGAGATGTAGAAAGGTACGCTTGGCATCAATGGCAACGGCTTCCAGCGACATGTGGTAATCCTTGGTGCTCAATGGCCCCTGTTCCGCATCCAGTTCAATCTGAAAGTAGTCCGGCGTACTGGCAACTGATTTATAGTCAAACTCTACCCGGTAAGCATCTGCCAGGGATTGTTCTGTTTTCTTGCCGATATTGACACTGAGCGTGGCAGCTTTCTGCGTGTCTGCCACTGAGTTGTCCGCATGGCAATACTTGGTGTTGACATGCTGGATCAGCACATCACACCAGTTGTCCGGGCCTTTTTCAGCATCATTGAGGGCGGCATTTACGGTAGCAAAAGGGTGGTCTACAACTGCGTAGATGTCGCCTTTGAGTGAGGATGGTGACTCGGTGGAGTTTAGGTAGAGCGGGCGTTGAAACTGGTTATGCTTGAGCTTGGCTGCAAGTGCGGCATATTGGCTACGCAGGCTATCAGCAGAGCCGCTTTCAGGTGGTGCTGCAAGCGCGGTGCCGGAGATTGCCAGTACCACGGCAATAAGAGCTGCATGTGCTACTTTATATAAAATATTCAGAATATCCCTTTAAGCTTAAGCCCGCAAAAGCGGCAAGCGCTATAACCAACGTGCCCAAAGCCTGGCCGCACGTTCTTTGACCCGCATCATGACAGAACGTTGCCGCCATTCTTGCAAGGTGATGGCTTTGGAAGATTGCAGATCCTGCTCGAACATAGTCTGCATCTGTAAACCGAAATCCTGGCCCAGCAATACGGCGTTGATTTCATGGTTATGCAAAAAGCTACGCCAATCCAGGTTGGTGGAGCCTATGGTGGACCAAACGCTATCAATCAAGGCAGTCTTGGCATGCAGGATGGAATCTTGCCGCTCATAAATCTTTACGCCGGCACTCAGCAGCTCATCGTAGTAGGAGCGCGAAGCATAAAACACCAGGTCTGAGTCGCTTTTGCTTGGTAGCAACAACCTGACATCTACGCCGCGCTGTGCTGCATCTTTGAGCGCCAGCAATAACTGCGGGTCTGGTACGAAATAGGCATTGGTAATAAACGCCTGGGTTTCCGCACTGTTGATCGCTGAAATCAGGGTGACATATATCAGGCTGTAGGGGTCGTCAGGCGAGCTGCCTATTGCACGTACCACTTCTCTGCCCTGATTGCCTGCCTGCGGGTAGTAGTCCCTGCCGTCCATAGGCATATCCGTCTGCTTTTCCCATGTTGCGATAAACAGTTTCTGGAATTCAGCGACTACCGGGCCTTCCATACGCAAATGCGTATCGCGCCAGGCAATGCCCTCCGTTTTTTCATGCTTAGGGTTTTTTCTTGCTCCAGCACTGCCGGTTGAGCTACCGAATGATCCGCTGGAATAGACGCTGCTGATATTAATGCCGCCGATATAGGCGACTTTGCCGTCGACCACCAGTAATTTACGGTGGTCACGGTTGTTCACGTTCCAGCCCTTGCGTGAGTTCAGCGGATTGATCGGGTTGAATTCAACCACACTGATGCCGCTGTCTATCATGGGCTGGAAAAATTCCTTGGGGGTATTGATGGAGCCGACACTGTCATAGATCAGGTTCACCTGCACGCCTTGCTGCTGTTTTTCAATCAGGGCGCTGGCAAAGCGCTGGCCAATTTCATCATCTTCCATGATGAAAGTTTCCATATTGATGTTGTCTTTGGCTTCCTTGATCGCGGCAAACATGGACTCATAGGTTGGTGGGCCATCAATCAGCAACTCCACCTTGTTGCCTACCATCAGCGGACTGCCCTCTATGGATTCTTCCAGTGCCAGATGTTTTTCGAAGATATTGGTATCATCCGCACCCCGTTTTAACCTGGCGAGGATTTGCTTGCTTTGTTGTGCGGTAAGCGGGCCTTTGCCCCCCTCTAGCTGCACAGCTTTATCCGAACGCACAGCCATGTCAGGGTTGATGGTAGGCAAGGTACCGCAACCGACCAGGATCAGTGGGATTACTGCTATCCAATGGCGCACTAGTTTGGGAAGATTACCAGGGCTTATCAAGCCAATAGCTTTTTTGTTATTCATGACTACCTCCGCCCACAAGTCGTTGTGGTTGTATTCGATTTATTGCGATACATAAATCAGTTTTTCTGTTGCAAACCCAAGTCCCTTGGCCTTCGCGATCAGGTGTTGTTTGATAGGGTAGGGCAATTGAGGAGTACGCGATAATATCCAGAAGTAAGATTTATCGGGGCCGCACAGCATCACGTAGTTATAGTAGGGCTTATCCAGCTCGATGATGTTGTAGGCCCCATAGAATGGCCCGAAAAACGATACCTTGAGCTTGCCGGTGTAAGTCTTATCGGCATTGGGCGGATCAATAAAATAGGCTTTACCTTCGGCTTCCTGCCAAGCATTTTTCTTGGGATCGAAGCCGCGATTGATGACCTTGATGCCGCCATCTTCGCGCATGCTGTAATTGGCTGTGACCCTTTCCAGCCCACGCTCAAAAGAATGGTCAAGCCGTGCAATCTCATACCAGGTGCCCAAGTATTGACGGGCATCTATGCTGCTGACTACCTTCACATCATCAGGCACACCCATACATGCGCTTAGGAGCAGGGTCAGGCACAACAGCAAGTGTTTGATCAGATTCATGGCGATATCAATGTAGCCGAAAGGGCAGCTATTGTATGTCGGTAAAGCGCTTACAAACTTTTCACATAGCGACATTATTGAGTGCATCATTTTAAAGTTATGCAAGCAACTGATGAGCTCGGTTTTATAGACAAGCTTGTTTTTAGAAATGTTGGAAATTACTACGAACTGCCGGTTTGCGGCGTGTGACGGAAATTTAGTTGCTTTAACGTGCTAAACGATAGCCTACGCCTGTTTCTGTGAGCAGATGCTCAGGCTGGGTGGCATCAACCTCGAGCTTTTGTCTTAAGTTTGCCATGTAGATGCGCAGGTAATGGCCATTCTCCACATAGGCTGGGCCCCATACCTCTTTTAACAACTGGCGCTGAGTCACTACACGGCCTGCATTGCGTATCAACATGGTGAGCAGGCGAAACTCAGTAGGGGTGAGGTGAACTGGCTCTGTTCCGCGAAATACCTGGCGCTTGGGCAGATCTATCTGCACATCGCCAAACTGGAATAAGCCCTCGCTATTGCCATCGGTGCTCAGCGTCCTGCGCCTAAGCTGCGCGCGTATCCTTGCCAGCAGCTCCGGGGTGCCAAAGGGCTTGGTTAAGTAGTCATCCGCTCCGGCATCCAGCGCCTCAACTTTCTCCGTTTCCTGGGTACGAGCGGAAAGCACAATGATAGGCACCGTGCTCCAGCTACGGGTTTCACGGATAACATCCAGGCCATCCATATCGGGCAATCCCAGGTCGAGTATCACCACATCCGGCTTGCGTGTGCCGATCTCGATCAGCCCCTGACGCCCGGTTTCTGCACTGTAAATCTGCAAGCCTTCGCTTTCAGCCGCCAGTGTCACAAAGCGGCGTATCTGCTGTTCGTCTTCGATGAGGATAATGTTGATAGGGTTTTCTGACATGGCACAAGGTTACTACAAACCTTACTTTAAAAGTTTTACTACAAAATCTTACTCAAGAGATGGTAGCGTCGGTTGCTCGCCTATCGGCAGGGAAAATACGAACATGGCACCATGCGGACTGTGGTTGCTGGCCCAGATTTTACCGTCGTGCGCCTGGATGATAGCCTGGCAGATAGACAGTCCCAGCCCGACACCCGGCTTGGCCGACTCTTTTTCGCCGCGCGTGAATTTATCGAATACCTGAGTCTCCATGCCGGGCGGCAAGCCCGGGCCGTTATCAGAGACGGTCACTAATACTTCATGCGCATGGACATGTGCCGAGATAGTAATCAGCGAGTCTGTCGGGGCATATTTCGTCGCGTTATCCAGCAAGTTGCATAGCACGCGTTCTATCAACACCGCGTCGAACTGCAACAAGGGCAGCTCTGCGGGCAGGTGTACTTCCACCCGGTGTTTTTTGAGTTGTGGCTGCATGGCACGCAAGGCTGTGCCAACTATTTCATCCAGCACATACCATTGCTTGTTGAGCATGACCTTGCCTGACTGCAATCTGGCCATATCCAGCAAATTGGTTACCAGGCTATTCATACGGAATGCCTGTTCATACAAGCCTTCTACTAAATCGCCCCGTACATCATTTTTAGCATCATTCACGGCTTCCTGCTCTTTCAGGCTGCTGGCGATACCCAGGATGGTCGTCAGCGGTGTGCGTAAATCATGGGAAATAGCACTGAGCAGCGAGTTGCGCAAGCGTTCGGATTCCATGGAGATCAAGGCATCCTGCGCCACTTCAACATAATGCACGCGCTCTATCGCTAGCGCGATCTGCGTGGCAAAGGTATCCAGCAACTGGCGCTGCTCGGGCAGGAATATCATGCGCTGGGCTTCAAGGCTGCGGTTTTCCGGTACGGCCATGCCTGCAGAGAGCTTGCTGTCTGCACCTTGTGGGCAGATCACCAGCACGCCGCGGGTACGCATCGGGGCTTTGAGCGGCAAATATAGCGCGGGGGTGGAGGGTAGCGTGTAGGTGCCCAAGCCAGCTTCCTCCTGATGGTCATACACCCACTGGGCAATGCCAATGTCCAGTGCAAAACTTAAGTCCGGCGTTATGCTTTTATCCATGGCACCACCGGTATACAGATCCGTGGCTTGCTCACGTATCTTGTCATGGCTATCCGGCAATAGCACTGCGATTTTTGACTGAAAAATACCGGATAGATGGTGCACGCTAATCTCAACGATATGGGATGCAGTAAGTGCAGAGGCCAGTTCTTTGCCCAGATCATATAGAGAGCGGCTACGGCGCTCGCGCAAGGTAGCAATGACCGCCTGGTAGCGCAGGCTGGAGGTGAGGTTGCTGATGACTAGTGCGACGATCAGCATCACTGCAAATGTGAGCAAGTATTGGGTATCGGATACCGTAAACGACAACTTGGGTGGCACGAAAAAGAAATCGAACACGCCAACGCTGAGGAAGGAGGAAAATATACCGGGCCAGCGCCCGAACTTGGCGGAAATCAGGATCACTACCAACAGATATAACATGACCACATTCACCAGCTCAAAGAATGGAGCGATGACTGCTGCGATCAATGAGCTGGCGATACAGGCGGCAGTGGCCCAGAGGTAGGCGCGATAGTCTGTATCAGCCGGGATGGACGGAAAATTGCCGCGCCTTGGGGGCTTGATTTCGGCTGAAGCCTCTTGAGCACGCGTGACAATATGGATATCAACATCTGCCGCCACGGCGGTCAGTTCATCCACCACGCTAGGCCGAAACAATCGATATAGAAACGAGTGCCCGGGTTTGCCCACCACCACGCGCGAAGCATTGCGGCTATGCGCATAACCCAACAGCACCTTGCCTATGCTAGTGCCGCTTAGTGTTGCGGTTTCAGCCCCTAGCTCATGGGCTAGCCGTAAGGTTTTCAGTATGGTATCGCGCTCTGCATCCGACAGCCTTTGCAGGGCTGGCGTCTCTACATAGACGGCCAGCCAGTCTGCTTTCATGCTGGCTGCTAGCCGCGCGGCTACCCGCACCAATTGTTCTGCCCCGGCACCCGGCCCAACGCACAGCAGGATACGCTCACGCGCCTGCCATACCTGCTGGATAGATTGATCGGCGCGGTATTCACGCATTTGAACATCTACACGGTCGGCAGTGCGTCGTAGCGCCATTTCTCGCAAGGCAATGAGGTTGCCCTTGCGGAAGAAATTCTTACCGGCCTGTTCCGCCTGATGTGGTCGATACACCTGACCATCCTGCAACCTGCGCAGCAATTCCTCCGGCGAAAGGTCGACCAGGGTGACTTCATCCGCCATGTCGAACACTTTATCCGGCAAGGTTTCCATGACGCGGATGCCGGTAATCTGGCCCACTACATCATTGAGGCTTTCCAGGTGCTGTACGTTGAGTGTGGTGTAGACATCAATACCAGCGGCCAGCAGCTCTTCCACATCCTGCCAGCGCTTGGGGTGGCGAGAGCCTTCGACGTTGGAATGCGCCAGCTCATCCATCAATATCAGCGCAGGTTTGCGCGCCAGCGCAGCATCAATATCAAACTCCGTTAACTCACGGTCGCGATACTGCATCACTTTAGGTGGCAGGCAATCCAACCCGGCCAGCTGCTTTGCCGTACCATCACGCCCGTGGGTTTCTACGACACCTACCAGCACATCCAGCCCTTGCGCCCGCAACATATGGGCCGCAGCCAGCATGGCAAATGTCTTGCCCACACCGGCACAGGCGCCGAAAAAAATCTTCAGCTTGCCACGCTGTTCTTTCTCGCTATCTTTCTGGATTTTCTCCAGTAGCTCGTCAGGGTTAGGTCTGTTCATAAAGCGGTCTATTCATATAGCTCGAAGCTTAGCATTTTTATCGGTAGTTACTTATAGCGCAGCCTGTGCCAAATTATCCAGCGCCAGGTTTAGCTTAAGCACATTCACGCGCGGCTCGCCCAACACGCCGATTTGGCGGCCTTGCGTCTGTTGAGCAATGAGTGCATTTACTTTGGCGATGTCGATATGGCGAGCCCCAGCTATACGGCTGGCCTGATATTGCGCCGCTGCAGGGCTAATGTGTGGATCCAGCCCGCTGGCCGAAGCGGTGACCAGATCAACCGGAATAGGTAACGCATTGTCAGGATCGGCCGCCTTAAGCGCCTCCACGCGCGTTTTTACCGCATCGGACAAAGCCGGATTAAGCGGGCCAAGGTTGGAGCCGGACGAAGCAGCTGCATTGTTGGAGTAAGGCCCCGTGGCCGATGGCCTGCCCCAGAAATATTCAGGCGCGGTAAAGTTTTGCCCGATGAGCTCAGAGCCGATGGCCTTGCCATCTTTTTCGATGATGGAGCCACCTGCCCGGGCAGGAAAAGCGACCTTGCCTATGGCTGTAGTGGCCAGCGGATAGGCGATTCCGGTCACTATGGTGAGCAGAAGAAATAAAACGAGAGCAGGGCGAAGTTGCTTGTTCATGATGCTTCCTTTATTTAAATTCAGTCTTAAGCCAGGCCGACAATAGTCAGTAATACGTCAATAATCTTGATGCCGACAAACGGCACTACTATGCCGCCGAGGCCGTAGATCAGCAGGTTGCGCCTGAGCAGGCCGGCAGCGCCTACAGCACGGTAGGGGATGCCTTTCAGCGCCAGCGGGATCAGGAACATGATGATGAGTGCATTGAAGATCACTGCCGACAGAATGGCTGAATTCGGACTGGTCAATCCCATCACATTGAGTTGATTCAGTTGCGGATAGGTAGTGGCAAATGCAGCCGGGATAATGGCAAAGTACTTGGCAATGTCGTTGGCGATACTGAATGTCGTCAACGAGCCGCGCGTCATCAGCATCTGTTTACCAATTTCCACGATCTCAATCAGCTTGGTGGGGTTGGAATCCAGGTCCACCATATTGCCTGCCTCTTTTGCGGCCTGCGTGCCGGTGTTCATGGCAACTGCCACATCGGCCTGCGCTAGAGCAGGGGCGTCATTAGTGCCGTCGCCGGTCATGGCCACCAGCTTGCCTTCGGCCTGGTGGTCGCGGATCAGCTTGAGTTTGTCTTCTGGCGTGGCTTCTGCCAGAAAGTCATCCACACCTGCTTCTGCTGCAATAGAAGCGGCTGTCAGCCGGTTGTCGCCGGTAATCATGATGGTCTTGATGCCCATGCTGCGCAGTTCGGCAAAACGTTCCTTGATACCGCCCTTGACGATGTCCTTGAGCTCGACCACACCCATGACTTTGGTGCCATCAGCTACCACTAGTGGCGTGCTGCCGCGACGAGCCACTTCATTGACCTGCTCGTTTACTGCGTCAGGGAACACGCCGCCCTGGCTCTGCACATACTGGCTAATCGCACTGGCCGCGCCCTTACGAATCTGGCGTGCACCGCTGGCGTCTTGCTGATTAGCCTCTTGCAGATTAACGCCGCTCATCCGAGTCTGGGCAGTAAAGGCGACAAAGGTAGCACCCAGCGACTGGATATCCCGTTCGCGCAAATTAAATTTCTGTTTCGCGAGAATCACGATACTGCGGCCTTCCGGAGTTTCATCCGCCAGTGAAGCTAGTTGCGCAACATCGGCCAGTGCTTGCTCGGTGATACCAGCGGCCGGAATAAATGTAGAGGCCTGGCGGTTGCCCAGCGTGATGGTGCCGGTCTTGTCCAGCAGCAGCACATCCACATCGCCTGCTGCCTCAACCGCGCGACCGGAGGTGGCAATCACATTGGCCTGCATCATACGGCTCATCCCAGCGACGCCGATGGCAGACAACAAACCGGCGATAGTGGTCGGAATCAGGCACACCAGCAGCGATACCAGTACGGTGATAGAAGCTGGTGCGCCAGCACCTGCAGCATTGACGCCAAACATGGAGAATGGCAACAAGGTCACAGTCACCAGCAGGAACACAATGGTGAGTGCAACCAGCAATATCGTTAGCGCAATCTCATTCGGTGTTTTCTGGCGCTTGGCGCCTTCAACCATGGCAATCATGCGGTCGAGGAAAGCCTCGCCGGGGTTAACGCTGACACGCATCACGATCCAGTCTGACAGCACTTGCGTACCACCAGTTACCGCACTGAAATCGCCACCTGATTCGCGTATTACCGGTGCAGATTCACCGGTAATCGCAGCTTCATTCACCGAGGCGATGCCGTCGATCACTTCGCCATCGGCGGGGATGGTGTCCCCGGCTTCCACCAGTATCACATCGCCCTTGCGCAGGCTCAGGCTATCAGTCAGCGAAACTGCTGCATCGCGGCTGGTGCCAGCCAGTTTTTTGGCAACTACGTTTTTCTTGGAGCTGCGTAGCGATGCCGCCTGTGCCTTGCTACGTCCCTCTGCCAGCGCTTCGGCAAAGTTGGAGAACAGTACGGTAAACCACAGCCACACACTGACCAGCAGGATAAAGCCAGCGGAAGCTTCGCCGCTGCCAAACAAGGCCTGTATAAACAATAGAGTGGTGAGGATGCTGCCAAGGTACACCACAAACATGACCGGGTTGCGCCACTGCGTTTGTGGCGAGAGCTTCCTGAAAGCATCGCCTATGGCTGGTTTGACCAGCTTGGGGTCGAACATCGACATCGTTGAAGTGTTACTCATTTAATCTCTCCAGAAATCATGACCAGGTGTTCGATCACAGGGCCAAGTGCAAGCGCAGGTACATAGGTCAGGGCACCTACCAATACCACTGCCCCAATTAACAGGATCACAAAAAGCGGGCCGTGCGTAGGCATAGTCCCCAAGCCAATAGGGATGCGCTTCTTGGCGGCAAGCGAGCCGGCAATCGCCAGCACCGGTACGATGATGCCAAAACGCCCGAGCAGCATGGCGATGCCCAGTATGGTGTTGTAGAAAGGCGTGTTGGCCGAGAGCCCGGCAAAGGCGCTACCGTTGTTGTTGGCAGCCGATGACAGCGCATACAGTATTTCGCTAAAGCCATGCGCACCGGGGTTGGCAATGCCAACAATGCCCGGCTGTATCATGACTGCGATAGCGGTACCGACCAGCACCAGCAGTGGGGTGACCAGCACAATTAGCGCGGTCATTTTCATGTCGAAAATTTCGATCTTCTTGCCCAGGTATTCCGGCGTGCGGCCTATCATCAAGCCAGCTACGAACACCGCAAGAATCGCGTAGATCAGCATGGTATACAGCCCGGAGCCGACCCCGCCGAAAATTACCTCGCCCAGCTGCATCAGCCACATGGGCACCAGCCCGCCCAGTGGGGTCAGCGAATCGTGCATGGCATTGACTGCACCGCACGAAGCCGCAGTGGTAATGGTGGCAAACAGCGCGGAATTGACGATGCCAAAGCGCGTTTCCTTGCCTTCCATATTGCCGCCGGATTGCAGTGCGCTATAGCTTTGGTCCGCACCCGCGGCAGTCAATGCCGGATTACCAGCCTGCTCGGCCCAGATCGCCACACTGGCCATCACTACAAACACCAGCGCCATGGCAGCAAACACCGCCCAGCCCTGGCGTGTATCGCCCACCATTACGCCAAAGGCATAACACAGGCCAGCGGGAATGAGGAAGATCACCAGCATCTGCAGAAAATTGGTCAGCGGCGTCGGGTTTTCAAATGGATGCGCCGAGTTGGCGTTAAAGAAACCACCACCGTTGGTGCCCAGCATCTTGATGGCTTCCTGCGACGCGACCGGCCCCATGGCCAGCGTTTGCGTATTGGTGGTCATGTTCTCCAGCACCGCATTGCCGTCGCTATCTTTCATGGCAACGCCGTCGCTATCCAGCTTGGGCACCTGGTAGCTAGTGGCCTGGCTGGTCGTTACCTCCTTGTAGGCATCGAAATTCTGGATCACGCCCTGGCTCATGAACACCACAGCCAGCAGCAATGAAAGCGGTAGCAGGATATACAAAGTTGTACGGGTAATATCCACCCAGAAATTACCGATGGTTTTTGATGTATGTCGCGCAAAACCACGTATCAGCGCAATGACAACCGCAATGCCAGTGGCGGCAGACAGGAAATTCTGCACCGTCAGCGCCAGCATTTGCGTAAGGTAACTCATGGTGGTTTCACCGCTGTAACCCTGCCAGTTGGTATTGCTGACAAAACTGATGGCGGTATTGAGTGCGGAATCGACAGTGACACCGGGAAAGTTTTGCGGGTTAAGCGGCAGCGAACCCTGAAAAACCTGCAGTAGAAATACCGCCAGAATACCGGCTGCGCTGAACAGCAATAGTGCAATCGCGTATTGCTTCCAGTTCATCTCGGTCGATGCATTAACGCCGGCAAGGCGATACAGACAGCGCTCAAACGGAGCGCCGATTTTGTTGATAGTAGCGCTGCCATCCATCACACGGGTAATCAGCAACCCCATTGGTTTGGTAAGTGCAAGTAGCACGAGAAAATAGAGTCCAAACTGGACTGCGGCATTGGAGATCATTTGAACACCTCTGAAAAATTCATAGGCTTAAGATGGGTTTCTGTAAGCCTGTTAGCTGGAAATAAGGTCATCAGAACTTCTCCGGCTTAAATAGCGCATATAACAAATATCCGAGCAGAAACACTGCCAGAAAACCACTCAATCCATATAGCCAACTCATCTTTTACCTCCCAGTTGAACACATGCCACAATCAGCAAATAGCTGAGCAGCAGATACAGCCAAACCATGCCTATCGCAAACATATCAGTCGTTTCCATGTGAAAATTTAATCGCAAAAATTCATATGGCAAGGCTACGCCGGGCAAAGTAAAGATGTCGTAAGGAGTTAGCTAGCAGGCGTAAAGATTGCGTAAAGATTTACTGGAAATTACGAAAGTGCAGAGAGATCAAGTGCAGTGAGATGAAGTGCAGGGATATAGAGATGGTGCTGGAGGAGGGCTGAATTAATTGAATTTTTACTAGAGATGCTGTTGGATGCAGGCGCGGGAATGACGAATAGATCAGTGTTTCTTTAAAGGGTTTTTGCCAGAAACCGGTCTAGCTCGGCCGCAAAAGCCTGACGATCTGCCTGGCTGAAAGTGGAAGGGCCGGAGATATCCACGCCGCTGCCGCGCAACTCTTCCATAAAGTTACGCATGGCAAGACGCTCATTGATGTTGGCGCTAGAGTAAAACTCACCGCGCGGGTTAAGGGCGTGAGCACCCTTGGCAATCACCTGCGCTGCCAGCGGGATATCGGCGGTAATCACCAAGTCGCCAGCAGCCAGCTCCTGCACTATTTTGTTATCCGCCACATCAAAGCCTGCGGGTACCTGCAAGGCTTTGATGTAAGGCGAGGGCGGCACACGCAGTAGCTTGTTGGCGACCAGCGTGGTGGTGATTCTGGTGCGCTCCGCCGCCCGGAACAAGATTTCCTTGATCACGACGGGGCAGGCATCAGCATCGACCCAGATGTTCAACTTTTACCTGCCTCTGTTACCGCCACCACTACGATTGCCGCCACCATTATTTCCCCCGCCATTGTTGCCGCCACGGTAGGTGCTCTTGGGTGAAAACAGGGCGGCTTGTGGCATGGACTGGTGACGTGCTGCTTCTGACATATTCTTGTCAATTTTGGTGCTGACATTGCCATCAGCCGGCGCGCGCTCAGTCGCTGTCCTCACATGCACATGCTCTTTAGGCGCATGGCTGCTGGCCACATTGGGTGAACGCGGGCGTTGGCCTGGGCCGCCTTGGGGGTTGCCTGGCCTGCCGTTACGCTGGCCGTTAGGGTTGCTGCGCCCGCCTGACGGACCTGCATTTGCGCGGCCTTCACCTGCAGTGCGTTCGTTGCTGCGGGCATCCAGATTCACGCGTCCATTATTATCATTACTACCGCGTTGTGATCTACGGGCATTGGCCTCTTTTGTCTTTTCAGAGCGATTTTGGCGTTGCGCGTTGTTGGTAGGGCGAGGCGGACGTGGCGCTTCCGGTTCTATCTTGGTGGGTGGCACAAAGCTGTCCACCGTAACGCGGGGGATTTCACGTTTGATCAGTTTCTCGATGTCGCGCAGAAACTTGGTTTCTTCGCTATCCACCAGCGAGATCGCAGCACCGCTGGCGCCAGCACGGCCGGTACGGCCAATACGGTGTACATAATCTTCAGGGATATTCGGCAATTCAAAGTTCACCACTTGCGGTAACTGGTCAATATCCAGGCCGCGGGCGGCGATGTCGGTGGCTACCAGCACGCGCATGGTGCCGTCCTTGAACTGGGCTAAAGCCTTGGTACGTGCACCCTGGCTTTTGTTGCCATGGATCGCAGCGGCTTCAATGCCGTCTTTTACCAACTTTTCGGTCAGGCGGTTCGCGCCATGCTTGGTGCGGGTAAAAATCAGAACCTGTTTCCAATCGTGGTGTTTGATCAAATGGCTCATCAGGTCACGCTTATGCGCCTGGCTCACCATGTGTACGGTTTGCTCTACCATTTCGGATGCGGTGTTACGGCGTGCCACTTCCACAAAGCCTGGGTTGTGCAGCAGGCCATCGGCCAAAGTCTTGATTTCGTCCGAGAAAGTCGCAGAGAACAGCAGGTTCTGGCGTTGCTTGGGCAACATGGCCAGTATCTTCTTGATGTCGCGGATAAAGCCCATGTCCAGCATGCGGTCGGCTTCGTCCAATACCAGAATCTCAACGCCGGACAGATCAACCACCTTCTGGTTGGCCAGGTCGAGCAGGCGGCCCGGTGTCGCCACCAGGATATCAATATGGCGCCCTAGGCGGTTGATTTGCGGGTTGATGCTCACACCGCCAAATACCACCATGGATTTCAGCGGCAGGTATTTGCCATAAGTCTTCACGGATTCTTCGATCTGCGCAGCCAGCTCACGCGTCGGCGTCAGCATCAGGCAGCGTGGGCGGCCTTTGGCTGGCTCGCTAGGCTTGGTGCTCAGCAATTGCAAAATCGGCAGGGTAAAACCTGCCGTCTTGCCGGTGCCGGTCTGGGCGCCTGCCAGCAGGTCGCCGCCGCTTAATACTTGCGGAATGGCCTTGGCCTGGATGGGGGTTGGTGTGGTGTAACCCGCGTCGCTAATCGCGCGCAAAATGGGTTCGGAAAGGCCTAACTCGTTAAAGTTAGCGATAGTAATTTGTTCTGTAGACAAGGTAATACTCCAGCTATAGGCAAACCTGATAAACCTACTGCGCAATTCATCTGCTGCGTTGCGCGGTGCTCGACCACTCGCCGTACTAATGTACTGTCTCGTGTTCTGCGCTCCGGGCGCCTTGCAGTTGAACCGCTCGCTACGGTTTTCGGGTTTCCCTGAATTTAGCGAAGCTATGGTAAGTGGATGCAATAGTTCTGCATCAGGCTTGCTCAACGCTTCTTTAGACCAGCCAATTACTTATGAGGCAACACCAATCGAGGCGGGCGAATGTTTAATCATTCATGATTGATTTGAGAAAATCAGGAAGATCAGGTAGTTAATGACCGCTGCGCTGATTGGTTGGCGCAGGGAAATTGGATTATACGTAAGAATGGGATTAAAGCTAGGAATAGATTATTCTGAGTAAATTTAAATACTTAAAAAGGACTATCTTCTAAAATATTCCAATGCCCACATATTGAGCATGAACCACCAGATAAACTTACTGCTAATGCACCACAAAACGTACAAGCCATAAAAAGGTTACTAGAATCGGCCAATGCATCCTGATATCTTGCATTATGTGCCTTTGCAAATTCGTAATTATTCGACATAAGTCGTTCCCAAGTATCATCCTTCCTAAATAAATAAGCGATATCAGTTTCCAGATGAAATTTGGCAAATGTGATGACAAAGCTTAATGATTTCTCAACTATCAAGTTTGCCTCTCGTCTTGTTGTTGTCCATGCAAAATGTTCAATAGCATTGCGCGTATTGCGAAGTGATTTAATTAGTTCAACATCATCATTACTCAGGTTCACGCCGCCAATCTTATGCAGACGATGCATTGCTTTATCTACCCCAACAGTTCTTGCATCCAAATTTGGATACTTATCCACATCTTCCCAAATGAGTGAGGGATGAACCTGGCGAAGTCGTTCTTTTAATAATAGTTCTAATCCATGGCCAATACTTAGGATAGCCTGCTTTAAACGAGTGGATTCATTTTGTACATCATCCCATGCCATTAACTCAACGGTATGAGTTATAGAGTCAATGGCGTTTTGTATGAGATTGAACGATATCCCATCAGATTTTTTGACCATATGGTTTATAACTTATTCTTTGTTTAGTTGTTCTAATTAATAGGGTTTACTTACAATATCTAAGACTAACATTTAAAGATTTATATTAAGAGACTTTACGAATTCCTCCACCTTATCGGTATATTCACTCTGCAACCCTAACTCCCCATTAATCTCCCCATGTGACATAGCTTCTGGCAAGGTGCTGGCCTGCGAGCCAAGCAGGACGGCCTTGTCCACGAAGGCCTTGGCCTGAATGCATGGCTTGTCTTTTCTTGTAGTCGAGCAGACTGCCAGCATGGGCACGGTTTTCTGTGTGAGCTGGTAGCTGGGCGAGACGCTTTGCCAGAATTTGGGGTCTTTGCCGAAGGCGTCGTCGTATAAGCCCATGTGGCGCCCGGTCATGGTTTTTTCGATGTCGTAGCCGCCGCTATCTAGCATCACCGTGCCTAGCCAGGGTTGGGTGCCTTGCTGCTTGACGATGCTGGGGGTGGTGGTGATTAGGGCGACCAGGTGCGCGCCTGCCGAGTGGCCCATGATGACGAAGCGCTTGCTGTCGCCACCCCAGCTTGGCGCCAGGCTTTGTGCTTTGGCCAGGGCGAGCGCGACATCGTTGGCTTGTACCAGTGGGTCAGCTTTCGGCACCATGCGGTAATTGGTGGAGACGAAGATGATGCCCTTGGGTAGCCAGCGCTTGACCTTGTTTTCTACCACGCGGTTCATGGCTTTGTCACCGCGTTTCCAGCCGCCGCCGTGCACCATGAAGATGACGGGGGCGTTTTGCGCATTTGGCGGGATATACACATCCATACGCTGGGCTTCGTCGCTGCCGTAGGCGATGTCACTTTTCAGTACCGCACCAGCAGGCAAATCAAATTTCTCGCGCGTCCCCATGCCAGTTTCTTCGGCTTCATTGCCTTCCTTCGCCTGCTGTCGCTCTGCAATCCGCTCCTTGATACGGTCGCGCAAGGGGCCGGCAAAGGCACTTTGGGTGATGGTGGTCAGGATCAGCAGGGCACAGCAAATGTTCAGCAATTTCATGGCGGCAACCTTACATAGAAATAGTGTTAAACGCTTAGCCCATCAGAATCCGTCGCCATGCCTTTGTTTGGCGATGCCTGCTGGCTTAGGCTTCTTTTACGATTCTTTCTGCCGAGATAAGCTGGCTCATCTCACCTTCAGTCAGCCAGCGCCATTCACCTACGGCTAATTCTTCCGGTAAATCCAGCTCGCCGATGCGGATGCGCTTGAGGCCTTCTACACGGTTGCTGGAGGCGGCCACCATGCGTTTGACCTGGTGGTATTTGCCTTCGGCTAGCGTCATGTGGATAACGTTATCGCTGATTTTTTTGACGGCAAGGGCGGCAATCGGCACGGGTTCGTCCACCAGTTGCACGCCTTGCATTAGCGCGGCGATTTGCTCGTCATCCACCGCGTGTTTGGTAGTGACTTCATATACCTTGGGCACTTTCCACTTGGGCGAGCTCATCTTGTGGATGAACTGGCCATCGTCCGATAGCAGCATCAGCCCAGTGGTGTCTTCATCCAGGCGGCCTATGCACTGCACACCGCGCTCCAGCAATTGTGGCGGCAACAGGCTGAATATGCTGGGGTGGTGTTGCGGCTTGTGCGAGCACTCGTAATTGGCGGGTTTGTGCAGCATGAGGTAAGCCTGCTGGCGATATTGCCAGGGCTCGTTGCGCCACATGAATTGCAGGTCGTTGGTGTCGAACTCTGCGAAAGGATCTTCGCAAACCTCGCCATTAACGGAGACTTCACCGTGGCGAATCATGATGCGGCAGGTTTTGCGTGAGCCGAAGCCCTGAGAATGGAGTATGCGTTCTAAAGCGAGTTTTTTTGTCATGCGCGGATTATAACGCCCACGCAATCAATCGCGTGGGCGTTTACAAAAACAAAATACTATTCCTTGCTGACAAACTTATAGAGCAAAGCGCCGAGGATGCCGCCCAGGATGGGGGCAACCCAGAACAGCCAAAGCTGGTCGATATAGGCACCGCCGGCAAAAATCGCCTGGCCTGTGCTACGCGCCGGATTGACTGAAGTATTGGTGACGGGGATGCTCACCAGGTGGATCAGCGTCAGTGTAAAGCCGATAGCGATGGGCGCCAGGCCAGCAGGTGCGCGCTTGTCGGTGGCACCCATAATGATGAACAGAAACACGGCGGTCATGACGACTTCGCAAACAAAGGCGGCATGCAATGCATAGCCATGCGGGGATAGTTCGCCATAGCCGTTGGAGGCAAAACCGCCCGGCGTAAAGCCTTCTTGCCCACTGGCGATGCAGTAGATGGTGGCCGCCGCGACAATAGCTCCTAGCACTTGCGCGATGATGTAATGAGGAAGCTCGCCCGCCTTGAACCTGCCGCCTACAGCAAGGCCGATGGAAACTGCCGGGTTAAGGTGGCAACCGGAGATATGGCCGATGGCATAGGCCATGGTGACTACCGTCAGGCCGAAGGCGAGTGAAACGCCAAGGTAGCCGATGCCTAGATCTGGAATGCCCGCCGCCAATACAGCACTGCCGCAACCACCTAGTACCAGCCAGAATGTGCCGATGAGCTCGGCGATAGAACGTTTAAATAATGACATATATCCTCCCTGATGTTGTTTTTGGAAAAGCTACATCAGAATCGTACCTCACATCATTTTTGGCGCAAATAGTGCCAGCCAGCGCTGACAATAGTTAACAATTGAAGTCGCAGCGGATTGCTGCTGAGTGGCGATTAAAGCGGGATGGGTTGATGCATTACTGGCCGTAGATGGGGATGCCTTCATCGCATTGGGCTTTAATCCATTTTCCGCTGGTATGCGTAGTGCTATCCAGCATGCCCATTTGCTCGCTAGTGCCGGTAATGGTGACAGTGCCGTAGTAGCTGGTGTCGCCATTGAGGGTCATGTCGAATTTCCCGGTGGCCTTGACATCACCGGTGCAGGATAAATCTGCAATGACTTTGTTGCCCGTACGCTTGTAGTTCTTGACGGTGCAGCCCTCTATGCCCTGAATATTATCGAATGCCTTATCCAGTGAAGCCTGCTCGGCAGTCACGCATTGCTGCAAAGTCACGGTCTTGTCATTGACGGGAATATCTATGCCCAGGCCACGCAGTTGCTCTAACTGCTCAGGGGGAATGTTGGGCAGGTTGGTCATGTGCATGTTGCCCGTCATTTCCCACTGGCCTGTTTTCAGCTTGTCTGCTGCGAGCGTGGTGGTGGCAGCCAGCAGGCCAGAGAGTAGGCCAGCGAGCAGGGTCATTACTTTTAAAATTGGCATGGAGTTGATTGGAATATACTGAAGGTGAAAGAAATTTGACCAGTTTAGCGCTGGCGGGTTTCAATCTGGCCATTATCAGCAATCAGGATGGTGCTGGCGAGCTGGTAAAAAACACCGTGTTCAACCACGCCTGGCGTATTGTTGAGCAACGCATTCAGCGCTTTATCATCCAGAGCGGCAGGGAATGTCATATCCAGTACATAGCTGCCGTGCGCGGTGATGGCAACATTGTCCTTGCCTGCGTTGAGACGGATATCACCGGTGGCGCCAGCTTGCTCCAGGCTGCGTTTCACCAGTTGCCAGGCTGCTGGAATGACTTCAATGGGAATGACGAATTTCTCGCCGATGCGGCTCACCAGCTTGCTGTTATCGGCGACGACTACGAACTGGTCGGCAGCTTTGGCCAGCAGCTTTTCCATTACCAGGTCCTGCCCGCGGCCTTTGAGCAAGGTGAGGTTAGGGTTGATTTCATCGGCACCATCCACATACAGGTCTATCTTGCTCAGCTGTGCAATGGATTGCACGGCAAGCCCGCTGGATTGTGCCTTGATGGCGCTGATGGTAGAGCTGGCGACAGTCGTCACTTGCAGGCCTTCATCCTCCTGGCGACGCGCCAGCGCTTCAATAAAATAATTAGCGGTGGAGCCGGTACCGAGCCCCACTACCATGCCGTTCTTCACCAGTTTGGATGCGTGGATTGCTACTAGTTCTTTATCGTTCATGATATGTCTCCTTATCTTCCCCAGCGCAAGGCTGGCGTATGTACTGGTGAATCCCAGTGCTGCTTGATTTCTTCATCCAGCAGGCAAACCGTAATCGAAGCCCCTGCCATATCCAGCGCGGTGGTGTAGTTGCCGACTAGCGAACGGCTGATGGTGATGCCTTTTTCGGCCAGCAGGCGCGCTGCGGTGTTGTAGATGAGGTATAGCTCCATCAGCGGCGTGGCGCCAAAGCCATTGACGAACAGCAGGATTTCGCTGCTTTTCCCCAAGGCGATATTGCGTGTTTCAAAGTCATGCAGGATGGCATTAACCATATCGGTGACGATGCTGTCAGCAGCGCGCATGGGTTCGCGGCGGCGGCCCGGTTCACCGTGGATGCCGACCCCCATTTCCAGCTCGGTTTCGTCGATATCGAAAGTAGGGCGGCCATTGGCAGGCACGGTACAGCTGGTGAGCGCAACGCCCATGCTGCCACAATGAGCGTTGACCTTGTCGCCTAGTGCTTTGCAGGCGGCGAGGTCAGCGCCACTTTCGGCCAGGCTGCCGACGGTTTTCTCTACGATCACCGTGCCCGCGACACCCCTGCGGCCAGTGGTGTAGGTGGAGTTAACTACGGCGACGTCATCGCTGGTGAGGACGGTGGCATTTTCGCCCGGCAGCATCTCGGCCGCCATTTCAAAGTTCATCACATCGCCGGCATAGTTCTTGACGATAAAAAGCACGCCTTTACCAGCATCCACCGCTTCTGCGGCTGCCAGCATCTGGTCGGGCGAAGGGGAGGTGAACACATAGCCGGGACAGGCGGCATCCAGCATGCCATAACCGATAAAGCCGCTGTGCAAGGGCTCGTGCCCTGAGCCGCCACCAGAGATGATGGCCACCTTGTTGATGGCTTTGTTGGCGCGAGTCAGGAAATTGGGTTCAAGGTGCAAGCTGACCAGGTCTTGATGGGCGGCGGCAAAACCGGAAAGACTTTCTACCAGCACATCATCAACGTTATTGATGAATTTCTTCATAAGTAACTCCTCGTATTTGTTTTTTATTGTTGAATCCTGATTCGATTTCAGGCCATAGCCAGGTCGCAAACCGCCCAAATCATCACCTGGCAACTTTTCGCGCCCGGGTCTATGTGGCCAATGGCACGTTCACCCAGAGATGCAGCCCTTCCCTTGGTGGCGATCATATCCTTGGTGGCCAGCATGCCTTTTTCGGCCTCTGCTTTCAGCGCGTCAGTCAACTCCTGCATCGCAGTGCCTTGCACGCTAAGTGTGGTGAAGGCGCGCGATACCGGGATTAAGACATCCAGCATGGTTTTCTCGCCTATCTCTGCCTTGCCACGGGCGCTGACGGCTTGCACCCCGGCAGCAAAAGCTGCAGCAATATGTGGTGTCGAATCTGCGCCGTTTTCCTTGAGGGTTTTTGCCATGGTCATGAAAAAGCTGGCAAACAAAGGCCCAGCAGCGCCGCCTATCACCGATAGCAGCTTCATGCCGATTTTCTGCAATGCAGCATCTGGTGTCAGCGGCGCAAGCTCATCCTGCATGGCGACGATGGCGGCACAGCCGCGTTTCATGTTGACAAAGTGGTCGCCATCGCCGATTTCACGATCCAGCGACTCCAGTGTGGACTCGCTGGCAAGGATGGCATTGTTGATGGCCTGTGCGGCTAATAAAATAAATTCGGTTTTCATACTGGGTTAAAATCTCACTTTAGGATAAATGCCGCCAGTTATATCGGGCGTTTTAAATCGTGCGTTAAGTCTAATAGCGCCAAACGATTAATCAGTCTAAAAGACAAGAAGACAAGCTTAGTGAATTTGCCAATGACATTCAAACATATTACCTCGCGCGACAATAGCCTTTTTAAGCAGCTCAAAAAGCTGGCGGACTCATCACGTGAACGCCGCAAGCTGAACCAGACTTTGCTGGATGGCGCGCACCTGCTGAATGCCTATATTGATAGTTTTGGTATGCCGGAGTTGCTGATTATTGCCGAGGGCCAGAGTACCGCGGAAGCGTCACACTTGATCCAGCAACTAGCTGATATCCCCACCGTGATGTTCACTACCCTGATGTTTGCCGAGCTGGCCCCGGTGGCAAGCCCGACGGGCATACTGGCGCTGGTGAAAACGCCGATGATTGCGCCGCCAGAAAAACCGGATCTGGTGCTGATGCTGGAAGATATCCAGGACCCGGGTAATCTGGGCAGCATGCTGCGCACGGCTGCGGCTGCCGGTGTGGATGTGGTGTATTTGTCTGAAGGCTGTACCGAGGCCTGGTCACCCAAGGCCTTGCGCGGAGGGCAAGGGGCACAGTTTGTACTGCCGGTTGTGGAACGCGCAGATTTATTGGCTGTGGCTGGCAGCTTTCATGGCCAGACCCTGGCGACTAACTTACGCGGAGAATCACTGTATTCCTTCGACCTTACCCAACCGGTGGCATTCGTGATCGGCAATGAAGGCGCGGGCCTGAGTGATGCCATGCTCAATGCGGCCAGTCATAAGGTGACGATACCTATCAGTAAAAATGTAGAGTCGCTGAATGCGGCAGCGGCTGCTTCCATCTGTTTATTTGAACGTGTTCGTCAGGTTGCTGGTCATAAATAACTACGGTTAACCACCGTGCATCAAGCAATACCGCAAGAAATATTAGTGAGAAAGGGACGTATGAGATTCACGATCAAACATCCGCATGCCGGGTTTACTGCAGTAGAAATGATGGTGGTGGTCGCCGTCATCGCTATTCTGGCGATGGTTGCGATTCCCTCCAGCATGGGAAGAATCATCAAAGAGCAGGTGAATGCTGCGATGCCTTTGGCCGATGCGGCTAAAACGCCGATTGCGGCATCATGGGCGGCACTCAAGGTATTGCCGGCAGATAATAAGCAGGCAGGTTTGCCTGCACCCGATATGGTGGTCAGTAATTTTATCAGCGCCCTGGAAGTGAAAGACGGCGTGATCCACATGACATTTGGCAATAAGGCCCATGCCCAGCTCAAAGGCAAGATATTGTCGTTCAGGCCGGCGGTGATTGAAGAGTCACAGGTGGTGCCGGTGGCCTGGGTGTGCGGGAACGCCAAGGCACCGGAGAAAATGACCATCAAGGGTGAAAATAAAACCAACGTTGCCGATAGCTACTTGCCTTTTATCTGCAGGTAACTGTGGAGTTTGCAGGTGGTTAATGCCTGGCTTTGCTGGCGGGGATGATGATCTCTGAGCTGAACAGCTGTTCGGCATCTACTTTGTCAAAACGGTATCCGGCATTACAGAAATCGCAGTTGACTTCAATGTTGCCCTGCTCTTCGATAATGGCATGTACCTCTTCGCTGCCAAGCAGGCGCAGCATATTGCTCACACTCAGCCTTGAACAGCTGCAATGAAACTGCACATGCTGAGCTTCAAACAGGCGCACGTCTTCCTCGCTGAATAATCGTTGCAGCAGCGTTTCTACCGGCAGGCCCAGTAATTCGGCATCCTGCACCGTATCTGCCAGAAAGCCGGTTCTGTCCCAGGCATCTGCATCCTGTTCTGGCAGGTCCGGCAGCTTCTGTAGCAGCATGCCCGCCGAGGACTCTTCATCGCAAGCCAGCCAGATTCTGGTTTCTATCTGCTCCGAGCGCTGCATGTAGTTCTGCAGAATTTCAGCGATGCTGTCACCCTCCAGCGGCACAATGCCCTGATAGGTCTGGTTGCCGTCTTTCGGGTCCAGCGTAATGACAAAGTGGCCGTCACCCACCAGTTCTGCCAGCGATGCATCCTCCAGATCACCCGACCACTTAGCCGTTGCGCGCATGCCCAGGCCTGCCGTGCATTCCACCACCAGCAGTTTAAGTGCGCCTTTGCCCTGAATCTGCAGCACGATGGCACCATCTTCAAGTTTCAGGGTGGCGGCAAGTAAAGCGCTGGCTGCCATCAACTCGCCCAGTGCCTTGCGCAAAACGGGAGGGCAGTGCTGGTGTTGCAGCGCGGTATTAAAGGTCTGGTTCAGGCGCACAATATTGCCGCGGATGGGCGTGTTGTCGAAAATAAAGCGATGAAGTTTGTCTTTAGGCATGATATGGCGTGCATTTAAAGCGCAATTTTATCATGGAGAGACGAAATCTTTGTAAGTACAGTTTTGCAGACATTAGCCTTCGATATCCAAAATCATAATGAAGAAATATGACTTGGGTGTTTTTTGCCGATAGGTACAATAAAATATATTTTTGATTGGGGGACGTATGAGCAGATATAGAGCGGCGGGCATACATTTATTATTAAGTGCCTTAATAGTTTTTATTGTATTAGCGCTAATGCAGGGGCTTTGGTATCCAGGGGCTTATTTTAAGTTGATGGGCGGTGCTGGGTTACTTTTTCTCATCGCGGGGGTCGATATCTGCCTTGGGCCTTTATTGACCCTGGTAGTTTTTAAATCTGGTAAAAAAACCCTAAAGTTTGATTTGGCAGTTATTGGTTTGGTGCAGTTGGCAGCATTGACTTATGGTGTGTTCACTATGTTTGAAGCTCGTCCTGTGTTCACTGTCTTCACAAAAGATCAGTTTAAAGTTGCTGCAATGGCTGATATTGATCCTAAAGAGCTTGCCCGCGCAAAACTTCCTGAGTGGCAACATCTCTCAATTACCGGACCAAGCTTGGTGGTGGCGATACCTCCGACCGACAAGCAAGAGCAAAGTGATCTGGATTTCTTGGCCTTTGCTGGTGTTGACTTGCATCAGTTACCAAGGTTTTACGTTAAATACACAGAGCAGCGTAATTCCATACTGTATGCGGCAAAGCCTTTGTCAGAATTGCGAAAGATGGCTAAGGATAACTCAACGGTGGTTGATAGATTTCTGAAAAAGAAATCCCGTTCAGAGACTGAGTTTGTATTCTTGCCGATACTTACTAAATATGCAGAAATGACTGTCATTTTAGATGCAAAAGATGCAGAAATGATCGATATTATTGATGCTGCCCCATGGAAGTAGATTGGGTTTCTACGAGTTGCTGCCCATGTTGCCTATCCAAGAGGCTGTAGTAGTTTGAGGGTTCCAGCACCGTGGGTACGGCATCATCCAGTATGTCGGGGTAATCTTTGCTGTAGTGCAGGCCGCGGCTTTCGTGGCGCTCCATGGCGCTTTGTACAATGAGTTCGGCTACCTGTAGCAGGTTACGCAATTCGATCAGGTTATTGCTGATGCGGAAGTTGCTGTAGAACTCATGTACCTCATTTCTTAGCAGCTGAATACGGTGCATGGCGCGGGTAAGGCGCTTGTTGGTGCGCACTATGCCTACATAATTCCACATGAAGCGCCGCAGCTCATTCCAGTTATGAGTAATGATGATCTCCTCGTCAGCATCAGTCACCCGGCTTTCGTCCCAGTAAGGCAGCATGATCTCTGGGTTTGGGGCTTGCGCGAGTATGTCCTGCGCCGCCGCCTGGCCGAATACCATGCACTCCAGCAAGGAGTTGCTGGCAAGGCGGTTGGCACCGTGTAATCCGGTACAGGCGGTTTCGCCGATGGCATACAGGCGCGGCAGGTCAGTGCGGCCTATGTGGTCAGTCATGACGCCACCGCAGGTATAGTGGGCTGCCGGCACAACCGGGATAGGCTCGCGCGTTATATCTATGCCCAGCTCCATGCAGCGCCGGTATATGGTGGGGAAGTGCGACAGGATGAAATCTGTAGGTTGATGGGAAATGTCCAGATAGACGCAGTCGAGGCCGCGTTTTTTCATTTCGAAGTCGATGGCGCGAGCTACCACATCGCGCGGCGCGAGTTCTCCCCGTGTGTCATGTTCGGCCATGAACCTGGTACCGTCCGGTAGCTTGAGTATGCCGCCTTCACCGCGGACGGCTTCGCTGATCAGGAATGATTTGGCTAACGGGTGGTACAAACAGGTAGGGTGGAATTGCACGAATTCCATATTGGCTACACGACAACCTACACGCCAGGCCATTGCTACACCATCGCCGGTGCTGACATCCGGGTTGGTGGTGTAAAGGTAGACCTTGCCGGCGCCGCCTGTGGCAAGCACCGTTTGTTGCGCGCCTATAGTGAGCACATCACCAGTGGTGTTATCCAGCACATAGGCACCGAGACATTCGCCGCTGGCTTTAGGGTCCTGTTCCAGCGAGATGCCGGCTTTACGTGAGGTAATCAGGTCCACCGCGATGTGGTTTTCAAGCAGGGTGATATTGCTATGCTCGCGCACTTTCTCAGCCAGTGTTTTTTGTACCGCATGCCCGGTGGCATCCGCGGCATGGATGATGCGCCTGTGGCTATGGCCGCCTTCGCGTGTCAGGTGGTAGCCGCTGTCGTCTTCTTCACGGGTGAACGGCACACCTTGTGCTATCAGCCACTCGACAGTTTCTCGCGCGTGGGTGGCGACCAAGCGTGTGACTTCGCCGTCGCACAGGCCGGCACCGGCGACTAAGGTGTCCTGGATATGCGCTTCAATGGAGTCGTCATTGGTGAGAACGGCGGCAATGCCGCCTTGTGCCCAGTTGCTGGAACTATCGTCTATGCGGCGTTTGCTGACGAGGCAAACTTTTTTATCGGTGGCTACTTTTAAAGCGACAGTCAGTCCGGCAAGCCCACTGCCGATAATAAGTACATCAAATTGCTGCATAACGATCCATTCCGTGAACTTTAGCCAGTTTAGCGCTGTCTGCAACACTAAGCTAGTCAAGTTAATGCTGGGGGAAGCGTAATGATTAATGCTAAAAAAATCGGTGAATTTTCGCGCCTGACCTTCGTGGATACAACGATGCAAGGGTATACTCCGATGATAAATAATGTGCAGACAGGGAGCAAAGCCTCTATGAGTGGCAACGCTGTAAGTGGCAACTCTGGCGGTGGCGGCGCTGTTGCGGGCAACCGTGAGATAGACCAGGAATTGGTAGAGCGAGCGCAACGCGGTGATAAGCAAGCGTTCGGCATGCTGGTGGAAAAATATCAGCGCAAGCTGGGTCGATTGCTATCGCGGTTGATTCGCGACCAGGCTGAAGTTGAGGATGTGGTTCAGGAGTCTTTTATCAAGGCTTACCGGGCACTCCCAAACTTCAGGGGGGAAAGTGCGTTCTATACGTGGTTGTATCGAATTGGTATAAACACGGCTAAAAATTATTTAGTGGCGATGGGGCGCAGGCCGCAGGTTAGCAATGATATCGAAATCGAAGATGCAGAAAACTTTGAGGACGGTGATGAGTTGCGCACGATGGATACCCCTGAAACCGAGTTGATGACGAAAGAAATTGCTCAAACGGTCAATGATACTGTCGCATCATTGCCCGAAGAGCTGCGCACGGCAATTACCTTGCGTGAAATTGAGGGGTTGAGTTACGAGGAAATTGCGACATTAATGAATTGTCCAATCGGAACGGTGCGTTCACGCATTTTCCGGGCACGGGAAACCATCGCACAAAAGCTGCGGCCCTTGCTGGATACCCCTCAGGATAAACGTTGGTAGCTGAATAGCTGCGGCTAACGTCGGAAAGTATTAGGAGATAGTAATGAAAGATCAAATTTCAGCGCTGATAGATAATGAGTTGTCTCTGGATGGGTCAGAGCATCTTTACATCGCAGTGAAATCAGGTGGTGAGTTGAGTGAATGCTGGTCAACTTATCATTTAATCGGGGATGCCATGCGCGGAAGCCCGGTATTCAAGCCGGGATTCAACGAGCGGTTGATGCAGAAGTTAGACAACGAACCGGCAATTCTTGCGCCACGAGCCAAAAGGTCCTTTCCTCGTACATCCTCTCTCTGGTCGGTAGCTGCATCCTTCGCCGCAGTGATGTTTGTGGGCTGGATGGTGTTGAACCAGCAAGTGCAAAATGCAGCTGATGCTGCTCCAGTAGCGGTTGCGGCAAATACGGCTCCAGAGTCGAATGTGCCTTCAGAGTACTTATTAGCGCATCAGGCCTACGCCCCAAGCAACACGGCTTACTATATCCAACCGGCTGCGTATGCAGAAAGCGCTAAGTAATGCGAAGTTTATTGCTAGCGTGCCTGTTAGCAACTCATTTTTCTCAAGTATACGCAGGCCAGGATGAGGCATGGCTAGTGCTGCAAAAGGCATCACAAGCGGCTCGGGAATTGAGTTATCAAGGCGTGTTTGTATATCAATCCGGTAAGGTGGCAAAGTCGGTACAAATTACCCATATGAATTATGGGCAAGGCGAATATGCGCGCATGCTGGTGTTGGATGGCCAGCCACGAGAGGTGTTGAGCCAGGGTAATGATGTTGTCATTTTTAACGCGCAGAATGAGAAGGTTGTCATTGAAAAGCGGCGCGGCCAGAATATGTTCCCTGCCTTGCTACCGGCGAATATGGATTCCATCAAAAACAGTTACCAGGTACGCATAGGCGGATTAGAGCGTGTTGGCGGCCGTGATGGGCAAGTCGTTTTCCTGGAGCCACGTGATCGCTATCGATACGGTTACAAGTTCTGGGCTGACCGTGAGTACGGTTTGCTGCTGAAGGCGATGACGACGAATGAACATAACGAGGCCATGGAACAAATGGCCTTTAGTCAACTTACCTTGCTGAATAACCAGAATATGGATTGGTTCCAGCCCAAGGTTGATCCACGCAAATCTTATGTGATGGAAGATGCCGCGTTAGCTGGCGTACCTGCTGAGGCTGAAACCTGGACCGTGGCCTCGGTTCCTGCAGGATATCGCAAGGTGGATCAGGTGCAGCGCAATGTGCCGGGTAAAACCGTACCGGTCACGCATATCATCTATTCGGATGGACTCGCTTCTGTTTCGGTATTCATAGAGCCTCTGGCGAAAGGCGCCAGGCCCAAGGCAGGCCATACCGCCATGGGCGCTACTAATTTTTATGCTGTCGTGACTGACGGCCATCAAATTGTGGTGGTGGGTGAAGTGCCGGAAGCAACAGTTTCCGAGTTTGCCACTGCAGTCAGTTTTAAGAAGTAGACATTCATGATTGAAGAACACGCTATCGTCGTAGATGTCGATAACGACACCGCAATGCTCGAGATTGTGCGCAAAACTCCTTGTGGGTTGTGCGGACAAACCCGTGGTTGCGGCATTTCCCTGTGGGGCAGGCTATTCGGCCATCGCTCCAATATATTCAAGGCCGTAAACCAGATTAATGCCAAAGCGGGCGACGCAGTGATTGTGGGCATTGAAGAGCAGGCATTGCTGTTCAGTTCCATGCTGGTCTACGGCATCCCGCTAGCTACATTACTGGTAGGGGCTCTGCTTGCGGGTGTGATTGCACCTAGTGAACTACATGCGGATCGTAACGCCATAATAGGAGCGGCTCTGGGTTTGGTATTGGGGCTGCTTTGGGTAAAGGCTCATAGTGCAGGTCGTGGTTTGGACGCGCGGTATCGACCGGTCATATTACGTGCTGGTGATAGAAGCGCGATTATCTTGAAGTGTAAATGAGGTGAATAAATGATTAAAAAGCTTATCGCTGTTTCAGCTCTGTTGGTGTCATTCGCTGGGACTGCATTTTCCAAGGATTTACCGGACTTCACTGAGTTGGCGGAAAAGCAAGGCGCATCAGTGGTCAATATCAGTGTTACCCAGGTGGTGCAAGGCAATGCTAATGGGTCGGCTTTCCCCGGCATGCCTGATGATGAAGCGCTGGGTGAGCTGTTCCGTCGTTTCGGCATCCCTAATATGCCAGGTGCGCCTGGCGGCCAAGCGCCTCAGCAAGAGTTTAAATCCCAGTCGCTGGGGTCAGGTTTCATCATCAGTGCGGATGGTTATATCCTGACGAATGCGCACGTCGTCAAAGATGCGGATGAAGTGATAGTAAAGCTCTACGATAAGCGTGAATTCAAGGCAAAAATCATTGGTTTTGATCGCCGTACCGATGTGGCATTAATCAAGATAGAAGCCACCGGCTTGCCCAAAGTGACAACGGGCGACCCCAGCCAACTTAAGGTAGGAGAGTGGGTTGCGGCAATTGGGTCACCATTCGGGCTTGAAAACACGGTGACTGCAGGCATAGTCAGTGCCAAGGGTCGCGCCTTGCCGCAGGAGAACTTTGTGCCTTTTATCCAGACCGATGTGGCGATTAATCCAGGTAACTCTGGTGGGCCGCTATTTAACTTGAGAGGCGAAGTAGTCGGCATTAACTCACAGATTTATAGCCGCAGTGGTGGCTATATGGGCTTGTCTTTCGCTATTCCAATCGATGTGGCGCTGGAAATTTCCAATCAGCTCAAGTCGTCCGGAAAAATTACACGCGGCTGGTTAGGGATTGGTATCCAGGAGCTGACCAAGGAACTAGCTGAATCCTTTGGCATGAAGAATACCAACGGCGCCCTGGTAGCTGGTGTGGAAAAGGGTGGCCCGGCTGATAAGGGCGGGTTGGAGGCCGGGGATGTCATCCTGAAGTTTGACGGTAAACCTATTCTGACCTCTTCGGACCTGCCACGTGCGGTGGCTGCAACCAAACCCAATAAGGAAATTCCAGTAGAGGTTTTGCGCAAGGGCACAACTCGTACGCTGAGTATCACTATCGGTGAAATGCCTGCTGATAAGGATGAAGTCGCCAGCAATAAAGGCATGCCCAAGCCTGAGGCCAATCGTATCGGCTTGATGCTGAAAGACCTGACGCCGCAGCAGAAGAAAAAGCTGAATGGAAAAAACGGATTGCTGGTGATGGATGCTCAGGGCGCTGCAGCCCAAGCTGGCCTTCGCCGGGGAGACATCGTCCTGGGCATGAACAACTCGGAAGCAATAAGTGTAGATCAGTTTAATAAGCAGCTGGCTGCAGTAGCCAGTGGCAAGACTGTCGCACTTCTGGTCTTGCGCGGGGAGAATACCCTGTATGTACCGGTGAAGGTGAACGGTAATAAATAATGGCTATTAATGCTAACGACGCGTAATTGCTGTAAAATTAGGCATTGCTAGTAAATTGCAAGAGGGCGCTTCGGCGCCCTTCTTGTTGGCTACACGACAGATATCAACTATGAAAAACATTCGTAACTTCTCTATTATTGCCCACATCGATCATGGTAAATCTACCCTGGCGGATCGTATTATCCAGCTATGCGGGGGACTATCTGACCGTGAAATGGAATCGCAGGTGCTGGATTCCATGGACCTGGAGCGTGAGCGCGGTATCACCATCAAGGCCCAGACGGCAGCTTTGTCCTACAAGGCACTTGATGGGCAGGTATATCAACTGAACCTGATAGATACACCAGGGCACGTGGATTTCTCCTACGAAGTCAGTCGCTCGCTATCTGCCTGCGAAGGTGCATTGCTGGTAGTGGATGCCAGCCAGGGTGTGGAGGCGCAGAGTGTTGCCAACTGCTATACCGCACTGGATCTGGGTGTGGAAGTCACCGCGGTGTTGAATAAGATAGACTTGCCATCTGCTGACCCCGAACGTGTGATTCAGGAAATTGAAGATGTGATAGGCGTAGAAGCGACAGATGCCGTACGCTGCTCCGCTAAGACCGGTGAAGGCGTGCGCGATGTGCTGGAAGCCGTTGTGGCGAGGGTTCCGCCGCCAAGAGGCGATGTAGCCAAGCCGCTCAAGGCATTGATCATAGACTCCTGGTTTGATAATTATGTTGGTGTGGTGATGCTGGTACGCGTGGTTGATGGCGTGCTTAAGCCCAAGGATAAAATCCGCATGATGGCGACAGGTGCTGTGCATCTGTGCGAACAGGTTGGCGTATTTACTCCCAAGTCATTACAAAAGACATCGCTGTCAGCCGGTGAAGTGGGTTTCATTATTGCCGGCATCAAGGAGCTGACCAGCGCTAAAGTAGGCGATACCGTTACCTTGTTCGACAAACCGGTAGCGGAGCCTTTGCCGGGTTTTAAGGAAGTGAAGCCGCAGGTGTTTGCCGGACTGTACCCCGTTGAGTCCAACCAGTTTGAAGGTTTGCGCAGTGCGCTTGAGAAGTTGCAGCTGAACGATGCCTCGCTGATGTTTGAGCCTGAGAACTCGACCGCGTTGGGATTCGGCTTCCGTTGTGGATTCCTGGGTTTGCTGCACATGGAGATCGTACAAGAGCGCCTGGAGCGCGAGTACGACATGGACCTGATTACTACCGCGCCAACGGTAGTCTATGAATTGTTGCTCAAAACCGGTGAAGTTGTGCAGATAGAAAATCCTTCTCGCTTGCCCGAGCCATCACGTATTGAAGAAATTCGCGAGCCGGTGATTACCATTAATCTGCTGATGCCTCAGGATTACGTTGGCCCGGTAATGACGCTGTGCAACGGCAAGCGTGGCATCCAGAAGAATATGCAGTATATGGGCCGCCAGGTGATGCTGAGCTATGAAATGCCTCTGAATGAAGTGGTGCTCGACTTTTTTGATAAACTCAAGTCAGTGTCGCGTGGTTATGCGTCCATGGATTATGAATTTCTGGAATTCCGTGCCGCCGACTTGGTTAAACTGGACATCATGGTCAACGGGGATCGAGTGGATGCCTTATCGCTGATTGTGCATCGCTCCAATAGTGTTTATCGTGGACGCGAAGTAGCTTCCAAAATGCGCGAGCTGATACCGCGCCAGATGTTTGATGTGGCGATCCAGGCTTCAATTGGCGCAAATATTATTGCGCGTGAAACCGTGAAAGCTATGCGTAAGAATGTGCTGGCAAAATGTTATGGTGGCGATATTACGCGTAAGAAAAAATTGCTTGAAAAGCAAAAGGAAGGCAAGAAACGCATGAAACAGGTGGGTAATGTCGAGATTCCGCAAGAGGCATTCTTGGCGATTCTGAGAGTAGAAGATAAATAGCACTAATCCGATGAATGTTGAAACAAGCAAAGTAATGTTGAAGAAAAATAAGGGTCTGTCCATATGATGTTCGCATTGTTTATGTTGGTAGTGCTGGTAATCACAGGCGCGATCTGGTTGCTGGATATTGCCGTGTTAAGTAAAAAACGCGCTGCTGGCAGCCCTGATCCGATACTGGTGGAATACTCCAAGAGTTTCTTCCCGGTTATTCTGGTCGTGTTTTTAATCCGTTCATTTATCGTCGAGCCCTTCAAGATACCCTCTGGCTCTATGATGCCAACCTTGCTTGCTGGCGATTTTATCCTGGTAAACAAATTTACCTATGGCTTGCGGGTGCCTATTTTGAATAATACGTTTATTGATATTAATCACCCCAAACGGGGCGATGTATTTGTATTCCATTTTCCGCCTGATCCCTCTATTGACTACATCAAACGAGTGGTTGGCGTGCCTGGCGACAAAATAGTCTATCGCGACAAGGTGTTGTACGTGAATGGTCAAAAGATCAATAACACTTTTACTGCAGATTATGAGTACGCGGCTTCAGGCCTCAATATGATCTACGCCAAGCGGTATCAGGAGCAGTTGGTAGATAAAAAACATGATATCTTGATCGATGAAAACAGCGGCACTCGCGATGTAGACTTGGAGGTGCCACCAGGACACTACTTTGCCATGGGTGATAATCGCGACAACAGCAAGGATAGCCGCTATTGGGGTTTTGTGCCTGAGGGTAACCTGGTTGGCAAAGCCTTTTTTATCTGGTTTAATTTTGATGAGCTTGGCCGAATTGGTACTAAGATTAATTAGTGATTCACTCGTAATCAACTAGGGGGAAGTATGCGTAAGCAAAACGGTATGAGTTTTCTGGGATTGGTCATTGTGCTGGCAGCCGTGTTGTCCGTAGTGCTGGCAGGAGTCAAAATTGTGCCTGCTTATATTGAGTTCATGTCAGTTAAAAAAGTCATGAAAAGAATCGCCAATGAACCATCATTGAATGACATGAGTAAAAAAGAGATTACTGAAGAGTTCGACAAGGGCGCAAATGTTAGCTATGTATCAGTCGTTACAGGTAAGGACCTTCAGATTAACAAAGATGCAAATGGCAAGACGGTTGTGACTGTAGAGTACCAAGTGGTTAAACCCCTGGCGGGAAATTTGAGTGCGCTGATGGATTTCAAGGCAACCACTGCCAAGTAGGGCATGTTCATATAATCACGAATGGTACAAACTGCATTTGCGCGGCTGATCGGCCACGACTTCAAAAATAAAGCTTTACTGGTACAGGCTCTCACACATCGTAGTCATAGCAGCACCAATAATGAGCGGTTAGAGTTTTTAGGCGATGGCGTGCTGAATTTCATCATTGCCAATCAACTTTATCTGCGCTTTCCCAAGCTGGCAGAGGGTGACCTGAGTCGCCTGCGTGCGCATCTGGTGAAAGAACCGACCCTCAGCGAAATTGCAATTTCGTTAAATATCGGGGATGCGCTCAGGCTGGGCGAGGGTGAGCTCAAGAGTGGGGGCTGGCGTCGTCCCTCTGTGCTGGCTGACGCACTGGAAGCCATTATAGGGGCAGTTTTTCTGGATGCGGGCTTTGATGCTGCTGAAGCCTTGGTGGTGCGCCTGTTTACCAGCTTGTTAAATCAGATTGATCCAAAATCGATAGGCAAAGATCCAAAATCGTTGCTGCAGGAGTATCTGCAGGGTCGCAAGATAGATGTCCCCGAATACCAGGTGTTAGCAACGGAAGGCGAGGCACATTGCCAGACATTCCGTGTCCAATGCGATATTGCTAAATTAAAAATCACTACGCAAGGCGAAGGCACCAGTCGCCGTGCGGCTGAACAACAGGCTGCTGAGTCAGCATATAAGCAGCTTGTTAAGGAAAATACACCATGAACAGCACTAAACAAACCCCAAGCAGTGATTTTCGCTGTGGCACTATCGCCATTGTTGGTCGCCCTAATGTGGGAAAATCCACCTTGCTCAATCATATTCTTGGGCAAAAGCTGAGCATCACCTCACGCAAGGCGCAGACCACCAGGCATCGACTGCTGGGCATACACACTACCGAAGATACGCAGTTTTTGTTTGTAGATACGCCGGGCTTTCAGCAAAAGCATGTGAACGCACTTAATCGCAGCCTGAATAAAACGGTCACGCAGGTGCTGACTGAAGTCGATGTAGTGCTGTTCGTCATCGAACCTATGCATCTGGGCGACGCTGATCGGCTGGTGTTGAAAATGTTGCCAACCACCAAGCCTGTATTGCTGGTGGTGAACAAGGCCGACCTCATGGGTGACAAAGGTAATTTATTGCCGCTGATCCAGGATTTTGATACTGAGTTTCCGTTTGCGGCGATTGTACCGGTTAGCGCGAAAAAGAACCTGTATCTTGATGAGCTATTGCTATCGATACGCCAGCACTTGCCGGTGCAGGCAGCTATTTATGGAGAGGATGAGCTGACTGACAAAAACGAACGGTTTTTGGCGGCAGAGCTATTGCGTGAAAAGGCCTTTCGCTTTTTGGGTGAAGAAGTCCCTTACGGCATTGCAGTTGAGATAGAGAAATTTGAGATGGAAGGCAAGTTGCGTCGTATCCACGCTGCCTTCATTGTCGACAAGGAAAGCCAGAAGCCTATGCTTATAGGCAAGGGTGGCGAAAAGCTCAAACAGATTTCTACCGAAGCGCGCCAGGATATGGAAAAGCTATTTGGCGGCAAGGTGTGGCTGGAAACCTGGGTCAAGGTTAAAGGTGGCTGGGCAGATGACGAACGGGCACTGAAAAGCCTGGGGTACTGAAGAATCTTTCTTTTAAATATGGGCTTTTTAGTACGGCTGCCAGAGTCCAATCGTTTTGGTTAAGTAGTTGGTTGAAATAACCTATTAAACCTCTTTTATTCCACATTTGGTTTGTACACATCATGGTCTAGCATGAATCTAACTCAACTGAGTATGGAGTGCACATCATGCCAAATAGCCTGCCAAGCAATCACGCAAACGTTGCCGCACATAATGTCTATACCATCCCAAGCTATGGCAAAGCCATCAGTCTGGATGACCAGGGAGTGTATTACACACTTAATCATCAAACAGGGCAGATACACAGCGTTTTTCAGCTAGTGTATGCAGATGACTGGTATCTTTACCGACTACAAAAAACCGCTGTGGAAGATACTGATGAGGGACATCAGCTGAGTTGGAATCTTATGGCGGCTAGCGCAGATTACGCACTCGAAAGTATGGATTCCGAGCAGATCAACTATCATTTCTCCAGACCTGAATATGCCGAACCTAGAGGTGCCTGGCAAGTGATTCGCAATTCTCAGTATGGCTTTGCAAAATTCACTCCCAACAATGCGAATGCCGATCTCAAATATGCCTTACTGGTATTTCAAGATGGACAAATGCAAATGCCTGTACTGATTCATAAACTGAAAGAGCAGGCCCAGCTGGCTGAAGAGTCTCTAGTCAGCTTAGCTTGATTCCCTTAGGGTAAACCTCTGGGCGCAAGCCTGGTGCTTATTCCCTTAAGTTTTGCTTGGTAGCACTAGCCATTCGGTTAAAATAGTGGATTGCAGCTTAACTATTGTTGAATGTGTCTACTCCCCGTCCAGATAGCCTGACCAAATCCAACCAGCCGGTATACGTCCTGCATACCTATGCATTTAAAGAAACCAGTCTGGTGGTGGAGCTGTTAACGCGTGATTTTGGCCGTGTGGCGGCAGTGGCGAAAGGCGCCAGGCGTCCGCGTTCGGCCATGCGTGGCATGCTGCAATCATTTCAGCCCCTGTCGGCGGCCTGGTCGGGCAAGCTGGAACTGAAAACGCTGCATTCCCTGGACTGGCGTTCCGGTTTGTTACTGCTACAAGGCGAAGCCCTGATGTGCGGCTTTTATCTGAATGAACTGCTGCTGCGGCTATTGCCGCGCGAAGACGCTCATGAGTCGCTGTTTGACTATTATGGGGAGACACTCCGGACGTTGTCGAAATCTACCGGGCATGCCACGACGCTAAGGCGTTTTGAGTTGAAAATGCTGCAGGAGATGGGCTACGCCGTTCCTCTGGAGTTGGATGAAAGCGATGCCGCAATAGTGGCCGACCGTATTTACTCCTATATCCCCGAACGCGGTGCCTGCGATCAGCAGGCGCTAAATGGCCATGAAAACGGCGTACAATTATTGGGCAAGACTTTGCTCAATATGGCAAAAGATGATTATTCGGACGCGCAAACCCAGCAGCAAAGCAAGCAAATGATGCGCATGCTATTAGCCCACTATCTTGGGGATAAACCATTGCATACGCGGCAATTGCTGATGGATTTGCAGCAGTTTTAACTTTGTGGTTTCAACGGTTACTTGTGTTCCCCGCTTCTGTTTGTAAGGTTTTTAAATGATTAAATTAGGCGTCAATGTTGACCATATCGCTACGTTGCGTCAGGCGCGTGGCACACAATATCCTAGCGTGGTGCAGGCTGCCTTGCGCGCTGAAGAGGCTGGCGCAGACAGCATCACTATCCATTTGCGGGAAGACAGAAGGCATATTCAGGATGCAGACGTCTATGCGTTGCGCCCTTTGCTGCAAACCAAGATGAACCTGGAAATGGCAGTGACTGACGAAATGGTCGCCATTGCGCTGAAAGTACAGCCGCAGGATGTGTGCCTGGTGCCGGAGCGGCGTGAGGAGCGCACTACCGAAGGCGGGCTGGATGTGGTGGGCAACCTGGACAGGATCACCGATGTTTGCGATCAGCTGGCGGACGCAGGCATTCGTGTTTCCCTGTTCATTGCGCCGGATATCGCGCAGATAGATGCAGCCAAAGCAGCCGGTGCGCCGGTGATTGAACTGCATACCGGCAAGTTTGCAGATACGGAAGGTTCAGTCCAGCTTCATGAGTTGGAGCGTATTGAGCAGGCGGCAGCACATGCCATCAAGCTTGGCTTGGTAGTAAATGCAGGACACGGGCTTAACATCCACAATGTGCATCAGATAGCAGCCATTCCCGGCATCGAAGAACTCAACATAGGTCATGCCATCGTGGCGCACGCAGTGTTTGTGGGATGGGATTACGCCATACGTGAAATGAAACAATTAATGGTACTGGCAGCTCGTGGTTAGTCAAAAATGTCCAAAATGTGCAAACGACATCTTTGTTACACAGAAGATCACGATGTCTTGGTTTGATGTTGTAGGAGCATCGGTAGTGGCTGTTTTTTTATTTGCCTTGTTGTGGTTCTTGCTACCCGGAACTCATGGAAAAGCTGGTGGCTATCTTACTTTTGGTGTGATTGGTTTGGTCGGCTTGATTTTTAGTTATTTTGTTGAAAAAGAAGTTTATCGAGTTGAAACTTGTACAAGATGTGAATATAGCTTAAGTACTAAGCTACTGGTCCCAGCAGAGCCTATAGAAAAATGATTTACGGTATAGGCACAGACATCGTTGAAGTCTCTCGCATAGAGGAGTCATTAGCGCGTTTTGGCAAGAACTTTGCCATGCGTATTCTTAATGAGCGCGAGATGCAGGACTTTACGCAATCTCATACCCAGGCACGATTCCTGGCAAAGCGATTTGCTGCCAAGGAGGCCTTTGCCAAAGCGCTGGGTACAGGCATACGTGGTCCGGCGACCTTTGAGAATATTGGTGTGGCGCATGATGATCTGGGCAAGCCGGTGCTGGATCTGGCGCCGGAGTTGCAAGCTTACCTGGAGGTCAAAGGCATACGCTTTCAGCACTTGTCCATCAGCGATGAGAAAATGCTGGCGGCGGCATTTGTGGTGCTGGAGGTTTAGGCAGCATGGTTGATTCGGCTTTAGCAGCATATGAATTAGAACAACCTGATCTGGCGCGTCGTTTTGGTGGCGTCAGTCGCTTATATGGGATGCAAGGTTTGGCTAAGTTTCAGGCAGCGCATGTGTGTGTCATCGGCATTGGTGGTGTCGGCTCATGGGCCGCCGAGGCTTTGGCCAGAAATGCCATTGGTAAAATCACGCTGATAGACCTTGATAATATCGCCGAATCCAATGTGAATCGGCAATTGCATGCAGTGGATGGCGCATTTGGCAAAGCCAAGGTGACTGCTATGGCCGGGCGTATTCGTAGCATCAACCCGGATGCCATCGTGCAGGAAATAGAAGATTTCATTACAGTGGACAATACTGCTGCCATGCTGGATCAAGGTTTTGATGTGGTGCTGGATGCTATCGATGATGCGCGAGCCAAGGTGGCGATAGCTGCCTATTGCCGTGCGCATCAGTTGTCCCTGGTCACCACGGGTGGAGCAGGTGGAAGGCTCGATCCTACCAGAATTAAATACACAGATTTGGCGCTGGTCAGTGGCGACAGGTTGCTGGCTAAAGTGCGTAACCAGTTACGCCGCGATCACGCCTTCCCTAAAGGCATTGATGGCAGCAAGAAGGCGGCCACCAAGTTTGGTATTACGGCCGTTTACTCGGATGAGCCTATCCTGCAACCCGAAGTCAGCTGTGACGCAGTAGCTGATGCCGTCACAGGCCTCAATTGTGCGGGCTATGGCTCGTCAGTATGTGTCACCGCCCCCTTCGGCATGGCGGCGGCCAGCCTGGTTTTGAACCTGATCCTAAAGACTTAGCTGCCATAGCTGCTGGAGCCATTCCATGCAAAAACCTGCCCAACCCGTGACTAGCGATATGTTTGATGGTCAGCCCAGCATGCTGCCAGAGCAACAACAACTGGCAGAGGGTGCGATGTTGTTGCGTGGCTTTGCAAGAGATACAGACCGGCAATTAATCGTCGCATTGAATGATGTCATTGCACAGGCCCCATTCCGCCATATGACCACCCCAGGTGGTTTTGTCATGTCTGTAGCCATGACGAATTGTGGTCAGGCAGGATGGGTCACGGATAGTAAAGGATATCGATATCAAGCTATGGACCCGCAAAGCGGATTGACATGGCCGACCATGCCGAAGGTACTCTCTGATTTGGCAACTCGGGCAGCATTACAGGCTAGTTACGCGAACTTTATACCGGATGCCTGCCTGGTGAACTGCTATGAGCCGGGGGCACGTATGTCCCTGCATCAAGACAAGAACGAGCAGGATGCAGCAGCCCCTATCGTTTCTGTTTCTCTGGGGCTACCTGTGGTATTTCTGTTTGGTGGCTCGCAGCGCAGTGACCGGCCGCAACGACTGAGGCTGGAACATGGGGATGTTGTGGTGTGGGGTGGCCCGGCCCGGTTTAACTTTCACGGGGTTGCACCGCTGGCGGATGGCTATCATGCCGTGCTTGGGCGTAAACGCATCAACCTGACCTTCAGGAAAGCTTTATGAGCGGTTCATAAGTTATCTAGCTTCTCGCGGATGACGCGCTCATATTCAGAGAAATACTGACCGATTACCGATAGTTCAAAGCTACGTAATATGCTGGTATTCGACTCACGCTCCAGCAAAAATTCAAACGACTTTTCCAGCAGTAATTCGACACTCACCTTATCAGCGGTGAGCCTTTTCGCATAGCCGGGGCTGACCGTCACTATATGTGTGGTAGGCGTTCTGCCGCCAATGCTGACGCTAAATGTGGTGGCATCGATAGGCGCTATTTGAATGCTGTTCATGCGCTTCTCCTGATGTTGAATGCGACTATCAAAATATATTAGCGTAAACAGTCAATATCAAGAGGTTAATTTTGTGAGCGACGGATTTTCACTCGTGGTTACGTTTAAAGGTACATCTACGCTAGATAGAGACTAATAGTTCGCTGGCATAGCAATGGTCGGTATGGCTACCCTTTTTAAATATCTACAGGAGAAATTCTAATGAACAAGTTTTTAGTAACGCTTATGAGTATCGTAATTTCTGCCGCTTTCGTAACACCATCCATGGCTGGGACCAAAGACCCTCGCGTCAATCATCGCCAACACAGGCAAGATGCACGTATTGCGCAAGGTATAAAGTCAGGAGAGCTGACCAGGGCGGAAAGAAAGGATTTAGTGGCTGATCAAAGGGATATTCGCCGGGAAGAGCGTCAGTTCAAATCTGATGGCACACTGACTAAAGACGAGCGGCAGGAACTGCATCAGGATCAGGCGGCTGCTAACAAGGAAATCTACCAGGAAAAGCATGATGAGCAGGCTAGGCCAAAAGCTGAGTAACCGTTAGGCGATACTACAAGGCCAGCCTTATGCTGGTCTTTTTTATGGTAGTGATATTTGACTTTCTCTTTAGCCTCAGTCGCCATGACTAACGCTATCTTCGATAGTGTCAGACTTTGAAATAATCCCAAAATGGTGTGCAATTTTTGAAACTGGTATTGATATCAGATACCGATTTTTGCGCACTTATCAAACTCAATCTATATTCTTTCAGATTTAAAGAAATAATTAATCTATTGAAGTTAAAAGAGATATTCGTAAAATTTTTTTACGAAAGGTAATAGGCATAATCTATGCATGGTTATTTACTAAGGCATGCTGATAGTTGTCAAGGTTAGCTGCATGTCCATATCGTTATCTTGCGGTGAATCTCTGAGATCACTCTGAGATCACTCTCAGATTTTAACTTTAATCAGATTCAATTATTAAAAGTACGTAACCATGAAAAAACTCACTCTTTCTATACTCGCCATTGCGATTCCCATGACAATTTACCCAAATATGAGCTCGGCAGCGGTCATTGGTTTTTTGGGGAATTTTGATGTTATCAATGATACTGGCAGCACGGCTCATGGATTTGAGATCGATCTCGAGGGCCTGTATGCAAGTGATATTACAGATACCTTTGGGGGCGCTGGCAGAGGATTTCCTAGCGGTCGTGGATTTGATCCATTAACTAGCGTGGAGCGATATGGCGCCCCTTCAATTGCTGAATACAATAATGGATCAAGCTTCGGCACAAAAGTGACCTATCTTGGACTCTATAACAGTGCTAGTAGTAGTTGGGATTTTGGAACGCCATCTGGAACGCAAATCACACCTGGCGACAACTGTTGGTCTGGTGGTGGCATAGGATACAGTGCATCAACTGCTTGTGATCATTTCGGGGTAGGCACCACAAAAAATGCAACCAAGACGACTTATAACTGGTTGCTTGAAACCGCGACCCCTGGCCAGCTGACTAACGGCACTGTAAGTTTGCCAGCCCCGGCATGGACAGTAATGCCTGCTCCTGTAGTGGCAGGCCAACCTCCAGCTCCACCAGTCGTCGTTGCACAAATACAGGCTCCAGCCCCTGAGATTGAAGCTCAGTTTGGGGAGGCGATCTGGGTAAAAGTTTACACTACGGAGCTTGAGCATGAGGTTGGATTAGAGGCCCTGATTGGTGGTAATCAAGTCATTAACCAGGCAGAGCAAAATGTTGAAACCGAGTGGCAATTGCTACAGGTTGATCCGGGGAACCCACTCAGCGGACAACTTGAAAGTGGCTATGGTGCGCCTGTAGGGCCAAATGCTGCCTCTATTATTCGTCGATATGAGTTTTATAAATTCAGCGGCAATTACAACCCTGAAGATCACCAAGCTATGTTTGATCCGGGGTTCGGAGACTCTCACCCAGGACCTAATGATGTCGGAACTTACCTTGGTGCACAAAATGCCGGGATCAATCTTAATGGGCAACTTGTTGCTGCTATACCAGAGCCAGAAACTTACGCATTACTGCTTGCAGGACTGGGACTAATTGGATTTTTCGTGCGGCGCAATAAAGCGTCTGTAGTTAACTCTAATTTGAGTTAACCGGCGATAGGGCAAGAGTAAAGCCAGTCCAGCCAACAGAAAAATCAATACTAGACATACTAATCCTCGGTACAACAATCACACTTAATTTAAGGAAATAGTTTTGAACACTCATCTCAAATCGCTTGCACTTTGCACTATGCTTTTTTCCGGCATCACGCAGGCAGCAACCACTACTTTTTTCAACAGCTCACAATCTTACTCACTGGATCAGTCGGGACAGACTTTTGATGCGATTACCAGCGAGGGCTATCTATTTACCTACACGCAGGACAAATTGTTTACCGGTGGTTATGGCATGACAACGCCGATAGGCCGTAGCCAATCTGTGACTTGGCCCAACGGACTGCATGCGCAAGGGTTGACCATTGCACCTTACGGAAAAGCTGCGGTGACTATCCAGCGAGTGGATGGCGCTGTGTTTGATATCACAGCGTTCAGCGCAAAAGTGATCGGTAATACAGCGCCAGGCGGCGCAGACTTCGAGGTGGTAGCTAAGCTTGGTGGTGAAGACCTCTACAATGATCCTGTTGCTTTCTTTGCATCGGGATACTCTGGTACTACATTTAATTATAGTCGTTCACCTAATCCAGGACAGTTGAATCCATTTGGTCAAACTACGCTGCGATTAACCGGGGCCGATAGTTACACAATCGGTTTATATACTGATTTTGCTTTAGTTGGTTTAACCGTGGTAGATGCCAGCATTGCGCCACAACCTTCAGCGGTGCCTGAACCTTCATCTTATGCGCTTCTTCTAGCTGGTTTGGGGCTTATAGGTGCTTTAGTGCGCCGTAAGCGTGCTAACAGCTGGCATTGATACAGTTGAGTGTTGCTCTGCTGGATCATGCAATCAACTACGAAGCAGGCCTGTTGTGAACTTACCGAGCTTGCTGTCCGGGAACAGCGTCGTGGCCAGCTTTTCTGGATCGACACCGAAACACTGTGCAGAGATAGATGAAATGAGCGTATCCAGATGGGTGGTAGGTTTCAAGTCGCGGCTTTCATAGAGGGCACTGTTGCCCAACCCAGGCCAATCTGTGATCACGCGTCCGCCATTCACATCTCCCCCCAAGATCATGGCTACAGAAGCCGTACCATGATCTGTGCCCCCAGTGCCATTGGCAGCGGCGGTGCGCCCAAATTCGGTGGCGACCACGATGGTGGTTTTTTGCCATGCCTGACCCAAGCCATCGCGTAATGATGCGAGCAAGGTATCCAGTGCCTTGAGTTGCCTGGCGAGTCTCCCTTCCTGTCCGGTATGTGTATCCCAGCCCCCGGTTTCTATCATGGCGATACGCGGTCCATCTGCACGGGCAAGGAATGAGGCCGCAAGTTTGCCGAAACTGGCGGGGTCCTGCTTTGCACTTGGCTCATCAGCCATACTCCTGGCATCCATGGCGGCCATCCACAAGGCACGCAGTTGGGCATCCTCGGCATAAAGCTGCGACACACGCATGAGCAGGTCGTCCGATGCCTGCGGCAGGGCAGATGGCGCGTAGGAGGTGACTTCGATTTTGCCGCGCAAGGCCATAGGCACCGTAGAGGCGAAGGCAATGGCTTCGCTTTGGGATTTTGGTAGTAGCGACAGTAAACGGTTCAGCCAGCCATCTTTCATCTGGTAGGGCGCTGTGCCGCCGGTTTCCAGCACATTCTGGCCATCAAAATGCGAGCGATCGCGATATGGCGAAGCCACGGCATGTACAAACAAGGCCTGGCCTGAAGCATACATTTTTGCCGTCTCGGCCAAGGATGGATGCAAGGCAAACAAGCCATCCAGCCTGGTGGCTTGTGACACGTCAATTGCCAGGGCGCCACGTAGTTTTGCATACGCCGGGTCCGCGTAGGGGATGACAGTATTCAGGCCGTCTGCCGCACCGCGCTGGATAATAAAGATGAAACGCCTGTCAGTCTCAGCGCTGGCGAAGGTGATGTAAGGGGATGCCAGTAAGACTCCCGTGCCGACCGTCAGCAGGCGGAGAAAGTCACGGCGGTTCATTTGCGTATCCATCGTCTGTGAACGCATGGTTATCTCCTCAGGAACTCCGGTGAAACCAGCAATAGTGCCAGGCCTGTGGAGGCGCTTTCTGATCTGGCAATCGCAGTTTGTGTCTGCAGGCTGATTGCGCCTATCAGCAATTTTTCGCCCAGTTTTCGTGCATCCAGCTTATCGCCCAATGGCGCAGCCAGCCTTTGTGCCAGCTCAACCCGGCGCATCAGTGCATTAGGGGCCGCCCAAGTGCCGGCAATATCGTCATAACCTGCGGGTGAGCCTGGCCGCCATACGGGCTGGCCTAATTGGTTGAGAATAGGGGCAATGTTAATACCATCAAGGTTTTGCCGACCCAAGCCGCGTAAGGATGAAATCACCCATTCCCACGGCGTTTTGAATTTTTCCGGGGTTGGCGCCCAGGCTTCCGGCGATTCAACTAAGGTGCGGTACAGGCTGGTGAGGTTGCCGCCCTCTCGCAGAAAGGTCTTACTTAGGCGATCTATCAGGCTGGCAGGCGGTGCATCGCTGACAAAATGACGTGCTAGTTTGGTGGCAATGTGTGTTGCGGTGGCGGGCGATACAGCTAAATCGACCAGCACGGCTGTTGCCTGTGCCTTGCCGGTTTGATTGTAACGCTTACCCATGATGGTCCGAGTTCCCGGTTCATGCAGTTGGGGGCGGAACATGAAGCCGTTTGTATCAACATCATTATTTCGCTCCTTGCCGTTACCGATACCTGCAATGCTCCATCCGGTCATGGCGCGTGCAAATTCTGTGACATCGTCCTGGGTATAGCCGCTGCGCACACCCAGTGTGTGCAGCTCCATGATTTCACGCGCCAGGTTCTCATTCAGTCCGCGTTTTTTGTCAGGCTGGCGTTCTGCAGCGCGGCGGGCTGCCATACTTTGCGGGCCGATTGATCTGGCCTGGTCCAGATACAGCAGCATGGCAGGGTGCTGCTCAACGGCAAATAGCATGTCTTTGAAATTACCCAGCACATGCGGGCGGATAGCCGCAAGTTCAAATGCACCGGCAAAATCTGCGACAGCAGGTTTTTCGATGGAGATGGCAAAATGATTGGCCCAGAAGTGCACCAGGCGCTCGATAAAGGGTGATGGGGTTGTCAACGCTACCTCGGCGCGCACTTTTACTGCTGCCAGGTAATCATCCCGCACCTCGCGTTTGAACATGCGTTTGGCTGATTTCTTTTCTTCTTCATCGGCATTGCGCATTTCCATTTGTTTTTTTACATAGTCTGCTAACAGTGCCGAGGTTTTAGTCTGATTTGCCCAAGCCGCAGGAACGGGCTGATACTGGCTGAATTGTGCCAGCAGCCACTTTTTGGGGTTGGCAGGCGCGGCTTCATCGGGGCGCGAGCCCAGCCCAAAGCGGTTGACGGCGATGGCTGCAGGACTCATATCAAAGACGGAAGCCAAAGTAATTTCCAGTCAGGTTGGGCATCATTTTGTCGGGGTTGTTTAGCCTGGTTTTATTTAACCAGGTTTGCTTGTTCACGCAGTGGCCCTCTGCGCGCCAGGCCTTCTGCCAGTTTTTCCCGCTCGTCCTGCGAGAGCGTTGCCGCAAAATTGACCAGGGTATCTTCAATGCGCATGCGCAGGGCTATGTCTGCCTCGCGTGTGCGAGCAATGGCAGCAACCACTGCCGGGCGATCAAAGCTGGGGGCGGCGACCAGTTGCCTGACTTCAGTGCGAGCTTCTTTGGCTGCGGCTATCAACGGCCTGGCTCCGCGGCGAGCTTCGCGCAAAGATTTATGAAACTCTTTCTGGCGCTCAATGGAAAGATCCTCTGCCGCAAAACGCAGGCCACGCTGTCCGGCCTTAGCGGCTAAGGGTGCAGAGTCTGACCAGAACATGCGATACGCACCGCCGACAACGCCCCCGATTAAAAACACATTGAGCAACAGCGAAACAATCAATATCCATTTGAGTTTGTGTTCAGTCATCATGATATCCAGTCGTTACCAAAGTCGACATACATTGCCGTGCCGCCTACACTTTCTGAACTTTCCGGCAGCATGCCGGACATCCAGATAGAAACACAAAAAGCGCCAGCAACGGCTCCGGCAAAACCAGCACCAAGCAGACCTATACTGGGCCATGACCATTCCTGCCAAAAGCTCACATGCTTCTGCGGAGCACTGGCGAGGATATTTGCGAACAGCGTTTGATCTGCTGCTGCTATGAGGTGGCTGGCGAGCTGGTCATCCAGCATGGCAGCATCCTTCATCGCTACCGCTATTTCTGGTGAACTCTGTGTAGCCAATTGTGTTGCCTCACTACGTTCAGCTTCAGGCCAGCGACTTAAGTCTGCACCGTAGGCTGCTGTGAGTATGCGAAATCGTTCGGGTGTCATAGTGCTTCCTTTACAAAACCTGTATCTACAAGTAGCGTGCGCAAATTGCGTCTGCCCCGCGATAACAAGCTTTCCAGCGCATCCACGCTAATGCCCATGAGTCCGGCAGCCTCAATATTGGATAGCTCCTGATAGTATTGCAGCACCAGTGCCTCCCGCTGTCTGGCGGGTAGCGCTGCCAGCGCATATCCCACTTGGTCGCGTTGCTGCATTCCTGCCAGACGCTCATCCGGACGATGGCTAGGATCAACCTGCTCAGCAGCTTCACTCTCGCTATGCTCTGGCCTTGTCCTGAGTCTGTCATAGCAAAGGTTGAGGGCCACACGGTGCATCCAGGTATCAAATTTGGCTGTGCCGGGTTGCCACTGTGCTGCCTGTTTCCAGATGCGGACGAAAGCCTCTTGTGCCACATCCTCTGCCTCGGCGCGGTCGTTAAGCATGCGCATCCCCAGTGCCAGTAGTCTGGGCAACTTTCTGGCTACCATCTCCCTGATGGCCGATGGCTCTCCACGCGCAATGCGTGGCAGCAGGTCGGCATCAGGATCATGTTCAATCATGCATGATTTCCTGTGTTTTCATCTTTAAACGTAATACAGAAAAAAATCCGTCGCTGGGCGTCGCAAATACTGATTTAAGGATATGGATATCCTGATTATCGGATGTGCTTAACGATATCACCCTTGATTTTTTTTTTATCATCCCCATTTAACGCACATCGTTAATTCAGTAGATGGGAGCTTAAACAATGTCCACCGAGACTATCCAAAAAGAGACCTTAGGTTTTCAGGCCGAAGTAAAGCAGTTGTTACAACTGATGATACATTCGTTGTATAGCAATAAGGAAATTGTGCTGCGCGAGCTGATTTCAAATGCCAGTGATGCCGCAGACAAGCTGCGTTTTGAGGCGCTGGCCAACAACGGCTTGTATGAAAATGACAGTGAGCTGAAAATTCGCGTAGCTTTTGATAAGGCTACGCGTACCGTGACTATCTCAGACAATGGTATCGGCATGAGTCGCGACGAGGTGATTGCCAATATCGGCACCATTGCCAAATCAGGCACGCGGGAATTCTTCAATGCACTCACCGGTGACCAGGCCAAGGACGCCAACCTGATTGGCCAGTTCGGCGTGGGCTTTTATTCTTCCTTTATCATTGCAGATAAGGTTACGTTGACTAGCCGCCGTGCAGGTAGCACCGATGCCGTGCGCTGGGAATCAGCAGGCGAGGGTGACTACACGCTGGAAGCCGTAGAAAAAACAACGCGCGGCACCGAGATCGTATTGCATTTACGAGAAGGTGAAGACGAGTTCCTGAGTGACTGGAAGCTGAAATCCATCATCCGCAAATACTCCGACCATATCACCCTGCCTATCGTAATGAAAAAGAGTGAGTGGAAAGAGGGCATGGAAGTCCCGACCGATGAAGATGAAACCGTCAACAAGGCTTCAGCGCTGTGGGCTCGCGCCAAGAATGATATTACCGAAGAAGAGTATAAGGAGTTCTATAAACACGTTTCCCATGATTTTGAAGAACCGCTGGCATGGAGCCATAACCGTGTAGAAGGCAAGCAGGAATACATTTCCCTGCTTTACGTGCCAGGCAAGGCACCGTTTGATTTGTATGATCGCGAACGTCGCCATGGCATCAAGCTCTATGTGAAGCGCGTATTTATCATGGAGGATGCGGAAAAGCTGATGCCGCAATATCTGCGTTTCGTACGTGGGGTGATAGATACTTCCGACCTGCCGCTGAATGTCTCACGCGAAATCTTGCAGCACAGCAAGGATATCGATGCCATCAAGGCTGGTTCTGTCAAGAAGGTATTAGGCCTGCTTGAAGATATGGCTGAAAATAAACCGGAACAGTACAGCGCATTCTGGAGCGAATTTGGCCGTGTACTCAAAGAAGGCCCGGGCGAAGACTTTGCCAACAAGGAAAAAATCGCCAGCCTGCTGCGATTCGCCAGCACTCTTGCGGATAACGACACGCAAGTGGTTTCATTCAAAGACTATATTGCGCGGATGAAAGACGGCCAGGACAAGATCTACTACATCACGGCCGACAGCTTCGCCGCAGCGCAGCATAGTCCGCATCTGGAGATTTTCCGCAAGAAGGGCATCGAAGTATTGCTGCTATCCGATCGCGTGGATGAATGGATGCTGGGTAGCCTCACTGAGTTTGACGGCAAGAAGCTGCAGTCAGTAGCCAAGGGTGATTTAGACCTGGGTAACCTGGAAGATGAAGCCGAAAAAGAGCAGCAGAAAAAGGTCGAGGATGAATTCAAATCCTTGATCGAAAGAATTCAGCAATCGCTGGGTGAGAGCGTCAAGGAAGTGCGCGTCACGCATCGCCTGACTGACTCACCCGCTTGCCTAGTGAGTGGGGAGCATGATATGTCCGGCAACCTTGAGCGCTTACTAAAGGCCGCGGGGCAAAAAACACCGGATAGCAAGCCTGTGCTGGAGATCAATCCGCAGCATGCAATTTTGCAACGCTTGAATACGGTAGATGACGAAACCCGTTTCGCCGACTGGTCGAAACTGTTGTTTGACCAGGCATTGCTGGCAGAGGGCGGGCAACTGGAAGATCCGGCCAGCTTTGTCCGTCGGATGAATAGCCTGCTGGCGATTTAAACCTACCTATTCGGCATAAGCTGTGTAATTCCTTAACCCACAGTTGTAATGACTGTGGGTTTTTTATTGCCATTTGGTTGACATCTTAAATGAGAATAATTATCATTAGCATAAATGAAGCGGAGATTTAACCATGAACAAAAAACACGAAGCGACGTACGACCCTGAGTTGCCAGATGCGAGCTCGGTGATGGCCTCCTTGTGTTGTGTCGCCGTGCAATATGCGAGTAATCCTTCATTGGAGCTTGCCAGGCTTGCCTCTGATCTTTCGCATAAATTAACTGCCCCTCAATATGCCGAATCTAAATTGGTCATCGAAGTGGCCAAGCGTTTGGTCCGGCAATGGGGAGCAATACTGCAAGAGCAAAATGGGTTGGCCGTGAGCGTAGTGCCGGCAAGTCTCGCATTGCATTAATTTAAAAATATAGAAGCTGGAGTTTTCATGTCTCGATTTACTGGTCCAAGATTAAAAATTATGCGTGCTTTAGGTCTGGATCTGCCAGGTCTGTCACGCAAAAGTATAGAAGATCGTCCTAATCCGCCTGGCCAACATGGGGGCCGAGGCATGCGCCGCAAAAAGTCCGATTTTGGCGTCAAGTTAATGGAGAAGCAGAAGCTGCGTTTTAACTATGGGCTGACAGAAACCCAGTTGCGCCGCCTGATGATAGATGCGCGCCGCGGTAATGCCCCCACTGGTGAAACCCTGTTGCAGCTGCTGGAGCGCCGTCTGGACAACGTGGTGTTCAGGGCTGGCTTTGCACCCACGATTTCGGCTGCGCGCCAGTTGGTGAATCACCGTCATTTACTGCTCAATGGCAAGTCGGTGAATATCCCCTCTATCCGCGTACGGGTGGGCGATGTCGTCACTGTTAAGCCTGAGAGCTTAAAAATCCCGATGGTGGTGGAAACATTGAAAGATCTGCCGCTGGCCCGTCCCGAGTGGCTGAACTGGGATGACCAGGGCCTTGTGGCTAGTATTGCCCATCTGCCTGCGCCTGAAGATGTGCCTTTCCCGGTGGATGTGCAGCAGGTCGTCGAGTATTACGCAAACCGACTATAGGCATTTATTGTATTTAAGTAACTCCTCCTCGGTCGCTTCGGCGACCATTTTTTTATGGCTTTTAGTTTTTATGGCTTTAATTTTTTATGATTTAGGAGCGCTAAATGGAAACTGCAAAAACCTGTAAGCGAGTGCTGTTGGCTGGAAACGATGGTTGTCGTGTGTTGTATTGCAATGAATGCAAGGTGGCTGAGATCGAGGTAGGCGCACTTAGCTTGCGACTTGAAGCTCAGGCGTTCAAATCTTTGAGTGAGTTACTGCAGGAAGCTGTGTCTAGAATTTCTTTGTTAAACGGACTTCAGGAGTCGCAGGGAAAACCTAAAAATCCTGTGTGGAGTTTGCATTAAGTTTTTAACATTAAGTGTCAGCTGTAGTGGAAATTTTGCATAAATCCACTTGCGTATGTTAATGAGAACAATTACCATTCACCTAACGTAGGTATTACTTCTGCATATAGCCAGCCAGTCCTTAATTGATAGCCAGCTAGCGCTTGAGTATTTGGAAATCACAATTAAGGGAAATGATGAAGCAATCAAATCGCATGCGGCCTATCGCTGTCTCTGTCGCAAAAGTAATCGACTCAATCAGTGTGGGCCAGGCTAACAATAAACTCTTGCCGATGGGCGCCATACTTGCCGCAATGGCTTTCTCATCAAACGGTTTTGCTGCAGACGCTGCTAGCGCCAAGGACAGTAAGCAGGTGGCAGCCAATGACGCCTCAGAGCAAACCCTGCCTACCGTCAACGTCAAGACTTCATTGCAAAAGCAGCAGGATGGCTATCAGGCCACTAAGACTCGAGTCGGAAAGGTGTTGCAAGATCCGCATGATATTCCTCAGGCAGTTACTACTGTAACCAGGCAGCTAATGAATGATCAGCAGGTAGGTTCACTAAGAGAAGCATTGCGTAACGTATCGGGACTGACCTTTAATGCGGCCGAAGGTGGACGTGCCGGTGACAATATGATGTTGCGTGGTTTTTATACTTTCGGTGATATCTATCTTGACGGAATACGTGATACTGCCCAATACAACCGCGAAACATTCAACTTGGAGCAGGTCGATGTTTTGCGTGGTTCGGCGGCTATGCTGTTTGGCCGTGGCCAAGCTGGCGGTGTGATTAATCAGGTTTCAAAAACCGCTAGACTGGAAGATTCAAATAAAGTAAGTGGTAGTTTGGGTGAATATGACTATCGGCAGTTTACAGGTGATTTTAACAAGCAGATCACGGAAACTTCAGCAATCCGGATTAACGTGATGGATAGGCATGAAGAGACATACCGCAAAAATCCTGTAACAGGTGATCGACCAGAGATGGATCGTAAGGGTATTGCAGTGAGCTTTGGTGCTGGTATTGGAACGGACAATGAGTTCTTTTTAAATCATATCTATACGCAAACCAGAGATGTTCCGGATTTTGGTGTGAATTTTGTTAACAAACGTCCGGCCAATAATGCGAGCAATGGTCGTACAGATAAAACTTTTTGGGGTGCAAGCAATAACTTTGATGATAGTGATACTCGAATTACTACGGGGATATTCACGCACAAGTTTACTGACGATACGCAACTCAGAACACAGTATCGTCATGCAGAGTATGACCGTGGCTATTGGGCAAAAACGCCCAATGTCCTCCTGCCAACTATCAACTCCAGTGTTGGTGGTAATGTAACGCGAAAAATGAATTATGAGACTGACACACTTCAGTCGGATTTTAGTACGAAGTTTGATTTTGTTGGTATGAAGCATCAATTTCTTGCCGGTGTTGAGTATATGAAAGAGGATTCATTCCGACATGGTTTGCAAGCTTTTAATCCTGTTACAGGATTGCCATATACCCAAACAACCCAGGCTTTATTAAATGCTGCTACAGCAGTTAATGGTGTTTTTTATAACAGGCACATCACATCCAACTTTATTGGGACACCAGTAACTTTTGAAGCTGATAATTATGCGGCTTATGTGCAGGATACTATCGAATTTATACCCAAGTGGGATTTGTTGTTGGGGGTGCGTCGGGATGAAATGCGCGCTGATTACTCAAGTGCCACCTCACCTAAGTTAAGCTATGGTGAAAACAGCTATCGTACGGGTTTGTCCTGGCATCAAACACCTGAAAGACATTACTATTTCAGTTGGAGCGATTCCTTTAGTCCAACAGCTGATTTGTATCAGCTAACGGTTGCTCCATTGCCGCCGGAAAGAAGTAAAACATTGGAGCTGGGCTCTAAATGGTTATTTTTTGATGGTGATTTAGCATTCCGCACAGCCCTTTATCGCTCAACTAAAGATTGGGAGCGTAATACCGATTTAGAGTCTACGGCATCAGTCTTGACTAAAAAACGCCGTACTGATGGGCTGGAGTTTGAAATGGCAGGACGGATTACTGAAAACTGGGAAGTATTCAGTGGCTTGGCGTTTATGGATGCCAAAATTCTTGAAGTTGCTGAGAACGTAGATGCGAATACTGGTGTTATGACTAGCTCTGATGCCCGCTTCAAAGGCCAGCGTGCGCGTAATACTCCACCTGTTACATTTAATATGTGGACTACCTATAAGTTTGCAGGCAACTGGAGAGTTGGTGGTGGGTTTGAGTCTAAGGGGGAGCGTTTTGGATATAATCCTTCAGCTGCCAATGGAAACGCTCAATTCACTAATGGGGAATTTGATCCCAATACTTTGCCAGGCTATACGCGTTGGGATGCCATGGTGGCTTATGAGCAGCAAAAGTGGGCGGTTCGTTTGAATGTGAAGAATCTGTTTGATAAAGAATATTACGATGCGTTGTATGACAATGGTAATTTCTCTGTTCCAGGTAATCGCAGGCAAGCAATTTTGACGACTGAATTTAGGTTTTAGTTTAAAAGCCTAGTTGATTAAGAAAGCCATGAAGTGAGTTTCATGGCTTTCTTGCATTGAAAGATATCTCGCAGAAAGTGTTTTGCAAGCAATAATTGAGAAGGTAGCGTTATGTTGTTACACATACCAGAAGTGCTAAATGCCGATGAGCTAAGTAAAATGCGCGAGCTCATGGCGCATGCCGAGTGGACGGATGGCAAGGTCACCGCAGGCACCCAGTCAGCCCAAGTGAAGCGTAATATCCAGTTGCCAGAGACTTCGGAAGATGCGGAAGCAGCACGTCAAATTGTGCTAAGAGCACTAAGCCGGAATGGTTTGTTTTTCTCCGCTGCCTTACCAAAAAAAATCTATCCGCCTTTATTCAACCAGTATCGTGAGGGCATGGATTTTGGTGCGCACATTGATAATGCAGTACGTACGCATGCAATATCAGGCATGCATGTCAGAACAGATATTTCCTGTACTTTGTTTATTGCGGATCCCGAAGATTACGATGGTGGTGAGCTGGTAGTTGAAGATACCTACGGGCACCAGATGGTTAAGCTACCGGCTGGGGATATGGTGCTTTATCCTGGCACCAGCTTACATCATGTGCGTCCGGTAACTCGGGGGGCAAGGCTTGCCAGTTTTTTCTGGGTACAAAGTATGATTCGGGAAGATGTACAACGGACATTGCTATTCGATATGGATGCTTCAATTGCCAGTTTGCGCCAACAGACCGGTGATAGCGATGCAGTGATCAGAATGACCGGTATCTATCACAATTTGATCCGTATGTGGGCGGACACCTAAATTTATATCAATTGGAAGGATTGGCTATGCGTTTATTGTTAATAATGGTTTTATTTGCTATTCCAGCTACGGTTTTTGCGTCTGCTGATTGCCCCGTATATCCGAAAGCAGAATGGGCGCCGGAAGACACTCTGAAAAAAGCGCTGCTGGATGAAGGCTATACCATTAAAAAATTCAAAGTCGATGGGAATTGTTACGAGATTTATGGACTGAATCCCCAGGGCCAGAAAGTTGAGATTTATTTCGACACCAAGACCTTGGCAATTATCAAGGCCGAAGCTTATAAATAACTTATTCGGGCTGAATTAAATTGAAGCAGTCGGCCGATAACTCAAATGTAATTTATGTCTGGGATATCTTGGTCCGTGTCACACATTGGATAGTTGCCTGCGCTGTCATTTTTAACTTCTTTAGTGAGACCGGCTGGATACATCGCTATGTCGGTTATCTTGCCGCCTGCTTAGTCATCATTCGTTTATTTTATGGATTGCCTATCTTTGTGCATTGGACGAAGGCAGGCAAGGCATCCCATGTGTACTTTCCAACGGTCAAAAATATTTTACAACATGTTGGCCAGATCCGATCTGGAGCTGTCATTGCACACATTGGGCATAATCCATTAGGGCAATTGGCGGCATATCTTCTTTGGGCACTTATCTTGGTTCTTGCGATCACAGGTTGGTTAGCCGGAACGGATACTTTTTTGGGTGAGGACTGGCCGGTGGATATCCACAAGACTGTATCTTATATGTTGCAAGTGGTTGTGCTGGTTCATCTCTCCGCTGTCGCCTTTATGAGCAAGCTGCAAAAGCAGAATCTGGTATCTGCGATGATTACCGGAAGAAAGCAAACCCCTCCTTGCTAAATTCTCATTGAAAACAAATATTTTCATTAGTTTTCACTTCAGTATTGAGAATCATTATCATTGGTATTATACTGGTGCCATATAGGCTAAGGGCTGAATCGATATATATGGATGACATAGGCAAAAACATGGCGGAATCAGTTTCAGCTATCAATCATCAAACAGTATTTGATGGGCGAGATTGCGCAAAACGGTTTACCAGTGAGTCGCTATTTCTTGGCGCGAAAGAGTTAAGCATCACACATGGAGCGGAGGAGTACAAATTGCGTATTACTAGGTACGGCAAGCTCATCTTAACCAAATGAGGCTTGAGAATCTAATGATATACGATAGAAATGATGGGAAATTTCGATGAGTATCTTAACTGCCAATGCAGGTCTGTCCATGCCCGGTAGCACCAGGAGTACGGCATTACCTGGCGCTACGAAGATGGAGTTTGCATTTGCCCTGCTTCAAAAGAGACCAGCATGCCTGGTGATATGACAATGCCATTAACACTGGGGCACTCCGCAGAAGGAGCAGCTCAGGGTATCAAGAGCTTGAAGCCCACGGTTGTGCCTATGGGGCGGGCAGTGCCTACACCTGCCAATAAGCGCTCGAATATAGCTTTAGCGTTAGTGCTTCTAGCCCATGGGCTAGTTTTCTGGGCGCTATTAAATGCCCCGAAAACAAAGCCGCTAATAGAAGCGCCACCTACACCTATGACAGTGAGTTTGATTAATGCCCCGACACCGGAGCCGGAAGTCGTACCGGTGATCCCTACGCCGCCTAAGCCGCAGCCTGTTGTTAAAAAACAAAAGCAAAAACCGCGTGAAGTGACACCTACGCCACAGCCCATAGAGGCGGCACCAGCGCAAGTGGTTGAAACGTCAGCGCCAACGCCGCCTACGCCATCTCCAGTGGTTGCCAAGGCGCCTGAGGTTAAGCCCGAACCGGAAAAACCGCAGGTGAAGGAAGATGTAATCGAAGAGCCCCGATTTGGTGTGGCATACCTGAAAAACCCTGAGCCTAGCTACCCTGCGTTATCACGTCGCCTGGGCGAGCAGGGGCGGGTGTTGATGCGGGTTCTGGTCTCTGTGAGTGGTGAGGCTGAAACTGTCACGATTGAGTCTAGTAGCGGCTCCAGCAGGCTGGACCAGGCCGCGATGGAGGCTGTGAAGAAGTGGCAGTTCATTCCTGCCAAGAAAAACAAGCAGCCCATCAGTGCTTATGTTCTGGTGCCTATCAAGTTCTCTCTTGATAATGCCTGATTCACTTAATTTTTTAAATTTGTTGTTATAGAAAGCGAGTAGCACTATGCAAACCGGATATGAATTTAATAGCCTGAGCTTTATTACCAACGGTGGCGCGGTTTCAATCGCAGTCGCGTTATTGTTGCTGGCGATGTCGGTCGCGAGCTGGTATCTGATTATTACTAAAGCTTACCAGGCTATGCGTGTACGCAGCGCTTCAAACGATTTCAACGAGAAGTTTTGGCAGGCCCCAACCCTGGAAGCCGCTATGCGCATCACTAACCAGGCAACACCGCTTGCACGTTTGGCTAGTCAGTCTATCGAGGCTGCCGGGCATTATGAGCGCCATGCGGGTAAGCGTCTGGCTGACGCGTGCAGTCAGGATGAGTTTATCGCCCGCAGCATGCGCCGCAATATCAGTCAGGAAGGTGCGCAGATTGAGTATGGCCTGACTGTGCTGGCGTCAGTCGGCAGTGTGTCGCCTTTTGTGGGTTTGTTCGGCACGGTATGGGGTATCTATCATGCGTTGGCCAGCATCAGCCTGAGCGGTCAGGCTACGCTGGACAAGGTGGCTGGGCCAGTTGGTGAAGCATTGATCATGACAGCGCTGGGCCTGGCGGTGGCAATACCTGCTGTATTGGCTTACAACGCCCTGGTGCGCAGCAATCGAGTGCTGATGAGCCAACTGGAGAACTTCGCGCATGATTTACATACCATGCTGACAACCGGCACAGTCTTGCCTGCCAGCACCGCTCCAAAACAGCCTGCTACTGCACCAGCTAAAGCCCACTTGAAAGAGGTGACAGCATGATAGGTTCAGGCAATGGTTTCAGCTCAGGCCACCATAGCACGCCCATGGCTGAGATCAACACTACACCGCTAGTGGATGTGATGCTGGTGTTGCTGGTGATATTCATCATTACTGCACCATTACTGACGCATGCCGTCAAGATTGACCTGCCACAAGCCAGCAGCCAGCCTTTGCCGGAGAAGCCCGAGGTGATTTCGATCGCAATTGATAATGCCGGCAAGATGTATTGGAACGATAGCCCGATTGTGGCAGGTGAGATGGAGCTTAAGTTGCAGCAGGCAGCCAGCACCAAGCCTCAGCCGGAGTTGCAAATCCGCGCAGACAAAGAGACACGCTATCAAGTGCTGGCTGAGGTGATGGCCAATGCACAAAACGCAGGGATACAAAAATTGGGGTTTGTCAGCACGCCAAATACAAAATAGTTTTAATTTTTTTTAGTTTTAGATCTAGCCAGCCAGTGGGTTTTTACTCAGGTAGCCAGCCAGTTATCGCTTACCAGGGGAAACACACATGCAGACTAGTCTGAAGAAGTCGCAATTTAATTTTAAATCGAGCTATCTGGCGGTAGTCGCTGCCTTAGCTATAGTGCCGGTATCAAGCTATGCAGAAACGGCCGCGGAAAGTAGCGCTAAATCCCAGTCAAATTCAGTGGTGGTCGCTGAAGCAGAACAGGCAAAATCCCGCAGCGTAGAAGCGTTGCCGGAAGTTTCGGTAAAAGCCAGTAACAAACCAGAGAGCAGTTATCAGCCATTAACTACGGTGACTGCAGCCAAGATAGAAGCGCCTTTACGCGACATTCCTCAGACAGTGAATGTGGTAACTTCTGCGGTGATGCGTGATCAGGGTGCGCTTACCTTACAAGACGCATTACGCAACGTCCCGGGAGTTGGATTCAGCAATGGTGACGGTCAGCGCGACCAGGTGAATATTCGCGGTTTTACCGCTATCGGCGACCAGTTTGTTGATGGCATACGGGATGATGCGCTGTACTTCCGCGACCTTTCAAATGTTGAACAGGTTGAGGTGCTCAAAGGCCCGGCTGCCGTCCTTTACGGCAGAGGCTCCTCCGGTGGCATCATTAACCGAGTTACCAAAAAACCACTAGATAGATCATTTAGTGAAATAACCGCTATTGGCGGCACCACCGGTACTGCGCGTGTTGAAGCCGACATTAACCAAAAGCTTGGCGATAGCGCCAGTTTCCGTATCAATGGTGCATATGAAGACTCCGATAGTTTCCGCCAGCAGGGTTTCGTGGAGCGTAGCTTTATTGCACCGTCGTTATTACTGAAAATCAGTGATCAAACCAAGGTGACGCTGCAACTTGAGCATTTGGATGACCGTCGGGTGAATGATTTTGGCATGCCCGCAATTAACGGCCGTCCGGTCAGCACTTCTGTCAAAACATACTATGGCTCTTCGAATGCTAGCAGGGATGATTATGTCCAGAGCCGTGTAACTTCGGGCACGGTTGTGCTTGAGCATGTTTTTAATGACGATGTAAAAATCCGTAATGCATTTCGTGCCTATAACTACGACCTAGATCGTAACAATACTGTTGCAACCAGTATAACTGCCGGTGTAAACCCCATGGTTAACCGTCGGTACAGTACAGTTCAGCGCCAGGAAGACGGCATTTTTAATCAGACTGATTTAACGGTTAAAGCAGAAGGCTTAGGTATCAAGCACACCTTGTTATTTGGTGTGGAACTGGCAGAACAGAACAAGGATACTCAATCAGGTGACGGCACTAACCCTGGAGCAGTGAGCTTATATAATCCGGTGTTAACGCCTTCAAATAGAGCTTCATTAAAATACACTACGGTTAATACTGGGGTAAGTAGTACCACTGGGCTATATGCTCAGGACTTGGTGACTTTGAATAAATACTGGAAAGCATTAGTCGGTGTTCGTTACGATAGTTTTGATCAAGATACCAAGAATCACCTGACCCAAGCCAAGCTAAGTAGAAAAGATGAAGAGCTCAGCCCACGTGCTGGCCTGGTCTACCAGCCAAATGACGTATTGAGTTTTTATGGTTCATATACCAAATCATTCCAACCCTCACAGGAAACCTTTGCTCTAGCTGCAAATAATGCAGATATGGCCCCTGAGGAAACTAAAAATTACGAGATCGGTAGCAGGCTGGATATGTTTGACGGCAATGTCACGGCGATGGCATCTCTGTATCGTCTTGAGCGCACCAATATTAAAACTACAAATCCGGCAAATAACACGTTGCTAATTCCGGTCGGTGAGCAACGTACAGATGGCCTTGAATTGTCTGTACTCGGACGGCTTGCACAGGGTTTGGACCTTACCGCAGGCTACGCTCTAATGGATGGCCGGATCACAAAGTCCAATAGTTTCTCTAGTGGCGTTGCTCTTGAGGGAAACAGGTCGAGCTTGACTCCGGAGCACAGCGCAAATCTCTGGCTGACCAAACGCTTTAGTAATGGATTCGGCATTGGCGGCGGTGCAGTTTATATGGGGGATCAATTTGCTTCCGCCAGTAATCTGGTCAAGCTACCCGGCTATACGAGATTTGACGCCACTGCATTTTACGAGACCAAAAAATACGACATACGCCTGGCGGTCAATAATATTTTTGATAAGCGTTATTTCATTTCAGCACATGGTGGCGCGGATCTGTACAACACACCGGGCGCACCAATGAATGCACTTTTATCCTTACGTCTTAAGTTTTAAGGAAACCAAATGAAGATAACAAAAATGAATACCTTACGATTACCCTTATTGATGCTCTTGCTGGGTTTTGCTTTTCAGGCGCAAGCCCACTTTATCTGGCTGGAACCAGCCGAGGGTCAGGCACGACTTTACTTTGGCGAGTATGGGGATAATCTGCGCGAAAAAACAGGGGGAAGGCTTGATAGCATTGCCGCGCCGGCGATACAGACTAACTATGCTGATAGAAAATCTGCCAAGGTGGCATATGAACGTAAGGACAATCATATTGCGCTGAAAGCACCGGGTAACGTGCCATTGATCGTGCAGGATACAGCAATGAAAGTGAAGGATTTACGCAAGAACAATATCGGTATCGTTAAGCCTATGTACTATGCGCGCTTTGCCACCAATGATGTTGAAGCGGCGTCCAGCCTGGATTTCGATATCCAGCCATTGGGTAATGGCAAGGTGAAGGTCAATTTGCACGGAGCTCCGCTGGCCAAGGTCAAGCTGGAGATTTTTGCCCCTAACCAATGGATGCGTGAGTACCAGACTAATGAGCTTGGCGAGGTTAGCGTAGACACGCCTTGGCCGGGTTTGTATGTGGTGCATGTGGTTTATGTTGAACCCGTTAAAGGCGAGTATCAGGGTGATGCTTATGAAGCTATCCGTCATGTCGGCACGCTCAGCCTGATTCGTTAGCATGACCGCTTCGCAGTTGAATTTTTCTGCCAGGGGTAGGTTCTTACGGTGGCTACGTCGCATACATGGCTGGATAGGCTTATGGGGTGCCGTGCTGGGGTTGTTGTTTGGGGCGACAGGGTTTTTGCTTAATCACCGCGCAGTGATGAAAATCCCTGCAGCCCAGTTGGAGGCCAGTGATATTGAGCTGGCCTTGCCGGTTGAGCGGCCACAAGATGCCAAAGCTATGGCAGCGTGGTTGCGCACCGAACTGAAGATTAATCGTGAGCCGCAGAAGATCAGTACCGAACCTGCAAAACAGGTGGTATGGGCTGGACAACCTGTGCAGCAACCGGCCCTGTGGAAAGTGGATTTCCATGCTCCGCAGTTTGCCTACAATGCAGAGTACTGGGTAGGTAATAGCTTTGTCAGTGTGAAGCGACAGGATGCCAATGCCTTTGCATTCCTGGTGCGCTTGCACAAGGGAGTCGGAATGAGCAAGGCATGGATACTGCTGGCAGATTCGCTGGCAGGTGCTCTGGTACTGCTTTCCGTGACTGGCGTGCTGTTATGGACCAAGATGCGCGGTTCACGCCTGGCACTAGCTGGCATAGTGGGTACTTCGAGCTTGCTGGCGCTGCTGTTTATCCTGCAGTCTATATAGATACAACCTCACATTCATCTTTTTGTCACACAAGCCCGGTAGTGTTTGTGCAAGTTTTTTCGACGCTAGCTCTTTAATTGGAGTTGCAATGCGTCGAGGCATATTTTGCATACACAACCGGGGATCTCGATGAAAAAAACTATGCTGAGTGTAGCGCTGGCTGCGCTGTTTTTACCAACACTGGCGACTGCTGCCAGCCCTTTTTCGGCTATTACCAAACAGTGGACATATAGCCATGCCCTAACCGGCGTCACTGGCCTGACTTCTGAAATCAGCGCATACGATGCTGCCACCAATTCAATATGGGTTGCGGGCGTAGTAGGCGTAGATGTACTAAATGCCAGCACAGGCAGCCTGATTCAGCATATCGACACCAGTGGCTTCGGTGCAATAAATAGTGTTGCCATACACAATGGAGTGGCTGCATTTGCCATGGAATCCAGCGTACGTACTGACCCCGGCACTATCAAGCTTTACGATACCACTACCCGCAGCCTGGTAAGCGGTATCAATTCCATCACAGTGGGCGCCTTGCCGGACATGGTGACATTCACGCCTGATGGCTCCAAACTGCTGGTAGCTAACGAGGGCACACCTACCAATTATTCCGTCTTCGATCCAGCAGGGAGCGTCAGTATCATCAATGTTGCCACGCGTACCCTGATCAGCAATGCGGGGTTCGCTGGTGTACCTACCACAGGTAGTAACATCCGCAATGCTGGCATGGATTATGAGCCTGAATATATTGCGGTTAATGCTGCCGGTACCAAGGCTTATGTCACCCTGCAGGAAGCAAATGCCATTGGCGTACTTAATCTCAACACTAACAGCTTCTCCCAGATCATAGGCCTGGGCACCAAGAGTTTTAACGTTCCTGTTAATGCCATAGATCCTACAGACCGCGATTTTTTAAGCGGCAGCAGCGGACCTACCAAAACCGAATTGCGCCCAGTAGCCGTGCAGGGGTTGTATCAGCCGGATGGCATTGCCGCTTATGAGTCGAGTGGCAAGACCTATCTAGTCACTGCCAATGAGGGCGATACGCGTGAAGACGAAGCAGACAAGGCTCGTGCGTCAACGCTGGCGGGCACGCCTAACGATTTGAAACGGCTCAATATTTCTACCACAGACTCCACTCCCGGCAATCTGGTGACCTTTGGCACACGCGACTTCACCATCCGTGACGAAGCGGGCAATATTGTTTTCTCCAGTGGTAACGAGCTGGATGCCAGGGCCATTGCGCTAGGTATATACGATGATGGGCGTAGTGATGATAAAGGTGTGGAACCGGAGGGTGTTGAGCTGCTGGAGCTTGGCGGGCGTACTTTTGCCTTTATCGGCCTGGAACGCACCACCAAGAGCGCAGTTGCCATTTACGATATCACTGACCCAGCCAACGCCAGTTTTCTGGATATGCTGGTGACGGATGGGGATGTTGCACCAGAAGGCCTGAAAGCGTTTGTTGTTGATGGCAAGTACTATTTGTCTATCGCTAACGAAGTATCCAATACAACTACGCTGTACAGCCTGACACCGGTACCCGAACCTGAAAGTTATGCCTTGATGTTGGCAGGCCTTGGCCTGGTCGGCTTTATTGCACGTCGCAAACGCAGGGCTTGAGTATGCTGTAATGAAAAGCCCGCGCAAGCGGGCTTTTTTATTTTCACTTGGAGATATGAGTGATCGCTGTCATGATTATCTGGTCGTCCACCTTGCAGCACATCATTGTCTTTTGTGTATCTACAGGTGTGGTTTTTGCTTACTTCGTAGAGTGCGTGAATATCTTGTTTTTTTAAGATACATTTAACTGCTAGCTTGTAAAGTCTGAGCAAATCAATATTGAAAGAAGCCGTTATGATTATCCCTAAGCCTAAAAACACTTCAGTGACGCCCATCATTACTGAGAAGACGCCCGTTCCTCAGGCCTTACAAAACCACCTTCTGTTTTCAATGTTTAAAACCCCGCAAGTTGCCACACCACGCGACTGGTACGCCAGCACTGCCCATGTGGTGCGCGATCATGTCATCGAGCGTTGGGTCAATACGGTGGAAGCGTATCTCGAGCAGGACCCCAAACGTGTGTATTACCTTTCACTGGAGTTCCTGATTGGGCGCATGCTGTCGAATGCTGCACTAAACTTGGGCATAGAGCCGGAAATGCGTGATGGTTTGAACGCGCTTGGCCAGGAGCTGGAAAATGTAGTGGAGATGGAAAGCGACGCTGCCCTGGGTAATGGCGGGCTGGGAAGATTAGCGGCTTGTTTTCTTGATTCCATGGCGAGCATGGATATCCCCGGAACTGGATATGGCATTCGCTACGAGTACGGCATGTTCAAGCAAAGTATCAATAAAGGCCAGCAGATCGAAAACCCCGATAACTGGTTACGCTATGGCAATATCTGGGAATTCCAGCGTCCTGAAACCACCTATACCGTGGGCTTCTACGGCAGCGTGGTCGAGTTTCCAACCGATCATGGCATAGAGCATCACTGGGTAGATGCTGAGCAGGTGGTGGCCATGGCTTACGATGTGCCTATTCCCGGCTATGGCACGAATACGGTCAATAATCTGCGCTTGTGGTCAGCCAAGGCCACGCGTGAATTTGACTTGCGCCACTTTAATGACGGTAACTACGAGAAAGCCGTTGAGGAGCGTAACGGCACCGAAAGCATTTCCAAAGTACTCTATCCCAATGACACCTCGGCATCGGGCCGCGAGTTACGCCTCAAGCAGCAATATTTCTTTGTTTCAGCCTCCATACAGGATATTTTGCGACGTTTCCTGTTTAAGCACAGCGACTGGAACAAGCTGCCTGAACTGGTTGCTATCCAGTTAAACGATACTCATCCGGCGATTGCCGTGGCGGAAATGATGTTCCAGCTGGTGGATGTGCATCGCCTGACATGGAAGCACGCCTGGTCCCTGGTTGAAAAAATATTCGCCTATACCAACCACACCCTGATGCCGGAAGCGCTGGAAACCTGGAGTGTGGATTTATTCAGCAACCTGTTGCCGCGTCATTTGAGCATCATCTACAAGATCAATCATGAGTTCCTGCAAATGGTGAATCACCATTTCCCAGGCGATACCGAGTTGCTGGGCCGTGTCTCCATTATCGATGAAACCCATGGTCGCCGTGTGCGCATGGCACATCTGGCCGTAATAGGCAGCCATACGGTGAATGGTGTCGCCGCCTTGCATAGCGAGTTGTTGAAGACCACATTGTTTGCTGATTTTAATCGTATCTATCCAGGTAAATTCGTCAATATCACCAATGGCATCACGCCTCGCCGCTGGCTTAACCAATGTAATCCAGGCCTCACCAAACTGATTGCAACTGCCATAGGGGAGGGCTTCCTGAAGGACTTAAGCAAGCTGACCAAGCTGACGCCATTGGCTGAAGATGCCGATTTCCGTCATGCCTTCCGCATCGTCAAACACGATAACAAGGTACGTCTGGCGAAAAAGATAGAAAAGCTGACCGGAGTGCAGCTCAACCCTGACAGCCTGTTCGATGTGCAGATCAAGCGTATCCATGAGTACAAACGCCAACTGTTGAATCTACTGCATGTGATTACGCTATATAACCGCATCCGCCGAGGTCAGGCTGATGGCGTTACGCCACGTACCGTAATATTTGGTGGCAAGGCAGCGCCAGGTTACTGGATGGCGAAACTGATCATTCGCTTGATCAATGATGTGGCGACCATCGTGAATGAAGACCCGGCAGTGGGTGATAAACTCAAGGTTGTGTTTTACCCGAATTACGAAGTATCAGCTGCGGAGTTTCTATTTCCGGGTAGTGATTTGTCCGAGCAAATCTCCACTGCAGGTACTGAGGCATCAGGTACCGGCAATATGAAGATGGCGCTGAACGGTGCGCTGACCATAGGTACGCTGGATGGTGCCAATGTCGAGATCAAGGAGGAAGTTGGTGATGAGAATATCTTTATCTTTGGCTTGACCACGCCTGAGGTTGCAGAGGCTAAGGCCAATGGCTATAACCCCTGGCACTACTACCATGCCAATGCGGAATTGCGTGAAGTGCTGGACATGATCGCTGGCGGGTTTTTCTCGGTGGAAGAACCGGACCGTTACCATGCGATTTTCGATATCCTGCTGCACAAGGGGGATAACTATCTCTTACTGGCAGATTACGCGAGTTATATTGCAACGCAGGATGCAGTTGGCCAACTGTATCAGGATCAGGAGGAATGGACGCGTCGTGCCATCCTGAATGTGGCGCGTGTGGGCAAGTTCTCCAGCGATCGCACCATAGACGAGTATGCCAAGAAAATCTGGAAGGTAGCGCCCGCCAAGCACTAGGCATTTTCAAAACCCACGGGGGAGTTGCATATCACCAATCTTTTAGTAGACTGGCGATATGTAACTCCCCTACTTTTTCAGGGGCACCATTCGGAGATCAATATGCGGCGATTAATTACCCTACTTGCAGTCACTTTGTTTGTTAACCATGCGTATGCGCTTGAGGTGGATGACCTTAGCAACAAGGAAGCCAGCAATGGGTTGAAGGAGGCGTTAATCGTGGGTGCGGGTAAGGCCGTGAGTAAGCTGGGTGCCACCGATGGTTTTTTTGGCAACCCACAAGTCAAGATTCCCCTGCCGGATGGCATGAAGAAAGTCGAGAAAACCATGCGGATGTTTGGTATGGGCAAGCAGGCGGATGACCTTGTGTTAAAGATGAATCGGGCTGCCGAAGCTGCAGTGCCTGAAGCAAAAGCCTTGCTGGTTGCTTCAGTGAAAAAGATGAGTGTACAGGATGCGAAAAACATACTAACCGGTGGCGATGATGCTGCTACACAGTACTTCAAGCAGACCACATCCGGCCCTATGGCCGAGAAGTTTCTGCCAATTGTTAAAAAGGCCACTGAAAACGTCAAGCTGGCGCAGCAATATAACAAATTTGCCGAAATGGGCAGCAAGTACGGCATGGTCAAAAAGGAACAGGCCAACCTGGAGCAATATGTGACGCAGAAAACCCTGGATGGAGTGTACCTGATGATGGCTGAGGAAGAAAAAGCGATACGCCAAAACCCGATGGGGCAGGCGAGTAGTTTGTTGCGTAAGGTATTTGGAGCGCTTGCCAACTAAACTTAATCTTGTAAGTGTGTAGAATCCAGCCGGTCCCGGATCGGCTGAAGCGACTTCAGCGGCAATAGAGTAACAACCTGACTTAAATGAATTTTTCTACTAAATAACACGAGGTTGGCTGCTATGGTAAATATACTTTACATCGTATGGAAAGCGGAGGATGACTTGGGCGTCGCGATCATCGATGAGCAACACAGGGCAATTGTCGCTACGATTAATTCGCTTTATTACTTTATTCAAGAGGGATGGGGGCTTTCTGCCCTGGCACCAACGCTCAGTATCATCAAAAGTTACTCCGGCTTCCATTTCAAAACGGAAGAGGGCATCTTATCCAAAGCGGGGTACCCCGATATACAAAAGCATGTCTCTGCACAGAAGAAGTTCTCCCTGGAGGTCGACGCTGTGGCGCGTGAGGCGATTGCCTACAGAGATCCGGCCTTGCTGCTCAAATTCCTGAGGGACTGGTGGGTGGGTCATTTGAAAGTAGAGCACCAGGAGTATGCAGCCTATCTGGATAAGCTGAAGGGCGACGCCCGGCATTGATGCCAGACCAGGGGTTGATGCCTAGTGGTTGAATAAGAATACGCTTGCGGCATTGGGTCGCGAGTCCTGAATGATTGTTAAAAGAAGCCATCACCCTTATTGTCGGGTGATGGTTTTTTTTGTTAGTATTTATCTTATGCATTGAATTACTGCATTGATTTATTGAGTTTTTTCACATTAGGCCAAAATGCCGGATTGACACTTAAGGGGATAAGAAAAATGAAGAAGAATGGTTTAAGCATCATCAGGGCAAGCAGCTTGGCATTGTCCTTATTGGCCGGTAGTGTTGTGATGGCAGCAAATAATGATGCGCTGTGGGAAAGCACCATGTCGATAGAGGGCATGGATATGGCCGGAATGGGCATGCCCTCGCAAAAAATATGCATGCGCAACGGTAAGGCGGTTGATGCCAAAGATGCGATGAAAGGTCAGGAAGACTGCACAACCAGCGACCTCAAAGTGTCGGGCAATAAATCCAGCTGGAAATTCAAATGTAGTGGTGCCAACCCAATGACAGGGACGGCTGAGATGACCTCTAGCCCCAATGAGTACACCATGAAGATGAAGTCGCACTCATCAGAAGGTGACATGAACATGGTCACTACCGGCAAGAAAATAGGCACTTGTAATTACGATACCGATAGCGCAGAAGCCAAGGCCTGTGGTTCGGTGAATCAGAGTGTAGGCGATATCAAGAAAAAGCAGGCTGAACAATGCAAGAGTGATTTTGATGCAAATAACTATGCGTCCTTTCTCAAGCGTGATGCAGCCAATAGCAGCATGAAGATAGGCGATAAAACCTGTGGTGGCAATATTGACAATTCCTGTAGCGAGTTACAGCCAAAAATGTGCCAGAAAGTATCCAAACTGATGAGCCAGTTTGATGACGGCTATAAAGAGGTTGCAGCCAACCAGGGTGCCCGCAAGCTGGCGGCCGAGTGCGGTTTGCCTTGGGAGAAAACCACCAAGGCCTTTTGTGGCAAGCAGCTGAAAGATAAAAACTATGACAATGTGGCAGATTTTTGCGAAGCGGATGCCCGCCCCCTGTACGAGAAAAACTGTGTAGGCCGTGATTACACGGCGCAGACCATGAGCCCTTATCGTGCGATATGCAGCAAGTTTGGCAAGGGTCGGCCTGTTACGGATAGTGTGTCCAGCAGCACGAATGCTTCGTCCGGCAACTCAGGCACTAGCACTTCCACTACCAGTGGCAACCCAGATGCCGACAAAGCCAATCCGGCTAAGGCCATACTGGATGGTGCCAAGAGTTTGAAAGATAAGTTTGGGTTTTGATTGAAGCTGGTTTTCTTAAACCTTGCTAACCAGGCTTTGCTTGAATCCAGCCTGTCTATTTGCAGCTTGTCGCATTAAGGTGCCAATCCAGATTAGCTTGCCATGGCTGCAGCTTGTCTGGAGTGGGTTGCTGTTGTTTTGTTCAGCAACGCATGCTGGTAGCCTGCCGTTTTCTATTGAAGCCGCAAGCTACCTGATACAGGTAGATCACCAGACTCGCTGGCAGCGCGATGCCGATATGAAGCTGCCACCTGCCAGCCTCACCAAGTTGATGATGGCCTTGCTGGTACTCGAGCGTTACCAGCCTGGGGATATTGTGACCATCAGTCCGACAGCAACACGCGAAACCGGCACACGCCTGTTGTTAAAGTCAGGCAGCCGTATGTCGGTGCAAAATCTACTCGCTGCCAGCCTGATTAACTCGGCCAATGACAGCTGCCATGCGCTGGCGGAATACGTCAGCGGGGATGAGGCCCATTTTGTGAAGCTGATGAATCAACGTGCCCGGGCCTGGGGCCTGCGCACAACACATTTCACCAATGCCTGCGGCCATGATGATGTGCGGCATTACTCATCAGCCCGCGATCTGGCGGTGCTGGCCAACAAGGCGCTGTTGTCACCGATCATTCTGGCGCTGGTTGCCCAACCCGAAATGACGATACAAGCGCAGGATGGTAAGCGTTATCAGCTCATGAACAAGAATGCCTTGATCGGTCGTTATGACGGGGCGATAGGTCTTAAAACCGGCTTTACCCCCAAGGCAGGCAAATGCGTCATCGCTGTGGTCGAGCGTCAGGGCGTCCAGGTGTTAGCCGTGATGCTGAATGCACCTAACCGCTGGTGGGATGTTTCTGTTGCCCTGGATTATGCCTTCAGCCATGCGCACCCTGAGTCTTAATCCCCGCTATATTCCTATGCTGCTGTTGCTGGCGATTTTAGCCAGCCATGGCAATGGAATGTTGGGCGTATTCCAGTTTGATGATTATCACGTCATTGTCGATTATGACTATGTGCATAGCCTGTCGGCCTGGTGGTCCGATATCGGGCATGGTATGCGTCCGCTACTCAAGCTTACTTATACCCTGAACTGGATTTCTGGCCTTGGGTTGGTGGGTTTTCACCTGGTTAATATCGGGCTGCATCTGGCGACTACGCTGCTGGTCTATGCGCTCACTTTGCGCATGCTTGACGCGAGTCATGTCAGTCAGCCATATGCGGCAGCCTTGTTGGCTACCTTGATATTTGCCATCCACCCTCTGGCTACTGAGGCGGTGACCTATATCAGTGGCCGCTCCATGGCACTGATGACCCTGTTTTCGCTGGCGGCGCTGCTGGCGTACCTCAAGGGTGCCCAGGAGTGCAGGCTGAGCTGGCTTTATGGCTGGTCGCCGCTCTTGTTCATCCTGGCTGTGGCCAGCAAGGAAACCGCTATCCTGCTGCCAGTCGGCTTGCTGTTATGGGAGTTGTGCTTTTCGCCAACACGCGATTTGAAAAGTCTTATGCGCCGGCAAGCCATACATTGGTTCATCTTTCTGGTCTTGCTGCTGGTGTTGCTTTTCAACCATCGCTATTGGCAGATGATGATGTTCAGCGCCAGTCAGCACTCGATCAGCACCAACCTGTTTAGCCAACTGCATGCCATGACTTACCTGCTTGGGCAGTGGTTGCTGCCATGGACTATGAATATTGATCCAGATTTGCCAGTGATCCAGGATTGGGCGCAAGTATTGCCGGATGCGCTGTTGTGGTCAGTGATGATGGTCACGGCGATGCTCTGCGCGCGCAAGCGGCCCTGGCTGACCTTTGCCATCGCCTGGTTTATGTTGCAGTTGTTGCCGCTGTATATATTCCTGCCCAGGCTGGATGTCGCCAACGACAGGCAGTTGTATCTGGCAGGCTGGGTGCTGGGTGTGCCAATTGCGGTGATGTGGCTGCAGTTGTTGGCAAAGCCACGGCTAGCATATGCCCTGGCAGCCGCTCTGGTATTAGCTCTTGGCGGCATGACGATAGTGCGTAATTGCGATTACCGCAGTGAGATCGCACTATGGCAGGCTACCGTGCAAAGCTCGCCGCATAAGGCCCGCGCCTATAATAATCTGGGATTTGCCTATGCCCAGGCCGGGCAGTATGCACAGGCCGAGCAGGCTTATGCAACCGCGATCAAGCTGGACCCCGGCAATTGGCGCGCGGTAAACAATCTAGCGCATTTGCGGGCGATGTCGCATGGTTTTTGATGCTGCTGTGTTAGTCCTTATTCGATCAGTTTAGAGTTTCGGCCATCATGGCCTCTGTGGTAAAATTCGGCCTTTAGTTTCTCTGCCTTTTCATGGCCATATTCATGTCTATCCCAAAAATGATCAGTCTGCGTGGCAGTGCCGCTCTATCTCCTTTTCGTCTTGAAAAGATACTATCTGCCTTAAAAAGCGCCGCACCGCGGGTATCGCATGTGTATGCCGAGTTCTGGCATTTTGCATGGGCCGAGCCAGCCTTGAACTCCACACAGCAAGAAGTGTTGCACCAGATACTCACCTACGGGCCTAAGGCAGCCACTGAAGCCCCTGTCGGAGAGCTGTTCCTGGTGATTCCGCGCCCGGGCACGATCTCACCGTGGGCATCACGCGCTACCGATATTGCCAACCATTGCGGGCTGGAAAGCCTGAAAAGGCTGGAGCGCGGCATTGCCTATTACGCTGCCACTGCGGATGGCAGCCCGTTAACGGATGCAGAAAAACAGGCATTGAAAGCGCTGATACATGACCGCATGACAGAGTCGGTATTCCTGGATATTAATGATGCTGAAAAACTCTACCACCAGGCGACTCCCGCACCTTTAAGTTCGGTAGATGTCCTGATCGGCGGCAAGGCAGCTTTGAACCAGGCCAATGCGGACATGGGTCTGGCATTGTCGCCGGATGAAGTCGACTATCTGCTGGAAAATTTTGTGCGTATAGGCCGTAACCCGACCGATGTGGAGCTGATGATGTTTGCGCAGGCCAACTCAGAACACTGCCGCCACAAGATATTCAATGCGGACTGGGTGATAGACGGTGTGCCGCAGGCACAGTCGCTATTCGGCATGATACGCAACACGCACAAGCTCAACCCTGGCAAAACCGTAGTAGCCTATTCGGACAACGCTTCTATTGTGGCCAGCTCGACTGCGCATGAGCACGATGTCATCCCGACCAAGCGCTTCTATCCGCAAGCCGATGGCAGTTATGGCTATGTGGAAGAGGAAATGCATTACCTGATGAAGGTGGAGACGCATAACCACCCGACGGCTATTTCGCCATTTGCCGGTGCCGCGACTGGCGCAGGCGGCGAGATCCGCGATGAGGGCGCTACTGGTAGCGGCTCCAAGCCTAAAGCCGGCCTGACTGGTTTCTCCGTGTCCAACCTCAATATCCCCGGCTTTACTCAGCCCTGGGAGCAGGAGTTCGGCAAAACTCCCTATGGCAAGCCAGGCCGTATCGCCTCTGCCTTGCAAATCATGGTGGATGGCCCACTTGGTGGCGCTGCCTATAACAACGAATTCGGCCGCCCCAATATCGCAGGCTATTTCCGCACCCTGGAAATCGTCTCTGCCGGTGAGGTACGCGGTTACCACAAACCCATCATGCTGGCAGGTGGCGTAGGTAATATCTCGGCCCAGCATTCCAAAAAGAACCCGATTCCACCAGGCGCCTGCCTGATCCAGCTGGGTGGTCCGGCCATGTTGATCGGCCTAGGTGGCGGTGCAGCTTCGAGCATGGACACCGGTGCCAATACCGAGAACCTGGATTTTGATTCAGTACAGCGCGGTAACCCCGAGCTGGAGCGTCGTGCCCAGGAAGTGATAGACCGCTGCTGGCAGCTGGGTGAGGATAACCCTATCCTGAGTATCCACGATGTGGGGGCAGGTGGTATTTCCAACGCGTTCCCTGAGCTGGTAAATGATGCCGGCGTCGGCGCGTTGTTCCAGTTACGTAAGGTGAATAACGAAGAGCCAGGCATGTCGCCGCGCGAGCTGTGGAGCAATGAAGCCCAGGAACGTTATGTGATGGCGGTGGCGAAGCAAGACCTGCCAAGATTTGCCGCCATCTGCGAGCGCGAACGCTGCCCGTTTGCGGTAGTCGGTGAAGCAACTGCAGAACGCCACCTGGCGGTTGAGGATAGCTACTTCAGCAACAAGCCCGTAGATATGGACTTGTCGGTATTGTTGGGCAAGCCGCCTAAAATGACGCGTGAAGTGATGCATACCGTACGCGACTTACCTGGCTTTAACACCAACAAGATAGACCTGAAAGAAGCGGCCGAGCGTGTGCTGCGCTTGCCAGGCGTGGCCGACAAGACCTTCCTGATCACTATCGGTGATCGCACGGTCACTGGCCTCATCGCCCGTGACCAGATGGTAGGCCCGTGGCAAGTGCCGGTGGCTGACGTTGCCGTGACACTGGCTGGTTATGAAACCTACCGTGGAGAAGCATTCGCTATCGGTGAAAAAGCACCGCTGGCTTTGATCAACGCGCCGGCATCCGGCCGTATGGCCATAGGCGAAGCTATCACCAATATTGCTGCCAGCCAGATATCTGATATCAGCGACCTCAAACTTTCAGCCAACTGGATGGCACCAGCCGGGCATCCCGGAGAAGATGCTGCCCTGTTTGATACGGTGGCAGCTGTCGGCATGGAGTTGTGCCCGGCATTAGGTATCAGCATTCCCGTGGGTAAGGATTCCATGTCGATGAAGACGGTATGGGACGATAGTGCGGCAGGCGAAAAGAAAGCGGTGACCTCACCGATCTCCCTGGTGGTGACGGCTTTCGCACCAACGCCGGATGCGCGCAAAACGCTGACACCACAACTGCGTACCGACCTCGGTGATACCAAACTGATATTGATCGACCTGGGTGCCGGTAAAAACCGTATGGGTGGTTCTGCCCTGGCCCAGGTATATGGCGAGACCGATAACGTAGCGCCGGATGTCGATAGTGCTGAGCGGCTAAAAGCGTTCTTTGCTGCGATCCAGACACTCAATGCCGAAGGCAGGTTGCTGGCCTACCATGACCGTTCTGATGGCGGCCTGTTTGTGACGTTGGCAGAAATGGCATTTGCCGGGCGATGCGGTATCGACGTTGAGCTGAGTCGGCTGTCAGGGGATGCCATCAGCGTGCTTTATAACGAAGAACTGGGCGCTGTGATACAGGTGCCTGCCGAAGAAGCGACGGCTATCTGGACGATGTTGAATATTGCCATGGATGGCTGCGTGCATATCATCGGTGGGCCAGTCACGGACAATCACGGTATTGTTATTCGCCACCATGGCGATGTGATTTTTGCCGAGTTGCGCACCACCTTGCATCGTCTCTGGTCGGAAACCACTTACCACATGCAAAAGTTACGGGATAACCCGCAATGCGCGCAGCAGGAGTATGACCGTATCCTGGATATTCATGACCAGGGGCTGCATCAGTACCTGACTTTTGACATGGCTAACCAGGTGGATGCTCCCTATATTGCAAGCAGCATCGCCACCGGTGTGCGCCCCAAGATGGCCATCTTGCGCGAGCAGGGCGTGAATGGTCAGGTAGAGATGGCGGCCGCCTTTGACCGTGCCGGTTTCCAGACGCACGACGTGCATATGAGCGACATCATCAGTGGGCGCGTCAGCCTGCAGGACTTTGCAGGCCTGGTAGCTTGCGGAGGCTTCTCTTATGGCGACGTGCTGGGTGCGGGCGAGGGCTGGGCCAAGTCTATCCTGTTCAATGCACGGGCACGGGATGAGTTCTCAACTTTCTTCGCACGCAGCGACTCATTTGCGCTGGGTGTTTGTAACGGATGCCAGATGATGAGCAACCTGAACAGCATCATTCCGGGGGCTGAACATTGGCCGCATTTTGTACGCAATAAATCAGAGCAGTTTGAAGCACGCTTTGGCATGGTAGAGGTGATGGAATCGCCCTCACTGTTCTTTAATGGCATGGCTGGAAGCCGCATGCCTATTGCCGTTGCACATGGTGAAGGTTTTGCGGAATTTTCTCATGAAAGCGCTGTCAACCACGTGCTGGCAGAAAAACTGGTCAGCTTGCGTTTTGTGGACAATGCAGGGGAAGCCACTGAGCGGTATCCATTCAACCCGAATGGATCGCCACAGGGAATTACCGGCTTAACTACCAAAGACGGACGTTTTAGCATTATGATGCCGCATCCGGAACGGGTTTTCCGTACCGTGCAACACTCGTGGCATCCTGATGGTTGGGGTGAAGATGGTCCTTGGTTACGGATGTTCCGTAATGCGAGAAAATTTATCGGCTAATGTATGTAGCAGTGGCTGAATTCAAAAAATATAAACAGGAGATGGAACAGCATGAAGATAATAAAAGTACTTTTAATGGTAGTCGCAATGACAATGTCGCTATCTGCCGTTGCAATGACAGATGACGAACATCTCCAGTACACTGAAGCGTTGCGTGACGGCAATGTAAAACTGGTTAAGAAGTTTCTTGATCATGGCATGGATATCAATGCCAAGTTCTTTGCCTGGGAAGCCTTGCAGATCGCTGCCAACAAGAACCAGTTTCCTGTAGTGAAGCTGCTTGTGGAAAGAGGTGCTGATCTTAACTATCAACATCCTATGACCAAAATGACCGCCTTGCATTTCGCAGCTTACGGCGATAACAAGGAAATGGTGGCCTACCTGATTTCCAAAGGTGCGGATAAAAACCTGAAGTTGCGCGGCGATGTTTCCATTATTCGTGCATTGCGTGATGAAAATCGCACCGATATGGTCAATTTCCTACTGGCTCAAGGTGTGCAGGATGATGGCTGTAAAGAAGAGAAGTGTCAGTAATCTTCAACTAAGCATTTATCCAGCACATTAGTTTCTTTAGCTATTAATGCTAGCTCGGCGCACTAGATCATGGCTCGGCATATTGCTGTTTTCCTGGTCTGGTGCCCATGCCGAGACTGTCGTTCTCTTCCCTGATACCAGTTCCGCGCATATCAAGACACTCGCTGCCTCCTGTGCGGCTTGTCACGGCACCAATGGCAATAGTGTAGCCGGCACCTCTGTACTGGCAAGCCTTGACCCCAATCACTTCATACTGCAGATGCAGGCGTTCCGTTCTGGCGAGCGCCAGGCTACCGTGATGCATAGGCACGCCAAAGGCCTGAACCCAGGCGAGATTGAGCAACTGGCGATCTATTTTTCACGTCAACAGCGGCAACCTGCGCTATTGCCGCCATCACAAGTGCTGGATGAGCCGCGTGACAATTAGTCGTCGTGATTTTCTGAAGTTAACCGCAGCCAGCGCTGCGCTCTCATCATTTTCGCTGGCCAGGGCGGCCAACCCTTTCGGTGGCCGTGTTGTGGTGATCGGTGGTGGTTATGCCGGAGCAGCGGCGGCCAAATACCTGCGCATGTGGAGTAATGGCGGTATTGAGGTCGTGGTGGTAGAACAATCATCCCAGTTTGTATCATGTCCGGTGAGCAACCTGGTGCTGGGCGGTAGCAAGAGTATCAACGAACTGACCTTTGGCTACGATCTGCTTAAAAACAATCATGGCATTGCCTGGAAGCACGACCAGGTCATTGCTATCGACTCCGCAGCCAAAAAAGTGGTGATGACAAAAGGCGAGCTTGGCTATGACCGCTTGATACTCGCCCCCGGCATAGATTTTATGTACGAACAGCTGCCCATGCTGCAAACGACACTAGCCCAGCAGCAAATCCCCCACGCCTGGAAAGCCGGGCAGCAGACCGTTAATTTGCGCAAACAGCTGGAAGCCATGCCAGATGGCGGTGTATTCGTCATGAGCATACCCAAGGCTCCCTATCGCTGCCCGCCAGGCCCTTATGAGCGGGTGTGCCAGGTGGCTTTTTACTTGAGCAGGCATAAGCCTAAATCCAAAATTATTGTACTGGATGCCAATGCCGAGATCATCTCGAAAAAGGCGCTGTTTACCAAGGCCTGGGCCGAGCTTTATGCCGGCATGATTGATTACCGGCCCAACAGCAGCGTAGTGGAGGTTGATGTCGCTTCACTTTCGGTCAAAACCGAATTTGAAAGCGTGCAGGCCGATGTGCTCAATGTGATTCCACCACAGTGTGCCGGCAAGCCAGCGCAGATGGCAGGCGTAGTGAATGTGGACAAACGCTGGTGCGAAGTGGATTTTCTCAGCTATGAATCCAAAGCTATTCCCAATGTGCATGTCATCGGCGATGCGGTTTCGGCTGGCCTGCCAAAATCCGCCCATATGGCAACATCGCAGGCCAAGGTCTGCGCCAGCGCAATCGTGGCACTGATGAGCAATCAGGCACCAGACCCCGCACCGGTCTTCGCCAATACCTGCTATAGCTATGTGAGTGATACCATGGCCGTGCATGTGGCGAATGTCTATCGTTACGATGCCAGCAAAAAAATCATGGTGCCGACTGAAGGCGGGGGCGTGTCTGACAGGCCAACAGCGCTGGAAGGTAATTACGCCCGAGCCTGGGCGCAGAATATATGGTCGGATGTACTCACGTGAAAGGACATCGGATGTTTAGCCAGGTTGCTTCAGTACTACAAAAACTCTTCCATATCGGGTTGTGCGCTCTGCCGATAGCTGCCTGTGCAGATATGGCTGAAGTTGCCGAGCTACCAAAAAATCCAGCCGCTGCAATCACCTTACCCGCCGGGTTCAAGATGAATGTGTTTGCCAGGCTTAAGTCTGCCAATAACGATTATTTCCGTGGTGCGCGGTTTATGGCCATTGGGCCGGATGGCAACCTGTATCTATCCATGGGCATGGATAACAAGGTACTCATGCTGCCGGATCGCAACAGCGACGGCATTGCCGATGAGGTGGTGACGGTGGCCGACAATCTCAATGCGCCGCAAGGCCTGGCTTTCGTCAACGGCAAATTGCTGGTGGCCAACCAGGATGGTGTGGTAAGGCTGGAACAAAAAGAGGGGAAATGGCCTGCATCGGGCATCACGCCTTTGATCAAGGGCCTGGCAAGTGGTGGACATACGCTTAAAACGATCAAGCTTGGCCCGGACGGTTATCTTTATTTGAATATCGGTTCAAGCTGCAATGTGTGCGAGGAAACTGATGCCACGCGTGCCAGCATTCATCGTTATACCGTTGATGGTAAACCAGCCGGAGCATTGCAAACCCTGGGACGCCATGCGCAGTCGCCGGTATGGGCCAGTGGTTTACGCAACTCGCAAGGCTTTGCCTGGCATCCGCAGACGGCGGCCATGTTTGCGACCAACAACGGCTCTGACATGCGTGCAGATACTAAAGGCGGTAAGGTGAGTGACGAAATCCCGCCGGAGCACCTCAATCGCATAGAGCCGGGCAAGCGCTACGGCTGGCCGCATTGCTGGGGTGTGCCTGATGCTGGCGGTAAGAGCGCATATCGCCAGAAAACTGATCCGAATTTCCCCGGTGCTGATGACTTCTGCAACTCGGCACAAGCCCCTGAGATTACTTTTCCATCACACTCCACGCCACTGGGGATCACGTTTCTGGATAAGGCTAAATTCCCGGCAGAATACAAAACAGATGCTATCGTTGCCCTGCATGGCTCGTGGAACCGCCAACAGCCATCCGGCTATAAATTGGTACGTGTGAAATTTAAACAGGATAATGCTGTCGAAGTGGTAGATTTCGCTACAGGCTGGTTAGACAATAAAGCGGCCTGGGGCAGGCCGGTCGATGTGATAGTAGGGCCGGATGGCGCGCTATATGTATCAGATGATAGAGCTGGGTTGATCTACCGCATGAGCTATCAGCCATAAGTATATTTTGAGTAATTTGAAAGGTTTTATATGAGCACGCAACGACTCGCAAGCATGGCGGCAATAGCTGCCATGCTTATTTCCATTTCCTTTGCCAAGGCAGAGGAGAGCAAACCGGCAAGCGTTCAGTCAGCCAATATACTGGTGTATATACACCCACAGGAATACGCGAACCCGATCAAGCTCTGGCAGTATTACTATAATTACTGGTTTACGCAGGGGCCTCTGGTGGAGGCCCAGGCAAAAGAGGTGTTAGCGGCGGAGTTCGGTGATGTCGGCATGTGTGACAATAACCAGACGGCTGGCAAGGCCCTGCTATGGTTGCGCCCACGTATGTTCTATAACCCGCAGATGCAAACGTATCATGGTAGCGTGACTGCGGTTGCCTACGATGCTAACGGCAAGCCTATCGCTACCTATAGCGGCGAGGCGAAAAAAATAGGATATCTGGATGTGTACCCTGAAAAGCAGATGGCAAGCTTGTATAAACAAGCCATGCAGGGTGTCGTCACTAAAATGAAGGCGGATCCCAATATGCAGGCTGCATTAAAGAATGTGAACAGCAACGAGGCTAAAACACCATGCTCCATGGTGACTTTATTACCTGCCCCTAAAATTCAATTCATGTCATTTTAAAGAGGTTACCCATGCAGAAAACTTTCAATGTTTCGATGACAGTGCTGGCTTCAGTATTTATGCTCGGCACGCAAGCGGCCCAGGCACATGAAGGCAAAGTAATTACCGGCCTGAAAATGCCAGAGTCTGTGGTTGAGGCCAAAGATGGCAATGTCTATGTTTCGGAAATCGGCGAATTTGGCAAAGACGGTGACGGCCAGGTTAGCGTGATCGACAAGAGTGGCAAGCCCAAGGTATTTGCCAGCGGGATGGATGATCCCAAGGGCCTGGTTTTTATCGGCAAGGATCTGTATGTGGCTGATAAAGCACGCGTGCTTAAGGTGTCACCAGATGGCAAATGGCAGGTGTTTGCAGCAGCGACCGCTTTCCCGGTGGTTCCGCAGTTCCTGAATGACCTGGAGGCCGACCCGGCAGGTAATCTCTATGTCAGTGACAGCGGCGACCTGAAGGGAACCGGTGGCGCAATCTATCGCATAGATGCGCAAGGCAAGGTAGTTAGCGTGATCGATAGTAAAAAGGATCCGCGTATCCTGGCACCAAATGGCCTGCTGGTTGATGACACTGGCAATGTGCTGATGGTGGTGGATTTCGTTTCCGGGGTGTTATACAGCTACAACATGCAGACCAGTGCATTGACCAAGCTGGCCGAGGGCTTTGGTGGTGGCGATGGGCTGGTGCATTATCCAGGCGGATTGATGTATGTGAGTGATTGGAACAATGGCAAAGTTTATAGTGTGTTTCATGATGAAGTGAAGTTGGTGAAAGACGGCTTCAAGGCTTCTGCCGATATCGCAGTGACGGCGGATGGTAAATATTTGCTGGTGCCAGATATGAAGGCCGGCGAGCTGGTTTACCTGCCGTTGCATGGACATAAGCACTGAGTTCTCTTTTCTCATAGCTTAAGAAAATAAGCCTTGAGGCAATAAAAAAGCCACCGTGTAGGTGGCTTTTTTATTGCTGTGGAATATCTACTTACTCTTTGATTGTCACCGATTCAATGGTGATGGTCTGGAAGGGTACATCACCGCCGTCAGTCGGTGTACGCGCGATCTTCTGCACCACATCCATGCCTTTAGTAACCTTGCCGAAAACAGTGTAACCCCAGCCACGCTCAGATTTATCGGTATGGTTGAGAAAGCTGTTATTTGCAACATTGATAAAAAACTGTCCAGTCGCAGAATGCGGATCACCAGTGCGGGCCATGGCAATGGTGCCTAGCGAGTTGGTCAAGCCGTTATCGGCTTCGTTCTTGATCGGGGCGCGCGTTTTTTTCTCGTTTAGGTCTTTGTCCATACCACCGCCCTGGATCATGAAGTTGGAAATCACGCGGTGGAATATCGTGCCTGCATAGAAATTATCCTTGGCATATTGCACAAAATTGGCCACGGTATTCGGAGCTTTTTCGTTATTCAGCTCGACGACTATCAGGCCCTGGCTGGTCTTGATCTCGGCAATCGGTCCGGCCCAGGCCATGCTCGAAGATAGTAGTGCCACGCTGGCACAGGTAAGCAGAAGTTTGTTTAATGACATGGAAGATTCCCCAGTTTTTGTGAAAAATTTGTGTGAGATATAAAAAATTGTGAGCTATATAAGTTTAAATAAAATACTAATTACCGGTGTTAAACAGATTAATCAAGCCATCCAGCCCGCTGTGGTTTAGCGCAAACGTGGCCTGCTTCTGCACGATAGGCTTGGCACGGTAGGCAACACCTGCCGCCGCCACTTGCATCATTTTCAGGTCATTGGCGCCATCGCCTATTGCAATCACTTGGTCAGCGCGTAAGCCCAATTGTTCACGCTTTTGCACTAAAAAGTCAGCTTTGGCTTGTGCATCGACTATATCGCCCAAAATCCTGCCAGTCAGTTTGCCATCGATGATTTCCAGCGAGTTAGCCGCGGTGTAGTCCAACCCTGCAATCGCCTGTACTCTGCTGGCAAAGAAATCGAAGCCGCCGGATACCAGCATGGTCTTGATACCATGTGCACGGCAAGTGTCTATCCACGCCTGGGCACCTGGGTTGAGCTGCAAGCGCTCGTCCACTACGCGTTTCAATGCGGATTCATCCAGGTCTTTCAGCAATGCAACGCGACGGCGCAGGCTTTCTGCAAACTCAATCTCACCCAGCATGGCGCTCTCGGTAATGGCAGCTACTTGCGGCTTCAAGCCGCACATATCGGCGATCTCGTCTATGCATTCGATATTTATCAATGTGGAATCCATATCCATCACCGCCAGGCCTATGGTCTTAAGCGTTAGCTTGTCCGGCACAAAAGCACAGTCCAACTGCTGGCTGGCACAAAATGCGATGGCTTCTTCTGACACCTTTTGCTGGGCGGGCAGGTAATAGGCACGCTCGGCAATCTGTACAAACTGCTGGCCTTGCGGAGCATGGCAAAGCTGATGCAAATGCAGAAGGTGCTGGAAGCTGATGGATGAACCCTGGACTACAAAGCGCATGACAAACTATCTTGAAAAATTAAGCCATGATTATACATGGGCATGGGTATCTGGTTGCTAGGCCGGCCAAATCAGATTTTCGGTAGCAATATCTAAAGGCTAGAGCCGGCAGCTATGCTAATGACCCCGGTGCCGGGAATCGCATCAAACTTGATTGTCCCATTTTCCACCGGCAGCACCGTCACTTTGTCGCCTTGAGTGAGACTTGCCTGCTTCCAGCTTTTGGGGACATTGGTGATAAGCGTCAGCGGGTAGTCATAAAACTCAGGGTCTGCTTTTGTGGTTAATTCCAGCTTGATATTGTTATTGCTGACTTCCAGTACACGCACTTCAGCGCTATCGCGCTCTGTCTGGTACTGGTGCTGGGTAATGTGATCGGTAATCCATAACTCACCGCGGTCACTTCGCTCTTTCAAGCCATCAAGCAGCGGTAAAAATACCTCCTGTTTCAGTGCCCAGAAATCCTGGTACCCCCATTGCTGCAAAATGCGCTCCACGCCATGGATCACCAGGTATTCCATACCTCCATTTTTAATGGCCTTATCAGCCAGCCCCAGCATCTCATCCGTAGTTTTTAAGTGGTAGACCGCACCATGCTTGTCAAACGCAGGTCTATCGATCAGATTGTGTTTATGCAGTAATGTCTTAAGTTCTTCTTTATTGATATTCCAGTCATTTGGGCCTACACCGGGTTGCCCATAGGAAACAAGTCGCTGTTCTTTGCCCGGCACTATTTTTCTAATAATGCGCGCAGCTTCGCCTATTTCCCAGTCTGCATTGTCGATGTCCTTAACGCCACGGTGGGTCATGGTGTGGTCGCCATAAACCATGCCCTGTTTCCACAGCTTATCTTCCCACTCCTTGGCAAACTTCTGATACTCGGCTTTGCCGGGGTTAATATAAAACGTGGCAATCATTCCACGTTTTACTAACGACGGTGCGGCTACCTGCCAGTGGCTGGGGTAGCTGTCATCAAACATCAACAGAAACGCGGCGGTGCGGTCATCTTTCCAGTGTGCGACGCGCGTATCGCCAATTGCGCCGTTATCATCAGCCCATGCAGGCCCTGACAGGCTCAAGATGGCGGTAGCCATGCAAGCGGCAAGCATGGATACCAAAGCATCACGACAGCGGGAAGATATTTTGATCAAATATAGCGGATACAGCTTAAAAATTTGCATGCGGAGTTCCTTGCAGAGCAGGAGAGTGAATGATGAAACTCAAGAAGAGGATAGATGTGATCTATTGTATAGAGTGACACTGACGATTTTGGTAAGTTCTTTTACCGCTAAACTTATGCGAAGCTTTGTCCGCTCAGTCAGTTTCTCGCAAACGACAGATGAAAGCTCTCCACGCCATCGAACTGCGCCAGTTTTTTTGAAATGGCAGGAATGGATAAATCGGAATGCTTTTGTTGGGAGACAGCGACGAAGCTCCAGACCTGTTTGTTGTCGCTGGCGTTGATGGTGAAGGTTCCATTCGCGATTTCATAGCCATGATCTTGCATAGCCTGACGCACATAGTGCTCACTAGGGTCAAAACCTTGTCGATAAGTCAGCGCGATTGAAATCGCATGGTGCAAAGGTAGCCAGGTTTCCAGCTTGGAGATCCACATCATGACGATGGCAGACAAGACAGATAGTAAAATGGCTGCTGCATAAAACCCTATGCCGACCAGTACCCCTATGGTCGAAGCCAGCCAAATAGAAGCTGCGGTAGTCAGGCCGCTAATGGTGAAACCTTCTTTGATAATGACACCCGAGCAAAGAAAGCCTATCCCGGTGACAATGCCCTGAATCACTCTAGTGACATCAGGGTTGGCAGGTGCATGGCTATGTCCGCCGAACCAGAGTTCAGGGTAGCCAACCACCACGGTTAAGGCCGCGGAAGCCAGACACACCAGCCCGTAAGTGCGCATGCCTGCTGCCCGCCCATGATACGAGCGTTCATAGCCGACCAATAGCCCCAGCAGCAATGCGCCAACCAGGTTGAAGAACACCACGATGTTTGCTTCGACTATGGGCGTAGACCAATAGGTTGCTAATGAATCATACGAAAGTAGCGTCATCACGGTGTCCTGTCATCAAACTGGGGTGAGAGCATCAATATATACGACTATAAGCCTTACATTTCTAATGTAATGACAATAAAGACAAAAATACACTGCCTTGTGAGGCAATATCCATGAGCCTCGCAGGGGCGTGGCTATCTGTACAAAATCAATGGAGTCTGACCCCATTGATTAGGCTAATGATGGGTTAGGCATGAATTGCACCAGTGCTAAACCGAGATTGCAAAAACCTACCTACCAAAACAGGTGAAGCTACAAGTAAAAACATGTTTATAAGGTGGGGTGGGTTACGAAGTAAGCCGGCCAGTAACAGAATGTAGTGACCTTGTGGATTGTAAATGTAGTAATAGATAAAAATTGCTAATGTGGCGAATAGCCCAAGCTGCAAGAAAGAGTGGCGCAATAAGGCAAAATTAACCAGAAACAGAAAAACCAAACCTACTGAAACTATTACGATAACAACAGAAACGTGCCATAACCCAGAGCCTGCCTCACCAAAAAGTGAAGCTTGGAAGGTAAGTAGTTGCTTGGTAAGTGCAACATAGCCAACAGCAAGCAAGGCTTGAACAAGCTTAACTGAAAATGAGTTTGACGAGAGCTTAAACATTAAGAATGCCTAACGTTTGAATTAAGGGGCTGGCTTTAGCCAGTCCCCCTTGAATGATGGGTTAGAGGACGGCTTGTGTAAAGCAAAAACAGCCAGCGTAGTTGCAACAATAGCTAATAAAACATACGCAGCGGCGATGCTGTAATGGTCGGGTATTAACCAAGAAAAAGCTAATAGTGCCGCTAATGCCGCCCCACAAAAATATAGAAAAGCTCCAATAAAAAGCACCATGCGTTTACGGGAAAACGTAATGCTTGTGACCAGAAATGCGATGGTAAGCGGTACCAAAATGATTATTAGTGAGCTTGCTGTTTCCATGAGAGGGATACCAATACTGTCTGCGTCAATAGGATAAACACCAGCTTGAAGATTTTTGCCTAAAGTGTAATAAGCAGTAGCCATTACCACCATCAGCGAAAAAAGTATAACGGCAGCTTTTGCGACTATTCCCATGAATTCTCTAACGTAAAGTAGGCATCCTGTTTGACGTTTTGTTTTGCGTCAAATTAGATGTTTTGTGTTTAGTTTTAATTGAACTATATAATGGAATCATTCTGTTATCTAATTTTAGTGCGCCCTAAATTTAAAGTATGAACCCGCCAAAAAATACTGATTAACACCTGAAATAACGTCTGACTTTAGCATGACGGCAGCCATCAGTTTTATTTTCAATTTATGATAAGTCTGCTTTTCTTGCATTTCTGCGGCTTACGAAAAAATTGGTCAATTCTGCTCCACACTCTTCTGCCAGAACGCCCTCTGTTATAGCGCAATGATGGTTCAATCTCGGTTCTGCCATCAAGTCAATCACGCTGCCACAAGCGCCTGTTTTGGGGTCGCTGGCGCCATAGACCAGGCGGGCAATACGTGCGTGCTGGATGGCACCACTGCACATGGCGCAGGGTTCCAGCGTGACATATAGGCTGCAGCCGACCAGGCGATAGTTACCTATGGTTTTGGCGGCATCGCGCAGGGCGAGCATTTCTGCGTGGGCGCTGGGATCGTGCAGGCTGATGGGGGCATTGCTGCCGCGACCGATGATAATGCCGTCTTTTACTACGATGGCGCCGACTGGTACTTCACCTGCCTGGGCAGCTTGTGCCGCGAGCTCCAGCGCGATTTGCATATACTCTTGGTCGGTCATGGTGTGCTTAAGGTCTGTCATGTTTTAAACGCTTTGATAAGTTGCTGCAATTGTTGCAGGCTATCTGCATGGGTGTGCTTGCCGTAACGTAAGCGGGTGTAGGCCCTGGTAATTTCAGTAATCTCGCCAGCCTTGGCCGGTAATCGCCTGACGGCACGTTTGCAGAAATCTACAGGGCCTTCATGCTTGTGGCGCTTGAGCCCGGTTTTTTCCAGCTTGCGCAAAAACTCTATGTACAGTCGTTGTAGCGGGTCTATCTTCAGGCGCGTGCCGCGTAATACAAAATAACTCAAAATCAGGCCTATGCTGCCCACGCTCACCATCATTGCCACTACAAGATCCTGCCAGGATATCTGCGTGCCTGCCAGGCGCGATAGCAGGTCCATCTGCCGTTGCTGATTGTAGCCCAGCACATACTGGTTCCAACTGTTATTCACTGCGTCCCAATTCAGGTAGAGCTTGCGCAGTAGCGGGAAATCTCGCCGTGACATCAGCGGTAACACATCACTTTCAGGCAACGCTGCATCCATGCCTGATTCTACGCGCTCCGGCGAGACGGAGGCAGTGGGGTCTACGCGCACCCAGCCACGGTTTTGCAGCCAGACTTCGGCCCAGGCATGGGCATCGGATTGGCGCACGATCAGGTAGTTGCCAACCGGGTTCACCTCGCCACCCTGATAGCCGGTGACAACGCGCGCAGGCACGCCAGCCGCACGCATGAGAAAGACGAAGCTGCTGGCATAGTGCTCGCAAAAGCCGCGTTTGGTATTGAACAGAAAATCATCGACCGGACTGATGGTAGACAGCAATGGCGGCCGCAAGGTGTAGGCAAAAGTCTGCTCGCGGAACATGGTCAGCGCGGTTTGTACGATTTGCTCCGGGGTTTTACCTGCATCAACCCACTGCTTCGCTAAAGAGAAGGTACGCGGGTTTTCATCATCATTGAGTTGCAGGGCAAGCTCACGGTCACGGCTAGCCAGCTCCGCTGCAAAGATATAGTTGAGGTGTGAACTACCCGCATAGCGGATGCGGGTGCGTACCGGGTCACGTGAAAGCACTTGCAAATCACTGGTCAGTAGAGTTTCTGCGGGAATGGAGTTGGGCAAGTCCAGCATCAGCAGCCAGTTACGGTTGTGGGGTTCCAGTGTCACAGTGTAATGAGTGGCTTGGCCCTGCAGTTGCAAAGACTGCTGCTGGGTTTGTGCCTGGCTACGCATAGTCCAGCTGCGTCCGTCGTAGTGCCAAAGTACAGGCCCGCGCCAGTAGAGCTGATTGTTTTTAGGGATGGCATCCTTAAACTGGACACGAAAGGCAATGGCGGAAGAAAGGCTGAGCTGGCTGATATTGCCGGGCTGCATGGAGTCTGAAAGCCCGCTCATGCTCTTGTAGGCATCTTGCGGCACACCCCACAGCGGGCCGGGAATACGGGGGAACAGGAAAAACAGGGCCAGCATGATGGGAGCGCCCTGTGCCAGCAGGCTGCCCGCCAGTCTGGCCTGGAAGTGCCAGCCGAGGTCACCATTGGGATGGCTGACGCCGACTAGCGTGGCTGTCAGGCAGATGACAGGCAGCAGGATAAAGGCGCCTACCACCAGTGACTGGTTAAACAGGAAAGCCGTAATGGTGAGGAAGTAACCCGCAAATACCAGCAGGATATAATCGCGCGGTTTTCTGGTTTCCATCAGCTTGAGCGACAGCATAATAGCCAGCAGCGCCACACTGGCATCGCGCCCGAACAGGCCTTTGTAGGTGAGCATGATGCCCAGCCTGGCCAATAGCGTGAGCGGTATCAAGATCACCAGCCTGGGCAACTGCCAGCCATTTTTTTCGATAAGGTAACGCCAGGCTCCGAAGGCGGCCATAAACAGCGACACCCAAATTTCCAGATGCGAGACATGCAGTGCCATCACCAGTGCCAGCGAGCCAAGCAGCCAGCGCAGGTCGACAATGCCGGTTTTGGCAGGGTTGAGGTAACTAGCCATCAGATTTCCAGCAAGGCCAATGCCTGCAGGCATTGCCGATAATGGCCTTCACCGGTGCCGGGGGCTATTTCCAGCCTGGGTAGGCGCAGCCCGTAACTTTGCCTGTCGGTGTTGGCATCCACCACCCAGCGCGCGAGCTGGCGTATGCGCTGCTCAATATCGTTACCCGGTGTCAGTGCCCAGTCCAGCCACAGCGTGCTTTGCGTTTCGCCCTGGAACTGTTTGGTGAGCAAGCCTTGCTCGCGCGAAGAGGCTTTCCAGTCCACGCGGCGTGGGGAGTCGCCATACTGGTAGCTTCTATGCCCGGCAAAATCATCGTCGCCACTTTTGCTATCCAGAGCACCTGCGGCACCATGCTCGGCGGATGCTGGCAAGGGCAGGCCGGATAGGGCCGGGTGCGGGTATACCAGGCAGCGATTATTCTGATTGCCGAGGCTGACATACGCCCATACGTGAAACAGGCTTAGCGGGAATTCGGTAAAAAGTGTGACACGCCCGGCTTCCAGCCAGCCGCGTTTTTTCGTGGGTAGCTTCAGTTTGAGAGTGACTTGCCCTGCGGGAACGATATCGGCATAGACCGGCTCAACGATTGTTTTTTTGGCTTGTGGTTTGTTCTCTGGCTCCAAATGGGCAGCTACTGCATAGCGTGCTCGCGGTTTACTATCGGTGATGCGTATCTCAAAAACGGCATCTTCACCCGCGAACACAGGCTCTGCACGCACGCCCTCAACACTCAAGTGTGCCAGGTTGCGCCAGCTGTGCAGCATGGCCATATTGCCCATGCCAGCCAGCAGGAAAGTGAGCACAAAGCCCAGACTCAGCGTGTAATTGATGGAGCCAAGCAGCATGCTCAGTAAGACCACCAGAAACAGCCAGCCATAACGCGTGGGCAATATGTAGATGTGACGGCGGCTGAGCACGGCGGGTGCATGGTCGGGTTGTGCAACCCTCAACCATTGCTTCCAGTCCAGGCGCTTGAACGCTTTAGCCATCTTGTCTGGTAGGCCCTGCTTAAGGGATGGCGACAGCATTAAGCAGGTGGGTCGCAGTGTCGCCTATGCTTTCCATGCCACTCACTAATTGCAGTCGATGCCCGGCCACTCCTGGCAGCACGGCCTGTACATCCTCCGGCAAAGCAAAGTCACGGCCATCCATCATGGCCCAGGCTTGTGCGCATTGCTTGAGCGCCAGGCCGGCGCGAGGTGATAAACCTGCGGCATAGCGTGATGAGGTGCGGGTGTAATTTAGCAGCGATTGCAGGTAATCGAGCAGGGCATCTGAGATATGAATGTTGTCTACAGCCTGTTGCAATGCCAGCAGTTCCGCACCGTTGATGCAAGGCTCCAGGCTGGCGACTGCCCTGCGGCCACCGTTGCTTTTGAGCAGGTCCCGCTCTGAGTTGGCATCCGGGTAGCCTAGCTGGATGCGCATGAGGAAACGATCCAGTTGTGACTCTGGTAACTGGAAGGTGCCGATCTGGTGTGTGGGGTTTTGCGTGGCGATGACGAAGAACGGCTGCGGCAGTTTGCGGGTTTCGCCTTCCAGCGTGACCTGGCCTTCTTCCATGACTTCCAGCAAGGCGCTTTGCGTTTTTGGTGTGGCGCGGTTGACCTCATCGGCCAGTAGTACATTGGTGAAGACCGGCCCCGGGTGAAACTTGAACATGGCACTATTACGGTCGTACACCGATACACCGAGGATGTCGGCTGGCAGCAGGTCGCTGGTGAATTGCACGCGGTTGAATTGCAAACCCAGCACCTGGGCCAGGGTGTGGGCGAGGGTGGTCTTGCCCATACCCGGTAAATCTTCAATCAACAGGTGGCCACGAGCCAATATACAGGCCAGCGCCAGCCTGACCTGCTGATCTTTGCCAAGGATGATCTGGCTGGTGGCCGCGATGATGTTTTGCGTGATTTTCTGCATGGCTATGGGCATTTTCGAAAGTGAATATTGGCAACTTAACTATTGGTGACTATGGTGTGATTACTATGGTGCCTTAAATCGTGATGTGGCTTAAGTCTTGGCCACTTATTGCGTGCTGTGATTTTTCTGCGACCAACGTACCAACGCATACATGATGCCGAGCATCAGGCCGGCGGCAACCCACATGCCAACATCTGCCGCCAGTGGTGTGGTTTCTTCTACCGGCATGACAATGAGTTTACGCAGTACCACGATCATGGCGACTTCGATGAATGCCTCAACTTCAAGCTGGCTGCCGCGCAGGTAGCGGATCTCAGCAGTGATCAGCGCTGAAATGGACCACAGCAACATCAAGGTGCCGAGTGCATTCAGGAAGCCATGCACCAGGTTATGGGCACTGGCGGCGGCGCGTACATCCTGGAAAAATAGCCAGGTAAACATGATAACGGCCGTGGCGAGCGCCAGGCCGATGATGATGTGGGCAAAACCATTGAGCCATACCATGGCGCTCACGGCATAACGGTTAACTGCATGAAGTTCGCGCGGGATATCTAGTTTTTGCATGTGTTTTATCCTTGAGTTGCTGGTGTTGGTTTCAGGGCCTGTGGCAGATTCTGGCATTACATCATGAGTTGTTCCAGTGTTAGTTTTTCCAGCTGCTTGATTAGCCAGGTTTGCGCCTTGCCGCCGCCGCTGCGCCAGGCCAGGAATGTTGGCCCTTGCGGTTTGGGCTCTTCTACCTGCTTGATTACCAGCTCACCGCGCGATCCATATTTTTGCGCCAGGTTTATCGGCAGGTAGCCAACCCCAAGCCCCCGGATCTGAGCTCTGAGTTTGCAATCCATATCCGGCACACTCAGTACATCCTGGCCGATTAATATGCCGGAGGTGCGTGGCGGCAGGTTGCGTGAGGTGTCTGCGGCAGAGATGGAGCGATATTTCTGTATGTCCGCATTCAGCAGGGGCTCCGGCAAGCTGGCAAGCGGATGGTGCGGCGCGACGGCAAACACAAACTCCAGTGTGCCGATGAGCTTGGTTGTGTAACCTCCACCAGCAGGCCCCTCGCCTGGTGCGCCTATGGAGATATCGGCGCGCCCGGTTACCAGTGCATCCCAGCTACCGCCATACACTTCGGTGAGCAGGCGGATACGCGTGCCGAATCCCTGTGTATAAAATTCCTGCAAAATGGGGTAGATCGCATCTACGCGGAACAGGTCGCTGACAGCGATGGCCAAGTCTGTTTCCACCCCGGTAGCTACACGTTTAACGCGTGATTCCAGCTCTTCTGCGGCATGTAACAGGTGGCGCCCTTCACGCAATAGCTCGGCGCCGGCTTCTGTGAGTTCGGCGCGATGGCCGCTGCGGTCAAACAGCTGGATGCCCAGGTCTTCTTCCAGACGGCGGATGGTATAGGTGATGGCAGAGGGCACGCGAAATAGCGATTCGGCTGCTGCGGCAAAGCTGCCTTTGCGCACAATCGCATCCAATACTTCGATGGCTTCCAGCGTTAATTTTGAGTTCATATTATTTGAATGATATATGCAAAATTATTCGCTATCTAGTGTTAACTATATTATTTAATATGCATTTTCATATTCAATAATATTGAATTTACTTTTTAGCCTCGATAAGAAAAGGAGCTAACATGATCAATATTCGCAAATCTCAAGAGCGCGGCCACGCCAATCACGGCTGGTTGGATAGCTACCATTCCTTTTCGTTCGCACACTACTATGACCCTGAGTTCATGGGTTTTTCCGTATTGCGGGTGATCAACGAGGATGTGGTTGCGCCTGCACGGGGCTTCGGCATGCACCCACACCGCGACATGGAAATCATCACCTATATGCTGCGTGGCGCAATCCAGCATAAAGACAGCCTGGGTAACGGCTCCATCATTCGTGCCGGTGACGTGCAACGCATGACGGCAGGTACCGGTATCGTGCATAGCGAGTTCAATGCTTCGGATGTCGAGCCTGCGCACCTGTTGCAGATATGGTTGTTGCCAGATACTGATAACCTCACGCCAGGCTATGAAGAAAAGCATTTTGACCAGCAGGAAAAGACGAATCGCTGGCGCCTGATTGCATCGCCAGATAGCCGCGAGGGGTCATTAAAGATTCATCAGGATGTCAATTTGCTGGCTACATACTTGGAGCAGGGCAAACGCCTGTCTTATGAAGCGCAAGGCAATCGCAGCTTTTACCTGCAAGTGGCCCAAGGCAGTTTAGTGGTCAATGGCAAGACATTGCTGGCGGGTGATGCTGTGGCTATTGATTCGGATACCAGGGTTGAGGTTGAGGCCGTAGAGAATGCAGAGGCGCTGTTATTTGATCTCCCTCTGCATGCTGCAGGTAGCACGCATTAAGAAACCCGGCATCGAGAAAACCAGAGCTTTAAATTTAACCTTTATTCAGGAGTAATAACATGACAAAAGTAGCGGTTGTTTATCATAGTGGTTATGGCCATACCGCCGCACAGGCCAAGGCTGTGGCCGCAGGTGCGGAAAAAGTGGCTGGGGTTGAAGTGTCGCTGCTGACTACCGACGAGGCCCAGCAGCAATGGGAACTTTTAGAAGCTGCCGATGCCATCATATTCGGCAGTCCTACTTACATGGGCTCAGCTTCGGCGCAGTTCAAAGCGTTTATGGATGCGAGCTCCAAGGTATGGTTCACCCAAGGCTGGAAAGACAAGGTGGCTGCAGGTTTCACTACTTCAGCCAGTCAAAGCGGAGATAAGCTTAATACCCTGATGCAGCTTTCCGTTTTTGCGGCACAACATAGCATGATTTGGGTTGGACTAGGTTTATTGCCCGGCAATAACATCAGTACGGGTTCCGTGAATGACTTGAACCGCCTGGGAAGCTTTCTGGGTGCCATGGCGCAAGCTAATAGCGATCAGGGCGCTGATGTTGCGCCTATCCCCAGCGACCTGCTGACGGCAGAGCATCTGGGCGAGCGCGTAGCCAACGTGACCAAGCAGTTACGCGGATAACGGCAGACTTAAATAATCAACAACTTACACTTAACTAAAGAAATTACTGGATTGAACATGAAAAAAATTATCACTAGCTTGGGTTTTGCTTCCGCGTCTTTATTAATCGGCTACGGCACTGCCGTTGCCGCCACTGAAACCTACAATATCGACCCGGCACACAGTTTTGCCAATTTTGCCGTCAGGCACGTAGTTTCCAAAACATCCGGCACTTTCAACGACGTCAAAGGTACCGTGCTGATCGACAGGGACAACTTGGCCAACTCAAGCGTGGATGCACGTATCAATGTGCTCAGCATCAGCACCAATCACGCCAAGCGCGATGAACATATCCAGAAGGAAGAGTATCTGGATGCAGGTAAATTCAGTGAGATGAAGTTTGTCAGCACCAAAGTGGTTGCCAAGGGCGCCAATGAAGGCGTGCTGACTGGTAACTTCACCATGCATGGCGTGACTAAGGAAATCTCATTTCCGTTCAAGGTGCTGGGGTTTGGCAATGATCCATGGGGTGGCCAAAGAACCGGTATTGAAGCCCGCACTACGCTAAAAGCTTCGGATTACGGCTTTGGCTGGGCACTCAAGGCTGGTGCGCCGGTAGGCGATGATATTGAAGTGACGTTGCTTATTGAAGGCGTTAAGCAAAAGTAATAGACAGCGAGCTGCTATTGAAAATGAGGTGTGAATGTTCATGCCTCATTTTTGCATTTCTAAACAATCCAAATATCCACTATTAACTTGAAAGTACCAACATGACTAATGATCTTTTTACCCCTGTGACCCTGGGCAGCATTTCCCTTAAAAATCGTATCATCATGGCACCTTTGACACGCAACCGCGCAGGGGAAGGCGGTGTGCCACAGGCCATCAATGTGACTTACTACGAGCAGCGCGCCAGTGCCGGCATGATCATCACTGAGGCCACTCCTATTTCTGCCATGGCGCATGGTTATCCTGCACTGCCCGGTATTTACACCAATGCTCAGGTGGCCGGATGGAAGAAGGTGACGGATGCCGTGCACGCCCAAGGCGGCAAGATAGTGCTTCAGCTTTGGCATGTTGGCCGGATTTCACACCCTAGCCTATTACCTGAAGGTGCACTACCGGTGGCGCCATCTGCCATCAAGCCTGCCGGGCAGGCGTTTACTTATCAAGGCCTGGTTGATTTTGTTGAACCGCGCGCGCTGGATGCCAGTGAGTTGCCGGGCATAGTGCAGGACTATGCGCATGCCACCAAATGTGCGCTTGCTGCGGGTTTTGATGGCGTTGAGATTCATGCGGCCAATGGCTATCTGCTGGATCAGTTTCTGCGTGATGGCAGCAACAAACGCACCGATAATTATGGCGGCAGTTTTGAAAACCGCTCACGTTTGTTGCTGGAAGTCGCAGCTGCCGTAGTGGCGGTAGCGGGCGCAGATAAAGTGGGGGTACGCGTTTCGCCGGTTAACCCTTTCAATGATATGCAAGATAGCAATCCGCAAGCCCTATTCAATTTTGTGGCTGATGCGCTCAGCCAATTTAACCTGGCTTACCTGCATGCGCTGGAAGGTGACGTGGCCGGTGGCGAGGCTGCATTTGATTTTGATGCCTTGCGTACGCATTTCAAGGGCAGCTATATTGCCAACCTTGGGTATGACAAGGCACGCGGCAATGCGGCGATTGCCAGCGGGCATGCTGACGCCATTGCCTATGGCGTACCTTTTATTGCCAATCCGGATCTGGTCGAACGCTTCAGGCAGGATGCACCGCTCAATGCGGCCGATGCAAACACCTTCTACGGTGGCGCCGAAGCTGGCTATACTGATTACCCGGCACTTCAGGCTTAACACCTGGCAGGCTGTATTCATCATTCAAACTCACAGGGAATTAAACTATGCTGAAACCTGCAATCACACAAGTTGCCATTGATAAAACGCTGGCCGAACGCTGGAGCGGCCGTGCCTATGATGCTGCTAAAACGGTCAGCCAGGAGCAGATCATCGCTTTGCTTGAAGCAGCGCGCTGGGCACCATCCTGCTTTGGCGACCAGCCCTGGCGATTCATCGTATGGGACAAGAACACTGATCCCGCGAGCTGGCAGCAGGCATTTGACTGCCTGGTGCCGGGTAACCAGGCATGGGTAAAGGATTCATCAGTGCTGCTGGTGGCACTGGCCGGTAGCCTGTTCAGCCATAACGGCAAAGACAATCGCTGGGGGCAGTACGATACCGGTGCCGCCTCCGAGAATCTCTGTTTGCAAGCTTCAGCCATGGGGTTGATGGCACACCAGATGGGTGGTTTCGATGTCAATAAAACCCGCGAAACTTTTGCCATCCCTGAAGAGTACGCCCTGATGGCGATGATCTCTGTGGGTTACCCGGCCGATGTTTCAACCTTGAGTGGCGAAGTGCTGGATCGTGAAACGGCGCCGCGCACCCGCAAGCCGCTGGGTGAGTTGTTTTTCAAGGGCAGTTGGGGCCAAGCCGTGATTTAAAGCTGGCTTTCATTAAAGCTACGGTCATCTGATAGAATGTCGCATCAACAAACTACAGGATTGCATCATGGCCGTACTTGAACTGAACAAAGCCAACTTTAAAGAAACCATTGTCAACCATCCATTCGTGATCGTCGACTTCTGGGCACCCTGGTGTGATCCCTGCATGACGTTCACCGATGTGTTCAAGGCTGCTGCCGAGAAAAACCCTGACATTACGTTCGGCATGGTCAATACTGAAACCGACCCGGAGATCGGCGAATACTTTGAAGTGGAAAAGATCCCGGGCATCCTGGTCATTCGTGAACAGGCCGGGATACATGCACAAGTGGGTGAAATCGGTGCGCCGGCATTAGACAAGATTATCGAGTGGGCGCGTGATTTCGATATGGCTGAGGTGCGTGCTTATTATGCCGAGCAAGATGGCAAACAGGCCAGCTAGTCAACACTAGCTGGCGCTTGTAGCGCTATTGGTTTAATTGTTATTGCAGGTCAACGGCATTGGGCTTCGCGCTCAATGCTTCTCCACTGAATGTGCCATCAGCTTATCAATATAGGCGATTGAGATTGCGGAGAGCACAAACGCCATGTGTATGACGGTTTGTGCGATCAGCACTTTGTCATCCAGGTTGTGCGCGTTGATAAACGACTTCAGCAGATGGATGGATGAAATCCCGATAATTGCAGTGGCCAGTTTGACCTTGAGCAGATTGGCATTCACATGCGATAGCCAGTCCGGCTCATCCGGGTGGCCTTCCAGGTTCAAGCGCGAAACGAAAGTCTCATAACCGCCGACTATCACCATAATCAGCAGGTTGGAAATCATCACAACGTCGATTAAGCCTAGTACGATCAGCATAATGTCAGCTTCGCCCAGATGTGGCACTTTTTGCACCAGGTGCGCAAGCTCCACCATAAAATGAAATACATAAACGCACTGGGCCACGATCAGGCCCAGATAAAGCGGTAATTGCAACCATCGGCTACCAAACAGAATAGTGGTCATGGCGGCCATGCGTTTCGGGGTTTGATTCTTTTCCATAGAGTTACCTGTAAGTATTTAGATTAGAGTGATATATATAGTCCATGCAGGAATTGCATTAGACGGTCGAAGCGAAAAGTAAGTCGGGATAATAACAAATGCATACGATGACGATGCCGCTTTTTTTGTTGGTGGTTTATTTTTATGCAAACTCAACAACCAGATAGATTGATACATGCCAATTAAGTTCTTAAGTTTTCGAGCAGCATTTCCTACCATCGCCTTTTTTGGCGGATTCCTGTGGGATGCCATGACCATAGGTCGCTCGGTTAAATCAACAGATTTGTGGATATTGACTGCCTACCTGGTTGCCGCAGCGATCATCCTGTGGTGGCTGGGTTACCGCAATGCCCGCTCGCTGGCTTTGGCAGCGCCAGATGCCGTGCCGGGGAAATTTGAGCGGATTCCTTACCTGTTATTGCAGTTTCTGTTCGGTGGCCTGTTCAGTGCACTATTCATTTTTTACATTAAAAGTGCCAACCATGCCTTAGCGCTGATGTATTCACTGCTGCTTGGTGCGTTGCTCATCGCCAATGAATTTATTCATGACAAGTACCGCCGTTTCACACTGACCTGGACACTGTTCGGCTTATGTACCATTTTACTGATGAATTTTGTATTGCCTTTTCTGGTAGGCAGTGTGCATTTTGCATGGTTTTATATCAGTACCTTCGCTGGTGTCTGGGTGACGGTGATGCTGCGTCAAATCACTCCTGGCCAGCCCGGCAGGATAGGGCCGGTATGGTTGATTGCTGTCATCCTGGCTGTTGCATATCCGCTGGATGTGATCCCGCCAGTGCCATTGGTAAAGCGGGATATGAAAATGGGCGTGGCGCTGGAAAAAACCTTCGACCAATACCTGCTTACCTACGAGAAAGGCTCCTGGCTGGCATTATGGGGGGTGCTGCATGATGACCTGCATTTGCCCGCAGATCAGCGTATCTACTGCGTTTCCTCCATATTTGCACCCAGCGGCCTGAAAGCACGCCTGTACCATCACTGGCAATATTATGATCAGAAAAAAGGTTGGGTAGGTACTGAACGTATAGGTTTCGATCTGACCGGTGGGCGCGATGGTGGGTTTCGCGGCTATACCTACAAAGAAAGCTTATGGCCGGGCGCATGGCGCGTCAGTGTGGAAACCGAGTCAGGGCGTACAGTAGCGACACACAGTTTTAATCTGCTGCCAGGCGCTGCAGAAGTGGATAGCCTGGTGATCAAGGTTTTTTAGATCGGCTAGCCTTGCTGGTTAGCTTAAAACTTAGGTGAGCCTGCCTAGTTAATGTTCCATTCCAGCGTGAACTTGCTACCCTCGTCCTGCCCCAGTTTTTCTCTCAGGTAAGGCAGAGTCTCTTCAAGCGTTTTTGGTAATGTCCACGGTGGGTTGACGATAAACAATCCGCTGCCGTGCATGCCATAACCTTCCAGCGCTGGTGTCTGTACGGTAAGGCTGACATGCAGCCAGTTAGCCAGATTAAGCTGCTTGAGCTTGGTGATCATCTGCAGCGGTTCAGGTCGCTGCAATAACGGATACCACACAATATAAGTACCAGTGGCAAAACGCGCCATGCTGTCCTTGATGCAGTCCACCACCCGCTGGTAATCCACTTTTTCTTCGTATGGCGGGTCTATCAGCACCACAGCTCGACGCGGAGGAGGAGGTAAGAGCGCCTTGATCCCTGCAAAGCCATCTTCGCCTTCTATCATTACTTTACGGCCGGCACGCAGGAAAGTCTGTCGCAATAACTTGCTGTCGCTGGGGTGCAGCTCGAATAAGCGCATGCGGTCCGCGTCCCGCATTAGCGCTTCTGCCACAACAGGGGAGCCAGGGTAGCTTTTGAGCTGGCCAGGTGGGTTCAGGCTTTTGACTAGTGCGACAAAGGCGGATAGCGCCGATGGCATGTCATCACCATCCAGCAGGCGGCCAATGCCGCTGCTGAACTCTGAGTTCTGCAAGGCATAGTTGCTATCCAGCGCGTATTTTCCGGCACCGGCATGGGTGTCGATATACCAGTAAGGTTTATCTTTTTGTGCAGTGTAGGCAAGCACCTGCATGAGCACAAAATGTTTCAGCACGTCGGCGTGATTGCCGGCGTGAAAGGCATGGCGATAACTGAGCACTATTCAGGTTTCCTTCACCCAGTTGTTAGGATTGTCGAGGGTTATTTATTCAATGATGCCGCAGGCTATGCGTCCACCGCCACCACCTAGGGGTTTAGGGGTATCACTGTAGTTATCCGCACCTTCGTGGATGATGATGGCATGCCCTACGATGTCGGCAAGTTTTAAGTGTGGTGCAAGTAGTGGTTTTTCTGCACCATTGTCGGCAGCAACTTCCAGTGCGGGCAAGTCACCGCGGTGACCCTGGCCTGCAGGCCCCTCATGCTTGCCGCTCTTGCTGGGGTCAAAGTGGCCGCCAGCGCCAAGGCCTGCGACCATCTTGCCGTCTTTTTCGCCAGCAGCGCAGCTGGTTTTTTCATGGATATGGAAACCATGCAGGCCGGGCGTCAGTTCCGCCAGGTCAGGTTTGATAATCAGGCCTTTGTCGCTGTCGGTAAAAGTAATCACACCTATGATTTTGCCGACACCGGAGTCGTTGATCGCATTGATCGCGACAATTTTCTCTGCGGCAAATGCATGCAGGCTGGTAAACAGGAGAGATGCAATCAGGAGTTGGTTTCGCATGATGATGTTCCTTTTATGCTGGATGTAGCATTATAGTCGTTAGGCATGCCTTTGATACAGGCGCTGCCAAAATTAGGCTGTCAACCATATCTGTCGACTGCCGTTTAACTTACCAGCCATGTGGCTGAAACCCGAGGAGTGATTATATGCAACAGAATAAAATGGCCGGTTTATTCATCATGCTTGCGATGTTAACTGCCGGACATGCCTTTGCCGAAGATGCTGCGCCCGATAATGCCCGCCCGGCCCATGATCTCAAAGCCGACACCAACCAGGATGGTAAAATAAGCTACGACGAATTTCGGGCTTCGCATGAAAAAAGAATGGAAGCCACTTTCAAGCGCATGGATGCCAATGGTGATGGTTTCATAGATGAAGCTGAAAAACAGAAGATGCATGAAAAAATGCGTGAGATGCGGACTAAGCGCAAGCAGCCTGCGCCATAATTTCTTGAGGTATTTTTAGCAGCAACGGACACTGAAGAAATTCACTGTCCGTTTTTTTATTGTGCTTTATGGAGTGGGCCTGCTAGCATTGTGAACTATGAAAAACGACCATCACGACCATTCCCACACGCACGACCACTCGCATTCACATGACCACCCTCATCCACAGCTGGGGGCTTCGCTACTATGGCCTTTGCTGCTCACAGCAGCCTTCGCGCTGGTGGAAGCGATTGGTGGCTGGTATACCGGCTCACTGGCTTTGCTGGGTGATGCCGGGCACATGTTTTCCGATGTGGCGGCACTGAGCCTGGCCTGGCTGGGCGCCTGGATAGCTCGCAAGCCGGCATCGCAGAAGCATAGCTTTGGCCTGATGCGCGCCGAAGTCATCGTAGCGATGGTGAATGGGCTGGTTATGCTGTTGGTGGTGGCAACTATTGTGTATGAGGCCATACAGCGCTTGCAAACTCCACAGCCGGTACAAGGTGCGGAGGTAATGTTGATCGCCTTGCTGGGGCTGGTAGTGAATATTGTCGTGGCCAGGCAGTTGCATCAACATCAGCACAGCATCAATAGCCGGGCTGCATTGCTGCATGTGATCGGCGATATGCTGGGTTCGGTGGCCGCGCTGGCGGCAGGTGCTGTGATCTATTTCACCGGATGGATGCCGATAGATCCTATCCTGTCACTATTCATTTCAGCGTTGATTCTGGTTTCTACCATACGCTTGTTGCGCGAAGTGCTGCATGTACTGATGGAAGGGGTGCCGCTGCATCTTGATATCGCGGTTGTCACCGATGCCATGTCTGCAATGCCGCAAGTAGAGGGCGTCCACAGCGTCCATATCTGGGCGCTATCGTCTGAAGTCATTGCGCTTTCTGCCCATGTTGCCATGCACGATATGAACAGCTGGCATGAGGTGCTGGTCAACCTGCGCAGCATGCTGCATGAGCGTTTTGATATCGACCACGTGACTTTGCAGCCGGAAGTATGGGATGGACACAACGGCGATGAACATAGCTGCGCGCTGACATCGCATCCTGCGCACTAGCTGTGAAGCATGGCTGTGATGTCCTCCCTGAATGACTATAATAATTGCTGTAATCGGATCAATATTCAAATCAGGATACTGTAGGTCGAATACGGTTGCATCCACTACACATACATCCAACTGATATCTAAACTGGAAAGGAGATTTAAATGCCTTACATCAATATCAAGCACGCAGGGCCGCTGTCACGCGAGCAAAAAGCAGAAATTGCCAAAGAGGTTACCGAGACCATGCAGCGCGTGGCACATAAGCCGGCAAACTACACTTACATTACTTTTGATGAGGTGGAGTACGAGGACTGGGCGATAGCAGGAAAGTTACTCGACGAATAGGCACACATGTTTGACCCCAAACCCATACTGAAATCATTGCCGAATCTGCCTGGCGTTTATCGCATGATCAACGCCACAGATGAGGTGATCTACGTTGGCAAGGCCAAGGATTTGAAGAAGCGCGTGTCGTCTTACTTCAACAAGAACCTGCCCAGCCCGCGCACGCGCATGATGGTTTCCAACATCGTGCGCATAGAAACCACGGTAACGCACTCAGAGGCAGAAGCCTTGCTGCTTGAGAATAACCTGATCAAGAGCATGATGCCGCGTTACAACGTGCTGTTCCGCGATGATAAGTCTTACCCCTATATTGCATTGACAGCGGATGAGTTTCCGCGCCTGGCATTTCATCGCGGTACGCAGCGTAAAGGAGCCAGTTATTTCGGCCCTTTCCCCAACTCGGTGGCGGTGCGCGAGAGCATACAGTTGCTACAAAAGGTGTTTCGCCTGCGCACCTGTGAAAATACGGTGTTTGCCAACCGCTCACGCCCCTGTCTGTTGTATCAGATCGAGCGCTGTACCGCGCCTTGCGTGGGCTATATTTCCGAAGAGGATTACCGTCACGATGTAAGCCATGCCACCATGTTCTTGCAGGGTCGCGAAAAGCAGGTGATGGATGAGCTCAGTGAGAAAATGATGCAGGCAGCGGAGAGCCAGGAATTTGAAATGGCTGCAGTCTATCGTGACCGCATGCAAAGCCTGCGGCAAGTGCAGGCCAAGCAGTTTGTGAGCGATTTTAACGTGAGCGATGCTGATGTCATCGCGTGCGTGGAATTGGCGGGACAGCATTGTGTGAACCTGGTGATGATCCGCGGCGGGCGACATCTTGGCGATAAAAGTTTCTTTCCGAAAAACGCTGATGGCTATGAGCTGGAAACCACCATGGAGGCCTTTCTTGAGCAACATTATGTAGCCCAGAACATGCCGCCGCTGATTATCGTCGGCGTGCCTATCGAAACCGCAGCGCTGGAGGAAGTTTTCAGCGAGCAGGCAGGGCGCAAGGTGCGTATTAATACCAATGCCACAGGCGACAAGCGCGTATGGCTCAAAATGGCAGAAACCAATGCGCAGCTCGCGCTACAGCAGCGCGCTGCGCAATCTGCCAACCAGAAGGGTCGATTGATTGCCTTGCGTGAGGCACTTGGCCTGGGCGATAGCGTAGAGCGTATTGAGTGTTTTGATATCAGCCACACCATGGGGGAGGCTACCGTGGCCTCGTGCGTTGTATTTGATAAGGGCGACATGCAGAACTCTGAATATCGTCGTTACAACATCACCGGCATTACTCCCGGCGATGACTATGCCGCGATGCGCGATGCCCTGACGCGGCGCTATAAAAAAGTGGCGGCAGGTGAGGGCAAATTGCCGGACCTGGTGTTTATTGATGGTGGCAAAGGCCAGTTGGGGATTGCCGTTGAAGTCATGCACGAAGTAGGCTTACCTGATATTCTTCTGGTAGGGATTGCCAAAGGTGAAGAACGCAGGCCGGGGCTGGAGCAGATGTTCTTCCCTGACAGGGAAACACCGGTTGGTCTCATGAAGGATAATCCCGGATTGCACCTGTTACAGCAGATACGCGATGAAGCACATCGCTTCGCCATCACCGGCCATCGGGCGCGACGCGGTAAAGCGCGTATGCACTCATCGTTGGAAGATATCGGTGGCATAGGTGCAAAACGCCGTAAAAGCCTTCTGGTACGTTTTGGTGGGCTGGAAGGCGTCAAAAATGCCAGTGTGGACGAATTAACGCAAGTTGAAGGAATCAGCCAGGCACTGGCTGAGAAAATATATCAGGAGTTACATTAAATAATGTGGAATGTGCCCAATAGTCTCACCATGCTGCGGATCATGCTGATCCCGGTTTTCGTGGGTATTTTTTACGCGCCGAATACCATGATTCCTAGTCATCTGGTCAATATGCTGGCAACAGCGGCATTTGCGCTGGCGGCATTTACTGATTGGCTGGATGGATACCTGGCGCGTGCCCTGAATCAGACTTCAGCCTTTGGTGCATTTCTTGACCCTGTGGCCGATAAGTTGATGGTGGCAGCTGCGCTCGTCATGCTGGTCGAGTTCGATCGCGTTGGAGCGCTGGTGGCATTTATCATCATCGGTCGCGAAATTGCCATTAGCGCATTGCGTGAATGGATGGCCGGGCTGGGTGAAGGTTCTAATGTGGCAGTCGCGTTTATCGGCAAGGTTAAAACTGCCGCGCAGATGATCGCAATATTGTTTTTGCTCTATTTCGACCCAATCGGTAGCGTCAATATAAAATTTATTGGGCAGGTTTTAATTATCATCGCGGCGTTTTTAACATTGCTGTCAATGGCTTACTATCTGAAGGCCGCCTGGCCTCGTATGCAGGCCAAATAATAAGCGCAAATCGGTGTTGACACACGGCGGAAAGTCTCTATAATCCTGCCTTCTTAACGCGGGAATAGCTCAGCTGGTAGAGCGATACCTTGCCAAGGTATAGGTCGCGAGTTCGAGTCTCGTTTCCCGCTCCAAATAGAAAAAAGGGAAGGCATACGATTAGTTTGCTTTCCCTTTTTTGCTCTAACCCTTAGCATTTATTGTGGGTTACGGCGCGATAGCAAAATGGTTATGCCGCGGCCTGCAAAGCCGTTTACGCCGGTTCGATTCCGGCTCGCGCCTCCAAACACTTATCTCAAAAAAAAGTTATCGCAAGTCGGACTTAATTAGGTTGTCGAGAACCGACTTTGCGCCGTCGTATAGCCACTCCAATTAAGCCCAAGCCACCAAGCATCATTGCGTAAATTTCTGGTTCTGGAACAGCTGTTACGCTCCATGTGCCCGGGTTGTTATTCAGTTGCCCAAGATAGTCATACAACCCCTCATAGCCTCCATAAGTGCTGTCCTGAGAGGTCGAGGTTTTTATAAATGTTTGGGTAAGGCGTGCTGTAGGAGGACGATAGTTGTAATCCACTGATATATTCCAGTCGGTAGGCAGCCCATTAGCATCCACAGCAAAAATATCAAAGATCCCATCATAATTAGGATGGGCTGGAGTGCCGACTTCACCACTTGGATTGGGGGATGGATAAGGGTAGGGGTAGGGTAATACCCGGCCGCCATCGGCATTGACTGCGCTGATCGTAAACCCTGAAATGTCATTGATACTCGAGCCGTTCGACAAAAGAGACTCGGATGTAAAGATGACCGAAATATACTCTTCCTTATATTCAGTGGTGGTGTAAGCGTATGGGGGATCGGGTAGAAGAATGAGTGAGTTGAAAGTGGTGGTAAAAGGGTTTCCGGTATAAGTGTACTGGTACGTGGCCAAAGCTGAAGTGGAAAATAGTGAAGCAATGATCACCGAAAAATACAAAGCGCAGCTACTCAATTTTTTGCCGTTGAGCCAGGCTAGGTTGGACGTGAATATTGGCTGTGATGTGGCTACAAAAGATTTCATGACTATCCCCTTTCTTTAAAGAAAAATAGACAATACGTATTCGCTGAAGCTAACTGTGACGGCAGCGATCAGTGAACTGAATTTAACTCACACATGAATTGCATCTGCAATTTGTATCGTAGTACAAATAATCGGTAATTAATAAAGGTTTTCATGAATTTTTGATTAAACGCAATAAATAGACTCATGAAATATCCCGGCGTTTGGCATGCAATCAACCTGGCAACCGGGTGTGGCAAAGCAAACTTAACCAATCGATATTAAAAAAATCGCCAAATTAATTGGCGAGAGGATATCAACACATCCTCGGGGAGAAGGTGTGTTGATGAGGCATCAGCTAGGAGACATAACGCTTCAGTGAAGATTTATATCATGGCCATATTGGAGTGTATGTGCGCTATCCAACATACTGAAAGGAAAGGTAAACGTTTGGATTTTGCAAAAAGTCCAGCGCCAGGCTGGGCTTTGCAAAGCAGTGATATGAGTCAGTGTAATTAATTGTATCGTTGTACAAACACAGCGATTATGCAATCAATCCGTCAATCATTTTCTGCATGCTTCATTAAAATACCCGTAAGCACCAGTATGACCACCAATTGCTGCCAGAACAGGCTATGGCTGCTGGTGTGGCTGACGATAAATCCTGCTGCAAATGGGCCGGCTGCGGATAAGGTGGTGTAAACGATAGAAACCTGTCTGACGCGGCTGGTTAATGCTGCTCCTGTGCTGTGCAGCGTGGCCCAGATAATGCCTAGCGTAAGTAAGCCGGCTGTGACTCCGCCCAGTAAGAATGCGGTGATGGCAAGTGCATAAAAATTGCTGCCAAATATCAGCGATATGATGATGGCTAAAGTCGCGAGTGATGTGCATAACTTGGCCGACCACATGACACCTTTGCGGTCAGCAAGCCAGCCCAGCGGAAACTGGCAAGCCATTGCGCCAGCACCGAGAATGGTGAGCAGCCACGCGGTGTGGCTGGAAGACAGGCCGACATCCGCACTGTAAACGGGTAGTAGCGCCAGTATGCTGCCTTCTATCCAACCGCCCAGCCCGGCAATCAGTGCGCCGAAGGCTATACCAAACCCAATCATAGCCATCAGCCCGCGTGGTTGGGTGCTGGCATGGTGATTAATGGCGGCATCATCCACCGCAGGCAAGGTGACTGCCATAAACAATAGCGGAATTGCCAGCATCATGATGGCAGCCGCGGCCCAGAATACGTCAGGTTTAATCGCCCCCAATGCCACGATAATCAATGGCCCCACCACAGAGGCTGCCCCGATCAGGGTTTCGTGGATGCCGACGATGCGGCCGCGAGCCTCGGCTGGGGAGAGTCGGTATAACCAGGTTTCGTTGGCGATCCAGCGCAAACCCAGCCCAAAGCCTATCGCGGCAGCTGGCAATGACCACCAGTGCCAGTCTATGGTGGGGATAATCACAAAGCTGATGGCACTGATGACCAAGCCGGCAATGACGGTGCTGCGATAGCCTAGCCAGCGTGTGAGTTGGCCGGCAACCAACAGACCAAGCAACATGCCTAGCCAGAACGCGGCGCTGGTGATGCCTATGCTTTCTGGCGAGGCTCCGCGTGCTTCGAGCGCGATGGGGAGCAGCGTTGTACCGAGGCCGTACTGGCTGGTTTGCGCCAGGGTAGAAACGCCATTAAGCGCCACAATACTGGACACGCGGCGCTCAGTGGAGAGCGCAAGATAATCTGCGGACATTGGATGATTGAGCCTGGTTATTACACTACTTCATGGTGGGCATGACAAACTCGGCTCCCGCGCCTTTATTACCTGCGGGCCAGCGCGAAGTGGTGGTTTTCAGGCGGGTATAGAAGCGTATGCCTTCCGTACCGTAGATATGGTGGTCGCCAAATAGCGAGCGCTTCCAGCCGCCAAAACTGTGGAAGGCAATCGGTACGGGGATCGCCACATTCACGCCCACCATACCGGCTTGCACGCGCTGGGTGAATTCCCTTGCGGCTTCGCCATCACGTGTGAAAATTGCTACGCCATTGCCAAACTCATGATCATTCACCAGTTGCAAGGCTTCTTCAAAAGTCTCGGCACGTACTACGGAGAGCACTGGACCAAAGATTTCTTCCTTGTAAATGCGCATGTCCTTGGTGACATGGTCAAACAGGCACGGGCCCAAAAAGAAGCCTTTGCTTTGCTCGGGGTGTTGGTAACCACGGCCATCAACCACCAGTTTCGCGCCTTCTTGCACGCCTAAATCGACATACTCTTTTACCTTGGCATAATGCTGCGGTGTGACCAGTGGGCCCATATCGGCTTGCTCATTCATGCCCTGGTCTATGCGGATGTCTTTGGCTTTTTCGGCGATTTTTGCAATCAGCGCGTCGGCGGTATTCCCCACCGTTACTGCTACCGAAATCGCCATACAGCGCTCACCGGCAGAGCCATAGCCTGCACCCATCAGCGCATCGGCAACCTGGTCGAGGTCTGCGTCCGGCATCACTACCAGATGGTTTTTGGCGCCGCCCAATGCCTGCACACGCTTGCCGTTTTTGGTGCCTGTGCTGTAAATGTATTCGGCAATCGGCGTGGAGCCGACAAAGCTGATGGCCTGTATGCGTTTATCTGCTAGCAGTACATCGACGGCTTCCTTGTCGCCATTCACCAGGTTAAACACGCCAGCTGGCAGGCCTGCCTCGGCCAATAAATCCGCCAGCATCAGGCTGGCACTTGGAGTTTTCTCCGAAGGCTTTAAAACAAAGGTATTGCCGGTTGCCAGCGCCATGGGGATCATCCACAACGGCACCATGACGGGGAAGTTGAATGGCGTAATGCCTGCTACCACGCCCAGCGGTTGATGCATGCTGTAGGTATCGATACCGGCACCGACCTGGTCGTTATAGTCACCTTTCAATAAATGCGGCATGCCGCAGGCAAACTCGACCACTTCTATGCCGCGTGTCAGTTCACCCCGTGCATCGCTGATGGTTTTGCCATGTTCCAGCGAGATGGCTTTTGCCAGCTCGTTAGCATGTTCGTCGAGCAATGCCTTGAACTTGAACATAATCCTGGCGCGTCTTAATGCGGATGTGGCTGCCCAGGCGGGGAAAGCCAGTTGTGCTGCATCAATCGCAGTGTTGACTTCGCTCACGGTGGCATAGCTCAGTTGCGCTTGCACCGCACCAGTGGCCGGGTTGTAGACATCGCCAAAGCGATTGCCTGTGCCGGTGACATGCTGGCCATTGATGTAGTGGCCGATGATACGGCTATGTAATGCCAGTTGGTTCAAATCCGGGTTGTTCATGCAGAATGCTCCAAAGCTAATGATTCATGAGGTAGGGTTTCAAGCACTGAATGCTCGGCGATGGATTGCTGATGCATGGCCCATTGTTGTTCGTTTTTCAGGTAACGCGTGTGATCCAGCCCGGTCTCGCCAGCGGCAGCTATGCTCTTGATCGCATCGGCAATGGTGCTGAAGATACGGTCGATTTCATGCGGTTCGATAGTGAGCGGTGGCGAGATGGCAAGGATGTCGCCGGTGTAGCGCACATGCACGCCCATTTCGTAGCATTTCAGGTAAGTGGCAAATGACATCGCGCCCGGCCTGTTGGCGATAGACTCAAATTCAATGCCGGCCACCAGTCCGATATTGCGGATGTCTTTGACCATGGGCAAGCCGCGCAAAGCGTGCGCGGCTGATTCAAGTTGGCTGCTCAGGCTAGCTGCGCGGTCTTCTAGCTTTTCTGCCTTGAAGATATCCAGCGTGGCAATCGCAGCGGCACAGGCAATGGGGATAGCGCTATAGGTATAGCCATGTGGCAATTCAATCGCGTTGGCAGCGGAGTTTTCCATGAAGGCGTCGTAAATTTCGCGTTTCACAGCTACCGCACCCATAGGCACTACGCCATTGGTCAGGCCCTTGGCACAGGTGATGATGTCCGGTACCACATCAAAATAATCTGCACCGAATTTGGTGCCGAGGCGGCCAAAACCGGTAATCACCTCATCGAATATCAGCAATATGCCATGCTTGGTGCAAATCTCACGCAACCGCTTTAAATAGCCCTTGGGCGGTACAATCACGCCCGCCGAACCCTGCATGGGTTCTACGATCAGCGCGGCAATGGTGGCAGGGTCGTGCAGGGTCAAAATGCGTTGTTCAAACTCGTTGGCCAGTGCGATGCCGCCATCTTCCGGCACACCGTGGGTAAAAGCATTATTGGCAATATCCAGCGGATGGCGGATATGGTCCACGCCAGCCAGCCCGTTACCGAAGGCTTTGCGGTTGCCTGCAATACCACCTACCGCCAGACCGCCGAAATTCACGCCGTGGTAGCCGCGCTCGCGCCCGATCAGCTTGTTGCGTAACGGGTTGCCGCATACCCGGTGGTAGGCCAGCGCGATTTTGAGCGCGGTTTCTACCGACTCGGAGCCGGAGTTGGTGAAGAATATGCGGTCCAGCCCGGCTGGCATGTATTGCGCCACGCGCTCTGCTGCCTCAAATGCCAGCGGATGGCTGGTCTGAAAAGCAGGCGCGTAATCCAGCGTGCGCAACTGGTTGCCCACCGCCACTGCAATCTCCTCGCGCCCATGCCCAGCAGGCACACACCACAAGCCTGCCGTGCCATCGAGTATCTGCCTGTCATCCATACTGGTGTAGTAATTGCCCTTGGCCGCCTTGAATAAACGCGGCATGGCCTTGAACTGCCGATTGGCGGTGAAGGGCACCCAGTAGTGCGACATATTGGGCAGAGTGACTGGTGAGGCCGATTGTGACATGGTGGGTTCCTGGAGTGCTATTTAGGCCTGAGTTTCCCTGTGTTTAGTATCTAGTGTCAAGACTGTATCTAAGTGAAATTAAGTCACTGATTTTATTGGTTACAAACTATCAACTGTTATTGTATATTTAACACTTTAAACACTTGGGGTGCTTCTATGGAAATGGACGTAGGTTTTCGTCTACGCATGGTGCGCTTACGACACCAGTTATCGCAGCGCACGCTGGCAAAACGTGCGGGCGTCGCCAATGCCACCATCTCACTGATAGAGTCCGGCAGCACTAGTCCTTCAGTCAGCGCGCTCAAGCGCATATTGGCGGGTATCCCCATGACGCTGGCCGAATTTTTCTCGGACGAGCTACCAGGCATGCAAAGCGAAGTGTTTTACCGCGCCGAATCGCTCACCGAGATCAGTGGCGGTGAAGGTATCTCCTACCGCCAGATCGGCTCCGCCAAGGCTGGTCATGTTTTGCAGATACTCTATGAAAAGTACGAAGCAGGTGCCGATACCGGCATGATCATGTTGCAGCACGAAGGCGAAGAGGGTGGCGTAATCCTCACGGGGCAGCTGGAAGTGACAGTAGGGCAGTCCACAAGGGTATTAGGCGCTGGGGATGCTTACTACTTTAATAGTCGTGAACCGCACCGCTTCCGTAACCCCGGCAATCAGCCATGTACGCTGGTGAGTTCTTGCAGTCCGCCTACCTTTTAACGATTGGTCGTGACCATCTGGAACCAGAAACAATTTAAACCGCCGCTTGCGGCGCTTCCTTGCTGCCCATCCCAATAATGATCACCCCGCCCAGCACCAGTATCGAGCCTGTCAATTGCATCAGCGAGACTTGCTCACCCAGAAATACATGTGCCAGGTAGATGGTGAAAACCGGGCCGATGGAGCCTATCAGCGAAGTGCTGGCAGAGCCGATGAGGCGCATGCCGGCGGCCAGCATGAAGACAGGTAGCACCGTTGAAAACAGTGCCATCGCGATTGCCAGCTCATAAACTTGTAGCGGTTGCTGCAGTGCAGTGAGCGGCTGGCTCAGCGCGAATTGCAGCAAACTGGCGAGGCTGGCGATGATCATGGCGTATGCGGTAAACCTTGTCGCGCCCATGCGCGCGATGACATGCCCGGCGCCTACCAGGTAGATAGCATAAAACATGGCGCTGGCAAACACCAGTGCGGCACCCAGGCCTATGCCGGCAGATTGCATGGAGATGTCATGCATGAATACCAGGGTGATGCCGACATAACTTAGCACCATGGCTATCACTACTTTTTTGCCCAGTGTTTTTTTGTATAGCCAGGCTGAAAGCAGTACCGTCATGGTGGGGTAGAGAAACTGGATCATGCGCTCCAGCCCGGCCGAGATGGTTTGCAAACCAAGAAAATCCAGGTAGTTAAACAGGTAGTACGCCGTACTCAGGCCGAGGATGATGATCCAGTCCCTGCGGTTGAGGGCTGGGCGTGAGATGCCCTCCAGCCGCTTGCTGCCGGCATCCCACAGCGCCATGCCGATAAAGAATGGCAGCGCGAATGTCATGCGTAATGCCAGTAGGGTGACCGAATCAACACCGTAGGCAAACGCCTGTTTGATGAGGATGGATTTGATGGAAAAGCCAGCGGCGGCAATTAGTGCGCAGAACACGCCTATCAATATGCGGCGGCTGGCGTGCGTGCTTAAAGTGCTGCGCTGCATATGCTGAATATCAACGGGCTTCATCGGTTTCATTCCGGCAGGTTGTCCTGCAGTGGCAGTGCAAAACCTTCTTTTACTTCTTCCATCACGATATAACTGCGCGATTCCTGCGCGCCCGGCAAGGTGAGCAGTATGTCGCCCAGCAGGGTGCGGTAGTCCGACATCTGCGCGATACGTGCCTTGATCAGGTAATCAAAATCGCCCGATACCAGGTGGCACTCCAGCACGCTGGGCAGCTTGATTATCTCCTGCTTGAATTTGCTGAAAATCGTGCCGGATTTGGTCGAAAGCTTGAGCTCCACAAACACCAAAAGTGATAGTTCCAGCGCATGCGGATTAAGTCGCGCATGGTAGCCGAGAATCACGCCTTCTTTCTCCAGGCGTTTTACCCGCTCGCCGCAGGGTGTCACCGAGAGACCGACACGCTCGGCCAGTTCGGTAATGGGGATGCGGGCATCGGCTTGCAACACTGCCAGTATTTTGTTGTCGATACGATCAAGTTCACGCACTGCATGGGTACGGATACGCATGGTTTATCCCGAAGTTAAGCGACTGCAGGCACAAGTGATGGGCAGTTAGAAAGATTATGAATTAAAAATTCAGGTAATACTCACTATTAATTGTAGAAAATAAGCGTTTTATTGCTTATTAAAACTTAAATTAAGTTAACTATGAATGTATATAAAAAATAAACTGTGTTTATGTGCTGTTTGGAATATTTAGTGCTTACTATTTTAGTGTCTTAGGTATAGCTGAATTTACATTGAAGTAACTGCTGCGGAGAGCTGTCATGCTTGTGCTGGTGTTAGGGTCGGGGGTGGTGGGCGTTACAAGTGCTTATTATCTGGCGCGAAAGGGCTTTGATGTCACGGTCATAGACCGTCAGCCAGCACCGGGCATGGAGACCAGTTTTGCCAATGCCGGGCAGATATCACCCGGCTACTCGGCGCCATGGGCCGCCCCTGGCGTGCCGCTTAAGGCGCTCAAATGGCTGTTTCAGCGCCATGCCCCATTCGCCATGAAACCCGATGGCAGCTTGTGGCAGCTGCAATGGGCGCTGACCTTGCTGAAAAACTGCAATGCCGCCAGCTACGATATCAATAAAGAGCGCATGGTACGGCTGGCCGAATACAGTCGTGATTGCCTGCGCGACTTGCGCAAGAATGTCGGTGTGGAGTACGAGGCCAGAACACAGGGCACCTTGCAAGTGTTCCGTACTCAACGCCAACTGGATGCCGCAGCCAAGGATATTGCAGTATTAAGCCGCTGCGGTGTGCCTTTCGAACTGCTGGATAGGGAAGGTTGCGCTCAAGTCGAGCCAGCCTTGGGCTTGGTAAAACACAAGCTGATGGGTGGCTTGCGCCTGCCTGGCGATGAAACCGGCGATTGTCAGCTATTTACCAGCCGCCTGGCTGAAGAAGCACGCAAACTGGGTGTGAAGTTTATGCATAACGTCTCCATTGATCGGCTGCTGACTACCGATGGCAAGCTCACCGGCGTGGAGGTCACTTCACAGGCTGTTCAACAAGTGATTCAGGCAGATCAATATGTGGTCGCGCTGGCCAGTTACAGCCGGCAGCTGATGCAGGGCATGGGCATTAATATCCCGGTGTATCCGGTGAAAGGCTATTCCCTCACGATCCCTATGGTGGATACGCAGGCATCGCCGGTGTCTACTGTGCTTGACGAAACCTACAAGGTGGCGATTACACGCTTCGACAACCGCATCCGCGTGGGCGGCATGGCCGAGCTGGCCGGGTTTGACTTGAGCTTGAACCCAAGGCGCCGCAAAACCCTGGAGATGATCACCAATGACCTGTTCCCCAATGCGGGCGACATCCCCAATGCCGTGTTTTGGACAGGCTTGCGCCCGATGACGCCGGATGGCACGCCGGTGATAGGCAGGGCATCAGCACTGCCACAACACGATAATCTATGGCTGAATACCGGCCACGGCACGCTGGGCTGGACCATGGCTTGCGGTTCCGGGCAGGTGCTGGCGGACCTGGTGGCAAGCCATCCTTCGGCAATACGCACGGATGACCTGAATATCAGCCGCTACGACCGTGATGCACGCAACCGCAACAACGCCAAGCACACGCTTGCCAACGCCTGAGCGATGAGTCGTCCCGCTGTTGCCCATATCCGCCTGGATGCGTTCAGGCATAACTACCGTGTCGCCAAGCAATGTCATGGCGGCAAGGCGCTGGCGGTCGTCAAGGCCAACGCTTACGGGCACGGTGCTATCGCCTGCGCAGAGGCTATTGCCGATGAAGCCGATGGCTTTGCCGTCGCTGCGATTGAAGAAGCCTTGGCATTGCGCCAGGCCGGTATCACCGCGCCGATATTGCTGCTGGAAGGGTTCTTTGAAGAGGCTGAACTGCCGCTGATAGTGGAAAACAAGCTCTGGATCGTGATCCACCATCGCTGGCAGGTGGATATGCTGCTAGCCAGCAAACTGGCGCAACCCGTGCAGGTATGGCTCAAGATGGATAGCGGCATGCACCGCGTTGGGCTATCACCTGCTGAATATGCTGATGCATATGCTAGCCTGAGCCAGAATGCCAATGTGGCCAAGCTGGTGCTGATGAGCCATTTTGCCAATGCGGATGATCTGCAGTCTGCACATACCCAGCTGCAAGTTGAAATATTTCGGCAAACCATTGCCGGTATCCATAAATCAGCAACCCATCCACAAGAGATCAGCCTGGCTAACTCGGCAGCTATCCTCGGCTGGCCGCAAGCACAGGGCAGCTGGTCGCGCCCCGGCATTATGTTATATGGCGCCAGCCCAATACCAGAACGGCTCACAGACCATGCATTGCGCGCTGTCATGCAACTCACCTCGCGCATTATCTCCATACGCAAAATTGCCAAAGGTGAATCCATAGGCTACGGCAGCATATTCACCGCAGAGCGTGATACCACGGTGGGCGTCGTCGCCATGGGGTATGCCGATGGCTACCCGCGTGCCGCCACCGGCGTCACCTCCGCTTTACCCCCGGTTGCAGTTGATGGCACAATAACGCGCCTGATAGGTCGCGTCTCCATGGACATGCTATTTGTCGATTTAACAGACATACCCGCCGCAGGCATAGGCAGCAAGGTTGAGCTATGGGGAGACCAAATCTCAGCCAACGATGTTGCCACTGCGGCCGGTACCATTGCTTACGAATTGTTTTGTAACGTCAAGCGAGTGCGTTTTCAGTACTCGGATTCTTAACCAACGTAAGCAACAGAATTTTCACTATTCATTCATTACATAAAAAAGGTTTTAAACATGCGCGTCATCCAAACCCCACTAGCTCCTGCCGCCATCGGCCCTTACTCACAAGCTATGGTTGTCGGCGACCTGTTATTCACATCAGGCCAAATCCCGCTACGTGCAGATGGCACGCTGGTAGAGGGCGACATTGCTGTGCAGACCACGCAAGTGCTGGGTAACCTGCGGGCAGTGATAGAAGCTGCAGGCGCTGATTTGTCCAAGGTAGTCAAAACCACCGTATTCCTGAAAAACCTGGATGATTTTGGTGTGATGAACGGTATCTATGCAGAAGCGTTTGGTACTCACACACCAGCCCGTTCTACTGTGCAAGTGGCGAAGTTGCCGCGCGATGTGCTGGTGGAAATTGAGGCGATTGTTTCGCTGGCGTAAGTTTTTATTTTTGACGTTGCAGCTACCATTTCCAATTTGAAATGGTAGCTGTGAGGTTCGCAATGTCTGTTATCGACCCAAAGCAGACTCTGAAAGTTATTTATTGTTTATATTTTTGAACATTACTTTGAAGTTTAATTTTTGCAGCTATATCCCAACCATGCTTGGTCTTGTACTTTATCAGAAAGTGATTTTGATGACTCTTCCCATTCATTTTTGTATTTTAATAGTTCATTTTTTTCTTGTAGAAACTCATCTTGAATGCTCTGTAAACGTGGAACAAGTTGCTGATATTTAGGGGATTTAGAAATTGGATTCTCGTGAGTTTTATCCCATTCCATTGCTTTTTTCACTATAGCCAAATATTTATCAATATCTTGTCGAGCATAATTGTTTATGGGTATGTAGTAAGCCACGCCGTCTCTGATTTTCGGGTCTACATTTTGATGGTTAAGAGCTATTGAGTATCTTTGTCTTAATTGATATATGGTAAACCAGAAAACAGATTCATCCTTCCTTCCCACTTGATAAAGTCTGACAGGCAAAGTTTGCAGCCAAACATCAAAAAGTGAATCGTCAGTGTGGTCTAAGGTTTTGTCTAAGGCCTTTGAAACTCGCTGTAAATCACAAGAATTGAATTCATTTGTAAAGCTCTTATCAAGAAAAATGGAATTAACATTGTCACCTGCTGTAAGGGGGCAAGAAGTAAATATAATAAAGAACAAGATGGCTAATTTAACGGTTGCCAATTATTTGCCCCTAACAATTATTATGAGATGAATGTCCGCAATCGACCCAAAGCGGTCGGTCAACATTAAACATTAAGTATGCCATGAATGCATATTCACGGTGGCAATCAGGTTATACAAACTTTACGTATCTTTAATTTTGTAGCTAAACGGCATAAGTTGCTTATTCTCACGTTTATTACGCCCTACAAAACTCCCAGCTAAACTACTTCTTCATTAAAGCATTCAAGCACTCTTCAAACACCTGTACTAAACGATTCAAATCCTCCTGACTGGTTGCCGGGCATACCAGCATCATATTATGAAACGGTGTGAGTAGCACACCGCGATTGAACAGGTAGAGGTGGATGGCGCTTTCCAGCGTGTCGTTTTGTGCGGCGCGTGCTTCCTGGGCATTGCATGGCGTCTTGGCGCAGAACTGCAACTCCAGCCTGGCACCGAGGCGGGTGAAGTTCCAGGGTAATTGGTGTGCGGTGATGCATGTCGTTAATTGCTTTTCCAGTGTTTCCGCGAGTGCCAGCATGTGCTTGTAAGCCGCTTCTGTGGCCACTTCGGTGAGGGTGGCATGCATGGCGGCTAGCGTCATCATATTGCCGGCAAGCGTGGTGCCTATGCCGGAATGGCCTGCTGGGGCATTATCCTTGGCGGTTTTCATGCGTGTTGCCATGTCGGCGCTGAAGCCATAAGCCGCAGCAGGCAGGCCGCCGGCAATCGGTTTGCCGACTACCAGGAAGTCGGGCACGACTCCATGGCTCTTTGCCCAGCCGCCTCGGCCGGTAGAAATGGTATGGGTTTCATCCAGCACCAGCAGACTGCCGTATTTTGTGGTGAGCTCGCGCAGCCCTTCGTTAAACCCGGCATTTGCTGGCACCATGCCGCAGTTGGTGAGGGCGGGTTCGGTGAGGACACAGGCGATTTCGCCGCTTGCCAGTTCGCGCTCTACAGCGGCTAGGTCGTTAAAATCTACTGCTACGGTATGCAAGCCAAGTGCATGTACTTGGCCTAGTAAACTGCTTCTATCTATTGTTTTCCCGCCGACGACATCGACCATCGTGTCATCGACCGTCCCATGGTAACAGCCGTCAAACACCAGCAGTTTTTGCCTGCGCGTCACCGCGCGTGCCCAGCGTAATACAAAGCGGTTGGCATCCGTGGCAGTGGTTGCCAATTGCCAGTAGGGCAGGCCGAATTGCTCGGCCAGCGCGGCCCCTGCATCGGGTGCCAGGGTGGAGGGCAGCATGGTGGTGTAACCGGCACTGGCCTGCGCGGTAATCGCTTTTGCGACGGCTGGCGGGCTGTGGCCAAACATGGCGCCGGTGTCGCCCAGGCAAAAATCCACATAGTCTATGCCATCGGCACACGTGAAATGCGCACCTTGCGCCTTTTGCACAAACAGCGGCACTGGCGTACCCCAGTCATTCATCCAGTGCATGGGGACGCCATACAAAAAATGCTGGCTAGCCTGGGCTGATAGCTCGACAGAGCGGGGGTGCAGACGCAAGTAGTGATCGCGTTCGATTTCTATCAGCCGCGTGGCATTGGTAAGTAATTGTTCGGGATTAGGAGTTGCAGCCTGCATGCGTCACCTCAAATTGGGTCTGTCGAATTTAAATAAATGGTTCTATTCAGAACCGACTTGATGCTTTAGCATCTAGCGAGGTTGGGGACGCCCCTAGCGGGTGTACGACCAAAAATTAGTTAGTATGCTACCAAAATAACAGTTACTCAGGAGCAGCTTGATGAACCACGCGTTTGCCTATCTTTCTACTAGCGGCTTTCTTGGTTTGCCCATCACGGCCGGTGATAGTGCTGCTGCAATGGCCCCCAAGCCATTCGCCATTGCCGGTGTGAATTGGGATGGTAGCGTGACCAATCGCCCCGGCGCGCGTTTTGGCCCAAGTGCCATCCGTCATGCCAGCCAGATGCTGTGCGATGCCACCCACCCCTTGTTTGATACCACCCCGCTGGGGCAGTTGGCCGATGTCGGTGATCTGGCATTACCCAATACCAGCCTGGAATCCATGCGTGCCGCGCTTATGCCGCAGGCGCTGGATTTGATTGCATCCCAAACCATGGTGTGGCTGGGCGGTGACCATTCGATCACACTGCCGTTGCTGCGGGCCTATCGCCAGCATTATGGCCGCCCGCTGGCCTGCATTCATTTTGATGCGCATTGCGATACCTGGACAGACCATTTCGGCGAGCCTTCCGGCCATGGCACCTGGGTGTATGAAGCATTTACTGAGGGCCTGGTTGAGCCGGAAGCCTTTGTGCAGATTGGCATACGCTCTGCTGGTGAGCGTGAGGCGCGTGAGTATGTCAACGATCAGGGCGGGCGCATATACACTGCTCGCGAGTTGCGCGGCAGGGATGGTGCCGGACTGCAGGATGTGATTGATGAAGTGCGCACGCGCATGGCAAAAGCGGGCAACCCGCCGCTGTACCTGACGTTTGATATCGATGCGCTGGACCCGGCCTTTGCCCCCGGTACAGGCACGCCGGAAGTGGGCGGCCTCACCACCGCACAGGCAATGACGCTGCTCGAAGCCTGGCATGACCTGAACTGGGTGGGTATGGATTGCACTGAAGTCTCGCCGCCTTATGATCATGCGGAACTCACCTCTAATGCGGCTGCGGTGATGGTGTGGACATGGCTGTGCGGACGTATTGCTGCGCTGGCGTAATCACCTAGTATAAGCAACCTCGATAAGAACAACAGGGAAGGCTATGTCATCTACCATCGAGCTAAAGCTCACACAAAACTCCTACTACGCGGCCAGCGCCAATGCCCAGCCGGAGTATCCCAAGCTCGAAGGCGATATTGAAGCCGATGTGTGCGTGGTGGGCGGCGGTTTTGCCGGGCTTTCTGCGGCGATAGAGCTGGCGGACCGTGGTTATTCGGTCGTGGTGCTGGAGGCTAACTCCATAGGCTGGGGCGCGAGTGGGCGCAATGGCGGGCAGATTATCGCCGGGTTGGCTTGTGAGCAGGCGGTGATTGAAAAAGCGCTGGGGCTGGATGCCGCAAAACAGGTGTGGAGCATGACACTGGAAGCGCTGGACCTGGTGCATACACGTGTTAAGCGCTTCAATATCCAATGTGATTTAAAGCAGGGTTTTCTCGGTGTGGCAGTCAATCCACGCAAAGGCGCTGCGCTGCGCACATGGTTTGATGAAATGGCACAACGCTACAGCTACGACAGTGATGCGCAATGGATAGAGCCTGCTCAGATCGGCCAGTGGATAGAAAGTCCGCGCTATCACAGCGGCTACTATGATCGTCGCTCCGGTCATCTGCATCCGCTCAATTATTGCCTGGGCTTGGCGCGCGGTGCGGCAAGTCTGGGTGTGCGCATCTTTCAGCAATCAGCCGTGGTTAGCATGCAGCAAGGCGAGGTTGCGCAATTGCACACGGCAAGCGGCACGGTAAAAGCCAAATACGTGGTGCTCGCAGGCAATATGTATCTGCCTGAGGTATCCCCAAAACTGGCGCCAGTACTGGCAAAGCGTATCATGCCGGTAGGTACCTACATCATCGGTACCGAGCCGGTCGATCCGGCGCTAGTTTCCAGGCTGATCCCTACCGGTTCGGCGGTGTGCGATACCAATTTCGTGCTGGATTATTTCCGCTTTTCTGCCGACAACCGAATGATCTACGGTGGGCGCGTGAGCTATAGCGCCATGACGCCGCCTAACCTGACCGTTGATATGCAGGCACGCATGGCGCAGACCTTCCCGCAGCTCGCCAGCACAAAAGTGGATTACACCTGGGGCGGCTTTGTCGATATCACCATGAATCGTGCCCCCGATTTTGGCCGCATTGCATCCAATGTGTATTACCTGCAGGGCTTTTCCGGCCATGGTGTGGCGTTGACCGGCCTGGCCGGCAAGCTGGTGGCCGAAGCGATTGCAGGCCAGGCAGAACGCCTGGATTTAATGGCCAGAATTCCGCACCATGATTTCCCCGGCGGTAAATTGCTACGTACTCCAGCGCTGGTGTTAGGGATGGCGTGGTACCGGCTGCGCGATGCCCTGGGCTAGGTGATTTCTTTGCTGTAACTGTAAAACACTTCATCCCGCACCCAACCAAGCGACTCATACAAGGCCTGAGCTGCCAGGTTGGTTTTGGCCGTGGTCAAGTCCAGGCGCGCGTAGCCATGCTTTGCAGCGTAGTCATGCGCAGCCAGCATCAGCGCCTTGCCTGCCCCGGTTTTTCTCGCGGCAGGGCCAACAAACAAATCGTAAAGCACGCAAATGGGCGCTGCAATCACCGAGCAAAATGTGGGGTAAAGCTGGCAAAATCCGACCAATTGCTGGTCGTTTCCTGTTGCCACCAGTATCACCGACTCATGATTATTTAAGCGGTCTGTAATAAAGCGGGTCGCCAACTCAAGGTCAGAAGGCTGTTCGTAAAACTGGCGGTAAGCGTCAAACAGCAGGGCGAGTTGGCTAATGTCATTGGGCTGTGCAGCGCGTATGGTCAGGGTCGAGGCCTTATCCATTAATAAATGTTGCCGTAGGGTGGGCAATCGTGCCGTCACCATAAGCCCGCAGCACCTGCGAGATGACTACCTGGTAACCATTGAGCCAGTTGGCTTGTGCGGCTTTGGCTTCCAGATGCTTGGGGTGCTTCATCAAAGCCTGCAAGCCATCCATGCTTTCCCAATAGTAGACATTGGAAATGCGCCCGGTTTCAGGGTTTTCCCAGGCTTCCTCGCCTATGTAACCCACCGTTTGTTTGGCAATGTCGGCGATGGCCTGGTCAAGCGCATAAAACGCCTCATCGAATTGTTTTTTGTCGAAGATAAAGGTGGCTGAATACATACGGGTTCCTGAGTTTTGGTACGTATTTTATCGATATATTGATATCAGTGGGTATCCAGATTCAGCACGATAACACCGCCGATGACCAGTAGCATGCCGACCAGCTTAAACTGCGACATGGATTCATCGTAGAGGGTGATGCCAACCAGCGCTAAAATTGCCGTCGCGCTACCTGCCCACACGGCATAGGTGATGCTCATCTCAATATGTTTTAACGAGAGTGACATCAGCCATATCGCCAGTAAAAAGCTGGCTGCAGCGCAGGTGGTGGGTAAGATATTGGCAAAACCGTTGGAGTGTTTTAGGGCGACGGTGCCGACAACTTCAGAAAGTATACTGGCGGCAAGCAGCAGCCATGCGACAAGGATGGGGCTCATAAATACCTCAACTAAATGCGCGCATTCCACTTGTACCGAGTGGTGGGAGCGCGAAGTTAGAGCGGTACCTTATATAAATCTAGGCTTGATTGTAGTTGGGATGGTTTAGGCATTCAATGGGAGGGCAATTTTTTTCCAAGCATTCCGTTCGCCATGAGATAAAAGAAGCCAAAAACCAGCAAATCTAAAACTCAGTCCTCTTTATGGTACTTAATTGCCTCGCCTAACGTATGTGCATCAGGTGTATAGGCATGTAATCCCCAGCCCATGCCAACTACAATCAATAGCGTGATTAGAAATGGTTTGTAAGTATGCTTCACCGCTGTTTCAAGCCAGTGGCCTGACTCGGATTTTCGTAAATGCTTGTATAACGTGATGCTTAATACGCCATCAACCAAGAGTTCAGAAAACAACACGGGTGCGGAGTAAATGATCCATACCGATAGGGTCAATAACGCAGTGACCAGAATGATGACAATAATGGGAATGGCGAGCTCTTCCGCCTCTGCTACATCGCCGATGCTAAGGTCCGACAGCCCGCTATTCGAGGAAGCCAATGGTGTACTTTCTACTGCAGCGGGTTCAAATGAGCCACTGGCACCACCTCCACCAAAAGCGCCGCCCTGTCCTTCAATGATGGCAGCAACAGGCTCATGATTAACAGAGGGCAGCGGAAAATCAGGAAAGTCGGAATAATCTTCGCTTTTGCTATGTAGCCAGACCCATAGCATACCCATGAAACCAAGATAAGCGACTCCCATGGCGATAGCATAACGGCACCATAGAGTTGTCATGCCGGCATCAAGTAGTAGAAATGACGATATAAAGCCGATAGCCCCAGTCAGGCTGACGATAAGAAACATCTGCAGACGAGGGTAGCCATGCTTCAGAAGCTGATGGCGCGTCTTTTGAACGATTTCAGATCTGGATGGTAAAGGCATTAACGTTTGACTTAAGGGGCGCCGTTAGGCGTCCCGCTTGAATGAGGGGTTAGGGATAGTTTTATTAGTAGCAAATACACCTATCGCCGAACGCCATTTATATTGTCTACTACAAACCCAAAAATCATTCGCCTGCCCGAAACAGTAATTTGCTGATCCATATGCAAATTAATTCTAGCAGCGAACTCTGGGTTAACTATAAATGAGGATTGTTCATTCTTTATATCAGTGACAAAAACCCTTACTTTATTTCCCATTTTAGGGGAGGTTTGAATGAGCTCTGAAATGCGGTATTGGCGAATCTCAAAGTTTGACGCAACGATTTCTGCAACTATTGGAGTAGATAAAGATATTAACCAACCCACACCTAGTGGCATTAAGAAAGTGCCTGTAAAAAAAAGAAAGCGTTCTTTTATAGGTCGCATGTTTTGGAAAAACTGATAGCCTTTATATTGATTCATGATGTTTTTCTTATGTTGAAAAACTATGAAATAAATATAAAGCAGGTACAAAAATAAATACCCCAAAATAAAAACTTGAAACTCTATGTGGGAATATATGAAAGGGATATTTAAAGATAAAAATATGCCGAAAATGACAACAATCAAAATCACCCAAAACAGTTTCATTTGATAGCCCTAACTGTTATTAAACGGACGCGTGCATCCGTTTAATAATATTGAATATGTTGATCTTTGCATGCTTTTTTCTTTTTATTTCTTGAGGTTAGGTATTTCCCTGTCCGTATAGTAATGAATAGCAAGTACGGATGCAAACACGAGGAGATAGCTGCTGATTAAGCCATTACTTTTTCAGCGCAGCTTTAATCACATCTGCTAGCACATTGCCATATTGGGTGATGCGATCGGTGGAGGCGTAGGCGTAGCCGATGATGAGGCCTTTTTCGCGTTGTTCACCCATGCCGTAATACGAGAGCGGGTACACGCGCAAGCCATGCTCGGCGGCCAGTTCTGCCACGCGCACATCATCAATATCTTGATCAAACTCCACCACCATGTGCAGGCCTGAATCGACAGGGGAGAGTCTGGCGCCTACGCTGGCAACTGAGGCCAGCGATTTTTGCAGCAGGCGTCGACGCTCGGCATAGGTTAGCCTTAAGCGGCGGATATGGCTGGCGAAGTGGCCTTCTTCGATAAAGTCTGTCAGCGCCGCTTGTATCATCACTTGCCCCGGGCGTTGCAGCTCGTATAAGCCGCTTTTGAAGCTGGCGACCAATTTTGGCGGCACTACCAGGTAGCCCAGGCGTATCCCCGGATAAATGACTTTGGAAAAGGTGCCCATGTAGAGCACGCGGCCATTCTGGTCCATGCCTTGCAGCGATGAGATGGGGCGGCCTTCAAAGCGGAATTCGCTGTCGTAATCGTCCTCGATAATCCAGGCATCGCGGCTGGCTGCGTAATCCAGCAGCAGTCGTCTGCGGCCATAGCTCATGACCATGCCTTTGGGGTACTGGTGCGAGGGCGTGGTGTAGATCAGGCGTGGTGTTGCGCGGAAATCTTCCGTAGTCGGCGCCATGCCTTCATTGTCTACGGCGACCGGATGCAACTGCAGGCCATTGACCTCCAGCACGCGTCGGGCTGCCCAGTAGCAGGGGTTTTCTATCCATGCGCGATCGCCATGGTCGGTGAGGAGGCGGGCGCAGAGGTCGATGGATTGCTGTGTGCCGGCGGTGATCAATACTTGATCCACGGTGAGGTTCACCGCGCGCGATACACGCAGATAGTCGGCGATGGCCAATCGTAGCGGCAGGTAGCCGCCAGCGTGACCGTAATCAAGCAGGGAAGGGTCAGGTGCGCGCCATTGGCGGTTGAGCAGGCGTCGCCATAACATGGTGGGGAACATGGAGTGATCGTCTTCACCCGGCGTAAATGGCTGTACCTCATGGCTTTGCCTGCTGGGCGAGCCAGCCGCCGCCATGCCGCGCCGCGACAGGCCGATATTGTCCTCTGCGTTAATTGGCTCTATAGATTCATTAGGAATGGCTGCTTTTATGAATCCGTCCCGTTGTTTGTAAGCCACATAGGTGCCGCTCCCGGTCTGGGCTGCGACATAGCCTTCATCCAGCAACTGTTCAAAAGCGGCGAGTATGGTGTTGCGCGATACTGCCAGATCCTGTGCCAGACTGCGCGTGGAGGGCAGGCGGGTGCCAGAGGTCAGCACGTGGTCGGTAATGGCGCGGCGTATGACTTCGTAAATCCGCCTGTGGGCAGGCATGCGCGCAGGGAAGCTGCTCTGGTTGAGCTGCGTCAGCAACCATTCGGATAGCACAAGTTGTTTCATTGGGCAGGCGTTTCCTTATCAACAAAAACCCGGCGGTATCATTACAATGTATTTAGCGAAGCAAGCGGATTGCGCTAGCTGGCTTCAGTTCAGGCCGCCCCTATATACTAGCCAATATTGGGGAAATTAAATGGCCCTATCTAAATAATCTAAATGGCTCTTGTAGCATTACCAATTTGGATGAATAATACCTCTCATCGTTCAGTGCCGCAATTGAACTGTGTGCCTGAATAAACCATTACAGAAACCTGTCATTGATGAAACCGGCCATCGCCGCAAAACGTAAACCAGTGGTGCTACTACCTGCTGATGTAAAACAGCTGGGAGAGCACCCTTTTCATATGGCGGGGCAGAAATACATCATGGCGGTAGCCGAAGCGGCAGGTGCATTACCGCTGGTACTGCCTGCCGTTAGCGACCACATAGATATGGATGCACTGCTGGCAATGGCGGATGGCATTCTGCTTACTGGCGCCGTATCCAATGTGCATCCCTCCCATTTCGGGCAGGAAGTGCACAATCCAGAGTTACCGCTAGACCCGGCGCGTGACGCGCTCACCCTCAAACTGATTCATGAATCTATCCGTGCCGAAGTGCCGCTGCTGGCAATCTGCCGCGGATTTCAAGAGGTGAATGTGGCATTTGGCGGCAGCTTGCACCAGGCGGTGCATGAAGCAGAGGGCCTGGCTGATCACCGTGAACCCAAGGATTTACCCATTGCAACGCAATATGCGCCGGTGCACCCGGTGCGGCTGGTGGCGCATGAGCAATTGGCATCTATAACGGGGCTTAGCGAGATGATGGTCAACTCGCTGCATGGCCAAGGTATAGATCGCCTGGGCGTTGGCCTGACTGCAGAAGCCTATGCACCTGACGGCTTGATAGAGGCGGTGCATGTGGATGGGGCAGGGACATTTGCGCTGGCTGTGCAGTGGCATCCTGAATGGAAGGTGATGGAAACGCCGGCCTACCTGGCGATTTTCCGGGCGTTTGGCGATGCCTGCCGTGCACGGGTGGAAAAGCGCGATCAAACAGGGATACACCAAGGGTATATATAGCTACAGATAATCGTATTGAGATCAAAAAAGCTGCTTCGGCAAACAACTAAAAGTAATCAATAGAAGTTCTGGAGAATCAAAATGTCTGACTGTACAAACTTTAGCCACAAGGATATGGATAAGTGGTTGACCGACAATAATGTCACAGAGATTGAATGCCTGGTCCCCGACTTGACAGGCGTGGCCCGCGGCAAGATTCTGCCGCGTGAAAAATTCACTACCGAGCGCGCCATGCGCCTGCCGGAAGCCGTGTTGGGCGTGACCGTAACAGGTGAGTCGCCAGAAGGCCACGCAGGCTACGACAACGTATTCGGTTTTACCGACAAGGATATGGTACTGCTGCCAGACCCGACTACCGTGCGCCTGGTGCCTTGGGCGGTGGACCCGACCGCGCAGGTGATTATGGATTGCGTCAACCATGATGGCAGCCCGATTGATTTTGCCCCGCGTAATGTGTTGCGCAAGGTCGCCGATTTATACAAAGGGCTGGGCTGGACACCTATTGTTGCGCCTGAGCTGGAGTTTTATCTGCTGGCACGCAATATAGACCCCAACCTGCCACTCACTCCACCAGTAGGTCGCAGTGGCCGCTCGGAAACCAGTCGCCAGTTATACAGTATCGATGCAGTAAACGAGTTCGATCCGTTGTTTGAGGATATCTACGACTATTGCGAGATCATGGGGCTGGAGCTGGATACGCTGATTCATGAATTCGGTGCCGGGCAAATGGAAATCAACTTCCTGCATGACGAGCCCATGCTGCTGGCAGACAAGGTGTTCTTCTTCAAGCGCACGCTGCGTGAAGTGGCCATGCGCCACAATATGTACGCCACTTTCATGGCGAAACCCATGGAGCGTGAACCTGGTTCTGCCATGCACATACACCAGAGCGTGATAGACACCAAGACCCGCCACAACATTTTCAGCAAAGAAGATGGCTCGGCTTCGCCTCTGTTCGGCAACTATATTGCTGGTCTGCAGAAATACCTGCCGGCAGCCATGTCCATCCTGGCCCCTTATGTGAACTCGTATCGCCGTATCGTACGCGACGGTGCTGCGCCGATTAATATCGAATGGGGTTATGACAACCGTACCGTGGGCATCCGCGTGCCGATTTCTGACCCTGATGCGCGCCGTATCGAAAACCGCGTGGTAGGTGCAGATGCCAACCCTTACCTGGCCATGGCGGTGACGCTGGCCTGCGGCTATCTGGGGATTACCGAAGACTTGCAGCCAACCGAAGTGACCACCGGCAGTGCTTATGCCTCCGATTACCAGTTGCCGCGTGGTTTATCTGAAGCCTTGCGCGTGCTGGAAAATGCCAAGCCACTGCATGACGTGCTGGGCCAGAACTTTATCGATGTTTATCTGGCAGTGAAAGAAACCGAGCACGATGAGTTCATGCGCGTGATTAGCCCGTGGGAACGCGAGCATCTACTGATGCATGTGTAAAACCAATTAAATGCAATGTTGAAGAATTGAGAATGCCATGACCTTTACCAGTGATATCCAAGCCATAGACTCCGCACACTACCTGCATCCGTTTACCGACCACAATGGCCTGGCGGCCAAGGGTGCGCGCATCATCACCAAAGCCGACGGCATCCATATCTGGGATTCCGAGGGCGTAAAGATTTTTGATGCCATGTCCGGGTTGTGGTGCGTCAATGCAGGTTATGGCCGCCAGGAACTGGTTGAGGTGGCTGCCAGGCAGATGAGCGAACTGCCTTATTACAATAGCTTTTTCCAGACGGCCAATGTGCCTGCGGTAAAGCTGGCGGAACGCATTGTCGGCCTGGCGGGCGACAACTTCTCGCATGTGTTTTTCAGCAGTTCAGGTTCGGAATCCAATGACACCAATCTGCGTATGGTGCGCCATTATTGGGCAACCTTGGGCCAGCCTGAACGCAATGTCATCATCAGCCGCAAGAACGCCTATCACGGCTCTACCGTAGCTGGTGCCTCGTTAGGGGGCATGGAAGGCATGCACGCCCAGGGCGGTTTGCCGATTCCCGGTATCGTGCATATCGAGCAGCCGTACCATTACGGCCTGGCGCCTACCAAGGACAAGGATGCTTTCGGTATAGAAGCGGCTGGCTGGCTGGAGCAGAAAATACTGGAAGTAGGGGCCGATAAAGTGGCCGCCTTTATCGGTGAGCCAGTGCAAGGCGCTGGCGGTGTCATCATCCCGCCTAAGACCTACTGGCCTGAAATACAGCGTATCTGCGACAAGTACGGCATTCTGCTGATTTGTGATGAAGTGATATGCGGTTTCGGCCGTCTCGGCAAGTGGTTCGGCTCCGAGCTGCTGGGTGCCAAACCTGACCTGATGACCTTTGCAAAAGGCGTCACTTCAGGCTACTTGCCGCTGGGCGGGGTAGTCATCGGCAAGCGTGTGGCTGATGTGCTTATTAATCAAGGTGGCGAGTTTGCCCACGGCTATACCTACTCCGGGCATCCGGTGGCTTGTGCGGTTGCGCTAGCCAATATTGATATCCTCGAAAGCGAAGGCCTGGTCGAGCGCGTGCTGAATGAAACAGGGCCATACCTGGCAGAAAAATATGCTGAGCTTGCCAATCACCCCCTGGTCGGCGGGGCAGAAACCATAGGCTTGATGGCAGGGTTTATGCTTATGAAGGACAAGCAGGCGCACATCGCTTTTGATGAAACGCTTGAGGTTGGCATGATCTGCCGCAACCATTGTTTTGCCAATGGCCTCATCATGCGTGCGGTGGGTGACCGCATGATCATCGCACCGCCGCTGGTGATTACCAAAGCGCAGATCGACGAGATGATGGCCCTGATATACAAGTGCCTAGATGCCACTTTGCAGGAGCTGGAAACGCTTGGATACCTGGATGATGAGTTGCTCAAAGTGAATACTGCATAACTGGCGTTTTGCCATGATAATATTATTTCCACCTTGCACTTGCGGGTTTAAATTGGTGCATAGTTGACAGGTTATTGATGCGCCTGATGCTGTTTAATCTGGCTTATATATGGATATTCAAGGAGAAATATAAAATGAAATCGCAATTCAAAAAACGTTTCCTGGGTGTGCTGGCAGGAGTAGTGGTCGGGGTCGGCATTGCCTCCTCCAGCTATGCCAAAGAAGAAGAAAAAGTACTCAATATCTATAACTGGTCCGATTATCTTGGCCCAGACACCATTTCCAACTTTGAAAAAGAGACGGGCATTAAAGTCCGTTACGATATTTTCGATAGCAACGAGATTCTGCATGCCAAGTTGATTGCCAAAAAGACCGGCTATGACATCGTTGTCCCCTCATCCAACTGGGCCAAGCTACAGATCGATGGTGGCTTATACCAGAAGCTGGATAAAACCAAGCTGCCGAACTGGAAAAACCTGGACCCTGGTGTGTTGGCGCAACTGGCCAAGCTGGATCCGGGTAATGCCTACCTGGTTGACTGGTTATGGAGCTACACCACAGTTGGTATCAACGTGGATAAAGTGAAAAAAGCACTGGGCACCATGCCTATGCCGGACAATGCCTGGGACCTGGTATTCGATCCCAAGTACACCTCAAAGCTTAAATCCTGTGGCGTGACATTCCTGGATACGCCATCTGAAGTGTTCCCTGTCGCTTTGCATTATCTCAAGAAGCCGGAGTTCAGCACCAATGCGGATGATTACAAGGCAGCTTTTGATCTGCTGAAAAAAGTGCGTCCTGACATCAAGCGCTTTAATTCCGGCGGGCAGATTGAAGATCTGGCCAGCGGCAATGTATGTGTGGCGCTGGGCTGGGCTGGTGACTTCAACCTGGCGCGCAAACGCTCGATTGAAAACAAATCAGCCCAGAATATCGTGGCACTGGTGCCCAAGACCGGCGGCTTGATGTTCATGGATACCATGGCGATCCCGGCTGATGCTCCACATCCGGACAATGCACATAAATTCATCAACTATATCCTCAGGGCTGAAGTGCACGCAGGCCTCACCAATGCCGTGACTTATGCCAACCCAAACAAGGCAGCAACGCCTTTTGTGGATAAGGAAATCAAGGAAAACAAAACCATCTACCTGTCAGATGCTGATATAGCGAACCTGATCGCGCCGGGTAATGTGGATAACAATACCCGCCGTACCATGACACGCCTCTTCACGCGCTTCAAAACCGGGTTGTAGTTTTTTACAATAAAGCAATTGTTGTATCGGGCGCCCAGCCTAAGAAAAACAGGGTGGGTGCCTATCTCCAAGCGGTTAAAACATTCTCTGGTAATCACTTTATTTAGGGGTATTTATGGCCACAGCACCAAATGCAAATTCGGCAAGAAAAAGAGCACCAGAAGAATTGCTTCGCGTCGAGGGTATTACCAAGATTTACGATGGTGCGGTCAAGGCGGTGGATAACATCTCATTGACTGTCGCTACGGGTGAAATTTTTGCGCTACTGGGCGGCTCTGGCTGTGGTAAATCCACCTTGCTGCGCATGCTTGCCGGATTCGAGACGCCGACGACAGGCAAGATTTTCCTGGCAGGAAAAGATATCACCAGCCTGCCACCTTACAAACGACCTATCAACATGATGTTTCAGTCTTATGCGCTCTTTCCGCATTTAAGCGTATGGGAAAACATCGCATTTGGTCTGCGCCGTGATGATATGGCAAAAGAAGACATTGCGGAGCGCGTCGAATCCATGCTCAGCTTGGTACAGCTTGGCAAGTTTGCCAAGCGTAAACCACACCAGCTTTCTGGTGGCCAGCAGCAGCGTGTGGCACTCGCGCGTAGCCTGGCTAAACGCCCCAAGCTATTGTTGCTGGATGAGCCACTGGGCGCGCTGGATAAGAAGCTGCGTGAAAAAACCCAGTTGGAGCTGGTTAATATTATTGAAGAGGTTGGCGTGACCTGTGTGCTGGTGACCCATGACCAGGAAGAGGCCATGACCATGGCCTCGCGCATTGCGGTGATGAGCGAAGGCTACTTCCTGCAGGTAGGCTCGCCTGATGAAGTATACGAAATGCCTAATAGCCGCCAGGTGGCAGACTTTATCGGCAATGTGAATATATTCGATGGCGTAGTGGAGGAGGACGAGTCAGATCACGTGACCGTGCGCTGCGAGGAGTGCCTGCACTATGTGGGCCACGGCATTAGCGGTAATAAAGGCATGTCTGTAGGCGTTGCCTTGCGGCCGGAAAAAATCCTGCTAACCAAGGAGCGCCCTGAGGGGGAGTACAACTGGTGTGCAGGCGAGGTGATTGAAATCGTGTATTTCGGGGCGCATACCACCTACCACCTCAAGCTGGACAGCGGCAAAGTGATTAAGGCACAGGAACTCAATAGTACGCGCGATTTGAGCTGTGGGCTGACCTGGGGCGACAGAGCCTATGCGCAATGGAGCAATATGGCCATGGTCGTATTAACGCAATGAGGTTTAGCCACGACCAGTCTATTGAACCAATCTATTGAATCTGAACTGCCTTAATCTCAAAGCATGCAAGGGAACAAGTGATGACTAAAATATATAGTTACCTGAGTGAGCATATCAATGGTCGCCGGCTGGTGATAGGTGTGCCTTACCTGTGGTTCATCATGTTGGCTGCTATCCCGCTACTGATCGTGCTTAAAATCAGTCTGTCGGAGATGGAAGATACTTCGGTTTCCAGCATGATCAACTGGGCTGAGGGCTGGCCTACATTAAAACTCAATTTTTCCAGCTACCTGTTTCTTGGGACTGACCCGCTCTATATCGAGACTTATCTTTCCTCTATCAAATATGCCCTGGTTACCACATTGATCTGCCTGTTCATCGGCTATCCTTTCGCCTACTTCATGGCGCGTTCGCCCAAGCATTTGCAGCCTATGTTGCTGATGTTGATCATGCTGCCGTTCTGGACTTCCTTCCTATTACGCATCTATGCCTGGAAAACACTGCTGGTGAGCAATGGCATCATTAACAATATGCTGATGGCGATAGGCATTATTGATACGCCATTACCCATGATGAATACCCCGTTTTCGCTACTGGTCGGTATGGTGTATTCCTACCTGCCATTCATGATACTGCCGCTCTATGCCAACCTGTCCAAGCTGGACCTGCGCTACCTGGAGGCAGCAGCTGACCTCGGTACCAGCCCATTCAAGGCATTCTGGCTGATTACCGTGCCGCTTTCAAAAGCGGGCATTATTGCAGGCTCCATGCTGGTTTTCATCCCTGCGGTAGGTGAGTACGTAATCCCCGAGCTGCTGGGTGGTCCAGACACCTTGATGATAGGCCGAGTGCTGTGGGATGAGTTCTTTAGTAACAACGATTGGCCGATGGCATCAGCCGTGGCTGTGGTGATGATATTGCTGATCCTGTTGCCGATGGCGATTTTCAATAAATATCAATCAGAGCAGGCGGAGGCAAAAGCATGAACAACCCTTTCGGCAAGATCTGGATGATTGCGGTATACGTGTTTTTATACCTGCCCATCGTTACCCTGGTGATCTACTCCTTCAACGCTTCGCCCCTGGTTACGATATGGAGCCATGCCAGTTTCCGGTGGTATACCGCGCTGGCCAATGATAGCGACCTCATCTCGGCGGTGGGCTTGTCCCTGAGGATAGCCTTCTTCTCTGCCCTGATCTCGGTGTTTTTCGGTACGTTTACTGCCTTTGCACTTAACCGATACAAACGCTTTAAGGGCCGCACTTTGCTGTCTTCCATGGCCAGCACGCCACTAGTTATGCCGGATGTGATTGTGGGTTTGTCCTTACTGCTGATGCTGGTATCGGTGCAGCACTGGCTGGGTTTCCCGGAGCGTGGCCTGTTTACCATACTACTGGGACATGCCTTGCTGGGGACGGCTTATGCTGCTGTAGTGGTGACCTCACGTCTGCGTGAAATGGATGGCAGGCTGGATGAAGCGGCGATGGACCTCGGCTGCAAGCCGTTACAGGTATTCCGGCTTGTCACTCTGCCATTGCTGGTGCCGGCCCTGGTGTCCGCATTCCTGCTGACATTCACTTTATCCTTTGATGATGTGGTGCTGTCGTCCTTCTTGTCGGGACCAGGTTACTCGACCTTGCCCATGGTGATTTTTTCCCGCGCTCGACTGGGCTTGAACCCGACGATTAATGCTGTCGCAGCCGTCACTATCCTTGTGGTGAGTATGGCCGTGATTGCTTCCAGTATTTATCAGTCTCGCGCTGAAAGAAAACGTAAGCTGGAAGTGGCGCAGGCCTATAGCGACGCTAATCATTAATCAGGTGCAAAGAGCACAGGGGCATCAGTAGATGTGAGGCTGTGCCCCGTTTGTAGTGGATAACAGGTGAATCAGGGCCGAAAATAATACAAGTATCACAATATAAATATAAAGCTAATCAGCGATAAAACAATCAATCAGGGCGTCACTAGCCAACAGGATCAAAGCAGGTAATGTCATGTCTCTTCAATTAAAACACCCATCCTTACTCAAACAAGGGCAGGCCTGGCTTGCCGGCCAGTGGCTGGCGGCTGATTCAGGGACCAGCTTTGCCGTGACCAACCCCGCTACCGGCGCCGAGATCGCGCAAGTGCCAATGATGGGCCGGGCCGAAACCGAACGCGCAATTGCGGCCTCGGCCATTGCCCAGAAAGCCTGGAAAGCGCTTACTGCTCAGGCGCGAGCGACTATCCTCAAACGCTGGTTTGAGCTGATTATTCTGCACCGTGAAGACCTGGCGCAGTTGTTGACAGCCGAACAGGGCAAGCCGCTGAACGAGGCGCGCGGCGAGATCACCTACGGCGCAAGCTTTATTGAGTGGTTTGCCGAAGAGGCCAAACGGGTTTATGGCGAAGTGATTCCCAGCCCCATGGGCGATCGCCGCCTGCTGGTGATTAAACAGCCCATCGGTGTCACGGCGGCGATTACGCCTTGGAACTTCCCCATTGCCATGATCACGCGTAAAGCCGCTCCCGCATTGGCTGCTGGCTGCAGCATGATTATCAAGCCGGCCGAGCAGACCCCATTGTCCGCCCTGGCCCTGGCGGTGTTGGCGGAAGAGGCGGGCATCCCCGGTGGTGTGTTGCAGGTGTTGACAGGTGATCCGCGTCAGATTGGCGCTGCCATGTGCGAAAGCCCGGTGGTGACCAAGCTTTCGTTTACCGGCTCAACCGAAGTCGGCCGCATTCTCATGCGCCAGTGTGCCGACACCATCAAGAAATTGTCGCTGGAGCTCGGCGGCAATGCGCCGCTTATCGTGTTTGACGATGCCGACCTGGATGCCGCTGTCGAAGGCGCTATGATCAGCAAGTTCCGCAATGCCGGGCAGACTTGCGTATGCGCCAACAGGCTGTTTGTGCAGGATGGCGTATTCGATGCCTTTGCCCAGAAGCTCGCGGCGAAAGTCAGCCAGCTCAAAGTCGGTGAAGGTACGCTGGATGGCGTGACGCAAGGCCCGCTGATTGATGATGCTGCCATAGAGAAAGTGGAAAGCCATGTGGCGGATGCCATTGCCAAGGGTGCGACCCTGATGCAGGGTGGTCAGCGTGATGCGTTGGGCGGCACTTTCTACCAGCCCACGGTGCTGGCTGATGTGAGCGCAGATGCCATGATTTTCCGAGAAGAGACTTTTGGCCCGGTAGCGCCGTTATTCCGTTTCAAGACGGATGAAGAAGTGATCGAGCTGGCCAACCGCACCGAGTTCGGCCTGGCTTCCTATTTTTTCAGTCGCGATATCGGCCGCATCTGGCGCGTGGCCGAGGCTCTGGAGTACGGCATGGTGGGCGTGAATACCGGCCTGATCTCCAATGAAGTCGCGCCGTTTGGCGGAGTCAAGCAATCCGGCCTGGGACGTGAAGGGTCACACCATGGTATTGATGAATACCTGGAAATTAAATATGTATGTATGGCAGGGCTATGAATATGAAAAATACTCCGATTGATTGGCATGCATTTGCCAATACACTAAAGATTGATGGACGCGCATTTATCAATGGGCAGCGTGTTTCTGCCCAGGATGGCAGCACGTTTGCATGTTTTTCCCCCATAGATGGCCGCAAGCTGGCGGATGTGGCAAGCAGCAAGGCCGCAGATGTCGATGCTGCCGTCAGTGCCGCGCGTGCTGCTTTTAATGACAGGCGCTGGGCTGGTTTGTCACCGCGTGAGCGCAAGCAGGCCATGATCCGTTTTGCCGATTTGCTGCTGGCAAATAAAGAGGAGCTGGCATTGCTGGAAACCCTGGATATGGGTAAACCCATCTCGGCCAGCATGGTCACTGATGTGGCTTCCGCGGCGAATACGCTCAGGTGGTTTGGCGAGGCCATCGACAAGGTCTATGACGAAATCGCACCTACTGCGGACAACACCCTTGCCATGATTACCCGCGAGCCTATCGGGGTGGTGGGTGCTATCGTGCCGTGGAATTACCCGATACTCATGGCCTGCTGGAAGATAGCGCCAGCCCTGGTCACAGGCAATAGCGTGGTGCTCAAGCCTTCTGAAAAGTCACCGCTGACGGCTTTGCGCCTGGGCGACCTGGCTATTGAAGCTGGTATCCCCGCCGGGGTATTGAACGTAGTGCCGGGTTTTGGCCCCGATGCGGGCACACCGCTGGCCATGCACATGGATGTGGATTGCATCGCCTTTACCGGTTCCACCGGTGTAGGCAAAAAAATACAGGTGATGGCAGGGCAGAGCAATCTCAAACGCGCCTGGTGCGAGCTGGGCGGCAAGTCCCCCAATATCGTATTCGCCGATTGCAAGGATATGGATAAAGCGGCGGCGGCCTCTGCCGGTTCCATTTTCTATAACCAGGGTGAAAGCTGCAATGCGCCATCACGTCTGCTGGTGGAGCGGACTATCAAGGACGAGTTCGTCAAAAAACTGCTGGCACAATTGCCTGATTACCAGCCTGGCGATCCACTGGACCCAAGTACCAGCATGGGGGCGATGGTGGATTGCGGACAGATGGATAATGTCCTGAAATATATAGAAAGCGGAAAAAGCCAGGGTGCGAAACTGCGCGCAGGCGGTGAACGTGTGCTCAGTGAAACCGGCGGTTTTTACCTGAAGCCCACGGTGTTTGATGAAGTCACCAACGATATGACGATCGCCAGCGAAGAAATCTTTGGCCCGGTGTTATCCATCATCGCTTTCGATACGCAGGAAGAAGCTATCCGCATCGCCAATGATACCCATTATGGTCTTGCCGCCGCAGTATGGACCAGCGACATTTCGCGCGCCCATCTGGTGGCAAAAGCCCTGCGCGCCGGCACCGTACACGTGAACAGCTATGATGAAGACGACATCACAGTGCCGTTTGGCGGTTACAAACAGTCGGGCAACGGTCGCGATAAATCGCTACACGCCATGGAAAAATACACTGAACTCAAGACCACCTGGATAAAGCTGGACTGAGTTCAGAAGCAATGCAGTACTAAAAAATAATGATAGTGATACCGAGGAAATCCGCATGAATAACCTGACCGATAAAGTGACCAGCAACCAGGACCTGCACGCCAGACGACTTGCCGCCACGCCGCGTGGCATAGGCGTCATGGCCAATTTTTTCATAGAGCGTGCACTCAATGCCGAGGTATGGGATGTGGAAGGTCGTCGCTATATCGACTTTGCAGGCGGTATCGCAGTGCTTAATACCGGGCATAGGCATCCGACGCTGGTGGCTGCAATCGAGGCACAGCTGCAACAGTTTACGCACACCTGCTACCAGGTGTTGCCCTACGAAAGTTACGTGACGCTGGCCGAGCGCATCAATGCGCTGACCCCGGGCGACCATGCCAAAAAGACCGCGTTTTTTTCCAGTGGTGCAGAAGCCATAGAGAATGCCATCAAGATTGCCCGCGCCAGTACAGGTCGTCCCGGCATCATTGCATTTTCAGGCGGGTTTCATGGCCGCACCCTGATGGCGAGTGCGCTCACCGGCAAGGTGGCGCCATACAAGATAGGCTTCGGCCCGTTTCCTTCCGAGATTTACCACTTGCCATTCCCCATCGAGTTGCATGACGTTAGCGTAGAGGATTCGATCAAGGCACTGCATATGCTGTTCAAAGCTGATATTGAAGCCACACGGGTCGCTGCTATCGTGATCGAGCCGGTGCAGGGTGAGGGCGGTTTCTACGTGACACCGCCAGCATTGATGAATGCGCTGCGCAAGGAGTGTGACGAGCACGGCATTGTGTTGATTCTGGATGAGGTGCAAACCGGGTTCGGCCGCACCGGCAAGCTATTCGCGGCAGAGCATTACGATATCATGCCGGATATCATGGTCATGGCAAAAAGTCTGGCGGGCGGTACTACCCTGTCGGCAGTGTGCGGCAAGGCAGAGATCATGGATGGCCCGGCACCCGGTGGTCTGGGCGGCACCTATGCCGGTAATCCGCTGGCAATTGCCGCGGCCCATGCGGTGATCGATATCATTGAAAAAGAACAACTGGTGGCGCGCGCCAATGATCTCGGTGAAAAGCTCATGACCAGGCTCAAGGCGGCACAGGCCAGGGTGCCAGCACTGAAGCAGGTACGCGGCCTGGGCTCGATGATCGCTGCGGAATTCTTTGATCCCGACACCAACCAGCCATCAAGCGACGCCATGAAGCGCGTGCAGCAGGCGGCGCTGGAAGAAGGGCTGATCCTGCTTAGCTGCGGCATACATAACAACGTGATCCGTTTCCTCTATCCTCTGACGACGGAAGATGCCGTATTCGATGAAGCACTGGCTATCATAGACCGTGCGCTAACCAAGGCCTGATAATGGATACGACAACTTTACAAACAGAAACTATTGAAAATGCCAAGCTGCGCATGCAGGCAGCCGGGGTGCATACCGTCATCGCCCAGTTCGTGGATATTCATGGCTCGCCCAAAGGCAAATATATTCCTTTGGCACATCTGCAAGAAGTGACAGGCGCCGGTGCCGGCTTTGCCGGGCCATCCATCTGGGGTACCGGACTGCCCAGGCATGGTGCCCGCTCCGAGTTTTATGGACAGGGTGACCTGGCAACATTGCAAGCTTTACCGTGGATGCCCGGCTATGCACGTATTGTCTGCAGCGGCGTGGTTGATGGTGAGCCATTTGACGGCTGCTCTCGCCGCCTGCTACTGCGGCAGATAGCGCGGCTTACCGCGCGTGGCTGGACATTGAATGTTGGTATCGAACCGGAGTTCTTCCTGGTGACCAAAGATGCCCATGGCAGGCCATGCCCCAGCGCCGCTGATGATCTCGATAAACCGTCATACGACCTGAAAGCACTGGCCCGGGTACGCGATGTGTTGCATCGCATGGAGACTGGGTTGACGGCATGCGGTTTCGACGTGTTCCAGATTGACCATGAAGACGCCAGCGGCCAATACGAACTTAACTATCACTACAGCGACGCCCTGACCGCAGCTGATCGATTTATCCTGTTCAAAATGGCGGCTGACTACATTGCCGAAGAAGCTGGCCTTACCTTTACTCTGATGCCCAAACCGTTTGCCGACCGGCCCGGCAGTGGCTTGCATCTACATTTGTCGCTGACGGATGCACAAGGCCACGCGGTGATGGCAGACAAAACAGATAGTCATGGGCTGTCATCCACTGGCCGCCAGTGCATTGCCGGCCTGCTGGCGCATAGCCCGGCACTGGCCGCGTTTCATGCGCCTACGGTGAACTCATACAAGCGACTGGTCATAGGCCGTTCCCTGTCAGGCACAACCTGGGCGCCTGCGCACATAGGCTGGGGCTATAACAACCGCACCACAGTCGCCCGCGTGGTGGCCGGGCGTATTGAATTCCGCCTGTGCGACGGCAGCAGCAATATCTACGCTGTGCTGGCCTCCAGCATTGCCGCCATGCTGGATGGCGTAGAGCAAACGCTAGTACCGCCAACGCCGATAGATGAAGATATCTATGAATGGCCCGAAGCTGAGTTTGCCAGGCGTGGCGTGCAAACCCTGCCGCAGACCATGGGTGAAGCACTGGCGGCACTGAGTGCTGATGCCACCCTGGCCCAAGCCTTGGGCGAGGATTACGTTGCCGAGTATCTGGATACCAAAAAACCGGAATGGATAGATTATTGCCGCTCGGTAAGTGATTGGGAGTACAAGCGTTACCTGACCTGGCCATGAAGAAATAAACAGGATGAAAATCTGGCCTATTTTGTATAAGCGTAGGCAGCCGCTCCAATAGACAATTGCCTGCAAACAGCTCATAGTCTCGTGAAAATAAAAACAGGCACTTGCATTAGGTGATATGCGGTTCGATGTAGTCATAAGAGACTGCATATAAAAACAATATAAATAATAAAAAAGGGGAAACACATGTTTTGTACAAAATGCGGGGTAGCTAATCCTGATACTGCCCATTTCTGCCTGGCTTGCGGTCATGCTTTTAATGCGGATATTGAAGTAGCGCCTGCTGCCACCGTTTATGCCGGTTTCTGGCAACGATTTGCTGCTACGTTTATTGATGGGTTTATCGTTACTCTGTTTTCCATTCCCGCCTTCGTCATCATTGCCCTTGGTGCATCCTCAAGTAAATCAGCACAAGCCATCACAACACTAGCGGGCTATATCATCATCTATGCAATATCCGCGATTTACTTTAGCTTCATGGAGTCAGGTGAACGCAGTGCCACTTATGGCAAAAGATGGCTGGGAATCAAGGTGCACGACCTGGATGGCAATCGTATCTCCGGCGCGCGCGCATTTGCCAGATGGCTATCCCATTTCTTTTCTTATGTGACGCTTTATATCGGCTTCATCATGCAACCGTTTACCGAACGTAAGCAGGCTTTACATGACATGATTTCCGGCACAGTGGTGATCGACTCGGGCGAGAAGAAAAATTCGGCAGGGGTGATCATAGGTGTGGTCGTGGCATTTTTTGTAGGGATAGCCGTGATCGGCATTTTGGCAGCGATAGCCATTCCTGCGTATCAAGACTATTTGACCCGGGCCAGGACAGCTGAGGGGCTGGCGCAGGCAGAGGGTGCCTCAAGGTTGGTGGAAATGTATTACCTGAAGACGGGAAATGTCCCTGCGACACTTGAGGAGGCTGGCTTTACGGCTGTACCTAGCCCGAGTATTGCAGAGATTAAGGTCAACCCGGAAAATGCGGTCATCTCCGTTTTATTTGCACCAACAGCAGGCCAGACGCTTGCCGCGAAACACCTGATTTTGACGCCTTCCAAAGAGGCTACAGGCATCATATGGAAGTGTTCAAGCACCGATATCTTACCCAGAAACCTGCCTCAGTCTTGCCGTTACTAGGGGCGATAGTCAAAACTTTTCCGGCTTCACTACGTAAGTAATCTTGTTGTTTTCTTAGCCTTTGCCAGGAGCGCGCTAGATATCCTGGCAAAGCGCCGCAATTAACCTCACCTGCGGAGGTTATCCAGACCCTTGCTGCTGCGAGCAGTAAGCAAGCTGTCATGCGAATGAAACATCACTGTCAAAATCGTCACATAAAATTGGCTGCTTTGTAATCAAGCTGATTTATTGTGGTGAGAGGCAGGCATGTTCCAATTACTGAAAAGTTCCAAATTGCGGCCTAAGCAAAGCGGTTTTACTTTGTTAGAGTTGCTGGTGGTAATGGTTATTATCGGCTTGCTGGTGGGCTATGTCGGCCCCAAGTATTTCGCGCAAATTGGTAAATCCGAAGTCAAGGCGACGCGTGCACAGATAGATGCGCTGGAAAAGTCACTGGATCAGTATCGCCTGGATACCGGGCATTATCCGTCTACCGAGCAGGGCCTGGCAGCCTTGATGATCAAGCCTGCCAACGAGCCCCGCTGGTCTGGCCCTTACCTTAAGAAAAATGTCCCCATGGATCCATGGGGCAATCCATACCAGTACAAAGCCCCGGGTGAGCATGGCGAGTACGACCTGTTCTCTTTTGGCAAGGATGGCCAGCCCGGCGGTACGGATGAGATGGCTGACATCGTCAGCTGGTAACCATGCTTTATGACATCAGCGTATTACGCGGCAAAGAATATACCTCACTGCGGCTGGATGCCATTAGCGAGCAGATGGCAGTTAATCACGCCAAGTCTTTAGGCTATACCGTATTTTCCGCCAAGCTGGTTGCCGACAGCTGGCTGAGCCGGTTTTCCAGAAGAGAACGTTTTCCACTGATGCTGTTTAGCCAGGAGATGCTGGCTTTGCTGGAAGCTGGATTGAACCTGATGGAGGCAATAGAGGCGCTTGCCGAGAAAGAGCAGCGACCCGAGGTCAGGCAAACCTTGCAGGGTATTTTACGTCTACTGAGTGAGGGGCAGCCTTTATCAACCGCCATGGAGGCGTTTCCGCAGGCGTTCCCGCCGCTGTATGTGGCGGCATTGCGCGCCAGCGAAAAAACCGGCGGTATGCCGGAATCCCTGAAGCGTTATATCGCCTACCAAGGCCAGGTGGAGCAGGTAAAGAAAAAGGTGATTTCAGCCTCCATCTATCCCGCCATGCTCATCACGGTGGGTGGGCTAGTGGTGCTGTTCCTGATTGGCTACGTGGTGCCCAAGTTTGCCCATATTTATGAAGACATGGGCAATGAACTACCTTTCCTGTCGCAATTGCTGCTCGCGCTTGGCGGCTTTATCGAAAACCATGGTGCCACACTGCTGACAGGCGTGGCGGTGTTTGTGGTCAGTAGTGCTTATTTGCTCAGCCTGAAAGCTGTCCGTTCGCGCCTGATGGAGTTGGTATGGCGTATTCCGGCCATCGGTGAGCGCATGCGGATCTATCAGCTATCGCGCTTCTATCGTTCACTGGGCATGTTGCTGATTGCGGGCATTCCCATCATCAATGCCTTGAAAATGGTCACCGGGTTGTTGGCACCTGCCTTGCGAGTCAGGATGCTGGCGGCTTCCGAGCAGATACGTCAGGGGCAGGCAATTTCTGCCGCGATGGAGCTTAACGAGCTATCCACGCCGGTTGCCCTGAGGATGCTGCGCGTAGGTGAGCGCAGCGGCATGATGGGCGAAATGATGGAACGCATTTCCAGTTTCTATGATGAAGAAACTGCGCGCTGGATAGACTGGTTCACCAAGCTGTTCGAACCGCTACTGATGCTGGTCATCGGCTTTGTCATCGGTTTTGTGGTGCTCATGCTGTACATGCCGATATTTGATCTGGCGGGGAGCATACAGTGAACCAGATGCTGACCACAGAGATGCCGCTTGCCAGCATTTCAGCAGAATCTATCCGGCAGGCAAGGCAGCTTGCACAGCAGTCACGCCGCCGCCTGATCGAAGTATTGCAGGATCAGAGTGAGTTGCCGCAGGATGTTTTTCTTGCTGCGCTGGGCGCTGCATTCCAATACCCGACGCTGGATAACAAATCCCTGCATGAGTTGGCTACCGATTTTGACGTGCTGCCATTTGCAGAAGCCTATCAACGCGAGTGCATTCCTTTGCGCACAGCTGACGGGGCTTTGCTCATCGCGATGGCCGACCCGTTTGCCGATGGCCTTGCCAACTGGCTGCTGGAAAGGGTCCGCGGGCAGTTTGAGTTGCGCCTGGTACATTATGCGGATGTGTCCGCCTTTCTGTCCCGTCACGAAGAAACCCTCAAGGCCATGGACAAGGTGCTGGCACATGAGCATGAATCCGGTCAGCAAACTGTTAGTTTAAGTGAGGGCATAGAGCAGTTATCGTTAAGCAGCATTTCTGCAGATAGCAGCCCGGTCATCCGCATGGTGAACTCTACCCTGTACGATGCCATGAAAATCGGCGCCAGCGATATCCATCTGGAAACCACAGGGGCTGGGCTTGCCCTTAAATACCGTATTGATGGGGTGCTGGATGCCGTCGGGGCTATCCAGGGGGCGGAGATGGCGGAGCAGATCATTTCGCGCATCAAGGTAATGGCGGAGCTGGATATAGCCGAGCGCCGCATTCCGCAGGATGGCCGTTTCAAGGTACATATACAGAACCGTGAAGTGGATTTGCGCGTCTCTATCATGCCCAGTGTCTATGGCGAAGATGCTGTGCTGCGTATCCTCGACCGCAAGGCGCTTACCGAGCAATCCAAAGGCCTGACTCTGGAGCATATCGGCATTGATGAACTGACACGCAACCAGTTCCGCGCACTGGCGCGTGAGCCCTATGGCATGGTTCTGGTGACTGGCCCCACCGGTAGCGGCAAGACCACCACACTTTACGCGGCCATCTCTGAAGTGAACACCGGCAAGGACAAGATCATCACCATTGAAGACCCGGTTGAATACAACTTGTCTGGTGTGCTGCAAATCCCAGTCAACGAGAAAAAAGGCCTGACTTTTGCGCGCGGCCTGAGATCCATCCTGCGGCATGATCCGGACAAGATCATGGTGGGTGAAATCCGCGATTCGGAAACAGCGCAAATTGCCGTGCAGGCCGCGCTTACCGGCCACTTGGTATTTACTACCGTGCACGCCAATAACGTGTTTGACGTGATTGGCCGCTTTATCAATATGGAAGTCGATACCTACAGCTTTGTCTCCGCACTCAACGGCATACTGGCGCAGCGTCTGGTGCGGCTTAATTGCAGTCATTGCGCAGTGCCACATACCCCATCTGCCGAGTTGCTGGCCGAATCTGCAATTAGCGCTGAGGCGGCATCCTCCATGAAGTTTCTGAAAGGGCAGGGCTGCGGGCAATGCCGAGGCAGCGGCTATAAAGGCCGTATGGCAGTGGCCGAACTGCTGATACTCGATGATGAAATCCGCGAAATGATCGTTGCGCGCGACCCCATCCGCAAACTCAAGGAGACAGCACGGCGCAAAGGTTTGCGCTTGCTGCGTGAAACCGCTGTCGAAGCCGTTGCCAACGGCAAAACCACTTTGGAAGAGATTAATCGTGTCACTTTCATTGCTGGGTAAATTTTCATTCATGGAGCGCTATGTCGCGAGCCTTGCACCAGAGACCGTGTCTTTGGTGAGGTTGAGGGCAGGGTTCAAACTCGATGCCAGCGAAACCCTGCATGCAGAGTGCATTGCACCTGCAAATACCAAGCCATGGGCCGCCGCAGTAGCTGAGCTGGAAAAACTGTTGATGAAGTCGCAACGCGGATTGTCTCTCAGCATCGTGCTTTCCAACCAGCTGGTACGCTACAGACTCATCCCCGCCATGCCGCCGTTGACGGCGGCTGACAAGGTGCTGACAGTAGCGACACATTGTTTCAGGGAAACCTATGGCGACGTGGTGAATGACTGGCTGGTACGTGTGAATCCATTGCCGGATGGCGACACCCTCATTGCCAGCGCCGTGGATAGTGGCCTGATCGCGGCATTGGAGCTGCTGAGCCAGCAATATGGCTGCAGGTTGCAATCCATACAGCCCTATTTGATGAGCGGCTTCAATCGCATACGCCATCAAATAAAGGCAACCGCCAGCTGCTATGTACAGCTTGAGTCCGGGCGCATCACTATCGCCCTGATGCGCGATGGGGCCTGGCACAGCATTGCCGGTTGCGGGGTTGGGCGTGATTGGCCGGAGCAGCTGCCAGCCCTGATTACCCGGGAGATGCTATTGGTCGGCTGGCAGCATGAGCAACCCATCATCTACCTGAGCATCCCGGACACGACGCAATATGCAGCCGCCAGCGCTACGTTTGCCGCCAGTGCCATCTGGAAAACAGTGCGCGTGACCCATACTGCGGTGGCAGGACATGCCGCCTCCCAGCATCAATGCTACTCCATGGCATTAAGCGTGGTGGGCTAGCCATGCGCGCCATCAAGCTGGATTATGTCTCGCCGCGTTTCCCGCCACTAGCCGGGCTGGGGTTGTTGCTATTGGTCGGGATTATCTTCGCCGCTGGCTGGCAATACTACAGCGCCATGGTTGAGCGCACGCGGACCATGGAACAGCAAATACAGCAATTGCGGACCGAATCCGGTTTAAAAGAACCAGCCAGGCCAGCACAAAAAAAATCATCAGCCGAGTTGCTGGAGAAAATCGAACAAGCCAGGAAGCTGGCTGATTTTCTGCTGATCCCCTGGGGGGATGTGTTTGCTGCGCTGGAGGCGGCCGCCCTTGATGATTCGGCTTTGCTCTCCATAGAGCCGGACCCCAAAAAACGGCAAGTCAAAATCACCGCCGAGGCAAAAAACAAGGATGTAATGTTTGCCTATATCCAGCGTCTTGATGCGACGCCCCAGCTCGCTGGCGTGTATTTGCTCAAGCACGAAATCATGGAGGATGTGGATCAGCATCCTATCAGTTTTGTGGCAGTCGCCAGATGGAAGGAGCAACCATGAACCGCGTGTTACGCAGTCTGGAAGTGGTGCGCTACCAGCTCGGCTTGTTGGGTATGGCAGGGCTGCTGACCTTGATTGCCGGCTTGTTGTTCGGGCTGGCCTTAGTCTTGCCGGCCCAGCATCAGCTACAACAAAAGATGCAAGAGCTGGCATGGCTCAACACGCAGCCGAAAGTGGCGTCTGTCGCCCAGGTGCCGGTGCTCAATGATGAGCAGGCACTGCAAAAATTCTATGGCCAGTTTCCCCCTGTGGCCGAGCTATCGAAAGTATTGGAACAAATACACCAGCTGGCGGTAGATAGCGGCATCGTGCTGACGGTCGGTGAGTACAAGTTATCGAATGACCCGAATAACGGGAATCTGGCACGTTATGAAATCATTTTTCCGGTGCAGGCCAATTATAAGAACCTGAGGAATTTTATCGAAACTGCCAGCCTGAAATTTCCAACATTAGGCTTAAGCGAGATCACTATCAAGCGTGATTCGATAGGCGATGGTGCTGCGCAGATCAAGCTGAATTACGTGCTATTGATGGTCAAGGGCAACTGATGGCGCTGCAATCACGACAACGCTGGTTTTTGATAGGTGGTGCACTGTTATTGACGCTGGGCGCCATGTACCTGCTGCAAGAGCCGGAGGCTGACAGTGTGGCCGAGGTCACCGCCAGCCGGCACGCAAAGCCGGGTGCTATTGAGCGGGAGGCTGTTGCTGCCCCTGTAGCAGACGGAGTGCTGCCTGATTTATCGCACAAGGCAATTTCTGTGCGTGAGACCCCGGATAAGGCTGCCGATTTATTCAAGTCGCATGCCTGGTATGTGGCGCCACTACCCAAGCCGGTAGTGACGGAGGCTGAGCTTGAAAAGCAGGTGCCCACGGCGCCGCCTGTGCCTTATTTCTACATGGGCAAGCTGGAAAATACACCGCAGGGCACGCTGATTTTCCTTTCTGCGCGCAATCGGGTGGTGACCGTGCTTGCCGGGCAGGCCATTGATAAGGAGTGGCGCCTGGATAAAGAAGATGCCAACGCATTACACCTGACTTATATCCCCCTCGGCTTGAGCAAAGTGCAGCCCAAAACAGCCAAGCCAGTCGCTGCCAGTAATGTCAGTGCTTTAAGTAATGATGACTCAACCCTGAATAATTAATGCCATGACCCATAAAAATTCCATGACAAAAACATCCTATAAAAAAAATCAAGGAACACCTGAATGAAATCCAGCCGTCAATTAATGCATCTGGGGATGTGTGCCTTGCTTTTACCATTACTTACCCTTGCCAGCTGCGCGTTTGCCCCTTGGCAAAAATCCGGTGTACCCGGCAATACGCCGGAAGAACGCATCAGCAATGCCCAGGTAAAAGCCAAGGAAAAACCGGAGGCAGCCATACCACGCAAGGATATGTTTGTGACCCAGGAGCAGGCAGTCAGCGAGCTGCTTGCTGAAGCCGAGAAGGCGCGTAATAGCGGCCAATATGATGAGGCGAATGCGCTGTATGAGCGGGTGAAAGTGCTGGCACCTAATAATGTGCGTGCGATTTCCGGCAAGGCCAGCATAGAACGTGAGCAGTACCATACCAAGCGAATAGAAGAAGCGCGTATGTTCAATGCCGATAACAATGCCGATGCTGCCATGTCAGCATTGCGCAGGGTGTTGATCGAAAATCCGAAAAATCGTGAGGCGCTGGAATTGCAGCGCGAAATCCGCAGCCATAGGGAGTCGCCGCAGAGTGAGCCACCTAAGCTCAAGCCGCCATTCAACAAGCCGGTGACGCTGGAGTTTCGCGATGTGAGTATCAAAATGCTGTTTGAGGCACTATCTCGCGCTACAGGCATCAACTTTATCCTGGATAAGGATATCAAGACTGAAACCAAGGCAACGGCATTTATCAAGAAAGCTCCGATAGAAGATGCCATTGAAATGGTGTTGGCTACTAATGGGTTGCAGAAAAAAGCACTGACCGAAACCAGCGCCCTGATCTTCCCCAATACCCAGCAAAAGCTCAAGGATTATAAAGAGCTGATGATACGCAGCTTCTACCTGACCAATGCCTCGGCCAAGCAGGTGGCGGCGACGCTGAAGACGGTGCTCAAATCCAAGGATGTGGTGGTGGATGACAGGCTGAACATGATCGTGATCCGCGATACGCCAGAGGTGATACGCATTGCAGAAAAGCTGGTGGCTGCCAATGACCTGGCCGACCCGGAAGTGATGCTGGAGATAGAGGTGCTGGAAGTCAGCCGTAGCCGGTTGCAGGAGCTGGGCATTGCTTACCCCAACCAGCTTACCGTGAATAGCCGCATTCCCGTCACTACTGCGAGCGCAGTGGCCGGCACCATTGTCAGCTCCACAGTGGCGACTGCTTCACCACTCACCCTGGAAGGCCTGCTTAACCTGAATTCCAACCGGCTGGATGTTTCGCCGAACCCTGCGCTTAACTTCAGGAAAACCACGGGCGATGTAAACCTCATTTCCAACCCGCGCATCCGTGTGCGCAATAACGAAAAAGCCAAGATATTGGTAGGCGATAAAGTGCCTATCATCACCACCACTTCAACCGCCAATGTCGGCATCTCGGAAAGTGTCTCGTATATTGATGTGGGCCTGAAGCTCGATGTAGAGCCGCGCATTACCCTGGATGATTTTGTGAATATCAAGATCGGCCTGGAAGTCAGTTCGCTGGGCGAAAAAACCATTACCCGTAACGGTGCTACGGTCTATACCATAGGCACGCGTAATGCCAACACCCTGTTACGGCTGAAAGATGGCGAGACGCAGGTGCTTGCCGGGCTGATACTGGATGATGAGCGCAAGAACGCCAGTAAACTGCCGGCGCTGGGTGATATCCCACTGCTGGGCAGGCTGTTCTCCAACCAGGAGGACCGAAAGAGCAAAACCGAAATCGTACTGGCCATCACGCCGCGTATCCTGGGTAATATCAGTCGTCCGGATGCCGAGATTGCCGAGTACTGGTCAGGCACAGAGGCCGGTATTACCGATAAACCCCAGATCAATGTGCCTGTCAGTGCTTCCAGTGGTCGTGCTTCAGCCAGTACGATGCGGGAGCAGCCCGTGCAGCCCGATATCCCCGAGGCTGCTGGCACAGTTGACCCGGTTCCAGCCGAGCGCGAGGTAGAGCCACTAGTCGACCCCAACTCAATTCAACCAAACACAGTTCAACCCAGTACGATTCAACCCGCAACACCACCGACCACTTCGCAAGGAACACCACCGCCAGCAAACTCGAATGCTGGTGGCACAGTGCCGGAAAATGTTCCATTTTCAACATTGACTTCGCCATAAATGAGACAGTCGGGCTTTACCTTAATTGAGCTGGTAGTCACGGTATTAATCGTGGCGATCCTGGCAGCAGGTGCTGTGCCTATCATGCAGATGACGATGCAGCGCAACAAGGAAACGGAACTCAAGCAAAATTTAAGGCAAATCAGGGAGGCCATTGATGCCTATAAAAAAGCATTTGATGACGGCAAGATCAGGAAAACCGTAGGCCAGTCCGGTTATCCACCTGGCCTGGAAATACTGGAGCAGGGCGTTGTGAACCAGACCGACCCGAAAAGCCGGGTGATTAAATTCATACGACGGATTCCAAGAGACCCCATGAGCAAGGACCCGGATTTGAAGCCTGCTGAAACCTGGGGTAAACGCAGTTATGACAGTGAGGCTTCGTCACCGCGTGAGGGTGTGGATGTCTATGATGTGTATTCATTGAGCCAGAAAAAAGCCATTAACGGTACCGTCTATGCTGCCTGGTGAGGATATGGCAGCACAACCACAACAGGACAGCCGCTTGATACGCGGCTTCACCCTGGTTGAGTTGATGGTAGTGATGACAGTCATTGCACTGCTTATCTCCATTGCGGTACCGCGTTATTTTCATAGTATCGATAACGCCAAGGAAGCCACGTTAAAGCAAAACCTGGGTGTCATGCGGGAAGCGATAGATAAGTTTTATGGTGACAATGAACGTTACCCGAACTCACTAGAGGAACTGGTGGCAAAAAAATACATACGTTCAGTTCCGGTAGATCCGATCACCGAGACTGCAGAAACCTGGGTGATCATAGCGCCGGACGCTGATGCCAGTGGCTCGGTATATGACATTAAAAGCGGGGCCGTTGGCAATGCGAAAGATGGATCAGCCTTTTCTGAATGGTAAGCCAGGCATGGTTGCCAGGCATGACCGCGGGTTCAGCTATATGGGGTTGCTATTGTTCATTGCCATCGCCGGCATCGGGCTATCTGCAGTTGGGATGACCTGGCATAGCAAAGTCAAAGCTGAAAACGAGCAACAGCTGTTGTTTGTCGGTACGCAATTCAGGAATGCGCTCAACAGCTATTATGAAAGTACGCCTGCCGCCACTAAAGCCTACCCCTTAACCTTGCAGGATTTACTGCGGGATAAGCGTTTCCCCAATGTGAGAAGACACCTCAGGCAGATTTATACTGACCCCATGACCGGCAACGCAGAGTGGGGAATTAACCGCGCACAGGGACGTATAGTCGGTATCTATAGCCTTTCTACAAAGAAGCCTTTCAAGCTGTCAGGCTTTACCAACGAAAATCAGAGTTTTAATTACGCAAAATCCTATCGCGAGTGGATATTCGGGCAGGTTGGTTCGACCTTGGCAGAGAGCGGAATGCCAGCTAATGACGATAAAGCCAGCTCGCAGCAATCAACACTTAAGCCAGCCAAGAGCAGTAGTTCGCTGCAAAAAGGTAGTGCAAATAACTCCGGCATTCAATCCCGGTAGGTATTTAATTGGTAGCTTGCCCCGATTTTTTGATAAAAGCGCAGGACTTTAGGCACGTAGGTCTGAGTCTCGGCAAAAGGCGGTATTTTGGTGCCATGCCTGATCACTGCGCCGGGACCGGCATTGTAAGCCGCCAGCATCAGCTTCAGGTCACCGTGAAATAGCCCGCGCAGCTCTCTTAGATACTGCGCGCCAGCAAGCACATTCTGCCGAGGGTCATCAGGGTTGCTTACATTAAAGCGTTTTGCCGTGCCCGGCATCAATTGCATCAAGCCTCTGGCGCCACGGGGTGAAAGGGCTTTGGGGTTGTTGTTGGATTCAATGCTGATCACTGCATGCAGTAGTGCAGGGTCGAGCGAGGTTTGCTGGGCAGCCAGCGCAACCGCATCCGCAAACGGCAGTTTGGCATAAGTAGGCGCCACTTTGTTCTGCGGTAAGCCAGCTGTGTTTTCATCCTGAACCAGCAGCACATAACGCGTTGCACGGTCACCACTCACTGCTGCATTGTCAGCCGGTATATCGACAAGATTGCTGAGGTGGATTTCCTCTTGCATATCCTCCTGCAGGTAAATATCGGCGTGGGCCAAATCAGGCAAAAATATCCCTAGCCATGCTGAGAGGGTTAGCAATTTTATGATTGTAATTTGAGGTGATTGCATGCCCCCACAGTAGTGCCTGTGCGTGACGCAGTGATGAAGCAGGACTATGTCTATGGTCTATATAACTCGCTAATTTTGCAATTAATTTGCAATTTCACTGCAATAAAGACTTCATCTTTACGCCATTTAACACTTGTATATTGTGTCAGATAAAACAATAAACATAGATTAAGAGTGTGAGCTAAATGGGGGCAACATTAAACGGTTTAACCGCAGAAGAGTCTGGCCTGTTTATTGAGGTATTTGAAGCGTCTTTACGCATCAATCAACGCGAGCAACTCTTCTCCTGGTTGCAAGGCAGTTTCCAGTATCTCTTCCCCCACGAGGTATTGCTATGCGGCATTCGCATACAAAGCCAGCCCCAGTTGCACTATGAGAGTTTTATCAGCACACGATATGTAACAGAAAAACATGTGCAACTGGCTACGCAAACTGAAAGCGGGCTTATCTCCAGAGCAATCACCTCATGGCGACACAATCACCGTCCTATCCTGATTGCCGATGGTTTAAGTGTCGGTGACTTTGGTATCTACACCGTCCCGTTTACTGAGATCCCGGGCGCGTTGCAGGAGATCGAACTTAAAAATATCGCTGCCCATGGCCTGGCAAACAAAGAGGGTGATGTGCTCTCATTCTTTTGTTTCTCGCGTGTTCCCGGACAGTTGAATGGCAGGCACGCATATCTGCTGGAGTTGCTGGTACCTCATTTGCATGCGGTCCTTAACCGCATAGGTGGTACGGCTTATGGCCGTAGTTTTAAGAGCAGGACGCGACAGAATAAGCCCAGCGACAGTAAAAAAACCATCACCCAGCGGGAGCAGGAAGTGATGCGATGGATGAATTCAGGTAAGACCAATCTTGAGATCGCCGCCATTCTTAATATCAGTCCGCTCACGGTCAAGAATCACGTACACAGTATCTTGCGCAAGCTGGGGGTGGAGAACCGCAGCAACGCTTGCGCAAAAGCCTCTCAGCTTGGCCTGCTTAAAATCTAGGTTTACTCAACTCAAGCTTGCTCAAAACCATGGTGCTTTACAACCTTTCCTGCTAAATCCGGTACTTCATCAATATAGACCGAAAGGACTATATCCAAAAATAATCCTTTCATATTCGCCCTTTAACATGCTCTGTGTCGCGAAAAGAGATTGCGCTGGTTTTAGTAATCGCTGCAGTCAATGTATATGCAAAAACATACAGGTATAGCACTCCAGGCGGCTTCAAGTAGCAAAAAATTTAGTGTTTGGTTTTGATGTTGTATCAATTATTTTGTTTTTTAACTTAGGAGTAAATTATGAACGTTAAATTAAAAGCTTTAGTTCTGGCTGCGGTAGCTACTCTGGCTACTTCTGGCGCTGCCAACGCTACATTGACCAATGCTGCCTCTGGTGACTCCAGCCTGATTTTGACGGTGCTGGACAATGCCAACAATATCTCAGCTTTGTTTGATCTGGGTTTGTCATACAACACGTTCCAGGCGGCTGCGGTATCTGCTCCTGGTACCAGCTTTTCATGGAATGTGGCAACTGGTGATTACGCTGCTGCTTGGACTACCTTTCTTGCGACTGCCGATACCAGTATGAGTAAGTTCGCAGTTTACGCTGGCGATAGCACAGGTGCAGTTACCCCTGGTGCAAATGGTTATGTGACTACGTACAATTCTGGTTCTACTAGCATTACACACAGCCAGATGGTGACTTCTTTTGGTAATACTGAGAACTACATCAATAACAATGCTAGCCTTGGCAACCATTTAACTGTTGAAAATGGTGCCAGTACTGCCATTTCTGGTACTGCATTTGCAGAAAACTCAATCTACGGCACAAACGGAAAAGTTGGCAATCAAGGTAACTTCGTGGCAACGGGCCTGTTTGACACTTCATTAGGCGTAATTTCAGTTATTCGTAGCAGTACTTCTCCAATTGGGAAAGCAGACATCACCACTTATGGTAATGAGTTTGGCCCTGCATCCTTTTCTTTTAGTAGCAATGGCTTATTGACCTATACAGTTGGTTCTGCACCAGTAATTGCCGTACCAGAGCCAGAGAGCTACGCCATGATGTTGGCCGGTCTTGGCTTGATGGGTTTTGTGGCACGTCGTCGTAAATTCTCCAAGTAAGTCTTAAGTAAAAGTCACTGAGTATCATGGGTAAATTTCCATGATACTCAGTAGATGAATTTCAAAGCAATTTATGCTTTGCGGGATTGCTTTGCCTAGTTTTTACCAATTGAACTATAAATTTTTAAGGGGTTAATCATGAAATTCTCACAAATTGCCTTAGCTGTTGCTTCTACTTTAATCGCTGCTCAAGCTTTCGCAGCACCTATTACGCCAGCTGAAATTGCGGCGGCAGGTGCTTCTGCTCAAAAAACATGGATTTCCGGTGCCTCTGCACCTACGTTTAACGTATACCAAGGCTTTGCCTTGGGTTGCGACGCTGGCACGATCTCTATTTTCCACAACTCATCCAGCACATCTGCAGTTAAGCCTGGTTCAACTGGTGACTACAATGCATATGCATGTAAGCGCAGCGGTGTAGTTAGTGTGCTCTACCATACAGTGGCTGGTGGTTCATTCAACGCTTATGCACCGCACGTAGATGGCGTTCAACTTTCACGTATCCGTAACGTTGCCAATAATGCTTCATGCGTTAAACAGGCTAGCCAATTTAACGGTGCAGATGTTTACCGTGCCTGTGCCATTGGTGTGGGTGCTACAGTAGCTGATGCGGCTCCTACCCTGCCAGCGGGTGGATTCTCTGATGTTGAGGCTGCACTGTTTGAAAAAGATGTCACTGCTTTTGGTACCGAAACTGATGCCAACGTAGGTCAGGCCTTTGGTGTTGCAGTCAGCACTAATTTGTACCGTGCTTTGCAAGTAGCGCAAGGGATATATGCTTCTACAGCTGCTGCAAATGCTGCTGATCCTTCATTTGTTCCGGAAAATGCTCCTAACATCTCCAGCACACAATATACCTCGATCATTGCTGCAGGTTCAGGTTACCAAACCGATTGGTCTCCTATCCTAGGTGCTACTGGTGCAGGCAAGAAAATCGTACTGGTGCGCCGTGTAGATACTTCAGGTACGCAAGCTAGCTCTAATGCACATTTCCTGCAAAAACCATGCGCAGGCACTAATGGCTTGACGCCAGCCGGTGTTGCCAACTCAGTTGCTGGTGCTTTTGAAGTTTCAGAGCAATCCGGTACTAGTGGCGTGAAAGCGGCTATGACTACAGCCAATAATGCGGGTAACTTTGCTATCGGTGTTATGTCTCTTGAAAATGACTGGCGCAAAGAGTCTGGTGCAGCAAATGCGCAGTATCGTTTCGTGAAATTAGACAATGTACATCCTGAAGCTGGTAGTTCAGACGGCACTACTTTTGTGACCGCTGTTGGTGGTTTAACCGTTAATAACTACACAGCACGTAAAACTGCTGTGAATGGTGACTACAAGTTCCATATGGAGCTGAAATCATTCGTGGCGAATACTGCTGACACATTCGGTGCTCAAATTATCCCTGAGATCGCTGCTGCACTGGGTAACCCTTCTGATTGTGCGGATGTGCCACGTGGCCTGACACTGAACCCATTGGGTGGTTCTTCTTGCGAAGTCGGTGTGATTGCTGCCAAGCACACACGTTTTGGCAACAACTGCCAAGCACCACAGATGTTCTTCTAAAAAAGTTGGCATCGCGTAGTTAAGTCACTATGCATACAGCACCTCCCTGACAACAGGGGGGTGCTTTTTGTTGTTTGTAAACTCAAGGCTGATTTACATATTAGTGTCATCTGGCTGTAAGAAAATGAAGCCGGAATACCCATGCGTGTTCTATCCACTTCAATCATAAAACTGAGTAAATAAGCGTGCGTCTATTAACTATCCTGATCTTGTTGCTATCCGCCAGTATGGTCTGTGCTGAAGAGCCAGCTGCCGCGAAAGCTAATGAAAAAAACAGTTTCGATGTGCTTGAATATCGGGTGGAGGGCAATACCGTACTTGCCAAGGAGAAGATTGAAGAGTCGGTGTATCCGTTTCTAGGTGAAACAAAAACAGTCGAGGATGTTGAGCAGGCACGTGCCGCACTGGAGAAAACCTTTCACGACAATGGTTACCTCACGGTGTTTGTAAGTATTCCCGAACAAGACGTGGGTAACGGCATGGTTACACTGCAAGTACAGGAAGGCAAGGTGGAACGCTTGCGCGTGGTGGGCTCACGCTATTACTCACTTGGCGTAATCAAAGAGCGGGTGGGAGAGTTTGCTGAAGGCAGTGTGCCTTATTTCCCTGCTGTGCAAAAACAGTTGGCCAGCATCAATGCAACACCCGATCGACAGGTAGCGCCAGTGCTACGTCCAGGCAAAACACCAGGCAAGGTTGAGGTGGATTTGAAAGTTCAGGACAAGTTGCCCCTGCATGGCAACCTCGAACTTAACGACAGGTACTCAGCAAATACTACGGAAACTCGCATGAACGGGTCTTTACGTTATGCCAATTTATGGCAGCTCGACCACAGTATAGGGGTCAGTTTTCAGGTGTCTCCCGAAAATACAGATCAGGTCAAAGTCTTTTCTACCACCTATGTGATTCCTACACTGGCCGGAAACTATTGGGCAGCCTATGCAGTGGTATCCAAGAGCAATATCAGCGCAGTGGGCGATTTTAGTGTCATCGGTAACGGTAACATTTATGGTCTGCGGTATATCAACCCGTTACCTGCATTAGCCAATTATTCGCATAGTTTTACAGCCGGGGTGGACTATAAGGATTTTAAAGAGAATCTGTCAGCAACAACCCTGGGGGTGGATATCAATACCCCGATCAAATACATGCCATTTTTCTTAGGTTACGACGGTACTTTTGCTACTCAGACTAGTAATACGCAAATGGGGCTTAGTGCTACTTTTTCTATACGTGGCTTGGGTAATCGCTCGGAAGAGTTTGCCAATAAGCGTTTCTTGGCGCAGCCGGATTTCGCCTATCTGCGCGCCACCCTCAAACATACGCAGCAGCTATACCAGGGCTGGAAAATGGTCGGGCGTGTTGCCGGACAGGTGTCCAATGACCCGCTGATTGCCAATGAACAGTTTATCGTTGGTGGCGCCGATTCAGTGCGCGGTTATCTTGAATCGAATTCATTCGGCGACCAGGGTGCGTATGGATCCATCGAGTTACGTACCCCTTCATTTGCCAAATATATGGGGAAAAGCATCAGTGAGTTATATGCACTAGGTTTTTATGATGCGGGGCATGTCAGGTTAATAGATCCGCTGCCATCACAAACTGCCACGTTTACTTTGGAGTCAGCAGGTGTCGGCGTTGCTCTCAAAGGCTGGAATGGCTTTTTTGCCACGCTTGATTATGCAAAAGCCAGGCATGACGCAGGTTTTGTCGCAAAAGGCGATGAGCGCGTGCACTTTCGTGTTGGCTACGATTGGTAATCATGTCTGGTAAAAATTGTGCTGCTAATTAATTGAGGTGATGTTATGAATAATGGTCTGTTCCGTCTGGTATTTAGTAAACATCTGAATATGTTGGTACCTGCTTCTGAAGCGACGCGTAGCCATGTACATAAATCCTCTGGTACGCGTCTGCGCAGCAAGCAGCGCGCGCTGATCGCCTTGTTGATAAGCACGGCCGGTATTTTGCCGGCCTATGCGGGCGGCCCTGCCGGGCTAGTGGCAGATAATCCTGCCGGGTGGACAAATGCCCAGATCAACGCAGCCATGACCAATGCTAACCAGATGACGATTACCCAGCTGCAGGCCAAGGCGATTGTCAATTGGCAGCAGTTTATGCTTAACCGCGGCGAGATACTGAATATTCAGGATCAGGCTTCGTGGTCCATGTTGCACCGTATTGGCGGCATGGACCCCAGTGTGATCAATGGCATCATCAATGCCAAAGGCCACCAGTACTTTTACAACGCTAATGGCATTATTTTTGGCGGGGATGCACAAATCAATGTTGGCTCGCTCACAGCCACTACGCTGAATGTGACAGACGATCTTTTCCTGGCCGGAATTAACAGTGTGCCCGGACTTGCCAGTTTCCTGAGAGCTGATGGCGATACCAGAAGCGGATTTGTCAAGGTAGAGCAGGGCGCCCATCTCACCGCTGCTAGCGGCGGCCGTGTCATGCTGCTGGCCGAGAATGTAGAAAATAAAGGGGTCATTTCTACTCCGGATGGCCAGACCATACTGGCCGCAGGCAAAAAAGTGTATCTGCTGGATAGCACAGACCCTGCCGGATTGCTGGTAGAGGTGGATTCTGGTGGCACTGCGGCAAATCTCGGCGATATCGTGGCACAGCGCGGAAATGTGACGATGGTTGGTCTTGCGGTGAATCAACAGGGGCGTATCAATGCAACGACTTCGGTACGCGCTAACGGCTCTATCCATTTGCTGGCAAGGGATGGGATAGGCGCCGAGAAAAAAGTCAATGGGGTAGTGGTTGGTTTCGGCGACTCCAAACGCAATGGCACAGTGACGTTGGGGAAAAACAGCGTTACCCAAGTCAGCACAGAGCTCGCAGATAAGGAAGAAGTGCTGGATAAGCAGGCTTTTACTCCTTCACGCGTCAAGATTGAAGGTCGCAATATTGATATTGAGGGCAGCATTAAGGCCAAGGGTGGCGATGTCATCGTGACTGCGAAGGTGGATGCACTAGATGTGGTGGATCCATTGGCAATCGCTAACCGAATCTATTTGGGTAAAAGTGCCAGCATTGATGTCTCTGGAGAAGATGCTGTAGCGCCCATGAGTCGAAATCAGCTGGTGATACAGCTATTTTCGGAGCAATTGAAAGATACGCCGATTCTGCGGGATAGCCCTTTATTTGGACAGACTGTCTACGTTGATGCGCGTAAAGGCACATCCCTCACGGACATACAACCGTTTCTGGATCTGAAAGGTAGGACGGTTGCCGAAAAGCTCTCTGAGGGCGGTACGGTGAGTCTGAATGCAGGCGTTGGTGAAGTGATTGTGCGCGATGGCGCCAAAGTGGATGTTTCCGGTGGGTCTGTGACTTATGAGAGTGGTTATATCAAGGAAACCAGTCTGCAATATAACGGCAAGCTAGTGCCTATCTCACAAGCCAATAAATCGACCCCTTATGAGGGTACAAGTGAGCAATATATTGTCAAAGACCCCAAATGGGGTGTGACGCGGGTATGGACATTAAGCAGTTCACCATCCGGTAGATACTCCGAAGGTTATGTTGATGGTGCAGATGCCGGTAAGGTCAGTATTAACGGGGCGGATGTTGTATTAGACGGCGCTTTTGTCGGCAATACGAAGGCTGGTAGCTACCAGCGAGAAAGTGCTCCGGATGGGGCTACCCTGGTGCTAACAGTGAGCAACCTCGCCAATGTCACACAAAATGCCCAGAAACTGGCCGCAACTTTTGGTGTGGATGATGAACTGGACAGTGTGCAAAAGAATGAGACTGCTATCGATACCAGCCTCTTGCGCAATGGTTTCAATCATTTGGAAATTAGCGCCAGCGGCACTAAAATAAGTTCTACATTAAAAACCGATGCCAACGGCTCGGTTAAAATCACCGGTGGAGCACAGGTCAATGCCGATATAGTAGTGCCTAGTGGTGATATCACCATCAATGGTCCAACTGTCCTTGCCAATGGTAGCAAATTGAGTAGTTCAGGCCTTTGGAGCAATGATAGGCCCGGATTGCCAAATGCTTTGAGCGCCCCGGTCGCAACTGATGCAGGCACTATCGTAACTGAAAACCTCGTTATAGGGACAGGCAGCCTGCTCGAAGCCAATGCCGGTGGGTGGATGACCGCTAATGGCAAAATACAAAAAGGCAAGGCAGGTAATATTACGGTTGGTAATACCAGTGGCAATCTGAATTTTCAGGCATATGGTTTTGATAAGGGTGGCAGCTTTACCTTAAAAACTGACCAGAACATTCAAGTCGGTGGTTCGAATTCTAATCTGGCAGATACTTTCTGGTTGGCTGAGTCATTTTTCGGGCAGGGTGGATTTTCCAGTTACAACCTTAAAACCATTACCCCAGATGCTTCATTCGTGATTGGGGACAGTAGCGGAAGGTCCACGGTGATCGCTCCGCTTATGCAGACCTTGCAGATGCAGAGCGGGATATCTGGTAAAGCAAGCGGGAGCGCTATCATGGAGATTGCTCAGCCTGTGTTGGCCTTAGCAACACTACGCAAGCCAGTCTCGCTAGCGTTCTCGGCGTTTAATAATGGCGATGAGTTCGGCAACCTGACGCTGCTGGAAAATACCGTGATCAGGCTCGATACGCCTAATTCTGCCAGTGATAAGGCCAGCGTCACTCTTGAGGCAGGCGGCAGGCTCAGTATATTAGGATCTATCGTTGCCCCCTCTGGTGATATCAATCTTAAGCTGAGTGGTGGTCCAGGTAATAATGCATACGTCCATACACATGGGATCTATCTCGGTGAAAACTCTCGCCTGCTGGCCACAGGCAGCTATGTGGTAGCACCCAATAATGCCAACAATTTACAGGGTGCCAAGGTACTGGATGCAGGGAGTATCAGCGTAACTGCAGCTAAAGGTGCAGTGGTGGCCAAAGAGGGCAGTCTGCTCGATGTATCAGGTACTACAGGGCAGGTTGATATTAAAACCAATGCTGGTTTTAGTCGGCAGACCTTGAGTAGCGATGCGGGAAAAATAACAGTCTCCAGCCGTGATGCGCTGGTGCTGGATGGTGATTTGAAGGGACATGCTTCGGGCACGGCGAGTGGTGGAACTCTAAGTCTTGCGCTCACTGGCAAGGCCTCGGATGCGCCTCCTGCCATTCAATATCCGTCAGGTAGTCGCGAATTTACAGTGACCCAGAACAAGCAAATTAGCGGGGCAGTGCTGCAGGCTGGAGATGCGCTGGATTCTATAGTAGGTAAAGCCCAAGTATCTGTTGCCCAAATTCAGGGGGGGGGATTTGACAGGCTATCCATTGCTAGCGGGTTGGAGCGTGCAGCTTATACTGGTGAGGATAAAATTATCCTGCAAAGTGGCACTGACCTAAACGCAGCCACCGCCATTGAGTTGGCTACTCCTGTGGTTGAGGTGAGTGGCAACGGCGAGGCCAAAGTCAGTTCATCCTATGTCGGGTTTACTTCCAACGTTTCCCAAGCTGGAACTAGCAATGCCTTGCCGCTTACCCAGGGCAATGCCACGCTCACCGTCAACGCTGACTTGATAGACCTGAATGGTAAACTGGCAATTAATGGAGTCAATACAACCAATCTGAATAGCCGTCTCGACATCCGGGGGCGCGGCATTCAGCCAGGTACCGACTTTACGGCGACAACCGGTGGTTGGCTGGCCACGACGGGTGAGTTAAACCTGACTGCACGCCAGATTTACCCTGTTACCAACAGCGCGTTCCGCTTTGATGCGCAAGGCACCAATAGCCAGATCAACGTCCAGTCAAATGGCCTGGCTGCCAAACCAGTGCTATCCGCAGGTGGCCGACTACTGCTGAAAGCCGATGAAATTAATCAAGGTGGCGTATTACTTGCACCGCTGGGCCAGATTGAACTGGAAGCCACTAATAAAGTGACGTTGGCGAACAATAGCCTGACTTCCGTCTCGGCCGATGGTTCGATTATTCCATACGGTATTACCAGGCTTGGCGGTCTTGAATGGTATTTGTCAAAGAATGATTTTCAGGAAGGCAAACTAACAACAGCCCTTGCTGCAAAACGAGTGAGCATTAAGGCCCCTGAAGTTGTCACGAAAAATGGCTCGACTCTCGACATCTCGGGTGGTGGCGATACCTTGGCTTATGAATGGATACCCGGTATTGGCGGCTCTCAAGATATATTGGGTCAGCCCGGAGTCTACGCAGTCATTCCCGGCATGCAGGGTGAATATGCTTCGTTTGATTATAACTACCAGACAGGTACGGACCTGAAAGCAGGGGATGCCGTTTATCTTTCCGGCATCCCTGGCTTGGCCGCTGGGGTATATACCCTGTTACCGGGGCGCTATGCATTGCTGCCTGGGGCCTATATGGTGCAGGCCAATAGCACCAGCTTGGCACAGGGAAAACAAATACAGAAGTTGGATGGTAGCAGTTTGACCTCTGGATACCGAACCACAGTCAACAGTGCCAGCCGGGATGCGGACTGGAGTACTTTCCAGGTGACGTCGGGGAACGTGTTCCGTCCAGCTAAGGGTGAGGTTTCACACGCGCCGGCAGAATATCTACTCACTTCCGGCAACCAGTATTTTAATGACAAAGCCGTGGATGCGGGGGTAACGATACCCCGACTGGCTTCGGATGCCGGCCAGCTGGTACTTGATGCAAGCCAAAAGCTGGTACTCGACGGCAATTTAAAGACCAGCAAAAAAGCTGGCGCCCGTGGTGCGCTGGTGGATATCGTGGCGGATAATATCAAGGTGGTTTCAGCGACAGGCGCTGCCGATGGAACATTGCAGGTCACCGCACAATCGCTGGCTAACCTGCAAGCTGAGAGCCTGTTGCTGGGCGGTAGCAGAAGCCAGACTGATGCTGGCTTCAGCATTACTACTGGTGCCAATACCGTCACTTTTGCCAATGATGCTACACATCCATTAGCCGTGACAGAGCTGTTTGCAGCAGCCAAAGATAAAGTCACTGTGCTGGAAGGTGCCAGCATCGCCACACTCGCCAGTACCCAAACTAAAGGCAACACCAAGGTGAGCGCTAGTGGTGACGGCGCATTGCTTGCTGTATCTGGACTTAATGAGATTACTTACGACCGCAGTGGTGTATCCGCCAGCCCGACGCAAGGGACGCTGGATATACGCAATGGTGCCAATATCCAGGCTGGGCGCTCACTGGTGCTGGATGCTACAAAAGCTGCAGAGCTTAAAGGCAATATCAATGTAGCTGAAGGTGGTTCTGCAACACTGGGCGCGAATCGCGTATTACTCGGCGATAGCGGCTCAGAGGCGGGTTTGCAACTGGATAATGATCTGCTGATAAGCTTGGGTGCGCTGAGTAAAGTCACGCTGAACAGCTACCAGAATGTTGATGTTTACGGCCCTGTTACCTTTGGTAACGACAAACTTGACATCACTATCAATGCTGGTGGTATTGCCGGGCACATGGGGAGTGGAGAAAGTGCTAGCCTGACCGCCAACAACCTAATACTGAAAAATAGTACAGGTGCTGTTTTTGTCCCCGCAGCATCCGCAACAGCTAGTCAAATCGACCTCATTGCCAATAACGTAGTGTTTGAAGGTAAAAACCCTGCATTAACCGGCTTGCCCGCAAATGCAGGTAAAACGGTCATTGGCGGTTTTGATACGGTGAATATAGATGCGAAGGCCGAAGTGCTGTTTACCGGCTCTGGTGATGCACAAATTCAGGCAAATACCACCAATATCAGCAGCACCCGGATTAGTGCAGACTCACGCACCGACTATCAATTTGCTGCAACTGGAGATTTGACTACAACCAAAACTGCAGCGCCGGCAACGCTGACTGCCAGCACTGGCCTGGGAGCCAAGCTAGATATGGTTGCCAGCGGCATGATATTAGGTGGCGATATCACCCTGGCTTCAGGTAAGTTTCTCGCACAGGCTACAAGTGGTGATTTGAATGTCGCTAGCGGTGCCAATATCAAGGCCGCATCAATACCTGTTGTGTTTGATCAATATACTGAGCACACGCCAGGTGGGAAAATTACCCTGCGAGCAGACATGGCTGATGTCAATGTCGCAGCCAATGCTACTCTGGACGTAAGTGGTGGTGTTAACGCCAATGCAGGCGAGATTGTCATCATCGCTAAAAATGGCAATGCCAATATTGCGGGTAATCTGAATGGGCAGGCTGCCAACGGTAAACGATCAGGAAGTTTTACGCTCGATGCTAAAACACTAGCAGACTTCTCTACCCTAAATACGGTGTTGAATACCGGTAACTTCAATGCTTTGCGCGATATGCGCATACGCACTGGGGATGTGGTTATCGCGACAGGGGATGAAGTTGTTGCTGAAAACGTTGTGTTAAGCACAGACGCTGGCAGCATTACGGTAAATGGCGGCATTAATGCGCAAGCTTTGAATGGCGGCAGTATTACCTTGAATGGTGGCCAGAATGTGACCTTGAACAATGGCGCCTTGCTGAATGCCAAGGCGACCAAGGCGGGTGCAGCAGGTGGCGATGTGAACCTGGCTAGCCGGTCGGGTGTACTTGACCTGAAAGCCGGATCGGCAATTGACGTAAGTGGTGGCGCCGGTGGGGATGGCGGCGCAGTATTGTTACGCACTTCCCGCACTGGGGCTGGTTCGGGTACGGGAGTTGCTGTCGCCGCATTGGATAGCACCATTACCGGATCTGATAGCACCGTTCTGGAAGGTGTCAGAGTGTTTAATCTGACAGGACCTAACACGACTGTGACGACAGGCTCAGCTAATACAACGACATCTTTAGGTTATACCACCATAGCCAATGACGTTAGTGCCTTTATGTCGAGTAAGGATGCGATTGTCAGTACTTTGGGAAAAACGGGTGACGCTACATTCCACCTGAGAGCGGGTACTGAAGTGAGAGCCACTGGTAATTTAACGGTAGCGAGCGACTGGAACCTGTATTCAGCTTCAAGAGCTGGCAATGAGCCCGGTAGCCTGACATTGCGCGCAGCCAATAACCTCAGTATTAATGGCAGCATCAATGATGGCTTTGCTACAGCTGCCACCACTGCTGCGCTGGGGGAGGGTGAGTCATGGTCTTATCGCATGGTGGCAGGTGCCGATACGAGCGCTGCCAATGTACTGGCTACCAGCAAAGACGCCGGCAACTTCAGCTTGGCTAATGCAAAACTGATACGCACAGGCACTGGCGATATTGATATTGCCAGTGGCGGCAATATCACCATGGGCAATGAGTCTTCTGTGATCTATACGGCAGGCAGGTCAGCAGAGGTTGTCACCGATTTTTCAGCCCCTGCTACAGCTAGATATTTGGCACATGGCGGTGACCTCAGGATTAGCGCGGCAGGCGATATTGTCGGCAAGGTGGCTTCAGGTAGCGCACAACAAATGATCAACCACTGGTTGTTCCGTCAGGGCGGTGGTAGCCAGAATAAAGATGTAAGCTGGTGGGTACGCCCTGACTTGTTCAAGCAGGGTGTGGCGGCCTTTGGTGGCGGTGATATTGCCATTAAAGCAGACGGTAATATCACTAACTTCTCTGCCTCTATCCCCACCACTGGTCGTTATGTGTATGAGAAAGTTGCTGCGGTCGACGCGAATGGCAACCCGGTGACCGTGGTTAATTACAATCACCTGCTTGATTCTGCAGTCGATGGTGGCGGCCAGCTCTCGGTAGTAGCTGGGGGTGACATACAAAGCGGTATCTACTACGTCGGTCGCGGTAACATCCACGTGAATGCTGGCGATGAAGTAACTGCAGCCACGGGAAATATGGGTACTGTGATTGCCTTGCAGGACGCCAGTGCCAACGTGTCGGCGACCAATGGCGCGTTCCTGGAAACAGTATTCAACCCTACGTTGTGGGCGCAATCCACTACCAATGTGGTATCTGGCGTAGCTAATGCAACTGGTGATAGTGCATTTTTTAGCACCTATGGTGCAGATAGCAAACTCAACCTGACCTCGATCACCGGTAATGCCAGGTTGGGCCTGTACCAGGCTAAAAATATCGAAGATAAAGCTAAAACAGGTCTAAGCAGTATTGCCAGCTCTCAGCTAGCGCTTTCCTTTCACCCATCCTCAGTCTCTGCTACCGCTTTTAATGGGGATATCAATGTCGGAGACCTGATATTGACTCCCGCACAGTCAGGGAATTTGAAGCTGTTGGCGACCGGCAGTCTTTTCGCAGATCGTATTGTGATGTCAGATGCTGAAGCCAGCCTGCTGCCAACGGTGAGTTCGCCATTGGCAGGTGGGATCGCGACTGGGAATCCACTAGATATATATCCTGATGTATTCACTAATCACGCTAAAACCCCGGTTCATATTGGTGATGCGAGTCCTGTGGTAATCGTAGCCAGGGATGGATCCATGATTGGACGCAGCAACACCAGTTCGTCAGGTGTGCTGGATATTAACTTGCCCAAGGCAGCCTATATCAAAGCGGGCATAGATATTAAAAACTTGAAAGCGGACTTGCAAAATGTGAGCAGTGCCGACACCACAGTTATCGGTGCAGGCAGGGATTTGATACTGCAAGATGCCGGAGAGGGTGTGGTGCTGGCTGGTCCAGGCAACCTGCTGGTTAAGACTGGTCGCAATATTGATCTTGGAGAGAGCAAAGGCATACAAACCTCTGCCAACACCAAAAACTCAGCGCTGTCTGCCACAGGTGCGTCTATCACGCTGGCTGCAGGCCTGGGTGCCAAAGGCGCTAATGTAGCTGAGTATATTGCAGCTTATATTGCACCTGGCGCAGTTGGCCCTTCGGTGTTACAGGGCGACACTGGCAAGCTGGCGCAGTATCGCGCAGACACCACAAGTGCACTGACGGCCTACATGAAGCAGCTAACGGGGGACGGTAATCTGTCGGATGTCGATGCCATGACACGGTATCTGGTGCTAAATGAGGACAAGCAGGCGGTGTTCGCGTACCGGCATTTTTCATCAGAGTTGCTTGCCTCCGGTAAGGGCTTCGCTGCAAGCCAGAGCCATGCGCGTGGCGATACCGCCATTGCCAAGCTGTTTGCCAATGGCGGATACGATGGCGATGTGCTGATGTATAACAGCCAGGTAGTGACTGCGCGGGATGGCAGTATTGATATTGTGGCGCCGGGTGGCCTGATCAATGCAGGTGTCCCGGGTGCCAGCGCAGAGGATGTGGGGATTGTGACTGAAAAGGGTGGAGCCATCCGCGCTTTCTCGGATGCTGGTTTCCTGGTGAATCAATCCAAGGTGATTACCCAGTTTGGCAGTGATATTACGGTGTGGGTAAATAACGGAGATATTGATGCGGGCCGTGGTTCAAAAACTGCGCTTTCAGTGCCTGAGCGTGTGGTAACGACAGATGTTGATGGTAAAACGACTATTGAATACAAGGGTGTGGCTGCAGGTAGCGGCATACGCGCGCAAACTTATGACCCGGATGGTACGGATGGGGCACAAGGTGCTCCCACTCTCGGTTCCGTAGCCTTGATTGCGCCGCGTGGGGTATTGAATGCAGGTGAAGCTGGTATTGCTGCAGGTAATTTTCTGGCAGTTGCTACCCAAGTCATAGGTGCCAACAATATTTCGGTTTCTGGAACTTCAACCGGCGTGCCTGTGGCAGACACTGGTAGTTTGGCTGGCTCATTAGGCGGGTTGTCGAATGTGGGCGCGGATGCTACAAAATCTGCGACTGAAGATGTAACAAGGCAATTGGCACAGTCCGCTGTTCAGGATTTTGTGAAGAAAAATTTCATGCCATCAATCATTTCAGTTGAAGTTATCGGATTGGGTGATTTGTAAAACCAGGCGGCAAATCTTGTCACGGGATTTGCCGCTTTTGTTTGTATCTTCTATTTCCTGTTCTCATTGATGGCTGAGTGCCATTCAGATATGTTCCTCAGAAAACACTAGTTAAATCAATGAAACTATAGATATTTCTTGGTTACGAGTACGTGGTCTGGTCTAGTCTTTGTCATCGCCGCGCAACATTTCCTACATATAGTGTGATTTTTTGTTTGGGATGTGCACGACATGTTGAAGAATAGTTTACTGCTGGGGTTTTTGATGTTGTTGCCCGCAGTCACTCACGCGCAGTGGAATGACGATTGGACATCACGCAGTAAAGTGAGCATCAATGCACAATCAATCTCACAGCCTGTCAGCGAGGCCACCGTTGCGGTACGTCTGCACTCTGGAAATTTCAGCTTTGTGGATGCTAAAGCAGATGGCTCGGATATACGTTTTATTGCAGCGGATGATAAAACTGAACTGAAGTATCACATCGAAAAATATGACGCAGTCAATGAACTGGCTGTGATCTGGCTACAATTGCCAAAAATTGACCCAAAAGACAAGGATGCGCATGTCTGGCTTTACTCCGGTAACGAGAAAGCCACAGCCAGTGTCGATCCTAAATCAACCTGGGATGCCAATACTGTCGCGGCGTTTCATTTCTCCGAGAAATCTCTGTTCCAGGATAACTCTGCAACCGGCCTGGTGGCCAGTGGTGAAGTAGCCGTGCAAAAGGCGGCGCTGCTTGGCGAGGCTGCCATATTTGCAGCACAGCCCTTTGTGATTCCAGCCAACCATGCGCTTAAACGTGCTGCAGGTGCAGGATATAGCTGGTCCGCCTGGATTAAGCCTGCAAGCGTGCCACAGCAAGCCAGTCTCTACAGTCAAGGTGATACGCTCAACTTAAAAATCGACGGTCAAAAATTAAGTCTGAATGTCGGTGCGAGCAATATATCCGGCGGCGAAGTGAAGTCAGCAGCCTGGCAGCATGTGGCTTTTACCCTCGAAGGTGGTAAAGCCAGCCTATATATCAATGGTGCCAAGGTTGGTAGCGGCGATGCCCCGGTTGTCGATGCCGAGTCAGACATCAAAATCGGTGAGGGCTATACCGGTGAAATGGATGAGCTGGAAATAGCCAACACAGCCCGTAGCGAAGACTGGATTAAGCTGGCTGCCAGCAGTCAGGGTATGGATAGCCAATTGTTGAAAATTGAATTATCCGAAGGCGAAGAAGAGGGCGGCGAGGCTAATTATCTAAGCATACTGCTAAATAGCCTGACGATAGATGCCAAGGTGGTGATTGCTATCCTCGCTGTGATGTTTGCTATCAGCGCTTGGGTAATGGTGCAAAAGGCCAGGCTGGTTGCCAGTACGGATAAAGATAATCACCGCTTCCTAGCCCGCTTCCAGAGTGCAGGCAATGATCTGCTGGAGCTGGATAAAGGCGCTAATTTCCCGCATTCAACCCTCTACAAGCTATATGCGGCAGGGTTGCGTGAGATTCGTAAGCGTGAAGTTTCAGGGGAGGCGCTGGCTTTGAGCGGCGCATCGATGGATGCTATCAAGGCAGCCATCGATGCTGATCTGGTACGCGAAACACAAAAGCAGAATGCTGGCATGGTACTACTGACCATTGCTATTTCCGGTGGCCCTTTCCTTGGCCTGCTTGGTACGGTGGTGGGCGTGATGATCACGTTTGCTGCGATTGCCGCTGCAGGTGACGTTAACGTCAATGCGATTGCTCCCGGTATTGCTGCTGCCTTGCTGGCAACGGTTGCAGGCCTGGCCGTGGCAATTCCCGCGCTGTTTGGCTACAACTATCTGGCCAGCCGCATTAAGAATATCACCATCGCTATGCAGATTTTTGTGGATGAGTTTGTCACACGTACCGCAGAGTTGTACGGCAAATAAGCTGAGACGCTTAGTTAAGCCCTTGCCAATTAATAATCACGCGGAAATAGTCCACGATGTCCGAAGGCATAAAAGAAGAAAACCAGCTCTACGACGAGATTAACATTACGCCTATGCTGGATCTCGCCTATGTGTTGCTGGTGATTTTCATCATCATGACAACAGCTTCGGTGCAAGGGGTCAAGGTGGATATCCCACATACACAGAATACGGCAAGCTTGGCTAAACCGGGAATACGCGCCATTACGATCACCGTGGATGGCGCGGTATATCTGGATGCTTACCCAGTGGATATGGTATCCCTTGAGCAGCGCCTGAGCGAGTACAAATCCAGTAATCCTGACCTGCCGGTGGTGCTCAAAGGGGATGCAGCAACGCATTTCGATAAGGTTTCTGAAGTGCTGCAGATATGCAAAAAACTGGGTATCGCTGAAGTCGGTCTAGTCACCAAGAAAGGTGCGGAATAAGTCTATGCAAGTACAAAACGACGCTCAGCCTTACGACACCATCAACATTACACCCATGCTTGATCTGGCCTATGTGCTATTGGTGATTTTTATCTTGATGACGACTGCTGGCGTGCAGGGTTTGACCATGAATTTGCCCAAGCCATCAAGCAAGCCTAGTACTGAAAAGCACGAAGTGGTGATTGTCAGGGTACAGCAGGGCGGCACTATTCTGTTTAATGGCGTTGCTGTCAGCCTCACGGAGCTGGAGACCCAGATTAATGCGGCAAAAGCCAGAGACCCTAAGTTTTCCATCATGCTTAAAGGCGACGATAGTGCGCCTTATGCTGGGGTCGTGTCGGTGGTGGATCTGGTCACGCGGATGGGCATTGAAAATGTGGGGTTAGTGACCGGAAAGATAGGCACTTGATGAACGTTGTCATGCGAGCCACTAGTCCACATGCTGACTCACAGCTTGACGGGGCCACCAATGCCAAGGCATGGGCCAGTCGAATAGCGATCATTATCGTGATAGCTGTTGTACTGGGGCTGGTTGCCTATGGCATCAAGAGTTTAATGGGTGGGCATGCTGCGCCTAAAAAGACAGTCACTAAAATCAAGCTGCTACCTGATACACCCCCGCCTCCTCCACCGCCGCCACCGAAAGAGCCGCCTAAAGAGCAAGCCAAGGAGCAGCCTAAGGAAATGAAGATGGAGCCGAAACAGGAGGCTCCCAAGGAAGCCCCTGCTATTAAAACGGATGAGGCTCCCAGTGACAGTGGCACGGGCTCTCTCGCCAGCGGCACAGTGACAAATGAAACCGATAAGCCTGGCGGCACCACTATTGGCGGCAAGAAAAGTCTGGCGGCTTATGCCTGGTATACCGGCAAGATCAAATCAAAGATTGAGGATGCCATCGCTAACCAGAAAGACCTGACCAATGCGCAATACCGAATAGTTGTGTTTATCTGGCTAGCCAAGGATGGCCGGGTGGAGCGGGCTGAGTTGCAGGGAGGCTCCGGTGACCAGAGTACGGATACGCTAATCAGAGTGGCTTTGGCGGAGCTCAAGTCTTTGGGGGAAGCGCCACCTGAGGATATGCCGTTGCCAGTCAAGCTGAGAATTACTTCTAAAAATGCTGGGTGATGCTGAAGCGTAGATATAGCAAGGATTGGATAGGGCAAGATTAATGAGGCAGGATTTAAAAGGATAGTACGATGAGTAAACTACAACAATTTAAGCCAGTGATGCTGGCACTGCTAGCGACAGGGGCGATAAGCGCATCAGTTCCTGCTTTGGCTGGCGAGCGTGAGTCATTGGAGCAGTTGCGCAATACCACTCTTACTCTGATTGATATGCTGGTTAAGGAGGGTGTGCTATCCAAGACTAATGCCGACAATCTGGTGAAGCAGGCACAGGAGGTTAAACAGCCAGTGTCTGGCATAAATGAGACTGGCACAACAGCAGAGGCAGCTGCAAGTGGTGCTGGAAAAACTGAAAACGTGGTGCGTGTGCAATATGTGCCAGAGTTTGTTAAAAACCAGTTGCGTGACGAGATTAAAAAAGAAGTGATGGCGAAGCTCAACTACAAGGCTGGTGAGCGATTGGGTTTGCCGGACTGGCTTGATCGTATCACTTTTGATGGCGACTTGAGATTGCGTTACGAGATGGATAGCTTTCCCAGTAATGGAAATACGCCTCCTGGTACTTTTAGCCGTATTGAAAATCGCAATACCATTATTGATAACACCAGCGAAGATCGTCAGCGTTTCCGTGTCCGTGCCCGCTTAGGTGCCAATATCAAGTTTGCCGACTGGCTCAGCGGTGGTATCAGAATGACGACAGGGAAGGTGGATGACCCGGTTTCACCCAACCAGACACTGGAGTCTACTGACTCCAAGTTTTCATTTGCGCTGGACCGTGCTTATTTAAAAGCACAGCCATACTCTTGGTTGAGTGCCAGCGGAGGTCGTTTTGCCAATCCATTTTTCTCTACCGACCTGGTGTGGGATCCGGATCTGGCCTTTGATGGCGTGGCTACCACGGTTAAACCAAAGTTTGATAATGGCTGGTCGCTATTTGGGACGGTTGGCGCATTCCCGATAGATGAGGTCAATACCTCTGATACCAACAAAGCCAGGGATAAATGGTTGTATGGTGGGCAAGTCGGAGTTGAATGGAAAAGCCCTAATGACTCTATCGTCAAGTTTGGCGTTGCTTTGTATGACTTCAAAAATGTTGAAGGCGGCCTTAATCCATTAGGTCAGACCACTTTAAATGGCACAGCACCAGCATTCCGCCAAAAAGGCAACAGTACATTCAGCATAGACCGCATCAACAATAATGATTGTGGGAATGGTGGGCCATGTGGCTTAGCCTCTGAGTTCAGGGAGCTCAATTTCACCGGTCAGGTTGATCTCGCTACCTTTGATCCGGTGCACGTGATATTGACGGGTGACTATGCTCGCAACCTTGGCTTTGATGAAAAAGATATAGCACGGCGCACGGGCTTGCCCGTTGGTACGTACAAGAAGGAGACTGATGCTTATCAGGTTCGCTTATCGGTAGGGATGCGAGATACCCTTAAGCGTAATGACTGGCAGGTGTTTGGCGCATATAAGCGACTGGAAGCTGACTCGGTATTGGATGCATTTACTGATTCGGATTTTCATTTGGGGGGTACCGATGCTAAAGGCTGGATACTCGGTGGAAGTTATGGGCTAGATAAAAACGTATGGACTCAGTTGCGCTGGTTTAGCTCAGATGCGATCAGCGGCCCACCACTTTCTATTGATGTATTGCTGCTTGATTTGAATGCAAAATTTTAATGAAGCAGTCACAGGCAATGGAGTGTTTAAACATGAAGTCGATCTCACCCGAAAAAATTGTATTCCTGGCGCTGCTGGTGCTGGCAAGTAGTTTGTCCATGCCAGCGCTGGCTGCCGATAAGAAAGACAAAAGTGCACGCCGTATGCAGCAGATGGTACAGAAAATCCAACAGGAAAAAGCCGAGCTGCAGGCCCAGGTAGATCAGGAGAAGCAGGCAAAAACCGGGCTTGAAGAGCAGGTTAAAAAAACTGCTCAAGAAACCGACTCTTTGAAAGGCAGCTTGGGTGCTGCGAGCCGCAAAGCCAAAACGCTGGAGTCGGATTTGCAATCGGTAAAAAAAGATAAAGTAGCGCTTGAAGCCAGGCAGCAAGAGACACAGATGCAGTTACTAGCTACGCAGAAAAGCCTGGAAGAGCTGACCCAGAAGTACCAGGTTGCCCAGCAGGATTTAAAGCTACGCGAAAGCGAGCAGAAAGCTCTGGCTTTAAACCTCTCTCAAAAAGACCAGGGGCTGGGACTTTGCGAAGCTAAAAATACTAGGTTATACGGCTTTGGTATGGAGCTTGTGAAGCTATACGAGCGGCCAAGCACTTATGAAGCTATTTTGAGAACGGAGCCGTTTACACAAGTTAAGCGGGTTGAGCTGGAAAATATCTTTCAGGATTACCGGGACAAACTGGACGAGCAGCGCACGGTTTCCGCCATCAAGTAGTGCCTGGACTAATATAACGCTGAACCTCTCATTCAACAGTCCTGACTCAACAAACCCATTTTGAGCTCGGGCCATTCTTTGACTTAAATCAACTTCCACTTAATAGTTCGCATGTAACTTGATGACATGCGAACTATTTTCTTTCTTGCGCATCCATCAATTCGAGTCCGCTTGGCTTCTTACTGCATTCGCAAGGGCACTATATGAACAAATCACGCCGTATTTTTATGCTGCAAACCATAGCCGCTGGTGCTGTTGTTACCGGCGCGCTGTTGCCAAAACTGGCTTACGCGCAGAGCACCATGCTGACTGAGACTGACCGTGATGCGGTGGCGCTGGGTTACCGCGTTGATTCATCCAGAGTGGATAAGGAAAAATACCCAAAGCACGATAGCAGCCAGCGTTGCGCCAATTGCTCCTGGTATCAGGGGCGTAGCGGTGAGTCGAGCGCATCGTGTGCTTTGTACAGCCACGATAAATTAGTCTCGGCAAATGGTTGGTGCAGTGCCTGGATGAAAAAATCCTAGGCTACAGTTAACCGATCAGCCATACGTTATGTGTGGCTCATATTATTTGGCACGCAGGCCACGCCAGCCTTTTTCACGCATACATAGCAGCATGCCTCTCGTCACATCCTGAGTGGTTACATTGGGTCGGTGAGCTTCGCCCAATACTGTGACGCATTCTTCAGTAGCGGCCTTAAGGCTCTCCGCACTGCCACCAAGTTTCCACCATGAGCTGATTTTGAAGGTATCCATGGGGTCAGTTTTTTTAATTTCAGCTGCTGAGGCTGTCTCGCCTTTAGTCGATTTGACTTCAGCCACTTTTCCTTCAAGCGCTTTATCGGTAGAAACTACGCTAGCCGAAGCCGCTTTTACTGGGCTCCCGGCATTGCGGTTATCCGGGTTGACGGATACCTCTGCCACCGGGTCCGGCTCATTCAAGCGTTGTATTACCCAGCCCTTATCCTCCATGCATTTCTCTATAGCGGCGTCACCACCGCCCCTGGCCTGACAGGTTTTCTTGGTGTTTTCCAGGTCACTGACACTGGCACCGCGTTTGTAGGAAAACTCCCCACACCCGCTTAATAGCAATGCCGCCAACATCGTGACACAGCTTGTGTGGTAAATGCGTGAGATTAAGTGAATGGTCATGATGGTCTGCAAAAGCTCCGGTATTGGTAGAGTGGCCTGAGCAAAAAATAACATAAATGCCGGCAGCCAGTCACACATTCAACTACGCAATATGACGTATTTAATCCGCTCCGCACACTCGCTAATCTAGCTCCACGTTTGAGGTTGATGGCTTCAATGAGCTGTTAACCCATACCAACTATTTTATTTCAGTGGCTAGGTTGCCCAATCAAGGAGCGTTGTAATGACATTTAAACTCAAGAAAAGTCTACTGGCGACGGCAGTGGCTGTTGCTGTCATGATGCCGGCGATTAACGCGAATGCAGGCGGTACTATCACATTCGGCGATGATAAATACGTCAGTGTCGGTTTCGGCATGCGCGGCAGTTTTACCAGCGCTGAAGACGGCGCGGCGAATGGTTCTTCACGATCCAATGATTTCAGTCTGGATAGCGCCCGTATCTATTTGTCTGGCTCGCTCAACAAGTACATCAAAGGCATGCTCAACACTGAAAAGAGCATTGCCGGCGAAGGCTTTCAGGCGATTGATGCCAACGTGCAAATCGCAATCACCCCCGACATCGCCATCTGGGCAGGTCGTTTCCTTTCCCCTAGTGACCGTGCCAACCTGGCTGGCCCCTATTATTCATTAGGCGGTGGCTACTGGTCCGGTATTGCTTCACGCTATGGTTTTAATGGCGGCTACATCGGTCGTGATGACGGTGTAGCGATTGTCGGCAATGCGCTGGATGGCAAGCTGGGTTATTCGTTTGGTGCTTTTGAAGGTAACCGTGCATTCCAGATTGCGCCGAATGCGGGACTGGTTGCCCCGGTACGCGGCTCTGACGGCTTGATGTACGCCGGTAGATTGCAATATGACTTCTGGGATGCTGAGCCCGGCTACTACGGTACCGGCAATTACCTTGGTACTAAAGATATTCTGGCTATTGGTATCGCCGGCAGAACCCAAAATAACGGTGCAGTTTCAGCTACTGCCCAAGGTAAATACAGCTCATACAGCGTTGATTTCCTCATGGAAAAGAAAGACATCGGCCCTGGTGCGGTGTCACTTGAAGCGGCTTACTACGATTATGATACCGATGGCGTATTCCTGAGCGAAGAAGGCAAGGCTTATTCTGCAGCTTCCGGCTATATCTTCAATGATTCAGTGGGTTGGGGCAAGTTTCAACCATTCGTACGCTATCAGAAATTCAATCCCAGAACGGATATTGACACCAGGAAATACGACCTGGGTGTTGCCTACATCATTGATGGCTACAGTGCACAGGTCAGCGGATTCTTCTCGGATACCAAGGTTACTGGCGCAAGTAGCAACAACGCGGTTACCGTCGCCATGCAATTCCAATTCTAGTTTTCCAAGTGGTAAGTCAGCAATTTACTTTTCTTGAATTTAGGAGATAACAGATGAAAACTTTGGTTAAGTTGGATCTGGATAAAAAACCCTGGGAACAGGATGGCCAGATTCATAATCGATGGCATCCTGATTTGCCCATGGTGGCCATGGTTAAGCCAGGAGATGAGTTCCGTGTGGAATGCATGGACTGGACCGGCGGACAAATCGGCAATAACGATAGTGCGAATGATGTACGAGATGTAGATCTGACTCAGGTCCACTATCTAAGTGGGCCGATTGGAGTTGAAGGAGCCGAGCCTGGTGATCTCATGGTGGTCGATATTCTCGATGTTGGTACATTTGAAGACTCGCAATGGGGCTTCAACGGCATTTTCGCCAAGGAAAATGGTGGGGGTTTCCTGGTGGATCACTATCCGGAAGCGCGTAAATCTATCTGGGATTTTCATGGCATTTACACCACTTCGCGGCATGTCCCCAATGTGAAGTTTGCGGGGATTATGCATCCGGGTTTGATTGGGTGCCTGCCATCCAAAGAGCTTCTTGCCACCTGGAACAAGCGCGAAGCCGATCTGATTGCTACTGACCCAGACCGGGTACCCGCACTTGCTTTGCCCCCTAATCCGCAATCGGCCGTCATGGGAAAATTGTCAGGTGAGGCCGCTACCAAGGCCGCAGCCGAAGGGGCGCGTACCGTGCCCCCACGCGATCATGGCGGTAACTGCGACATCAAGAACCTGACAAAAGGCTCCAAGGTATTTTTCCCTGTCTATGTGAAGGATGGTGGCCTCTCCATGGGTGACCTGCACTTCTCGCAAGGTGATGGTGAAATTACCTTCTGCGGTGCCATTGAAATGGCGGGCTATCTGGATATTAAAGTTAGCCTGATCAAAGATGGCGTCAAGAAGTACGGGATCAAAAACCCGATTTTCCAGCCGAGTCCACTCACGCCAAGTTACCGGGATTACATCATTTTTGAGGGTATTTCGGTTGATGAGCAGGGTAAACAGCACTATCTGGATGTGCATGTTGCCTATCGCCAGGCCTGCTTGAATGCAATTGAATACCTCAAAAAATTCGGGTACAGCGGGGCACAGGCACTCTCCATTCTAGGTACGGCCCCAGTAGAAGGCCATATCAGCGGCATTGTTGATATTCCTAATGCATGCGCAACGCTATGGCTACCAACCGAGATATTTGATTTTGACCTGAAACCCAACGCAGATGGGCCAAAAATCATGGTGACTAGTGGTGTTGATACAGCTGTTACAAGTTAAGGAGTCTTGCCATGCCGCTTTATGAGTATGCCTGTACCACTTGTGGTGTTTTTTCAGCCTTACGCAGGATGAGTGAGTCTGCTTTGCCAGCGATGTGTGAAGAGTGCGGTGAAATAAGTGAGCGCATTGTCTCGGCTCCGCACTTGGCCATACTCGAAAAGTCCCAGCGCACGGCACATGAGCGAAACGAGAAGTCCGCGCACGAGCCCAAAACTGCACGGCGATCGAGCTGTGGCTGTGCAGGCTCACATACTTGTGGGACTGGGGCTGCAGAAAGCAAAGCTAAGCCAGCATCGGCTACCAAGGCCAACCCCCAGGGGCTTCAGATGCAAACCAAGAAAACGGCAAGGCCCTGGATGTTAGCTCATTAATTAGTAGCTTTAAATGAATGGCCATTAGCAGTTAGTCGTTTTGAATGAAATTTTGTTGTGTTAGTCATTTTAACTAGGAGATATTTATGAGTATGAACAGACGCAATTTCCTGCAATCTTGTAGTGTGATGGTGGGTGCATTACTGACGGCTGGCGTTATCAGTAGCACAACTTTTGCGGCGGATTTCCCGACCGCTAAAGTGAATACTACTGGACTCGCAGTTACTGATACCACAGTCAAAGTGGGTATTTTGCACTCCGCTACCGGCACGATGGCCATCAGTGAAACAGGTTCTATCCAGGCTGAAAAGCTGGCGATTGAGCAAATCAATGCCATGGGCGGTATTCTGGGTCGCAAGATTGAAGTGATACAGGAAGATGGTGCCAGCGATTGGCCTACTTTTGCTGAAAAAGCGAAGAAACTACTGGCAAGTGACAAAGTGGCTGCGGTAATGGGCTGCTGGACATCAGCATCACGTAAAGCTGCCTTGCCTGTATTTGAAAAAGAAAATGGTTTGTTGTTCTACCCAACCTTTTATGAAGGTCTGGAGCAATCCAAGAACGTTTTCTACACCGGTCAAGAGGCTACACAGCAGATTCTGGCAGGGCTGGATTGGATTCAAAAAGAAAAGAAAGCTAAAACTTACTATCTGATTGGTTCTGATTACATCTGGCCACGTACATCCATGAAAATTGCGCGTAAGCATATCGAGCAACACTTGGGTGGCACAGTAGTTGGTGAAGAGTATATAGCTCTGGGTGATACCCAATTTGGTTCTGTGATTAACAAAATCAAGCTGAAAAAACCTGATGTGATTTACGCAGCGGTAGTAGGCGGTAGTAACGTGGCATGGTTCAAGCAATTGAATGCTGCGGGTTTAAACTCTACTAAACAAACCATGCTGACTATCTCGGTGACGGAAGATGAAGTGTTGGGTATCGGCGGTGAGAATTTGGCTGGCTTCTACTCAGCAATGAAATATTTCCAATCGCAAGACAATCCAGAGAACAAGAAATTTGTGGAAGCCTTCAAGAAAAAATGGGGTCCTAAATCTGTGATTGGTGACGTAACCCAGGCTGCTTATCTAGGCCCATGGTTATATAAGGCTGCAGTAGAGCGTGCGGGTAGCTTTGATGTCGATAAGGTACAAGCCGCTTTGCCTGGCTATGTGTTCAAAGATGCGCCTGAAGGTCCTGTGACTGTAGAGGCTAACCATCACCTGACAACCAAATTACGTATTGGTCAATGGGGTAAAGATGGTCAAGCCAAAGTGGTTTATACCTCGGATTACATCAAACCTGATCCGTTTCCAAAGGGCTACCAATAGTCTGCAAGTTGTAAGTTGGCAATACGTATTATCGTAGTCATGCATTAGTTGTGTTAGTCAGATGCGGCAGCCAGTAAATAGGCTGCCGTACTCTGTAAATGGTTAGGTATCGCTGTAGTTTCATGTAAATCACATCTTAAAGCACAGCACTTTATATATAGCTTTCAAGTCTCGGAGACCGCATATGTTTGGTTATTCAATGGCAGATATAGGCAATATCATGGTCATGCAAAGCTTTTCAGGCTTAAGCATGTTTAGTGTTTTGCTGTTGATGGCATTAGGTCTTGCCATTATTTTCGGGCAGATGGGTGTTATCAATATGGCGCATGGTGAGTTTATGACCATAGGCGCGTATACCACCGTCATGATGTCCAAATTTGCAGTGTCATACGGCATTGTGGATTATTACTTTGTATTTGCGATTATTACGGCGTTCATCATTGCCTTTATCGTCGGCTATTTAATTGAATTTATTATGATTCGGCATTTGTATAAACGACCGCTGGATACCCTGCTGGCTACTTGGGGATTAAGTCTGGTGATGCAACAAATGTTCAGATCCGCCTTTGGTGCAAAAGAAGTGAGCGCCGAATTACCAGAATGGTTGCTGGGCTCATTCAAACCCACCCCCGATATTGATATACCGATCAATGGTGTATTCGTGATGGTACTGGCCGCAATTGTCACTGCTGGTGTGTATCTGTTCATGTTCCGTTCTCGGTGGGGTTTGCGTGTGCGCGCCACTGTGCAAAATCGAGTGATGGCTGGCGCAGTGGGTATTAATACGCAAAAGGTGGATAGGGTGACTTATGCCCTGGGGTGCGGCATCGCCGGCGTGGCGGGTGCAGCCTTCACCACGATTGCTTCAACCGGCCCTACTAGCGGTTCGCTATATATCGTGGATAGTTTCATGGTTGTGGTGTTTGGCGGCGCTGCCAGTTTGATGGGCACAATTGCCTCTGCCTTTGGCATCGCACAAGCACAATCCATACTGCAGTTCTTTATGACCAGCTCCATGGGCAAGGTATCTACGTTGCTAGTCATCGTCGGTATCCTCATGATGAAGCCAGAAGGCCTATTTGCATCAAAAGTACGTAAATAAATGGCTTATTTGAGCATCAAGTGAGTAGTGGCTAGTCATTAAAGCGAACTGGAGAATATATGAAAGCGTTTTTAGGTAGCAAATTAATAGGCGGTAAAGAGGGGTTGCTGGGCTTGCTGTTATTAGCCGGATTGATTTTTATACTGCTTCCCCTTGGTCTGGACATCTTCCGTCTGAATCTGGTGGGCAAATACCTGACCTATGCCTTTGTGGCCATCAGTCTGGTATTGCTGTGGGGTAATGGCGGTATCCTTAGCTTGGGTCAGGGCATCTTTTTTGGCTTGGGCGGCTATGGCATGGCGATGTTTTTGAAGTTGGAAGCCTCTGACCCCATTACCACTAAAATTCAAACTACTCCTGGCATTCCAGACTTTATGGACTGGAACCAGATCACTTCTATCCCGTGGTTCTGGCAACCTTTCCATAGTTTGTCACTGACGATTCTGGCGATATTGGTGATTCCTGCCTTGTTTGCCTATTTCATCGGGTTTGCCATGTTTAAACGCCGGGTAGGTGGCGTTTATTTTGCCATCATTACCCAGGCTATTGCGCTGATTCTGAGTATCCTGATTGTAGGGCAACAGGGCTACACTGGTGGCGTAAACGGTATTACCGATCTGAAAACCTTACTGGGCTGGGATATCCGCACTGATAGTGCCAGATATATGCTGTATTACTTGAATGGTATTTTGTTGTTTGGTGCCATCTTTTTATCCCGCTACGTGCTATCCAGCAAGTTCGGTATGTTGTTGCTGGCCATGCGTGATAAGGAGGAGCGGGTACGTTTCTCCGGTTACGATGTGTCTAATTTCAAAATATTCATTTTCTGCCTGGCGGCAATGATTTCGGCTGTCGGCGGTGCCATGTTTACCTTGCAAGTTGGTTTTATGTCGCCGTCTTTTGTAGGTATCGTTCCTTCTATTGAAATGGTGATATTTGCAGCAGTTGGTGGCCGGGCTTCCCTGATAGGTGCGGTGTACGGTACTTTGCTGGTTAATTACGGTAAAACCTTCTTCTCAGAACACTACCCTGAGTTGTGGTTATTCTTGATGGGCGGTTTATTTATTGCCGTTGTCATGTTTTTCCCGGATGGCCTGGCAGGTGTGTACAACAAATACAAAAGCAAATTTAAATTCTTACGTAAGTTATCTGAGTCAGAAAAAGTGTCTGAGCCGATGCCTGTCATTCATAAAACGGAATCCGAGCTGGGAGCGAAAGCATGAGTAACACCGATTTTGTGCTGGCTGTTGAAGATTTGACCGTATCTTTTGATGGTTTTAAGGCGGTTGATGCGCTGAGTTTTTATATTGATAAAAATGAGTTGCGTGTCATTATTGGTCCCAATGGTGCTGGTAAAACTACAGTGCTGGATTTGATCTGTGGTCGAACTAAATCAACCTCTGGCTCTATCAAGTTTAACAATCATGAGCTGACCAAGTTGTCCGAGCATGAAATTGTAAGGGCTGGCGTGGGTCGCAAGTTTCAGACGCCATCTATCTATGAAAACCTGACCGTATATCAGAATCTTGAAGTGTCCTATCCTGTTGGTCGCAGTGTGTGGGGTAGTTTGTTCTTTAAACGTACTGATGCCGTGATCGCCCAGGTCAAAAAAATAGCGGATGAGATCATGTTAACTGACTTGCTGGGAATGGAGGCTGCACTGCTTAGCCACGGTCAGAAGCAATGGTTGGAGATTGGTATGTTGCTGATGCAGGATCCCGAACTGCTTATGCTGGATGAACCAGTAGCAGGGATGAGCGCCAAAGAGCGCGACCAAACCGCTGATTTACTCAACCGCATATGCAAGAACCGCTCTGTGATTGTCATCGAGCATGACATGGAGTTCGTCAAGAAGATCGCACATAAGGTCACCGTATTGCACCAGGGGAAAATTCTGGCGGAAGGTGCCATGGACAAGGTGCAGGCGGATGAAAAGGTCATCGAGGTGTATCTAGGCCACTAGCGTCGGTGAATTAGTACCTAGCATTAGTGCCAACTTTAGATTAAGTAAAGGAACAATCATGTTTGAAGTGGAAAACCTGCAAGTCAGCTACGGCCAGAGCGAGGTCATCCATGGCCTCAATTTCAAAGCTGAGAAAAATGAAACCCTGGCCATTATGGGCCGAAACGGCATGGGTAAAACTACCTTGTTCAAGTCACTCATGGGTATCCTGCCAAGCAAGGCCAATAAAACGGTGGTCGACGGGCAGGATCTGACTGGAAAAGACAGCTACCAGCGCGTTGCTAATGGCATGGCCTATGTCCCACAGGGTCGTATGATATTTCCTGCGATGACGGTGCAGGAGAATATTGAAACCGGGTTAGAAAAATCGAAGAACCGGGACATACCAGAGGAAATCTTTGCACTATTTCCGGTGTTATACGACATGCGCAGGCGTAAAGGCGGCAACCTGTCTGGCGGCCAGCAGCAACAATTGGCTATTGCCCGTGCTTTAGTGACTAATCCCAAGGTGCTGCTGCTCGATGAGCCTACCGAAGGCATACAGCCCTCCATCATCAAGGACATCGCCAAGGTGCTGAACGAAATTCGAAAAATGCGCGAAATCACCATCATAGTGTCTGAGCAGGTATTGAGTTTTACTATGGAGGTTGCCGATCGCATCATCGTCATCGAGAAGGGTAAGTTCATCCACGAGAACAAGCGTGAAGAAGTCGATGCTGCCAAGATCAAGGGCTATCTATCTGTGTGATTACAAGCTTGCGCTTGTTATAGCGCGTAGCTTTTATGGCATCATGCGCTGATGGATGACAGCGAGATAACAATGAATGCGCACTGCCTGCATCAGGTAGCTGCTAGCGGTTGGCAAGCGCATCTTCAACTGGCTTTTGAACGCAGTGAGCAGCGTACACTGCTCGCTCGTAAACAGCATAGCGGGCCGCTGGTCATACAGAAGGTGTTGTATCCCGAAGGCCATGCAGTTTGCCATGGCATTATTGTGCACCCGCCGGGTGGCGTGGCAGGCGGTGATGCGCTGACATTGGCTGTACAACTAGCCGAGGGCGCAAATGCCTTGCTGACAACCCCGGGTGCAGCAAAGTGGTACAAGGCCAATGGCCGTGAGGCCAGCCAGCTATTGAAATTCGACCTGGCACCAGGCGCCAGCCTGGAATGGCTACCGCAGGAAAATATACTGTTCGACGGCGCCATGCTGGATTTGTCCGCAGATATTAACCTGGCGCAGGATGCGACTTATGCCGGCTGGGAGATACTCTGTTTTGGCCGCCAGGCAAGCAAAGAACAGTGGCAGACAGGGCGATTAAAACAGAAGCTGGTGATCCAGCGTGACGGTAAAATGATCTGGCAGGAGCGTGCATTTTTGTCACCAGCTAGCAAAGTGATGAACGCTATGGCTGGACTGGGTGGCAATGTCGTCAGTGGGAGCTTTGTGGTGGCAGCGGGCCTATTGCCTGCAGATGTGCTTGCTGGATGCAGAGAGGTCACTGCAGATGATGGTGCAAAAGTCGCTGTGACGGCATTGCCGGAGGTATTCTCGGCAAGGTATATCGGGCAGTCATCGCAATCAGCCCGGCATTACTTTGAGGCGCTGTGGCACATTCTGCGGCCCTGGTATGCCAAGCGACAGGCAATCCGCCCACGCATCTGGAATACATGAACAATTTTTCGTAGACTCATAGCGTATTCAAACCAAATAAACAGCTGATGGAACAAAAACAGTTATGGAATTAACCCCGCGCGAAAAAGACAAGCTGCTGATTTTTACCGCCGGATTGCTGGCTGAACGCCGCAAGGCACGCGGCCTCAAGCTCAATTACCCCGAAGCCATTGCCTACATCAGCGCCGCCATTATGGAAGGCGCGCGTGATGGCCAGAGTGTGGCCTACCTGATGGGCTATGGCGCAACCTTGTTGACACGTGATGATGTGATGGAAGGCATTCCTGAAATGATTCCAGACATCCAGATCGAAGCAACTTTTCCAGATGGAACCAAGCTAGTAACAGTCCACCAACCTATTCCATGAATAATTTAATCATCAAAATGGAGAATCGCTTCGTTGCGCGTTGCTCACAACCTCGCCGTACTAATTGTACTGTCTCGGCTGTTGCGCTCCGTGCGCCTATGGCGACAAGCCGACCTGCTTTAGCAGGCGTATTGTCGGACACGCCCCTCGCGGGTGGCACTTCATCCATTTTTATAATTAACTTATTTCATGGAAATCCATTTGTGAGGACAACATGATTCCAGGCGAAATGCATATAGAAGCAGGCGAAATCACCCTTAACGATGGTCGCGCAACGGTGGTATTGCAGGTGGCGAATACCGGAGACAGGCCTATCCAGGTGGGTTCGCATTACCACTTCTTTGAGACTAACGAAGCACTGTCATTTCCGCGTGACGAGGCTTATGGTTTCCGGCTGGATATCGCCGCAGGTACCGCAGTGCGCTTTGAGCCGGGCCAGACACGGACTGTGCAACTGGTGGAGCTGGTAGGCGACAGGAAAGTCTATGGTTTTGCCGGCAAGGTGATGGGAGCCTTAAAGTGAGCGTCAAGATAGCAAAGCAGGCTTATGCCGAAATGTTCGGCCCGACAGTCGGTGACCGCGTGCGCTTGGCAGATACCGAGCTGTGGGTGGAGGTGGAAAAAGACTACACCATCTATGGCGAGGAAGTGAAATTCGGCGGCGGCAAAGTCATCCGTGACGGCATGGGCCAGAGCCAGCGTATGTCGGCAGATGTGGCCGATACCGTCATCACCAATGCATTGATCATCGATCACTGGGGCATCGTCAAAGCCGATATCGGCATCAAGGGCGGACGGATTTCCGCGATCGGTAAAGCCGGCAACCCTGATATCCAGCCTGGCATCACCATTCCTATCGGTGCTGGCACCGAGATTATTGCAGGCGAGGGCATGATCGTCACTGCAGGCGGTATCGATACCCACATCCATTTCATTTGCCCGCAGCAGATAGAAGAGGCGCTGATGTCGGGTGTCACCACCATGATAGGCGGTGGTACAGGCCCCGCCACGGGAACATTCGCCACAACCTGCACGCCGGGCCCGTGGCATATCCACCGCATGCTGCAGGCGGCGGATGCTTTCCCCATGAACCTGGGCTTTCTTGGCAAGGGCAATGTAAGCCTGCCAGGACCTTTGACCGAACAGGTAGAAGCCGGTGTCATTGGCCTCAAGCTGCATGAGGATTGGGGCACCACTCCTGCTTCTATCGATAATTGCCTGAGCGTGGCTGAAGACATGGATGTGCAAGTAGCGATCCACTCGGATACCCTGAATGAGTCGGGCTTTGTGGAAACCACGATCGCCGCCTTCAAGGATCGCACCATTCATACCTTCCATACCGAAGGCGCGGGTGGTGGTCATGCGCCGGACATCATCAAGGCAGCGGGCTATGCCAATGTGCTGCCATCGTCCACCAACCCGACGCGGCCGTTTACCGTGAATACCATAGACGAGCATCTGGATATGCTCATGGTGTGCCATCACCTGGATCCGGCGATTGCTGAAGACATTGCTTTTGCTGAAAGCCGCATCCGGCGCGAAACTATTGCTGCCGAGGATATCCTGCATGACCTGGGTGCTTTCTCTATGATGTCATCGGATTCGCAAGCCATGGGGCGCGTGGGGGAAGTCATCATCCGTACCTGGCAAGCCGCGCACAAGATGAAGATCCAGCGCGGCTCACTGGCAGAAGACAGCGCACGCAACGACAATTTCCGCGTCAAGCGCTATATCGCCAAGTACACCATCAACCCGGCTTTGACGCACGGCATCGCGCATGAAGTTGGTTCCATCGAAGTCGGCAAGCTGGCTGATCTGGTGCTATGGCGCCCGGCTTTCTTTGGCGTCAAGCCGAGCACTATCCTCAAAGGCGGCATGATAGCTGCGGCGGCGATGGGTGACCCTAATGCTTCTATCCCTACGCCACAGCCCGTACATTATCGGCATATGTTTGGTGCTTATGGTGGCGGCTTGAAAACATCCGTCACTTTCGTTTCACAGGCTGGGCTGCAAAACCCACAAGTTACTGCACTGGGTTTGCAAAAGTCGTTGGTTGCCGTGAGCGGGACCCGCACCGTGAGAAAAGCCGACATGATCCACAATGGCTGGTTGCCCAAGATCGATGTAGACCCTGAAACCTATGCCGTGCGTGCCGATGGCATGTTGCTGGTGTGCGAACCAGCTTCCGTACTGCCGATGGCACAACGCTACTTTTTGTTTTGAAGAATTAACCGATGTTGAATATTACCGAACGAATCGCGCTTGCAGAAAAAGTAGATGATTACTTGGAACTGCCATTCGATTTACGCCAGCGCAGCCGTCTGCGCGTGATTTTACAGTCTGGCCTGGAAGCCGCTCTGATGCTGGATCGTGGCACGATATTGCGCGGCGGAGATTTGCTACTTGCTGAAAATGGTCTCGTCATCAGTATCATCGCCGCTAAGCAGCCCGTACACGATGTGGTGGCGCAAACTGCGCAAGCCTTGACGTGTGCGGCTTACCACTTGGGTAATCGCCATGTGCCACTGCAGGTGGGTGATGGCTGGCTACGCCTGGAGCAGGACCACGTACTGAAAGAGATGCTGCTGGGTTTGGGGATGGCTGTGACCGAAACGGAAGCTGCGTTCGAGCCCGAAGCCGGTGCTTATGGCGGTGGGCACAGACACAGCCATGATGATGGCTTATCAATAAGGCAGCCAGTCAGGGTTAGGCGTCATGCCTGAGGCATCAGTCAGTACCGGCAACCGCCTTGCATTCAGCCGCTTGCTGCAGCTGGCTAGTACCATGCTGCCGGTTGGCGCCTACAGCTATTCGCAGGGTCTGGAGTGGGCCATAGAAACCGGTGACGTGCATGACGCCGCCACGGCACAAAGCTGGGTGGGCGATGTGTTGCACATTTACCAGGCCGGCTTTGAGCTGCCGGTGCTGTATCGCTTATATCTGGCCTGGCAACACGGCGATGTCGTCGCGGTCAGCGAGTGGGATATATTCTTCAAAGCTGGTCGCGATACCGCGGAATCGCTCGCGGAAACACGGCAGATGGGCTATTCGCTTTGCCGATTGCTGAATGACCTGAAAGATTTGCCGCCAGACTTCATGACAAAGGTGAATGACTTGAGCGACCCAGCCTTTCCGGCGGTTTATGCCGGCATTGCCTGCCACTGGCAGATTGCGGCTGAGGATATGCTGCATGCCTACCTTTGGTCATGGATGGAGAATCAGGTGTCTGCCGCCATGAAAACGGTGCCGCTGGGCCAGGTCGCCGGTCAGAAAATCATGCTCGCACTCGGGCAGCAGTTGCCGCAGATAGTAGAGCAGGCCATGTGCCTTGAAGAGCACGAAATAAGTAACTTTGCACCCGGACTGACCATTGCCGGGTGTTTACATGAAACACAATACAGTAGGCTATTCCGATCATGACAAATGCACTTTCAGCATCAGCACCACTCACCTATTCAGAACCTCTGCGTGTCGGCATCGGCGGCCCGGTTGGCTCCGGCAAGACTGCGCTGACCCTGGCGCTGTGCCAGCGTCTGCGTGATGTCTATAACATTGCCGTGGTGACCAACGACATCTATACCAAGGAAGACGCCGAGTTCCTCACCCGAAATGAAGCCCTTGCACCGGAGCGCATCATAGGCGTGGAGACCGGGGGCTGTCCGCATACCGCGATTCGTGAAGATGCCTCCATGAACCTGGAAGCGGTAGCGCAACTGAGTAAACGTTTCGTTACCCTGGATATCGTGTTTGTGGAGAGTGGAGGCGATAACCTGGCGGCCACATTCAGCCCGGAGCTGTCTGACCTGACGATCTACGTCATTGATGTGGCGGCAGGCGAGAAAATCCCGCGCAAAGGCGGCCCTGGCATTACCAAATCCGACTTGTTGGTCATCAACAAGATAGACCTGGCGCCTATGGTGGGTGCCTCGCTGGAGGTGATGGACCGAGATGCCAAACGCATGCGTGGGGAGCGGCCATTTATTTTTACCAATCTTAAGATCGGTCAGGGGCTGGAAGAGATCGTCAGCTTTATTGAAAAACAGGGCTTGATGAAAGATTGACTGGTTAAACGAAAAGCCGCACTCAGACAGAATAGATAGGGGATCTACCATGAAGAAACAGACACTGCTTGGATTATTCTTAGCCGGAACATCAACGCTGGCAATGGCGCATCCAGGCCATGGGCTGGAAAGTGCCTATGCTGGATTCATGCATCCCTTTAGCGGCTGGGATCATCTACTGGTGATGCTGGCAGTTGGCTTGTGGGCAGGCAAGCTGGGCGGTAAAGCGCGCTGGCAGTTGCCGTTGACGTTTATGCTGGTGATGGCGCTCGGCAGCCTGTTGGGGTTTGCCGGGCTCAGCTTTGCCGGGATGGAAACAGCGATTGCCGCGACGGTCATGACAATGGGGCTGTTATTGGTCATCAGCCTGCCCATCAAGCCCGCGCTACGTATTGGCCTGGTTGGCATGTTCGCTTTCCTGCATGGCCTGGCTCACGGCGCTGAACTGTCTCAGCATAGCGGCTTGCAAGTGATATCCGGCATGTTGCTGGCAACCGGTTTGTTACATGCTGTAGGGGTTGCGCTGGGCGCGCAACGGTTCAGGATAGCGCAATCCATACATATGATGATGGGATGGTTGATTATGCTGGCTGGCGGTTACCTGCTAGTGACATAGGACTGGCTTTTACCAATATTTACATTGGCTTAACTTAAGTTTACCTGGTCGGTTTCTATAATGAAGGCGTTATTAAGGCAATACCACTGGATTTTCCAGCTTGCCCCAGCCATCATTCAGGAGACTCGATATCATGAAATTCCCATTACTAAGCATCAAGCCATTACTGCTGGTTACCGCATTAACGCTGCCAGGGGTGGCGCTAGCACAGACTTTTCCTTGCGACAACGGCAGTAGCTGCAACAGCCAAGCCAGCGCTAAGGCGCAAACGCATAATGAAAAACAGGGCAGCATATTAGGCCTGGGTAAAAATGACGCCACGCCTTCGTTTATGCTGGGTGTAGAGCTGACCGAAGAGCAGCGTAGTGTGATCTCTCAAGTAGTACAGAACCAGTTGCCGACCATACGCGAAAAGGTGCAGTCACTTGAAAATGCCCATGCCATGCTGCGTGAGATGGCAGTCTCCAGACGTTATGACGAAGCCACTGCCGTCACACTTTCCCAAATGATTGCGGATAATTCTGCAGCGCTGGCTTTGCTTCAGGCTGAGCGTGAGTATCAGGTGTATGCCTTGCTGACACCTGAGCAAACCAGGAGGTTTGATCAACTGAAAGAGCAGGAAAATCGTCGCGTAACGCAGTGAGGGATGGTTGCTGGTAAAGATACTTTGAAGCATTTCCGCAAACCAGCCTGGTTTGCGGAAATATATTTGCTTACTGCAAGTTAATTTGCTGAATCCCGGCCAGCAACCATACAGCCTTATCATCCAGTAGATACTTCTGCACATGCCAGACTTCATCAAAGCTTTCCGGTGCGCCATTGTTCTCACGCGTTTGTCCGGTAAAGCGCACGCTGGCTATGGAGTAATCGCCTTCTGTGGCAACTTCCAGCAGTTCAGCGTTGATGCTCATGACATCGGTTTTTTGCACGGCATCGCCGCGTTCCTGCATCTGCATTGAAATTTCCGCAAACATTTCCGGTGTGGTGTATTCACGAATGTCGTTCAGGTCCTTGCGGTCATTCGCTGCCTGCAAGCGGATGAATGAGGTCTTGCCATTGCGCAGGAAACTATCTACCGGAAAATCATGCGGGATATTGCTTGCAACCGGCGCTGCCATGGGCGTAGAGCTACCGGCATAAGCTTGATCACTATAGCTTTGGGGCTGCACTGGTTGCGGCGTGCTGAATGGCGTGCCGCTATATTGCATGGCGGGTTGTTGTGATTTTTTCAGTCTAGCCAGCATAAACATCACCACGGCAGCCACCAGCAAGGCCAGCAGGATAGGGCCCATCATGCTCCCCATACCGCCACCGGCAAACATGGAGGCAAGGCCTGCGCCTATCGCCAAGCCTGCCAATGGGCCCAGCCAACGATTACCCGGTGCGGCTGCAGGTGTCGCCGGTGCTGGAGCAGCTGCAGGGGCTTTCTGCGCTTGTTGCGCAGGCAGCGTGCGTTGCTTGCCGAAGCTGGTTCCGCCTCCCAGGCGCCTTGCTTCGGCAACCGTGGAAAATAATGCCAGGCAGGTCATGGTAATCGTCAACAAGGTCAAAAATCTTTTCATGTGTTTCCTCATGGGGTCAATAAATCAAAGCCGGACAAGTTTAACAGCTAATCCTAAGCGCTATACGTTACAAATTTGATGATTTAATTCGGCATATTTCTCAAGTAACGTTGCCATTTGGATCAAGCTGACTGGCCTTAGTTCTATGCAGTATGCGTATTTTTGGAAGACTCAATATTTGCGCAGAAATAAAAATTTTAAAAAAATATGATTTTTTATTAAAGTAATCCATAAAGTGGCCGATAAGTACCTAGTTATTTGTTGGATTGAATCGTTTTTATATCAATACAATTTAACCAAAGCGGCTACCCTTGACCCCGGTACCAAGAATTTGAGGCCCCGAACCTGCCTCGTTGAGTTTTCGTAAGCTTTTATCCAAGCAGCGGAAACTAACGATTAATTTTCCTAAGAGAAAGTTGGCAGCTATGTTGGGTTTCATTAAGTCATCAGTCATTCCAGCAATATTTCGTTCTGTTTACCTATGTCATACCGCTATCAAGAACAGCTTGATACGGAAAAATTTCGCTCATAGCACAGCGATTTTCCTGCATATCCCATTTAGTTTTTCCCCAATACATCTCGATCTGCCGCTGGCGCCATCTGCAAATGATCTTGTTAAGTCGGCTGTCTTCGCACGCCATCCAGCAGGTGGTTATCCGCATTTAACGGCAACAGTGGCGCTTTCACTAATTCCTCATATCTTTTTCTTACATCCACACTGGTGCCAGCCAGTGCCTGTCCGATATTGCCGGCACTAAACAATAAATTCAATAAGCCAAATTTAGATCAAAACTGAAATTACCTAGGGGTAACAAATGACATATTCAAAACAGGAAAAATCGACATCCATCATTGCCAGACTGTTGGGGCTGAAACTTAAAACCCAGCTTTTGTTGTTGATGGCGGTGATGGTAGTCGGTTTCGCTATTGCAGGCACCTTAGGCGATAGAGCCTTTAACAAGGTGCTGGTCAATGGCCCCGTCTACGGCAGCATAGTCAGCAACAAAGATCTTGTTGCGGATATCCTGCCACCGCCAGCGTATCTTATTGAGTCATGGCAACTTGCCCTGGAGATGGCAACAATAAGAAATGAGCCTCTCCAGCCGTTAATTGAAAAAAGTAACAAGTTAGCGCAGGACTTTGCTGAGCGCACCAAATACTGGGATAGCACAATTACTGATCCCCAGATGCATGAGGTCCTGCAATCGGAGCTACGGCCGCATGGCGAAGAGTTTCTACGCCTGCGTGATCAGGTATTCATCCCCGCTGTTCGTTCCGGCAACGCCAAGTTGATCGACGAGGCTTTGGCGCAGCTGAAAACGGCCTATGAAAAACATCGCCTGGCAGTAGATAAGCTTGCCAGCATGTCCAGCGAACAATCCAAACAAATAGAGTCCGGTGTCAATGCTGAAGTCTCAAGTGCCAGAACTACGGTGTTGATACTTGCCCTGCTGGTTCTGAGTCTTACCGTGATAGGGATTTTCTCCGTCGTCGGCCATATCATCCGCCAGTTGGGTGGTGAGGCGCATGAGGCCTTGGCAGTAGCTAAAAATATTGCAGACGGCATATTTTCTAAATCCACAAAACATGCACATCAAAGTGATATGAGTGTCATTGGTGCGCTGGATCTGGCCTCGACTACCCTTATCGAAATAGACCGCGAAATGGCACGTATGGAGTCTGAGCATATAGAAGGCAATATCGACGCCAATATCGACGTAGAAAAGTTTCATGGTGCTTATCGCGAAATGGCTATCGGCATTAACCGAATGGTGGCCAATCATATTGAGGTGATGAAAAAATCCACAGACTGCATCACAGAACTAGGCCGTGGTAATTTTGAAGCCAAGCTCGAACAGTTCCCGGGCAAGCTGTCATTGGTAAATGATGGTATTGAAGGCATGCGTTTTAATGTCAAGACTCTGGTTAACGATCTGCGTCACATGTCTGAAGAGCATGAAAAAGGCAACATCAGCTTCATGATAGACCCTGCCAAATTCGCAGGTGACTATCGCCTGATGGCTGAGGGCGTCAATGCCATGGTCAATGAATATATTGATGAAAACAAGACTGTGATGGCGGTCATCGAGCAGTTTGGTAACGGTGATTTCTCGGCAACAATCAAGCAGTACCCAGGCGAAAAGTCGTTCATCAACAAGAGCGTTAAGAAGATCAGCGACAGCTTGCGTAGCATTATCGAATCCGTGAATTGGGTGGGTAACGCACATAAAGAGGGAGCGATTGACACGACACTTCACGCCCATATGTTCAAGGGTGATTTCAACAAGTTAGCCGAAAGCGTCAATGCCATGATGATCGGTCTTAATGAAATGAACCATAAAGCCCTGGCCGTAGTGAAGGAGTTCGGTGAGGGTAATTTCAATGCTCCGCTTGAGCGTTTTCCAGGCAAGGCTGCAGAAATCAACGACACGATTGAAGAGGTTCGCTCTCACCTGAAGCAGTTGAATGAGGATGCTCAAATGCTGGCCGAAGCTGCTTATGACGGCAGGATTTATGAGCGTGCAGACGCCAGCAATCATAAGGGAGATTTCCGCAAAATCGTGGAAGGTGTCAATCAGACGCTGGCCTTGATTGCTGAACCTATCACGACAGTTAAAGAGGCTGCAGAAACCATCAACAATGCTGCCCAGGAAATTGCCTCCGGTAACAATGATCTCTCAAAACGTACAGAGGAGCAGGCTGCCAGTCTGGAGAAGACAGCTTCCAGCATGGAAGAGCTGGCTTCTACCGTTAAAGAGAATTCTGATAATGCAAAACAAGCCAATCGCCTGGCATTAGCCGCATCTGACATTGCAATCAAAGGTGGCGAGGCGGTATCTGCAGTGGTCAAAACCATGTCGGAAATCAATGCCAGCTCACACAAGATTGAGGACATTATCAGCGTAATCGATGGCATCGCTTTCCAGACTAACATTCTCGCGCTTAATGCTGCAGTAGAGGCAGCTCGGGCAGGAGAGCAGGGACGTGGGTTTGCTGTGGTCGCCGCTGAGGTGCGTAACCTGGCCCAGCGCTCAGCTAGTGCTGCAAAGGAGATCAAGGAGCTTATCAGCGACTCGGTAGGGAAAACTTCAGAAGGCACCAAGCAGGTTGAAAATGCAGGTCAAAAAATGGAAGAGATAGTCAGTTCGGTGAAACAGGTATCGGACATTATTGCCGAGATCGCCGCAGCATCGGTTGAGCAGAGTGCCGGTATAGACCAGATCAATAATGCAATCACCCAGATGGATGAAGCGACCCAGCAAAATTCCGCCTTGGTCGAGCAAGCTGCTGCGGCCTCTGAATCATTAATGGACCAGGCGAACAATCTGGTTAACTCAGTGAATAGCTTCAAGACCAGCCCACATGCAAGTGAAGTTTCCATGCCGGCAAAAAATCACAGTGCGAATCGGAAGCAGGGCTCGTTTACTCCAAAAATAGCAAAGAAAACAGGGACGGATGATAGCGGCTGGTCTCAGTTTTAAAAGATGTGGTGATGCCTTAAAAATCACTACATTGGAGCACGTGTTAATTTTTATGATCTATTTTTTGATTTCACAATTCAGTTTTAGACAATGAGGAGACCTAAATTATGCTAACTAAAATATTAAAGACACTTGGTTTTAATACCGGGACAAAAGTTTCAAATGAAGAGCTGACAAACTTGCGCGGCCAGATCGCAGCGATAGGCAAATCGCAGGGCGTGATTGAGTTCAGCATGGACGGCAAGGTAATCACAGCGAACGAGACCTTCCTGAATGTGCTGGGCTACACCCCGGCAGAAGCGGCAGGTCAGCACCACAGCGCTTTTGTGGACCCGGCTTACCGTACCAGCAGCGAATACAAACAGTTCTGGGAAAAGCTCAACCGGGGTGAGTACGATGCCGGCATCTACAAACGCATCGGCAAAGGTGGCCGTGAAGTATGGATCCAAGCGAGCTACAACCCGATCCTGGATTTGAACGGCAAACCGTTCAAGGTGGTGAAGTATGCAACGGATGTGACCGCGCAACGCTTAAAGGCTGCGGACTTTGAAGGCCAGATCGCAGCGATAGGCAAATCGCAGGGCGTGATTGAGTTCAGCATGGACGGCAAGGTAATCACAGCGAACGAGACCTTCCTGAATGTGCTGGGCTACACCCCGGCAGAAGCGGCAGGTCAGCACCACAGCGCTTTTGTGGACCCGGCTTACCGTACCAGCAGCGAATACAAACAGTTCTGGGAAAAGCTCAACCGGGGTGAGTACGATGCCGGCATCTACAAACGCATCGGCAAAGGTGGCCGTGAAGTATGGATCCAAGCGAGCTACAACCCGATCCTGGATTTGAACGGCAAACCGTTCAAGGTGGTGAAGTATGCAACGGATGTGACCGCGCAACGCTTAAAGGCTGCGGACTTTGAAGGCCAGATCGCAGCGATAGGCAAATCGCAGGGCGTGATTGAGTTCAGCATGGACGGCAAGGTAATCACAGCGAACGAGACCTTCCTGAATGTGCTGGGCTACACTCCGGCAGAAGCGGCAGGTCAGCACCATAGCGCTTTTGTGGACCCGGCTTACCGTACCAGCAGCGAATACAAACAGTTCTGGGAAAAGCTCAACCGGGGTGAGTACGATGCTGGCATCTACAAACGTATCGGCAAAGGTGGCCGTGAGGTATGGATACAAGCGAGCTACAACCCGATCCTGGATTTGAACGGCAAACCGTTCAAGGTGGTGAAGTATGCGACGGATGTGACTGCGCAGATCAATGCATCCAGATTGCTTGCTGAGGCTGTCGAGGAAACGCAGGCCGTAGTGAGCGCTGCCAAGGCCAATGATTTAACGCTACGCATACCGATGGAAGGTAAAACTGGTGAAATTGCCGGTTTGTGTGATGGCGTTAATTCTCTGATTGAGAACATGTCGGAAATCATTACGCAAATAAAAGAGGCCAGCGACACCATTACTACAGCTGCAAGTGAAATCTCTTCGGGCAATAATGATTTATCACAACGTACTGAGGAACAGGCTTCGTCACTGGAGGAAACCGCTGCGAGTATGGAAGAGCTTGCTTCAACTGTTAAGCAAAATGCAGGTAATGCCAAACAGGCTAATTTGCTGGCAGTGGAGGCTTCGGATGTGGCCAATAAGGGTGGTGGTGTAGTTAGCCAGGTAGTGACCACCATGTCTGATATCAGTGCCAGTTCACGCAAGATTGAAGACATCATTAGTGTGATTGACGGTATTGCCTTTCAAACCAATATTCTCGCATTGAATGCAGCCGTTGAGGCCGCCCGTGCAGGTGAGCAGGGGCGCGGCTTTGCGGTAGTGGCGGGGGAAGTGCGCAATCTGGCACAACGCTCTGCCGCCGCTGCCAAGGAAATCAAGCAGTTAATCTCGGATTCCGTCGAAAAAGTCACCAGTGGTACCCGTCTGGTAGAAGAGGCTGGTTCTACCATGCAGGATATCGTGACATCCGTGGGCCGAGTCACCGACATTATGTCGGAAATTGCAGGTGCCTCCGCTGAACAAAGTGCCGGGATAGATCAAGTCAACACTGCCGTGACGCAGATGGATGAAGTCACGCAGCAAAACGCTGCCTTGGTTGAGCAATCTGCTGCTGCTGCCGAATCGCTGGTCGAGCAGGCTGAGTCGCTCATGCAGGCAATCAGTTTGTTCAAACTGAGTGAGTCAGGATCATCTGCACGAGGCAGCAGGTCAGTCAATGTTAAATCCATGACCAAGCGTCCCACAGCCGGTTCGACCACATTCAAGCCCAAAGCTGTTGCTAAAACATCTTTTCAAAAATCCGTGGCCAAAACTGGCACTGATGATAACGATTGGGCCGAGTTTTAATTTACAGGGAATAAGAAAATGATTACTACAAATATTAACGAGAAGATCAATTCCAGCTCTAACGAATTTCTCACATTCCAGCTGGGGAGTGAGGGGTTTTGTCTGGGCATTCTCAATGTCCAGGAAATCAGGGGCTACGATGCGATTACATCTATTACCAATACCCCAGACTACATTAAAGGTGTAGTCAACCTGCGCGGAAAAATTGTGCCTATCTATGATTTGCGTATCAAGCTCAACTTTGAAAAAGTTGCCTATGATGACTTGACCGTAGTGATTATCCTGAATCTAGAAGGACATGATCTGGGAATAGTCGTCGATAGCGTATCTGATGTAATCGTGCTGAATGAAGACCAGATCAGTGATTTACCCAGCCTCGTATCCACCGTCAATACTGCATTTATCAAGGGGGTCGCTACCATTGATGATCAAATGCTGGTTTTGCTTGATATTGAAAAGCTGGTGAATAAAGAAGAGCTAGAAGCTGCCAATATAGGCCTGCTTCACTAAATGTGGATTTGGGCTGCGTATGTTTTGCGCAGCCTTGTTGAACTTTAAGGTAAAGATATGTTGAAAGTTATCCCCATCAACCAGCTCAGGTTGGGTATGTTTATCCAGCAAATGCAAGGTGCCTGGTTTGAGCATCCGTTCTGGCGTAAATCATTTATGCTAAAAGATGATGATGACCTGAGAAAATTGCTGGTTAGTAAAATTCCTAGTGTGGTCATTGATACCGCCAAAGGCGTCGATGCCATGGCCTTTGCCCCCAGCCCGGTTTTGCCACTGAGTGTACCGGTAGTGACTGCATTACCCAGCATAAAACAGCGGCCCATCTCATTCGACGATGAAAAATCAAGAGCGAGTAAGCTGATACAAAGCAGTAAGGTGGCAGTGTCTTCAATGTTTTCTGAAGTGCGCATGGGCAAGGCAATCAATTCTGAAAATGCGTTACCACTGGTGAATGACATTGTGGCTTCGGTATCGCGCAATCAAAACGCTTTTACCAGCCTGGTCAGGCTGAAGAGTAAAGACGACTACACTTATATGCACTCTGTTGCCGTCTGTGCGCTGATGGTGGCATTGGCTCGCGAGCTGGGGTTAAGCGAAGACCAGATTCGGCAAGCCGGGATGGCCGGGCTGCTTCATGATATTGGCAAGATGGCGATTCCGGATGAGGTATTAAGCAAGCCAGGCGCATTGTCTGATGATGAGTTTATGGTCATACGCAGGCATTCGGAGTTTGGTCATGCCATATTGTCACGCAGCCAGAATATCGATGAGGTATGCCTGGATGTTTGCCTGCATCATCACGAGAAAATCGATGGTAGTGGTTATCCGCATAAGCTAAAAGGCGATGAGATTAGCCTGTTTGCCAAGATGGGCGCAGTGTGCGATGTATATGATGCGATTACTTCCAACAGGCCTTACAAGGCGGGCTGGGAGCCCGGTGTGTCATTGCAGCGCATGTCGCAATGGACGGAGCATTTTGATCAGGTAGTGTTCAAGGCCTTTGTTAAATGTGTAGGTATTTACCCGATAGGCAGCCTAGTGAAGTTGAAGTCCGGCAGGTTGGGTGTGGTAATAGAGCAGAGTGCGCAGTCATTGCTTACGCCAGTGGTTAAAGTGTTCTTTTCGACAAAATCAAAAACACGTATTGCTGCTGAAGTGATTGATTTATCCAAAGTAGGTGCACAGGATCAAGTTACGGGGCATGAAGACCCACGGGTATGGGGAATCAACGACCTGAACGAAATGTGGGGCTAGAGCATACATGGCTGCCGTGCATGATTTTTACAAAAGCTTAAGCGTCACTTTCCAGGTTCAGGTTCTCACGCGAATTGATAATGCTGGTTGCCAGCTCAATTAATTTGAGTTGCTTGCTGCGCGCGGTCTTGCGCAATAAGGCATAAGCATCATCATAATTAATACGGTATTGATCCATCACGATGCCGAGCGCAATGCTGACCGATCTATCTGCATCCAGAGCTGTCTGCAACTGTTGCTGGGACGATTTCAGGCCTTCAAGCTCGCTGGCTCGCGCGAGGGCAGTTTCAATGGCTGGTATGAGTTGCACGATATCAATTGGTTTGACCAGATAACCCATGGCGCCTAAAGCATTGGCTTTCGCGATGACCTCGGGTTCGCTGCGTGCAGTGAGTAGAATAAACGGGATGTGCTCCAGCTGGTTAAGGCGGGCAGGTAGCTCCAGCCCGGTGCGCTCCGGCATATTGACATCAATAATGGCCAAGTCTGGCCTTGGGTTGCTGTCGAGCCAGGCCTCTGCCTCATCCACGGATTCCACCGTGCTGACTTGATAGTTGGCTCTTGTAAGCCCCGCCGCCATGGTAGCTAATATCAGGCGGTCATCATCGACCAACAAAATAGACGGTTTCTTCTCAGGAGACTGGTCTTTAGAAGCGCTCATTTTTTACTTTCCTGATTCAAGTGAAATGATAGGGCTGAGTAACTCTATACGGGTTAGTACCGTATTTCCAGACTGCTCCCATGACAAGCTGGCGTTCTTTTTGGGCAGTAGAGTAGTCACCAGCTGCAAGCCTGTCCCAAAATCTGGAGTATCAGTCGACTGGTTTGGTGAAAGTTGGCCTGAATTGCTGATAATGACGGATGCCTTGTTCAGTGATGCATCTTGAGTTAACGACACGCTTACGCCTTTCGATTTATCCCCATGCTTCAATGCGTTCAGTATGAGCTCATTCAGCACCAGTGCCAAAGGCACCGCTTCTTTTTCTGCAATCAGGGTGGGTAGCCAGTCTGATGGGATATTGACTGAAATACTGGTGTTCCAAAATGATTTATTATTCTCGACAATGGCGCTCACCAGGTCTTTCAATCTCACTGCGCTATGCACATAGTGTCCCTGCAATCCGTGAATCACGGCAATGCTTTTAACTTGATTGATCGCGCTATTAATGGGTTCGGATAGTTCCGGATGTTCTGCGGAAAAGTTGCCTAATAAACTGGCAACGCTCTGCAAGTTGTTCTTGATGCGATGATGTACTTCGCGCACCAGTGCGTCACGTTGCAGCGACTCTTCAGCCAGGCGTTGCTGCTCCTGCATTTTGTACTCGGTATTATCCGTAAAGATAGCCACGTAATTGGTCACTTTGTCCTCGGTATCGGCCACTGCGGTAATGGTCATCAGGTCAGGGTGCACCTCTCCGCTTTTTATGCGGTTCCATACCTCACCATGCCATAGCCCCGGGCCTCTTATGCTGTCCCACATGTCGGCATAGAATGCAGGGTCATGCCGATCAGATTTAAGTAGTCGAGGCGTCTCACCGATTGCTTCTTCTGCGCTGTAGCCCGTGATTTTGGTAAAGGCTGGATTTACCGAAACAATGGTGCCTTCGATATCGGTGACCATAATGCCTTCTATGGTATTTTTGAAAACACTTGCTGCCAGTCTCAGGTCACTCTCGGCCTTTTTAATCGGGCTCACGTCTGTCACCAGAACGAAGAAGCCATTGACAGTGCCTTCTGCATCAATGTCTGGAATGTAGTTAGCCCAGGTATAGCCGATACTGCCATCTGCCCGGGTCAGGGTGCGCTCGAATTGCTGACACTCCCCTGCCAAAGCACCGCGGATATAGGTTTCGTTCATGGTGAACAAGCGCTCTCCCAGCAGGCTTTGAATGGTGGTGCCGATAATGGCTTCCGGAGGTTTGCCAAACCACTGCAAATAGGACCTGTTGGCGAAGCGACATCGCAAGTCCCTGTCCCAGTATGCCACCATGGCCGGCATCGCATCAGTAATGGTTTTAATGAAACGGGCATTTTCGGCAATGGCAATCGCAGAGGCCTGACGCTCCAGTTCGCTGACGGTGCGTGCCGCAAATATCTTTAGGGTGGAAGTGATTAAGTCATTTGATTTTTTTAATAGCGGTTCACGATAAAAAACAAACAATAAACCTATGGCTTTACCAGCAGAGTTATACAGGCACAAGCCGGCAAACGCCTGATACTTGAAAAACCGCATCATGCTTAAGTGAGGAAAATTTCTGGCCGCATGTTTGGGGACTATTCTTAAATCTTTGGAGCCAAACAGGGCGTCTGCCAGCGTATCCGGGATTGGGAATTCAAAATTGTCGACAATATTGCCATTCACTATGACGGCAGTGGTACGGCCTTTCAGCGAGGCTTCATTTATCAGTTGGGCTACATACCCTGCTTGCGCGCCCAGGGCGCTGACCATGTTGCTAACCAGCTGTGAAAAGAATGATTCACCGCTGGCGACACTCACAGCCGTAGCCACTTTGAGCATGGCAGAGTGAAGTTGATTGCGTTCGTTTTCTGCACGGATATTAATAATCCCTGCAGCCAGGTTATCTGCGAGGTCTTGCAGTAGTCGCAGCTCATCCTGAGCGAAGCTGTGTGCCTCACCCAGATATAGCGCGAGCAGCCCAAAGGTATTTTGTTTGTTTTTAAGGGGCAGGGACACCAGTGCGCGGTAGCCCTGGTGTAATGCCTCATTTTTCACTGGGTAGCTGGGATCTAGCAGTAAATTTTCAACCACGACGGCTTGACCACTGCGTATGGATCTGCCACCAGGGCCGAGGCCATTGATGTGGCTGTCAGACCAGCTAAGCTTGATCTGGTCGAGGAAGTCATTGGCTTGTCCAAAATGGGCTTTGGGTATGACAGACTTGTATTCGTCATCCTCAGCATAGCCCACCCAAGCCATTCGATAGCCACCGATCTCTACCGCAATACGACAGATTTCAGTGATCAGTTCGATCTCATCCGTCATATGAATGAGCGTTTCATTGCACTTTCCCAGCATCTGTAATGCTCGGTTGACCCAGGCTAAGTCAAGTTCATTTTTTTTGCGTTCGGTAATGTCCTGGAAGGCCCCGGTCAGGCTTACTACCTTGCCTTGGTGCATAATAGCCGAGCCTTGCGCGCGTACCCAAAGATGCTTGCCCTTGGCTGTCACAAAGGGCAACTCCAGATCCCAGGGCGTGCCATTCTTGATACTGGCATCCACAGCTGCCATGATGATTGGCCTGGCTTCAGGAACAAAAAATGTAATGGCTTGGTTGAGTTCAGGCGTGTATGGAAGTTCAACCTCATGGATGCTGTAGACCTCTTTTGACCATTGCAGCTGCATTGTCAGAAGATCCAGTTCCCATCCACCTACTTTTGCCATCTCTCCGGTGCGTTGCAATATGCCGGTTAGTTGCGCTAGTGATCGTTTTGCGTGTCTGCTTTGCGTAATATCACGCGCAATGCCAAGGTAACCGATCAGTCCCCCGGCATTGTCGTGCATTGCGGTTACCGTGAGACTTACTGGGAACTTCGTGCCATCCTTACGGATATATGTCCACTCGTGAGTATCCGATTGGCCATGAGCTGCGTTTATTACAAACACTTCAAACCCAGGCTTAATATCGCGTCCCAGGTTCAAGCTCAGCTCAGCCGCACGATCAATGACTTCTTGCTCGTCATGCAAAATGGAGGGTGTGTGTGTACCTATCATTTCCACAGCGCGATAACCCAGCATTTTTTCAGCACCCATATTGAAACTGGTAATAACGCCATCCGGCCGAGTGGAGATGATGGATAGATCTGCGCTTTTTAACAGCGTGTCATAAAACGTAGATTTATCAGCGAGGCTCTCGTTTAGCACCGCAGTTTCCAAGGCGTCAAGACGATACCTGATCTGGGATACCACTTGCCGCCCTAGCTTTTGCAAGGCTGCGCGCTGTTCGTTATTCAGGATGCGAGGGGTCTGGTCTATTACGCACAAAGTACCCAGCGCAAAACCTTCAGGCGTCACCAGGGGCATACCAGCATAGAAGCGAATGTTGGGTGGCCCTGTCACCAGTGGATTGTCGTGAAAGCGGATATCTTCGAGGGCATCCGGCACTTCAAACAGGATATCTCCCAAAATTGCATGTCCACAGAAAGAGATTTCCCGGCTGGTCTCGTTAGCACCCAGGCCAACTGCGGCCTTGAACCACTGGCGCTTTTCATCCAGTAGCGTGATCAGTGCGATAGGCGTGCCGCAAATATGGGAGGCAATACTGGCAATGTCGTCGAAAATTTCTTCGCTGGCAGTATCCAGAATTTTGTAACGTTTTAATTCGCTGAGACGGAGCGCCTCATTATCAGGAAAGACTGCAGATTTCAAAATGTACTTACCAGTATTCAGTAGCCTTAGTTATCAATGAATATATCACAGGTAAGTCAAGGGGATAGCGCCTACCGTCAATGCTGTTGAGTAGTGGCACATACTAAAGTAGTTATTGTTCGTCAGTGACCTCCTACATGAACTTCAGCCAGATACTTATTCGTTAATTTTGACAGGTCTTTAGAATGATTTCGTGTTTTACACAAATCAAATTATTCAATTAAGAGGAAGAAAACATGAAAACGAATATGAAAAGTCTTTTATTGATTGGTGCTTTAATGATGCCTTTGGCTGGTTTTGCTGCAGATGGTGATGGCGTATCAACCAAGGTGGAGGACTCTGTCATCACGACCAAGGTGAAAGCGGCTTTTGCCATGGATAAACTGGTCAGTGCCAGGGATGTAAAGGTTGAAACCGATAGCAATGGCTTGGTACAGCTCACAGGCACAGTAAAATCTAAGGCTGAGGCTGAGCGTGCGGTGAAGCTGACTAAAGGTGTGAAGGGTGTGACTGCTGTGAAAAACGATATTGTTATCGCAGAGTAGTTGCAGTAACACGGTAGTGATAACGGGGCATTATGCCCCGTTTTTTTATGCGTCGAGATAACTCAGGTTGGTTTATAGCAGGTCAATTCCGAAACGTTTTAGCAAAGTCGCGTACAACGCAAACAATCCCACCGTAAAAGCGATGCAAATACTCAAGGTTATCCAGAAGCTCATTCTCTGTATCAGATACGGAAACAGGATAAACATGGGAAGGGTGGGCAGTGCATACCAAAAGGTGTAATAAGCATGGTTGCTCAGTTTACTTACCGGCTGATGCTCCACATATAGCCAGATCAAGGTCAGTAACGTTACCAGCGGCAATGCTGCAATCAGCCCGCCAAGTTTATCGCTGCGCTTTGCCAGTTCTGAAACCAGAACAACTACTCCGGCACTAGTCAGGTATTTAATGACAAAATATGACATATAGCGCTCCCTAGCCATTCAAGTTAACAATATACATCACAGTTGGCCATTCGATTAAACGGGCGCAACTGCTGGTGCGTTGATACACACTCTCTCTCTGCAGTTACAAGCCAATACGTAAAATTGCTTAGTTACCCAAGCCCGCTATTTTTATACTATAGGATTGAGGAAATCGGTAGCCTGAAAATTGCTTGTGGTTCAATCAGCAATATCCGGTGTGAAAATGCTTTAAAACGGGGAGTGGGTAGTTGACGGCAGCGCTTATCAATAACGAACAAGTAAATAACGAACAAGCCGAATCGGTAGAGCCTATACAGCGTATCGTCAAGGTACGGCGCGACTACAACACCTGGGTTGCCAATGAGACGCTGGAAGACTACGCCTTGCGCTTCACGCCTTTGTCGTTCCGAAAGTGGTCGGTGTTGCGAGTTTCCAATACCGCGTTCGGGGCAATTTCATTTCTGGTGCTGGAAGCCATCGGCGGCACGATTGCCGTCAATTACGGCTTTATTAATGCGTTCTGGGCCATTCTGGCGGTGGGCGTCATTATTTTCATGACCGGTGTGCCCATCAGTTATTACGCCGCTAAATATGGCGTAGATATGGATCTGCTCACTCGTGGTGCAGGTTTTGGCTATATTGGTTCCACCATTTCATCGTTCGTGTATGCGTCTTTCACTTTTATCCTGTTCGCGCTGGAAGCCGCCATCATGGCTTATGCGCTGGAGCTGGCATTCCATATGCCGCTGTATCTCGGCTATATGGTGAGTGCGCTGATTGTTATTCCGCTGGTCACCCATGGGGTGACGCTGATCAGCCGTATCCAGATGCTGACACAGCCAATATGGCTGATTTTGCTGGCGCTGCCATTCATGTTCGTGATTTATGAAGACCCTACCATTATCTCTAAGCTGATCGCGTATGGTGGAAAATCCGGACAAGGTGGGGAGTTCAATTTACTCATGTTTGGTGCCGCTACGGCTATCGGTGTGGCATTAATACCGCAGATAGGCGAGCAGGTGGATTTTCTGCGCTTTATGCCAGAAAAAACGCCAAAGACTAGCTGGCGCTGGCATTTCGGTGTGTTAATAGCAGGCCCTGGCTGGATATTCCTCGGTATGGCAAAAATGTTGGGAGGGGCACTGCTGGCATACTTGGTGATTCAAGAGGGTTTGCCATATGTACATGCAATTAATCCCACTCATATGTATTTAGCCGGTTTTGGACATGTATTCAGCTCACATCAGGTCGCGTTGGCAGTGACGGCACTATTTGTGATTATTTCTCAAGTTAAGGTCAATATGACCAATGCTTATGCGGGCTCACTGGCATGGTCGAATTTCTTTGCGCGGCTTACACACAGTCATCCTGGGCGTGTGGTGTGGGCGGTATTCAATGCGCTTATCGCCGTGATGCTTATGGAGCTGGATTTATTCCAGGCGCTGGAGCAGGTATTAGGTCTGTACTCCAATATCGCGATTTCCTGGATTACGGCGGTAGTGGCAGACCTAGTGATTAACAAGCCGCTGGGCTTAAGCCCCAAGGGAATAGAGTTCAGGCGTGCCTATCTGTATGACATTAACCCGGTAGGGGTAGGTGCCATGTTGCTGGCTTCAGCCTTATCTATTTCGGCTTTTGCCGGTGCATTTGGCCATGATTTACAGGCTTTCTCTGCCTTTATCGCGCTGGTGACGGCCTTGATTGCTTCGCCGGTGATCGCCTGGATTACCAAGGGGAAATACTATATTGCCCGCAAGCCTTATGTGTTCAGCCCAGCCAAGCGCACAGCAAAATGCTCAATCTGCGAACGTGAATATGAGTCTGAGGATATGGCACATTGTCCGGCCTATCAGGGTTTCATCTGCTCCCTGTGCTGTTGCCTGGATGCCCGCTGCAACGATGTGTGCAAGCCACATGCTACATTTGCTACGCAGTGGGAATCGGCACTCAAGCGTGTGTTGCCCGAGACTTTGTGGCCTTACCTGAAAAGCGGGCTGAGTACCTATCTGTTGCTGATGGGGGTCACATTGTCGTTTCTGGGCGTATTGCTCGGCCTGATCTATTTTCACGAAAGCCTGATACTAGAAAAAACCGCAGCCAGTTTGCTGCCGCAGTTGCGGATGGGTTACCTCAAGGTGTTTGCCGCGCTGGTGTTTGCCAGCGGTATTATCGCGTGGTGGCTGGTGCTGACCGGCGAAAGTCGGCGCGTGGCGCAGGAAGAGTCCAATCGTCAGACCGGCCTGTTGTTACGCGAAATTGAGCTGCACCGGCAGACTGATGCCGAGCTGCAACAGGCGCGCCAGGTGGCAGAGCAGGCCAACCAGGCTAAGAGCCGCTATATCACCGGCATTAGCCACGAGCTGCGCACACCGCTTAACAGCATATTGGGCTATGCCCAGCTGCTGGATAACGACGCCTCTATCCCTGATAGCCGTCAGCAGGCGATACGCGTGATACGGCGCAGTGGCGAGCACCTGCTGTCGCTGATCGAAGGTACGCTGGATATCGCGCGCATTGAAGGTGGCAAACTCACTTTTGATATCAAGCCGCTGAAGTTTCCGGAATTCATCAAGCAGATCGTCAGCATGTTCGAACTGCAGGCGCGTAACAAAGGCCTCGGTTTTGCTTACGAGCCTACGGGCGAATTGCCACGCATGGTACGTGCGGACCAGAAACGTCTGAGCCAGATACTGATCAATATTCTGGGTAATGCGGTCAAGTTTACGCAAAACGGTGGGGTGGTGTTTCGCTTGCAATATGCACGTGAACTGGCTGTGATAGAAATTCAAGATACTGGCCCAGGGATACTGACAGATGAGCTGGATAATATATTCGAGCCATTCACAAGGGGGAGTGCCGCCGATAACGGTAGTATTGGTGGCACAGGCTTAGGATTAACTATTAGCAAGATGTTGACGCAGCTTATGGGAGGGCAGATCAGCGTGAGTAGTGTGGTTGGGCAAGGCACTACTTTTCAGGTGCGGTTGTTTCTACCGCAGATACATCTTACCCATGAGCTTGAGGCTATTTCAACAGCTAATCGCGTTGCCTACCTAGGCCCCAGGCGCAGGATACTGGTGGTGGATAATGAGCAGGTAGATCGCGAAATGCTGATTAATATATTGCAACCACTGGGATTTGAAATGGCCGAGGCTGCAAATGGGTTGGAGTGTCTGGAGCGGCATATCTCATTTCGGCCCGACTTGATTCTGATGGATCTGGCCATGCCAGTGATGGATGGCTGGGAGGCCAGCTACATCATCCGCAAGGTACGCCAGTCGGATATTCCCATCGGTATCGTTTCAGCCAACGCTTTTGACAAGGGCCTGGAAAATACTGCTGGCATAGGTGCTGAGGACTTTATCCTCAAGCCGGTCAGCCTGTCCGATCTGCTGGGTTGGTTGGGCACCCGACTCAATATTGACTGGGTCACTCAGCCGGAGAATATAGATGCGAGTATGCAAGAAGCGAAGCTGGAGACGCCTTTGATTGCTCCGCCGCAGGTTTGTCTGGATGAGTTACTTGCATTGATCAAGATGGGTTATGTACGTGGCGTGTCCAGAAAAATTGATGAGATCGAATCCTTGGATACCAAGTATGGATTGTTCGTCAGCACCATGCGTAAGCTGGCGCAGCAGTTCCAGTTAGCCGCCATGAAGAAGTTTGTGGAAAGGGTCTATGTCCATGAATAACCTTGCTAAAGGCAGGATAGATTCAGCGGTTGTGCTGATAGTAGATGATGTGCCTGATAACTTGGCGGTGCTACACGATGCGCTGGATGAGTCTGGCTTTATGGTGCTGGTGGCTAATCATGGAGAGGCTGCGCTGCAGACCGCGATAGCGGAAAAGCCGGATGTCATTTTACTGGATGCCATCATGCCCGGCATGGATGGCTTTGAGGTATGCCGCAAACTTAAAGCCGACATCAATACTCGCCATATCCCGGTGATATTCATGACCGGCCTCACCGAATCCGAGCATGTGGTCGCTGCGTTCCGCGCGGGTGGTATCGACTATGTCACCAAGCCCATACGTTCTGCAGAAGTCCTGGCACGAATTAACGCGCACTTGCAGACATCACGCATGATGAGCCAGGCCCGTGGTGCGCTGGATGCTTTCGGGCAGGCGGCAATCGCCATTACGCCGAGCAATGGCCGTATCGTCTGGCAAACACCGCTGGCCCGCGAATGGATGCAGCGCTATTTTGCCGAGAAAAATGTGCTACCTACAGCACAAACCCCAGCAGCACTGCTGGCCTGGATTAAGGGCATGGTGGATGCCAATGCTCCGGCAGATGCTATTCAGCCATTGATGATAGTGCAGGCGAGAGGCCGGCTGGTCTTCGTACCTGCTGACCTGAGCCATGATGAGCAATGGGTGATCCTGCTGCGTGAAGAATCCGATGCGGCACAGATTGAAACGCTGATGAATATTTTCAAGCTCACCATGCGCGAATCGGAGGTGCTTTACTGGGCGACCAAGGGTAAAACCAGTCGCGATATCGGCGATATCCTCGGTACCAGTCCGCGCACTGTCAATAAGCATCTGGAACATGTGTTCGTTAAGCTTGGGGTGGAAACCAGAACCGCCGCCGCGGCACTGGCCACTAGCAAGCTGCGCACCATCAAGTAGCCGGTATATCATCAGGCTCGTTAGCCAGCAGATTCACCAGCCTGGCATTGGCATAGCCGCCGCAAGTCCCTATAAAAACTGCGACCAGGATGGCGATGACGGCATTCTGGAACGAGAGCGTCATCAGTGCCTCTACATTGAATGTTCCAGGCAAGCTGAGAAACGCCCAGATAGCGGCATAGCCGTAGACGATGGCTGATGTCATTGCCAGCCAGGGCCATGTGCTCATACGCACCAGGATGGCAATGACAATACCGATCAGTACTGGCGCCCATAACTGGTTGGCTAAACCCGTTGCAAAAGGGTTGGTAAACAGAAGTAGTGCTGACAACCAGGAAGCGATGGCACCTATGCCCATGTGGACATTGGTGGTGACGAATGCCTGGTTGGGCTTATCACCGCCACCCATATGGAAGAAACAGGCCCAGGCAATGAAGGTGGCCCACACCGGAATGTAGGGGAAAGCACTCATGATAAATACCACGATAGTGGTGAGTACAAATCCTGAGAGTACTGCAGCGTTTATTTTTTTCATGATGATGCCTATCCTCCTAATGCTAAAAATAACGACTTAATAGATAGTCAGGCCTCGCCCTTCATCACCATGGCACCGTACTCTTCTGGGGTAATCACGCCGCCTAATTCTTGCGCGATTTTCGCATCACGTTCTGGTAATGCTCCTTGCAGGGCATCAATACGCTTCCATTGCGGTAGCGGAGTCGGGCAGCTGGTTTGCGGCACGTACTTTGAGGGGCTGATGCGCTGGAACTTGGGAATATAGCGCGGGCAGTTGATGAAAATATCGGTGATGGCAACGCGCACAATCAGCTCGGCCCCATAAAAGCCCGGGTAGTTGGGGTCAGTCAGCAGCGGGTCGTTGGGGTCTATGCTGGCAATGCCGTGTATGCGGTTGCGATGTGGGGTTTCAAAGTCAATGAATAGCATCCCTATTTTATTGTTGGCGGTGATGTTGCCCATGGATAGAAACATGCCGTTGCCGTCAAAACTGGGGAAAGCCAGCGTCTTGCTGTCCAGCACCCTGACAAAGCCTGGATTGCCACCTTTGTAAGAGCAGGTGGGATAACCACGATGGTCGATGGTGGAAAGAAAGAACATGTCACGTGACTCGATAAATGCTTGATGGTCATCCGCTATCTCCGCGGTCACGATGGCTTCGCGCACCCCATCTGCCAGGTTCTGGGTATCAAAAATCTGCTGCATGGCTCTGTGCTGTGCACCATAGAACTCGCTCATGTTATTTCCTCATGGTTGTAAATAGTTATCCGGATAATGGATTTATTTAAATTATCTATTTCATTATCGCTGCCAAAATAGTAATAATTACATTGCTGTCAGGTCAATCTGTGTGCATGATTTATATGTCCGAATATCGGACTGTGTGAATTAAATGGCGATAATTTTTAGCAAAACTTGAAGGTGCACAGCATGAATGAGCAGGACATAAAAGAGTTGGTGGCAGTGGTTAAGCCGGCGGCTGTACCCGCTATGCCAGCGGGCAGCCTGAACCGGGCAGTGATGTTGCTGACAGCCATCGCGCGAGGTTCGCGTAAAGGTAGCCTGCTCACTGAGTTGGTGGCGCGCACGGACTTGCCACGGCCCACCATACATCGTGTGCTGGACACGCTGATCGAGGTCGGCTGGGTACAACGTGATGAGCAGAGTTCGCGGTTTTTGCTGGGACGCGATCTGGCGGGCATGGGTTACTCCGCGATCAGCCACCATCCCATTGAGCGGGTTGCGCATACTGAACTGAGCGCACTGGCGGAAAGACTGCGCCAGACCGTATATATCAATATCCGCTCAGGCCTGGATACGGTCTGTATCGGGCGACATGACAGCCAGTCGCAGATACAGATAGGGAAGGGGCATGCAGGTCTGCGCATGCCGTTCGGCGTTTCGCAAAACTGTCTAGCGATGTTTTCACATCTTTCGCAGCAGGAAGTAAGACAGGTGATAGAGATCAATATGTCACGTTATCACCGTATTGAGGGCTTCGATGAAAATGGCTATCACCAGGCCGTAGCGAATGCGCTCACCAACGGCTACGGCACGTTCGACAATATCATTCTGGACCGGACAACCAGCGGATTTGGGGTTGCGATATGCGACACGGTTGGTTACCCGGTGGCCGCGATTGGTACGACCTATATCAGCGGCTGGTTGAGTGAAGAGCAGCAGCGTTCATGCTTGCAGCAGTTGCGCGATGCTGCGCGAAATATTGAGCTAAGTCTGTTTGCTTGAGCTGATAGAGCAGTCATTAGGTGCTGCTCGTTTCGAGCTGCGTGGCAATGGCCTGGAGTTCCTCTGTAGGGTTTGCGTAGTCCTCATAACTTTTATGCGCCCTGGCATACCAGTAGCGGCTGTTACCGGCATCACCCTCAATCTTGTGCAGCACCGCATGTATCCAGTGTGCGATAAGCTCGTCAAAATCCTGCGCAATCAGGTGGGCTTTATCCCATTGCCCTGACAGGGCGGCATTGACTGCAATCTTTAATTCGTTCAGTGCATGGCTGTTCATGAAGAGGCCTCCTGGAAGAAACCGATTTTTTGATGCCTGGGCTTACGCTTGAGCTGCGCCTCGGCAATGCTGGCTGTCGAGCGGTCAGGGTAGGGTTTGAAGGCAATGATCCTGACTGGCGGATTGGCTCTGGTGTAGCGCGCGCCTCGACCTTGCTGATGCGCCGCAAAGCGTGCATCCAGGTCGTTGGTGATACCGGCGTAGTAGGCACCGCTTTGGCATTCCAGAAGATAGAGGTACCAGGACATTAGGCTAGTATCGAACACGGCACGATATGAGTCAATTTCTGACCACGGAAACTGCAGTAGTCAGTCAATATGAGATGCTTAAGAGGCAGCGAGATTAGTGGGTGAGTTAGGTTTCAAAAGTGCATCAAATGCCTCTGCCGGTATTGGCCTTGAAAACAGGTAGCCTTGGCCATAGTCGCAGCCGGCGGCTTCCAGCAGGTCGCATTGTTCGGCAGTCTCAACGCCTTCGGCAATCACCTTCATGCCCAGTTTGTGCGCCATGACGATGATGGCTTCGCATAACACCAGATCATCAGAGCCATGCGTCAAATTACGTACGAAGGACTGGTCTATCTTGATGAAGTCGATATCAAACTTCTTCAGGTAAGAGAGGGAAGAGTAGCCAGTGCCGAAATCGTCCAGTGACACCTGGATACCTGCATCACGAAACACCAGAAGCTTGTCGGTGACCGAGCTGGTTGCATCCAGCAACAGGCCCTCTGTAATTTCGATGCAAACGCTTTGTCCTGGCAGGTTCAAGCGCTTTAATTCATCCAGCCATTTTCGATGGCCTGCTTTCTGGTTGTTGAATTGTACTGGCGACTTATTAATGCTGACCTGGAATTCAGGGTGATGGAATTTGCGCCACTCAGCCACTTGGGAGAGAGCAGTATGGAATACCCAGTCGCCGATGTCGACAATGAGACCGGTCTCTTCTGCGATGGGAATAAACTCAGCCGGGCTGATCAGGCCGCGCTCAGGGTGTTGCCACCTGATCAGGGCTTCTGCTTTATGTATGCTACCTGTCGCGAGTTCTACGATGGGTTGGTAATGCACAAGGAACTGTTGCTCGATAATGGCAATACGTAGATCCTTGGCGATACTGATGCGGGCCTGTACCGCATCCTGCATGGACTGGGTGAAGTAGCGGTAGCGATTGCGCCCCTGGTTTTTGGCGGCATACATGGCCTGGTCAGAGTTTCTCAACAGCTCATCAATGTTGCCGGCATCATTCGGGTACAAGGTTACCCCGATGCTGGCTGTTACATAGACGGTTTCGATTCCTAGTTGATAGGGGCTGGACAGCTTTTCAAGGATATCCTGGGTGACTCGCTCCACGCTTTTAAAGTCGTCGAGTTCGGTCATGATCACTGTAAACTCATCTCCGCCCAGCCTGGCTACGGAGTCAGTTTGGCGTACGCAGCTATTCAAGCGCTGTGCGGCTTCAATCAACAAGGTGTCGCCCATGTCATGACCAAGGCTGTCGTTAACCTCCTTGAACCTGTCCAGATCAAGATAGATGAGCGCAAACGGCTGGTTGGTGCGATGGGACTTCTTGATCTCCTGGGTCAGGCGATTCTGGAACATGCTGCGATTGGGCAAGCCGGTGAGGGTGTCAAAGTTGGCCTGTTTCCAGATCAGCTCTTCTGCTTCTTTGCGCCCGGTAATATCGGAAAATAAGGCTACACGGCGATATACCGAACCATCTCGGTTATAGGAGGTGTTGAAGGCTAGCCATTGCGCATATAACTCGCCATTTTTACGTCGGCTCCATCTCTCACCCTGCCAATGACCAGATGTATTCAATGATTCCATCATTTCATCAAAAACGGTTTGCGACTGTCGCCCTACATGGAAGGTATTGGTGTTGCTGCCCTTGACTTCATCTAGCGTGTAACCTGTAATCTGGGTAAAAGCCGGATTAATGGTCAGGATATTGCCATCGGCGTCGGTCACCGTCATGGCTTCGCTGCTGTTTTGATAGACCAGGGAGGCCAACTGCAACTCTTCGTTGGTCTGGTTTTGTTCTATGGCAATGCCCGCCAGATAGGCGGCCTGTTCTATCAGTTGTAGGTCTTTTTCGTTAGGTTTGCAGACTTTCCGGTGATAAATCGCAAAAGTCCCCAATATTTTGCCGGAGATGCTTTTTATGGGTTCAGACCAGCAAGAGCCAAGTGCTGCCCGATTTGCAACTTCAAGATAAGGGGCCCAGTACCGATGCGTCTGGATATCCTCGACAATGACTCGCTCTCCGGTGTAAGCCGCTGTGCCACAACTGCCTACTCCTATGCCAATTTCAACCCCATCAATAGCGGTATTGTAAAAGTCTGGCAAGCTGGGAGCCGCTCCTGTTTTTAAGCGCTTGCCTTCGTCATCGAGCAGCAGGATGCTGCAAATCATGCTGCTATCTTCCAACTCCAGCGTCTGCACTAATGATGTGAGGATATCTTGTAATGGCGCTCCCCTTGCCACCAACTCCAGCACATGGTTTCGTGATAATTCCTTTTGCTCAATCAGGCGCCGGGTATGAGTGAGTTTATTGAAAGCCGCTGCCAGTTCGCCAATTTCATCATTTCTGGAAAACGTCACTAACTCTTTGCTGTCTGGGTTAGCGGTCATGCTCAGGATTTCGTCTCGCAGCTTTAGTAAGGGCTTGGTTAACATATGCATCGCCAGCCATACCAGCAAGGGTAGTATCAATAACAATATAGATACAGTAACTACAGCATGTTTGTTCATGGCTGCAATCGGGGCATAGGCTTCTTGTAGCGGCATAAATGCGCCAACCATCCAGCCCGTTGTTTTCATGGACTGAAAGGCTGCCAGGGCAGGCACACCTTTGCTAGTGATGGTCTCACCAGCAAAGGTTGTATCACGCAACGCTTTTTCCAGGCCGGGGTTAGCGTTGATTGCGACTTGCTCCATGATGCGTGTTTTGTCGGGATGGGCAACCAGGATACGCTCCTGGGTAATCAGCAGCAGATAGCCGGTTTTACCGATGTTAACGTCGCTTAGTCCGGAAAAAAGATTATCTTTACGCAGGTATTGGCTGCCACCGATGATGGCGATCACTTTGCCTTTCGCATCAATGACCGGAGCGGTCATGACGATCAGGGGTTGTCCCGACACCGGGCTGATAAATAGCTTGGATATATAAGGCTGGCCAGTTTCGCGGGTATGGCGGATGTACTCCATGGAGGATAGCAACTTGGTACCGCGATAATTGGGCTTGAACGGGTGAGATGCCAGTACGGTGCCATCAGGCGCGTAGACCAGCGTGTTGGTGAAGAGATTGGGAAGCACCAGCTGAGAGCTCAAAAATTCCTGTAAGTGCTCGGGCTCATTGATAATGCTCTGGGGTAAGGCTTTTGCCACACTAATCAGGGCGTTGTGGCGAGCGGTTACCTGCGCATCCAGGTTTTGTGCCAGGGTTTTGACGAGCGCGGTTTGCTGCGTGATTGCTGTTTGGCGGATTTGCTCTTCCGCAAGCATGACAAATAGCACTGCTACTGCGATTAGAAACACGCCGAAGAGCAGGCTGACGATAAGAGATATCTTATTCTTGATGCTCATCAGATTTCATTCTTTAATTTGATGTTTAGTTCTGCATAGTGATTGAACAAGCCAAATGCAATATAACAAAATAATAGGCTTATTCTAAAGAACATCAATTGATCTAAATCACGTTTTAACTAAGGCTTAATGTACTTATAGCTGAAAGCATATCAGGGCTTGAATAAAGGGGCATTATGGCGTTTAATCGCTGAAATCGCATTTACTGTCTACTGTAAAATATTGTAGTAAATAAAAAAATTCATTTAATGTATCGTTTTCTACCGACTGGTTATTAAATAATGAATCCAGAAATGCTGACCAATCATCCCACGGAAACCGTTGTCGACAGTCTGCTGGCATGCCTGTTAGTGATATGCCGCATCAATGCTGTTGCCATTACCAGGGATGCGCTGACTGCGGGCTTGCCGCTAGCAGATGGGCGCATGACACCCGCCCTGGTTAAGCGCGCTGCGGCAAGAGCCAACCTGGTAAGCAATGTGCTCAAAAAGCCTTTAGCCGGCATCAGGGGTGAGTTCATGCCTTGCATCCTGTTGCTGAAAAACGAAGAGGCCTGCCTGTTATTGGGCTGGGATGCGGAAAGAAAAAATGCCAGTGTCATCTTCCCTGAGCTAGGCGATGCTGAGGTGAAGGTGCCAGCGCAAGACCTGGCTGAAAGATACGCCGGCTACGCCATCGTAGCCAAGCCAAAGTTCACTTTTGACCGACGTGCGCCAGCCGTAGGTAAAGTCCATCTAAAACACTGGTTCTGGGGTACTCTGGCGGAAAATACGCTGATTTACCGTGACATCATGCTGGCGGCATTCCTGATCAATATGTTTGCCCTGGCCATGCCGATATTCACCATGAACGTGTATGACAGGATAGTCCCCAACCGTTCAGTTGAAACCTTATGGGTGTTGGTTCTGGGTGTTGTCCTGGTGGTCTGTGCCGACTTTATCCTGCGCACCATGCGCGGATACTTCCTTGATTGGGCCAGTCACCGCGTAGATATCAAACTCACCGGCCGCATCATGGAGCAGGTGCTGGGGACACGGCTGGAGCAACGTCCCAGCTCTGTGGGCTCGTTTGCTTCCAACCTACGGTCATTTGAAACGGTGCGCGATTTTATTACATCCGCCACGATTACCACACTGATCGATATTCCGTTTGCCTTGATTTTTATCGCAGTAATGGCCTGGATTGCCTGGCCGATGGTGATCCCCGTGATTGTTGGCGCCTTGGTCATGCTGGTTTACTCATTCAGTGTGCAGACCAAGATGCATGAGCTTTCGGAGACCATGTTCCGTGCGGGTGCTATTAGAAATGCAACGCTGATTGAGAGTCTGGTTGGCCTGGAGACCATAAAAGCACTGGGTATCGAAGGGCATATGCAGCGCAAGTGGGAAAAAAGCGCAGGCTTCCTGACCGAAGTCAGCGGTAAGTTGAAACTGCTTTCTACCTCGATTAATAACGGTGCAAACGGCATACAGCAAGTTGTCAATGTGGTGCTGGTATTGCTGGGGGTCTATTTGGTCATCAATGGTGACTTGTCCATGGGCGGCCTGATCGCCAGCACTATGCTGGCGGGCAGGGCCCTGGCACCGATAGCGCAGAGTGCTGGCTTGATGACACAATACCATAATGCGGCAACCTCGCTGACCTCGCTTGAAGAGATCATGAGTAAGCAGGTTGAGCGTCCGGACGATTCTAACTTCTTGTCGCGCCCGGCTTTTGCAGGTGATATCGAGTTTCGCGAGGTGAGCTTCACCTATCCGGGTACCGATGTGAATGCATTGAAAAATGTCTCATTCAAGATACGCGCCGGAGAGCATGTTGCCATACTCGGACGTATGGGTTCCGGCAAAACTACTTTGCACAAGCTGATCCTGGGGTTATACCGGCCGACTTCCGGCGCCATCTTGATTGATGGCATAGATTCGCGCCAGATCGACCCGGCCGAGCTCAGGCGCAGCATCGGTTATGTTCAGCAGGATACCAACCTGTTTTTTGGCTCTATGCGCGACAACATCACCATTGCTGCGCCGCATGTTGAAGATTCGCAGGTGTTGCAGGCCGCGCAAATAGGCGGCATAGATGAATTCATCAATATGCACCCCAAGGGTTTTGACATGCCCGTGGGCGAGCGTGGTGAAACCCTCTCCGGTGGCCAGCGCCAGGGCGTTGGTATAGCGCGGGCCATGATCAACAACCCTTCCATTATTTTGCTGGATGAGCCTACCAGTGCAATGGATCATTCTGGTGAAGAGCTGGTCAAGAAACGCCTTATTGAAGTGTCGGTCGGCAAAACACTGATAGTCATTACCCATCGCTCATCCCTATTTGATTTGGCTAGTCGCATTATCGTGATCGACAACGGCAAGGTGGTAGCGGATGGCAATAAAGAGCAGGTGATTGATGCACTGCGTACCGGGAAAGTAGGTAAGTCGATATGAGCCAAGTGCTGTTTAACCTGTTGGGCGGTGTACATAACTTCTTTATGAAACGGAACTGGCTCACTAAGCCTGTTCACATATTGCTGGAGAAATGGGCGCCCACCAAAACCCAGGAAGATATGGCCTGGGAAGAGGAGGCTGAAGACGAGTTGCTGGAGCAGGCACCTTTGCGGGCTAAAAAAATACTGTATTGGGTAGCTATCGTTTTGTTGGTACTTTTACTATGGGCGGCATTTACCAAGGTAGACGAGGTGACGCGAGGCGAGGGCAGGGTGATCCCTTCCAAGCAGGTGCAGGTCATCCAGTCACTGGATGGCGGTATCGTGACTAAAATACTGGTGCGCGAAGGACAGACAGTCGCTGTTGGCGATCCGCTAATTCGCATTGATGAAACGCGTGCGGTTTCTTCCTTGCGCGAGAATCAATCGCTATCGCTGTCTTTGCTTGCAAAACAGGCGCGCTTGGAGGCCTTGGCTGAAGGCAAGGTGTTTAACCCGCCGCCACAAGTACAAAAAGATGCACCTGAGGTCTACGCGCAGGAATATGGTTTGTACCTCTCCAGTAAGGATGCCCTGGCTTCGCAAATTGGTATCGCACGGGATCAACTCACCCAGCGCCAGCGCGAACTGAGTGAGGTGCGGGCCAAGCTTGAGCAAGCCGAGCGAGGGCTGGAACTAAGCAGTCAGGAGCTGGCTGTTACCAAGCCATTGCAAAGTAGCGGTGCAGTTTCAGATGTCGATTTGCTGCGCCTTGAGCGGGATGTCGCTCGATTACGTGGCGACCGCGACCAGGCGCGCGCGCAGATAGGCAGGGTAGAGGCTTCTATTGAAGAGGCTACCCGCAAGATCAGTGAAACCGAGCAAACCTCACGCAGCAAAGTGCGCGCCGAGTTATCCGAAACAACATCCAAGCTCAACAGCATGAGTGAAGCGAGCGTGGCACTTAACGACAAGGTGGTGCAGTCCACGCTGAAATCCCCGGTCAATGGCACGGTAAGTCGATTGTTTTTTAATACGGTAGGCGGTGTGATTCAACCGGGGAAGGAGGTGCTTGAAGTGGTGCCCACTGATGATGCACTGGTGCTGGAAACCAAGATCCAACCCAAGGATATCGCCTTTATTACCCTGGACCAACCGGCGACGGTCAAGCTGACCGCTTATGATTACACCATCTATGGCACCCTGGAAGCTAAAGTTGTGGGAATTGCTGCCGATTCAGTAGTAGATGATAAAGGAAATGCTTTTTATATTGTGCGCGTGCGTACCTTGCAGTCCAGCCTTGGTAAAGGCTTGCCGATTATCCCCGGTATGGTGGCCCAGGTGGACATCATGACGGGGAAGAAAACAGTGCTGTCATATTTACTGAAACCAGTCTTAAAAGCCAGGTCATACGCCTTTACTGAACGATGATGCGCGATTTATTTATTTCACCGCGCAACGGTTTACTTGAGAACTGGATAGGCGCTTTTGAGCATGCAACGGTCTATGCGTCTGTAGCCGATGTCAAGGTTGGGAAAAATGACGCCAACCTGTTCTGGCTGCACACGGATGCAAATAGCCAGCAATGGCTAAGCGACTGTGTAGCAAAAATACTGGCTGGATTTTCCAATGCCAGAATAGTGGTTCTGGCCAATGTGCCGCAACAGGCAGAGGCAGCCTTTGCCATCAGTGAAGGGGCGGTGGGTTATTGTCATGCCTATAGTGAGGCTGCAGTTTTGGCTGAGGTTAAAGCGGTAGTGACTCACGGTGGCATCTGGCTAGGCCAGGATTTGCTTCAATACCTGATTAGTACAAGCCGGCAGTTGGTAACGACTAAACCGGAGGCGGTTGCCGGCGCATTGGAGCTACTGACGCCGAGAGAAAGGGAAGTTGCCCAGCAGGCCGCTATTGGACTGAGCAATAAGGAAATCGCGCGCAAGCTCGATATCACGGAGCGCACGGTGAAGGCCCATTTGTCCGCCAGCTTTGAGCGGCTTGGTGTTAAAGACAGGCTTCAACTTGCCTTGATACTTAATGATAAGGCGTTAGGCTGAATACATCCTGAGGCCGTTGCAGTTCTGGCGGTTTTAGTCGATACACAACCTTCTTTATTGTTCTTCCGGCCATATTGTCCTTCAGGACAATATCAATCAATTTGCACAATCTATTTAATACTGATTACTAGCAGTAATTTTTTAAGTTTTTTTGAAATTTAGCTGAACAACAACCGTATTAAGGGAAACTGAAATGGCCATCCTCGGAACCGTCGTAGCACTAAATGGTGAAGCATCTGTCGTTGATGAAAAAGGCGTGAAGAGAGCCTTGCACCTAGGTGATGTTGTTCAGCCGGGCGATACCATCATCACGCCGCGTGGCGTGATCGTTGAGCTGGAGATGGTTAATGGTCGCAAAATTCAGGTGTTTGCCGAACAAACAGTCAAGTTCACGCAAGAGCTGGCTGATGCCATCCCACCAGATAATGGTGACAGTGCGGTAGATCAGGCCACTATCCAGGCAGTCATCAAGGCCATTGGTGAAGGCAGGGATATCAGTGAAGTTCTGGAAGAAACGGCTGCGGGTCTGTCAGGTGGTGGCGGTAATAGTTATGGATTCAACTTTGTTGATTTATTACGTATTGCCGAAGGCGTTACTCCGCTTAATTTCGAATTTGACAGAACTGTCCGTAATGACATCAATATTGAGCCGCTGCCACAAACCCCGATAACGGGGTTAAATACGACTACGACAACAACAGCCCCTAGTGCTGATGACGGCCCACAAATCGCGAGTGTATCGAGTCCGACCACTGCGGAAAGCGGCAATCTGGATTTTGTCGTGACATTAAGCAATATCAGCTCTACAGCGACTACAGTTAACTTGGTGCCCGGCAGTGGCACTGCAACGTTGGGTACCGATACCAGCAGTGTGATTCAAATTTCGTTTGATGGAGGCTTGAACTTCACCACACTGGTGGGTAGTAGTGTCAATGTTCCTGCTGGCACTGGTAGCATCATCGTACGCATCCCAACCAGTGATGACGTCATTGCAGAAGGTAGCGAAACCATTACGCTCGGTGCTTCAACAGCACAGAATGCTGCTCCAGTGATTGGCACAGGAACGATCACGGACACGATAGACACCACGACGGTCACATTAAGTGCCAGTCCGAGCGTGAGTGAAGGTGGCAGCATTGTATATACCGCGACGTTGAGCAACAGCGCTGAGAGCGCCGTGAGCGTGACGCTAAGTGGCGGACAAGTCATCACCATCGCGGCGGGCAGCAGCACGGGCAGCATCAGCCTGGCAGCGCCGACCGATGATGTTTACCTGGATGCCGGCAATGTCAGCAAGACCATCACCGGTGCTACCGGCGGCAACTTTGAAAACCTGGTCATCAACCCGGCTGCGGCCACGACCAGCATTACGGACACGATAGACACGACCACGGTCAGCATCGCTGGCAGTGCCGCAGTCGCCGAAGGTGCGACCGCCAGCTACACCGTCTCCCTGAACAACCCAGCCGACACCGACGTCACAGTCAACCTGAGCTACAGCGGCACCGCCGCTGATGGCAGTGATTACACTGGCGTTGCCAGCGTCACCATCCTGGCAGGGCAAAGCAGTGCCAACTTCAATATCAGCACCCTGGATGATGTATTGGCTGAAGGTACAGAAAACCTCACCATCAGCATCGTCTCGGCCAGCGGCGGCAACTTCGAAAACCTGGTAGTGAGCGGCACTAACGGAAGCGTGACCACCAACCTGACCGACAACGACGTTGCCACCGTCAGCCTGAGCGCCACCCCCAGCCTGACAGAGGCGGGCGGCAACATTGTATATACCGCCACCATTACCCAAGCGCCACTCAGCGACTTGACCGTCACCCTGAGCAACAGCGCCACCATTACCATCCTGGCCGGTCAGCTCACCGGCACCACGACAGTTGCGGTGGCTGCAGACGAAGACGTCTACATCGACCCTAGCAGCGTTAGCGCCCTCATCAGTGGCACCAGTGGCGGCGGCATAGCCGTGGCGATAGATCCAACCCCAGCCACCACCAGCATCACGGACACGATAGACACCACGACGGTCACATTAAGTGCCAGTCCGAGCGTGAGTGAAGGTGGCAGCATTGTATATACCGCGACGTTGAGCAACAGCGCTGAGAGCGCCGTGAGCGTGACGCTAAGTGGCGGACAAGTCATCACCATCGCGGCGGGCAGCAGCACGGGCAGCATCAGCCTGGCAGCGCCGACCGATGATGTTTACCTGGATGCCGGCAATGTCAGCAAGACCATCACCGGTGCTACCGGCGGCAACTTTGAAAACCTGGTCATCAACCCGGCTGCGGCCACGACCAGCATTACGGACACGATAGACACGACCACGGTCAGCATCGCTGGCAGTGCCGCAGTCGCCGAAGGTGCGACCGCCAGCTACACCGTCTCCCTGAACAACCCAGCCGACACCGACGTCACAGTCAACCTGAGCTACAGCGGCACCGCCGCTGATGGCAGTGATTACACTGGCGTTGCCAGCGTCACCATCCTGGCAGGGCAAAGCAGTGCCAACTTCAATATCAGCACCCTGGATGATGTATTGGCTGAAGGTACAGAAAACCTCACCATCAGCATCGTCTCGGCCAGCGGCGGCAACTTCGAAAACCTGGTAGTGAGCGGCACTAACGGAAGCGTGACCACCAACCTGACCGACAACGACGTTGCCACCGTCAGCCTGAGCGCCACCCCCAGCCTGACAGAGGCGGGCGGCAACATTGTATATACCGCCACCATTACCCAAGCGCCACTCAGCGACTTGACCGTCACCCTGAGCAACAGCGCCACCATTACCATCCTGGCCGGTCAGCTCACCGGCACCACGACAGTTGCGGTGGCTGCAGACGAAGACGTCTACATCGACCCTAGCAGCGTTAGCGCCCTCATCAGTGGCACCAGTGGCGGCGGCATAGCCGTGGCGATAGATCCAACCCCAGCCACCACCAGCATCACGGACACGATAGACACCACCACAGTCACGCTGACCGCCTCGGCCGCCAGTGTGGTTGAAGGCAACAGCGTGACGTACACCGCCACGCTCAACAATGCCGTGACCGGCAGCCCGCTCGTGATCACCCTCAGTGGCGGCACCACCATCACCATCCCGGTCGGCTCCAGCAGCGGCACCAGTGCCGCCGTCGTGGTACGTGCCGATGACGTATACGCCCAGGGCACCACCAGTGTCGTGAAAAGCATCACCGGCACCAGCGGCGGCAACTACGAAGCGCTGACCACCAGCAGCACCGTGAGCACTACCGTGACTGAAGACAGCGACGCCAGCATCGTCACACTGACAGCGTCAGCAGCCAGCGTCACAGAAGGTGGCAGCATCGTCTACACCGCCACTGTGAATAATGCCGTGACCGGCAGCCCGCTGGTTGTGACCTTAAGCAACGGCCAGACCATCACCATCCCGGTCGGCCAGACCACGGCCAACAGCGCCGCCTTTGCGGTGCGCGCCGATGACGCCTATGTGCAAGGCACACAAACCCTCAACGTTGGCATCAGCTCGACCTCCGGTGGCAACTACGAAGCGCTGACCACCAGCAGCACGGTCAGCACCAGCGTCACTGATGACGCAGACGCCACCACAGTCACGCTGACCGCCTCGGCCGCCAGTGTGGTTGAAGGCAACAGCGTGACGTACACCGCCACGCTCAACAATGCCGTGACCGGCAGCCCGCTCGTGATCACCCTCAGTGGCGGCACCAC